>Ga0315336_1000198_pt1 | contig 234583 bp, 186 predicted proteins | sample ASW5metaG_FD_204512 | JGI IMG/M metagenome (GOLD analysis project Ga0315336, IMG submission 204512) | Ammonia-oxidizing marine archaeal communities from Monterey Bay, California, United States - ASW #5 | ecosystem: Environmental > Aquatic > Marine > Intertidal zone | place: USA: California...
CGACGACGGGAAAGCTCGATTGGTCGGAGTTGGTGTCGCCGACGAGATAAGCGGCGTCGGTTGCGTCGAGCGCAACGCCTCGCCCGAAGTCGTCGCCTGAGCCGCCGACGTAGCCGACGTAGAGCAGGTCGGAGCCGTCGGCGGAGATCTTGGCGATGAAGGCGTCGGAGCCGAGATTGAAATCGAGATCGGGTCCGGCCTCGACGGGGAAGCTTGAAGCGTCGGACATCGTCGAACCGGCGACGAAGGCTTCGCCGGCGACGTTGACGGCGATTGCGGAACCGGAATCGAAGCTGGCGCCGCCAATGAAGCCGGCGTAGATTAACACCGAGGGGTCGATAATTAGCGGCTTCGTCGAATCGTAGGCGCCGAGCGCGAATCCCCAGGTGGTTTGTCCGCTCTCGGAGCGCTCGAGCAGGGCGAAGGCGGCGTCGACGGCGAGCTGTTCATCGCCGGCGGCTTGGAAGGCGGTCGGCGCTTCATCGACGAAAGAGGCGAGCGGAGTGGCCACGCGCAAGCGGCCGTCGGAGGCGAGCGAGACGTCGGCGCCGCGATAGGAAAGACGAATGCGAGCGGGATCGGCGCCGGGAGCGAGCCGAAGGGCGTACTTCAAGCGATCGGAAGCGCCGGAATAGACGAGATCGATTCCGGGCCAAAGGTCGCGATAAATGACGCCGTTATAACTGCGCAAACCGCCGCGGTGTTGCTCGCGCGGTCCCTTAAACCAACTAAAACGAGCCGAAGTCTGATCGAGGCCTTCGAGACGGGCCTTGGGGTCGGCGTCTACGAAGTCGAGCTTGACCGCCCAGCGCGCCGCGAAATCGTCGCGCAAGTCGCCTCGCGGGCCGCCCCGCAACGTCGCCGGCAGCGGCAGGGAAGCGTCGCGATCGGCCGAACGGCCGAGCGCGAAGGTCACGCCGGAAGCCGTGAAAAACAGCGTCTTGTCGCGCCCCTCAACGAAATAGCCGACCGCCTCGTCGCTCTGCCCTTGATTCTCTATGAAATGAAGAGGAAGACTTCGAAAAGAGGCGGGGTTACCGTCCGTATGGTCCTTCGCCCGCTCCTGGGCCGTCGCGCCATGGAGTCCGAGCGTAAGAAAGACCAATAGAGTCGCCGCGAATGTGCGCGCAACGCCAGCAATCATCGTGTCCTCCCCAATCCAGCGGCTACGAAGGCCTCGATGTCAGACCAATAGTCCGAATTCGCACCGCCGTGGAGACCACAATACCATGTGCCGCAGCCGAGGGGAGCAAGATCGACGGAAGGTGGGTGTGGACCTAGCGGGCCGTCGAGGAAGCGCAACTGCCTGGACCTTTTGGACAGCGGGCCTGAGAGTTCAGTCTTGTGGAATCTACCCCACAAAGCAAGCCCGCCTCGTCCGCCGCGAGCTCGGTGAGTTGGGTGCACATTGTCTGCCGGTACGCCCGCCTGTCGACGCAGCGTAACCCGTGAGGGTGCGTAGCGCCCTACGTAGTCTGCAGTGAGCGTGGCCACGCGACCTCGCTACAATGACAGCGATCTAGGGTCGCGTTTCCATCCATGGGTTCGCAGGGGACAAGCGTCTGAACACCCATCTGCTGATTCTCGCCATGCTGTCCGGTTCTTTCGCTGTCTCCCCTGAGCCAGTGAAGGGCGCGGAGAGAGTTGCTCCCGCTTCCGTGGCCCCAGTCCAGCGGTTCTTTGAGGAGTCCTGTCTGGCCTGCCACAGCTCAAGCCTGAAGGTCGCGGATATCGACCTGCAAAGGGTCAGCACCGGCGCCATTGCCGAAGACGTCGACTTGTGGGAGAAGGTCGCCTACAAGATCCGCACCGGCGAGATGCCGCCGAAGGGTTTCCCGCGACCTGAAGCAGGTGAAAGGCAGGCCGCCTTGGCCTGGATCGCGTCAGAGTTAGAGCGAATCGAACAGGCGACGCCTCCCGACCCGGGCCGAGTTACTGCGCGGCGCCTCAATCGCAGTGACTACAACAACACTATTCGCGATCTCTTGGGAGTGGATCTGCGCCCGGCCGACGACTTCCCCCAAGACGATTCGGGGTACGGCTTCGACAACATCGGCGACGTGCTGTCGCTCTCGCCTGTCTTGATGGAGAAGTACATGACGGCGGCTGAGCTCGTCGTGGACACGGCGCTTTACGGACACAAGCCGCCGAAACCCTTGCTTGTGCGATACCAGCCGCCTTACCGCGACTATCCGCTGAGTGCGACGCCGCTTTTCAACTATGACGAGACGGGGCTGAGCCTACCCGGCGCTCTGCACCAAACGCATCGTTTCCCGATCGAAGGGGAGTACTTGATTCGGGTCGTGCCCGAGGGCCGTCGGCCAAACGCTTCCGAACCGATCGAGATGGGCTTTTGGCTCGACGGCAAGCTCGTCAAGAAACTCGAAGTCGACGCGCCGAGCGACGTGCGAAGCCTAGATCTCTTTGGCCAAGCCCGCGAATTTCGCATGCGCGTTCCGGCGGGTGAGCACTGGATCGCAGGCTCGGTGCTGAAGCTATTTGAAGGTCTCCCGCCCGAATACAACGGTCCCAACCCTTCGAAGCGTCCGCCGCCGCCGCCGCGGACTTTCGAGCCGCCCCCGAATGCGACGCCGCAAGAGCTCAAGGTGTTTAAAGAAAAGGTAGCTCGCTATCGCCGGCGCGTTGCGAGCGGGAACATACGCCGCACCCCGGCGAACCGGGTCTACATTCACTACATCGAGATCAGCGGGCCCTTTGACGCCAAGGCTGAGGCCGCGCCGGAGAGCTTGGGGAAGATCTTCACGTGCGGCCATGAGCAAGGCTCACATGTTGATTCGTGTCCTCGAAAGATCGTGGGCGACGTGGCGCGGCGGGCGTTCAGACGACCGACGACGGACGCCGAGCTAAGGCCCTACCTCGGGCTTTTCGGCGAAGCGAGGGCCGACGGCGCATCGTTCGAAGAGTCCGTGGGAACGGCCGTCAAAGCGCTGCTCGTGTCCCCGGATTTCCTGTTCCGCATCGAGACCGCAGGCGCTCGCTCCGACTCGGTCGAGGGTGCGGAGCGGATCGGCGAGCACGAACTGGCATCGAGAATTTCTTACTTCTTGTGGAGCAGCATGCCGGACGAGGAACTGATGCGGCTCGCCGACGAAGGCGCGTTGCGCCGCCCCGGCGAACTCGCAGCGCAAGTACGGCGTATGCTTCGCGATCCGAAGTCGTCGGAGCTTGTGAAGAACTTCGGCGGGCAATGGCTCGAAACTCGGCGTCTCGAATCGGTCACGCCCGACCGGGACAAGTTTCCCCAGTTTGAAGAATATCTGCGAATGTCGATGGCGCGAGAGACCGAGCTGCTCTTCGAGCACATCATGCGCAAGGACCGCGGCATCCTCGATTTCATCGCCGCCGATTACACCTTCCTGAATCAACGATTGGCCGAGCACTACGGCATCGAAGGCGTCGTGGGCCACGAATTTCGCAGGGTTGAGCTTAGCGCTACGCCCCGCCGGGGCGTGATCTCGCACGGCGGCGTCTTGACCGTCTCCTCTTACGCCACGCGGACCTCGCCGGTGCTGCGCGGCAAGTGGCTTCTCGAAAACATTCTCAACGCTCCGCCGCCGGCTGCTCCGCCCAACGTGCCGAGCCTTGAAGAGGCTGGAACCGCAGCTGGAGCCACCCTCCGTGAACAGATGGACAAGCATCGCGAGAACCCGACCTGCGCCTCGTGCCACGCTCGAATGGATCCGCTCGGCTTTGGCCTCGAAAACTTCAACGCCGTAGGCCTCTGGCGTACCCATGACGGCGAGGCGCCGATCGACGCCTCGGGAGTGCTCCCAGACGGGCGGACCTTCGAGGGGCCCGAAGCCTTGATCGAGCTGTTGCTGGCCGACAAGGACGACTTCACCCGGGGTTTGGCGGACAGGATGCTCACCTACGCGCTAGGCCGCGGACTTGAACGCTACGACAAGCGCAGCATCCGCGAGATCGCTCGAGGCGTTGCCGCCGCCGACTACCGTTTCTCGAGTCTAGTTATGGAAATCGTTAACAGCCTGCCGTTTCAGATGCGCGGGGGGGGAAGCTCATGATCGTTACCCCGAAGAGACTCTCTCGCCGAACTGTACTGCGCGGCGTCGGAGCATCGGTAGCTCTGCCGTTCCTCGATGCGATGTCGCCAGCTCTGGCCGCGCAAACCAGCCTGCAGGCTCCCTGCCGCTTGGCTTTCGTCTACGTTCCCAACGGAGTCACTTTCCCGGAATGGAAGCCTGCGAAGGTCGGAGCCGACTATGAGCTCACTCGCATTCTCAAACCGCTTGAGCGCTTTCGGAAGGATATGTTTGTACTCTCGGGCCTCGATCAACACTTCGCCAACGCTCTCGGCGACGGCGGAGGCGATCACGCTCGTGCAGGAGCCTGCTACCTGACCGGCGTACACCCGAAGAAGACCGCCGGCGCCGACATCAAGGGCGGCGTTTCGGTCGACCAGATCATCGCGCAGGAGGTCGGCTCAACGACACGCTTGGGTTCACTTGAGCTCGGCTGCGAGGATTCGCGCACAGTCGGCAATTGCGACACCGGCTATAGCTGCGCCTACACCAACAGCATTTCGTGGCGTGCGCCGACGATGCCGATGCCGCCGGAAACCAATCCGCGCATCGTCTTCGAGCGCCTTTTTGGCACGGCAGACCTGAGCTTGAGCCCCGAGGAGCGGGCCCGCCGCGCCTCGTTGCGCAAGAGCATCTTGGATGTGGTTGGCGAACGCACTCGCACTCTACTCCTTACGCTCGGGCCCGCCGACCGGCGGAAGGTCGACGAACATCTGACCGCAGTTCGCGAGCTCGAAAAGCGCATCGAGGTCGCGGAGAACGAGAACCGTGAATTCACGCCCGACATCGAGAAGCCGGGTGGCGTGCCAGTAGCCTTCGAGGACTACGTGAAGCTGATGTTCGACCTACAGATCCTCGCGTTTCGCGCTGATCTGACGCGTGTGAGCACATTCATGATCGGACGCGAGGGAAGCGTGCGCACCTACCCCGAGATCGGCGTCAACGATCCGCACCACCCGCTCACCCATCACCGCAACCTTCCAGAGATGAACGAGAAGGTCACCAAGATCAACACTTATCACGTCGAACTCTTCGCCTACTTCCTCGACAAGCTACGCGCGAGCCAGGACGGGGACCGCAGCCTGTTCGACAACTCGATGATCGTTTACGGCAGTGCGATCGCCGACGGCAACAGCCACAAGCACGAGGACGTGCCGACGTTGTTGCTCGGACGCGGGCGAGGAACGCTCAAGCCCGGACGCCACGTCGAATACCGGTCGGGCACTCCGATGACGAACCTGTACGTCTCGCTCATGCAGCGCATGGGCTTGCCGATCGACCAGTTCGGCGACAGTATAGGGCGGATCGAGGATCTCGGAGAGTTGTCCTGACGCCCAAGGGCGGCGTGCGTTCTGTCGGCCAACGAAGGGACCTAGCGGTCGGGCGTCCTGCGCTAACCTGAACCTTTGCCCCGAGGTTCCCCCGATGGCCTACTCCGACCTGCGCGAGCTTATCGCCGCGCTTGAGAAGAACGACGAGCTGATCCGCATCTCAGACGAGGTTGATCCAGAGCTCGAGATTACCGAGATAGCCGACCGCGCGGTCAAGAGCGGAGCGCCGGCGCTGCTGTTTGAAAATCCCAAGGGATCGAGCGTCCCGGTACTGATCAACACGTTTGCGAGCGAGTCGAAGATGAAGCTCGCGCTGGAGGTGGACTCTATTGAGTCCATCGCGGCGCGTATCGCCGACTATTTGGAAATGAAGACTCCGCAGGGGTTGGTCGGCAAGTTGACGATGCTACCGAAGCTAGCGGAAATGGGCTCGTTCTTCCCGAAGCTGGTGAAGAACGGCCCCTGCAAGGAAGTCGTCAAGAAGGACGGTTTTTCACTCTTCGACTATCCGATCTTGAAGTGTTGGCCGCAAGACGCCGGGCGGTTCATCACTTTGCCGCTTGTCTTCACAAAGAATCCGGTTACAGCTAAGCGCAACTGCGGTATGTATCGCATGCAGGTCTTCGACGAACGCACAACCGGCATGCATTGGCAGACCCACAAGCAGGGCGCGGAACACTACCGCCGGCTCGCCGCCGAGGGGAAGCCGGCGCGCATGGAGGTCGCTGTCGCTATTGGATCCGATCCGGCGACAATGTTCTCGGCGATCTTGCCGCTGCCGCCTGATCTCGACGAGATGCTCTTCGCCGGCTTCTTGCGCAAAAAACCGGTTGAGATGGTTCGTTGTGAGACGGTCGATCTAGAAGTGCCCGCCAACGCCGAGATCGTTCTTGAAGGTTACGTCGAGATCGCCGAGCGCCGCACCGAAGGACCTTTCGGAGACCACACCGGCTACTACTCCCTCGCCGACGAATACCCCGTCTTTCACCTCCAATGCGTAACGCAACGCAAAGACCCAATCTACGCCACGACGATCGTCGGCATGCCACCGATGGAAGATTACTACATGGGCAAGACCATCGAACGCGTCTTCTTACCGTTGATGCGCTTGCAGTTGCCGGAAGTCGTCGACATGGCGATGCCGGCGGAAGGCGTCTTCCACAATCTGATGCTGATCTCGATTCGTAAGTCGTACCCGCTCCATGCCCGCAAGGTGATGAGCGCGATCTGGGGGCTGGGACAGGCGATGTTCAGCAAGTGCATCGTGGTCGTCGACGAAGACGTCGACGTGCAGAACACAAGCGAGGTCGCGTGGGCTGCGTTCAACAACATCGACCCAGAACGAGACATCCAGTTCACGATGGGCCCGGTGGACTCGCTAGACCACGCTAGTAGGCTGCCCGACTACGGCTCGAAGATGGGTGTTGACGCCACTCGCAAATGGAAAGAGGAGGGTTTCGTCCGCCCTTGGCCCGACAGGATCGTGATGAGCGACGATGTAAAGTCTGGCGTCGACGAGTTGTGCAAAAAGCTCGGCATCGGCTGACCGGCTCGACGGGGAACGACTAGAAGTAAAGCGATACTCCGCCGGAGATCTCGAGGTCGTGGAGCTTACCGCTGACACTGGGCAGATTCAAAAAATTCGGCTTGGACGTTACGTGATCGCGAACATCGAAGCGAACGCCGAACATTGGCGCGAGCTTGATCTTCACTCCCCCGCCGTAGTTCCAACCAAACTTCGTTTCCCCTGAGGCAAGCCGGAGGAGCTCAGAGTCGCCAGGAACGAATCTCACGAGCCCGGCTCCGCCCACGACAAATGGGCGTACCATCGAACCGCCCGGCAGTATGTGCACGACGAGATCGTAAAAGAACTGATGGACCGTGGTAACGCTGTCCTTCTGGCCGTTGACCTCAAGATTGTGGCGCTCGTAACCATAGCTGATCTCCTGAGCCAGCAGGCCGCCGCCAAGAGTCAGTCGGCCGCCGGTCTTGAAGCCGTCGCTCAAGGCCACCGGCAAATCGCCGACCTCAAGAGAGCCGAGACTCTTGTCGCTGATGCGCGCCGCGCCGAGAAAAGCCGAGGCCTCCGAGGCCTGCGCCGTGTGGGCAAAGCCGCAGAGTGAAACGGCGGCCAGAACGGCCCAAACATAAAGCCGGCGGTTTGTTTGAATCACAGGCTCAGGATATCACGCGAGATACGCGCTAAATCTGAACGTTGAGTCGACGGCCGCGGGTTTCGTGGAACGGTTTGAGAGACTCCCGAACTTGGCGAGTTTTCCGCAGCTCACAGATCTCGCGCCGCAGGTTTTCACGTTTGGCGGCTAGGGGTAAACGGGCTTTGTCGCCCAATTCGGCGATAGTCCGCAGGGCTTCAAGGTCGCAGTCGCTGAGGTGCGCCCGGTTCATGTCGAGACGCCGCAGCAGACGCCCTCTTTCATCCACGAAAGCGCGCAAGGGATCGAGCTCAAGGCTCTTGGCGGCTCCTAAGACCGAGCGTGTCAGCGCGAGAAGGTCGCGGAGTTGCCGGGCATTGTCGGGCTCGTGTCGCGGGCTCATCTTACTCCTTCTGTTGGAACTGAACCTCGAAGAGCTGGGTCAACACGTCCCGCTGCGACTCGAGCTGAGCCAAGAGCGTGTCCGCGGCGGCAAGCTTGGCTTCGAGAACGGTCATCTCCCGGTCGACTCGGTCCTGCGCCTCGGAGATCCGAGCGGAGATACTCTCGTCCGACTCCTCAATGAGGCTTATGGCGGTTTGGATCTGTCCAGTCACCGGGTCGGCGATGTCGGCTAACCTGAGCAGGCCGTTCCCGGCGAATCCGTCGCTGGTTGTTCCTATGAAACTGCGAATTGCATCGAAGTCGGTTGCGGCCTGGCCGTCGAAAGATGCGGAATCAAAGGACAGGACGCCGTTGTCGTCGAAGGTCAAACCGAGCGCGGAGATCGAGCCCACGTCGCCGCCCACGAAGTACCCGGATACGTCTCGTAGGACCTGTTGGGTCTCGCGAACCAGGACGTGGCCCGATAACAGGCCGGCGTTCTCCCCCACGCTCTGGGCGACGCGGCTGACCACGGCGTTGTAGTTGACGGCGATGTCGGCGAGAGCGTTTGACACGCCGATCCGATCGTCGGCCGTTCGAACGGTGGTCTGACCCGCTCCGACGATGGTGAGAGCCAGCCCGGGCGCGAAATCGCTGATCAGATTCGACGAGTTGCTGACCGGCAGCCCGTTCACGGTAAAGACCGCATTGGTCCCCTGGTTGCTCGATGTCAAGAGATTGGAGGATCCGCTGTCTTCGAGAGTCAGTGTGGCGGCCCCGGTTTGGTCCGCGCTTAGGGTCAGATGGTAGTCGGGGACCACCGGGTTGCTTGAAGTGTTGATGATCGAAGCAGCTACGCCAAGGTTCTGCGCGTTGATGGCGTCGCGAAGCCCGTTGATCGTGTTGTCAAAGCCGGCGACGGATTGCGTGCCCGACAGACCGGATACGAAGCCGGTCCCTTGGGCATCGTCGCTGACGGTGATGTCGAAGGCCTGCGAGCCAAGCACCTTGACCTCGCCGTTGAGGGCGGCGAAGCTCACGCCGGCGTTTACCAATGTTTGATCCAGCGCCGCTTCGGCGTTGAGCGCCGCGGCGATCTCCTCAGCGGAGTGACCTCCGACTGTTCCGCCGCCCTCAAGACCGCTGACCACGCTTCCGGTATTCGAGGACGTGAAGCTGAAGCCGGCGCCAGCCGAGTCGTCGACCACCAGCTTGAGCGCACCGCCTTCGGCGCTGAAGCTGAGCTTGCCGCTGAGCTGGGCATTGAGTGCGATCTCGGCGTTGAGCAGGCCGGCGATGGCGGCCGCATCCTCGCCCCCGCTCAAGGCGGCGCTGGTGATTGTCTCTACGGTGCCGCCGTCGCTTGATGTGAACGTCACCGAGACGCTGTCTCCGGCCGCTGCGCCGGACGGACCCGACGAGGCGACGAAGAAGCTCTCGAGCTCGGCCGTGATCGAGCCGCTTAGGCCGTTTGAGAAGTCCACTTGGACGCTCACCTTCGGATCAGGCGTGGCGGAGCCGCTTGTCCCCGAAGTGCGTCCCGAGCCAACCGTCAGTAGGTCGAAGTTGGTCGTCGTCGCATCCAACGTCAGGGCGAAGATGCCGTCGGCGGCTAGGCCGTCGGCGTTCGTCGTCGGGACGCCGACGCTGGTAGTTTCTTGCGCGGCCGTAGCCGCTGATGTCACGTCGATGTCGAAGCTGAGCGGGCTCGGCGTTCCCGTGACGGCAACCCTCGCAGCCGAGAGATTGCTTGAGGAGGCGGCGACGGCGCCGGTCGACCCCAGAATGCCAAGACTTGAGAACGACTGGCGCAAGGCCTGCAAGTCGCTGGCTAGGCTGCCGAGCTCGGTCTGACGCCCAAGCAGTAGGGTCTGCTCGGTTTGGAGTCCCTGAATAGGGAGATTGGCGACTGTGAAGGTGCGCTCCAGAATCGTCTGGAAACTGTCGGCGAAGTCGCTGACGCCAAAGAAGCTGACCGGCGGAAGGCTCACGCCTGGCCTCGCTGGGCAGGGCCCACGCTGGGGGCGTTCGGGATGCTGTGTGTGGTGGCCTTCATAGGGTCCAGGCGCGGTCGGTTTCGGAAGGGTTCGCCGCCGCTACTTCCGCTGCGGGCATCGCCTCGGGCGCTGTTTGCGAGCGGCACTGCTTCCACCCGTCGTAGAGAGTCGAAAGGAGTTGGATCGCTTCATCGAGCGGAGCAGCGGTCTGCCGCGCGTTCGCCTCAATGAGCCGCTCTTGAACGTAGTCGTAGAGTCTAGCCAGGTCCGCCGCTAACACGCCTCCCTTTTCTCCGTCTAGGGTCCCTTGGAGCTCAAGAATGATCTCCATCGCGTGGGCGATCGCACTGCTGCGTTCCTCGATGTGCTCAGCTGCTAAGTGCTCCTTCGCCAGGTTCAATTTCTGAATGGCCTTGGCGTAGAGCAGACAGGTAATCTCCACCGGGTCTTGATGAAGGATGTCGTTCTCGGCATAGGCAAGGGCGTACATGATCAGCTCCTTCCAAGGCGGCCTTGTCGCCTTGACCTGTCAATCGGTCTGCGACATCGGGGGCGGGGCGCCTATGCGACCCGCTCTCCCGGCTGCAGGCTCTTGAGGACCTCGGCTGCCCGCAGCGCCGTCTCCGGCGGGAACTGGGTGATCACCTCGTCGGTGATACGATCCACGATCCGTATCAGGGCTTGTCCCCGCTGGTCGATGGCGAAGCGCACCTCGCTGTTGGCGCCGACGCCCCCTCCCTCGTTAACCGACTGGACCGTCCGCGCCAGCTCGCGATTCTTCGCGGCTCGATCGGAGCTAACCGAGTCCGCAGCGGCGCCCGACGACTTGACCGTCTCCCGCGCGCTCTGGACTTCGTTGATCGTCATAAGTGCCCCCCATGTTCCGGATCGATGATCTGAAACAGGCGAATCTGGCGACGACCCCATTTCGGAGCGGCCCGCCGCTGCATTTCTTATCGGATCGGCCTGACGGTTCGTGAGCGCTTTTTGGGAAATGCTTGCTCGCGTCGGCTCAACCGAGCACGTCGAGTAGCGTCGGTTGTTGCCGCGCCGCCACTTGCAGCACGAACTGCTCGGCCGACGAAGCCGATTGCAGTTGTCCGATCGCCTCGACCAGGTCGGCGTCCTGAAGCAGAGAGAGGCGTTCAGCGTTCACAGACTCTAGACTCGACAGGCTGTCGAGGGTGATATCGACTTGGCGCAAAGTGCTTCCGTAGAAACCTTGCGCGCCGCTGACGTGGTCGGAGGCGCGCTGCAGCGCGTCGACCGAAGACGCCACAGCAGTTTCGTCATTGGCGCGCAGATCAAGCAGAAGCTGATGCACGGATCCCAAGACGTTCGCGCTGTTCGCCCCGCCGACGCGATGAGTACCGGCGAGCCCGGAGGCAAAGGCGGTCCCTCGGCTGAAGTCCACGGCGGTGAGTGTGAAGTCAACATCGCCGTCGACCCGCACTTCGCCGTCGACGATTTCAAACCGAATTCGGGCGCCGCTTAACGTCGGGTCAGACGCGACGGCGGCGTTCAATGCTCCCGCGATCTCGCCTGCGGAGTATCCGCCCACTGTCCCTCCGCCTTCGAGCCCGGTCGTCGCCGATCCGATCGTGGTTGAACTGAAGTCGACCGTCTGTCCCAACGTATCGCTGAGCAAAAGTTTGAGCGAGCCGCCCTCATCGCTGAAGTCGACCACACCGTCCAGGTCTGGGTTCGAGTCGATCTCGGCGTTGAGCAGGGTCGCGATCTGGGCAGCGTTCTCGCCGCCGACTAACGGTTGGGTGGCGATCGTTTCGTTCAGTGTGCCGTCGGCGCTGGTTATGTTGACGCTGACCACGTCGCCTGCCGAAGCGCCTGCCGGAGGCGCGGCGGCGACGAAGAATCCCGGCAGATCAACCGAGATCACTCCGTCAACCTCACCGCTGAACGACACGCCGAGGCCGATGGGAGGCGACGGAGGAGGCCCTGCCGTGGCGGCGGTCCTTCCCGTGCCGAGAAGGGCGTCGGGCGTGAGGAACACCTGGTCTCCAGCCAACGAGACTTGCGCCGGTCTGCCGTCGGGGAAGCCCACCGCGCGGCCCAAATTGTTGCCGAGATAACGCACTCCGTCGGGCGCTGTCTCATCGAGAACGAACGGCGCCGCCGAATCGGCGGTTCCCGCAAAGACGTGGCGGCCGCCGTGTACGGTATTGGCAAGCGAGGCGAGGTGCCGGAAGAGTCCTTCGACCTCTTCGGCGATAAGCGAACGTGACTCGTCGGTCTGGACGCCGTTCGAAGCCTGTGTTGCGAGCTGGAGCGTCCGTTGCAGTACAGTGACGGCGTCGAAGAGCGTTCCGTCGACGGCTCGGAGTTCGGCCTGTATGCTTCCGAGATTGCGCTCGAACCGCCCGATCGAGGCGAGCTCTGAGCGCGTGCGCACGATACCCGGCGCATCGGAGGGCCCGTCAGATGGTCGTCTCACGCGCAACCCCGAGCTGATCTGGTTCGATGCGCTGTTGCGCCGTGCCGTAGCGCTGCGGAGGTTAAGCAGTGTTTCGCGCCCTTGCGAGAGAAAGCTGGTTCGCATAAATGTCGCGCCTCACCGCACCAGGGAAAGAATGTCGTTCGAAAGCCCGTCAAGCACCTGAATCACCCGCAACATCGCCGAGAAACCCTGCTCGTACTGCAGCAGTTGCACTGCCTCTTCGTTGATGTCGACGCCCGATAGATTGTCACGCAAGTTTTCGGCGGTGATCGTGATCTGCTGCTGAGTCTCCAAGCGCGACGACGCGCCCGCCGAGGCAGCGCCGACGTCCCGCACGATGCCTGCGTAGTACTCATTGAATGTCTGGGTGTCTAGGACCGCCGTGTCGACTAGAGAGGCCACGGCAAGTATGTTCTCGTTGCCGTTAGGCGCGCCCGCGAACCCGGCAGCAATCTCGGCTGGAGAGATGTTTGCCAGCCGCAGAGCAGGCGCGGCCAGGGCCCCGCCGGCGCTGGACGCCGCGCCGTCTAGGCCGGAGGCGAATCCTGTACCGGCCGGGTCATTGTCGGTCACGGTGAAATCGAAGGGCGTGTCGCCGTCAAACCGAACCTCGCCCTGGATGGCGACGAATCGAACGCCCGCCGCCGTCAAGCTCGGATCAAGAGCGACTTCGGCGTTGAGCGCCGCCGCGATCTCCTCGGCCGATTGGCCGCCGAGCGTTCCCCCCGCCTCGAGACCGCTTATGAACCCCGCGTTGCTTGTCGACGAAGTGAAGGTGAATCCCTGTCCTGCCTGGTCGGAGAGAACCGTCTTGAGGTTGCCTCCTTCGTCTGAGAAGCTGATCAAACCGGCGAGATCGGGATCAATCGAGATTTGGTCGTTGAGCCGTGTCGCCAGATCTGAGGCCGTCTCACCGCCCAGAAGCGGGGAAGTCGTAATCGTTCGATCGACTGCGCCGTCAGCCTTGACGAATCGCACGCTCAGCGTATCGCCCGCTGCTGCTCCGGCCGGAGCAGCCGAAGCTACGAAAAAGCCGTCAATCGTCGCTGAGATCGAGCCGCTTAGGCTGCCCGAGAACGTCACGTCCACGCTGACAGGCGGAGCGGCGGTCGCCGCGCCGACGGCGCCTGCCGCCCGTCCGCTACCCGTGAACGCCGAACTGACGTAGTCGAACAGCGGCTGCCCCGGCGAGCCGTTGAGGTCGACGCCGCGCGAAAGCTGCTCGTTGACTTGATCGGCAAAGCTCTTAGCCAGGCGATTGACGTTACCGAGCAGCTCCGGGAGTTGGTCGTTGCGCTCCTCAAGAAGGCCGCCTAAGCGTCCGCCCTGGCCGCTGAACGAAGCGGTTGCGTTATTACCCGAGGCGTCAAAGACGCTCAGCGAGTTCTGCGAGGTCGAAACGCTGAGGTGGCGCACGTTGGCGCCCGTCACCAATGCGACCCCGCCGGCGATGACGCTCAGCGCTCCGTCCTGTTGACGCTGCAACGTAAACTCGGTCAGTCCCGAGAGTTCGTCGAGTACTTGGTTGAGCCGAGTCTCAACCGCAAAATTCGGCTGCTTCGGATCGGTGCTGCCGCGCGCGGACTGTAACTCGCCGACCTGGTCGGCCAACTCGTTGATGCGCTTGACCGTTGCTCGCGCTTCGCTGTCGAGGTTCGTACTTTGCTGCTGAAGGTCGTTGTAGACGGACCGAAACGAACCCGCCGCCGCACCGGCCGACGAGAGCAGGCTGGCTCGGAGGTTCGGGTCCGTCGGATTGATCGACAGCTCCGCCGCCGAGGCGAAGAACGAGTCAACCGCTGAGTCGATGCCGCCCGCCGAGTCGAGTCGAAAGTTCGGCTCGACCAGATCGAAGAAACGAACCTCCTGCGAGATCTGCGCCAGCGTCTGGCGCGAGGAGAAGACTTGAAACTCCAGCAAGTTGTCGCGCAGGCTCTGAACGCCCTGCAACTCGACGCCACGCGGCGCCCCGCCGCCGGGCAACACCACCGGAGCCAGCGCCGCGCGCTGGCGCGCGTAGCCCGGCGTCGCAGCGTTGGCGATGTTGTTTTGAATCACCGACAACGATTGCGAGAAAGCCGAGAGGCTTGTCTGGGCCGCGCTGATGGCTGATGAAATCGAGCCCAACTCGTTAGACCTCCCGCCGGATGCTCGACGCTGCCAGTTGGGCCCTCGAGCCGTCGGGACCGTATCCTCCGGCGTTGCGCGGGTCTAACTCGACCAGAGCCCGCCGCACTGTCGTAACGTGCGCCAACATCTCGGAGAGTGTCACGAGACGATCTCGTAGCGCGCGCGTCTGCTCGCGGGCTCCGTCAGCGCGGGCTAATAGCGGCGCCAACTCCGCCATGCCTCCGGCGCGCGTCTCAAGCCTCTCGGCTACGAGAACCAGCTCGCCGTAGCGACCCTCCGCAAGCGCCCGGGCAGCGCTCGTAAGGTCCTCGTGCAAGGACAGAATACGTTCGACCGCTGATGGTGGTTCGCTCATTGGAATCGTTACTTCTGTCGCGCCCTAAAAAACGCTACGTCGACCGCACAAAGACTATTCAGGCCCATTTGTCCTGCTAGGCCCAGCGGCGGCGGCGAGGGCCGAAAGCTCGGAGTCAACCTGAGCGTCAGAGACGGCCGCGTCGAGGATGCGGTCCGCCGTCTCCTCCGCCGGAACCGAGAAGTTGTTTGCCGCAACCGCCTGTTGCGCGCGGTCTACCCGAGAAATCTCCTCGGGGGATTCTTCGGAGATCGCCCGCGCAAGTTCCGATGCAAGGCCCGAGAGCGAGACCGAATCCTCGCGTCCAGGGGCGCCTTGGCGGCGACTCTGTTCAGGGGAGGTTTCCTGTGTTCGTTCGATTTGCAGCGATCGGAGGTCGCTAGATGCCGAGAAACTGTCGTCTATTCGCAATGCGGTCTCCAGGGCTATCCGTCTGGCTTACTTATCGGCGGCTCAGCCCGAAAGCTGAGCTCGCTTTTTCGCGTGTACGCAGGTGCCGCAACGTCATGGCTCTCGCCTCCGACGCTGGCCGCCGCCAGCCCCATCCAAACGAGCGGATTTGGTACAAAGAACGAATGAGAACGGCGCTAGCGGGTTTCGTCATCGGCGCCCTGTTCCTGGCCGCTTCGCTTGCGGCGGAGCAGGCTCGCTGGAGCGACGACTTTAGCGGCCCGAAGCTAGACGGCTGGTATTTGCCGCTACCCGCAGATTGGAGCCAAGTCGATTCGGGCGGATCCGGCGTACTGCGGCTCCATAAAGGCGAGCCGATCGGCAATCCTCGACGGCCGGTGAAATTCGCTTTGTTTGAGCCGGGATGCGTCTCGGATTTCGAGGTCGAGGCGAGGATGCGACGCTTTGGCCGCAGCCTGCTGATCGCCTTCGGCTTCCAGGATCGCGCCCATTTCTACTACGCCCACGTCTCGAGCGACGACGGGAATGTTAGCGTCCACAACGGCATCTTTAAAGTCGACGGCGGGGAGCGCTTCCGTATCGGGGGCGAGGGATCGGCGCCGGCGCTGCCGACTGCCGATTGGCATCGGATTCGAGTTGTCCGCGAAGCGGCGAGCGGCAAGATCGAAGTCTACGCCGACGACGATCCTAAACCGCGCTTCGCTGTCGTCGACGACTCGTTTCGCTACGGTTGGGTCGGCCTGGGCTCGTTCAATGAGACGGGCGAATTCGACGACTTCAAGCTTCGCGGCGTCCGGAGCAAGGAATGTCGTTCCGAGCACATCAGCCCACTCGACGCTCCCTAGTGGTCGGGCGTCTTACTTACGTCATCTCCGGACCAGCAAACACCGGCGGCGGACCGCTGAAGGATCATTACTTCGTACATGGCAACATCGACAACATCGACCCTCGAGATCATCCGTCAAGACGCCGACGCATCGGGGGCCCGCGTCGCCATTTTTGATTTCGATGGTACGATTTCGCTCATCCGCGCTGGTTGGGAACACGTGATGGTCCCGATGATGGTCGAGCGACTGCTTGATCTCAACAGCGGCGAGAGTGAAGAAGAGCTAACGGCCGTTGTCGTCGAGTACGTCGGCCAACTCACGGGGCGGCAGACCATCTTCCAGATGATGGAGTTTGCCGAACAGATCAAGAAACGCGGTGGCAAGCCCGCCGATCCGTTGGAGTACAAGCATCTTTATCTCGAACTGCTGATGGACAAGATCAAGCATCGCCGAGAAGACTTACGCGCCGGGCGGACGCCTCCCGATGAGATGATGGTCCCGGGCGCAAGGCGTTGGCTCGAGGAGCTCACTAAGCGGGGTCTGACGCTCTATCTCGCCAGCGGTACCGATCAGGTTTACATGCGTGAAGAGGCGGCGCTGCTCGACGTGGACCGCTATTTCGGCGCGAACATCTTCGGCGCGCTTGACGACTACAAGAAGTTTTCGAAGAAGATCCTGATCGAACGAGTGATTCGCGAGTCCGAGTTTGAGGGCGAGCAGTTCGTCGGTATCGGCGATGGATTCGTCGAGATCGAAAACGTCAAGGAGGTTGGCGGTACGGCGCTCGGCATGGCCACCGACGAGCCCGACTGCGTACGAGTCGACCCTGTCAAACGCGAGCGTCTGATCGGCGTCGGCGCTGACTGGATTGCGCCGAATTTCAACTGCTACGACGAGCTGCGGGCAAGCATGTTTCCCGGCTGAGCGTTGGCGGAGACTGCTGAATCAATGCCATCGAAATACGAGATTTTCGACCGTTCGCAGCTAGAGCTGCGCCCGCTCGCCGAGCGCGCCCACGATATGGACCTCGGCTATCTGCTCACGCTCGATGACGATGGCGGAGGCTTCGAGCACCCCGACCTGGCCACGGTCGCCACACGATTGGTCGAGGCCAAAGAGAGAGCCGCTTCTCGGATCCTGATGATGGGCGCGCACGTGATCAAGATGGGCGTTTCGCGGCACATCATCGATCTATTGCGGCGCGGCGTCTTCACACATGTCGCCTTCAATGGAGCGGGCGTGATTCACGACTACGAGCTGGCGCGCATCGGCGCCACGACCGAGAGCGTCCCGCGCTACATTCGCACAGGCGAGTTTGGCCTCTGGAACGAAACAGGCGATCTCAACGAGTGGGCCAGGGAAGCGGCTGAGCTTGGGCTTGGTTTTGGGGAAAACTGCGGACGCCGCATACTCTCCGACTCCTATCCTTACGCCGATGTCAGCATTCTCGCCGCCGCCTATGAGCTCGGCATCCCGGTGACTTCGCACGTAGGGATCGGGTACGACATCATTCACGAACATCCCAACTGCGACGGCGGGGCTTTGGGCGAGGCGAGCTACCGCGACTTTCTGATCTTCACCAAGGCGGTGGAAGGTCTCGAAGGTGGTGTGATGCTCAACTTCGGCTCGGCGATCATGGGTCCGGAAGTCTATCTTAAAGCGCTCGCGATGGCACGCAACGTCGGCCGCCGTCAGGGCCGTGAAATCGCGCATTTCACCACCGCCGTTTTCGACCTGGTTCCGATCCTCGGCGACTACAGGAGCGAGCTGCCAAAGACCGATCCAGGTTACTATTTCCGTCCGCACAAGACAATTCTCGTGCGAACCATTGCCGACGGCGGAGAAAGCTTTTATATTCGAGGAGACCACCGCGCTGCGTTTCCTGCCCTAAGGCGCGAGGTGCTCAGGGGTTAGTTGGGGAGGACGTCGCCCATGGATTGGGCCGCTCTGTTAGCAAAATTTAGGGACGTCCGGGCGTTAGTTGTCGGCGACATCTGTCTGGACCGTTGGTGCCAGTACGATCCTGCCGAGGCTGACCTTTCGCACGAAACGGGGATTCCTCGCCTTGCCGTTACCGAGAGTACGGAGACTCCGGGCGCCGGCGGTACAGTGGCGAATAACTTCGCCTCCCTCGGCGCTCGCAAGGTCTCGGTGCTGGGCGCGATTGGCCAAGATGGATTCGGCTTCGAGCTGGAACGCGCACTGACGCGCCGAGGCATCGACTACAGCCAGATTGTCGCTTCGCCTCGCATGCGGACCTTCACCTACACCAAGTTGATTAATAAGGAGACCGGCGTCGAAGATCGCCCGCGCGTTGATTTCATCAACACCAAGCCGTTGTTGGGCGAGGTGGAGGACCAGCTCATAGCGAACTTCCATGCTGTCTACGGCGACTACGACGTTATCGTGGTGTCCGACCAGGCTGAGACGGAACTTGGCGGCGTGATTACGCCCGCGTTTCGCGAGGTGATAGCCGACGTGGCCGACCGCGACAAGCTTGTTGTCGTCGATTCACGTCGGCGCATCGGCTTGTTTCGCAACGCCTTGGCGAAGCCCAATGTGCGCGAGGCCGAGCAAGCCTGCGAGAGCCTGTTCGGCAAGTCGGACCTGGAACGACTGCGTCAAACGATCGGCAATCGTCCGATGGTCGTCACGAATGGTGATCGCGGCGCCGTGCTGGTCGCCAAAGACACTCTGAAGCGGATCCCTGCCGTGCGTCTAGGCGAGCCAGTCGACACCTGCGGCGCCGGTGACGCCTTCGCCGCCGCGCTCGCGCTGGCGCTTGGCGCGGGCGCCGACTACGAGACGGCGGTGCGCTTTGCCAATCTCGTTGCAGGAATGACGGTAATGAAAGCAGGTACCGGCACCGCCGCTCCGGCCGAAGTGCTGGCTGCGGCCGATTCGCTCGCAAAAAACGAACCATGAGCTTTGCTCTCGACTACCGAACCCGTCTACTCTCCGCGCTCGATACGATCGACCTAGCGAAGGTTGAAGAGCTGATCGAGCTGTTTCGCTGCGCCCGAGACGAGGATCGCCAGATCTTCTTTTGCGGAAACGGCGGCAGCGCCTCGACGTCGAATCACATCGTCTGCGACATCGTGAAGGGAGCAAGTCTCGGCAAACCAAAGCGTTTCCGCGTCATGGCCCTCAGCGAGTCGATTCCAACGATGACTGCTTACGCCAACGACGTCGGCTACGAGGTCGTCTTCGCCGAGCAGCTCAAGAATTTTGCTCGCCCCGGAGATGTGGTCGTAGCTGTTTCAGGCAGCGGAAACTCGCCAAACGTAGTGCGGGCGCTCGAGTGCGCCAACGAGATGGGTTGCCGTACGGTTGCCCTCACCGGTCGCGACGGCGGTAGGCTCGGACCTCTTGCCGAGCTCAATGTCCATGTCGCAGACAATCACATGGGTCGCATTGAGGACGGCCACATGGTCGTGCTGCACATGCTGGCGTACTACTTCATGGACGCTGAGGGAACGGCGTAAGTTCTCCAACCGGACCTGCGCTCTGGCGACGCTTGGCTGGCCCGCATTCGATACGACGTTCTACCGTAGTGGAGTACCAAGTTGTCCGATATACGACGCCGTGATAGCGCAAGTCGCCAGTACATCTTGGTACGGAGTCCCTTTCGAAACCTTTCAGCGCTGCCGATCTTGAGGCTGGGCTGTCGAGGCTTTCAGGCTGATCCATCGGATTTATCAAGAGGTGGGATCACGTGCTTACTCGCTTTCCTGAAGCTCATACCACGTCTTCGGCTTCCACTGGCGCGCCAACCGTTCGGCTTCGGCACGTTGTTGGGGCGTCATTCTACCAGCTACTTCGCTGCGGCGTTCGGGGAACAGCGACGCAGTATCTTCACCCACCAACTTTGCATATGCGCTCGACGCGGCTAAGCTGAGCCACATATATGCCTCGACATCGTCCAGCGGCGCGCCTGCTCCGACGGCGTACGCCATGCCGAGCCGAGCCTGCGCATTGGCGTTTCCCTGTTGGGCGCCAAGCCGATACCACTTAACGGCCTGGTCTACGTCCTTCGACACGCCCCGGCCGCTCTCGTACATCGCGCCGAGGTTGAGCTGCGCGAGCGCGTATCCCCGTTCGGCGGCGATCCGATACCACTTGACCGCCTCGGCGTCGTCCTCCGGCACGCCCTGGCCGTTCTCGTACCTCCGGCCGACCGAGAACTGCGCGTTCACGTTTCCCCGTTCGGCGGAGAGGAGATACCACTTGAACGCCTCGGCATAGTTCGACCGGTTGTTGTACTTCACGCCGAGGCGGAACGCCGCGTGTGAGTCTCCGTTTTCGGCAGAGAGAAGCCACCACTTGTCCGCTGCATCGTTGTCGCGCGGTACGCCGCGACCTATGTAGTACAGCGACCCGAGCCTGAACTGCGCTGCAGCATGTCCCTGTTCGGCGGCGAGGCGGTACCACTTTGCGGCCTCGGCGTAGTCCTTCGACACGCCCTCGCCGAAGGCGTACGTCACCCCGAGGCTGTACTGCGCGTTCGCCATTCCCTGTTCGGCACGCCGAATGAGATCGTCAAGCCCCGGCAACCCCCGTTCCTGACCCCACGCCGAAAGCGAGAAAACCAGACAGACAACCGCGAGCGAGAGTTTCACTGTGTCGATTCTACACCCGACTCGATTGCGGCTCGCTGACCCTGTGTCAAGAGTCCGTTGGGCGTCTAAGGCTGGATCTTCGACGAGATTTGGACGGCTCGCGCCCGTCCGGACATCACCGTGCCTCCCTGTTATCCTGAAAGCAACCCCATGTTTTTGAAGGTACTCTCCCACCCCGTCTTTACGAATCTCAACTTCCATATGCCCATGATCGTGGATCTGTCGCATCCGCTCATCATGTTGGAGGGCGAGAACGGCTCGGGCAAATCGACCCTGCTGCACTCCATCTACTATGCGCTCAAGGGAGATGACGTCGGTAACTACGCCTACAAGCTCGACCTCGGCGGGCTCGAGCTTGGCAACGTCCTGCTATTCGACGCTGAACAGCACAATCCGCGCAACAAGCCTGAGCTTTTTGCGGATGAGCCTCAGATGCGCGAATTCATCGAGACGGCTAGCCATGGACAAGTGATGCTCTCGCTCTTTCGCGAGACGTTCCCGGCGCTGCCTGACGGCTCGGTGCTGCTCCTCGATGAGCCCGAGATGGCGCTTTCGCAGTCGAATCAGCGACGCATTCTCAAAATGCTCAAGGAGCTGGTCGACAAAAAGAGCTTTCGAATCATTGCCGCCACCCATTCGCCGCATCTACTCTCGGCCCCCGAGACCTACGTCATCAATCTCGATCGGCACATTAATCGCAACGTGATCGATCCGTCGCTCGGGGCGCAGGGCGAAAGTACGATTCAGTAGCGACTACGTCCTAACCACTCCCGACTCTCCCGCCTAGCCTTTGAGAGCAGCGAACTCTGCTCGTTGAGATTATTCGCTCAACGTACGCCTCGTTTACGGCCTGAACCCACCGAAACCGGCCGAAAAGCTACTCAAAGACGTGATACGCGTTACGATTCACGTCGTTGAGAACAAAAGGCGAACGAAAACCCCTTCTCGAACGTCATACAAGGTAGGGCCAGCAAATAGGGGGACGCTAGCTGCGTAGGATTTGTTGCTAGCCGCCGATTGGGTTCGAGGACCCCATCTGCCTTTCGAGCGGGCAAGCCTACGACATGCAACGGGAATCATGGTCGGTGCATCTATAGAACAGTGACTGCAGAGGAGTTGGTGTGGCTATGGCGTTAGAGCTCAAAGAAGTCCAAAGTACTGAAAGCGCAGCGTTACAGGCCTCGGCAAGGGCCCGCACCTCGCAATGGGACGACGATGTCGAGAGCGGGACTGAGCAAGTAGTCTACGAAGAAGCTTCTGCGCCTGAGGACAGCGTCCGACTCTACCTCAGTGAGATGGGGGCGGTTCCTCTGCTGACACGGCGTGGGGAGATCGATCTTGCCCGAGGCATGGAACGCGGCTTGGTGCGCATGCGAAAGGGCTTGGCGCGCACGCCGTGGCTGTGGATCAAGCTGAACAAGATTCGAGAGCGTCTCGCTGAGGATCCGTCCAAGGTGCGTCCTTGGGTCGAAGCGGGGGAGACGTCGGAGGTCGTCAAGGCCGGTTCATTGTTGCGCCGACGCCTGAATCGCGTAGCGAAACTCATGGAGGCCTGCGAGCGTTACGTCGATGAGGAACGGCCGCGTTCGCGCGATCTTGCCGCGACCAAACGCGCTTACGCATGGCGTGCAGGTCGACTGCGGATTGAGGCCGCGCGGCGCATTCTGGAGCTCCCGTTTCGAGCGGATCTGTGGCGCGACTGGGCGGATGAGTTTATCGCGGCACGGGCCGAGTTACTGGAAGAGGCTCGAACGGTGCGACCCACGCGTCGCGCTCGCCGGTCCGCGGAGGAGCCGACACCGTTGCTGCGGATGAGCCCAGCCGAGGTTCAGGCATCGATCGCCAAGGTAAGCTCCGGCATCGCGATCAATGAGGTCGCCAAGAGCGCTCTGGTGGAAGCGAACCTGCGTCTGGTCGTCTCCGTCGCCAAGAAGTATGTCAAACGCGGACTGCACCTGCTCGACCTGATCCAGGAAGGCAATATGGGCCTGGCGCGTGCGGCCGAGAAGTTTGATTATCGGCGCGGCTTCAAGTTTTCGACGTACGCGACCTGGTGGATTCGTCAGGCGATCACGCGAGCCTTGGCGGATCAGTCGCGCACGGTCCGTATTCCGGTCCACATGAACGAGCAGCTCAACAAGTTCCTGCGGGCGATGAGAGCGCTCGAAAAGGATAAGGGCCGCCCAGCGACTAATGAAGAGATCGCCGACCGTATGGAGACAACCGTAGACAAGATCGAGACGTTGCGTTCGATTTCACGCGCTCCGGTCTCGCTCGAAAGCCGAGTCGGCCGCGATCAGGAATCGGCACTCGAAGACCTCATAGAGGATCCGAATGCCTCCTCACCGGTCGATCGCCTCATGGACGTCGATCTCAAGCAGAAAACGGCCGACGTTCTAGGCACTCTCTCGCCTAGCGAGGAGCGGGTCCTCCGGTTGCGCTTTGGTATCGGTTATGAGCGTGAGCATACATTGCAGGAGATCGGCAAGGCTTTCGAGCTCACCCGCGAGCGCATTCGCCAGATCGAAGCGAAGGCTCTTGCCAGCCTGCGCGACCCCAAGCGCGCCGCTCAGCTCCGGCAGCTACTGGCTTCGCGTACCTAAACTTTCTTCCTCCTCTAGGGGTGGGCCTTCGGGTCCGCCCCGTCTCTTTCGGTCCTGTGCATGCGTCTCAAGGTTCCTTGAGGCCGGGTTCCGCTAGAATAGCGTCACGGGCGCAAGATCAGCGCCGACACCTAGTGCACTCCCCGGCGACGCGCCGGCAGCGGGAGGCTCCCGAGCTCCTGCGGGCGCGAATCGAAGAGTTTCTCGCGGCTGCTCGAGAACCCACATTTCTAGAAGCGGGCGAAAACCCGATCCCAATCTCCCAGGGCGGCTACAGCCTCGAAGACAAGGCAGGCGGGTGCCTGCTCCACGTTTGGGGCGAGACCGGATCGGTCGTTCGCCGCATCACTCGACTAGGCGATGCAGGCCGATCCAAGCTCATTCTTCGAACGAGCCTGTTCGGCGGACGCGAAGGCGTCGTCGAACTCGTCGACCGCGCTGCCTCAGGGTCACGCGTCGACCGCGAGGCGGGACGCGACCGATTTCGCGAACAGTTCCGTCTACTGCTGGAACGCGAGCTGCCTGGGTGGAAGTTGCGTCGCCTCAGTACAGCTCCCGATCTACAGCGCTCGCTGTCGCCGATCTACCCGCGCGCCCTTCTGACCCAAGGCTCCCGTGCCGTAGCTGCGATCGCCGCATCGCCCGAGTCGGGATCGATCGGCGCGGAGCACATGCTGACGTTCGGATTGATCTGGCTCGATCAGCTCCGGGCCGAGCACGGGCGAAGAGTCGTCTCAGGCCTCAAGCTGTTTGTGCCGCGCGGGCGCGCCGAGACCGTCGCGCGCCGTCTCGACTGCCTTGACGCCGACGCGGCGCGCTTCGAGCTATACGAGTTCGATCCCAAGCGCAACGTGCGCCTGTTCGAGCCCGGCGAACGCGGAAATCGGTCTAGCGCCTTGCCCAGCTGCCTGGCTCCCGCCGAGCCCGAAGGCACAATGGCTGAGACGTTGCGGACGTTACGAGCCAGCTGCGACATCGAAGTCGTTCCGCGAGTTGATGGCCTGTTGTCGTTGCGCGTTCGCGGCATCGAGTTCGCCGAAATGAGCCGTGGAGTCCTCGCCTTCGGGCTCGGCGAACACAGGCTGGCCAGGGAGAAGGAGCTACCGCTTGTTCGCAAGCTAGCGCGCGAGATCGCGCGCTTGCGCCGCTCTGACACGCCGGACGCCGCCAATCCTCTCTACCGTAGCTCGTCGGAGAGCTGGCTCGAATCGCAGATTCGACGGAACCCCAGAGCGCTCGACTCTTCTCTGCGGCTGAGCCCCGTATATGGCCAAACAGGCTCGACAGAAGGCGCCGATCGTGGCATAGTTGACTTGCTGTTGCTCGACAGTACGAACCGGCTCGTAGTCGTCGAGGTCAAGGCCGGCGAGGACATTCACCTGCCGCTGCAGGGACTCGACTACTGGGCTCGGGTGCGCCTTCATCAGCAACGCGGCGACTTCATGCGAAAAGGCTACTTCCCGGGAATCGAGATCTCTCCCGACGCCCCACGCTTAGTTCTCGTCGCACCTGCCATCGGTTTTCACCCGACGACGGAGACGCTGCTACGTTGGCTCGCTCCTGAGATCCCGGTTGAGAGAGTCGGATTAGCCGCAGACTGGCGAGAGCGGATTGTGGTCTCCTTCCGCAAGAAGGGCTCCACGCGACCCGGGTTGGGTCCGGTGGACACCAGCGGCTGAGCACCTCTTTCCCTTGACCCACGCTTCCGTCAAGCATATAATTAAAACAAACGTTTGAATCAATCAGACGCTCCCCCAACGATCAATTCCAGAGCAAATATGGCCGCCGACACCAAAGAGCACATTCTCGACGCCGCAGAGCGTCTGTTCGCTAAGAACGGCATCGACGCCGTCTCTCTGCGCACGATAACGACCGAAGCCCGCGTCAACCTCGCCGCCGTCCACTACCACTTCGGCTCGAAAGAAGGGCTGGTGGAAAAGGTCTTCGGTCGCCGCATCAGTGGTGTCAACCGTGAGCGGATCGAGATGCTCGACGCTGCGGAGGAAGCCGCCGGGGACGGTCCGCTGGCGGTTGAAGACGTGCTCCGAGCGCTCTTCACTCCCGCCCTTCGGCTAAGTCGAGAGGGCGAGAAGGGAAGGATGTTCATGCTCATGTGCGGTCGCATCTATGCCGAACCGGCCAGCTTCGTACAACGTATCTTTGTCGAGCTCTTCCAAGATATCGTCGTTCGTTTTCGAGCAGCGTTCTTGAGGGCTCTGCCGGACCTGCCGACCGTTGATCGCGCCTGGCGCGTGCAGTTTGCCGTCGGCGCGATGGCTCATACGATGCTGGCAAACGAGACTCTCAAGACTTACTCAGGCGGTGTCTGCGATCCGACCGACGTGGACGCCGTCGTCGAGCGCATCGTGGCCTTCGCCGCAGCGGGTTTGCGTGCTCCGGCCTCCGCAATTGTCGCCGAGCCGGCAACCGAAGAGCAGCCAGTAGCAGAGATTACGTCATGAAACGAATCTCAGTAGAATCAACAGCGATCGCGCTGGCGCTGCTGGCAATCGGCGGATGCACCCGGACGATCCATCGGTCGGAGCGAACGACTCCGGTGGAGGCTCCGGCCGCCTGGAGCACCAAAACAGCACTGGACGGCCCTCGGGACAAGGGTGATTGGTGGACGAGCTTCGACGACGACGGCCTCAATCAGGCTGTCGCCGAGGCTCTGAGCCAGAATCAAGAGCTAGTCGCGGTGGCGGCGCGCATCGACCAAGCCCGGGCGCAGGCCCGCATTGCCGGCGCCGGCGAGCTGCCGGCGGTCGATGTCGCCTTCAATCCTGTACGCCAGCGGCAAAACTTTATCGGCTTCCCCATTCCGGGCCGCGAAGACTCGGTGTTGACCTCGGTCAACACCAACATGCGGCTAGCCGCAAATCTTACATGGGAGCTGGACTTTTGGGGACGCATCAAGAACGGCAAAGTCGCCGCCTTGGCCGACGCGGAGGCAGTGTCCGTGGATCTGGAGGCGGCGCGGCTCTCCTTGGCGGCAAACGCGAGTAAGGCTTGGTTTGCCGCGATCGAAGCGAAGAGGCAAGTGGCGATCGCTCGCGCCAGCCTGCAGAGCTTTCAGGTCTCCGCCGAGCGCGTTCGGTCGCGCTTCCTCACCGGCATCCGGCCGCCGCTCGACCTGCGACTAGCTCTGACCGAGGTCGCAACCGCGGAGGCGGAGCTCGAGCGACGCAATCAGATTCTGGACGCGGCGATTCGCGGGCTCGAGGCTCTAATCGGCGTCTACCCGGCGGGCGGCCGCACGTTAGCCGAAGATCTACCGGATACGCCACCCGACATCCCGGCCGGGTTGCCGTCCGATCTGGTCTACCGTCGCCCCGACCTGGCGGCTCAAGAGAGGCGCTTGCTTGCCTCGGACGCCCGTATCGCACAGGCTAAGGCCGAGTTGCGGCCAAGATTCAACATCACCGCAGCGCTGGGTACGGCGAGCAGCAATTTGAGCGGGGTGCTCGACGGAAGTCTGCTTATTTGGAGCCTGGCCGGCGGCGTTGTGCAGCCTCTCTTTCAGAATGGACGGCTCAAGGCGGGCGTGCTCCTCAACGAAGCGCAAGCCCGTGAGGCGATGGCGATCTACGAGAGCGCGGTGCTTGAGGCCTATCGCGAAGTGGAGACGGCTTTGGCGGCCGAAAGGCTGTTGGCGGCCCAAGAGAACGCGCTGGCCGCGGCGTCACGCCAATCGCTTGCCGCTCGTGATCTTGCCGACCAACGCTACCGCTCTGGTCTTGCTGACATCATCACCCTGTTGGCGTCGCAGCGCTCGGCGATCCAATCCGAGAGCTTGTTGATGAACGTGCGTCGACTGCGCCTCGAAAACCGAGTGAACCTACATCTCGCCCTGGGCGGAGGTTTTGAGGTACAGTCCGCACCGTTACTGCGCGGAGCGGACGACCCAGATTCCGAGAGGAAGAAAGAGAAACTATGACGCGATGGATTCGATACGTCCTAATGGCATTGTTGCCGCTCGTGGTGTTGGCGATTGGAGGCTTCGGCGCCTTTCAGCTAGTTTCGTCCTATGAGGCGCCAGAGCAGCGACCGCCGGAGATTCCACCTCCTTCGGTGGAGGTTGAGGAGATTCAGCCGGGCCGGGTGCAGTTAACAGTCAAGACCGAGGGCACGGTCGCCCCCCGAACCGAGTCCGAGCTCGTGCCCGAAGTATCGGGTCGAGTGACGTCAGTGTCCCAATCGCTGGTCGCCGGCGGCTTCTTTGAAGAGGGCGATACCCTCATGACGATCGACGCCAAAGAGTACGAGCTCGCTGTCATTGGAGCGCGTTCCGCGGTGGCGCAGTCCAAGCTGCGCATCGAGATCGAGCAGCAAGAGGCCGATGTCGCGATCAAAGAGTGGGAAACGCTTGGAGAGGGCGCGGCTCCTGACCTCGTGGCGCGCGTGCCCTATCTGAATGAAGCAAGAGCCGCCTTGGCCTCGGCCGAGGCGCAGCTCGAGAAGGCCGAGTTTGACCTTGAGCGCACGGTCGTAAAGGCTCCCTACGCGGGACGCGTACGAACCAAGCGAGTTGATGTCGGACAGTTCGTGCAACGCGGCGCCGCCGTCGCGACGCTCTACTCTGTCGATGTCGCCGAGGTTCGCCTGCCGATTCCTGACGACGAACTGGCTTTCGTCAATTTGCCGTTGGTCTACCGCGGCGCCGAAGAGATCGGCGGAGCCGACGGCCGTGGCCCGAGAGTCGTGCTGCGCTCCGACTTCGCGGGTCAAAGCTTTTCGTGGAGCGGCCGTATCGTGCGCACCGAGGGTGAGATCGATCCGCAGACACGCATGGTGCACGCAATCGCGCAGGTTAAGGACCCCTACGCGCAGGGTAAGAACAGTCGCCGCCCGCCGCTCGCTGTCGGTATGTTCGTCGAAGCGGAGATTCAGGGTCGCGGTTTTACCAATGTGGTCGCGCTGCCGCGAACGGTGATTCACGGGGACAACATCGTTTGGATCGTTGGCGACGACGACCGTCTCGAGTTCCGAGAGGTTGAGATCGTGCGCAGAGAAACGGACCGCATCATCATACGCTCCGGCATCAAGTCCGGAGAGAGGATCTGCGTCTCGCCGCTGGAGTCCGCCGTGAACGGCATGTCGGTGCGCGTCTTGGAAAGGCAGCTGGAGCAAGCGGCCTCGGCCGAATAGGAGCCGGTTCAAATGCACGGTTTGATCGACTGGTTTGCTCGCAACGGCGTAGTCTCCAATCTCTTGATGTTCGTCATCCTCGTCGGTGGGATGATGAGTTTGCCGGAGGTGAAAAAAGAGGTCTTTCCCGAGATCTCGATCGACATGGTCTCGGTCACGGTGCCCTATCGGGGTGCCGCCCCGGAAGAGGTCGAGGAGGGCGTCTGCATCCGCGTCGAAGAGGCGGTGCAGGACCTCGAAGGCATCAAGAAGATCAGTGCAACCGCGGCCGAAAACGTGGGCACGGTCGTCGTCGAGGTCGAACCAGGCTACGACACGCGTGAGATTCTCGGCGACATCAAGAGCCGCGTCGACGCCATCGACACTTTCCCCATCGAAACTGAAAAGCCGGTCATCCGCGAGATGACCAACCGTCTGCAGGTAATCAACGTGTCGATTTCGGGCGACGCCGATGAGTTGACCCTGAAGCGGCTCGGTGAGCGTGTTCGCGATGAGTTGCTGTTGATTCCAACCATCACCCAAGTCGAGCTCGCCAGCGCGCGTCCGTACGAAATTTCGATCGAGGTCTCCGAGGAGGCGCTTCGGCGTTGGGGCCTTACTTTCGACTTTGTAGCGAACGCGGTGAGGCGCTGGTCGCTCGACCTACCTGGCGGTTCAATCAAAACGTCGAGCGGCGAAATTCTTCTACGCACCAAAGGTCAAGCTTATATCGGCGCCGAGTTCGAGCGCCTCACGTTGCTCACTAGGCCTGATGGGAGCAAGCTTGCGCTCTCGGACATCGCCCGCGTCGTCGACGGCTTTGAAGAGACAGACAAATGGAGTCGTCTCGACGGCCAGCCCACGGTCTTGGTTCAGGTCTATCGCGTCGGCGATCAAAACGCGATCGAAGTCGCCGACGCCGTGCACGCCTACGTCAACGACACGCGGCCCAGACTGCCGGAGGGGATCTCCATCACGACCTGGGCCGACAGCTCGCGCCTGCTTAAGGGCCGTTTGAATCTATTGATCGAGAACGCGATCAGCGGGCTGATCCTCGTCTTCATCGTCCTGACGCTCTTCCTTCGACTGCGGCTCGCCTTCTGGGTGACGCTAGGTATTCCCATATCCTTCCTCGGCGCCATTGCCATGATGCCGATCCTCGACGTTTCGATCAGCATGATCTCGCTGTTCAGCTTCATCTTGGTCTTGGGTATCGTGGTCGACGACGCGATCGTAGTCGGCGAAGCGGTCTTCGAGCGCCAAAAGCGGACGAAGACTGGTCTTGCCGCGGCCATCGCGGGCTCGAAGTCGGTATCGGTGCCGGTCATCTTCGGCGTGCTGACCACCGTAGCGGCCTTCTCGCCGATGCTGTTCGTGCCGGGCGCGACAGGAAAAATCTGGCGGGTGATTCCGCTGATCATCATTCCGACCCTGTTGTTCTCGGTAGTGGAATCGAAGCTGATCCTCCCCTATCACATATCGCACTACCACCCGCCTAGCACCGGCCGCAGGGCCTGGCCAATTCGCGCCTGGAACGCCTTCTTCGATTTCTTCGGCAATGGTCTCGAGTGGTTCATCGAGACGGTGTATCGTCGCCTACTGGGCTTCGCGCTCAGGTGGCGCTATCTGACGGTCGCGATCGCGGTCGCTACCCTGTTGCTCACGGCCGGCCTAGTCCAGGGCGGCAGGGTGCAGTTCGTGTTCTTCCCAGTAGTCGAATCCGACAATGTCGCCTCGGATCTGACCCTGCCCCAAGAGACGCCGGCAGCACTCACTGCTGAAGCGATTCGCCGTATCGAGGCGGCCGCTCTACAGCTCGGCCGCGATCTCGAAGCTGAACAAGGTAAGCCGATTTTTCAGCATGTACTCACCTCGGTCGGCGAACAGCCTTTCAAGGTGAACTCACAACGTTTCGCGGGAGACCAGACAGCCTCGGCTTCGCAACCCAACGTCGGCGAGGTCAACGTCGAGCTCGTACCCTCGGAGGAGCGCGATGTTACCGCGACTGAGATCGCCGCACGTTGGCGCGATGCCGTCGGCGCCGTCCCAGGCGCGGTGGAGCTGACCTTCACCTCGAACTTACTTTCGACAGGCAAGCCGATTGACATACAGTTGGCAAGCGCCGACATCGAAGCCTTGCAAGCAGCCGCGGCGGACCTCAAGGAGAAGTTGGGTCTTTACCCCGGCGTAATCGATATAACCGATTCGTTCCGCGGCGGCAAGCCCGAGGTTAAGCTCGGCCTCACCCGCCGGGGCGAAGCGCTTGGGCTCTCGCTGCAAGATCTGGGCCGCCAGGTCCGCCAGGGCTTCTTCGGCGAGGAGGCGCAGCGCATTCAGCGCGGGCGCGACGACATTCGCGTCATGGTGCGTTACCCGCGCTCCGAACGCGAGTCGCTGGGCAACCTCGAAGCAATGCGCGTTCGGACCCCCGGCGGGGGCGAGGCTCCCTTTTCTACAGTGGCGACCGCCAGCCTTGGCCGCGGTTTCTCGACGATCCGCCGAGTCGACCGTCAGCGCACGATCCAAGTGGTCGCCGAAGTCGACGAAAGCGTGGCGAACGCGAACGAGGTAATCGCGGATCTGAAGGCGGGTTTCCTGCCGGAGTTGGCTGGTCGTTACCGTGGCGTCGGCTACAGCTTCGAAGGCGCGCAACAGAACCAACAGGAGAGCTTTGACGCTCTGCTCACTGGAATGGTTGTCGCGCTCTTTGCTATCTACGCGATGATGGCGATTCCCTTTCGCTCCTACATCCAGCCGGCGATCGTAATGTCGGCGGTCCCGTTTGGCATCGTCGGCGCGGTTTGGGGACACGCGTTCTTTGGCATGGCGATGAGCATGCTCTCGATGTGCGGCGTAGTGGCGCTAACGGGCATCGTCGTCAACGACTCGCTAGTGCTGGTGAGTTTTATTAATAGCCACCGTGATCGCGGCATCCCGTTAGCCGAAGCAGTACGAGACGGCGGCATGCGGCGCTTTCGCCCGATTCTGCTGACTTCGTTGACGACGGCGGCAGGGATCACGCCGCTGATGCTCGAGCGCAGCGTGCAGGCGCAGTTCTTGATCCCGATGGCTGTCGCGCTCGCCTTCGGCGTCTTGTTCGCAACATTCATTACGCTCGGTCTCGTTCCGGCGCTGTATCTGATCCTCGAGGACATCTTCCGTGCATTCCGTTGGATCTATACAGGCTCGGCCGATCCGAAATCAACCGCGGCCAAGGGCGAGGAAGACTTGCTGACGTTGCCGGTAGCGCCCGCAGATGACTGGAGCGATACAGAACAAATTGGCGCGGACTGAAGACTGGGCCTTCCGCACGTTCTGCCTGATGGGGAACCGCCTTCAGTCGTCTCTGAGGCGGTTCAGCCGTTTGGCGCCCTCGCCTCTTTCGATCCGCCGCGGCCCCGCAGGTGTACGGTCAGGCATTCCTCTAGGTCAAAGCGCCTAAACGACAGAAACCAAATGTTTGACCTGGATGGCCATACTCACTCGGAGATGTGGTACGGCTGACTACTACTTGACTGTCAGCAGAAACATCTGACGGGTTCGGCCGGCATCATCTGCCAGGGAAGGAAAGATTACCTGGTTGCTGCTCCGATTCCACTTGGGAGCCGGGTCGATCCGCAGGTCTCCCCTGGTATAGCCGGTCTGGTCAAGCCCTTCGGTCCTTAGCCATGCTCCATCAGACCTCCGGAACACCACGAACGACGTTAGCGGCCTATCCGGATGGCCTTGCGTGATCCACTTTGCATCCGGCGAAAGCGCCAGATCTCCTTCGGGCAGCGTGAAGATCTCGGGTGTCCCGATCTTCTCGACGATGACTTGTCTCTCGCTGTCATAGAGCACGAGATCCGGTCCCACTCGTCCAATCATCCGCGGTCCCAACTCCCATTCCGGGTGGCCGCCGATGAACACCCTCTGCTCCGTAAGCTCGCTGCCGTCCGGGCGGACCGTCATCGGAACGTTCACCCGCGTTTCCCGACTCCCGAAGTTTCCTCGAACGAAGAAGTAAATCCGATCCCCGTCGCGATTCCAAAGCGAGTGGTTGAGGAAGAGCGGCGTCGTTTCGATCTGGGGATGACGTTCGATAAGAGCGTCCCGCATCTGTTTGAATGAGACGATCAATTCCTGCTCTCCGGTCTCGACATTGGTCTTGAACAGTCCGTCGTCGTCAGGATGAGGCACGCCGACCGTCCAGTCGTAGGCGTCCGCGTAGCCGGTCACTCTGCGAAGTCGCGCCATCCGCCCGTAGTTGAGGCCCAAAAAATGGCCGCCGTTTTGCGCGACGCCGCCGTTCCCGACTGGCGTTTCCTCGGAGCGATACTCACGGATGCGACGGCCTTGCTCAATGTCATAGAGCACGCAGAAAACTTTGTTCGTCTCGGGATCGCGATCGTTGAAGAAAAACTGCGTGTCAGGCGAGTCCGGATTCCAGTACAGCATCGTCCCCTGTTGCGGATTCCACGCCCTCGTGCTCTCTACCTGACGCACAGAATAGTCGTTAGCGACATCAAGGAGCACGATCTCAGCGGTGTCGTCCGCATTCGGAAAGCGATCCACGAAGTCTACCCGCAGGGCTACGACGTAGCGCTCGTTTCCGTTCCACGGGATGTTTTGTACGTGGCCGATGTATCCGAAAAAATGATGCTTCGGGCCTTGGGTGATCTGGCGAACCTGGTATTCGAGGCCTGCGTGATCAGTCTCTGGCGGCACCCCACAGCCAATCGCGAGCAAGCAGGCGGCCAGGAGTGTGCTCCATCGGTCGAAAGTGGTGAATTTGCCCAGCATGGCCCACACTATATCGCTAAGCCTCCTAAGGCTATCGCTGTCCGGGTAACCTATCGCGCACTAGGGGGATCACGCTCGCCGCGAACGCTGGCCCCTCCTCGTGGGCCCAAGGGGCGTCGGGCATCGTCATTCTGACGATCGAGCCCGCCGTGCGACCCTTGAGCACAGCATCCGCCACCATGCAGATCTTGGCGTAATATTCGCTGGCGATAACGCGGTCCTTGGTCTGGTACCAGTAGTAGACGATCTGGCGGTTGCGCCCGGATTGGATGTAGTACTTGTTAATTGTCGCTACGCCGTCGTCCATCGGCAACTCAACCGATTCGTAATCCCAAATCTCCCAACCAGTTCCAGGGAGGCAGTGTTTGGGTGAGTGCATCGTCTCGCCGGCTTGCTGCATCGCGTAAAAGGCGATGAAGAACCCCATTTCGCGATCGCCCTGGTGGTAGGAGCGGCTCAGGTAGGCGCTTGCCTTCAGTACCTGTTCGGTAGCCTCGTTGAGTCGGCCTAGCTCGGTGCCGTTCCAGTTGCCGATTTCAATCGGAAGGCTCTCGAGGGGGCTGTCGAGCTCTTCCCCTGCCCGGCGGTCGCTGAGCTCGGACGCTAGCAGGGTTGTCGCCAACATCGCGACGATCACGGCTGCGAATCGGGAGGGAGTATCGAGCTTCATGCATGTACCCTTCGGCCATCAATGGCCGCCAGCCCCAGCGCGGTCAAATAGAGGACGCCGAATCCGAGAAGAAACACGACCCATCCCGAAAAAGAATGGAAAAAGCCCTCGGCAAGCGCCGGGTTCTGGCGGGCCATCAGCGCGGTACCGACAATGCGAAAGACGTTGAGAGCGATCGCGATCGGAAACGAACAAAAGAACAGCGCCACTCGGGAGACGTTCGAGGAGGAAACGAAAAAGCCGACCACGAGCGCGAGCACCGATAGAGAAGAGATGCTGCGCAATCCGCTGCAAGCTTCCGCCACGCCCAGCGAGATCTCGGCGAGGTGCATCACGTTGCCGTCTCGGAACACGGGGATGCCGATGACTTCGAGAGTGTTGCTGGCGACGCTCGAGGCGAAGAGTTGCAGGGGCGCTGCCAGCTTGTTGTAAACGATTTGGGGAATCGGCACCATCGTGGCCAGCAGCAACAAGGGAAAGGTCATCGTGCGAAGCCGCGCCTTGCCCCAGAAGGTCCAAACACCACCAGCTAGGAGAAGAACCATTGAAATGCGAGTAAGGAAGAATTCGGCGCCGAGCTTGCCGGCCAACAGCACGGCGCATCCTAGGGCGACGAGAATCAGACCGCGGGCATCGGTTTCGGCAGTGTGGGCGAAGGTAGCTTCATGGCCAAGCCAAAAGACGTAGCCGGCCAAAAAGGGAATCAGGACGCCGTGTGAGTACGCGTCGTCGGTCATCCAGATGTTGACCATCGAGGGGACTACGTTCCAGTAGAGCGCGATCGCCAGTGCCAATAGGGCCCATGTCCAGGGGTTCTTGGCCGCCTCGACGAGCCTTTCCTTTTCTTTGTCGATATCCATCAGGTTGGTGACGCTAGCGCCCGCGTCCAAGCAATACAATTCTTGCGGTTTCAAGGACGATCGCGCAATCGAAGAGAAACCCTACGTTCTTGAGATAAAACAGGTCATACTCCAGCTTGCGGAACGAGTCCTGCGCGCTTGCCCCATAACGGTATCGTACCTGGGCCCAGCCGGTGATGCCAGGACGAAGCGTGTGACGCTCGTCGTAATAGGGTATCGAGAGCCGCAGCTTCTCGATGAATTCCGGGCGCTCCGGGCGAGGCCCGACGAAACTCATCTCGCCGCGAATCACGTTCAAAAACTGGGGCAACTCATCGAGACGATAGCGCCGCAGCCAGCGTCCAAGTCGGGTGATGCGAGGATCGTCTCGCTGCGCCCATTTCGCGACGCCGTCTGCTTCGGCATCGGCCCCCATGGTACGAAATTTCAAGACATAGAAGGGCTTGCCGCCGTAGCCGACGCGAAGCTGACGAAACAAGCTAGAGCCTGGCGAATCGAGTGGGATTGCTGCCGCGACCAGCGCCATCAAGGGCGCGCAAAACAGAAGGCCAAGTAGGCTGAGGGCTAGGTCGACGCAGCGCTTCAAGGCCATCCCGGAACGTGAGCGGCGAAAGCCTCCGGAAAAGATAAACCACGTCGCTTGGACGGTTTCGAGTGGGATTCGCCCTGCCAAGGCGGACATTGCTTGGCGCGCGTCCTCGATCTCAAGCCCTCTGGTGCGGAGACGCAGCAGTTCTCGTACCGGGAGCACGCCGCGCTGCTCGTCGAGGGCGACGATCAGCTTGTTGAGGCGATAGCGCGCCACGCTCTCCTCGACCTCGACGGCTTCGCCGATTCGCGGAGCGGGCAGTCTTCCCTTACTTCGGGAGCCCGGAGCTTCGAGGAAACCGACCAGGTCAAGACCGAGATCGGGACGAGCCTTGATCTCAGCTGCGACGGCTGAGGCCATAGCGCCGGCGCCGACGATCGCTACGTTGCGACGGGGGCTCGTCGACCTCCACAACGTCGCGGCAATGGCTCGCGAGGTAGTCGCGGAGAGGAGGGTGAGCGCCATCGTCAATAAGAACGCCGGACGCCCGATCGACAGGCTCGGCCAGATGAGGTAGAGCAGGGCGAGAATCAGTCCCGTCGCGCCGAGCGATTGAGCGACTCGCGCGAACCGCCGGGGGAAGCTCACGCGGCTGGATGAGGTAGGCGCCGTTATAGTAGGCGCAGATCAGGAAGCAGCCGCAGAGCGCGGCTGCTCGCCAATAGACTTCGGGTGAGCGAGCGTATTCTTGCCAGCTCTCCGGGGTCGAGCCGTAGGCCAGGTGGAGCGAGACAATCAGCGAAGCCGCTGCGGCGGCGGCATCGACAACGACGAGCAGAACAATGCCCGCCGGGACGTACTGACTAAAGAGCCGTAACATGGCTCGGCCGAGCCTACGACGGAACTAGCGCCGTCGCGATCGGGGAGACCAAACCAGCGTCGCCTGTACGCGATGGATTGCGATGTTCGGAACCAATCCGCGATACGCGCTTGCGTAGCGACTGTAGATATAGTCCGTGCGAAGCATCATCACCGCGTTGAGTCTTTGAACCAAACCGCCGTGTGCCAGGGCGGATTCGATGTTCCGAAAATCCTGATCGCCCACGCTACGGGAATAGCTGGCGCCGGCTGACAAGCCCCAGCTTGATGTCGGCCTCATCCATTGCCAATCCAAGCCGCCGTTGATCATAGCCGTCGCGCCGGTGCCCCACGAGTCGCCGGTGTCGCGATTCAGCGAGAAACCGAACCTGTTTGCGCGACCGCTGTAGCGTAGGCTTCCACCGAGAACCCACGTCGGAGTCGCTGACTGACTGAGAAGAGGCAGGCTGATTGTGCCTTGCCCGGGAATGGCTTCGTTGTTGGCTACGCCTCCGCCGCCGCGGATCGAGTATTCCCACCGAGAACGAAGTACTTTGGAGTAGGAAACAGAGATTTGGTTGCTCAGTCCTCGTTGAAAATTGGATCGGATGCTTCGCGAGGTGCCGTCGACTCCGATCGTCGTGCGCGAATCAAGTTTGTGCTTGAGGCCCAAGTTCCCAGTCAAGAGGTCTGAACGCTGAAAGAAGTTCACGCGCTCGGGTCCGTCGTCGGTAAGGACCTGGTAAGTAGAGCCCGAGCCACTGAAGCTCATCGACGTCCGCGGAGAATGGGCGTAGGTCAGTGTAGCGTTGGCGGCGGCCCGAACAACACGGCTCACGCCGAGTCCGATGCCCCCAGGGTCGTCGACTACCGGCGAGCCGGTGAGCAACGACGCTACTTCGTCGTCCGTGAACTCTCCGGCTGCTGCGCGTTCCATCAACTCCTCAATGCTCGTCGGTGGGTTCTCGACCCGGTGAATTGTGGGCGCCACGAGCCACGCTTGTTCCAAGCCGACTAAGCCCCCGTCCGCCTTGACCGCGAACCCCCAACGTGCGCCGAGTTCTCTGCTAAAGCCCAAAGAAAGGATGTGGTCGGCCGTGTTCCACTGGTTGTACCGAAAGCGTGCCGTGTAACCTGGAGAATAGGCCAGCGTGAAGTTATTGTGCTGGCCGGCACGTCGGTACGAGATAGTGGCGCGCGCCCCGACGTCCATGTCGGCGCCTAACAACGACGCTCCTGGCGCGAAAAACCCGGACGAGGGAACGCCGTTCGAAGAGTATCCGCTAAAGAGTTGAACGTTGTCGATTCGAAGTCCAGGGGCGAGTCGGCTCAGATCCGCTGCCGAGCCGAGGGCGCCGGGAATGCCGGACCCAACCTCTTCGAGTGAATCTGACCGCACGCGACCCGCGCCGCCGCGGCTAACGCCAGAGGCGGCGGACTCCACGGCTACGTTGTGCATGCTCACCCGGGCGGTGGCCTGCGTACCAGTTCGCGTTCTTGACCTGCGCGCGTCGCGTGGCGATCCCTGCTCGGTGGCCGGGGAGGCCTCACGGGTCGACCCCACCGAAGACGAGGTTGAGCCTGTCGGAACCTGAGGGGAGGCTGCATAAGAGCTGACGCGGCGGCGGCGCAAGCGAGAATCGTCAGACTCTGGCGGCTCAGGAGCAGCGGCAGCGGAGGCCAGCAGAAAAAGCGGACGCCGCGCTGACCGTTGCACTGCGAGGGTCCGCGAAATTGGCGTATCAAGCTGAGCATGACGCCTCGCGTAGACTTCGGAAGGCGTTGTCGCAGGCGCCGGGGCGTCTTCGTCCGCGAGAGTCAAGATGGTGGTGGGTCTATCCGACTTGAACGGCTCTGCCCTCTTCTTTGATAGGGGTGCGAGTGCGTACAAAGACGCGGGATGGCTCGCATGCAACACAGCGGGAGTCAACGGAAGATCAGCGTCGAAGCTGTTCTCAAGACTATACGCTCGGCGATTCCCTTCAGGCGTCGTACCATAGTTAACTAGCGCAGTGTTTGATGTGACACGATTCCATTGGTTTGCCCGAGTCTGGTTGCTATTGCCGCCGAGGTCCGTCCTCGCGGGGCTCGCGATGCCCCAGATCGTTGGCGCGGCAAGAGACAGCGTGAAAACGATTGCACAGCAGAACTTGAGCGCCGGAGCCCCGATTCGCAGCACTAGGCATCGGTAACGGTCAGAGCGTTCTATGCGCAACAACATCAATACTTCGGGGCGCCGAGGAGCAGTCGATTTGCCACGGATCGTCTTCGCTTAACCCGCGGAAGGGCGTTCGGTCGTTCCGGCTCGTCGATCTGCCTAGTCCATCATGGAAAGTATACCACTGTCATAGGTCAGCCCCAATACATAAACCGGCGTCGGCGCTAGATTCTTGACAATATAAATGGCTAGTTGCAGAAGGACGATCCTGAGGAGCTTCGATTCGGCAAGCGTTAGGGAGCCCCAAAGCGTGGTGACTCTTGCCGCACCGAGCGTCCTGTACGATAATGATGTTACGGGTGGGTTCGCCGAAATCCATTCGGCGCCTAAGCCCTGAGACCCATCAATGGATGGCGGGGTGAGGGTGTGGGTCGAGCGGTCGACCGGCCGGAATCGTCTCGGAGCAGCTAATGGACCTGTTCGACCAACAGCCGATTCGGCCTGAATTTCTACCCTTATCCGTCATTCGCGCCTTGTGGAAGCGCAAGATTACGGTGGTTGTTGTTTGGGCTGTGATCTGCGGCGGCGCCGCCGCCGTCATCTTGAGCCTTCCGGCGGTTTATGAATCTCGGGCCGTTATTCTGATCGAACAGCAACGAATTCCCGAGCGCTACGTCGCTCCGACAGTCAACGAAGACCTGAATCTGCGCTTGAGCCGAATTAGCCAGCAGATTCTCAGCTACGACCGGTTGTTGGAGCTGATCACCGAGAACAAGCTCTATCTTGACCAGCGCGGCGAAAAGGTAACCGAGCAGGTCGTGCAGGGGATGCGGGACGATATCCGTGTCGAAGAGGTTGAAGGATGGACCGATAGCCGTTCGCCCGCGTTTCAGGTGACCTATGAGGGCGGGAATCCCCAAACTGTCCGCGACGTAGCTTATCGCTTGGCCAACCTCTTTATCGAAGAGAACCTGAAGTCGCGCTCGCAGCAGGCCCAAGGCACCTCATCGTTCTTGGAATCGAAGCTAAAGGAAGCGCGCACGGACCTGGAACGCCAAGAAGGGCTCCTGTCGAAGTACCGCCTACAGCATAGCGGCGAGCTCCCTGAGCAAGAGAATGCCCTAATGGCGGACTTGCAGCGGCTGCAATCCGAACTCGAAAGTATCGAGGGGTCGGCGTCGCGCACCCATCAAAATCGGGTAATGCTCGAGAATCAGCTGCAGTCGGCGCGCGCCGCGGTTTCGATGCTGGAGAATCTGGCGGAAGACGAGGAAGAAACTCGGCGCAAGCTTGGCTTGTCCCTCGGTCAGCCTGCCGGCGTATCTCCGCTCGACGCGGCCGAGGCCGCGTATTCGGTGCTTCTGGAGCGCTACAGCAAGAATCATCCCGACGTTCGCCGTGCGGAGGCGCAAGTGGAGCGTTTACGTGCCCTCAATTCCGGTCAAGAAGGATCCGAGGCCGCTGACAGCGATCCAGGCAAGACGCCTCACTCCATACGATCCGATCAAACTCTGATGAGAGAACGGGAGCGTCGAGACAGCCTTGAAGTGCAGCTGCAACTCGCGATTCGCGAAGCTGGGTCGTTGGATTTGGAGAGAAAAGATGTTCTGGCCGAGCTTGCTAGGGTACGAAACCGTCTGAGTCGCCTACCGATTCGCCAACAGCAGCTCTCGCAAGTCGTCCGGGACTACGACATCTCGATGGATAACTATCGGTCGCTCTGGGACAAGAAAGTGGAAGCCACCTTGGCCAGCGAAATGGAGACGCGTTCCCAGTCGGAAAAGTTCACCTTGCTTGAGCTGCCGCGTGTTCCCGGGACGCCGGTACGCCCGAAACGCGACTTACTGATGGGCGCTGCAGCCGTCCTGGGCTTGATGCTCTCGTGTGCTTTGGGCTTCCTGCTCGAGCTGAAGCAAAATGTGCTCTTGGGTGAGTGGGAGCTTCCGCCTGAAGTGCGCGTCCTCGGGCAGATTCCGAGAATTCGCAGGCACGAGTTGGAGCAAGCCGCTGAGAACCAGTCTCGTGGATTTGTCCGAAAGGCGTTGATCGCCTCGTCGCTGATGTTGTCTGCGACGGTCGCGGCGTTGGGAGTCGGCGTCTACTTCGGATGGATCTCCTTCTGATCCGCTATGTATGAGGATCGCTTCGGTCTTACGAAAAATCCGTTCCGGATGACCCCGGATACGAGCTTTCTTTTCGTTACAGAGATGCATCGCGAGGCCCTGGTAGGCCTGGCCTATGCGGTATTGAACCGCAAAGGCTTCACCGTGCTTACAGGAGAGGCCGGGGCGGGGAAGTCCACGTTGCTTCACCGCATCCTCGAGTCTCTGCCGGCTCGCTCCAGCTACGTCAGCAACCCAATGATGTCGCCCTCGGAGTTCCTCGAATACGCAATGCTCGACTTCGGGATTGGCGACGTGCCGGCCAGCAAGGCGCAGCGCCTGGTGCGGCTCGAGGAATTCTTGCTTGACACCCTCGAGCGCGACGAAGTAGCCGTACTGATCGTCGATGAGGCGCAGTGTCTCTCTCGCGAGGTTCTTGAAGAGATTCGGTTGTTGACGAACCTAGAAACTCCGGAAGGCAAACTGCTGCAGATAATTCTGGCAGGTCAAAACGAACTGGCCGACATGCTTAATCGTAAAGACCTTAGGCAGCTCAAGCAACGCGTTTCGGTGCGTCTGAGCTTAACGCCTCTCAGCAGCGTCCAGACGGCGCTCTACATCCAGCACCGTTGGAAGAAAGCCGGCGGCAGAGGGCCAATGCCGTTCGCCTCGCAAGCAGTCGAGAGGATCTACGCCTTCTCCCGTGGGGTTCCCCGCAGCATCAACGCTCTCTGCGATAACGCACTTATTCAGGCGGTCGCCAACGATGTCGAGGCGGTACGTTTCGAAGATGTCGTCGCTGCAGCCCGAGATCTCGATTTCGCCACACCGAGCGACGGCGATTACTTCCCAGAACCCGCGCAAGAAGGGCCTTTCGGCCTGGCAGAGATGCCCGTTTCCGAACACTTGCCGCAGTCTCCTTTTCCCGTCGACGAACCCACTAGTGCCGATCGGCCGGGCTTGTTCGGCCGTTTCAAGAGAGGACTTGGCCTAGCTGGGGCTGGAGGGACGACACATGAGTAGGATCTTTGAAGCGTTAAAGAGGTCGAGCGGCGCCGACTCCGCCGCGGCACGGAACGTGCTTCCCGCCGATCAGCAGGAGCTGCTGGAGGCGGCAGGAGTCGCGGGATCGACCAGCGACGAGTCGCGCGCGCTCCACGCGGCGGGACTCGATGAGTTCGATGTCGGTCCAAAATCTGAACTTCCATATGTGAAGCTCGATCTTGACGGAAAGTCACCACTGTTACCCTTCGACGTTGGGCGTTCTCAGGCTGCAGAGCAGTACCGCATCGTCCGAACGAAGATCCTACAACACAAGATGCAACCGCGGAGGTTGATTGTCTCAAGTCCGGAATCAGGCGACGGGAAAAGCATCAATGCCGTCAATCTAGCCGGTGTGCTTGCTCTTAACCCCGAAGCAAACGTCCTCCTGGTCGACGGCGACTTGCATCGCTGCTCGCTGGCGAAATTTTTTAAGGTGCCTTCAACGCCGGGTCTTGGCGAGGTGCTGTCCGGCGACGTCAAGGTCTCCGAGGCAGTGGTTCGGATCGAGGGCCACTCCAACCTCTTCTTTTTGCCCGGCGGAAAGGGCGCCCGCGCCTCGGCGGAATTGCTCGATTCCCGCCGCGCGAAGAGACTCTCGGATGCCTTAGGCAAGCAGTTTACCTACATGGTCATCGATTCGCCTCCGGCCGGCGCGGTGGCTGATTTCGACTTGTTAATGCAGAACGGCGACGGCGTCGTGCTGATTCTTAGGCAAGATCACACCAACCGCATGTTGTGCATGAAGACGATAGAGGCAATTCCTAAGGAAAAGTTGGTGGGCGTGATCCTAAACTACGTCAAGCCATGGTTCCTTGGAAAGACCTTCGGCTACTACCAGTACTACCACTATTCGAAGTATTATCGCCGTTAGGATGTTAGCTTCAGTCTTTACCTCATCTCACACATAATACAAGGGTTCAATACTGGTCATCTTGTTTCGAACGAACCCTGATTGAACTCAACTAGAGTCCTTTCTCTTGGGTAGTCTTAGGGCGTTCACCGGATGGCTTTGCCGTTGGAAAAGGCGTACTCTAGACGGGCGTAAAGTCTGTTCGGAGGAAGAATCGATGACTGGTAGGGCTCTATTGACCGCTGCGACTTGTTTGCTTGCCTTGGCGGCGCCACGAACTGGAGATGCCCAGGCGATGATCAGCTACGGTACAGGCGTTGCCAAAGCCGGAGTCGCCGGAGCCGCGGCCGGAGCCAGTGCGGTCGGGGTAATCGGCAAGCTGCGAGGAACTCTGAGAAGTGAGCTGGAGCAGGCCGCCGCCCATGGCACGCAGGCCGAACAGGGCGCCGCGTCGAAGTTCGAGAAGGCGTTGGCCGAACAGCACGACGGAGTCGATTCACTTAAAACCTCGAGCGGTGTGGTGGTGTCGGGACTCGACACGAAACAGAGCACGAACCAACTCATCAGCTCGAAGCCTGACGCAGGCGAGGTCGCCGTTCACAAGGTTCAGTGGGCGGAGAGCGCTCAGCCGGATCTGGCCTATCTTGAGGCCCAGAGGCCAGACGAGACGCGGCAAGTGACATTGGGGTTCTCAGAAAGGGAAAGGGAGTCCCCCCGAGCTACGCGCTCAAGCGCTCCGCAACAGACGGGAGGCTCCGGAGGATCTTCAAGCGGTGGTTCCGGCGGATCGGGCTCATCGGCGGGCCCGGCTCCCCAGCACCCGGCCAAAGCGCCTCCGGCGCAGGCCGCTCCCCAACAGGCCGCTAGGAGCGCCGGCAGAGGCCAATCGCAAACGAGCCGTGGCCCTTCGTCGGTGGTCGGCGGCGCGGCCAAGCCTGGAACAGGGGCCCTAGCCGGGCGTCTGGAGACGGCTGAGCCGGTTCGCCAACAGACGGTATCACAAGCCACCGAAGCGGGCGTTGAGATCGGATGGACGATCGACGAGGTCATCAGCGCCCTCGGCGACCCGATTGTTGTTTTCCAGGGCCTCTCAGGCCACGGTTTCACCGAGAAGTACGTCTTCACCGACGCCGATGGACGAAGGATCACCATCTACGCCTGGCACGGTCGAGTAACATCCGTGCTTGTTGCCTAAGACCCATCGTCCCTTCCTCCGGACAAGTCGCAGTTTGGAGTACACTTGCCGACGAGAGAGCGGCACGGTATCGGGGATGGCGGCAAAACAACTTCTTCGCGTCACCAGCGGCAGAACGCGACATTGGGTCGGCGACGGATTTCCTGTTCGCTCCTTGATCTCGCCTCAGAGCGACGGCGCGGTTCTCAACCCGTTTCTCTTACTTGACTACGCTGGACCCGAAGAGTTCGGCCCCTCCGAAACTGCGCGTGGCGTGGGTCGGCATCCTCATCGCGGATTCGAAACCGTAACTATGGTCTACCAGGGCGAATTGGAGTATCGCGATCACTCGGGAGCACGCGGCACGCTCATCCCGGGCGACGTTCAGTGGATGACCGCTGCCTCCGGGTTGGTCCATGAGGAGCTTCACTCGGAGACAATGACCCGCAACGGCGGCACAATCGAGTTGTTGCAGCTTTGGGTCAACCTGCCGGCCGCGGACAAGATGTCGCCGCCAAAGTATCAAGACATCGCGAGCGCATCCATCCCGGAAGTGGCGCTTGAGGGAGACGCGGGCTTGGCGCGAGTGATCGCCGGCGAGCTATGGGGCGTCCGAGGTCCTGCTGAAACCTTCAGTCCGATAACCGTCTGGGACGTTCGACTCGAGGCCGGAGGGGAGGTGAGACTTCCTGTTGTGGGCGAGCACTGCAGCGCTCTGGTTGTGCTCAGAGGAGAAGTACTCCTGTGTTCAGGAGAGCGCGCCGGCACGGGAGAGGTCGCTGTGTTCGAGGGTCCTGGTAATTCAGTGGGTTGCGCCGCAGAGCTGAAGTCACACTTGTTGGTACTGAGCGCCGAACCGATCGATGAACCCGTCGTCGTCTATGGACCGTTCGTGATGAATACCCAAGACGAGGTAAAGCAGGCGATCTCGGACTACCAGAGCGGGCGCATGGGCCGTTTGCAGTAGCGGTCTCGCCGTTCTAACCAGTTCGTTCCAACTCCCTGACCAACGTCGGCAGCCGGCGCTCGGCCTCACGGTTTCCGCCGAAGCGAGCGGCTTCGTAAGAACGCAGCACGTGCTCAAAGCGCCGCCGTGTCTCGCCTTGGGGAAGCGAACGCGCCAGTTCACCGGGCGTCTGCGCGGCGCCGCGAGCGTAGCCCCGACGCGCCAACGCCCGTAGGGCGCGCGCGACGAGCCTAGAGGCAGCCGCCGAGGCTGCCTTCTCGGGGCCGCCCAATCGCGCCAGCCATAACGGCGCTCGTCGCCACAGAAGGAACAGGCCGCCGAGCGACAGGAGACCGATGGCCGTTGACCCCAGCGCCTGGGTTGGGCTCTCTCGAAGGCCCGCTCGCCAGCTCTCGATGAGCGAGGTTATTCCCTCTTGCAGGCGCTCGAATGAAGTCGCCAAGTTGAGAACGGTCGAGCGGGTCCCGCGTTGCACCGATCGCGCCAAGACTACTTGCCGATCGACGTCATAGTCGAGCACCCACTCAAACCAGGCAGACTCGATCGCGTCCCATAGCATCCAGGCCTGTGCAAATAACGGGTTCGCAAGACGGCCTGGATCTTCCGGCGTTGGGTCGAACTCCGTCCAACCGTGGCCAGGAATGTACGCTTCGACCCAGCTATGCGCGTCGGAGCCGCGAATGACGTGCAGGCCGCTGAGTGGGTTGCGGGCGCCGCCCGCGAAGCCGTTCACCACCCGCGAAGGGATGCCTTGAAGTCGAAGCATCAAAGCCATCGCCGAGGCGAAGTATTGGCAATGGCCCTTGCGGCGTTCAAACAGAAACTCCGCGAGAGGGTCCTCGGCGCGGGCTGCGGGAAGATCCAGCGTGTAGCCGAACTGGGTTCGAAAGTGGCTCTCGTAACGAGCGGCGGTTGCTAGCGGGGAACTCGCTCCTGAGGCGAGATCGATCGCCATCCGGGCGACTCGGGAGTCAAAGTCGGGCACCTGCAAGTACATCGCTTGAAAACGGTCGTCAAACGCTTCCCAGTCCTCGGAGGCTTCGATACGGGAGCGATCGGGCAGCCAGGCGACCGCCTCGTAACGCTGCCCTTGGCGTCCTGCAGTGGGAAGCCGAATGGAGTCGTCCTCGCCGAGGAAAAGTCGTCGAAAGGAGCCCCGGATCTGTTCCGGCGAGCCGGCCAAGAAGAGCGCATCCGTCGAGAGCGGCTCGAGTTGAACCCGGTAGTGCACCCGTCGTCCGTCTTCGTCTCGACGACGCGCTATGCCGCGCGGCAGGACAAGCCCTCCCTTGCCGAGCGCTGAGGAGCCCACGCCGGGCGCGGACCAGCGCGTTCCGTCGAAGTAGTGCAACGCGACCCCGCGCCAGTAGAGCTTGTCGAGCGAACCGCCGGAGAGAGACTCGACGCGCATCACGGGCGTCGGATCGGGCTCAAGCGAACCTGTGAGCCCGAGGTCGACTTCGTCGGAGAAGCCGACGGCGAAATCGCCCTGCAGCAAAGGACGCGCGGACCGGCTGAGCGCGCGCGGCAGCACAAGGAACAGCGCCGCGCTGAGGCAGAGCACCGAAACTGCGACGACGCCGCTCAACGCGCTCAATCGCCAAGCGGCCGCCCGCGTCCAACCGGCGCCGATGGCAGCCCCCTTGGCCTGCTCGAAGCCGCGCCGTATCTCGAAGGCGGCGTAGGTCGCCACGACCAGCAACAGGAAAACGCCAAGGAAACCGAAGTAGCCGATCCCGGCGCTGAACATCGACGCAGAAAGAAGTTCGAGGAAGGCCAGCAATCCGAGATAGAAATATTCTCGCGATGTGCGCGCGATGACAAGCTTCAGCGCCGAGAAGAGCAGTAGCATGCGGATGGTCGCATCGACGAAATCGGCCGCCGAATACACCAAATCCAGCGGGTAGAAACCAACGATCACGAGCGCGGCGGCCGTCGCCCAGCGGCGGGAGAGCGGCGACGGGCCCGAGCGCCACGCGCAACGCAGCCGTACGGCCAAGGCCGCGACGCTCAACGCGCCCGTTATAGGGCCAACCTGACCCGCCCAAGCGAGCGCCCCGGTGCTGACAGTCAACAGCAACGTCAACGAGAGCTGGAAGTAGCCCTCAACAGCAGGGGTCCGCGAAGGCGACGCTTGGGCGTTCACGTTTTGATTGTAGGCCTTGGCGCTAGCGGCCGAGCTGCTCCCGCAGCCACCCCGGCCGATCGGTTGTTAGACCATCGACACCGATGCCGATCAGGCGCTCAGCGTCAGCGCGCTCGTTGACCGTGTAGACGTAGAGTTTCATGCCGTCGGCATGGAGGCGGTCGGCGAGTTCCCCGTCTTGCAGTCCGCGATGGTTGACGTCGAGCCCGTCGAGTCCGGCGCTCTTCGCCATACGGACCAAGTCTTCCGTACCGGCGATCCCATAACGCTTGGCTTCGCGCTCGCTGTAGCCGTAGAGCCAATAGGCCGGTTGATCGGGGAGGCGCTTCTTAGCGGCGACAATGGTCTCGTAGTCGAAGGCGATCAGCAACGTTTGCGACCGTTTTCCGGAGGCGTCGAGCACGCGTTCAAGCTCGGGCAGCGCCTCGGCGCAGCATTTGATCTCAATCACCAGAAGCTTGTCGTCCGGAACGGCGTCGATCGCCTCGGCAAGTGTCGGCATCACAGCCCCTCGAAAAGCATCGCCTTTCCAGGAGCCGACGTCGAGCTTGCGCAGCTCGGCAAGATGCGTCTCGGCAATACGCAGCTCGCGCCCGGAAACACGCTTCGTATCGGCGTCGTGGCTCGCGACGATTTTGCCATCGGCGCTGAGGTGGATGTCGATCTCCACTGCGTCGGCGCCCTGTTCAAATCCAAGCCGGATCGAGGGTAACGTGTTTTCAGGCGCGTCGTGGGCGGCGCCGCGATGACCGATGATCTCGACGGCGAAGGAGGGCGGGGAACAGGCGGCCATCAAGAGCAGGATAAACGCTTGCTTGCCGAGTGTCATTGTTTCTTCGAACGGACGAACTCAACGATCATGTCGAGCTGCTTATCGGTGATCTTGCCCTGGAAGGCCGGCATGATGTCGCCTCCGAACTGCACCTTGACGCGAAAGTACTGTTCACTTGGCTCAACCGCCGTAAGAGGCGTTTTTTCGTTCTGAAAAAAGCGAAACAGCGACGGAGCCATCTTGCGCGTCTCGGCGCTATCGATGTCGTGACACACGACGCAGTTGTCGCGATAGAGATGCAGCGCCGCATTCCGAGAACGCTTCTCCCAGGGGGGCGCTTTGCGTTCGGCCGCTGCACACACGCCGACGACCACCGCCAGCAGTCCTAAGAGAGCCGATGAGCGGTTCATTGCCGCTCCTCGCGCCATGCAATCTTTACCGCTCCCGCTTCGTGCAGAAAAGCGGCGGCGCGTTCGCGAACGGCTTCCTCCACCGGGGCCTCGATAATGATCGCGTCCCCATCAAGCACTTGGGGCGGGCCCTCAGGCGTGCGCCATACTAGCTTCGCTTCCCAGAGCAAGCCGATCAAGGTACCAGCGATCGCCCCGGCCATGGCCATCTCAAAGCTGACTACCGCCGTCGCCCAGCCCGAAATCAACGGCATCCCGCCTGTAGGCAGCGGATAGTCTTGCTGGGTCCAAAACATGAACGCCGTCGCCGCTGTGCCGTTAATGATTGCTCCCAAGACAGCGTACAACGACATCCTACTTGGCCGATCCAAGGAGCCGGGGGGAAGCTCGACCGGCTCATTCGAATAGATCTCGATCGCTGAGCGTTCGCAACCGGCGGCAACGAGCGCTTCGACGGCGGGCGCCGCAGCTCCAACATGAGCGAGCTTAGCTGATAGTCTCATGCTCGTATTCCCAAATGGCAATGATCGGAACCAGCCTCGTGAAGATAAGGTACAGCAAGATCATGGCCGCGAAGGTTCCGGCGGTGATCGCCAGCTCAACCCACGAGGGGGAGTAGGATCCAGCGGCCGCGGCCAAAGGCGGGTTGGCCAGCGTCGGCACCACAATTAAGAAGCGTTCGAGCCACATACCTAGCAAGACAGTGCAGCTAGAGAAAATGATGGTCGGAATGGTGCGTAGTTTCTTGATGCCCAGCAAGACGAAAGGTACGACGAAGTTGCAGACCACCATCAGCCAAAACCAGAACGCAAAGGGTCCATGCTCGCGCGCGTTAAAGACTCGCATGTCGAGCGGATCGCCGCCGTACCACGCCGTCAGGTGATCAGAGACCGTGAAGTACGCCCATACGATGCTCATCAGCAACAGAAGCTTGCTGAGGTTGTGGAAGTGCATCGGCTTCAGATATGCCTCGAGCCGCAGGAACTTCCGCAAAGAAGCTAGTGCAATGACTAGAGCTGCAATGCCGCTGAAGATTGCGCCGGCCACAAAGTACGGAGCAAAAATCGTCGAGTGCCACATCGGCGCGACCGCCATTGAAAAATCGAAGGCGACCACGGAGTGCACCGAGACGGCCACGGCAAGGATGATTGCTGCCATCAGTTTCATCGCGAACTCGAGTGCGTGCCACTGGCGGTCCGACCCCCGCCATCCAATGGCCAGCGCGCGATAGATCTTGCCGCGCAGACCGCCGAAACGGCGTCCCATCATGGCGAGATCCGGAATCATCGGTAGATAGAGATACAGCAAGGATCCGGTGACATAGGTAAAGATCGCCGTCATGTCCCAGAGCAGCGGCGAGCGGAAATTCGCCCACAAGAGCCGTTCATTCGGGTAGGGGATTAGCCAGTAGAACAACCAGGCCCGGCCGAGGTGAATGATCGGGAACAAACCGCCGATCATCAGCGCGAACACGGTGATCGCCTCGGCGGCGCGCGTGACCGGTTTACGCCATCCGGCGTCGGTCAGTCGCAAGATGGCGGAGATCAGAGTTCCGGCATGGGAGATCCCAATCCAGAAAACGAAATTGATGATGTAGAAGCCCCAATAGACTGGGCGCCGAATGCCGGCCGCTCCGATACCGTAGGCGAGTTGGTTTGCCCAGGCAAAGCCGGCAAAGGCGATAACGACGAGGCACAGACTCGCCGCGATCCAGTAGGGGCCGCTAAAGCGCGTCAACGGCGCGAGCATGTCTTGACGCAAGCGCGCGTTGGCGGCTTCCACCGTATGCTCGATTTTGGTCATCTTACTTGGCTCGCTCCAGGTAAAACACTCGGGGCTGGGTTCCGAGCTCATCGAGGAGTTGGGTCGCGCGTCCCTGGGCGGCGAGTTTTGAGATCTTGCTCTCTGAATCCGACAAATCGCCGAAGATCATGGCCTCGGCTGGACACGATTGTGAGCAGGCGGTCTCGATGTCGCCGTCTTCGACGCGCCGATCTTCTTCTGACGCATCGAGCTTGCCGCGTTGGATGCGTTGAATGCAGAACGTGCACTTCTCCATGACGCCGGCCGGCCGAACCGAGACGTCTGGGTTGAGCTGCAGCTCGAGCGGTTCGGGCCACTCCGGCTCAAACCAATTGAAAAAGCGCACCGTGTAGGGACAGTTGTTGGCGCAGTAGCGTGTGCCGACGCAGCGATTGTAGACCTGTACGTTTAGCCCTTCCCCATTCTGATACGTCGCGTACACCGGACAGACCGGCTCGCAAGGAGCTTGGTCGCACTGCTGACACATCACCGGCCGATATTTCATCTTGATGTCGGGGAACTCGCCTTCGTAGTAGCGGTCGATGCGTAGCCAATGTTTGGTGCTAGCGGCCGCCTCGCTCTCAGGCGTGACGGGGATGTTGTTCTCCGCATGGCAAGCGACCACGCAGGCCTCGCAGCCGGTGCAGCGGTCAAGATCGATCGCCAGAGCCCAACGATACTGTGCGCTCTCGGTAAGTGCTGTATTCGTCTCTTCCGCCATCACATTAACTCAGAGCCGAACGGGTTCAGTCTCACGGTCGACAATCGAAAACTGCCGCAGCGTTCCATCGCCTGCCTTCGAAAGCCGGCAGCGAGTCGCGCCAAACGCAAGGACGCCAGTTTGCGATTCAGCCGCCTCAGCCACTACCGCCAGAGGGTTCGTTCCGCGGCCGGAGGCGTCGCGGCCCAGATGCTGGTGCCCTTGGCCGATTGCCATAGAGACGACGCCGGGGATGGCGGCAGGATTCACGTATACAGGTGCTTGGATGCTGCCGGCCGACGTTTCGATTCGAAATAGATCGCCGTTGCTGGCTTGGGCAGCGGCGGCCGTCCCGGGGTCGATCTCCATCGGCGCTTCCCACATTGCACTCGATGTTGGGTCGGGCGTTTCCTGAAGCCAGGGCAAGGCGGCTCCGGAGCCGTCTCCGAAGCGTGAAGAAAAGTACGGCTGGAATGTGAGCGGGTAGTCCGATTCGGACCCTTCGAAGCGTGCCGCCTCCAGCACTGTCGCGCCGGCCTCCGGCGCTGAGCTCGAAGCGGCGTCGCTCCACCAGCCGCCTTGGCGCTCTGCGTAGTCTGCGAATTCCAGCGGCCCATCCCACTCGTCCTTTTCGTCCAGGGCCGCGAAAGTGTCTTCGTACGCGCTGTGCGCGGTTACGTGATCGATTCCTTTCTCAAGTCGTTTGGCGATCTCCGACAGCGTTTCTTCGACCGGCCGCGTGTCGTAGAGAGGTCGAACGAACGATGCTGCTCCCGTCAGAGCCGCGCCTGGGGCGACCTCGGGAACCACCGCGGCGGCGCTTTCAAGTGCATCGTGGTCCGGCAAGACCCAGTCGGCGAACGCAGCCGTCTCGTCGACCATCGAGGCGAAACTGACGACCGTTTCGACTCCAGCCAACGCGTCCTTGAGCGCCGGCTGCAAATAGAGCGGGTCGACGCCTTCAACAAAGACAATCTCTGCTTCCTCTAGCCGCGCTTGCGGATCTGAAAACTTGGGGCGCGGGAACGGCGACGTCGTGGGAGCCTTGACTCCGCCGGGTTTGCCGACGTTGCCGAGCAAGACGTTCAGCCCCGAGGCGGCGCCGACGGCCGCAACCGAGTTGGTTCGTACGATCGAAGCTCCGGCGACAACCAAGGGCGCGTTCGCCGCCGCTAACTGCGCAGCGGTCTCGCGGACGCGTAGCGCGGAGACTCCCGTCGCGGCAATCGTCGCCGCAAGATCGATGTTCGTGTAGGGCGCCCGAAAGGCTTCGCCTACATCCTTGCCTAGGCCGTGCTCTTCGATCAGCAGATTGCCGATCGCAACCGCCAGGTCTTGCTCGCCGCCGGGAGCAACCGGCAACCAGCGGTCAGCAGCCCAACCCGTCTGGGAAAGTCGTGATTCGGCATGGATGAGCGTTCCGCGGGTTTGTGGGCGGCCTTGTCTGAAATGACCGAAGCGCCGTGCGTACAGCACCGGTGACGTCCAGCCGCCGAGGAAGTCCGCTCCGAGGCTCAGGACAAAGTCGGCGTCTTGAATCTCATAGACAGGCAATCCGTCCCAACCGTAGAGCGCCTTGGCTGCGGCCCGTTCAACGCTGAAATCGTTCACGCCGACGGTCGTCGCGGCAGAAGCTCCAAGCGCATCGAGAAAACGAGCGACCGTCGCCGAACGTGAGCTGGATTCGGCGCGCGTAAGCCAAACAATGCGCGCGGGGTCAATCTGGCGGAGCAGGGAAGCCAGAGTCTCGTGGGCCTCATCCCAATCCGCGTCGGATAACTCGGCCGCCCCGCGATCGCCAGTACGCTTCTTCGGTCCGCGCAGCCGATCCGGGTGGTAGAGCCGCTGTACAGAGGCCTGCCCTCGGCCGCAGAGTCGTCCGCCGCTAACCGGGTCCAGCGGATTGCCTTCGACCTTCTTGATCGCCGCGATCGGATGTAGCACCGACTCGCCGTCACGCTCGAGCTTGTGATGCGCTTCCATCACGCGCACAATCACCCCGCAGCCCGCCGTGCACTCGCGACACACGCTCGGATGCCACTCCTCCACGCCGGGAACAATCTGCTCTTCGGGCACGAGGATCGGCAACAACTCGGCCGCTGGTTTGCCGCATGCGCCGGTGAGAGCCGCCCCGGAGGCGGTTCCGACCATTTTGAAAAAGCTGCGTCGTTCCATCAGATGATTTTCAGTAGTGGCAAGCGGCGCAATCTTCGTCCGCGTGTTCTTCGCGATGGCAGGTTAGGCAGGTTCCCATCGTATGGTTGACGGCCTTCGAGGCGACTGTCATCGTTGCCACATCTCCGTGGCAGCTCTGGCAAACCACTCCGGCTCGGACGTGGGGCGCATGCCGGAATCTGACGTGGGCAAGACGGTCAAAGCCGTAGACTCGCCGCCATGGCGCTTCGAGACCCTTCGCCGCAAAATCTAACAACGTGCGCACGCCAGGTCCTTCGTTGGCGACCTTTTCGTGACAAAGCAAGCACTTGCGGATCGACGGGATCGTCGCTCGGTCGCTTGTATCCGCTCTGCTGTGACAGTCGAGACACCCAAGGCCCAGCGCGATGTGCTTATCGTGGGGATAGGGGATGGGCTGCTCCTGGGCGGTTGCAGGCAACGCCCCGAGCATCGCCAAAAAGGCGAATGCCAACCACCTAGACACCCCTGTCTCCATGTCGAGTCTTGTGTCGGGCGTCTCTCCGCGCCCTATAAGCCCGTTACTTCGCCGGGCAGCATACTAGCTTGAGCGGACGCCGCGGACACACGTCGTTTCGCCCAATCGCCCGTCAAGTGCCGACCTTGCTCGCACGTCAACCTTGACTCAGCGAAAACGCCCAGCCGAAGATCTCATTCTACATCGCCGAGTTTTGGTCACGCCAGCGATGGTAAACTTCGGCTGAGGGAGGGAAATCAGAATGTATCCCGAATACTTTGTAGCGCCAATGCGCGAAGAACTGACCCGCCACGGTGTGGAAGAAGCTCGCACGCCGGATGATGTCGACCGGCTGCTCGGTCCCGACAGCGGCACCGTCCTGATGGTCGTGAACTCCGTTTGCGGCTGCGCGGCTGGAAAAGCTCGTCCCGGCATCGCCCTGTCGCTGCAGCATGGCGTATTGCCCGACAAGACAGCTACTGTCTTTGCCGGTGCCGACGTGGATGCGACGGCGCGTCTGCGCGAGATCCTATCCGGCTACCCGCCGTCATCGCCTTCGGTGGCGTTGTTCGACAACGGCAAGCCGGTTTTCATGCTGCCGCGTCACGATATCGAGAATCGAGAAGCGCCGCAAATAGCGCGCGCTCTGGTCGATGCCTACGATCGACACTGCGTTAAGGCGGAAGCCTAGACTACTAGTCGCGATCCTCGCAGTCGTTTCGTTCGCGACTGCGAGGATCGCAAATGCAAGCCCCTGTCCACAAAGGTTATAGTTAACATAATATATCTTATCCGAATTTATTGATTAGCCTTCTTGGGAGTCGCTCCATACTTCATCTGCCGCGCCATCTCCGTAACTCTAACACCTAGATTCCGGGCGACTTCTGTCTCGTGATCATTCACGCCTTGATCGCTCTCCGGTCGCGCAGTTGTCGCTGAGGCTCCGACGCTGCCGTATGGACTGACCAGCACCATGCCGAACTGCAGCATGGTCTGCGCCATGCTCAGCATCGTGAACTCCTTACCGTTCGACGGCAGGCCGCCGGTGGCAAAGACCGCGCCCACCTTGTTCTGCAAACCGCGACTGCTCCAGAAGCCGTAGTTTCCGCTCCAGTCGACGAGCGCGCGTCGCACCTCGACGGCGACGTCGCCCATGTGGACCGGCGAGCCGAGCATCAGAGCGTCGGCCTGCTCCAGCTCTTCTTGGGTCACCTCGCCGATATTCCGCAGCACGACCTCGGCGTCGTCGACCGAGCGGACGCCTTCAGCGGCGGCCTCGGCCATCGCCTTGGTGTGCCCCGTCTGGGAGTAGTAGGCGATCAGCACCCGTACCGGTTCAGCGGTGAGGACGGGTGCGACGAGGACGAGCAGAAAGACAATTCGCAGCATAGCGCCAACGATGATGGCACACTCGAGGCCAGGCCCGGGCGAGGACTGTACAATCAAGGGTCTTCGTTGATGGCGCGCATCAGCCTGAGAGTACAGCCCGGCGCCGCGCGCAATCGCGTGGTAGGTCGCCTCGGCGACGAGTGGAAGATCGCCTTGCAGGCGCCTCCTGTAGATGGGCGCGCGAACAAGGCGGCGATTGAATTTTTGGCTGAGATCGCCGGCGTGCGGCGAGGCGAAGTCGAGTTGGTGCGAGGCGCGTCCTCGCGGCAAAAGGGCTTTGAAGTGAAGGGCGTATCCGCCGAGGCGCTTGATGAGAGATTGCGGCAAGCGGCCGCCAAAAGGGAACGGTGAGCGATGGAGATTCAAGAAGTTCAAGAGAAGCTTCGCGAAGAAGGTCTAGACGGCTGGTTGTTCTTCGACCATCACGGCCGCGATCCGATCGCCTACCGCGTGCTTGGGCTGGGTGAGCCGGGTCATGTCTCGCGGCGCTGGTACTACTGGCTGCCTGCAGAAGGCGAGCCGGTCAAGCTCGTTCACTCCATCGAGAGTTGGATGCTCGATTCCCTGCCCGGCCGTAAGTTGCTGTATTCGCGCTGGTCGGATCAGCGCGGACGGCTCGGTGAGGCTTTGGGCGACGCCGTACGCATCGCGATGCAATACTCGCCCGAATGCATGATCCCCTACGTGTCGTTGGTCGACGGTGGGACGATTGACCTAATTCGCTCTCTGGGTAAACAGGTACTCAGCTCAGCGTCTCTGGTCCAGTACTTCGAGGCGCGTTGGAGCGAACAACAGCTTGAAATGCACCTTGAGGCCGGCAGGCGCGTGGACGCTGTGCTGCGAACGTCATTCGAGTTGATTGGCGAGCAACTACGCGCCTCGCAGACGGTTGGCGAATTCGCGGTTGCGGAGATGATCAGGCAGGGATTTCGCGACAACGACCTCGTGCACGCGGACGGTCCGATCGTCGGCGTCAACGCCAACAGCGGCAATCCGCACTACACGCCGACGAAAGAAAACAGCGCGCCGATCCGCCCGGGGGATTTCGTCTTGATCGACCTTTGGGCGAAGCTCAATCGTCCGGGCGCTGTCTACTACGACATCACCTGGACCGGCTATTGCGGCGAGACTCCGCCATCAGAGGTTCAAAACGTCTTTGAGGTCGTGACCCAAGCTCGCGACCGCGCCCTGGCGCTGGTCGACTCCGCCGTGCGCGCCGATCGAACCGTGCGCGGCTGCGAGGTTGACGACGTCACTCGCGAGCACATCACAACGGCGGGCTACGGAGAAGCGTTTGTGCATCGCACGGGCCATTCGATCGGCGAAGAAGTCCACGGCAACGGCGCAAACATGGACAACCTCGAGACCCAAGACGAGCGGCCGATCATCCCGCGTACCTGTTTTTCGATCGAGCCAGGCGTCTACTTGAAGGACTTCGGAGTGCGTAGCGAGATCGACTGCTACGTCTCAGCGAAGGGCGCGCGGGCGACGGGGCGGGTTCAGACTCAAATCGTCCGGATCTAGGCAACGACTTATGGAACGCCGCGTGCTACTGACGTTGACATGACGACCCGCTGGGTGAGATATCCGGCCCTGTTGTGGTTTGCCTTGACGGCAGCAATAGCCTTCGGGGCGGACCCTGTCGAGCGCCTGCAGCAGCGTTTGGATGCCGGCGAGGTTCAGCTCGAATACGACGCCCAATGGGGTTATTTGCCCGCCTTGCTGCGAGCTTTTGATATTTCAGTGGCCTCCCAGACACTTGTCTTCTCAAAGACGAGCGCTCAGTTTCGACTGATTTCCTCGGACTCGCCGCGCGCGCTGTACTTCAACGACGACGTCTACGTGGGTTTCGTCCGCGGCGGTCCGTTCCTTGAAATCTCGGCCGCTGACCCCGAGGGCGGCGGCGTTTTCTATGCGTTGGACCAGACCGAACGGAAGTCACCGCGTTTCAGCCGCGACAACGGACAGTGTCTGCAGTGTCATGAGAGCGGGCGCACGCAACGGGTTCCAGGGCACATCACGCGCTCGGTGTATCCGGACGCCGAGGGGCAGCCGTTCTTCGGCGCGGGCTCGACCAACGTCGACCACACGACTCCGATCGAAGAACGCTTCGGCGGCTGGTACGTTACCGGAACGCTGGCCGATTCGAGCCATCGCGGAAACGCCGTCGTCAACGACCCGTCGGCTATTGAAGAATTTGAGGCAGGACCGGGCTCGCAGCTCACGCGTCTCGATGAGCTAATCGACACGAGCGCCTACCTCACGCCGCACAGCGACATGGCGGCACACTTGATACTGGCGCACCAGACGCAGATGCACAACTACATCGCCAAGGCCGGCATCGAAGCACGCAACGCGCTTAAGTACGGCCGGGAAATGGAGCGCGTATTCGGCGAGGTATCCACTGACCTAAAAGCCTCGGTAAAGCGCCGCATCGAAGGCCCTTCGGAGAAGCTGCTGCGGCACTTGCTCTTTGTCGATGAGGCACGGCTCACCGGCGAGGTACGAGGCACGTCGACCTTCGCCCAGGAGTTTCCCCTTGAGGGCCCGCACGACGCGAAGGGGCGCTCGCTGCGAGACCTCGACTTGACGCGCAGAATCTTCCGCTACCCCTGCAGTTTCTTGATCTACTCCGAGGCCTTCGCGAGTCTACCGGCGGAGGTCAAGAGCTTCGTCTTCGCCAGGCTAGCCGAAGTGCTTGAAGGGCGCGACACGAGCGGCGTTTTCGATCATCTTTCGGAATCGGACCGCACGGCGATCCGGGAGATCTTGCTCGAAACCTTGGCCGGTTTTCGTTCATGAAGTCAGCAGCTCTAGACGCTTCTCGCTTTCGATAGCGGTTAGCTCATCGATCTCCCTCTGTCCCCGCCGATGGGATCTACGCGCACGCGCCGTCGCCGCGGCCCCTAGGATTTTGTCTTCAGCTCCGCGATTACAGGAGCCAAGGCTTCATCCAGATCAGTCAACGGCTCGAAAGTGATGTGACAAAAATGTCCGTAGCTGGTGTTGTGGAACAACTGATACTGCTCAAACGCCTTCTGGTCCTCGACTTCGATCAAGGCGTAGCCGCCGGAACCTGTGGCGTAGGCGTGATGGTGCTTGACGCCGGATTGCACGTTACCCCAGTTGCCGCTGTCGGCCATCGCTTGATTCGCGACGCCCCACGTTTTATCGAACTCCGACTTAGTGACCGCCCCTCGGTACTCGAAGTGCTGCATATACATCTGGCCCATTAGAACTTCTCCTTGAAACCGGAAGCTAAGTTTTGCCTGTTCCGGCGGAGACAGCATATCCGCTTCTGAGCCTTTCACGCAACCCTTCCAGGAAGTTGCAACAAGACGATGCAGTCCGCTACCATGCCGCCGTCGGAGGACTGAAACGAAACTGCCGGCCGAGGAGTTCTTGATGCCTGAATGCAAGCTGGAGTACCTATTCTCCTTTTCCTTCGGTGTGAAGTTGCCGCCCGAAGTGATTGGCGCCGTACCCGAGGGAGCGCGCGCCAATTTCTATCTCGCCGGCGGATCCGTCGACGGCCCACGACTTAAAGGCCAAGTCCTGCCGGTCGGCGCCGACTACCTCACGATCCGACGAGACGGGGTTGGCTTGCTCGACGTCCGCGCCACCTTCGAGACCGAGGACGGGGCCTTGATCTACGCACCCTATAACGGCACAATCGATGCCGGCCCAGACGGCTACGAGCGATTCCTCGCCAATGATCTGCCGACCAAGATGCCAGTCCGCAACGCGCCGCGCTTTCAGACCTCACACCCAGACTATCTGTGGCTTAACCGACTCCAATGCTTTGGTGTCGGTGAGTGCGACCTCGAGGCTAACCGCGTATCCTACGACGTCTACTCGGCGCCATAGCCGAGGCTCAATTCCGGGCGAGCGCCGTTAAGGAGCTTGTCTGCCGAACTGGATCGGTTGCCAGAGGGCGCGAGCCGTTTCCGAGGATTCATCTGGGGCCCGTAGCACTCGATCTCGACCCGCCCTTGAGCGTATTAGGCCTTTTTCCCCGAGCCGATGCTCCGGGCCGCCAGCCCAGCCCCAGACTCATGCGATGCCTAGAATCCAGCCCTCTTCCTGTTCGATCCGCTTGCGTTGATTCGTGCCGGCGTCCGGTTTTCCAGCGAAGAGCTGACCCCAGCTGTTTGTTTCGGTCCGCCATTGCGAACTCCACCACACAGGCCTTGACCTGGCCCGCGTCCTTGATGTCGCAGGGGTACGGTTTTTCGATCGGAAACATCGACGGGTAGATCTCTGCCAGAACTACGCGCGCTGACTGGTCCGGCGCTTGCATCCCGGTCTCGAACGGCCACACCTGGCAGATCGGGCCGAGTTCTTTGCCAAGTTTCTCTAACCGTGGAATCCCCGTCAGGGCCTGCGACCCGACCGAGCCGTTGTAGAACAGTTGGTACGTGGACTTCGGACCCCGAATCGCCCGGTCGCAGACTCGCAGTGGGTCCAGTCCACAGTCATCGGAATCCACCTTTTTCGTTGAGAGAAACGGCCCAGATTTGCTAGTCGGACACCCCCAGAACGGTCCTCGGCCTCGGGAGATCTGTTGGTTAAAGCCGGCGGCGACCTCAAAACGATTGTTCCTGTTTCTCCTACCGCCCAAGTCGTCTTGAACGAGTGCGACAAGCTCACGCCAGGTTGCCTGCCAGGGAATGCCATCAAGGCCGAGTATCTCCGTAAGGCCTGCCGGGAACCCGAAGGGGAAATCGAAACCGACGAGAAGCCTCTGTCCCGTCTCGACGTGCTCCCGAGCGATCGCTGTTACGATCTCAAGAGCCGCGGTACGCGACCGAGGGTTTTCGAGCCGCTTCTCGTCCAGACTGCCTCGCTCCCACGCCGCGTAGCAGAACCAGATGCTGTCCTTGCCGCCCTTCGGACGACTATTGGCGCTCCAGTCGACCATCAAGTAGGCGTCGAACAGCGACATGGCGTTTGGCCTAAGCCGATGCTCCGTAGGTCGGTTTTCGGCCGCTAAGATAGGTCCCCAGCTCGCTCGCCGGGAATCGAATACCGATATAGAAAGCACCGAAGAGGCCGTACCAGACGGATGCCTCGTCAAACCGCATCTCGTAGACGAGCTGTTTGAAGACGCGCGGATCGTCGGCGAAGAGATCGACGCCCCATTCCCAGTCGTCGAAGCCGATTGAGCCGGAGATGATCTGCTTGACGCGGCCGGCATAGCGGCGCCCGATCATGCCGTGGTCGCGCATCATCCGCCCGCGATCTTCCATGGACTCCGCGTACCAATTCTTCGTCTCGCCTCGCTTCTTGTCCATCGGGTAGAAGCAAAGGAAACGCTGCCCGGGCATCGTAGGGAAGAGCCGTTCGTGCAGTGCTTGGCGCAGCTCGCCCATCTTCTCCTTCTCAGCGGCGGCCCACTCTTCCGAGCCCGGCTCGACGCCCTGCTCTGTGAGGCCTTTGTAGAGCTGCACGCTCGCGGCGTACTGGCCAAGCTCAACTACCGACACGTAGGAGGTCGTCGGCTCCAGGTAGTCCCAAAGCCGCAGCGAGGAGAGCTGCAACTCTGTTTCGTTGATGTTTTCGAATGAGGCTCGAAAATGCGCCAACATCAAGTCGCCCTTGTGGCCGAGCTGAGCGAAGATCCCACTGCCGCCCTCGGGGTGAGATTCCATCGTTCGCAGCAGCGACGTTGCTTCGGCGACGATGCTCTCCCTCTCGTCCGGGGCGACCGCGCGCCATTCCGGCCAACGAACACGGAACATTTGATGGAGGGCCGACGAGCCGTCGAGGGTCAACGGAACGGCGGGGGGCTTGGCGGGACCGCCGTGGCGTCCGGGATGGGAGGGGGCGTGCGAGGCGTCAGGTTTCATATGGGGATTCCGTACCCCAATGTATCAACTCACCGCCCCTCCGATTTCGCCCAGAAGAGCGCGGCACAGCCGACCATCTCGACGCCCCACGTTCCGAATCGGCGGGCTAGAGCAGCTTCGAGCGCCGGGGCCGTGTCCTCGCGGTTGTGAAAGAACCCATGGCGGTTGTAGACAGACATCAGAGCCCGAGCCGCCGCTGAACGAGGCGCCTCGCCCTGCACTACAGTTGCTCCGAAGACAACGCCGCCTGGATTCAGGTATTCAAGGAAATGGTCAAACGCCGCGCCCTTGCGCTCGAAGTCCCCCGGTACGCAATGGAAGAGAAAGTTGGCGCCGACGGAGTCAAACCGCTCTTCGCCTAGGTCAAGCGGCTCAAGGACGTTGCGGCGGTAGCTGCGCGGCCTGTAGCGCTCGATCCGGCTCGCGGCGGCGCGTAGACTGTTCTCGTTCAAATCGACCAGCGCAATACTCGGCGCTGCCGGGACGCGGCAGCGGTCAAGAAAAAACCCGGTACCAACGCCCACATCCATGTGGCGCGCCGAGACGTGCTCGTTGTAGTGGGCGAGCATGCGGGTCTTGGAACAGCGCCAAACCCAGCGGCTACAGAAGCTGAGGACATAGGCATCGTAGAGGGCAAGGAGGGTGGGCGAATAGACGGCTTGGCCGGCAAGCACGTCTTGATCGGAGCCAGCTTGCATCCTATGGCAGTCGAGTCAACAGCCGAGCGGTTCAGGCTTCACCCGTTACGGCCTGGGCGCGATTCCAAAAGTCTTCAAACAAGGCGCGCATTGCAGCCGCCAAGCTCTCATGCTCGAATACAAGCGCCGTGATTTGAGGATGGCTCACAACCGGATCATCCAGCGAAATCATTCCCCGACGACTGTCGAACAGCGCCAGCTTCATCGGCAGCCGCTCCGAGAGACGGATGTTCGCTCCGGCGGCCTCCAGCGCTCCAAGCCGTTGCTTGTCGATGGCGCCGGCTACGAAGACAAGGCGACACGCCAAGCCCTTTTCGAGTGCCCGTTGAAGAATCGGCTCTTCTCCCGGGTCGACGCCGTAGGGAGGCCGTGCAAACTCCAGATACTCTTCTTCGCAGTGCAGCAGCAGGCGACGATACTCTTCGACGATCTGGCCCGTATCGGCGACGATGCGCAGATAGTCGAGCGGTCCCCTGCCCTGGTTGCCGTCTGCGAACACCCCGGCTAGTTCCTCGCCGAGCAACTTCGCCAGGTCCTGGCGGTCGGTCCACTGGCGCTCGAAGCTCTGCTTCTTGCGCTTGAGGTAGCCGCCAAGCGCCAGGCTTGGCTCAACTGCCGAGAACTGCTTCGCCTTACCCTGAACGACGCGGACGAAGCCCTTCTCGACTAGGCTGTCGAGAACTTCGTAGATCTTTTGGCGCGGGATGTTGGCCCGGCCGGCGACTTCGAGCGCCTTGAAGTGGGAGTGCCCGATGAGCACTAGATAGGCGCGGGACTCGTAGGCGTTCAGTCCGATATCTTGCAGCCTACGGGTATGTACTTCTAGCTCCACATTTCCAAGGTATCACGCCACTGAGTCGTCACCTGTGCGCTGCGGGGGAGCTGGAAGTCTACTGAAGCGGCGAGTAGTCGGTCGGCGAGAGAAACTTCGAGTCGACCTTTTCGACGATCTTGCCGTCTTCTGTGGACTCGGCGTAGGCTTTCTTCCAGTCCGGATCGTCGCGGAAGGCCTTCCACGAGGCCTCGCGCGCGGCCATGCTGGGATAGGCCAGGATGTAAACGAGAGTGTTCTCGGACTGAGGCGCCTCCGCGGGAGTCCAGTAACCAATCAGCTTAATGCCGTGACGCACGAAGATGTAGTTTGTATGGTCGCGAAAGCGAGCGTGGAGCGCGTTGAGCTTCCCCGGCGCCGTGGTGTAGGTGCGCATCTCAAAAACCCGAGCGTCATGGGCTTCCGCTGTCGGCGGTTCAACCAGAGACCCGGTCAGAAGCGCTAGGCCAGCCAACACTGCGACAAAGCTCAAGCAGGCGACGATCCTCTTCATTCCTCAATCCTCCTGGTTCTCGCGACCAAACTATAAAGTGTACGAAATACCGATGAGCGGCGTCACATTGTCTCTCAAACCGCCGTCGTTGACCTTGAAGAGCAGGTTGAGCTGCACCAGCATTCCGCTGAAGACGTTCGCCTTGAAGCCGGCCGAGGCGTCGTGCTGGTAGAACGAATCGAGGAAGACAGTGGTGTTGGGGAAGACGCTGCCGTCGGCGGCCGTGAACGGTTCGCTCTTAGCCCGTTGGGCCCCGTTCTGTCGCTTGGCAAAGTAGTCGAAGGCCAGGGTAAACTGCGGCGTGACGCGGACATCGGCCCCGGCGGCGAAGAACCACTGACTCGGCAAACGCAAATGCTTCGGGCTCAAGGCCATCGACCGACGCCTGCTGCTAGGATGATCGTTTGCTAACGCTCCCAAGGTAGGACGATGCTAAATAACTTCCTGGACTATTGCCGCGCCAACCGCGAGAGACACCTAGAACAGCTCAAGGACCTGCTGCGGATCCCCAGTATTTCGGCGCTTCCCGAACACAAGAACGATATTCGCCGTGCGGCCGATTTCATTGCCGACGATCTACGCTCAATGGGTCTTCGCAACGTGGCGCTCGTCGAGGGATCGGGCAACCCTCTCGTCGTCGCTGACTGGATCGACGAACCCGGCCAGCCGACCCTCCTACTTTATGGCCACTATGACGTCCAGCCGCCCGACCCGCTCGACGAATGGCTCTCCCCTCCTTTTGAACCCACCGAGCGCGACGGCGATCTCTACGCGCGTGGCGCCGTCGACGACAAGGGACAGATGTTGCTCATCCTCAAGGCGGTCGAGGGCTGGATGAAAACCTCGGGAAAACCACCGATCAACTTGAAGGTCCTAATCGAGGGCGAGGAAGAAACCGACGGCGCGATGCTGGCTTCTTACCTAGCCGAAAACGGGAAAGCGCTCGGGGCGGACGCGGCGTTGATCTGCGACACCGAGATGTTCGCCCCCGGCATCCCGACGATCTCGACGGCGCTGCGAGGCATTATCTATACCGAGATCGAGGTACGTGGCGCACGCACGGATCTGCATTCGGGCAACTACGGCGGCGTCGCTCCCAACCCGCTGCAAGGGATTGCCGAGATCCTCAGTGGTCTCAAGGACGCCCAAGGGAGAATCCTCGTTCCGGGCTTCTACGACGACGTGCAGCCTCCTTCCGTCGCCGAGGCGGAAGCTTGGTCCGGCCTGCCGTTTGAAGAGGAGGAGTTCCGAGAGAACGAAGTCGGCTCTTCGCAGCTCACCGGCGAGCCCGGATTCTCGGCCCTTGAACGGATCTGGGCTAGGCCGACGCTCGAGGTGCACGGCATTCGCGGCGGCTTCGTCGGCGACGGGGCGAAGACGGTGATCCCGGCCAAAGCAACCGTCAAGGTCAGCATGCGGCTTGTGCCTGCCATGAACGCTCAGAAGATTGCCGAGGCGTTCAAGGCCCACGTTGCAGCGCTGACGCCGGCCGGCATGAGCGTAGAGACGACGATTTTGGCCGCATCGCCCGCTTCGCTCGTTTCGACCGAGAGCGTGTTCATCCAGAAGGGCGCGGCGGCGCTCGAGGATACTTTTGACGCTAAGACCGTCTACATTCGCTGTGGAGGCTCAATCCCCGTCGTCGGCGAGCTACAGCGTTATGCCGGGATCCCTAGCGTGCTGATGGGCTTCGGATTGCCCGACGACAACCTCCACGCGCCAAACGAGAAATTCCACATCGACAATTTCTATCACGGGATAGAAGCTGTTGGAAGGTATCTGGACAAGCTGGCTCACTAGGCCGATTTGGACCCTCTTTCTATACTCAGGTTAGAGAGGGGACAAAGTGTTGCACGATGGTCTGTCGGCCTTCTTGGCCTGTTCGCGCGCGAACCGCGAAAAAGACCGGGCCCAGGTTGCGCAAACGCGGCCTTCCCCGCCGGCTTCAGCTCATAGCGAAAACCTAGTCTCTCTGCGGGAGCTGCGCGAGCAAGCGGCGATGGGCCCCGCCGAGCTCGAGGCAGCTCTCGACGCGCTACAGAGGCGAGGCCTAGTCCGTCTCGTTCGACGCGGGGGCTTGATGGACGTTCGATTGACGACCTCAGGACTCGGCCTGCTGGCCGCGGCACAATCCTCGAGCTAGCGATGGAGTGGATTATCGCGGCGGCTCTCGGAGGCCTGGTCGGAGCGGGTGAGCTTGTCGCCCGTTATCGCGACGCTCCCGGAAGAGCCCTAGTCACGGCGCCCGGCGCCGCTTACGTGTTGGTAAATCTCGTCGCGTCGGCGACCGCCCTAGGGGCCCTGCGCTCGCTCGATGTGCGAATGGGCTTCGAATCCGGACCCGCGGCCGCCTGGGCACAAACGCTTTCCGCCGGCCTAGGCTCGATGGCTGTGCTGCGAACATCCTTCTTCACGGCCCGGCGAGGAGAGCAGGACTTCCATATCGGCCCGAGCGGCTTCTTGCAAATCTTGCTCGACGCTGCCGACCGATCTGTCGACCGTTCACGAGCCCGGGAGCGATCGGAAACCGTGAGTCGCCTAATGACTTCCTTGTCATTCTCGGCTGCGGAGGTGGCGTTGCCTGCCTACTGCCTTGCTCTGATGCAGAATGTCTCGCGGGACGAGCAGGAGGTATTAGCGCGGCAGATTGCTGAATTGCGCCGCTCGGATACCGATGATCCGACGAAATCGCGAATACTCGGGCTGACGCTCATGAACCTCGTGGGTCGCGACGTGCTCAGCGAGGCAATTGTCGCCCTCGGCGACGAGGCCGCCGGGGCGAGATCGCAACTTGCTCAGAGTGCTAGTAGATGATCGTAAAGTTGCCGTCAGGGTTCGCCAACGCAGTCGCATAGCTCCACGGGGGCAGCTCGTCGGCGTGCCCCTCCGGCCCCGATGGCTTTCCGTCCGGCGAAAAGAGCTGCCAATGGACCTGGCCGCCTTTGCCCCAGCCGACCACCGTCGCCCAGACGAGCAGCGTTTCCCCTCGACCGTTCTGGGCCAGAGAAGGATGCTTTCGGTCCTTCGCCTCGCCGGGAGCGGAGATCGGCGCCGAGTTTGCTAAAGTCTCCGTCTCGACGGCCGAAAAGTAAACTTGACCGGCGGTTTCCCACGCGGCTTGAACCCCCGCGGGTCCTTCTGCGAACGACATTGAGCTCATCGGACAGGCCCCGATCTCCCAAGAGTGGAGCTTCTTGCCTCGAAACGTCTGTCCCTGATCGACTGAGGTCAGCAGGTGAATATCGCGATGCACCGTGTCTTCGGCGGAGCGATAAAGCGCCGCTAGGTTGCCATGCGAGTCGGCGAAGATGCGCATTCCGCAGCAGCCGCAGGCGCCGACCGGCTCGGGTGAAATCGCCTGCTCGGCGCCGAACGATTTGCCGTCATCGCCGGAGCGAGCAAGCCAGACTTCCCTGCCCCCCTCCCCTTTCGGGGCGCCCTGGCTCGAACCGTGCCAAGCCGCGTAGACGATCCCTTTGGAGTCTGCGGTCACCGTTGCTCCGCCGTCGAGCGCGAATGTCTTGCGCATCAGATTCCGCTGCGGCTCGAACGCCCCCTCCTCGCCGACATGTGAATAGAGCATCGGTTTCCCGTTGTGAGGTGAATCTGGCGGCATTTCAGGGCTCAGAGGACCGCGTGGCCTTGCGATCGACGAGCCGTTCCAGACGACGTGGAGCCGATCGTCAGCGCCCAGAGCGATCTGGGCCCCGCGGATGGTCCCGGCGGCGGTAGCGCTGCCGGCCTGGGAGTTGACCGGCCGGGGCTGCGAGAAGCTCTCGCCAGAGTCGGAAGAGCTTACGTAGTAGAGATCGCCTTTCGCTCTTTCACCCTCGAAGTAAACGATGTGAACGACCCCGTCCCGTCCGACGGCCGCGCGCGGCTGAATGCCGCCGTGGGGCGTTCGCAACACGCGAACAGCAGGCTCCCCCGAGGCGGCAACGACGAACAACAACAGCCCCAGCGGCAACAACTGGGACCAACGAAGCTCGGCCGCGCGTCGGATCACCCGCGCGACTCGGAGGACTCGCGGCATCCTCAGCGCCCTTGAAGCTGCTTAGCGATCGTCTGCAGTTGCATGTTCGAGGTGCCTTCGTATATCGTCCCGATCTTCACGTCTCGATAGAATTTCTCGACCGGATAGTCTTTGGTGAAACCGACTCCGCCGTGCAGGTCAACCGCTCGCGCCGCGACTCTCACCGCCGCTTCTGAGGCGAAGTACTTGGCCATGGCCGCTTCCTTAAGAAATGGTTTGCCGGCGTCCTTGAGCCGGGCGGCGTTGTATACGAGCAGACGCGACGCCTCGATTTCGACCGCCATTTCAGCGAGCTGAAACTGAACCGCCTGGAACTCTCCGACGGCGCGGCCGAACTGCTTGCGCTCGGCGACATAGGCCCTGGCATGATCGAAAGCTCCCTGCGCGGCTCCGAGCATTTGCGCCCCGATGGCGATGCGGCCCTCATTGAGCGTCTCGATGGCGATCTTGTAGCCCTTTCCGGCCTCGCCCAAGATGTTCTCGGTCGGGACGCGGCACTCGTCAAGCAGCAGCTCGCACGTAGAGGACGCGCGAATTCCAAGCTTGTCTTCCTTCTTGCCGACTTGGAACCCGTCCAGATCTCGTTCGACAAGGAACGCCGTCACTCCCCGGTATCCAGCCTCTGGTTCAATATTGGCGAAGATCAGAAAAAGACCGGCTTCGGCGGCATTGGTGATCCAGAGCTTGCGTCCGGTCAGCAACCAGTCGGACCCGTCCTTGACGGCGCGTGTAGCCATTGCGAAGGCGTCGCTGCCCGAGCCCGCCTCCGAAAGCGCGTAGGCGCCTGTAGTGTCACTAACTAGTCGCGGCAGGTATCGCTGCTTCTGATCGTCGCTTCCCCATCGCAACAGAGCGTTGGCGACCAGAGTGTTCTGCACGTCGACGATGACCGCGGCTGACGGATCCACGCGAGAAAGCGCTTCGACCGCGATGACGGCTTGGAAGAAGGTTCCTTCTTGCCCGCCGAAACGCTCCGGGATCTCGATCCCCATCAAGCCAAGCTCAAAGATTTCGCGCAGCAGGCTGGGGCGGAACTCCCCTGTCTCGTCCATCGCGCGCACATGCGGAGCAATGCGCTCGCGCGCAAACCGCAAGACGGTGTCGTAGAAGAATTGTTCCTCGTCGTCGAGGATGGTGAGGGCAGCGGCCGCCATGGGCGCTCCTCAGACGATGCCCGCCTCTCCGGCCGGATCCTCTACCGGGGCGGCGTCTTCACTTGCGAAGTACAGGATCCTGCCGCAGAACTCGCAGGTGAAGACTTCGTCGCTGGAGGACAACTGCTGCAGCACGTGGGGGCGCACGACCACGTTGCACGCGGTGCACCGGGTGGCTTCTACCTCAGCGACTGCGACGCCCCCCCGTTTCAGGCGGATCCGATCGTAGAGCTTCAGCAGCGGCGGCGGAACGGATGGAACGACGCCATTGCGATCGACCACGAGTGTCTTGAGTTGAGCTTGATCCTTGGCGACGGCGCCGCGCGCTTTCTCGACCTCGGCGGCCACCTTCTTGGCCTCCTCGGCCAAACTAACCTCGGCTTTGGCGACGCGTTCCTGAAGCGCCTCTGCTTGCTCCATTTGATCGAGAATGCGGTCTTCGAACTTGCTGATCTCATTACGCGCAAACTCGATCTCATGCTGGAAGGCGCGAAACTGGACGTTCGTTTTGGCGTCGTTGAGCTGGTCTTGCAAGCGCGCGATCTTGGCCTCGACATCAACGATCTTGGCTTCGAACTGTTTGCGCTCCTTCGCGCTATTCTCGAGCGCAGCCTTCTGATCGGCAAGCTCTTGCTTGTGCGCGGCGAGCTTGTTTTCGATTTGAGCGACGTACTTGGGGAGGCGATCGATCTCGGCACGGAGCTCGCCGATCCGGAGATCGAGACGTTGGATTTCGCGGATCGCGGAGCGGTCGGATGACATTTGCAGGGTACTAGCCGTCGCGGTCAATTCTAGCATAGGCGTCGCTCTGCGATGGTTTGCCGAACAATCGTGCGAGCACAGCTCGCTGCGCCAGTTCAAGCTCATCTACGCGCATCAAACGACATAGCGCATAGAGCACCGCAACGCCGATAGGGATTGAGACCGCCAAGTCGGCGGCACGCCCAAGCGCTCCGATGCCGAACGCTTGTCTCATTCCGTAGGAAGACGCAGCACAGAAGAGGCCCATCGCCGTGGATGCAACCAAGATCTTGCCCACTCCGCTCGATAGCCTCCGCCCTTCGACTCCGTCGATCTTGTCGCGCATGAACCATAGCAGCGCAATGAAGTTCAGCGTGGCGACAAGCGAAGTCGACAACGCCAAGCCTCCGTGCCCTAAGCCGAATACGTGCACCAAGGTCCAGTTGAATGCGTAGTTAAGCAAGATCGACATGACCGAGATAAGGGCCGGAACGCGAACATCGTTGAGCGCGTAGAACGCCGGCGTGAGCACTTTGATCGCGGCGTAGCCCGCCAGTCCAAGGCAATAGAACGACAGCGCGATTGCGGTCTGTTCGGTGTCTGTCGCGGTGAACTTGCCGTGCTGATAGATCAACCCGACCAAGGGCCGGCTCAAGACGATCAGACCCATGGCCGAGGGTATCGTCAACAGGAATACGAGACCGAGCGAACGCGACAACGTATCGCGAAATTCATTGATGCGTCCCCTCTCTGCATCGCGCGAGATCGCCGGCAACGTGGCCGATGCAATCGCAACGCCGAAGAGCCCGAGCGGCAATTGCATAAAGCGAAAAGCATAGCCAAGCCAGGCGACCGGACCATCGATCACCGCTCCTGCCGCGTCGGTGAGCTGTGACGCGAAGTTCGAGTTCACTACAATGTTGACCTGCACGGCGGCTCCGCCGATCGCCGCCGGCCCCATCAAACGCAAGACCTGCCGAAGGCCGGGGTCGGATAGAGACAGCTCAGGACGATATCTCAGACCCACTCGCCTCAGGCTGGGCCACTGGCAGGCGTACTGCAAGACTCCCCCGAAGAGCGTTCCGATTGCCATACCTACAATCGGCTCATAGCCGAATCGTGGACCAAGAACGAACCCTGCAAACAGGCCGACCGCCAACGACCCGACGTTGAACAGCGCCGAGGCCGCCGCCGGAATCCCAAATTTCCCTTTCGCGTTGAGCACCCCCATCGCCTTGGCGGCGAGCGCGATAAACAGAAGGAAGGGGGCCATGATCCTAGCCAGGCGGACGGTAAGCTCCTTCTTGCCGGGAACCTCCGCGAAACCTGGGAACATCACGTCGACGATGAACGGAGCGCCTACGATCGCAGCGAGGCAGAGCAGAGCCAGACACGGAATTAGCGCCGTGGCAAGTCGATTAGAGAGACGGTAGGCTTCGGCCTCACCCTTGGTCTCTAGGTACTGAGAGAATGTCGTAACAAAGGCAGCCGACAGCGCGCCCTCCGCAAGTAGATCTCGCAGCAGGTTTGGAATGCGGAAGGCAGCTAGGTAGGCGTCGTAGACGAACCCTGCGCCGAAGAGATTAGCGAAGACGACTTCCCGAACTAAGCCCGTCATGCGGCTCAAGAGAACGGCCGCGCTCACCACGCCCGCCGAGCGCACAATCCCGGCATGAGCATCGGAGCGCCTTTCGGGGGGAGTCTTTCGGGAAGGTCCGGACGAAGCCGGCTCCGCCGAAAACGGCGGATTCGTCGCCATCACCGCCTAGAGTAGCATGGCACAGCGAGCTGCCCGGGCACCGAAATAGTCGGTCGCCGCAGCATGCCTGCGCGTAGAGATCAGGAGACTAAGCGAACGGCCTGTCAGCGTCGTTTCAGTGTTGGCCGGTCGTCCTCTTCCTCTTCCATGTCGCCCTCACCGCCGGTGGTCGTTATGGTGCCGTCGGACGGAGCCCGGCGCAGAGTCGGGCGATTGGGATCCTCTTCCGGACCCTTCTTCGAGCGCAACGTCATGCTCTGCAACCGATTCCGAACCTCGAGGAACTCAGAGGTCGTGACTACGTACTCCGGCTTGGACGGCAGCAACTCGGCGATACGCTTCTGTGTTTTCCCGATGCGGTCGCCGTGCGGCGGGTGCGAAGAGAAGAGCTTGGCCATCGTGCCGGGACGACGCTTCTCATCGGCTTGCATCTTCTCGAAGAAGTCGATGAACGAACTCGGGTCGTAGCCCGTCTTGTACATGTATTGCAGACCCAGCAGATCGGCCTCGGACTCGGCTCCACGCGAAAACTTCAAGAAGCCCATCGGAATGGCGAAGCCGGCCGCTTGGCGAATCGCGAAGCCGGTCCAGCCGCCCAGGAACCATAACGGAATCGTGGCGTAGTTGACGACCTGGCCCTTGGTGGCCTGGCGCGTCCCGTGGCGCGCGGCAACATGAGCGATTTCGTGCGCCATCACTCCGGCGAGCTCCGACTCACTCTCGGCCCTCAGCATTAGTCCAGAGTTCACAAAGAAGAAACCGCCCGGGAGCGCGAACGCGTTGACCTCTTGACTATCGATGAGCTTGATCGTGAAGGGAACCTTTGCGTCGGAGTTGCGCACAAGATTCTGGCCGACACGATTGACGTATTCGGCGACTACAGGGTCGTCAATGATCTTGGCGTGACGCTCGATGTCTTGCGCCAAGCCCTTGCCGAGCGCGATCTCCTTCTCGAGGGAGTAAAAGTTCATCCCCTTGCCGACATCGCGGTCGCCGATCGCCTCTACGTCGTTCTTGCTGCCCTTCTTGGGCTCGGCGTCCTTAGCGATGCCGCCTGCCGGAACCAGCAGCGCCAACGCCAACGTGAGTGAAATCAACCGTTTCGCTTCAAACACGATCTGGACCTCCAGGAGCCGGCCGGCGCCTAGCAGCGCCCCCCGGCAAGTTTAGTATAACGCCTAAGATCAACGCGGCGAACTCAGCGCGCCCTGATCTTTGTTAAACATACAGTTAGTCCGTGATTGCCGGGCCCGCCATGAAAGACCTTTCCCACTACAGAGACGAGTTTCCCGTAGTTGAGCGTTTCATCTATTTGAATCACGCGGCGGTTTCGCCGCTTCCGCGCCGCTCGGCCAAGGCGATGCAAGGGCTGATTTCCGACGTCATGAGCGGAGGAATCACAGGCTATCCCGCTTGGATCGAGACCTGCCAGGGGTTGCGTGAATCGGCGGCGAAGCTGATCTCGGCGGAGCCCGAAGAGATTGCCATCACGAAGAACACGTCCGAGGGGCTCAGTTTCGTGGCAAACGGCATCGACTGGCGGCCGGGAGACATCGTGGTCGCAGTGCGCGAGGACTTCCCGGCAAACGTGTTCCCCTGGAAGCGATTGGAGCGGTGCGGCGTTACCGTGCGTTGGCTTGAGTTGCAGGGCGGTCGACTAGAGTTCGATGCGATTGACCGAGCCTGCAAGGGAGCCCGCTTGTTGGCCGTAAGCTGGGCTCACTATCTGAGCGGGTTTCGACTCGACCTCGATGCCGTAGGAGAGATTTGCCGCCGGCGAGACTGCCTCTTGGCGGTCGACGCCGTGCAAGCTCTGGGACCCTTTCCAACTGACGTAAAGAAGGCGGGCGTGCACTTCCTGTCGGCAAGCGGCCACAAATGGCTGCTGGGACCCGAGGGCTGCGGCTTCCTCTACATTGAGCAGGCGCTGCAGGACCAGGTTGAGCCCGCGGAGTTCGGATGGACGAACGTCAGCGGCTTTCCTTCCTACAGCCGTGATGAGGAGTTGCGTCCCGATGCCGGACGCTACGAGTGCGGCACTCTTAATACAGTTGGCTGCTACGGCTTGCGCGCTTCGATCGAGCTCTTCCTCGAGGCGGGGACGGAGAACACTTCGCGGCAGGTCGACACGCTGGCGCAGCGCCTTTCCGACGGCGTAATCGAAAAGGGCTACGAACCGATGACGAGCCGCGACAACGGCTCCGGTTCAGGAATCGTGACCTTCCGCAAGCCGGGCGTCGACTCAGCACAGACTGCGCGAACTCTTGCCGGCCAGCGCGTTTCCCTCGCAGCGCGCCACGGTTGGCTAAGAGCGGCGCCGCACTTCTACAACACGGCTGACGAGATCGACCAAACTCTTCAGTTACTGGCCTGAGACGCTTCCGGCGGAGGAGGCGGGAACGACGCCAACGCGACCTGCTGCTCGGGGCTCAGGTCCTCGTAGGCGTCGTCAAGGCCGCCGATCGACACACTGGCCTTCTCTCCCTTGGCGTTGAGGTACAGAGTCGTTAGGGCGGCGCCGAAATCATCTGAGACGGCGAACTTCGGGGCCTCTCCAAACATATAGACCTTGAAGGAGTCCGTTACCCGTTCGGCCCAGGTTCGTGAGAGCCACTTCGGGTCAGGTTGCTCCGAGATGACGACGTCTCCCGGCGTAAGTTGAATCAGAACACGGCGCTCCGATCCGTCGACTTTGCTTTGCACAATCGTCGGCAGCGCGGCGTCATCGGTGATGATGGTGATCGTTCGGCCGGGCTCGGCGCGCAAGTCCTCGAGTGCGCCTTCCAAGTTCGCCACGATTTCCTTAGCGCGTGCCGGCTGTCCGCCCGCCATCGGGTCGTCGATCATGAAGACCGAGACATGGTTGACCTTCACGGCGATCGGGACGCCCTCAGTTAGACCTTCGTTGCGCAATAGCTCATAGCTGATCTCGGGCGGCGGCAGGCTGCCCTGGTAGTTGCCGCTCTCGAGATAGATTACGAAGCCGACGATGCAAAGCGCCAGCACGCCGGCGGCAATCATAACCGGCTCCTTGAGCACGGACTTCAAAGTCTTGCCTTGGGCTCGCTCTGCGAACTCTAAGCCGTCATCGTGGGTGGGAGGCGACTGTGGGTCGGCGGCCGGTTGATTCGGCTGTGGAAGCGTTTCTTTCATGTTGTTACGCTGCTGTTCGACTCTCTCATTCTAGCGCGGCGATCCGGACTAACCGCCGACTTGCCGACACATTTCAAGACGTTCCGCGGCCGCCGATTCGGTACATCGGATCGTAACGATTCCGCACGGTGAAGACACGAAGCCCCTCACCGGGGGGCCTCGGGTTCGCGGCTGAGATGCTCGCGGGCGATCTCGAGATCACGTTGGATCTCGAGATCTTCCGGCCGCATCTGGGAGGCCCGGAAGTAATCGTTTACGGCGTTCTGGTATTGAGCGAGTTGGAAAAATTCCTGGGCACGGAGCACAAGCGTTTCCGCATGCACCAAGGCAGGCCGGCGGAAAGCCTCATGGAAGCTTCTCCAACCCGCTACGGCGTCGCCGGCCCGAATCTGGGCTACGGCGAGCTGTGCCCGGATGCGCGTGTCGCCGGGGACTACCGCTAGCGCCTGTTCATAGTAGGCGATGGCGCCCGCGTAGTCCTTGTTCTGCGCCCGAACCAGTCCGAGGTTGTTGAGGACGTAGGCATGTTCGTTCGAGCCCTCTTCGAGCAATGCGGCCGACCGCCTCCAAGCGCCCTCTGCTTCCTCGGTGCGTCCCCGATTGCTGAGCGTGCGGCCAAGCCACGACCAGGGGCGTCCCTTGTTTGGAGATTTCGCAGCGACGTCGCCCCAGAGCAACAATTCGTCCGACCAGATGACGGCGCGCTGAAGCGTGCCAATCGAATAGACGATCAAGATTGCGGCCAAACTTCCATAGACGTACCGCGCGCCGGGCCGAGCCAGCATCGCAACGCCGCAAAGGGCCGCTAGGAAGAACCCGACCGAGGGTAGATAGAGTCGCCGTTCGGCGGCAAAGTCAAGCAGAGGGAAAAAGCTTGTCGTGGGCGCCAGTACGAGCAGAAAGAACAGCCCGCCGAAGGTGACCAGGGGGATCTTCCGCCGGAACCATAGCAACGCGACGACCAACGCGACAAGCGCCGCAGCGGCCAACCACGAAAAGTGGTCCGTCAGCGACGAAGACGGAGCGATCTCTGGGTCTAGATTTAGGCCAAATGGAAACGTAAATTGCCGCAGATAGCGGAAGTACATTCGAAACTGTGTGAATAGATACGTCTTCCAATCCAGATTGAAACCGGCCGACACGGCGAAGAGAAACGGTCGGATTAGGACGAAAAAGCCGGCGGCCATGCCGATGACGAACAATCCATAGGTTGGCCAGCTCCGTCTCAGCCCCTTCCAATCTCCCTGTGAGAGCAACAGCCAGTCCATCAAGAACAGCGCAACCGGCAGCGTGATCTTGTCTTGTTTCGAAGCGGCGGCCCCGATGACGCATACCAGGACGCAGACGGCTGCCAGCCATGGCCGCTCTTCACGCAGGCGTGAAGCAAACAGCCCCAGCCCCCCGATGAAGAACGCCGCCGCCATGAGCTCCGAGCGAGCGCTTATATAGGCGACCGCCTCGCTCTGGACCGGAGTCGTCAAGAACAGCAGCGGCAAACCGTAGATGAACAACGGCCGCCATCCGGGATCGATCCATCGATCCAGCCTCCCGTCCCGGAACAAGGCTCGGGCGAAGAGCCATAACAGCAAGGCATTAAGCCCATGCAGCAGAACGTTTGTGAGGTGAAACTGTGAAGCGTCGAATCCACCCGCCAGCCGGTGATTGGCGATGAAGGTCAGCATCAGCAGAGGACGACCGGAATTGAGGATCACGCGGCGGTTCGCCCGAACGACGGTGCTGAACGACTCGCGTAGGTCGTAGTCGTCGAGAACAAACGGTCCATCGAGAACCGGCCAGTAGATCAACAGCGCCAACAGCGGCAACGCCGCACCGAAGTACCAGGGGCGGAAGAACGACTTCTTCTGCTCATGGAGTTGCTCCTCGGCCACGGCTGGCTGAGGGATTGCGGTGCGTTGCTTCTTCTTGTGCCGAGAGGGAGCGCTCATGGCTCGAGACCTCCGTCAGAGGTCATAGCTAGCGAAGACTTTCTCCCATTTTCCCTGAGCCTTCAGAAGCAACTCAACCACATCGCGAACAGCGCCGGAGCCGCCTGCGGCGGGGATGCGGTAGTGGACGACCTCCAGTACTTCCGGACGCGAGTTCGTCGGGGCCGCCGAGAGGCCGACCCGTTTGAGTAACGGCAAGTCGGTGATGTCATCGCCGATGTAGGCGATCTCATCGGACTCCAAGCCCGATTCCTTGACGACCTTCTCGAGCAGCGGAAGCTTTTCAGTATTGCCTTCGAAGAGGTACTTCATCCGAGCAGATCGCGCCCGCTCTTGCACGGCCAAGCCCCCGCGCCCGCTGATTATTCCTGTTTCGATGTCGTTACGCCAAGCCCATTGGAGGGCGATGCCGTCATGGCAATCGAAGGGCTTGGTCTCAGCAACTGGCCCGTCGGGAGAGGGTAGGAAGTAGACTTTGCCGTCGGTTAGGACGCCGTCGCAATCCATCAACAGCAACTTGATTTGCTTCGCTCGGACCAGCAGCTCGGACGGATAGGAATTGGATTCAGTCATGGATAGTGTGAAGAGAGGGCCGAGCGGCCCAAACGACAATTTTAGCGCAGGCTCAGTGCCGGCTCGAAACGCGTCCTATCTGGTTCAACGGATCTGGCCTCTGTAGCTACGCCGCCAGGTGAAATACGGACCAGCTCAGCGCTCACGCATTGCGCGAGCGCCGCGAAAAAGCAAATAGTTCGCTCCCATCTGGATCACGTGGTAGAGGTCGTTGTGGTTGAACCAGACAGCAGGCGCCAAACCGCCCTGCTGTACCGCGGCGGCGCCGAAAGAGACCAGCACCCCCCAAACAACCCAGCGAGCCGCCCGTTCGCCGCGTCGACGCCAGGCATAGAGATGTAGCGCGAGTGCCACGAGAAGCGAGGCGCCATAGTCAATAACGACCCAACCAAACTCATCATGAGACGACATCCACCAGCAATAGACAGCCAGCTTGGCCGCGGCCAACAGCGCCAGCCAACTGGCCGCGACCGGTAGTAAGATCGATCGAGCCGACGTCAGCAGCAAGAAGAATGCCGCAAATCCAGGCGCCAACACCGCGACCTTCCAGATTGCCGCATGCTGCCTCGAGCTCAGCTCAGCGGCAAGGCCGTGGGCAGTTCCACCCGCAGCGGCCGCTGCCGCAATCGCACCAAATACCAGCCCCCAATAAACCGTGACGCGAGAGCTTAGTCGCGACCCCAAACGGAGCAGGATGACTGCAAAGCAAAGACTGAAGAGGGCGAGCAGATAGTCCGTCGCCATCGTCATCGGCTCTTGGATCTCAAACAAGTGCGGCGACCTTGGGCAAAAAGGCCAATCATAGCAACCAACACGGCCCGCGGTTGCTGAATCCATCGCCGTAGTCAAGATGAGCGGGGTCGCTCCGGGCCGACATCGGCAACGGAAGTCGCCTCCGATGCCGTCTAGAATGAGATACAGCGTGCGGCTATCGATCGAGTTCGCCCGAATTCTTGTCGCATCGCTCGTTGCGGCGGTCTCCCTGTGCGCCGCCGGTGACGAACGGCCGAATTTCGTCGTCATCCTCGCCGACGATCTCGGGTACGGCGATCTGGGCTCCTACGGCGGCAAAGCGATTCGTACGCCGCGCATCGATCGGATGGCCGAAGAAGGGGTTCGGCTGACGGAGTTCTATTCGGCCGCGTCGATCTGTACCCCGGCTCGTGCCGCGCTGCTCACCGGCCGCTATCCGTATCGCACTGGGTTGACGCGTGTTCTCGTGCCCAAAGAGCGCTGGGGGCTCCCCGCCGAGGAAACGACCATGGCGGAAGCGCTGCGCGAGCTCGGCTATCGCACCGCCTGCGTCGGCAAGTGGCACCTCGGCGGCCGCAAGCCCTTCCGGCCTGAAAAACACGGCTTTGACGAGTTCTACGGCGTCCTATACAGCAACGACATGACTCTGCTGCCGTTGCTGAAATGGCCCCGCTTCCAACTGTTGGACGGTTCCAACGTCGAGCAGTCTCCTGCCAAACAGGGCGAGCTGACCCGCCTTTACACCGAGCGAGCGCTGCGCTTCATCGGCGAAAGCAAGAATCATCCGTTTTTTCTGTATCTCTCGCACACCATGCCGCATGCACCTGTGAGTGTATCTCCGCGATTTCGCGACCGCTCGGCCTCCGGGCCCTACGCGGACGCCGTTGAGGAGCTCGACTGGAGCGTCGGAGAGATCCTTGACGGGTTGCGCGAGCAAGGGCTCGCCGAACGCACTCTCGTCGTCTTCACGAGCGATAACGGTCCGTGGATCAAAGGAGCCCGCAAGGCCAAGCCGCAGGGCGGCTCGAGCGCTCCGCTCCGAGGCGGCAAGGGAACGAGTTGGGAAGGCGGCTTTCGTGTGCCTATGATCGCGCTTTGGGCCAGTGCGCTTCCGGCCGGCGAAACGAGAGACGGGGTGGCGACCATGATGGATCTGTTCCCAACCCTGCTTGCCTTGGCGGGGGGGGCGCTGGCCGAGGAAGTTGATGTTGACGGAGTCGACATCACCGCTTTCCTCAAAGGTCAAGCCGGCGCGCCGCAGTCCCCTCTCTTCTATTACCTAGAAGGCGACATCGCCGCAGTGCGAGAGGGCCGATGGAAAGCCCACTATTTTCGCCGAGGACTCGCCCCAAACGGCAAGCTCCAGCAATCGAAGCGGCTCTCGCAGCCTGAGCTATACGACCTAGATATCGACCTCTCCGAGAGCATCGACCTCGCCGAAGCTCACCCCGAGATTGTGAGTCGGCTCGCCGCTCTAGGGGAGAGCTTCCACGCCTCGATCAAGCCCACGATGGTATTGCCGAGTCCAAAGAACGGAGTAGTCTCGGGAATCATGCGGGGAGCGCCTCGAAGCCGGGAAGAACAAACCGAGGAATAGCTCAGCCCGACTTTTGGTTACGGCTTCTGGGCCATCCACTCCTCGAGATCAACGCCCAAGCCGTCGGCGATCCGATTGACGTAGTTGAAATATGAGGCGACCTGAGCGGCGTCGTGGATCGCTTGATCGTTCCAGCCTTCCTGGCGCAGGGCCCCCACGTCCCCCGCAACTATCTCGGAAGGAGAGCGGGTCAATTTCTCGGCGTAGGAGAGCACCGCTAGGATAGACGATTCGAGCGGCGCGCTGCGCCAGTCTTGGACAATTAGATCCGTTAGCTCTTGACCGACCTCAGCCCGGAGGTCGAAGGCGTGCGCCTCGACTCAATAGTGACAACCGTTCGCGCGCGAAACGACCACGGCAATCATCTCGCGTTGAGCACGTGAGAGCGGCGAGGGCCCGTGCATCGTCGACAGATAGAGTTGCATCGACGCCCGCAACGTCTCGGGATTCGGGCTCATGATCCGCACGATGTTCCATATCCGGCCCGAACGAGCTGTTGCCTCGTCGTACTCTCGCCTGAGCGTTCCTTCCGCTTCTCCGAGCGGGACGGTATCGATGTAGGCCATCTGGCCCGGTCAGTCCTGAGCTGGATCGATCACGCCCAGCGCCTCCCATTCGGAGAGTCGCGCTTTGATCTCACGCGAAGATGCCGAGTCAGGTCGCATCTCTAGGTAGGAGCGGTACTCTTCCGCAGCGCGTGGGAACTCGCCCTTCTGAGAATATATGTGACCCATCATCTGATGGGTCTGCGGAAAGTTGCTAGCGGACTCGCTCTTCTGGATAGCCAGCGCTTCCTCGGCGGCGGCGTCTAGATTCCCAAGCGAAATATCGGCGACCGCTTTGTAATATTGCAGCTGAGTGTGGCCCGGGTTGAGTTCCAGCGCGCCGTCGCAGAGCGCGGACAACTTGTTCCAGTCCTTCTGCTGCAGACGGACCTCAATCAGCGGATAGTAAGGCCGCATGAACTTGGGATCGGCTTCGATGGATTTCTCGAGCGCGGTCGCTCCTCCCGCCTCATCACCGCTGCGCAATCGTGCTTCTCCGAGCGCCGACCAAGCCGCAGCATATTCAGGATACTCGTCGACCGCTTTCTGGAAGGCCTTGATCGCCTTTTCGGGGTTCGGCTTCTTTTTGCGAAGCTCCTTCATGCCCTTCTCGTAGTTCGAGCTCGCTTTCTTCGGCGCATTCAGATTAGTAGCGCTGACGATTGCACCCTGCACGTTGCCGAGCGGGTACAGCATGATCACGCCCACGTCAGGTTTATCGAAGACGCTGCGGTAGCCGAGCTGAACGCTCGAACTCCGGAACCCCGGCAGCACGGCACGCAGTTCGCAACCGCTCAGGTTGACCCGCCCCATGCCGGCCGACGACCCAGCGCCGAGGCCCCCTCCAAGAGCGCCCGCCTGTTGCCCCCTGCTGTTTATCGTCGAGACGCTCGCGTCGGAGATCGCCATCGTCATGTCGCCGCCTACCTCAAAGTTGAAACGGCCCTTCCGGTCGGTGTAGGTCTCCGGTTGACCTCTTCCGTTGCAGATTCGCTCGATGGTCACCGAATCCGGTATAGCCTGGCCGCCCTCGATCATCACCTGCCCCGATAGGTAGATCGGGCGAGGCCGCTCGAATTGCCTGTTCTGCTGAGTGCCGCCGAACGGGTCGCGCTGCTGGCCCTGCTGTCCTTGTTGTCCGCCTTGACCGCCCTGCCCACCGGTGTTGCCCCCGGTGTTGCCGCCTCCCCCGGTGTTGCCGCCTCCCCCGGTGTTACCGCCTCCTGTGTTGCCGCCGCCGGTCTGAGCCCAGGCCTCAGGCGCGAGAGCCAATAAGAGACCCAATCCGAAGAGTGCCAGCGTTCGCATCATGACCTCCGAAACCTTGCGTGTCTATGACGGCGTCCCAACCGTCGGTTGATTTTGGGGAAAGAGTAGCACAGCCGCCCGGTCATAGCCTGTAAAACTTATGCTGGATTGGCCCGCTCGCGCCCCACGTATCACAAGGCGCACAGGAACGGGACAAGGTAACGCCGGTCGTTCGCTCGATACGAGCGACTGTCTCCGGCCGCTTCCGAGACAGTACCTCAGCTTTGGCGTGAGAGCTTTCGGTCTCGCGCCGCAGCGCTTGGCTTTTCTTCCTGATCTAGCTGACCAGAAAGTACCCAGCGACGAGCAAAGCCGCGAAGGCGAGCAGCCCGCCGAGCATGCCCCAAGGGCTCTTCTGATGCTGATCTTCGACCTGATCAAACATTCGCTTGCACCTCGATCCACAGATTATGAAGCAATATGATTGCGATGTTGAGGGCCAGCGTTGTTGCTCTGAGTCGAATTTACCACTCGCGCGGCGGCTGTACAAGGACAGAATACCGCTAGGCCAAACTATTGTTCTCGACGCCGGAACGCCGCTTCCGTTGCCGCCAGCAGCGCCATGGCCCCGCCCCGCTCGTCGAGGCCAAGAATTGCCTTACGGTCGTAATAGTCGCGCAGGGTTCGCTGCTTCCCGGTGCCGGTACAAACGTCTATCAGGGAGCCGTCGTCTCCGACCCGTAAGTTGACTGCACGCCAAGCTCTCTCAGCCGCCGGCCCGTAGGTACGCGGTTCGACCCAGCCTCGCCGAAGGGCGCGCAGCATCGCGAAAGCAATCATCGCCGTCACAGTGAACTCGCGATAGCTCTCGGGTCGATCAATCACCTGCCGCCAAGCCCCGGTTGGGTCCTGGTGCGGCAACAGGGCTAGCAGGTGGGAACGCAAGGCAGCGAGCGCCTCTCGGTGCAGGGACTCGTCTTTAGGGGTGGCCGATAGTGTCCAGGCAAGCCCAAGCGCTGGGAACCCGTTACCCCGTCCCCAGGCGGCCTCATTAAGGGGTGAATGGCGATAAAGACCACCTTCACGGACGTCCAGCCTGAGCATGAACCGCAAATGGCGACGCGCCATCTCAAAATACTTGCGTTCGCCAGTCAGCCGCCCGACTTCGGCTAAGATCGGGCAGCCCATGAAGACCGCGTCGCTCATTTCGTTCACTGGCGGCATCGACTCCTTGAAGGAGCCGTCTGCATTGAAGCCGAACGAGGCGGCGCGTAAGGCCCTTTCTCGATAGCGGCCGTCTTGGCTACGCCTGGCAAGATCCGAGAACACAAGATGACCGGCAATCTGTCCGGCGGACGGTTCGTCGGCTAGCGTGGGTCTCGTGCCGTCGACGAACGGCAGGACCATCTGTTCGACATCGGAGAGCGGGCGGTCGTCTCCGTCAAGCTCACCCAAACGCATACGGCCGATCAAGGCCAGGGCGGGCTGGTAGGCGACGTTCTCCATCTCGTGTCCATAAACCGCCGCCAGCTTTCTCGAGACATCGATTGGCTCGCGTCCCAAGCGGCGGCGCACCTCCTGTCGGGCCGGATGTTCAGGCCGAGGGATATTGCGTGAAGCGCCGATGGCCTCGCCAAGGGAGAAGCTGCCGTCGTACTGCGTAGGGACTGAGAGCGCCGCGACTTGCCCCATCCCGACCGGAGACGACTCACGAAGCCCGCTTGCAAGTCCGCTGCTGCCGACCTCGATCACCAGATCGGGCGCATGAGTACCGATCCAGCGCCAGAGATACTGTGCCTCGGGATCGATTTCCGAACGGTAGGCGTCCGGATCGGGAGGAAAGCGATTCGCTTCCGGGCTAGCCGGTGGCCCGTCGGGCCGAAGCAGGGGCACAACGCACAACGTGTGTGTCCGAGATAGCCCGCCTTCGTGAAACTGTTTCCAAGCGCCGACAAGTTCTTCGGCGTCGTCAGCCGAGCCGCTAAGCCCGCCCACAAGCAGCACTCGCGTCTTGTCGCTTTGGTAGTCGAAGTCTCCCGCCGAAAACAACGCGGGTATCGCGGTCCCTTTTCGTGTGACGCCGATGGCGCCTAGATGATCGCCGCGGAACCGATTGCCCCGCAAAAGTTCAGAAAGATTCTGACCGTACGCAGCCGCCGCGACGCAGAAGGGCAACGCCGCGAACGCTCGCCTCGTCATTTGGGAGCCTCGAATGTCGCCGGTGCGCTATAGATCCGAACCAATGGGTGCTGCGCCCACGCTCGGAACTCGTAATCTCTTGAGGGATCAAGACCGTCGGCGGCGCTCTCGAAGACTCCAGCGGCCGTCCTCTTCCCGGCCGGGGCTCCCTTCCAGGGGAAGTCCGGTTCATACATCTCTGCCGTACTCTTCTGACGGCGCGCTTCGAAGCCGACTTCCACCTCCGCTGCATCGCCGAGAGACTTTAGCTCGGCTCGCATGGTTCCGTCGGTTCCCTCTCTCGTCCCATCCAAGCTGATAACAATCGGGGGCGAGAGGGCGGCTTCGACGTTGGTGATCTTCAGCACGACCGGGTTCGGCCAGCGACGGTCGTTGTAGATGCGTTGCGCGCGCATCGCCGAAATCTCCAACGCGTCCTCAGTTTGGTTCCAAGTTGTTTTTGGATCGACGTCCGGGACGTACTCGAGCACCAGGTCGTTCTGCCCGAGGACACTCGTCTTGGTCGCATCCGTCGAGCGGATCGACCGCAGCGTGATCGTCTTGCGCTCGCCGTACGGCCAGGGGTCTCCCGTCACAAAGGCGTACACCGTGTTTTCGTCCTTTGCTTTGGTGAACCAGACATCGCCTTCATTGGTGATCACCCATGGACGCACCGCACCGATCGCCTCACGATTGACCATGTTCCACAAAGCCATCTCGCGCATTCGCCCTTCTTGCTCAATGGGGATCTCGCCGTTCGGCTTCGGGCCGATGTTGAGCAAGAGATTGCCGCCTTTGGCCCGCATTTCGATCAGGGTCTTGATGAGTTGCGTGCCGCTCTTGTAGGTTTCGTTCGTCGGACGGTACTGCCACTGACCGCCCATTGTTAGGTTGCCTTCCCAGGCGCCTTCGAGCGGCACGCCTGGAGTGTATTGCTCAGGCGTAACCATCGCGCCGCGCGTAACTATTGCGTTCGGCTGAACCTCCCAAACAACCTCCCGGAGCCCATCGGCCTCACCGTCGATGAAAAAGAAGTCGACGGAGCCGTAGTTGGTCATCAACTCGCGTACCTGCCGCTGGTCGTAACGCAACAACTCGGGGTTGTTCGAGGGCAGAACCTCGGGACGATGCCTGCTGATCAAAGTCCCTTGCCGTCGTAAGAAATCGAAGTCGTCGGGAGAGAAGTAGTGGCCGATGGCGAGGCCTTCGGCGCGGAAAGCGTCGATGATCTCGCGCGTCACATCGCGGCCGAACGGTGTGTTCATGATCGAGAAGTCGGTCGTCTCGGTGTCGTACATGCAAAAGCCGGAATGATGCTTGGCGGTGAAGACGACGTAGGTGAACCCCGAGAGCCGCGCCAGACGAGCCCACTCCACCGCGTCGAATTCCTTTGGGTTGAAGGTGCGCGGCAGCTCGTTGACGAAGCGGTCGATGTAGTCGTCCGAGGCCCCGACCATCGAGTGGCTGATAACCGAGCCGGTTTGGCTGTCCAGACTCCAGTGGATAAACAGGCCGAGGCCGAGATCGCGGAACCATTCGAGCCGCTCCAGCCGATTGCCCGACTGCGCCGCCGCACAACCGACGAGGATGAAGAAGACGAGGATTCTTAGTAACATATCTGTCCGAGTATGATTGATTCGCGCTCCGGGAACAACCGCTCGGCCTGCTAGCATGGGAGCTTCGGGATGTACGAACCCGCCGCCCCTCCTCCGACTCCCGCTGAGCCTCTGCGGACCACACACTGGGGCTTTCTGGACTTGCTCTGGTTCGCTCTCTTCGCTGTGGTCTCGCTGCTCCTCGCCTTCGTGCTAGGTTCCATCGTGTTCGAGACATGGAAGCTCGTGACGCAGACCGAAGCGACTCTCAATGATCAGCCCTACAAGACGCTTTTCGCCCTCGCCGTTCAAGGGCTGTGGTGGGCCATGGCGGTTGGGTTCATCTACTACATCGTGGTAGTCAAGAGCGGCCTCGATTTCCTGCGCTCGCTCGGGTACGTCGATTTCAAGACGCCCTCGATGAACTACGTCACCGGAGGTTTCGTGTTGGCTCTCTCCGTCGGCGTCCTAGCGCGACTGTTGCAGTTGCCGGACACAAAGCTGCCAATCGAAGAGTTGATCGAGGGTCCCCTAGCAAGCGCTGCCTTCGCCCTGTTCGCAGTCTTTATTGCTCCGCCGATCGAGGAGCTTGTGTTTCGCGGTTTTCTATTTGTGCCGATTGAGCGATCCAAAGGGGCCGTGACCGCGACCATCGTGACCGCCGCCGTCTTTGCCCTGCCGCACGCTGAGCAAGTCGGTGGGCAGTGGCAGAGTCTCGTACTACTCTTCTATGTGGGCTGCGTGCTGGGTCTGGTTCGCGCGCGCACACAGTCGGTTATTCCGTCTACCCTCCTACACGTCTCCTACAACGCCACGTTGATGGCGGCGCTGCTATTTGCCCCGGAAGCGGCGGTGGATCTTTAGGCGAGAAGCAAGGCGGACAGGCTTCCGACTCACCGCGTTTGAGAAATGCTTCCAACCGCTTGAGCTGCCAAGTAGTCCCACATCCGCGCTGCATCGTCGACGATACGCTCTACGTCCTCTTCTATCAGGTAGCGCTTTCGCGTTAGTTCAGCGAAGGCTTTACGGATACTCTCCAAATACTTCTCGCGGCTCTCGTAACGCTCCAAGACGGCACGCCGTTCGTCACCGGCGCGCAGCCGGGCATCGCCTGTCCAGATGAACGGCATGGTCGAGCCTGTGTTGCCGGCGACCTCAACCGAATCAACGATCGAGCGGCTGTTGAGATTCCAGCCGGCGTAGGTCGCTAGCGGCGCCGCAACCGAAGGCAGCTTGATGCCGCCGATCTCGTTGCCGTCGGCATCGAGTCTAGGAACTTTCGCGGCGTAGGGAGGGCCCGCAACTCTTGGAGGCTCGAGCGCAGCGATTCCTTTGGAGCGAAACTCGGGCCCATAGTCGAGGCGCATCGCTTTGCGCTGTCGGCCCGGCACGCGCGATCCTTCAAACGCCGGAAGATCGAACGCTTCAAGCGTTGTCAGCTCTTCAACCAACGGATAGCGCGACGCGGGAGGCCGCCGGCCGTCCTTGATCCAAGAGTCAAAAGCGTCCAGCAACGCCCGCATCATCGGACGGTAGTCGTTGCTGTTGATCGCGTAGTGGACAGCGGCCCGAGTCGCAGGCGGCGTCGACCCCGCTCCGTGTTGCGTACCGGTGAAGTGGTAGATGCGAGTGTTCTCCGCGATCGGCGCATCTCTCTCTCCGTCGATCGTCGTGTGGATCATCGAAGCCGAGCGGCCCCAGTATTCATTCGATGTATTCGTATAGAAGATCTTCGGCACGACGCCCGCCTCGGCCGAGCGCGCCAGGATGCCGTCTTCGGCGCCGGTCGCCGGATCTCGGTCCACCACGTCACGAAAGGGAAACACGTCGGTGGTATAGAACGGATCCGTCCGCGTCGGTTGCGCGAATCGATGCGTAAAGCTGCCCCGCGCCGCCCCGGCGATGTGCGGCCAGACTCCGTCGAAAACCTGGCGTCCCTGCTCATCGGCGTTGTAGCCGTCGTAGAGGAAGGTACGCAGAAACCGTCCGCTCTGCGAGCTGCCGAACGCGATCGCGCGGTCATACTTGCGCGCGCCGCCGACGCCTTCCCCGTCGAAGCGAAGGTACGAAACAAAGTCTCGGATTGCCGCTGGGCCCAATCCCGCAATGCCGGGATCTTTCGACCGATAGACGACCTCGTACGATTTGCCGGGGGTGAATCCGCCCTGCAATGCAACCGTCGTCGAATCCGAAAAGGTCCAACGGTCGCGAGGCAGTGTCTTCCCCGGGCCGTCCGAAAACTCACGCTCGATCAGTCGGTAGCTAGGGTCCTGGGGATCCAGCGCTGGGTAAGCGACATGGCCGGGGCCGGCGACCGAAAACTCACCCGCCGGCGATGTCGAGCGAAACGCCGAGCGCACCCAGCCCGTCACGCCCTTGGCCTCGGGCGCGAACAACCGCATCCTGCCCTCCGCTTTGATCAAGTCAAACTGCCAACCGACCCAAACCAACGCATACCCGCGGCGCATCAAAAAGCCGTCGCCGTAAGCCTCGGCGCCCTCACCGCGACTGCCGTAGTTGAACTGCCGCAACAGCCCCTTGTTTCCGCGATTGAGAACTTGGAACAGAATTGCGCCGTTAGCCTTGGAAGCGTCGCTCGGCCGCAAGATGTAGATGTCGGCCGAGGCCTCCACCAACCCCGCCGCATTCCGTGGAGCAAAGTTCAAGTCGTTGATGATCTGGTTAGCGGGCGCCTTTGGGTCCAACACGAATCGCGCCTTGCCGACGATGCGCTCATAAGCGCCGACCTCGCCAAAGGCCATTCCATCGAGCACGTCGGAGCGCTCCGTCACATCGACGCCGACGACAGCGCCATGAACGCCAGAGACCAGAAGAACGGCTGCGATCAAGATCCGGATCATGATGGCCACTAGTGTACGCACCCAGCGATCTCTTGCGGATCTTCCTCAGCGTTTCGCCCGAGTGACGAGAAGACGCCGGAGGGCTAGTATGAGAACCGGAATGCTGCGAGGACTGGCAACGATCCTGCTCCTGGCTGCGGTGGCTGCTCTCGAAGCCGCCCCGCGGGACCTTTCAGTTGTGCGCGACGGCGTATCGCTCCAAGCAAGCTGCGGAGCACAAGGCGGCGGCGCGCAACTCCCCAAGGGCCAACGCGTCAGACTGCGCTTCGCCATAGCTGGTTCGGACAGTCGGTGCTTTTCGGTGCAAACCGAGCTTAACGGCAAGATCTTACGCGGCTACGTCGCCAAGAAAGACCTGGCCGGACTCGAAGAGATTGAGGACAAGCGCCGCGAAGCATCCTCAACCCAAATCTTCAGCAGTGCGATCGACGGAATCCGAATCTCGCCGCCTCCGGTCCAGCCCAGATCTGATACGGTCCTGGTCTCAGCCGCCGACGCTCCGGCGCTGATCGAGGCCTCAAAGGCGATCGACGAAGGACGGCCGCTCGAAGTGGACGCCATCCTCGACCGGGCCGGGCTACGCAAGGACAGCCGCGAAGGAGCGATCCTTCGCGCCAAAGCGTTCCTCCAACTCACCCGCGCCACCGATGCTCTCGCCGCACTCGAGCCTGCGCTCGCCGTCCATCCCGACGATCCATCTCTGCTGGCGCTGGCCGGCATCAGTTCCTTCCAGCGCGACCAGGCGCGGGAAGCTCTACGCTATCTGAAACGTTCACTCGAGATCCAGCCCAACGCCTCGGTCGAGCAGATCTACCGAAAGATCGAGCGCGAGCAAGGCGCCGACAACTCGAACCGCAAGACCTTCGGCACGCGCTTCACGCTGCGCTACAAGGGCGAGGAACTTCCCGTCGAAAAGGCACGCAAGCTGACAGCGGCCTTCGAGACCGAAATCCACCGCGTAACCCAGCGTCTCGGATGCCGCTTTAGCGACCGCGTCGCTGTTATCGTCCAAACACTTGAATCCTACCGTCAGGCGACAGGTTCCGCAGAGTGGAGCGGCGGCCGCTACGACGGCCGCATTCACATCGCCCTACCGCCCTCCGGAGATGTCGACCAGTACGTGCGCAGCGCCTTCGCACATGAGTTTACCCATGCCTGTCTCGCCCGCATGGGCTCCTGGCCCGGCTGGCTCCACGAAGGGCTCGCCCAACACTTCGGCGGTCAGAAGCTGCGCGGCGACGATCGTCAAATCCTCGCCGAGCTCAATCACAACAAGCGCCTCCCGTCACTATCTTCATTGACCGGCTCGTGGGCGCGCATGAGCACCCGTCAAGCTGCCGTCGCCTATAGTCTTTCGCTCGCCGCGGCGCAAGTGCTCTATCAGGACTTCCAAGACCACGGCGTACGCAGCTTGCTGCACAGTCCCAACCGCTTGCCGTCAGTCGAGAAGAAACTCGACGGCCGACTCGAGCAGACACTCCGATAGCCCCATTGACTGGACGGTATCTCCTACCGTTCCCGGTTCACAGCGAGCCGCGGGTCCCAGCAAGCGCGTGGACGGCATCAGCTGCCCTCCCACGGACGATATGCTACGGCAATTCGTTATACTGGACGAGATTTCTGGCGTGTGAACTGGAGGCGGGCTCTGCCAGGGAGTGATGCCGTGGTCAGGCGTTCCCCTCCTCATCGACGCTGTCGCCACGAGACGGGGCGCTCATCCTGCGCTTTAGTGCCAAGAACCTAACGGACCGAAGCGCCACGATTCCTTTCTGAAATGCCCGCAGCCCGAGTAGCGGAGTATCTGTTGAACACCCTATTTAGATTCGCCCCATTAACTCCTGGCACTGTGTTCTGCGCAGTGGTCATAGCCACCGTTTCGGTGACGGGCGCAAACGCGCAAGCTACCCGCGCGGCACAAATCGAGCAACAACGGCGCGAAAAGGTCGCCAAGCTTTGGCCCGAGCGCGAGTCGCCGATGGTGGAGATGGTCAACGGGCTGGTCGACCGCGGCTGGCTCGAGGGCGCCACGAGCGGCCAAGGGGCCAACGGCTGGCAGGCTGTTCTGGGCGGCATGCGTTCCGGCCACGGTTTCACCGCCGGCATCGGTTATCGTCGGACTGACTTGATGCGGGACGCGCTGGGCTGGCGGACCACGGTCCGCGGAACTCCGCAGCTCGCCTATATGATCGATTCGCGGCTGGACTTCCAGCAGCTGCGCTCGGACCGTTCGGAGCTCTACTTCGACATGAAGTACGAGAACTCTCCGATGATGGACTTCTACGGGCAAGGTCCAGACTCGTCAAAGAGTTTCCGTAGCAGCTACCGCCTCGAGGACGTAAATCTCGACCTCAAAGGTAGGTTTAGGGTACTCGGAAAGTTCTACCTCCGAGGCTTAGTTGGCGGAATGTTCGTCAACACCGGACGCGGCAAGCGCAAAGGGTTCCCTTCCACCGACGAGCTCTTTCCTCCTGAGGAGCTTCCGGGAATCCAAGACCAGACCGACTTCTTCAAGGCCGGCGGCGGCATCCAATTCGATTGGAGGGACAATCCGAGAGGGCCGAAGTACGGCGGCAACTACTACGCCGACTTGCTCCACTACTCGGACACTAAGCTCTCCAAACACAGCTTCACTCGTCTCGACATGGCGGTGGAGCAGTACGTTCCGTACTTCAACCGCTCGCGCGTGATCGCCTTGCGAGTGGCGGCGGCGATGACTTTCGCCCAGGACGGCCAGTCCGTGCCCTTCTACTTGCTTCCCACGCTTGGCGGGAACGAGATGCTCCGCGGCTTTGCGCGCTACCGCTTCCACGACGAAAACTATGTGATAGGCGTCGTCGAGCACCGTTGGCACGTGTTCGCCGGTATGGACGCGGCCATCTTCATGGAAGCTGGTAAGGTCGTGCCGAAGATCCGGTTTCTCAACCTAAGCAAGCTGGAGTACGCGGGGGGCATCGGGCTGCGCTTCAAGATCAAAGAGTCGGTATTCATGCGCATCGACGGCGCGGTCAGCCGGGAAGGACTCCGCGTAATGTGGACCTTCAACAATGTCTTCTAGTAGTTGAATCTGATGAAATCCTTCAAACACTGGACATCCATCATCCTGGGCGGCCTTCTGCTGGCGTTCCCTCTAAGCGGGCAAAAGTTCTTTCCGGACGACCCCCTGGAAACGGAACTTCCGCCTGTCCCGGCCGGCGACGCCAACGTCCGCAATCTCAGCGGCCTGCTCGACTATTTCGCGTATGCGTTTGGACGCCCAGGCGAGCGCCATCCCTCGATGGACCCAAATCTGCTCTTGCGCAAGGAAGGGATCTATCCGGCTCAGGGCATAAATACGCTGGGCGAAGTTCCCGACGGTGGTTGGTTCTTCGATCGCCACTACCGCAAGCGCATGAGCCCGGAGGAACTGCAACGTGGGCTAGGGGACGCAAGACCTCCCGACCCGAACGCCACTTGGGAAGTGCTCACGGTCAGGCGCTTTGGCGTGCGTCCGGGAATGCTGATTAGAGACGGCGAAGAAGTCTATCTGCTGCGGTTCGACCCTATCGGCCACCTCGAGATGAACACCGGCGCCGACATGGTGTCTTCGCGATTGGTTCACGCGCTTGGGTATTGGACGACCGAGGACTACATTGTTTACTTCGAACGGGATCAACTTCAGGCCTCTGAAGCAGGAGAAGACGTCGACAGCATCGGACAGCAGAGAGACCTGCTCGAAGAAGACATCGACATCTTTCTGAAGACCGCTGCTCGAGACCAGATCAAGGGCTACCGCGCGCTCGCCCACCGCATCCCGGCAGTCAAAGTGCTTGGACCCATTCAGCTCTTCGGAACCCGCAGCGATGACCCGAACGATCTGGTCAACCACGAGCACCGCCGCGATGTGCGGGGTTTTCGAGTCGCGGCCGCCTGGATCAACCACTCCTATTTCGCGACTATGAGCACGGTCGACGCGATCTTCGAGACCCAAGAAGGCGTGCCCTACGTTCGCCATCACTATGTCGATTTCGTAGGGGCTCTAGGCAGCGCGTACGGCGCACCCAAGAGCGCCCGGGAAGGCGCCGAGAAGGCCTTCGAAATGGGCCCGACCATCAAGAACTTCTTGGGCATGGGCTTTTACTCCCCCAAGTGGCAGCGCGCTGAGTTTCCCAAGATTTCCTCCGTCGGGCGTCTGGAGTACGAGTACTTCGAGCCCGACAAGTGGACGACCGAAACAGACAACGCCCCATTCGCCAATATGTTGCCGGACGATGCTTTTTGGGCAGCCAAGCGTGTCATGGCGTTCACGGACGAGGAGATCCGGACTATCGTCCAGGTGGGGCAGTATTCGGACCAACACGCCGAAGACTGGATCGTCGAGTGCCTGATTGGCCGCCGCGACAAGATCGGGCGGACCTACTTTGCGAAGGTTCTGCCGCTGGACCGCTTGCGGGTCGAAGATAGTCAGCTGCGCTTTGAAGACCTTGAGCGAAAGTTTAACTACGTTCCGTCGCGAGACTACACGATCTCTTGGGCGTACTACGACAACGACACGGACGAAAGCCTGCCGATCGGTTCTCCGCGCCAGAACGACTTTGGGCTGCCGCCGGTCTTGGCGCAGGCCGACATCGGCGACTACATCGCAGCGACGATTCATGCTGAGGAGGAAAGCAAGAACGTCGTCGTTCATTTGCGCAAGGAACAAGGCGGCCCCCGTGTCGTTGGCATCGAGCACAATTGGCCAGGCAAGATCATTGCGGATCCGCCGGTAGACCCGAAGCCCTCGCGCAGCCGCTACACAGACCTCAGTGAGCAACGGCGGACAGTGTTTGACAGACACGCCAAGGAATACGCCGAACAGATCGGCAAGGAGATGACGGGACAGGAGTACTTCGACTCGCTGAGCATCTCCGAGCAGACGACTTTCGACGGCGTGACCCACGCGTTGGAGAACACGAAACTTACCGACGAGGAAGGGAACTCCATAGGGATAGCACTCGATCTCGTCGACAGGGTCGAGCGTATCGCCGGGGCGATCCCAGGCAGAGGGGGCGACGAGCAGTTCCGCGTCTATTTCATTCTCAAACCGGGCGCGCGCGACAAGCTGGAAGCCTCGCAGGAATTTGCACGCACCCACGACAACACCGTCTACCATGCCGGTTATCCGATCTCCTATCGCCAGGGCGGCAAACCTCCATCGATGCAATTCTCCATGGACGAAGATGCCGGTAGAGCGGATGTCGACGTAGACTACCGGGCGAGTAAGATGCCCAGTTCGATGTGGAACGGACACTTGACCGCTGCAAACTCAGATGTCCGCGCCGGAAACAATCCGGAACTCCACGGCGGTCGTTGGTCGGGTTTCAGCAACTGGTGGAACGAGGTCTTCGGCAAACTGGCGGACCCGGCCACGGAAAGCACTGCTCTGTTCAAGGAGCCGCCCGAGCCTCCGACGCCGTTGCCGCCCGACCGCGCCTCCGGCACGGCGATTCCCGAGCCGGCGGATGCGATCCAGGAGTTTCTCACCGACTGGCTAGTCCGCGACGACACGGATCAGGCCATGCGTTTCTTCTCGGAGAGATCGATGGCGTGCGTAGCCCTAGATACCGAACCGGACGAGCCAAAACCAAGCCCGAACGAAGCACGGAAGCAACTTCGCCAGATTATCGCGGAGATGCCGGAAGGCATCGGCCGTCCGGATAACCTCACCGAAGCGCTGGTGGGAGTGCTGCCTTGGCAGAAGTCGATTCGCGTGGTTGACCAGAAATACACCAAGGAGTTCGTCACGGTCGAGGTGCCCGATTCCTACGCCAAGGCCTTCATGTGCGACGTGCGCTCGACGGAAGGAATCCGAAAAGCCCTGACGGATCCGAACCCGCAGTACGGGTCCTACTACGGCGCCATCTTCCGCTTCAAGGTCCCCGGCGACACAGGCGGCGTTCTTGGCCTGCTCTTCGCCAAAGAAGGCGCCGACTGGAAGATCGTGGCCTGGCAGTCGGAAAGGCAGTAGAGCCTTTCGATCGAAGCGACTGCGGCGCGAAACAAAGAAGCGCCCCGCCCTAGAAAGGCGGGACGCTTTATCGGAAGGTTGGCGGGAGGCTAGGGCTTGATTCCCATGCGCTGAGCCATGCGGTTGACGGTATCCTTCATCATCATGATCGCGGCGGTCGTCTCGTCGGCGTTCGGCGGGAAGACGGCAAACTGCTCGTCCGTGCACTCGTTGGGCGGGCAGCCGCCGTTGAACGAGCTGATCTGCTCCTGAAACATGTCGGGAATGATCGCTCCGTGCGTGCGGGCAACCATGTGCACTTCCGCGTTTCGCACGTCCATGAGGCCCGGTCCGAACAGGACGTTGGTCATGTCTCCGACCATCAATTCCGCGCCGAAGTCGCCCTTTCCATTGACATCCGTCGCTCGACCAGTCGCATACAGCACCGAGACCTCGGCGGCTACGTTCCCTGGAGGCGGCAACACATCGTCTTCGTCGCAAACGCCGCCGGTGCAGTTCTCGGGCTTATTGAAGACCACCCACCAGATCGTGTAGGCCTCGCCCGGCGTTAGGGTGCTCAAGAAGTTTCCGGTGATGCGGTCCTCAGTACGGACCAGAACCGCTGAGGATCCTTCGACCGTGCTGCCGTCGGAGAATCTCCGGACAACGCTCGAGCCGACGGTTGCCGCCGAAGCGGACCCTGCTAGAATCAATGCCGCCAGGGACGTGACGATAGTATTCTGGATGCTGTTCTTCATGGTTTTCTTCTCCTAATGCTCACTTGTTGAAGAGGCTTATTCATGCCTTCACTAATACAAAGCGAATAGCTTGTCCGAATCCCGACATGCATCGAAAGTTTTTCTGTCCGGCGATCCACGCCAGTCAGCTGCTGCCGCCCGGCCACAAACACACTCGCCGCTTCTGCGACAATCTTGACGATGGACGATTCGAATAAGACGACGCCCGGTGATGTCACACAATTGCTGGGCGCCTATCAACGAGGAGAGCCGGCAGCCGGAGAGCAACTCTACACGTTGATCTACGACGAGTTGTTGAGAATGGCTCGGCGGCAATTGGCCCGTGAGCGCAAAGGGCACACGCTCGATACGGCAGGCTTGGTTAACGAAGCCTACCTCCGGCTGGCCCTTCCAGACCGGCTTCCCGCCGAGGGCAGAGCTCACTTCTACCGCATCGCCTCGCGTGTCATGCGGCGAATCCTTGTCGACCACGCACGCAAAAGGAACTCCAAGAAGCGGGGCGGCTCGGCGGCCCGAACGTCGTTCGCGGAAGCGAAGGTCAGCACCCCGCTTCGCGACGCCGAATTGATCGCCCTTGACGACGCTCTGGATCAGCTCGATACGGTCGATACACGCTTGCGAAAGATCGTGGAGTATCGGTTCTTCGCCGGACTAAGCGAGCAGGAGATCGCCGACCTTCTCGACGTAACGCCACGCACCGTAGAACGAAATTGGGCCAAGGCCCGGGCGTGGCTCTACCGAGAGCTAGCGCGCACGGAGTCCGCCAGCAACGACTAGCAGCGAGCTTGCGGCAATCCATCCCGTTCGCCGGCACTGTCTAGTAAGCTATTAACATTCTTTGCCGGGCGTCTGGGCCCTGCTCCAATCATTTCGATGGCGTCGGAACTCCTATGGCAGCGGGCATCTGGCATCTTCGACGAGGCGCTCGAACTGCCCGACGCCGAGCGCGGCGCCTGGATCGTTGAAGCCTGCGGCCAAGACGAGGCGCTACTGGAAGAGGTCGCGTCACTCCTGTCGGCCCATCGGCAGGCTACGGGCTTTTTGGACCAGTCGGCGGGCGAGCTCGCGGCGGATGTGCTGTTAGATGCCGGCCAGCACGCGTCATCCGGCGAGAAGATCGGCCCCTACGTGGTTTGCGACGAGATTGGCCGCGGCGGCATGGGCGTCGTCTACCGAGCGGAAGACCCGCGACTGGACCGCAACGTAGCCCTCAAACTACTGACGCCAAGTCTTACCTCCGACGACAAGGCAAGGCGGCGACTTTTGGCGGAGGCACGCGCCGCTTCCGCTCTCGATCATCCGAACATCTGCACGATCTACGATATCGGCAAGACCGACGACGGTTCGCTTTACGTTGCGATGGCCTACTACGAGGGCCAGACGCTCGCGGCGCGCATTAATGAGAAGCCGCTGCCTCCCGAGGAGGCGCTGTCGATCGCGGGGGAGATCCTGCGAGGCCTCGAACATGCGCACGCCAACGGCGTCATCCACCGTGACATCAAGCCGTCCAACGTGCTGATCACCAAGCGGGATGAGGTGAAGATCCTTGATTTCGGCCTAGCGAAACGTGGCTCCGGCGACCTCACCGACCCCGGCACCCAATTGGGTACGTTCGCCTACATGTCGCCCGAGCAGACACTAGGAACGCCCGTGGATGCGCGCTCCGATCTGTGGTCCTTCGGCGTCACGCTCCATCAGATGCTCACTGCGGCGAAGCCGTTCCCAGATCGCCGCGAAGCCGTACTGCTCTACTCGATCGTCCACGACGAACCAACTCCCTTACCGGAATCTGTCCCAGACAGCATCCGCCGTATCGTGTCGAAGCTGTTGTCGAAGGAGCCCGACGACCGATACCAGAGCGCCTCTGAGCTGTTGAGCGACCTGGACGAGATTCGTCCCCCGTCCACGAACGACCTGCCGGCGGCTCCACGGCCGACGAAACAGAGCTTCGCCATTCCGGCGGCGATCGCCGTCGCCGCTCTGCTACTTCTAGGAGGCCTACTGTTCTTCCGGGCAGGGCCGAGCGAAGAGGTCTCAATAGGTCCAATAGCTGCGACACCCTTGACCAGCCTCCCGGGCCGCGAAGAACGTCCTGCATTTTCTCCTGACGGCAAGAGCGTCGCATTCTCTTGGAATGGACCTGAGCTCAACAACTACGACATCTACGTGCAAGACGTGGGCTCGACCTCCCCGTTGCGCTTGACCGACGATCCGGCCTGGGAATCGAGCCCCGCGTGGTCGCCGGACGGCCGCTCAATCGCCTTCCTGCGCGCGTTGAGCGACAGTGAAGCCGAGCTTTGGATCCAAAGCCTTGATGACAAAGCGGAGCGGCGGGTCGCCCAGGTGAACTCCGGTGCGCGATTTGGAGTAAGTTGGTCCCCGGACGGACGCAACCTCTCCGTGTCCGATCGTGTCGGTCCAAGCCTGCAGCCCGCCGTCGTGCTCGTTGAGGTTGACACTGGAGAGAAGCGCGTCATAGCGCAAGCGCCGTCCGGCGCTGTCGAGGTACGTTTTCCAACTCACTCGCCAGACGGCGACACCATCGCGTTCGACGTGATTCGAGGCGCATGGCTGAGCCGCACCTACCTCGCCCCGGCGTGGGGCGGAGTTCCCCGCCCGCTTGAGTCAGCCGAGGGCTACTCAGAGGGGCTGGCGTGGCTGACTGGGTCCGGCGGACTGATCTACTCTCGAAGCTCTCCTGAAGCTCGGCGCTCGCTGTGGCTGCAGTCGCTAACCGGCGACGCCCTCGAGCTGCAGGTGGGCGAGAACGCGAGCGAGCCGAGTATCTCGCCCGACGGCGCTCAGCTAGCGTTTTCGCAGCGAGTCTCCAAGTACGACATCGTTCGGGTCAATCTTCGCGGCGGCGACGAGCCGGCCCGGCCCTTCATCTCCTCGACGCGTTTTGACGGGAATCCCCAGTACTCACCCGACGGATCGCGCATCGCGTTCTCATCCAGCAGGTCCGGCGCCGTTGAGATCTGGACCTGTGACGCCGCCGGCGGCAACGCCGTCCAGCTCACGTTCCTTGGCGTAACGGGCAGTCCGCGCTGGTCGCCCGACAGCGCCCTAATTGCGTTTGATTCTCCAGTGGCCGGCGACAGCAACATCTACGTGGTAGAAGCTGCCGGCGGCGAACCCGTTCAGATCACAAACGATTCTGCCTCGGACTACGTTCCAACCTGGTCGAGGGATGGTCAGTGGGTGTACTTCGCCTCGGACCGCACCGGCAGCCCGCAAATCTGGAAGGCGCCGGCCAAGGGAGCCTCAGAAGCACTTCCCGTCACGGCCAGCGGCGGTCTTCACGGCATCGAATCCCACGACGGCAGGTTCCTCTACTACGCCAAGACCCGCAGCAAGGAGACTGCGATCTGGCGCATGTCCTCCGAGACACATGCCGAAACCCCAGTAGTGGAGGAAGTCTCGTCGGGTTGGAGCAATTGGGCGCTTGGCCAGGACGGAGTTTTCTTCATCGACAGCGCACCGGGCGACGATGGAGTAGAAGATTGGGCGGTCTACCTTCGCCGCTTTGGCGCCGACGTCAATGAACTGCTGGCACGCCTCCCTCATCCGCCTACCGCCGGAGCTCCTGGTTTCAGCGTCTCGCCGGATGGGAACAACGCCATCGCGGGCCAGATCACCATCGAATCTGACCTTATGATCGCCGAGGGCGACTTCCGCTGAAGACCCTCTGTCGTTAACGCGCCCTGAGCGCATCGGAGCGCAGTGCGAGCCACAACTCCGTCCAACCACGTCCTAACTACTAGTCTCAGGACGGCCCACCGCAACGGGCCGCTTTCGGTTGACGCCGCTTCGCGGCTATCCGACAATCGAGTCGTTAAGGGCAATGCGGCGGAGAACTAACCGGATCGAATTGACTACTCGTTGGGTGGGCTTTTTCCTAATCCTGGCGGCAACGACGGTTCTCAGCATCGCGCGGGGGCAACAGGATCGAAGCGCCGAGCTGGAAAGCGAGTTTCGTCGAACCGTCCGACCTTTCCTCGAGACGTATTGCATCACCTGCCACGGTGGGCAGCAGCCCGCGGCACAGATGGATCTGAGCGGGTTCACTACGATAACCGCTCTGATGCGGGACGGCCGTCGTTGGAGCCAAATACTGGAGCGTCTCGAAGCGGAGGAAATGCCTCCTAAGGGGGCGCGGCATCCGACGCTGCAGGAGCGGGACGCAGCAGTCGAGTGGTTCCAAGCCGTCCTCGAATACGAGACGCGCCGCAATGCCGGCGACCCAGGCGTCGTGCTGGCGCGGCGCCTCAGCAACGCCGAGTACAACTACACTGTCCGCGATCTGACGGGCGTCGACATCCGTCCTACCCGCGAGTTCCCTGTCGATCCGGCCAACACGGCAGGCTTTGACAACTCCGGCGAAACGCTAATGATGTCGCCCACCCTTTTGAAGAAGTATCTGGCGGCGGCGCGCGAAGTGGCGGGCCACATGTACTTGAAGGAGGAGGGATTCGCCTTCGCTCCGCATCCGATGTTGGCCGAAACTGACCGCGATAAGTTCGCCGTGCATCAGATCATTGATTTCTATCACGAGCAGAACATCGACTACGCCGACTATTTCGAAATCGCGTGGCGCTACCGGCATCGGGCGGCGCTCGGGTCGGCCAATGCCACGCTGGCCGATCTCGCTCGGCAATACGGCGTCAGCGCCAAGTATCTGGAGACGGTCTGGTCGACCCTCGAGAGAGCCGAAGCAGTCGGTCCGCAGGTGAAGCTGCAAGCGATGTGGCGAGCCTTGCCCGAGCCGCGGGCGGATCAGCCTAACGTGGCCCAAGCCGGATGTGAGGAGATGAAATCCTACGTCGCCAACGTGCGCAAGAAGGTCGAGCCCCGCTTCATCAACATTACGGCGGGCCCCATCGGTACGGCCTGGCAGCCCCTGCTGATTTGGAAGAATACCCAATACGCAACGCATCGCCGAAAGTTCGACCCCAGGCAGTTACAGGTCGAGGGCGAGCCGCCGTTTAATCAGGACGACGTGGTCGAGCCGGAATGGGACAATCCGTTCGGTCCAGGCAAGACAATCCTCGTCGAAAACGAGCCCGGCGACCTGGATCTCTTCGTTCCGGCCGGTCAACGCGCGCGCTACGAAGCGGCGTGGGGTCGGTTTTGCAGCGTCTTTCCCGACATGTTCTACAAGGAGTCGCGCGGCCGAAACTACTTCGTGACGGGCAAGGATCGAGGCCGCTATCTGAGCGCGGGATTCCACAACGTCATGGGCTACTTCCGCGACGACCAGCCGCTCTATGAGTTGCTGCTGGACGAGGAGCAGCAAGCGACCTTGGACGAGATGTGGCGGGAGATGGATTTCGTCGCTTCCGTCAATATCCGCACCTACGTCGAATTCGCCAAACTGGGGACGCGCGGAACGCGAGACGACTTCAAAGACGGCGAGCCCGAGGTTCAAGAGATCGAGGTACACGAAATCATCTCGCAAGAGCGGATCAGACGGCTCGAAGCCGAATACTTGGACGTCGCCAAGGATGGCAGCGACGTGGCCATCCAAGCCGTCGAAGACTTCTTCGACACGGCGAACGAAAGCATACGCTCGGTCCAACAAAGCCGTCTCGACGCTGAGCCCAGTCACCTGCAGTCGCTTTTCGAGTTCGCCGCCCACGCCTATAGGCGGCCGCTGTCGTCAGCGGATCGAGCCGACTTGCTGGAGTTCTATCGCGAAGCCCGAGAGCGCTACCACCTGAACCATGAGGGCGCAATTCGCGAGGCGATCGTTCTGGTCTTGACGTCTCCCAAGTTCTCCTACCGCGTCGACTTGGTCGGAGCCGGCGGCGGAGTTCACCCGCTGTCGGATTTCGATCTGGCCAGCCGGCTCAGCTATTTTCTGTGGTCGAGCATGCCTGACGAAGAGCTGTTGCAGCACGCCGCTGCAGGCGACCTGCACGAGCCGGAGGTCCTCAACGCCCAGGCGCGGCGGATGCTGCAAGACCGGCGTATCCGGGCGCTGGCGATCGAGTTCGGAGGCAACTGGCTAGACATTCGCAACTTCGACCAGATCGGCACCGTGGACCGCGCCCGCTTTCCCTCGTTTACCGACGAATTGAAAGACGCGATGTTCGAGGAGCCGATTCGCTTCCTATTGGATGTGTTTCAGCACAACCGTTCGATCCTCGACTTCCTCTACGCCCGCGACACGTTCGTGAACCCTATGCTGGCCCGCCACTACGGTATGCCTCAGGGGGCTGGCGATGAGAGGGTTTGGGTTCGCGTCCCCGACGCCGACCGCTACGGCCGGGGCGGCCTCTTGCCGATGGCCGCGTTCTTGACCAAGAACGCGCCGGGTCTGCGGACCAGCCCAGTGAAGCGCGGCTACTGGGTAGCGACGAACATACTGGGTGAACAAATCCCACCGCCCCCGCCGCTAGTCCCCGAATTGCCGGCTGATGAGGCCAAGATGGACCTGCCGTTACGCCAAATGCTGGAGCAACACCGGGCCAATCCGAGTTGCGCCGCATGTCATGCGCGATTCGACTCTTTCGGATTGGCGTTCGAAACGTTTGGGCCGGTCGGCAGACGTCGAACCTACGATCTGGGCGGCCGCTCGGTCGATGCTCGCGCCGCCTTCCCCGGAGGCGTCGAAGGAGAGGGATTGCAGGGCATCCGCCAATACGTTCGCGACCACCGCGAAGATGATTTCGTGGATGGCTTTGCCGGCAAACTGTTGGCCTATGCCTTGGGACGCAGCCTGGCTCCTTCCGACAACCTCTTGATTCAGCAGGTACGCCGCGACCTTGCCGACGGCGGCTACCGATTCGAAACCGTGATCGAGAGCATCGTTACGAGTCGCCAGTTTCTCAACAAGCGCGGCCGCGAGCAAACTGACTGATGGGCCAATGAGAGGTGAGTAGGATGAACCCGCAACACGAAGCGCGTCGAGACCGCGAAATGGCGCTATCCCGAAGGACCTTTCTCCGCGGCGCCGGCGTGACTATGGCCTTGCCTTGGATGGAGTCGCTTACGGGTTTTGGCATCCGTTCCGCCTCGGCGGCCACGACCGCCCCACAGCCTCAACGCCTTGCGGTGCTGTTCATGGGCACCGGCATCAGTCCCGGCCGTTGGTGGGCCAAAGGGGCGGGCGCCGAGATGGAATTGAGCGAATCCCTGGCGCCGTTGGAACCGCTCAAGGCAAAGATCAACGTCATTGACGGCCTGTTCAACAAGACGGCCACCGGTCAGGGAATTCATCCGGCGATGACCGGCAACATGCTGTCGGGCGTGCCGATCCGCAAAGGCTCGATCATTCAAGGCGGCATCACCATGGACCAAGTGCTGGCCAACCGGATCGGGCAAGAGACCTTGCAGCCCAGCATGGTGTTGGCCTGTGAGAGGGCCATGACCGGCTTCCATGAAACGAATTTTTCAAATGCCTACAGCTCGCATATTTCGTGGCAGAGTACCGATTCTCCCGTGCCCAACGAGATGTATCCCTCGTTGGCATTCGACAGCCTGTTCGAAAACGGCGGGAGCCTGCGCAACACAAGCGTGTTAGACCGGGTGAAGGATCATGCCGTCACGCTGAGCGGCAAGGTCAGCTCCGCCGACAAACTCAAGCTGGAAGAGTATCTCGCCAGCGTCCGCGACGTCGAACGCAGCATTGAACGGATGCGCACCGATAAGGACAAGGCCGAAGATCGGGCCCGCGACGCGAGGCGGCCGCTGTTCGCGATGGAACGCCCGCAGGATGGTCTGCCCGAAGATATCCGCGATCACATTCGCCTGATGTGCGACATCGTGGCCCTCGGATTTCAGACCGACAAGACGCGGGTGGCCTCGCTGCTCTTGGCCCGCGACCTGTCCGCGCTCTACTATCCGTTCCTCGGCGTTAGCAGGCAACATCACGGCGCCTCCCACTACGACACCGAGCAAGACTATCAAAAGATCGTGCACTTCCAAGTGAGCCAACTGGCCTATCTGGCCCAACGGCTCGACGCCATGCCGGAAGGGGAGAGCACCGTGTTGGACAACACCTGCCTGCTGTTCCTGTCGAACATGTGGTCCGGGACGAAGCACGATAACAAGAAGGTGCCGGTGGTCACCATCGGCGGCCTGGGGGGCAAGCTCGAAACCGGCCGAGCACTCAACTATTTCGAGTCGGGCGACGACAACCGCAAGTTGTGCAGCCTCTACCTGGGAATCATGGATCGGATGGGCGTCGAGCTAACCGAGTTCGGCGACGCCGAAACCCGACTAGCAGGTTTCTGAAGACAAGAAATGGGCTATTCACGGCGGACTTGATGCGAATCGGCGTCGCCGATGCCCTAGAGATCGATCCCGGCGATTTCGACAACCTGGCGGGCCGCGAGAAGGCGGGGGCGATTGAGCAGGAGCTCCAGGCGGCGCTCATCGAGTGGATGGTTGTGGAACGCGACTACCTGCCGCTCCCCATCGTCCTCCAACCCTCCAGACCTGTGCCCAGACGGGGACCCCTTTTTCGACAATCTCGACAAACGGAGCCCCGCACCGGCCTAGAAGCGTCCAAGCCACGCGGAAAGTCGCCGTAGGGAAAGCGCAATTCCCGTATAGACCAACACGCAGGCGCCGACTGTTACGATCCCCGCCAGAGTCTGTCCGGCCAGACCGCCCGCCTCCCCGGTGTGGATGAATCGCAACAACAGGCGCAAGCGCCGCCCAAGTGTGTTGTCGCCGAAGTCTTCGCGCCGTACAAGCTTCGCCGTGGCGGCTTCCACGATGACGCTCGACTTCAGATGCGGCTGGCCTCCCGAGCCGCGGTCGAGCGCCACTGTCAGCGTTTTGGTCGCGCTCTCCGGCAATGGAATTGTGATTGACTCCCAGTCCGGAAATTGCTCCCGAGCTGTTGCGAAGACCGCCTCGAAATCAACCGTTTCAGGCGCTGTCGTCCTTTTCTCTACCAGCTTCTTCGACGCCGGGCGCGACCGCTGCGGAGGCGCTTCACCGACAGCTTGGTAGACCGCGTCGCTCATCAAGCGGTAGGAGATCACCGAGCCGCTCAGGACGATCAAGAATAGCAGCGCGGCGGACCAGAAGCCGATCACGTTATGCCAGTTGAAGTCTCTGGCTTTCCCGTTCAATCCGCGCCGAAACAGCGTCACGGAAGCAAGCCGGTTCCTCGTCCAAGGGCGCGGCCACCACATGTAGATCCCGCTGATCAAAATGAACATGAATGCCAAGTTGGAGGCTCCCGTGATCGCCTTGCCGACCTCACGATCGTCGCCCCTCATTGCCAACCAACGATGCCAGCCCCGCAGCGACGAAAAGAAGGCTCGCCAAGCGCCGGAGCCTTCGCCCAGAACTTCTCCTGAATACGCGTTGACGTACACGGTCCGGTCTCGTCCGATTCGAACCGCAACCGGGTCTTCCGGGCCGGACCGGACAGTCAAAGAGGTCGGCCGCCCCGGCTCGGTCAATCGCACTCCTTCCACGAGCGCGTTGAGCGACATCGGCGGCTCGCCTGAGGCGGGCGGGGGCGCTCGAAAACCGCCCCATTCCCCCCACGCGATCATCTGCCGCTCGTAAGTCAGCAGCACGCCGGTGACCGACATGAGCAGAATGATGGCTCCGCAGACGCAACCCGCCGTCAGGTGCAGCCAGAAGAGCGCCTTTCTAAGGGTCATTCCGTGATCGCCTTGATGGTTGGTGTGGCGTTCGGCCAAAAGACTCCCGCTCCAGCTCATCCTGTACGGACGGGGATGACTCGTACTTTGCGGCGCTGTCGTTCAACATGGCGACAAAGCGCACGTACTCCTCATCGGTGAGCGTCATTGTCGTGACACCCAACCGCACGTGAACGCGGCCGTGCGAACAGCGAGTAACCGAGCCGAACCCGTCGTGACGAGCCAACACCGCGGATTCATGCTTCATTGCGTTTCCTTCCGATGAGAGATTTGAGAATCAGAAGACGAACTTCAGGCCGGCGTTGATCTGGCGGAACATGCCGGGCTGAATGCCCTGCGGGGCGCGCGAGGCGATATAGAGCTCGTCGGTCAGGTTCTTGACCGTAAAGTACGGAGCGAGCTGATACCGCTCCCGTTGGATGCGGTAGTCAACGATCACATTCCAGACGGTATAGGAAGGAAGGCGGCCAACAGTACCGTCGTTGGAGCCTTCAATCGTTTGGCGATTGTCGCCGAACTGATCGGCTATGTAGCTGGCGTCTAGCTGGAACCCGAGGCCTTGACTCTGCCTTGCGCCTACGACGAACGAAAACGTGTTCTTCGGTGCGTACGGCAAGCGATTCCCAGCGAACAAATTGTTGGCGGTAAACTCGGCCGAACCCAAGTACATGTGACGCACGTCCGTGTAGAGCGTCCAGCCGCGTGTGTCGGTGAGCTGGTCCCAGTTGACGCGAAAGCTGCTTTCGAATCCTTGGTGGAGCGTCTCACCGCCGTTGATCAGGGTTGTCGTCGCGCCGCCGGATTCGGCCGCCGTGATGATTTGGTTCTGGAAGTCCATCCGGAAAAACGTGAACTCGGCGCTCGCCGCGCGGACGCCGGTGAAGCGGACGCCGGCCTCGTAGTTCCAGCTCAGCTCGGCGTCAAGGTCAAGATTCTCGGCGTCGCTGGTTATGGCGATCTTTGTGCGCGGAGGCGCGAAGCCGCGATGCACTCCGCCGAAGAAAGTGATATTGTCAGTCGCTCGCACCGACAGTCCCAGTCCCGGAACCGCCTTCGTGATGGTATTCGTCTGCCGGCGATCGACGTCAGTCGGCACGCCGTCCACTCTCGTCCGAAGGATGTGGCGCTCTTGACTGAAATGCTCCAGGCGAACGCCCGGCGTGAAGATGACTCTGTCGTTCAAGAAGAAGCGGTTCTGAATGAACCCAGAAAATGCACGGCCGAAACGATCTTCATCGTCGCGGATGACGCCGCTGCGCGCGCGAAAACCTTGGCCGTTGATGCGCTTGTCGTTGGCTTGCTCATAGATAAACCGGACGCCGGCGTCCAGCTTATTGCGGATTCCGAATGTCCCGTGCTCCATGGCGACGCCCGTTTGCGCGCCGACGACATCGAACTCGCGATTGCGGTTCCCCGCCGAGTCACGCAAGAAAACCGCGCCCCCAGGAACACTAGGATCGCCCGCAATACCGAGATAGTCCCGGCCTTGATCGCTGCGGTCCCAATCCTGACGGCCCCAGAAACGTTTGGTGCTGTAGGTGTAGGCGGAGCTGTTCCAGATCGCGTTGGGACTGACAGTGTAGCTATGCATCAGCGAGGCCGACTTGCGACTCACCTCGAGATCGTCTCCCGGTACGGCATTCTGGTTAGAGTCGCCGTCAAACATGGGCTGCGTTAGGCCGAGGTACGTGGAGTTCGACCTCTCTTCGTAGGCGCCAAGCTTGATCGAGAGGGTGTTGTGATCGTTCGGCTTCAATGTGAACTTGCTGTTGAGATCGTTGATTCGGAACCAGAACTGCCGCCAGCCGTTGCCTTGCTTGCGCAGGTAGTTCACCAGCCAACCCAATGAGCGGTCTTTGTTGCTTCCGCCGACTCTGCCGTTGCCGGAGAAGAATCCGCGCTGGCCGCCCTGAAGATCCAGCTCGCCGTGGAACTTCGGCGGGGGCTCGGGAGTGATGAAGTTGATGACGCCGCCAACGGTTTGTGGTCCGTGGGCAATCTGTCCGCTGCCCTTGAGAACTTCGACGCGCTCCATGCGGTCAATCGACGGCGAGTAGTACATCTCTGGCTCGCTGTATGGTGCCAGTGAGATCGGCAAGCCGTCTTCCAGCATCAATACTTTGCGGCTGCGGTCCGGATTCAAGCCGCGCATCCCTACGTTCAAGCGCATGGCCGCTGGTCCGGAGTCCTCGCGCAAGGTCACGCCGGGCACCTTACGGAGCACCTCATTGGCGTCGATGGGGTTCGAGTTGACCAGCTCTTCTTTCGACACCAGAAACACGGATCCTGGGATCTCTGCGAGGACATCTTCTGAACGCCCTACGACCTCGATTGATGTGGCGACGCGCCGCACCTCCTCGAACTGTAGGTCCAGCCGCAAGTCGGTTGCATCGACGTGCGCCGTAGTTTCGAAGGGCTCGAAGTCTTCCGAGAGGACGAGAACGGTGCTGGCGCCGGCTGGCGCGTCTTGAAGCAAGTAACGCCCATCCCCGTCGCTCCAACCCTCGACGCCGTGTCCCACCAGTGTTATCTGGGCTCCGGCTACCGGAGCACCATTGGGGCCAAGCACCACGCCATGGATCTCAGCGGCAAACAAGGTCGAGGCAGTCAAAACGAACGTTAATGCAGCCAGAGCGAACCGACAGGTGCCCATGATCGATCTCCGAGTCCTCTTGCAAATGAGTTGCTACCAACGCTTCAAGGGTCCAAGCTAGCGCAAGATGCAAATCGTTGTCAAGAAGGATCACGAGCGAAATTTCTTTGTTCGGTTGCAATCGAACATAACACATGTGGTTTGAGTAACATGAATACTTGACACGCCGGGTTTTCTGCCTACCCGCAGAAAGGCAACAGTGAGGCGCTATGTCATTCCTGGAGCTCAGGTGGTCGTTAGAGAAGGAGTGATGTTGCAAGACGGAGAAAGGTGCGCGAGCAGCCGGAACACCTCTCTGCGTTTGGACGAATAGGCATCGCCAAGGGCCCTGGGGCGCCGCGAGGCCGTTGGCTATGCGAAGATCTAGTCGCGAGACAGGAAGGGGGCGTCGTGGGCATCAATCGCAGAGACCTGCTGACAAGAGGCTTCGCCGCAGCGTCAGGAGCCGCCCTGAGCGGCTGCGGACGGCCGGCGCCGGCGGACGAGGCGACGCTGCAACCCGTCGTCTCCAACGGCGTCGTCGATTGGGAGGCGGTTCGGCGGCGCTTCCCCCGCGCGCTCAACGAGACCTACTTCAACTGCGCCGCTCAACACCCGCTCGGCGCGCACACCGTCCGTGGGTTTCAGCGCTACATAGACTTCATGCACAACGGCCCCGGCGATGGGCGCGAGGATTTCTGGGGAACCGGCTACCGCGAGATCAAGCCGGCGTTCGCGCGCCTCATCAACGCCAAGCCCGAAGAGATCGCTTTCTGCGCCGGCACGACCGTGGGCGAGAACCTCATCCTCAACGGTATGGACCTCAGCGGTGGAAACGTCGTCACCAACGATCTGCACTACGCGGCGTCGCTGGCGAACTATCTGACTCGCCGAGACAAGCACGGCCTGGACGTTCGCATCGTGAAGCACAAGGACTGGCGAATTGACCTGGCCGAGATGGAACAGGCCGTCGACCGTAACACCAAGCTGATCTCCGTGTCCTTCGTTTCGTCGGTCAACGGACACGTGGAGGACTTGAAAGCTCTCAGCGATCTGGCGCACTCCCGCGGCGCTTATCTGTTCGCCGACATCATCCAAGGTTGCGGCTACGCGCCTCTGGACGTGAAAGCCATGGGCGTCGACTTCGCCTCCTGCGGCACCTACAAGTGGCTGCAAGGCGAGCACGGCTTCGGCTTCCTCTATGTCAAGGAGGACCTACAGGGCTCCGTCGTCAAGGGGACGCAGTTCACCGGTCACCCAGACTTGAACTATAAGCCTTGGACGGATCCTCCTGACCCTTCCCAACCGGAATTCATTGCACATCCGCAAGAGGGCGTCGCGCAGTTCGAGTGCAGCACCCCGGCGGTCATCAACTACGCCGGCCTACTCGAGTCGTTCCGATTCATCGAAGAGCTCGGCCTCGACAACATCCGCGCGCATGCCCGCGAGCTCACCATGAGGCTTGAGAAGGAATTGCCGCCGCTCGGGTTCACGCCGATCACGCCGGGCAACTCGGAATCAGGGATTCGGGCCTTCTCGCATCCGGACACCGACGCCGTGCGCGCGAAGATCACGCGCGCCAACGAGGAGGGTCGCGCCAATATTTCCATCACCGGCTCCAACTCGGCCCTGACGGTGGGACGCGGCGGCAATCAAGTGCGGTTCTCGGTCTCCGTCTACAACAACCACGCCGATGTGGACGCCGTACTGCAAGTCTTTTCGTAGGCATGACAACCGAGATCAACTATCATCAGCCCTTCATCCTTCCGCCAAACCGCGTTTGGCGAACCTACCAGGGCGGCCGCGTCTTGGATCAGCTTCAGGGCCGCGCCAATCCAGCCGACAGCCACTTCCCGGAAGACTGGGTCGGCTCCGCGACGACCGCGATCAACCCTGGGCGCGAAGTGGCAAACGAAGGCGTCGGCACGGCGCGGACGATCGACGGCGAGACCTATTCGATGGCCCAGATCTATACGTCATCGCCGGAAGACGCCCTCGGCGCCGACCACGTTCAAGCCTTTGGCGCCCGGCCCCAACTGCTGGTCAAGCTGCTCGACTCAGGGATACGGCTCCACATTCAGGCCCACCCCAACGTCCAATGGGCGCAACAACATCTCAACGCCGATAGCGGCAAGACCGAGGCGTGGTGGATTCTGCAAACGCGCACCGACGACGCCTATGTCTACCTGGGCTTTCAGCATCCGCCGGCGATCTCCGAATGGCGGCGCATCGTGGCCGAGCAGGATTTCGACGCCATGCTGGCCTGCTTCGACCGCATTCGGGTCGCGCCCGGCGACGTGCTGCTCGTGGAAGGCGGCGTACCCCACGCGATTGGCCCCGGGATCACGATGGTTGAAATCCAGGAGCCGACCGATTTCGTGGTGCGCTGTGAGTACGCTCACGGCGGGGTGGAACTGCCGGAATCGGCGAGAACCATGGGACTGGGACTAGATCGTGTGTTGGACCTTTTTGACTACACCCGATATCCGGCGGAGACGGTGAAAGAACGATTTGGGCCGCAACGGCGGACGCTCGCCAAGTGTGTTGCCGGCTTCGAGGAGGCGCTCCTCGCGGCCCCCCAAACCGATCGAGTTGAGGTACGCCGCGTCCAATGTCGGGATCGTATGGACTTGGCGCTGGATGGCCGATATTCGATTCTGATTGTGTTGGAAGGTGAAGGGGAGATTGAGGCGGACGGCGTCACGGTCCGCTTAGAGCCTTGGTCGCGCATCTTCTTGCCCGCCGGCCTGCGCGCCGTCAGTGTGTCGGGGGAACTATCTGCGGCGCGTTGCCTACCGCCGCGGCCCCAGGGAAATCGGAAAAACCGCGGAGAATGAGGGACTGAAAACCTCCGTCCCACCACTCTCCCGTGCATGGCCTACGACATCGCGTCCTTGGCCTGGCCTTCAGCTAACTCTAGCCGTTCCGCTTCTTGTTGATCTTCTCTACGAGCCCTTCGATGCTTTCAGCTACGTCATACCAGCCGTCGTCATGAGGCTTCCAATCGCGGACCGGCTTTGCGTCCTTCGGTAGTGCTTCGAGTTTCTTGAGGAACGTGCGCTTCCAGAGGCATTTTTCAAGGATGACGGGAATGACAACGGCCTGCTTGGCTTCGTGGCGATCCATGGCGGCCTTCATCTCTTTCTCACGGATGTAGTCGGACGCCAGGAAGGCGACGCTCACCAGTAAGAGGATGATGTCGGCGGAGTGGATTCTGTCGTGAATCTGTCGATCCCATTCGTCGCCCGGCGGAATGTTCCGGTCATGCCAGGATGCTATCAGGCGGTCGGCTACCAGGGCCTTCAGATGCATCTGCAAGCGATTGAGATGGCGCTCGTCTTTGTGGGCGTAGCTGTAGAAGACTTGGGGCAGGTTCTCCGACTCGCGGGGCTCGTGACGGTGACCCTTGGGGTCGACGCGATCGAGTAGCTCCTTGACCGTGAACGTGACGATTTTGCTGTCGACATAGCGAACGACCTTCTTCTCCCCGGCGGCCTCGAGCGCCTTAAGCTCCTCGTGGGAGATGGAGACATCGAGAGCCCGCGGCACCAGGCGCTCCTTGACCTCGATCCCGATCTCCTTGTGGATGTGGTTGAAGTCCAGGCAAATCGTCGCCAGGAATCGCTGACGGCTCTTCTCGGGTCCAGCTACCGAGATCCGAACGCGTTTGTCCGTGGTTAGCCCGTGGACGAGAGCGCGGTTCTCTCCCATCTCGATGATCACCCCCGAGCGCCAGCGCGGCAGGTCTTGGCTCAGGCTGTGGGTCCGCACGATGAATCGCGGCAGCAGCCCCTCAGGCATCATCCTGGGGTAGGTGTATTCGAAATCGAGAGTGGAATCGCGGTCGAACTGCTCGGTTTCCTTCGGCGTGTTCTTCGGCAACAGTTGCGGGATCAAATAGTGGTCCGCGTCGTCGGGGTAGCTGAAGCCAAGCTCGAAGCGGCGCATCAGATCGCAGAGATACTGGCGCATCTCCTCGGGGTAATCCTTGACGGGCAAAATGCCTGGCAGATCCGAAGAATGCAGGTCGCCATGTTTCTCTTGCAGCTTCTTCGCGGTCAGGATTCTGTAGATGCCGCTGGTCACCCAGTGCGGGTTGAGGACGTGGGTGTGGCGCAGACGCTGGTCGTCGGCGTAGTTGAGCGCGATTCCGAGATCGTGGAGAAAGCCGGCGAGTTGCTTTTGCTTGGCCGGGTCCGGCTCGTTGTTCTGCTCGCAGATGGCGCGGTACTCGTCGGGCCGGAGGTACTTTTCGCCCTTGTCGGTCATTTCGGCTAGACGGTCCTTGATGCCGAACCAGCTTGCCGGGAAGGATGCGCGAATTCCCTCCAGCGCGTTGGTTTCTTCTCGGATCGCTTCTCGCAGCTTCGCGATCCCCGGGGGGCGCTCGCCGGCGCAGTCGGTGCGGATGAAGGCGCGGACAAACGGGTAGCGCTTTTTCAGCTCAGTCTCGTCGAGGTCGAACGGGGTCGATTTGATCTTGTTGAGGACGACGATGGCGGGACAGTCCTTCCCGAAGCTGGCTACGAGATTAAGCCAGTACTCGGCGTCTTCATCCTCGACGCCTTCGCGGCCGTTGAGCACGACGAGGTAAAGGCTGCGCTCGGTCAGGAAGAACTGGTGCGTCGAGTGCATGATTTCCTGACCGCCGAAGTCCCAGATGTTCAGGCGCGCGGTGTCCTTGGCGTTGAGCTTGAGTGGCCAGTCCGTGATTGCGATGCCGTCGGTTTGGGCCTTTTTCGGGTCAAAGGTGTTGTGGACAAGACGGTCGACGAGTGACGATTTTCCGACGCCGCCGCGGCCGACCAGGATGAGTTTCGCTTCGAGCAGGGGGCGGGCGGCTTCGCGTGTTTTGAAGTAGTAGGCGAGGATGTCGGAGGGGTTGGCGGCTTCGTCGGGATCAACAGTTATAGGACCTAGAACAGACTCGGGCAAATTGAGAGAGGGGTTGTCGTGAAGTAGGAGAACCTTCAGACCGGTCGGGCCTTGAAGCGAGTCGGGCACTGCGGTCAACTGATTGCCGTTGAGGCTTAGCCGCTGCAGGCTGGAGAGTTGGCCGAGCGAGTCGGGCACTGCGGTCAACTGATTGCCGTTGAGGTATAGCGTCTGCAGGCTGGAGAGTTGGCCGAGCGAGTCGGGCACTGCGGTCAACTGATTGCCGTCGAGGTCGAGCCGCTGCAGGCTCGAGAGTTGGCCGAGCGAGTCGGGCACTGCGGTCAACTGATTGTTGTAGAGGTATAGCTCCTGCAGGCTGGAGAGTTGGCCGAGCGAGTCGGGCACTGCGGTCAACTGATTGCCCCAGAGGTGTAGCTGCTGGAGGTTGGAGAGTTGGCCGAGCGAGTCGGGCACTGCGGTCAACTGATTGCTGTAGAGGTATAGCTCCTGGAGGTTGGAGAGTTGGCCGAGCGAGCCGGGCACTGCGGTCAACTGATTGCCGTTGAGGGATAGCAGCTGAAGGTTGGAGAGTTGGCCGAGCGAGTCGGGCACTGCGGTCAACTGATTGCTTTCGAGGTCGAGGGTCTGGAGGTTGGAGAGTTGGCCGATTTCAGCAGGCAGTTCCTTGAGTCCGACACCGGAGAGGACTAGCTCGGTAGCTCGCTCCTTCCTTGCCTTTTCGATTCGTTTTTTGGTTTCCTTGTAGGCGGCGTCGTGTGACATGGTTGAGTTGCCGGTATTTTGCCATGTTTGGCGGTTGAGCAGTTGATCCGTGGGGCGTTGGCAAAGAGTCGGGAAACGGCGGTGCGCACGTAGCCCAGGAGCTTAGGGGCGTGCGTGCTTGGGGTCGGTCAGCACGAGGGTCCCGGCCCGCGTACGGGTTTCAGGCCATATGGCAAGGTCGCTTCGGGCGCTGGGGCGTGGCGCGACGCCCCGTCTCTGTCGCGTCGATTCTCAATCGACGCCCGGACGTCGACCAAGGGGTCGACGCGGCAGGTCTCGGGACCTGCGCCACGATGTCAAGAATACCCCCTTCACGGCAGTTCGAAATAAACAATGCAGCTTGTTTTCAGCAACTTCCACGCTCTCCCCTCCGCCCAACCCCCGAAAACCTTGGACCCTCCTGATAGTCTGAAACCGAAGGAACAAAAGGTTCGGCCGAACCGTTCCGCGTTTAATGGGATCTTTCGAGCTTGGGAAACCCGAATCGCCGCAAACCAACGATCGGCGGATCAACGGTCTACGGAGTAACGATTCGCGGGGAAACAAGCATGGCTGCCGCTCGCGTCAGTCTCTTCGGAGGCTGGGAGAGACGGAGCCGAGAAAGTAAGGAAGCTTCCGAAAAGTAAGGCAACTTAAAAATAGGCCGCCCGCGAGGCCGGCAGACAGAGAATTCGTCGCTGCCCCTGGGATTCGAACCAGGGATGATACGAACCTCTCTCCCTCAGCACCGGCCGTCGACCGGGTTCAGCGGTCTAGCCTTCGCCTTCGCCGGGGGGACGCCCGAAGAGGGCCGAACCCCGGCGGAAACGTAACAGACCTTCAATCCCAGGGCCAAACTGCGCCGAACCTCCCTCTCTCAATCAAACTTTTCGCTGCAAAGTACTTGACACTGAAAGGAGCAAGAAGCTATTCTTATCTCGATGACGGCACCGAATCGCGCCCGCGCCGAAGTTGAGTCGCCCGTAGAGCTGCACGTCGTGGCCGAGAGCAATCTGCGCTTCATTCGCGACACGATGGAGCGCTCCGCCGTCTTCACTTCCCTGCCCGGCCGCGGCGCGATCGCTATAGGCGCCACCGCTCTCCTAGCGTCTTGGATCGCCGCGACGCAAGACAGCTTCGGCGCCTGGCTAGGCGTCTGGATGATCGAAGCCGCCGTCGCCGTCGCAATAGCCGCCGCCGCCACGGCCCATAAGCTGCGCGCCGCCGAAGCTTCCGCTTCGCTGCGCCCGATCAAGAACTTTGCGCTCAGCTTCGCTCCGCCCTTCTTGGCCGGCGCGTTGCTGACTATCGCGTGTTGGCGCGCCGAGGCTGTCTGGGCGTTTCCAGGAGTCTGGCTGCTGCTCTACGGCTGCGCCATCGCAACCGGCGGCGCCTTCTCCGAGCCGATCGTGCCGGCCATGGGTTGCTGCTTCATCGTCCTCGGGACGGTCGCCCTTTTCGGCCCCACAGCATGGAACAACGCGCTGATGGCCGCGGGCTTCGGCGGGCTGCACATCCTCTTCGGCGCCATCATTACGAGGAAGTACGGTGGCTAGATCCAACGCGGCAAGAAACGAGACGTCCCAGCCTCGGAAGAAAGCAGGGCCGGTCGCGGCGAGCGGCAATCCTGCGCTCAAGCTCGATCGCCTCATCCACGAACGCGTTCGCCTGGCGGTCGTGAGCGCCCTCGCGGCCAACGCAAGCCTGAGCTTCGTCGAGCTCAAGCAACTGCTCGACGCCACCGACGGCAACTTGAGCGTTCACTGCCGCAAACTCGAAGACGCCGGATACATTCGCTGCGACAAGACTTTCGACAACCGGATGCCCAAAAGCACCTACCGGCTCACCGCTGCCGGCAAGAAAGCGCTCGAGCGCTATATCTCTCACATGGAAGCGTTGATCCAGGCCGCCCGTCCTTAGCCCCTTTTTTTTGCAGGGATACTTTATGATACAAAGTACACTACACATAGCAATCATCATGGACGGTAACGGCCGCTGGGCCGAGTCCCGCGGCCGCCCGCGCAGCGACGGCCACCTGGCCGGCGCCGATGCCGTGCGCCGCGTCGTCGAAGCCTCGCTCGACCTCGGAGTCGGCACGCTAACCCTCTTCGCCTTCTCCTCCGACAACTGGAAGCGCCCCGCCGAAGAAACCCGCAAGCTAATGACGTTGTTTGAACGATACCTCGTCGAAACGACCATCGAGTGCATTCAAACCGGTGTGCGGATCAACGTCGTTGGCCGCCGAGATCGCCTTGAGCCGTCTCTGCGGACCGCAATTCAAGCCGCGGAGACGGCCACCCGCCCTGGCCGCCGACTCATGCTGCGCTTGGCGATCGACTATTCGGCCCGCGGGGCTTACATTGATGCGGCACGGCTGATTCGCGACGGAGACTCCCGGCTGTCACTCGATGAGGCGTTGACCCGCGCAACGCACGACGCAGAGCCGGTGCCCGACGTCGACCTACTCATTCGCACCGGCGGCGAGCAGCGCCTCAGCGATCTATTCGGCTGGGAATGCGCCTACGCCGAGGTGCTGTTCTTGCCGACCATGTGGCCCGACCTAGGCGCTGAAGATCTGTCGGCCGCGGTCAACGAATTCCGCACCAGGGAACGCCGTTTCGGAGGATTGCGTTGCGCAAAGGCTGCGACGATCCACGGCACGGCAAACCTAGCGGCCTGTGCCGAAACCCAAACAAACCAAGAGGAGAAACGAAGCCGATGACAGTGCCAGCGCTATTACCCGTTCCGCAGTCCGCCTTTGCTCGCGTATTCGCAATCGAATCAAACGATCGGATCGAGCTCTTTGACCTCACCGAGAGAATCGAGCGACTTGTCGCCGAAAGCGGCGTGCAACAAGGGACAGCATCGGTCCAGTCGCTCCACACGACCGCCGCAGTGTTCGTCAATGAATGGCAACGGGCGCTGCGCGACGACTACCGTACTCTTCTAGAGCGGCTCGTTCCCGACGACACTCCCTGGGCCCACAACGACCCACGGCTCTCCGACTGCGAACGCGGCAACGCTGCTGCACATTTGCGAGCTCTCTTGCTAGGCTTTTCCGCACGATTGCAGATCGATCAAGGACGGCTCGTGCTCGGACGCTGGCAGCGTGTAATCCTTACCGAGCTCGACGGTCCCCGGACCCGCGACATCTCGATTCAGGTCGACGGTCGGCGAGCGTAAATCCAATGGTCGTTCGTGTACCGAGCGAAGGTCCTCTTCCATCCACGTATTGGAAAGCCCACTTCCGCCGAAGCCAAGATAATCCCCCGATCATCCCTTGGGAGACCGCCTCCGCCCTGGCGCCGCAGGACGCCGACACGATCCGCGCCTCGATCCAAGAGTTTCAACTTGGCGAGCAAGCAGAAGGCCGCCACCTCATCCGCTCGGCGCGCGAGCACGCCGCTCACACCGGCGACTGGGACTACCACGAAGCCATGCAACTCTTCATTCGCGAAGAACAAGGCCACGCCGCGATGTTGGGTCGATTCATGGACTTGGCGGGCATCCCCCGAATCAAGAGATCAGCGTCCGACTCAATTTTTCGCGCCCTGCGGAAGCTGGCCGGACTGGAGACGTCAATTTGCGTCCTCGTCTCCGCCGAGATCATTGCGAAGGTTTACTACCGAGGTCTCCGTGACGCCACCGCCTGCACTGCGCTTCGCGTGCTGTGTGATCGTATCCTCGAGGACGAGGCGGGCCACGTTCGGTTTCAATGCGAACGCGTCGGAGTTCTACGCCGCGGACGAGCAAAGCTGCTGTCGACCCTGGCAGCGTTACTGCAGCGCGTTCTATTCGCAGGAGCCTGCGCCGCCGTCTGGAGCCGCCATCATCGGGTCCTGCGCGCGGGAGGTTTCTCCCTTCCCTCCTTTTGGCGTCTCAGCCACGAGGAACTAGAGGCAGGCCTCGGCATGATCGAAAGGCTTAGACAACCACTATCTGAGCCTCTATAGCTCATATTATTTTCGCTTGACTGCTTCTCGTTCTGTGATATACTTTGTCTAAAGACGTTGCTCGCTAGTCCGATGCCGAACGATCTCGGTTGTTTTCGGACTCGACTTAGGCGACAATGGGAGGAAGCTTAAGCCGATCTAGCTGTTGCCGAGGCGGTACAGCGGATTTAGGCCACTTGCGTAGGCGAGGTTGATCGCATTAGGCTCGCGAAGGCAGCGAGCCCTTTCAAACGACAGTAACGCGCTTGGTTCGGGTGTCGTGCGCGCCCAAGGAAGGGTAGGACTCCGCACTCGAAACACGCTCCCCGCCCGCGAGAACACCGATTTTTCAAAGCGAGCTCGCCGCGAGCCTCTCGGCCCGTTGCGGCTCATACATCACATGCCCGGAGGTAAGACAACTATGGCGCTTCGACCGTTGCAAAACCGCATCGTCGTGGAACGCATCGAAGAGACCGAACAGAAGGCGGGGAGCATCATCATCCCTGATTCCGCAAAGGAAAAGCCGCAGGAGGCCTCGGTAATCGCCGTCGGTCCCGGTAAACGCGGAGACGACGGAAAGGTCCTTCCGCTCGACGTAAATGTAGGCGATCGCATCCTGATCGGCAAGTATTCCGGCCAGGAGATTAGCGTAGACGGCCACGACTACGTGATTCTCAGCGAGGACGAAGTCCTGGCTGTCGTCGAAGGCAAGAAAACCGGAAACAAGAAGGCCGCCTAAGGCGGAAGGGGAACCATAAGGAATGGCTGGAAAGAAAATCGTTTACGGAGAAGATTCGCGGCAAGCAATCCTCTCCGGCGTCAATAAGCTGGCGAACACGGTAAAGGTCACACTCGGTCCCAAGGGCCGCAACGTGATCCTCGAGAAGAAGTTTGGCGGACCGACGGTGACCAAGGACGGCGTCACGGTCGCAAAAGAGATCGAGCTCGAAGACAAGCTCGAGAACCTGGGCGCGCAGATGGTGCGCGAGGTCGCCTCGAAGACCTCCGACGTCGCCGGAGACGGCACGACGACTGCGACCGTTCTGGCGCAGGCGATCTTCCGCGAAGGCGTCAAGAGCGTCGCCGCGGGCTCGAACCCAATGGCGATCAAGCGCGGCATCGATAAGGCTGTCGACGTCGTCGTGGAGGAGATCCTCAAGGCAGCGCGCCCGGTCGGCGGCGACGCCGTATCGCAGGTTGCCGCTATCTCGGCCAACAATGACGCCACCATCGGCAACATCATCGCCGACGCGATGGAGAAGGTTGGTAAGGACGGCGTCATCACTGTCGAAGAAGGCAAGAGCATGGAGACCGAGCTCGACGTCGTCGAAGGCATGCAGTTTGACCGCGGCTACCTCTCGCCCTACTTCGTCACCGATCAGGACTCGATGGAGTGCGTTCTCGAGAACGCCTACATTTTGATCCACGAAAAGAAGATCAGCTCGATGAAGGATCTGCTGCCGGTGCTCGAGAACGTCTCACGCGCAGGCCGTCCGCTGCTCATCCTCTCTGAGGACCTTGAAGGCGAGGCGCTCGCCACTCTGGTCGTCAACAAATTGCGCGGCACGCTTAACGTTTCCGCCGTGAAGGCTCCCGGTTTCGGCGATCGCCGCAAGGCCATGCTCGAGGACATCTCGATCCTCACCGGCGGCAAGGCGATCATGGAAGAGACGGGCATCAAGCTCGAAGGCGTGCAGCTCGAAGACCTCGGCCAAGCGTCGCGTATCGTGATCGACAAGGACAACACCACCCTTATCGAAGGCGCCGGCGACAAAGACGCCATCGCGGGCCGCGTCAAGCAGCTCCGCGCCCAGATCGAGGACACCACCTCGGACTACGACCGCGAGAAGCTGCAAGAGCGGCTGGCGAAGCTCGTCGGCGGTGTGGCAGTCATCAAGGTCGGTGCGGCCACTGAGACTGAGATGAAGGAAAAGAAGGCGCGCGTCGAGGACGCCATGCATGCTACTCGCGCCGCTGTGGAAGAGGGCATCGTCCCGGGCGGCGGATCGGCCCTACTCCGTGCCGCGTCCGCTCTCGCTGACCTCAAGCTGGCCGATCACGACGAGAAGATCGGCGTCACCATCGTCCAGAAGTCACTCGAAGCGCCGGTGCGCTGGATCGCCCAGAATGCCGGATTCGAGGGCGCCATCATCGTTGAGAAGGTGCGGGCGCTCGATAAGCCCGAGGCTGGGTTCAACGCCCAGACCGAAGAGTACGGCGACTTGGTCGCGGCCGGCGTCATCGACCCGGCTAAGGTCACCCGCACGGCTCTGCAGAACGCCGCCTCAATCGCCGGCTTGATGCTGACGACCGAAGCGACCGTGCACGAGATCGAGGACGACAAGGCTCCGGCCGGGATGCCCGGCGGCGGCCACGGCGGCCCTGAGTTCTAGACCGTCGAAGACACTTTCCTCTCAAGGAACAATCACTCAGGGGCCGGGATTAATCCCGGCCCCTTTTTTCGTGCTCAAAGTCTTTGTACGTTCACGCCGAGGGGGACTACGGCGCAGCCCGAACCGCGATGGTGACGTCTTCGCGGCTGCGGATCGTCATGCCGTCATCGCATTCCACCTCAATTACGATCGGCGTATCGTCGCCTGGCGCGACCCCCACGGGAATTACAGCGTTGATCTGGTTGAGACCGACGTTCGAGGGCTGTAGAACCGCGCTGAGCACTTGGGCCTCCACCCCCCCGATGAAGACACGAACGGTCTTGTCGGTGAACGGAACCGTTCCGGCCGGTGGAATATCTCCGGTCGCCGGGAGGGGGCTGACCGGTCCCAGCCCGTTGCCCCAAATCGTCACCACGCCTCCGATCGCAGCCGGCTGCCCGACTACGGGGTCGACCGTGCCAGGCGCTTGCGCCCACGACCCTGCGATCACATCGTCTTCCTCACCCGCCTTGAAGTTGACGACAGCCGCCTGGGTCGTGCCCGGCGGGTACATATAGATCCCCGGCGAGGCCGGAGCAATATCGACCTCGAAGGGCTCGCTCCAGAACTCGCCGCTCTCGTCCTCCCAGTGGACCTTGACTTCCGCCTTGCTGCTGCTGACGCCCAAGTTCCAGGGCACTTGCACATTGGATTGATCGAACTCTCCGTCGAACACGCCGAAGAGAGTTCCTGGAGTGCCGTTGAAGGTAACAGAAAATCCGCCCAGACTCTCACTGAGAGGAATGGAGCTTGCGGTCGCCGTCATTTCGGCGAAGTTGCCAAAGACGGAGGCGATCGACCCCGGTGAGATCCGTGGCCGAAAACCCGCCGCGTCGACAACACCAGTGATGACGTGAGACCTGACCGCAGCAACCTGAACATCATCAAGAAAATCACCAAGACTGTCCGATTCTCCAGCCGCTCGGAGTTGCAGTCGGGTTGTCGCGGCGGTCGCCGTCACCATGGTCTCAAAGACCTTCCAGGAGCCCTCGGTTTGCTCCGCGGTCAAGACCACGTTCCCATCCCAAGAGGCTTCGATCCGCGACACAGGGGAACAGAAACTGCCGCATCCGTCAAACTCTCTGTTCGCCAAAGCGAAGGAGAAGCGATAAGTCGCTCCAGGAACGGTGGCGATATCCTGGAAGATTGTACTGTTTTCGTTGACGTCCATTTCGAGGTGCTGGCTTCCGTCATGTGCTGGGAAGCCAAAGAGGCCGCGCCAAATCTCGAAGCCTACGTCGCTCGTCCATCCGGCCAACGGCCCGCCGGCAACTGATTCGTCCGGTATCGTCGGATCCTCGAAACTGCCGTTCACCACACGGTTGGGTCCATTCTGTGCGTGCAAGGACACAACCTGCAGGAAGAAGCTTGCTAACACAAGCAAGCTCCATTTCACGGAAGCTCTGCCATGCCCTGAGATGAACGTCCCCAGGGCCTCTACCGCGCGCGACGAGATGCTATGCACATTCAAAGAAAGTTTCTCCCTGCCTTGTAAACCGCGATTTCAGCTCGCTAGACTGGATCGCGCAAAGCTGGCAGCATTGTACGACAACGAGCGTGCTCCCCCGAGTAGGAGGGCGGCGACGCCTAGCGTGAGAGGCGCACGACTTTGTGGGGATTGTTGAGGAGGACGTAGATAGCGCCCTCCGGTCCCGTCTTGATGTCCCGGACGCGACCGTAGCCCTTGAGCAGAACTTCCTCGTGCGCTACATGATCGCTGCCTAGCTCCAGGCGCTTGATTTGCTCGAAGCGCATCGCGCCGATGAGGGCGTTGTTCTTCCATTTGGGGAACATCTCCCCGGTGTAGAACTCAAGCGCGCTGAGGCCCGGCGAAGGCGTCCAATACTTGATTGGCTGCTCCATGCCGTCCTGGTGGGTGAGGTCGGAGACGACCGAGCCGTCGTAGTTGATCCCGTAGGTGATGACCGGCCAGCCGTAGTTGCCGCCGAGTTCGAGGATGTTGAGCTCATCGCCGCCCATGGGCCCATGTTCCGTCGCCCAGAGGGCGCCTGTCTCGGGGTGCTGGTCGATTCCCTGCACGTTGCGGTTGCCGATCGTGAAGATCGCTTCGAGCGCCCCGGGTTTACCGACGAAGGGGTTGTCGGTCGGAATCGAGCCGTCCGGGAAGATGCGAAAGACCTTGCCGCCGGGCTTGCTCGGCTGCTGAACTTCATCGTTGCGGCCTATGTCCCCGATAGTGAAATAGAGATGGCCGTCGCTATCGAACAGCAACCTGCATCCCCAACGCGAGCCCCTCGAAAAGTGCAACCTGTCGGGTACTCGAAAAACGGTTTCCTGATCGATCCATTGATGGCCCTTGACTCGGCCGCGAATCACGCGAGTCATGGCGGGCGTATCTCTAATGGAGGGGTCGCCGAGGGCGTGAACGTAACCCATGTAGATCCAACCGTTGTGTTGGTAGTCAGGGTCTAGAACAATGTCGTACATGCCGGAGTCGCTGTACTGGGTGGGCATTGGCACGCCGTCGATCGTGACGCCGTCGAGCTTGCCGTCGATCATCCATCTGAGGCCGCCGCGTCGCTCGGAGATCAGCGCGCGCCGCTCATCGACGAACTCAATTCCCCACGGCGCTGAGCGAAATCCGTCGGCGACGAGCGTTTCAGTCTTGATGACATAGTCCGCGGTTCGGATCGAATCGGGTACCTGCCGCGCCTCTTCCGGCAGTCGGTCTTGGCTCTCGAGGATGTAGTCTGCCAAAGATTCAGCCTGTTGCTTGGAGAGCAGCCGCGAAAATGGAGCCATGTCGGTGTCAGGGATGCCATACATGACAATCTGGAACAAGGCTTTTCGCTCAAGGGCGTATTTCCAGCGCTCCTTCTTCAAGGGCGCGTATTGGGCGCCTTCCATGTTCACGCCGTGGCAGGCCGAGCAGTGGGTCTTGTAGAGTTGGGCGGCGCTGTTGGATTCGGCGGCCGTCCCAGGAGCGCACACGACCGCCAGCAGCAGGCCAGTCAGGGGTATAGTTCTCATGTCGGCTCGGTACTCCTGATCATCGCGTGGCTTCGAACGGCCGCGAACAGCATCAGTATCGCAGGGAGAGGCGAATCCTCGAAAGGCGGTCCAGCTTTTCGGGCTTCGCCCTTCCAAGCTGTCGAACACGGTCTGCCCACTGCGAAAGAACGGGCCGGCCCTTGGGCCGGCCCTCAAGCTAACGAGAAGACGGGTGGATTAGCGTACGACTACCGAGTTGGACGTCGGGCAGGAGCACCGCGAGACTCCGCACGTTGCGTCCATTCTAAGCTCATGTTTCATTCGACAAATGTTAGTTTCTGATTTAGCCAGTAACACATGGTATACCGTTTGCGTGGCGGCAAAGTCAACACCTTCTTCGGCCGGGCAAACACAAGACGGGCACCCGACTACCTCTGAAAACGGTTTCGCAGGTGAAATAATGGTGTTTGTATTGGGCATTTGGTTGACAGCAGTCTGCTCCTCATCCTAAGGTTTGATCAGGCTGATATCCGGCCGCTGAATGACCCATCAAGACAGATGGCAGAAGTCTCGAGCCCTGCTCGAACGCGCCCGCAATGCGCTGCCCGGCGGCGTGAGCAGCCCATTCCGCGCGACATTGCCCGTGCCGCTCTATTTTGAAGACGCCGAGGGCACGCGCCTGCGAGACGTCGACGGCAATGAGTACATCGACTTCGCACTGGCTTGGGGGCCGCTAATCCTTGGCCACAAGCATCCCCGCCTGGTCGGCGCCCTGACCGCCGCTGCCGGTCGCCCGCACGACTACGGCGCCCAGCACAAGCTTGAGCCGCGGGTAGGCGAACAGATTCAGGCGCTCGTGCCCTGTGCGGAACGCATCGCCTTCACTTCGAGCGGCAGCGAAGCTCTCCAACTCGCTTTCCGTTTGGCGCGCGCACACACGGGCCGCCCGCTGGTATTGAAGTTCGAGGGGCACTACCACGGTTGGATGGACTCAGCCCTAATCAGCTACAAGTCTCCGATGGAGGCACTGGGTCCGCGCGAGTCTCCGAACGTTGTTCTCGGTTCGCCGGGGCAAGTCGCTAATGCCGCCGACAACTCGGTCGTTGCCTGTTGGAACAGCGTCGACGCAATCGAGTCCGCACTTTCTCGTCATGAAGGCCGGATCGCCGCGGTAGTTATGGAGCCGGTGCTGTGTAACAGCGGCTCCTTGATGCCCAAAGAGGGCTACCTCAACGCCGTGAGGCAGGCTTGTGACAAGGCGGGAGCGCTGTTGATCTTTGATGAGGTCATCACCGGATTTCGCATGGCCCCGGGAGGCGCACAGGAGGCGTTCGGCGTCGAGCCGGATATCGCCACTCTAGGCAAGGCGCTTGGCGGGGGCGCCACGATCAGCGCTATCGGCGGACCCGCCGAGATCATGGAGAGCATTAGGCCGGGCGGGGTGAGCTTTGGCGGCACCTTCAACGGAAACCCGCTCTCGCTGGCAGCGACGGCCGCTTGCCTCGATGCCATTGCCGAGAATGACGGCGCCGCTCTCACTCACGCCAACAGAGCGGGGGACAAGCTGATCGACGGAGTGAAGCGCTCCGCGGCGCGATGCGGCATGGATCTGCTGGTAACCGGATTCGGAGCTGCGTTCTCGCTGCATTTCACCCAGCGTTCCGAGCTGTGGGACTACCGCGACACCTTTGAGGACGACCCGGATCTGCTCTCTGAATTCATCCGCGAAGCGCTACAGGAAGGCCTTTATCTATTGCCCGACGGGCGATTCTACCTCTCGGCCGTTCACTCCGACAGAGACATCGAAGAGTCCATCGAGGCGATTGATCGTGTATTCGAGCGGATGGCTCGGGAGAGGGGATCCTCTTGAGAATCCTGCTTGGGCGAATCAACTATGAATGAGCAAGACTTCCTAACCCGTCGAACCGAACGAACCGTCTGGACGGCGATCGCCGGGCTAATCAGCCTGTGCATCCCCTTGTCCGCGGGAGCCTATGAGTTTCCCGAGGCAGCGCCGCCGAGCAATGACATTCGCGTGGACAATCGTGTCGCTATTCCGATGCGGGACGGCGTGATCCTCTATGGAGACGTCTATCGCCCTGTACCCGAGGGCAAGTATCCGGTGATCGTCTCGCGGACTCCGTACTCGACGGAACGCCCGCCGGCAGCCTATTCTTCCGCGCTGTTCTACGCACAACGCGGGTACGTCTTCGTCTTGCAGGACGTGCGCGGACGGCATGAGTCCGAAGGCCGCTGGGAGCCGTTTCGCGACGACATCGAAGACGGTTACGACACGATCGAATGGGCCGCCAAACAGTCCTGGTCGAACGGCAAAGTCGGCATGCAGGGCGGCTCCTATCTTGGCCACGTGCAGTGGCGCGCCGCGCAGGCGCAACCGCCCCATTTGGTGACCGTCGTTCCTCGCGTCGCCTCGACGAGCATATATCACGACTGGATCACGGTGAACGGCGGCTGGCGATTAGCCTTCAATTTCGGCTGGGGGCCCGTCCGCCAAGAATCACGCATCATGCAAAACACCGGCATTCATTCGAGACTTGATGCGCCGCCGGGAGTGAGCTACAGCCAAACTGTGTGGCATCTGCCGCTTACGGGGATGCAGGCCTTGCTGGGCCGCGATGCGCAGTTCTACAAGGACTGGCTCGCTCATCCCGACTACGACGACTACTGGCGTAAGGTCAGCGTCGAGGAACACTTCGACAAGATCGAAGTTCCCGTGTTTACGATGGGCGGCTTCTTCGACATCTTCGGCCAGGGGACCTTGCGCGGCTACGAGGGCGTCAGCAAGAAGGGCGCGAACGAGAAGGCCCGCAAGGGCAGCAACATGATGATCGGCCCCTGGGAGCACGGCATATCGAGGAAAGTCGGCGACATGGACTGGGGCGAGGCCGCAGCGGTCAACGGCGACGCTCTAGAGTTGCGCTGGTTCGACTACTGGCTCAAGGGGATCGACAATGGGCTCGACAAAGAACCGCCCGTCAAGATCTTCGTAATGGGGAGCAACCAGTGGCGCTACGAAAACGAGTACCCGCTTGCTCAGACCCAATACCGTCCGCTCTATTTGCACAGCGGCGCCGGCGCCAACGGCTCGCAAGGAGACGGAGGCCTTTCGTGGCAGAAACCGTCCAACGGCGCTCAAGCCGATCACTATGCCTACGACCCGCGCAACCCAGTTCCGAGTTTGGGCGGCGCCAATTGCTGTGGCGTCTCGACGGTTTCAGGCGCACGGGATCAACGCCCTAACGAGCACCGCGGCGACATTCTTGTCTACTCGACCGAGCCGCTCGACGAAGAGCTCGAAGTCGTCGGGCCGGTCAAGTTGAAGCTGTGGGCTTCTTCGAGCGCCGTCGATACCGACTTCGTCGCCAAATTGATTGACGTCTATCCGGACGGCCGATCGATCAACGTCGCCGAGGGGATCTTGCGGGCGCGCTACCGGGACAGTTTGAGCAACCCCAGCCCGCTCGAGCCGGACGAGGTTTACGAGATGGAAGTGGATCTGATCGGTACGGCAAACCGCTTCCGGAAGGGGCACCGTATCCGGGTACATGTGACGAGCAGCCACTTCCCGCAGTTCTCGCGCAACCCCAACACTGGCGAGCCTTTCGGAACGAGCGCGACGGTGAAGACAGCCGAGCAGACCGTTTTTCATTCAGCAGCGCGGGCCTCTCACATCTTGTTGCCGGTAATCCCGGACTGAAGCAACTCGCCATGACGCGCCTAGTGCTGTTTACCGCCTGCGTTCTCGGCTTGGCGTGCGGAGCGGCCTCAACGGATTCCGAGTCGCTGGAGCGCCCGCCCAACTTCGTCGTCATCTTCATCGACGACATGGGCTACGGCGACATCGGACCGTTCGGCTCCACGTTGAACCGCACTCCCAACCTCGACCGTATGGCGGCGGAAGGTATGAAGTTAACCAGCTTCTACGCCCACCCGGTATGCACGCCGTCGCGGGCGTCGTTGATCACGGGCTCCTATCCGATTCGAAACGGGTTGCAAACCGGCGCCTGGCACCCGGTGCTGATGCCCGGCGACGAGCAAGGGATTCACGACAACGAGGTCACCATCGCCGAGGTCCTCAAACAGAAGGACTACGCTACGGCAATCATCGGCAAATGGCACTTGGGCGATCAGCCGGAGTTCTTGCCCACGCGCCACGGATTCGACTACTACTACGGCCTGCCCTACTCGAATGACATGAACCCAGCGATGCCGCGCAATCCGCGCGACCACCCGCCGCTGCCTTTGTTGCGCGGCGAGCAAGTGTTGCAAGAGGTCGTCGACCAATCGTTCCTGACCGGCGAGTACACGCGCGAGGCGGTCCGCTTCATCGAACAGCACAAAGGCCAACCGTTCCTTGTCTACTTGCCGCACTCCATGGTCCACGTGCCGCTGTACGCGGGCGAGAACTTCAGAGGGAAGTCAAACAACGGAATCCTCGGCGACGCCATTGAAGAACTCGACTGGAGCGTCGGTGAGATCCTCGGCAAGATCCGTAATCTAGGCTTGGAAAAGGACACATTGGTCGTATTTACCTCCGACAACGGACCGGCGAGGGGCTCGGCGGGACCGTTGCGAGGCCGGAAAGGCAGCACCTACGAAGGCGGCATGCGCGAGCCGACGATCGCCTGGCGTCCGGGGACGGTGCCGGCGAGTTCCTCCTACGACGGGGTGGCAAGCACGATGGACCTGCTGCCGACCTTCGCGAGTCTGGCCGGAGCGGCGCTCCCCGAAGACCGTGAGCTCGACGGCCACGACATCTCCGCCATACTTGCGGGCGACGTCGACCTCCCTTCTCCCTACGAGTACCTTTTTTACTACCGCGGCTACGAGCTTCGCGCCGTCCGCGGCGGCGAATGGAAGCTGCACACTAACGGCGAGCTTTATAACCTGCTCGCAGATATTGGTGAGACAAACGATGTTGCAGCCGACAACCCGGCAATCGTCAGTCGCTTGGAGCAAGCCCTGGAATCCGCCCGCACAGAGCTAGGCGACGGTCCGCAATGGCCGATCGACCCTGGCATTCGACTCGGCGTCAACGCGCGCCCAGTAGGCAAGATCGACCGCGCTCCGAAGTTCCGCATCCCGCGGCACGGAAAAGCGGGAGATGAAGGGCACTCGCCCGTGATCAAGACCAGAACAACGCCTCCCCCGCCCCCCGATTGGAAACGACCGGAGAATTGGTGAGATTCGAGCGGCCATTGCAGATCTTTCGGGCGCTGGGGTTTCGCCGCTGAAACCATCGCGGGTCATGTAGAATCAGTTCGCCATGAAGCTTCTTTCCATCGTCGCCGTGTTACTTCTCGCGGCGGGAGCATCCTCTTCTGCTCAAGATCGTCCCGTCATCGGGGTCGCGGGAATCTCGCACGAATCCAATTCGTTCAACATCTACAACACCGAGCTCAAGGACTTCAGCCCCGGTATCGGCGAGGAGTCGGCGGAAGAGTTCCTGCGCGAGCGAGGGAAGTCGAACACCACCGTCTCCGGTTATGTCGAAGGCGCCAAACGATTCAACCTGGAGCTGTATCCCACGCTCGTAACGAGAGCCACGCCAAAGGGGCCGGTGACCGACCACGCGCTCGACACGATGATGGAGGCAATCATCAAGGAGTTGAAAGCGGCTCCGCATTTAGACGGGATCTTGCTCGCGTTGCACGGCGCGATGGTCGCGCAGAGCTACCCGAGCGGCGACGCCGAGATCACTCGACGCGTACGTAAAGCCTTCGGGCCCGACATGCCGATCATCGTCACCCACGACTTCCACGCCAATGTGACCCCCGATATCATCCGTGACTCGAATGTACTGATCACGTTCAAGGAGAACCCGCACATCGACACGTACGAGCGCGGTATTCAGGCTGCGGAGATCATGGCGAAGATGGTGCGCGGCGAGGTCAAACCGACGCAGACGCTGGTCAAGCCGCCGATGGTCTACAACATCGTCTTTCAGCACACGAAGTCAGCCCCGCTGTTGCCGATTACCAACGAGAGCAGAGCGCTCGAGAAGAACGACAAGATTTTGGCCGTCAGTGTCTCCGGCGGCTACCAATACGCCGACGTGCCCTGGATGGGGCCCACCGCGGTCGTTGTGACCGACAACGATCCCGACCTGGCAGAGCGCGAGGCCAAACGGCTGTCGGACATGCTTTGGGCGACCCGCGACGATATCGTCTTGCGCGAGCCCAGCCCCGCGGAGGCAGTCAAGATGGCCATGGAGCACGATGGCAGGCCGGTAGTGTTGATCGACATGGGCGACAACATCGGCGGCGGCACGCCCGGCGACAGCACGCTCATTCTGGAAGAACTTGTGAAGCAAAAGGCGCAAGGCTGGGTGATGGTGATCGCCGATCCCGAAGCCTTCGCGGTCGCCGAAAAGTCAGGAGTCGGCGGCGCCTTCGACCTCTCAGTCGGCGGCAAGACCGATTCGATGCACGGGCGTCCGGTGCAGATCAAGGGCCGAGTGCGATCGCTCCATGAAGGCCGCTACGTTGAGACGGAAGTCCGGCACGGCGGCGGCCGCTACTGGAACATGGGCAAGACCGCCGTGATCCATGTGGGCGACTCGACGCCCGACGAGCCGAACCTACTACTCCTAACAACGGAACGATCGAGTCCCAACAGTGCACATCAGCTCATCTCGAACGGCGTCTACGTGGAGCGCCAAAAGATCATTGTCGTCAAGGGAGCGGTTGCCCCGCGCGCGGCATACGAGCCGATCGCTTCCGTGCTGATTCCCGTCGACAGCGCGGGAGCGACGGCCGTCAACCCGGCGCATTTCGACTACAAGCGTGTTCGTCCGGGCCTGCTTGGAATGGGACAGGAATAGAGGATTTCCAGATGGCAACACTGTCGGCGAGACGCCGCGACTTTCTCAAGACCCTTTCGAGCGTTCCGCTGGTAGGCGCGCTCTTTGGCTGCGGAGCCTCCGCGCCGACGGCCGCGGCGGCCCGGAACTACCTGGCCGAGCTGGGAGTGAAGCCGATCATCAACGGCGCCGGCGTCTACACGATGTTCACCGGCTCGCTCATGCAGCCCGAAGTGATTGAAGTCATCCAACAAACTTCGAAACACTTCGTCCGGCTCGACGAGATGCACGACCGCATCGGCGAAAAAATTGCGGCGCTGGTTGGAGCCGAATCGGCGATGGTTTCCTCCGGGGCGTTCGGCGCCATGACTTGCGGCACGGCCGCCTGCATCACGGCGGGAGAACTTGAGAAGACGCTCATTATCCCAGACACCCGAGACCTCAAGAATGAGGCAATCATCCAGAAATCGCACCGCTTCGCCTATGACCACGCAGTGCGCAACTGCGGCGTAACGCTGATCGAAGTCGAAACCCGTGACGAGCTCGAGGCGGCGATCAACGAGCGGACGGCCTTGATGCTGTTCCTCAACAAGGGCGAACCCAACGGTCAGATCAAACACGAAGAGTTCGTGGAGCTTGGCAAGAAGCACGGCGTTCCCACGATGAATGACTGCGCCGCCGACGTCCCGCCGGTGGAGAACCTGACCAAGTACAACAAGTTGGGCTACGACCTGGTTGCGTTTTCGGGCGGCAAGGGCATCTGCGGCCCGCAGAGCGCTGGGTTGTTGTTTGGACGTAAGGACTTGATCGCCGCCGGTAGAAAGAACACGTTTCCGGTCAGCGACGCGCTCGGGCGAGGGCTGAAGGTCAACAAGGAAGAGATCGTGGCGATGTGGGTAGCGCTCGACAACTACCTGAAGCGCGATCACGAAGCGGACTGGCGAGAGTGGGAGTCGCGCATCGCGACGATGTCCGAAAAGGTATCCGCGGTCAGCGGCGTCAAGACGGAGGCCTTTATCCCGGTAATCGCCAATCAAGTGCCGCACCTACGAGTGAGTTGGGATGCCGGCTCAGTGGCGATCGCTCCCAACGAGGTCAAGCAACAGTTGCGCGACGGCGATCCCTCGATTGAGCTCATCCCGGGAGGTTATGTCCCCGACACGCTTGAGATTGCGTCATGGATGTTGCAGCCCGGTGAAGCGGAGATCGTGGGCGACCGAATTACCGAGATTTTACGGAGCGTTTGAGACATGGATAGAATCAACAAGCGTTATTCGCGCCGCGACATGCTAGCCGGCGGGACCGCCCTACTGGCCCTCGCACGAGCTGGCCAGGCGCAAGGCGGCCAAGAATATGACCTGGTGCTCAAGGGCGGGCGTGTCATCGACCCGAAGAATGGCATCAGCGCCGTTCGGGATCTCGCTATTCTTAACGGCAAGGTCGCTGCCGTGGCGGAGTCCATCGACCCGAGCAAGGCGTTCAAAGTGGTCGATTGCGCCGGGCTCTACGTGACGCCGGGATTGATCGACCTGCACGTCCACGTCTTCGCGGGAACGAACGAACGCGGCTCCTACGCCGGCGACAATAGTCTTTATCCCGACGGTTATGCCTTACGGGTCGGCGTCACAACAGTCGTTGATGCAGGGTGCGCGGGTTGGCGCAACTTCGAAGTTTTCAAGGACACCGTCATCGATCGCTCGCGCACTCGCATCCTAGCGCTGGCAAACATCGTCGGCCACGGCATGCGCGGCGGCCGCTGGGAGCAGGATCCGGCGGACATGCAATCCGCTCCGACAGCGAAGCTCGCCAAGCAATACTCCGACATTATCGTCGGCATAAAGTCGGCGCACTATGCCGGACCGGAGTGGCGCCCCATCGAGGAGGCCGTCAAGGCTGGGGATGCCGCGGGGATACCGGTGATGATCGACTTCGGATCAAACCTCCCAGAGCGTCCGATTGAAACGCTGCTGACCGAAAAGTTGCGTCCGGGCGATATCTACACTCACTGTTTCTCAGGCAACCGGCGGGAACTCCTACCTGACGGAAAGCCCAACCCTGGTCTCTTCGCGGGCCGCAAGCGCGGCGTCTATTTCGACGTCGGCCACGGCGGAGGCAGCTTCAAATGGAGCGTTGCCAAGGCGTGTTTGGACGCGGACTTTCCGCCTGACTCGATCTCTACCGATCTTCACATTGGGTCGATGAACGCTGGAATGCAAGATCAAGTCAACACGATGAGCAAGTTCATGGCGCTGGGCGAAACCCTAGACGAAGTCGTCGAGCAATCAACCTGGAACCCGGCTCGCGAGATCAAACGCGAAGAGCTTGGCCACCTCTCGGTCGGCGCGATTGCGGACGTTTCCGTCTTCAGCATGGCGCGCGGAGAGTACGGATTCGTAGACAGCTTCGGCGGCCGCCAAGCGGGGGACTCGAAGTTGATCTGCGAGATGACCTTCAAGGACGGGAAGCTCGCCTGGGACCTCAATGGACGCACACGGCAAGACTGGCAAGAGTTACCCCACGACTATGTGCGACAAGGCGACAGCCGCTGGGACGGTATTCTCAATCGGCGGCGTCGTCGCTGAACCGCGCAAACTCCCCAGCGCAGCGATCATTCTCCTCTCATCAAGTTGGCGGGGCGCTGAAGCGGGATTGAGGCTTCGTTTGTCCTCCTAGCCGCCTGGGCTCGAACCCGCGTCACTTAACAGGCGATAGGTGTATGACTCCGGGTCGAACTCGTAGTCGTCGCGATGCGGGACCGGCGGCGCGCTGCTCTTTGGCATCCACTCCGCAAGTTCCTTCTTCAACTCGTCGTGCGCAGGCTCTCCGGCGATGTTGTGCCAATCGTTGGGGTCGTTGACCCGGTCGTAGAGCTCTTCGGTACCGTCGTTGTAGCGGATGTAGCGCCACTTATCGGTTAGGACCGCGTGGTTGCCGGCCAGATAGTCGATGACCGCCGGACGCTTGGCGGCATCGGGATCGGTGAGCTGAGGAACAAGGCTCACTCCGTCGAGTCCCTCGGCCTCTAGCCCGCAGAGCTCGGCGAGCGTTGGATACATATCGATCAGCTCGACCAGTTGGCTGCGGTCTTGGCCGTTGTGCTCGATCCCGGGGCCGGACCAAATCATCGGCACGTGCGTTGCACGTTCCCACAGAGTGCTCTTGTGCCAATGGAGTTTTTCGCCCAAGTGCCAGCCGTGGTCGCTCCAGAAGACGATGATCGTGTTGTCGGCGTAGGCGCTCTCGTCGATCGCCTTCAGCAACTGCCCAACCATTTCGTCCGCGAAGCTGATCGCCGCCAGATAAGCCTGTACGGCGTCGTCCCATTTGTCCTCTTTGACGATGCGCTCGTGCTCAGATCGGCGGACCGCGGCGAACTTCTGTGCGAGCGGCGGCAAATCGTCGAGATCATCCGCTGGGACTTCCGGGATCTTGACGTCCTCCATCGGGTAGAGATCGAAATACTTCTGCGGCGAGAAGAGCGGAATGTGAGGATGCCACAGTCCGATAGCGAGGAAGAAGGGCTTGTGGTGTTCGCGCCGCAAGAAGTCTTCTCCGAAGCGAACCGCCGTCATATCACCGTAGGTGCGTTCGGGTCTGCCCGGCAGAGCGCCCCAATCGAACTCACCCGCGAAGTTGTCGCTGGCCATGCCGTTGAAAGGATGGCCCGGGGGATTCGGCATGCGCTCGGTCCAGTGATACCAGGAAGGTCGCCGATACCAAGGATCGTCAAATTGCTGCAGGCGGTACTCATCCCACTGGTCGGGCGGGTTGAAGCCCGAGTTGTGGTGGAATATCTTTCCGGCTCCGGCGGCCAGATAGCCGTTGTTGTGGAAGAACTGCGGCATGGTGACGACGTCGGGCAGCGCTGGTCTCCAGAACTGATCGTTGTCGTAGACCCCGGTGGTTGACGGGCGTTTGCCGGTCATGATCGACGTCCGCGAGGGATTGCATATCGGCGAGCTGCAATGGGCGTCGGTGAAGAGCACGCCTCGACGAGCCAATGCATCGATGTTGGGGGTCTGGACGCCGGGGTAGCCCTGCAGGCAGCCGACCCAGTCGTTCATGTCATCGACTGAGATCGAGACTACGTTGGGCCGCGCGTCTGTGTCTGGAGCGGGGGCGGGAGAACAGGCCGTTGCGGCGACGGCGCCGAAGGTGGCCTCAAGGAATTGACGACGATTCATCACCGAAACATGGTAGCCGGACTGCTGCTGCAAGTCCACCACGATGCCTCGGTGGGGTCCTTCGTTCGATCCTTTCTAGCGGGTGACTTCAGCCCGGATCGGACGTCCCCCCGCGGCATTTTCGACGAAGTTACCGTCTTCCAGCGTGACGACGCCGTTCACCAGCACGTGGCGGAAGCCCTTGGAGTTCCGGGCGGGGTCCGAAAATGTCGCCACGTCGATCACCGTTTCAGGGTCGAACACTACGATGTCGGCGTCTGCGCCGGAACGGATGCGGCCCTTTTGCCGCATTGCGGGGATTCTCGCCTCGAGTCGCCGCGCCGGGCGGATGGTCATCTTGGCCAGCGCCTCGTGGATGGTGAGCGCCTGCATTTCGCGGACATAGCGCCCGAGTACGCGCGAAAAGGTTCCCCAAGTGCGAGGGTGCGCCCGTCCGTTGTCGATCCACATGCCGTCGCTGGCGATTATCGTCATTGGGTGGCCGACCAGCGTTTCCACGGTCTCTTCCTTGTAAGAGGCCGGCTGAATCAGCGTACCACCGGTTTTGCGGTATTTTCCGAAGGTTTCGCGTGTGAGTGCTTCGCCCGTCTCGACCCAGATGAATTGGGAAAACTCGCTTTCGGGATAGCTCTCCCAGTCGTCGAAGAGGTGAGACTGGATCAGCGTCGACCCGCGATTGTAGGGATAGCACTCGGTGGTGACGTCGATTCCGTCCAGTTGGGCTTGGCGGATTCTGTCGAGATACTGAGGGGCTCGATCGCGGCCGCTGCTGTTGATGTGGACGATGTGCAGCGAGGCTCCGCTTACTCCGGCGGCTTCGAGCACTTCATCGAGGTTGGTGAAGTCGGTGCGCGATGTGCGCATGTGAACGTGGCAACTCGCGTTGAACTCGGCGGCGAGTTGGAATAGCTCGTTCAGCTCGGACTGCGTCGCGCCCGGCGTATAGGCGATGCCGAAGCCGACTGCGGCCGCTCCTTGCTCGAGACCTTGCCGAATCTGCGCCTTAAGCTTCTCGAACTGCTGCGGGTTGATCTCTTCGGTGAGCGCTTCGCCTTCGAGACCAGGATTGCTGCCGGTCATCGCAATCTGCCGCGAGTAAGGGTGCGAGATCGAGGCGCCGTAATTGACCGGAGTCCTGGCCGTTCTCTCGTCGTACCAAGCAGAGACGTTTTCCACGCCGATCTCGAGCTCCAGGGCTGTGGTTACGCCGTCGTGGACTTGGGCGCGGTAGTTAGTCGGACTCTGGCCGTGCTGGTGCAGGTCGATGAACCCGGGCGCTACGACATGTCCCCTGGCGTCGAGGGTTTTGCGGCCCGTGACGGGCCGAGAGGTGACGGCTGCGATCTTGTCGCCTTGAATCGCGACGTTGCGGACCTCGTCCAAGCCGGAATCGGGATCTATGACACGCCCGTTCTGGATGACGATGTCGTAGGTCTGACCGACTATGGCTGGGGGAAGGACGAGAAGAAGGACTAGAAGACGTAGCATGGCGTCCGATTATGACACGGCGCACAACCCCTAAGCGACTGAGCCTGCCGGGCTAAGCCAACAAAGGCGTAACAACGTTCCCGTGCACGTCTGTCAGCCGGAAGTTGCGGCCCTGGTACTTGAACGTCAATTTCGTATGATCGACGCCCATGCAGTGCAGCATCGTGGCGTGCAGGTCATGCACGTCGACTGGATCTTTGGCAACGTTGTAGGAGAAGTCGTCCGTTTCGCCATAACTCATGCCGCCTTTGATGCCGCCGCCCGCCATCCAAACGGTGAAGCAACGGGGATGATGGTCTCGCCCGTAGGTCTCAGCGCTCAGCTTGCCTTGGCAATAGACCGTGCGCCCGAACTCGCCGCCCCAGATGATGAGAGTGTCATCCAGAAGCCCTCGCTGCTTCAAATCCTGCACCAGGGCAGCCGAGGCTTGGTCGGTGTCGTAGCATTGCTCGCTGATCCTCGTCGGCAGGTCGGTGTGGTGGTCCCAACCGCGATGGAAGAGCTGAATGCAGCGTACGCCGCGCTCGGCAAGTCTGCGGGCGAGCAGGCAGTTGGCTGCGTAGGTGCCGGGCTTGCGAGATTCCGGGCCGTAGAGTTCGAAGACACTCTGGGGTTCTCCGGAGAACTCGGTCAGCTCCGGCACGGACGTTTGCATGCGGTAAGCCATCTCGTACTGTGCGATCCGCGTTTCGATCTCTGGATCGCCGAGCTCGTCGAGCCGAATCCTGTTCATCGCCGCTAGGTCGTCCAAATAATGACGGCGGTCCTCCTGGTCGATGCCGGGAGGATTCGAGAGGTACAGTACCGGGTCGTTGCCCGAGCGGAATTTGATTCCCTGGTAGCGTGTCGGCAAGAATCCGCTTCCCCACAAGCGACTGTAGAGCGGTTGGCCGGCGCTCTTGTTGTAGGAGGTCATCACGACGAACGCCGGCAGGTCTTGGTTCTCGCTGCCGAGTCCGTAGGAGAGCCAGGAGCCCAAGCTCGGCCGGCCGGCAAGCTGGTGGCCGGTCTGCAAAAAGGTGATTGCGGGATCGTGGTTGATCGGCTGTGTGTGTACCGAGCGGACGAAACAAAGATCGTCGGCGATCTTGGCGGTGTGCGGCAGCAACTCGCTGATCCAGGCGCCGCTCTGGCCGTACCGCTGGAACTCGAACTTGGAAGCGGCCAGCGGGAAGCTCGCTTGCTTCGCGGTCATGCCGGTGAGCCGCTGACCTTTGCGGACTGAGTCTGGTATGTCTTCGCCCTGCATCTTGGCGAGCAGAGGCTTGTAGTCGTAGAGGTCCATCTGCGCCGGGCCGCCCGACTGGAAAAGATAGATCACTCGTTTCGCTTTGGGCGCGAAATGCGGCAAACCCGGGAGGCCCGGCGGTTCGTTCCGGTCCTTGGGCGCCGCGCCGAGATCTTTGCCGAGCAGCCCGGCCAGCGCCGCCGTGCCTAGGCCTAGCGTTGATCGCGCGAAGAAGCGGCGTCGGGTCAGCAGCAGTCTGTCATGGTCTAGCGGGTTCATGGCGTGCGGCTACTCGCGTGTGATAGTTTCGTCGAGATTGAGCATCAGGCTAGCGACGTTGGCGTAGGCGGCGTGCTCGTCGGCGGGCAAGGAAGCGTCGCGGTCGCTCTCCCCGAGGTCGAGGAGTTGCTCAGCGTCTGCCGCACTGGTTTGGTAGCGGTCAAGGGCGCGATTGAGCGCTCGGCGAAGGACCGCGCGCTCGCTGTCGTCCGGCTCGCGGGCCACGGCCAACCTGAATCCGTAGACAAGCCTTTCGTCCGACGTTGGGCCTGCTTCGGTGAGCATGCGCTGGGCGAGCAGGCGCGACGCCTCGACGTATGTTACGTCGTTCATTAGGTTGAGCGCCTGAAGCGGCGTATTGGTTCGCGTCTCTCGGACGATGCACGTCTCTCTCGCCGAGGAGTCAAAGTTTAACATCGAGGGCGGCGCGATGGTGCGTTTCCAGAAGGTGTACAAGCTGCGGCGGTAGAGATCGTCGCCGTGGTCGTTTTTGTATGCTCCGGCGTTGGAGAGTTCTTTCCAGAGGCCGGCCGGCTGATAGGGTTTGACCGACGGGCCTCCGATTTCGTCCGTCAGCAGTCCCGAAGCCGCCAGGGCCTGATCGCGGATCATCTCCGCCGGCAGCCGGAGTCGCGGCGCACGCGACAGCAGGCTATTCTCCGGGTCCTTGGCGCGCTTGTCGCTGTCGGCCAGGGTCGACTGGCGATAGGTCGCGCTCATGACGATGGTCTTGAAGATCCCCTTAACATCCCAACCGCTCTCCATGAACTCGACCGCCAGCCAGTCCAGCAGCCCGGGGTGCGTCGGCCATTCGCCTTGCGAGCCGAAGTCCTCGACGGTCGTGACAATGCCGGCTCCAAACAGCATCTGCCAGAAGCGATTGACCGTCACACGCGCCGTGAGCGGATTGGAACGATTGACCAGCCACCGGGCAAGGGTCAGGCGATTCTTAGGAGCGCCGTTCGGTAGGGCATTCAGTGCAGCGGGGACGCCCGGCTCGACAGGCTCGCCCGGAGCGTCGTAGACTCCCCGGTTGAGTACATGGGCCTGGCGGGGCGTCGGACTCTCGTCCATCACCATCACGGTGGGGAAACTTGCCGTTAGGCTCTCGCGCTCGAGTTCGAGGCGTTCTACTTGCCTCCAGGCTCGCTGCACCGCGGAGGTGGCATAGCGATCGCGAAACGCCCAATCGAGTTTGTTTTTCTGCTCTTGCGAACGGTTCTGCGGAGCGATGCCGGCCAACTCACTCAGCGAGTCACGAACGGAAACAACGCCCACTTGATCCGATGAGAGCGCGCGGTCAAAAATCTGAACCTCATCAATCAAGCCCGTATACCGTTCGTCGACGCCCATACCGTGACCCATTCGAAGCGGAGATTCGTTGCTCTTGATGTCGTTGTTCGAATGGTCGATGATCACGCGCAGCGGTTTGTCTTCACCGTCCACGTAGATCTTCATTCCATTGGTCCATCGCGAGCCGTCGTAGACGACCGTGACGTGCGTCCAGCGATTCAGCTCGACAGGGCTCTCGGTCTCGACGATCATGCGATCGTCGATGTCGGTAGACTCCATCCTCAGTTGGAGCTTGCCCTCCATGAGATACACGCCCCAGCCCTTGTTGCCCCGAGCCGTCGCAGCCGGCTTCATGCGGGTGACAATACCGCCCGAGGAGGATTGAGGCTTGATCCATACCGCGATCGTAAATGGCTCAAAGATGCCAAAGTTAGCGATGTCTCCGGAATCGATGTAACTCTTGCCGTCGAAGCGGGCCGCTGGCCCGGAGATTCCCTGAGCGTAGCCGGCATCGCCCTCAAGAAAAGAATCGCCTTCATCAAGCGGCAAATAGATTCGCCGGCGTGTGGTGTAGCTCCAAGAGGAGCCGGCCTTGCTCACTCCGGCCTCCCAGGCCGCCTGAGCGTCCTTCGCTTCCGGCTCCAGTTCGCGCAGGCGGCGTCTCGCTTGATCTAGCTGGGCTTCGACGGACGTCAACTTGGTCCGCTGCTCCTCGGTCGGCGCCGCCAACACGGGAGGTGTGTTGCCGTACTTGAAATAACGTCCACGGTCGGGAACATTGTTGAAGTAGGCGTAGAGTTGATAAAACTCCTTCTGCGTCAGCGGGTCGTATTTGTGGTCGTGGCAGCGCGCGCAGCCCGCCGTAAGGCCTAAGAAAACCGTTGCAGTGGTGTCAACACGATCCACCACGTACTCAACGTGATATTCCTCGGGAACAATGCCCAACTCACCGTTGCCCCGATGATTTCGATTGAAGCCTGTGGCGAGCTTCTGATCGTGGGTAGCGTTCGGCAGTAGGTCGCCGGCGATCTGCTGGACGGTGAAGTCGTCGAACGGCAGGTTGCGGTTGAAGGCGTCGATCACCCAATCGCGCCAGCGCCACATGTAGCGTTCCTGGTCGTTCTGGTAGCCGTTGGTGTCGGCGTAGCGGGCGGCATCGAGCCAGCGAAAGGCCATGCGTTCCCCATAGCGCGGAGAAGCGAGAAGCCGGTCGACGACCTTTTCGTAGGCGTTGGGCGAAGCGTCGGCCAGGAACGTGTCGATCTCACGCGGCGTCGGCGGAAGGCCGGTCAGATCTAAGCTCAGGCGGCGAATCAGCGTCGCCCGGGCCGCCTGGGAGTTTGGCTCAAGACCGTTCCTTTGGAGGCGTTCCAGGACGAAGGAATCAATTGGGTTGCGGACCCAGGAATCCCTTTTTGCCGGTGGTTCGGTAGTCCTGCGCGGAGCTAGAAAGGCCCAGTGGCTCTGCCATTCCGCCCCCTGCCGTACCCAAGAGCGCAGCAGCTCAATCTCTCGATCGGTCAACTTCTCGTGTCCCATGTAGGCGGGCGGCATCCGAACCGCTTCGTCACCGGAGGCTACGCGCCTAATCAGCTCACTTGCTGCGAGGTCTCCGGGGACGATGGCCCGTTTCCCGCCGGCGAGCGCCGCTCCAGCGCCTTCCTCGCTGTCGAGGCGTAGCTTGGAGGTTCGCCGGCCTTCGTCCGGCCCATGGCAGGCAAAACACTTGTCCGAGAGGATGGGGCGGATGTCTCGGTTGAACTCGACCGGAGCCGCCTCTGCGCAGCAGGCGAGCAGGGCAAAGGTCAGAGTCGTCCGAATGATTAGGCCCATGTCACCGTCAATTATAAGCCCGGTCTATCGGATTGAGACTGAGCCTCATTGGGCCGCAAAACGGTACAGCGCGCTGCTGGTCCGCACGAAGATTCCGTCGTCGCCGAGCGCAGGGGTAGCAAAGCACTCATCACCGAGATCGCTGGCTCCTAGGATTTCCCACTCGGTCGCCGCCTTGATCCACGTCAGTATGCACCCGCGGCTGGAAACGAGGATCTTGCCGTCTGAGGCCACTGGAGAAACAAAGTATTCGTCGATGGCCTCGCGTAGCCGACCCTCCTTGCGCACAGCACCCGTTTCGAGGTCGAGCGAGGAAAATATTCCGCCGTTTCTCGCTAGGTAGAGGACTCCGTTGTAGGCGAGCGGCGTTGTTACGCGGGGGACTCCGCGATCGACCCTCCACAGCACGGCTTCGCTCGTTAGGTCGCCGCGTCCGCCGGGCCGTACAGCCATCAGGAGGCTTGCCGGCGATTTCTCAACGACCCATTGATCGTAGTCTGCCCGCCCAAAGAGGCCGTCGCGGTCGTAGTCGGCGATCGAACCTCGAATTTCTGGACCCTCGACCGCCCCGCTGCCGTCTTTGTCGAGATCACTGCGCATCTTCTCCCAGCTCTTGAGCCTGCCTCTCGCGTTGTCGCCCTGAACGCCTACCACGATGATGTCTCCGGCCACCAAGGGGCTCGATTTGGGCTGGTGCGGCAGCCCCCCGACGCGCCACAGCTTTTCCCCGGTTTGAGGGTCGTAGCCCGCTAGCTCAAAAGGAGAACTGACTACGGCCTGCGTTTCGCCTGCCGTAGTGCGGTAGGCGACAGGCGTTGTGAACGAGCCGCCCAGCGAAGATGGCCGCGGAGCCTTCCACTTGGGCTCGCCCGTCGCGGCGTCGATTCCAATGATCGCTCCGTCATCGCGTTGCTCGAGCGGCAAGACCAGCACTCCGTCGATGAGCAGGGGCGACGAGGCGATGCCGTGCGGGCTGGTGAAGGGGCCAAGCGGGCGTCGCCAGAGTTCCCGGCCTTCAATCGAGTATGCAGCCAAGCCGAAGTCCGCGAAGAAGACATAGATCGCCTTGCCGTCGGTCACCGGCGTGGGTACCGCGGCGTCGTTCATGTCGTTGCGCTCATCCGTGTGGGTGCGCTGAATCTCACGGGTCCAGAGTGTTTCGCCGGTGAGGCGGTCGAATGCGATGGTCAGTAGGCGATCGCCGTCGTGGGCGGTGATGAAGAGGCGGCTTCCGGATAGGATCGGCGAAGACTTGCCGGCCGGCGTCGCACGCTTCCAGACGAAGCCGCCGTCGGGCCGCATCTCAAGCGGCGCCGGCACGCCGTCCGCGAATCCCGCCGCATCAGGCCCCCGGAAGCGAGTCCAATCCGAAGTCTCTGCGTACGAAACGCAGGCGAAGAGCAGCAATGCCGTCAGAGTCGCAATGGTTCGGACGAGATGCCGGTACATTACGGAACACCCTCGCTAGCGCGCCGCCTTGGTGCGATTCTCGAACAGAAAGACCCCGCCCTTGCCGGCAACGACGATGTCGAGGTCTCCGTCGGCATCAATGTCGACGACAGGAATCTGCATGCCGCCGCCGACGCGGCCGCCATAGTCGATAATGTGGCGCGACCACTCCCATTTTTGACCAATTTGATAGCGCTCGTACCAGTAGAGCCCAAGCGGTTCGCGGCCCCCGGCGTCGTGTCCGTTGTGCGCATAAAAGCGCTTTCCGGTGATGAGCTCGGGGTAGCCGTCACCGGTCAAATCGGTCATGGTCATCGCATGGGCTTGCGACCAAGCGTCGTCGACCAAGCGTCGCTCGAAACCGCGCTTACCGACTTCGCCCTTCGTCTGCTCAAGCCAGTAAATACCGTAGTCATGGGCGTGGGTCGTGACGATGTCGGCCAGACCGTCCTGGTTGACGTCGAGGACGTAGAGAAAGCCGACGTGCTTGTCGAACGAATAATCTTCGTGAAGCTCCCATGAACCCTGCCGCAGGTCGGCCGGAGCTTCTAGCCATCCCTTCGGCGTCAGAATGTCGTTACGGCCGTCGCCGTTAACATCGCCGGCGCCGATGCCGTGACCGTAGAGCTTGTCGCTGACGATATGGCGAACCCATTTCGCCTCGGCCCCCCGGCCCTCAACCTCGTACCAGGCGACATAGCCCTTGGTTCCCCCGAACTGCGGCAAGACCTCGTCGTTGACGCCGTCGTTGTCGAGATCGACTAGAAAGGCGAACTCCACCGGCATGCCTTTGTCGATGGGATGCTCTTTCCAGATGCCCTCGCCGCGTCCTGGGTTCTCGAACCAGGCGACTTTCTGCTGGCCCCAGCCGACGCTAATGACGTCGATATCGCCGTCGGAGTCGACATCAAGCGGGAGGTCGCTGAAGTCGTCAATGTAGTTGCCAAAGTAGTGAATGTCGCGGTAGGGATGCTTCTTCCAGTCCGGCGCCGCGAACCAGTTTTCCCCTGACATGATGTCGAGCTTGCCGTCGCCGTTGACGTCGGCCACGGCGCAAGCCTCGTTCCGGCCGAGGTCGATCGAATGGCGCTCGAAAGGGATCTCGAGCGACGGGTCGCCCGCGTGTGCGACGGCGGCGGTCAGGAGGTAAACGATAACGATTTGAATCCGCATCACGTAGCGCACATTATAGCGGGACGCTTACGCATCGGCCGGAACTGAACCGGGAGAACCGACTGCCGCAAGCTGACGTCGGCCCGTTGCGCCGAACGCGCCCGGCACGCTACAACAGAGCGCGTGACTCGTCGTGATCTGATCCGCTCCGCCGGCCTCGGCCTGCTCTCGTTCCCCGCCTCTCGCGCTCAGTCGCCCCAGCGGCCCAACGTAATCCTTTGCATGGCCGACGACCAGGGTTGGGGAGACGTCGGCTATAACGGACACCCGTATCTCAAGACGCCAAACCTCGACGCGATGTCGGAGGCCGGCCTTCGCTTCGACCGCTTCTACTCTGGGGCCCCGGTTTGTTCGCCGACGCGGGGCAGCGCGCTCACTGGGCGACATCCCTTTCGCTACGGCGTCCCGACCGCAAACGCTGGGCATTTGCGGCAGCAAGAAGTCACCTTGGCGGAGGCTCTCAAGACTCAGGGCTACGCCACCGGCCACTTTGGCAAATGGCACCTTGGCACGCTCACCAAGGACCAAAACGACGGCCGCCGTGGAGGCCGCAAGAACGAACACTATCTGCCGCCCTGGGAGAGCGGTTTCGACGAATGCTTTTCGTCCGAGGTGCAGATGCCCACCTGGGACCCGATGAAGGACCAGCCGTTCCCCTCGAAATACTGGACCGGGCCGAGGCAATACGCGACTGAAAACCTCGACGGCGACGACTCGAGAGTGATCATGGACCGAGCGCTTCCTTTCCTTCGTAGGTCTGCCGAGGCGAATGTGCCGTTCTTCGCGGTGATTTGGTTCCACACGCCGCATGAAAAGGTGATCGGGGGTCCCGAGTATCGCCGCATGTACTCAGAATTCAGCGAAGGCGAGCGGCATTTCTATGGCTGCATTACGGCGATGGACGAGCAGGTCGGCCGCCTGCGCAAGGAACTCCGCGAGATGGGCGTCGCTGACAACACGATGCTATGGTACTGCTCTGACAATGGCCCTGAGGGCCGCACCGGACAAGAAGGTCGCCGCCGCGGATCAGCGGGCGGTCTGCGTGGCCGCAAGCGCAGCCTGTTTGAGGGCGGCGTGCGAGTGCCGGGGATGCTCGAGTGGCCTTCAAAGATCCAATCTGCGCGGCGAACGGCGGTTCCGTGTTCCACGTCGGACTACTTCCCGACGGTGTTGGCGGCGGCCGGATTCGACGTCCCCGAGAGCCCGCGGCCGCGCGACGGCATCGACTTAACGCCGCTCATCGCAGGCCGTGTGAACGAGAGGTCTAGAGCGCTTGCTTTTCAAACGACCGACGGCGGAGAGGACGGCAAACGACGCCGGTTCGGTTCGCCAAGCCTGGCCCTGATCGACAACCGCTACAAGTTCTTGAGTTATCTCGATCCCCAGAGGGACGACAGCGACATGCTGTTCGACCTGGCGGTCGATCCGGGCGAACGCTCCAACGTAGCCGCCGAAATGCCTGAGCGGGCCAAGCGGATGAAGGCGGAACTCGCCGAGTGGCGTGGTTCCTGCGCCCGCAGCGACACAGGCGCGGACTATTTGAAGTGAATGTCGAAGGGCTTGTTTGTGATAAACACGACAGTCACGTCTTCCTCAGCCGTCGCTCCGTGCTCCATCTCGTTGCCCTCGGGAAACCAGACGAACGAGCCGGGTCCGTAGCTCCCTTCGTGGGTCTTTAGCGTCCCCGAAAGTACGTACATGCCGTGGCCGCAGTTATGGGTATGGAGAGGGTTGATGAAGCCTGCCGGATACCGGACGAGCCGAACCTCCATTCCGGTTTCGGGTTCAGTAAACAGATTCTTGCGATAGACGGTCTTGCCGGTTGGTTCGTTGAAGCGCTCCTCCCATGGGAGAGCTCCGCTGTCAACAGCCACTACCTTGTTGGATTCCATGGGTTAGATGATAACTCCGGCAGGCAGAAAAACAGGGGCGAGATACAATATCACGCATGTTCAGGCTCCTGTTGCTTGCTTTTTGCGGTTCGTTGCTGGCCTCCATGCCGGCCGCAGCGGAGTCCCAAAAGAGCGGACTGGACTCGGAGCGTCTTGCGCGCATTCCTCTGCGGATGAAAGAGTTTGTCGTCGCAGGCCGCCTAGCGGGCGTGGTCACGCTGGTTGCTCGCCGTGGTCAGGTCGCGGCGGTTGACGCTGTCGGCTACACGGACATCGAGACAAAGCAGCCGATGACCGCGGAAAACATTTTCCAGATTCACTCGATGACGAAGCCAGTGATTGCGGTCGGTGTGATGATGCTGGCCGAACAGGGCTTGCTGGCTACTAGCGACCCGGTCGAGAAGCATCTGCCGGAGTTCCGCGGCCAACGTGTAATTCAGACCCGCGACGGGGATCGGCTGACGTTGGGCAAGCCGCGGCGGCCGATCACGATTCGTGACCTACTCACGCACACCTCAGGGATGCCGCTCAATCCCCCGGAAGGGATCAAGGAACTCCACGGCGCTCTGCACAAGACGCTGAACGAGACGGTGCTGATCCTTTCGCAGCAGCCCTTACTGTTCGAGCCGGGTACGGCGTTCCAGTACTCGAACACGGGGATGGCGACTCTGGCGCGGATTATCGAAGTCCATTCCGGGATGATGTTTGAAACGTTCCTCGAAAAGCGCATCTTCGAACCGCTCGGCATGGTCGACACATACGTGTATCCTCCGAAAGAGAAGTTTCATCGTATGCCCACGGCTTACCTCCAAGTGGACGGAAAACCAGTCAAGTACACGGCCGATCCGCTAGGCGAGGGGAGGATGAAGTTTCGAGAGGGGGCGAAGTATCCGCTGCCGGAGGGAGCGCTTTATTCGACCGCAGCGGATCTCTTTCGCTTCTATCAACTCATGATTAATGGCGGTGAGCTGGAAGGAGTGCGCTTGTTGTCGCCGGCGACGGTTGCCGTGATGACTGCTCTTCAAACGGGGGACATCGAGGTGAAGCCTGGTGTTGGACGGGCCTTGGGATGGGAGGTCGTGAAAGGGCCTGAAGGGCAAGGCGGCCTTGCGTCGATCGGGACGTACGGGCATGGCGGGCGATATGGGACATACTGCTTCCTGGACCCTTCCAAGGAACTCATCGGCATTTTCTTGATTCATCGCGAAGGAGATGCGGTGGAGCGAACAGCATTCCAACAGATGGTGTACGCGGCGCTGACTGAATAGGCGGGGCGTTGGGCGGCGTGGGAGACCGGCCGCGCTGACTTGATCGAGGGCGCAATTCAGGGTGCGGCGACTCGCAAGGCCGCGCAATGAATTCTACGGATGCCCAGCCTCGGTGCACTGCTGAGGCCGACAGGCCTAGCCAAGCGCCTTGCAGAGGTAGGCCGGGACGTTAGAGACAAAGCGGCAAACCGGGATTTCCCTGTCTCGCGATTGACTTAAGCAGGGCACGAGCCGACACCGAGAATCGTATCGAGTACGATCCTCAGGTCGAGGCCATCGACGTTTCCGTCCTGGTTCAGATCGCCTTCGCCGGGAGCGCCGGCCACGGCTCCGATGATGATTCTCACCAAGTTCTGGACATCAATCACGTTGATCGCGGAATCGCCGTTTAGGTCGCACGGCGATGCGCCGTCTGGGGAGTACTCGTAGGCGCCGATGTCGTAGACGGCGTCGTTGAGCCGCGCTTCGCTCGACTGGTGTTTGACATAGTGCCGCACCGGCGGGTGCGAGGCGGAGACAGCCGGAGCGAGAGCCGCGGAAGCGTTGATCGGGTCGGAACCGGCCGATAGTCGAAAGTCCTGAGCCGCTGCGTTCTCGAAGCCCGGCGAGGTTCCGACGACCGCGGTTCCATCATCGTGGATCGTGCCGCTCAAGGTTCCAAACGTGTCCACCCAGCCCGGCTTGAACCAGTTGTGGGTCAGGTACAGCTCGCCGCTCTGGTCAACCAACGAAACCGTATTGCCGGCCAGCGTCGGGTAGACGATGTTGTTCCGGAAATCGGCGGTTTCCTCGTTGGTGGACAGACGCATCAGCGTAGTGCGGTCCGTCCGAGTCGAAACGAACGTGTTGTTGTAGGCGTGCAGCGTTCCCTTGCGATAGTCGCTGGTCGTGCCGCTGTCGCCGCCGTAGTGGATCATCTGCCGATTGCCGTCGCCGGCAGGCTCGATCAATACGTTTCCATAAACGAGAGTGGTGCGGTAGGAGGGGTCCGAGACAATCAAGTTGCTGTCCTCAGCGTCAACCAAATCGAGTTGACGGTTGCCGCCCTCGATCCAGTTGTAACGAACGACCAACCCGGCGGAGCGGTCCTTGAGATTGTTACCGTCTGCTCCGGCGCGCAGCGGGCCAAAGCGATTGTACTGAAAGACGATCCCGATCGCCGCCGAGTAGTTGTTGTGCTCGAAGGCGCGGTTGATGTTGCCGTTGGAGTGGATATGGTTGCCTTCGATCAGGAAATCACGCGACGGCTGTGAGGCCGGGGAACCTATGAAGATTCCGTTGCCGCTGTCTGCAATGGTGCAGTTGCGGATCGTTATGTTTTCGCCTTTCTCGACGTAGATCGAGGCCGCGTTGTTGACGTAGCTCTGGGTCGATCCGTTGGCGGCTGTGAAGGTGTAGGGAGGTCGAGCGCTACGGAGCTCGAGGTTCTCGATCACGATGTAGCTGGGGGTCGTGTTGGGCGGCGTGTTTGATCCTCCGATTTTGATCAGCCCGCGGACCTCGTTCCAGTAGTTGAGAGCGCCTCGGGTCGTGGCGCCTGAACCGTCGATGACCGGCAGTTGGCCGGAAGGTCCGGGGACGCCTCGTACGGTGATCGGGTTCGCGGCGGTCCCTTGCCGCCCGATCACCCATTTTTCCTTGTACGGTGCAGCTCGCCAGTGGATCAGAACGGTGTCGCCGGGTTGCAGAGACTCCCAGGCTACCGCTCCGATCGAGGCGTATGGCTTGCCTGGACCGACCTCGAATACCGCTGCGCTCGATCCGGCCGCCACGAGGACGGCGAGAATTGACGCCGTGAGGAATGATCGAGCTTTCACAGACTTCGGTTCGCCTCGTTCGCGCGAGGACCTTCCCGAGTATCGCTAAAAGCGCTCCCAAGGTCCATCGGGTCTAGGCCTTAGCTCAAATGATCTGATGAGTGACCAACAATCACATAAGTGGTTTACAAACATACGGATACGGACGACTTCTCAAGGTCGAACTAGTACGGAAAGCGCCCAGGAAGCCTTCGCTCGTCGGATCGGATACCTCAGATCCATGGTCTTGCCTTCTCAACCATCGACAGCGAGCCCTTTTAGCGCCGTTCGAGCAATGCCGAAGGTTCCCTGGGCGGCGAGCGCTTCGGCGAGGGCCTTGTCTGCCATCTCACGATAGGTTTCCGAGCCCGCCTAAGCGTCCTCTTCGTCGGCAAGCTTGGCTGATTCCCTGGCCGAGCGCATCGATTCCTGCAGGAAAATCGCTTCGAACTGTCGGGCTGCCTCGGCCGCGCGCTTTGGCTGAGTCTGAGCGAGAGAGGGCGAAAAAGCGTGATTGGGATCGATCTGCATCTACATCAACTCCAGGTCGGCTTCGAGCGCTCCGGCGGCTGAAATCGATTGCATGATGGCGATGATGTCGCGAGGAGTCGAGCCGATCGCCGTCAGCGCTTGAATCAGCTCTTCGACGCTCGCTCCCGCCTGTAGCAGCGCCGATCGCGCCTCCTCCTCGATGACTTGAACGTCCACCTGCGGCGTTACCGCTGTTTGCCCCCCAGAGAACGCTGGCGGTTGCGACACGGCGTAGTCGGTAACTACTTGCACCGTTAACGATCCGTGCAGCACCGCCACAGGGGCGATGCGGACGTTGCTGCCGATCACTATTGTTCCAGTGCGCTCATTGAGCACCACTCGGGCGCGGCGGTCTGTATCGACCTCGATCGCGTCAAGAGCAGCGATGAAGTCCACAGGTCGCGCATGAAAGCGCGCCGGCATTCGAATCTGGAGCGCCGCGGAGCTCTCGGCCAAGACGGCGACGCCGGGGAATCGCTCCTCGATCGCCTTTGAAACACGGGAGGCTGTTATGAAGTCGGGATTGCGTAGTTGCAGCCGGAAGCCTGCCGGGTTTGGAGCGACGCTCGGTGCGGACCTTTCGACGATCGCTCCCTCCGGGATTCGGCCCACTGTCGGGTGGTTTACCTGGATTCCGGTACCACCGCGGCCCGCCGAGATGCCTCCGATCGACAGCGGGCCTTGGGCGGCGGCGTAGATCTCCCCGTTCGCGGCCTTGAGCGAGGTGAGCAACAGCGTGCCGCCGCGTAGGCTTTGGGCATCACCGATTGACGAGACGGTGACGTCAATCTTTGTTCCAGGCGCCGCAAACGCGGGAAGATTGGCGGTCGTCATCACGGCTGCGATGTTGCGAACGCGCAAGGCGGTGGGCGCCACGTTTACGCCCATGGTCCGCAACAGGTTCGAGAGACTCTGTGTAGAAAATACCGTCTGTTGCCGATCCCCAGTGCCTCCCAGACCCACGACTAGTCCGTACCCGATGAGCTGATTGTCGCGCACGCCCTCTATGGTCGCCATGTCCTTGAGACGCGTCCTCGCGGACGAGGCGACAGTCATCAGCAAGAGGAGGAGAAAAATCCTAACAGCTAAGTATTTCATTGAGTTGCAGGCTAGAAAGGAAGAATCCCTCGAAAGATTCGATAAACCACATTGGGCCGTTTGATAGCCGTGTTTACGACTCCCTTGCCGTTGACGCGCAGGTCCATCATGGCGACGCGCTCAGAGCCAATCGAATTATCCGGATTCAGGTCGGCCTGGCGCACGACGCCTCGCAACCAGACCAGTTGTCTTTCGGCATTGACGGCGATCTCCTTCGCCCCTTCGATCACCAAGTTACCGTTCGGCATTACGTGGCTCACGTGCGCAGTAAGAGTGGCGGTGACGTTCGTTTGTCGGCTCGTCGAGCCCGTTCCCGTGAGATCAGCGGCCGTACTATGACGAAACAGATTGGCCAAGCCGGCGGTTGGTCCGACGACGCCGAGAAGGCGAGAAATAGAGCTATCGGTGTCGGATTCGCGTGATTGGGTCAGATTCCCGCTCGAAAGTGCGCTGGCCTGCTCAGAGACGATGATCGTGATCAGATCCCCGACCCTAGCAGCCCGGGGATCGCGGGCCGGTTCGGCCAAGAACGAGTTAGCGGCGAAGAGCGAACCTGCGGCCGGGGGGTTGCGCTCGATGACGCGCATCGAATCCTCGATGTACCGCTCGAGGGCGACCTGACTTGTTTGGGCCGAGCCGAGCGACACGAAGACCGCCGCAACGAAGATGAGTCTATGGGAGCGCATCACGGCCTTCGTACCTCAGCCGCTTTGGCATCAACGACATAAGCCAACACTCGCTGCCCCGTTGAGAGGTTTCGAAAGGCGATTAGCTCGCCGGGACTACCCGAGGCCTCTGCGCGGGCCGAGGTACGCAGCCGTACTGCGCCGGCGGCGAGCCGAAGCTCTACCAGGGAGCCCCTCATGATCGCAGGGCTCTCGACCAGGAGATCTTCGCTCAAAGCTTCACCTAACTTCATTTCACGCCTAAGCGCTTTTCCTCTAACTTGCTGAACATTAACAAGAAGCCTGCTCGTCCGATGGCCAGGAAGCCAGTCCTCAACAACCTCAAAATCTGAAGCGCTCAGCGCCTTGCGGGCGGGCAGCGCGCGCTTCGCGATGAGGTGGCTGCCCCGCGCTCGTACCGTGGCGTCGAAGAGTTGCTGGCCGCTCTGCCCACCCGGCTCTCTCCACGTTAACCGCAATCGTGCCGGCTTGTTCAGAGCGGGAATTCGGGACCCAAGCGCGTACTCGAGCGGGGTGTCGGGGATCAGCGGCTCCATTGGGTCGCGAAACTCCACTCGAATCTCGCCGACCGGGCGATCAAGGGCGGCGGCCACGGCCCGCTCAAGGATTTCTCGCGCCTCGTCAGCACTGAGTCGGCGCAGCCGTCTGCGCAACAGCAGCGATGAAGGCGCCTCCTCCTCCTCGAGCGAGAGTCCGAGGCGCGCGGCCCAGCGCAACAAGATTCCGCGTGGGACGCGTCGCGATAGGCCCGGACGAGGAGCCGCTCCTAGCGCGGTTTCGGCATCCACAGCGGCAAATGCCGGGACCGTATCGACTAGATCTCCGGCCCGAATGAGGGGGCCAGGCAGATCGATCACGGCTTCTTGAGCACTCAGGGTTGCGATTGTCCAGAGGCAAAGTTTAATGAGTATAATCAAACAGATACGGTGCATTTCTTCACCTATTGACTCAGACTGTTTGCCTCACGGTACATCTCATCGGCCGTGCGCACTACACGCGCGTTCGCCTCGTAGGCGCGTTGCGCCGTGATCATGTGAATGAACTCCTCGACGACGCTCACGTTCGAGTTTTCCAGCATCCCTTGGCGCAGCCGTCCGAGGCCTTCCGGGCCGCCCGGATTGCCGACGTTGGGATCTCCCGAGGCTTCGGTTTGCTGGAAGAGGTTATTGCCCAGCGCCTTGAGACCAGTCGGGTTCTGAAAGCCGGCAACTTGCAGCAGGCCTGCCTGCGCCGCTTCGGTTTGTCCCGGCTGAGTGTAGCTCACCGTACCGTCGGAGGCGATCTTGATGTCGAGAGCATCGGGCGGGATAGTGATGTTCGGCTCTATTGGATCGCCGTTCGAGGTCACGAGGTTGCCGTCGCGGTCGAGTTGAAAACTGCCCGAGCGGGTATAGGCAAGTTCACCGGTCGGCTGCACGACCTGGAAGAAACCCTTGCCCTCGATCACAACATCGAGCGTGCCCTCGGTAGAGATGAAGTCGCCTTGTTGGAACACCGTGCTGTTGGCGGCGACGCGTGCGCCCAGGCCGAGTTGGAGACCCGAGGGGAAGGTTGTTTGTTGGCCTGAGGCAGTACCCGGAGAAACTAGGTTTTGGTAGAGCAAGTCCTGGAACTGCACCCTGCGGCGCTTGAATCCGGTCGTGTTCGCATTCGCCAGATTGTGGGCTACGTTGTCGATGTTGAGCTGCTGAGCGACCATGCCGCTGGCAGCACTATACAAAGCTCGAATCATTGATTTACGTCACGTGTCCTTATTTGAAACATTACATTTCTATCCCGCGGAGCCGAGGGTGTCGATGGCTCTCCGCGTCATCTCTCCGTCGATAAGCGACGCCGCACGCCGCAGCATTTCGAAACTCCGTGTGGCGCTCATCAGGCGCACCGCTGATTCCGCCACATTCACATTGGAGCCCTCTAGCGCTCCTTGTCGAACTCGCGTTGCCGCTGCCTCGCGCGGGGGAGTCTCAGGCGGGGCCGCGTATAGGTTCGTTCCGACCTTGGTTAGGCTAGCCGGCTGATCGACCTCAACCACGCCGAGGCGGGCGATAGACAGTCCGCCGACGGTGATCAGGCCGTTTTCGGCCACGTCGATCTCGCCCACCGGCGGGACTACGATTGGAGCGCCGCCGTCGTCGAGCACTTGCATGCCGTCGGCGGTGACAAGCTCGCCGTCCGCCCCGGTACGAAACTCGCCGGCTCGAGTGTAGAACTCGGCGGCGCCGGCTCTTACGACGAAAAAGCCTGGCCCTTCGAGCGCAAGATCGAGCGGTGCCTTTGTGCTCTCGATCGCCCCTTGTCGAAAGTCGGTCGAGGACGCATGTGTGACCGGCATCCAGGAGGCCTCGCCCGTCTCGGGGTCGGCCCGAGCGAACTCAGTGAGGAAGAGCCGGTAGAACTCGCGATCGGCCTTGTACCCGGTCGTTGAGGCGTTCGCGATGTTGTTGCCGAGTACCTCGAGCGCTTCAAGCTGGGCGCGCATTCCCGCAGCTGCGGTGAGCATCGCTTGGTCCATGCGCGAGGAAACAAGCAATTGTCTGGCCGTTACTGACCCGATCACAACTTATTGATAACGCTCCCCTAGAACCGACTAGACAACTGGGCGCTCTTCCTCGGATCACGCGATGGCGCGGACGGCGAAGGCGGTTACGAAGTCACCTTCGCGCGGCTCGATTCGGCGGACGACGAGAGGCGTTCGGAGATGAGCGCTGCGTCGCAAGTCGAATTCAGCTCGGACCTGGCGGAGTCTCTTGCGGCCCAACCAGCCGCGCAGCCTGCCGTGGGTCGCTACCACTGGAAAAGCTATCTGAGCGCGGCCGCGCCGGCGCGCGCACTCGAGGCGGTGCCCGAGGCGCACACCGAGGAAGAGTCCACAAACCCTCAGGGATTCTCGACCGCGCCGAACATCATACCCTCCAGTCCTCAGACTCCAACGTTACATTGCCCTACGCCCCAGAATATGGAGTCGAGTGCGGCTCCGGCCATCGGTTCTTCAACGCGGGAAGACGCGGAGTTGCCTCACTTGCGCAACGAGGTAAGTAGGTTGCACGCTTTGATTGCGCCAAGCGCACCTCCTCGCGGGTCGGTCGAGATGACGCAGGACGGCTCCGCCCGACTGCGGCTCAAACGGGAGCTCGAGTCACGCGGTCTCGACCGGGCGCTTGCAGAGCGCCTACTGACGAGCGATGACGCGGGCACAGACGGAAGCGCTTCGTATGCGCAACTGCGCGAGGATCTCGAAAACCGTTTGTCGTCGTTGTGGACGACGGATCCGTGCATTGGACGACCGGGCTCCTCCCCGCGCATCGCTGCCCTGGTCGGACCGGCCGGCTGCGGCAAGACCAGCGCATTGGTCAAGCTCGCGATTCGTTACGGCCTCGGCCAGCGCTGGGCCTTGCACCTGATCAGCGTGGATCAAATACGCGTCGGCGCGATGGAGCCCCTGGAAGCCTACGCTGCATTGCTGGCGGCGCCGTTGAGCGCCGTCGATGAACCGGATCTGTTGGGAGAGGAACTACAACGGGTCTGTTGCGGGGAGACTCGTCCTGACTTGGTCCTGATCGATACGCCAGGATACGCACCTGCTGAGCGCGAGCGCGCTTCGGCGATGGCCGAGGCGTTCCGCGCGTTTGATGCGATCGACGTGCATCTGGTCCTGCCGGGTGGGCTCAGCTCAGACGACCTGCGCGAGACCGCAGCGCGTTTCGACGCTTTCGAAGCGGACAAGCTGTTGTTTACAAAGCTCGACGAAACCGGTGCTCCCGGGGCGCTGCTGGCCGAGCACCTGCGCTCAAGCAGGCCGGTGTCGTTCTTGAGCCGAGGCCACCGAGTACCTGAGGATTTGGCCCCGGCTGGGGGGATTGCATTGACGCGCCTAGTGCTTGGCGAGCGCCCAGTCTGACCAGGCTGAGAAGGAAGAAAACTTAGATGTATCCCAAGATGACGCGGACGGCGCCGGACCGCGCGGCCAACCCGGAACGTGAGGAGCGCATCCTCCAGCACTTGCCTCAAGTGCGGTTGATCGCCTCGCGCATCCACGACAAGCTGCCGGAGAGCGTTTGTCTTGACGATCTGATCAGCGCCGGAGTGCTCGGCCTGATCGACGCCGTCGATCACTTCGACGCCTCACTCAACGTCAAGCTCAAGACCTACGCAGAGCATAAGATCCGCGGCTCGATCCTTGACAGTCTGCGCAGCCTCGACTGGGCTCCGCGCAACAAACGCCGCAAGTCGAAGCTGATCGAAGCAGCTATAAGCGAACAAGAGAAGAAGCTGCATCGCGCCCCGACGGAAGAGGAGGTGTCGCGCCAACTCGGCATTACTCTCAAGGAGTATCGGCAGTGGCTGGTTGAGATTCGCGGCATTAACCTAGCCCCGATGGAGCAGGGTCCCACCGGCGACAGCGAAGGGGCCAACGTGCTGCGGTTCGTCTCCGACGACGAAAACGATTGGCCGTCGAAGTTATTTGAACGCTCCGAGCTCAGACGCCTCGTAGCGAAGACGATTGACCGGCTGCCTGAGGTTGAGCGAACGATCGTCTCTCTCTACTACGGCAAGGAGTTCACGCTTCGGCAGATTGCCCGCATCGTCTCGTTGCACGAGACGCGCGTGTCGCAGCTCAAGTCCCAAGCGATCGTGCGAATGCGCGCCACCTTGAAGGCGAAATGGCCGAAGTAGGGGTACGCCGGAGAACTCGCTGATGGACACGAAGCTCAGCCAAGACGAGATCGACCGCCTCTTTCGCGGCCAGAACGGCGGCGACGCCGCATCTCTGCAGGCGCCCGCAGTGTCCTACGACTTTCGCCGCCCGGACCGAATACCCAAGGAGCAGCTCCGCTCAATCCATCTAATGCACGACTTCCTCGCACGCAATTTGGCGTCCTCGCTAGGCGCCTATCTCCGAGCGTACGTAAACGTCAGTTTGGTCTCGGTAGAGCAGCTCTCCTTCGGCGAGTTCCTGCAGTATCTGCCTACGCCCACCTGCATCTCTAGCATTGGAATGCAGCCTATGGAAGGCAATTCGGTGCTTGAACTCAACCCTACCTTGGTGACTCCGATTCTTGACCTCCTGTTGGGCGGCACCGGGGAAGTGAGCGACGCGGAGGTGCGTGAGCTGACGGAGATCGAACAGTCGATAACCGAGGGTGTGCTGCGCATCATCCTGCACGACCTCAAAGAGGCCTGGGCTCCGGTGGCCGAGATCGATTTCCGTATCGAGGGGATCGAGACACAGCCACAATTGATGCAGATCTTGTCGACCAACGAGGCAATCGTTGCGATCGGGTTCGAGATCACGATGGGCGAGGAGCGGGGGATGATGAATTTCGGCATCCCCTCGATCGTCGTCAAGATGATGGGCCAGCGATTTGAACAACAGTGGTCGATTCGTCGGCGATCGCCGACGCGAACAGAACAGCAACGCATCCATTGGCTGGTGAAGAAGGCGCCGGTGCAGCTTGAAGCGCGCGTCTCGGGAACATCGATCTCGATGCAGGAGGTACTTGATCTCGAACAGGGCGACGTTGTTTCGTTGGACATCCCAACAAGACACCCCGCTGACCTCAGTGTGAACGGCTTGCCAAAGTTCGCGGGAGAGGTTGTCGTGTCGGGCCACAGACGGGGTGTCGCGGGCCAGCGGGAAACGGCCGACGAAATCCCCGACGACGCACAGGCTGCACTACATGGGGAGCAAACAGGATAAGTGGGCCAAGCATTGATTGCTCAATGGGCGAAGACCCGTCTCGATCACTGGCTGACTTCGAGTTGGGCGTCGTCTTTATCGGACGCTGTCTCGGAGAAGCCGCCTGACCTAGCTCCTTCGGTCGTACCCCACGATCCATCCCCGGTCGCATGGGCCAAGTGGGCCGATCCGCTGTGGGTCGAGGTTCCGTGCGGAGTCGCTGAGGGGGCTGTGATGCGGGCCGGCTGCGCCCGCGCGACCGCCGCCGCGCTTGGCGCGTTGTTCCGTGGGGGCAACGAGATCGACGAGGAGTTGGTCGACGAGACATTCCGGGAGCTGGTCTCCCGGATCGTCGAGGGCGTTGCGTCAGCAGTTCTCACCCATAGCGGAAAGAATCTCGAAAGCGGACCCGCGGTTGCGGCGCAGGCGCCAATGCTTACGGACCTTGGACTGGAATTCCGTGTTGAGCTCGACGGAGCGACGCACCTGCTGGCGGTTGTGCCCAACGCCGAAATGCTTGGCGAAGTCCTCGCCCTCCGGGGCGCCCAGCACGCCGCGTCCGTAGCGTCCGAGCAGAGCCCCGACGATCACTTCGGAGACGCGCGGGAGGTCGCTCAAGCGGCTGGAGACGACGGCGCCGTACGCCTTAGCAACTCGGCTCAGAAGAACCTGCGTATGCTGCTCGACGTCGAGCTCGATCTGGCGATCAGTTTCGGCAGCACCGACCTGCCCTTGCAGGACGTTCTCAAGTTGGCGTCGGGCTCTATCGTCGAGCTCAATCGAAACGCCGCCGACCCGGTTGACGTGCTCGTCAACGGCCGAGTGATAGCGCGGGGCGAGGTCGTTGTGGTCGACGGCAACTACGGCATCCGAATCACGGAGATCGTCAGCCGTCAGGAGCGGATTCGCTCGGTATTTTGATATTCGCCGCCGCGGCTCGGCGTTGTTTGGAGAGAGTCTATGACGAATTGGAATCTCATCATCCTGCTCGCCTACCTTCAGGCAGGGCTTTTCTTGCTGGCCTTTCTGGTCTACCGCCGGATGGGTGAGCTCAAGGCTAGGGTAGCCGCCCAAGAGTCCGGCTACGACTGGTCTCTGCGACGCGCCGAAACCATCGTGGCGGCGCTCGAGCAGCGCATCCGTGCTTTTGAGAAAAGCGCCGCTCCGAAACTGAAGCGACGGAGCCGGCATACACGCGGCGCCGCGTCGCTGCGTCGCAGGGCCGAGGGGATGATGCGCCACGGCGCGACACTCAAGACTCTGATCGAATCGCTCAAGTTACGGCGGCCGGAGGCGCAGTTGCTGATGAAGCTCGAAGGAATGCGGCATGAGGCTGGAAGCGGCTAGCGCCGGGATTCCATCGTGGCGGAAAGGCCCAACTACGCCAGGTCGCGGTGCGGCACTGCTGCCGCCGTGACAGTCGGAGACCACAAACACCTACCCAGCCCTACAACGTCCGACCCACGGAGCGTCAGCGCGAATCTAGCAGGCGTTGGTAGTCTTCCGGCGTGTCGACATCGGCTACTACGCCGGGATCATCCACGTCCAGGAACGACGCCTCCGTCCTCCGCTCTCGCAGTACCGGCTTCGGTGAAGCGCCAGAGGGCATCGCGGCTAGTTCGTCGAGAACGGTGCGTTTGACGATCACAGGGTGGCCCCTCTCGCCTTGGCAGCGAGGCAGCACGACGTCCGCCCCGCTGTGACGGAAGTGGTCGGCCAGCGCCCATAATGTGGATACTCGGACGGCCGGGTGATCGACCAGAGTGAAGGCCGCCGCTTCGGCGTCGGGCGGCAGTGCGGCGATGCCGCATTGGAGCGATGAGAGCATCCCGCGATCGTACTCGCGGTTGCGAACTACTTGAACCCGTCTGTCGAGCCCAACTTCCTTTTCAATCTCATCCGCTTCGTGGCCCAGCACGACGATGACGGGTTCGAAGGCTTCGAGGAAAGCGTTCGAGGCGGCGGATAGGAAGGTCTGGCCGCCAAGCGGCAGCAGCGGTTTCGGACGACCCATGCGTGAGGATCGCCCTGCAGCGAGAATGATGCCGGCGGGCTTCACGACCGAGGCGCAGTTGCGGTCTCGGCCGACGCGGCCTGGGTGCTCGGGGCTACGTCCGGCTCCTCGCTCAATGCCTTCGGGATACCCTCGGCGAATACCGATTTCGACATTGGGCTCCAGCCGGCTTCAGGACGTCGTCTGCGCCGAATCATCTCAGCGACCACGGCGACCGCGATCTCCTCGGGAGTCGATGCGCCGATGTCGAGGCCGATGGGAGCGTGGACCCGTTCGAGCTGCTCCGTCGTCAGGCCGTCCTTGTCGTGCAATTCACGCATCACTTCAATCGTCTTGCGCTTGCTGCCGATCATGCCGATGTAGGCGGCCGGCTTCTGAGCGGCCCAGCGCAAGACGCGCATGTCGTCGCGATGGCCGCGGGTGACGATTACGATGTAGCTTGAATCGTTGACCTCAAGCTTGGGGAATGCGTCCTCGTACTCTTCAGCGAACGTCTCGGCCGCCTCGGGGAAACGCTCGGGGTTGGCGTAGGCTTCGCGGTTATCGACAACTACGGTGCGGAAGCCGGACATCCCTGCGACTTGCGAAAGTCCTTTCGAGATGTGGCCGCCGCCGAAGATGAAAAGGGTCGGAATAGGGAGTATTGGTTCCACGTAGACGTTGAGCTGCCCCCCACAGATGAGGCCCTGGTCGTAAGCGGCCTCTTGGTCGAGACGGAAGCGAAGCATCCGCGGCTTTTCCGTCTCCATCGCCTCGCGTGCGGCGGTCCAGACCTCGGCCTCGGTACAGCCGCCGCCGATGGTGCCGACCATCGAACCGTCCTCGCGGACTAGCATCTTTGCGCTGCGGAAGCTCGGGATCGATCCTTCGACCTCGACGATCGTAGCCAGCGCTGCCTTCCTCCCGGCGCGCCGGGAGGCGACAAGCTCTTCATAGACGTCCATTGGGCGCGGCACGGCGTTTACTCTACGGTCATTATACGGAGCGAGCAGTATAATCGGGTGTTTCACGCGTCGGGAGGAGTTGATGAGAGCAGTTCGTATTCACCAGCACGGCGGCCCTGAGGTTGTTCTTTGCGAAGAGGCGCCGGATCCCAAGCCTCGGGCGAACGAGGTCACCATTAGGGTCCGCGCTTGCGGGCTCAATCACCTTGACCTTTGGGTCCGCGGCGGCTTGCCGGGCCTCAAGCTGCCGTTGCCGCATACTCTCGGGAGCGACGCCTCCGGAGAGGTGGTCGCAATTGGAGAACTCTGCACCCGGGTTAAGGTCGGAGACCGCGTTCTGATCGCGCCGGGCCGCAACGCCTGGCAATCGAGCGAGGCCGTGTCGGGCCACGACAACCTCAGTGCGGACTACGGGCTTTTTGGGCATCACCATCCGGGCGTCCACGCCGAGTTGGTCGCCGTGCCCGAGGTCAATGCGCTGCCGATTCCGGGCAAGCTTGACTTCGTCGAGGCGGCGTCGATTCCCTTGGTCTTTCAAACCGCCTGGCACATGCTCGTCGGTCTCGCCAAGATTCGATTCTGCGAGGACGTACTGATCATCGGTGCATCCAGCGGCGTCGGAATTGCCGCGGTGCAGATTGCGAAGCTCTTCCACTGCCGAGTCATAGGGACCGCCGGGGGCGACGAAAAGCGCGCCAAGGCGCTGGCGCTAGGCGCGGACTACGTAGTCGACCACTACGAGCAGGACATCAAGGCTGAAGTCAAGCGGCTCACCGACAAGCGCGGGGTCGACATCGTTTTCGAGCACGTCGGCGCCGCCACTTGGCCGCGCTCGGCCTCGTCATTGGCGCATCACGGACGGCTCGTGACCTGCGGCGCCACAACCGGCGCCGAGGTCGGCCTCAACCTAGCCCACCTTTTCACTAAGCAGCTCACATTCCGGGGCTCTTTCATGGGAACGATGGGCGAGCTTCACGATGCCCTGCGCTGTTTCGATCGCGGACTTCTGAAGCCCGTCGTCGATCGAACCTTTCCTTTCGAAGAAGCCCGCTCGGCTCACGAGTATCTCGAAGCCAAGAAACAATTCGGAAAGGTGGTTCTGGTTACATGACAGACGACGCATTACGTCAGCACGTCCTCGAGCTGCTCGACGGCGGCCACGCCCATTCAAGCTTCGACGCGGTGGTTGAGGGTTGGCCGGCGGAGCTTCGCGGCGTGAAGCCGGGCGGCTCCGCTCACACGCCTTGGGAAGTGCTCGAGCATCTTCGGATCGCGCAGTGGGACATCTTGGAATTCAGCCGCGACCCCAATCATGAGTCGCCGCCCTGGCCCGAGGGATATTGGCCTCCAGAGGCCGAGCCGCCCTCGGAACACGCGTGGAAAGAGTCGGCCGACGCTTTTCGGCGCGATTTCGGCGAGATGCGGAAGCTGATCGCCGACCCCGCCGCGGATTTCTTCAAGCCGTTCGCGCACGGCGCCGGCCAGACGCTGCTTCGCGAGGCGCTGCTCGTCGCTGATCACAACTCATTTCACCTCGGTGAGATGATCGCGCTGCGGCGCTCGCTGGGCGCTTGATTCGTAAGAAATAGTTGGAAGCCGGCTCTAACGTCCTCCCAACTGGATCGGTTTGTCGTAGCCGGTCATCTCTAGGTACCCGGCGCCGTTCACCACTTTTCCTCGGAGTTCGCCTCGGTAGTCGACCGCACCTTCCCAATAGTTCGGGCTTGCGCTGCGCCCGGCGACGACTTCTTGGCCGTCCAGCAGCGTCGTTACCTCAAGTCGCAAGCCGAGCCCGGGCGCTTCGATCCGCCACTGGACAGGGTACTCGCCGCCAGTCACCTCGCTTCGCCACGTACGGCCTGGCGTCATCACAAAATCCTCTTGACGCAAATGCAATGCCCGTCCGCCAGGATCGACATAGGTTCCCGACGAGTGTACGTCGACCGAGCCGTCGAGGCTGCGAAGACGGTAGAGCAGTAGATCGGAACCATCATCGAGTTGGATGCTCAGCCAATCCCAACCTGCCTGCCCGGGCCCCATCGAGGCGGTCGAAAACTCGTGATCCATCCAGGCTAGCCCTTCGACTTCGTAGCTCTCGTCGTTGAGCACGATACGACCGCTGGTCTCTAACCTCGTGAACGAGATGTAGTACGAGGCGCGGCCCTCGCCCGAAGCCTTTTGGCTGACGCCGTCGACGCCGTTGACGACCGGCTGCTTCGCTGGACGCAACTCAAGGGCAAGCTCGGCCTCATCCGAAATCGCTCGCAGCTCTTGAGCGCCAGTAGGATCGTCCAGATCAAGCCACCGCACCCGCCAGTTGCCGTTCCAGATGAGCGCTTGACTGTGAGAAGCGCCAGCCAGACCGGGCCCGGAACGATTCACCCTTTCTGTCTTCAAGAACCGGCCGCTCTCGATGTCGCTCACCGCGAAATGCGCCAACCAGTACTGATCGATCTCCCAGGGCGTCTCGACAGGGCGGTCGCGCTCCACGGCCCGCCTAAAAAAGGTGAGCTCAAAGCCGAAGCGCCTACCGGTGGAAGCGCGCAGGTTCCCGGTGTAGTACCACCACTCCAGCTCGAACTCGGGATGGCTGAAGTGATCGCGCGGAAATTCGAAAACACGGCCCGGGAGCGCCCGCTCGAATCCAGAAGCAGTGCCGGCAAGCAAGAAGAACAAGGCCAAGAAAATCATTCTTCGTGGATGACCTCAATTGGGTTGAGCCGCACCGCCGCCCTTGCCGGCGCAAGCCCTGCCGCCACGCTGGCCAGATAGACGCCGCCAAGCGCAGTGAGGAGCAATCCGACCGGCCAGTGAAACTGAATCGTCCAGCCGAAGGACTGCTTGTTAATTACGAAAATCAGGATCAGCGACAACGCTGTTCCGAGAGCGGCTCCAAGGCCGTTGGCGAGCAAGCCCAGTAAGCCCGATTCGATCAAGATAATGCGCCGAATCTGCAAGGCGGAGGCGCCCAGAAAGCGCAGAGTCGCAATCTCGCGTCTTCGGTCGATGATCAACACCGCCAGCGCGCCCGCCATGCCCATCACCGCGATCGCGACCGCCACGGCTTCGAGCGCATAGGTAATCGCGAAGGTACGGTCGAACACTTCGATAGCCGCCTCCCGCAGACGGCCGTTCTCGGCGACGAAGAGCCGGCTCTCGCCTATCGATCGCAGGATTTCCTTGCGAGTCTCTTCAACGTCGGCGCCCTCGCGAAGGTACACCGCGAGGTTTGACGGACGCGGGTCTGGCAAGTAGCGCATTAGGCGCTCACGATCCGTAATCACCCAACCACGTTCGTTCGAGTAGTCGTAATAGATGCCAACAACTGCGAAGGCTACCTCTTGGGCGCCGAGCGGCAACCGGAGCTCGTCGCCGACCTCCAGCTTGTGCTTTTCGGCGAACGGCTCGCTGACAATTACTGCGTCTTCGGTGCGGAGGCGGCGGAAGGCTTCGTCGCGGTCGCCGCGGAGGAAGCGCGTCGAAGAGGCGCGTCCGTGAACACTGACGTCTCCCCCGCCGAGGGACGCCGGAAGTCCTCCGTAGCGAATCGAGTAGGCACGGAAACGATCGACCGCCCCGACAGAGGCAAGCGATTCGATACGGTCAGCGATCTCCGATCCCATGGTCGGATACTCGCCTACGGCCGCGCGCCCGGCGGGCCGCACATAGAGGTCGGCGCGCAACTGATCGTCCATCCAAACAATCACGGTCTCACGAAAGCTACCGACCATCACTCCGACGCTGACCAGCATCGCTGCCGCAGTCGAGAGAGCGCCCACCAGAACCGCCGTACGGTCAAGAGATGCGACCAGACTCCGCGATCCAAGGAAGCCCTCGATACCCAATACGCGGCCCACCCATCGACGCGATATCGCCATAGAGGCAACCACCATGGCGGGAACGGCTAAAGCAGAAGCCGCCAACAGAAGCAACGCGGCGACATAGCCGAGCACGGGCAGTCCGACGATCGGCGGCGCGAACGACGCTGCAACCGCGCTGAGAGCCAGGATGCCGGCATAGACCATGTCGCGCCCCAGCCGGAAGCGCGCCACGAAGGAGCGGCGTCCGCGCGCCATGGCCTCGCTGGGCGCCACTCGAGCCGCTTCGAGCGCCGGCGCCAGCGCCGCCAAGATCGAAACGCCGATGCCGGCGGCTAAGGCGGTGACGAGCACGCGTGACGAGAAGACGATTTCTCCCGGTGCGCTCGAGACGTAAAGCGTCGATACCGTACGCGCCATCATCTCAACCGTCCCGTCCGCCAACAGCCGGCCGAGTGCCGCGCCGAGCAATGTGCCCACGGCTCCCAGGCAAGCTGCCTCGGCCAGAAACGCCGCCGCCACGAACTTGCGCGTCGCACCCAGGGCCCGAAGCACTCCAATTTCGTTCCGGCGACGCACGACCGATACAGAGATCGCGTTGTAGATCAGGAACGCTCCAACCACAAGCGAGATCCAACTCAAAACTCTAAGATTCCACCGGAAGGCATTGAGCATGCGACGGTTCTCGCTCGTACGTGTTCCCCGTGCATCGAGCTGAACACCCGCCGGCAAGGCCTCTCGTAGAATGCTCTCCCAATCGTCCTTACCGGGCGGTACGAGCACCTCAATGCGATCCAAGCGTCCGAGTTTTGCAAGCAGGCGCTGGGCAACCGTGATGTCGGTTACCAACAGGGACTCTTCCATTACGCCGGGAAAACCCTCACGCGTGAGCACTCCAGCAACCTTAACCTCATGGTCCCGGTCGCCAATCGTCAACGCGAGCGTCTCGCCTGTCTGGACCCCCAACGCGCGACCAGCCCACAAGGCCCCCTCGCCGGACACCTCCGAGGGGTCAAGCTCAACATCGCTCGCCCGATCGTCGTTGAGCATTGGATCGCCGATCAAGTCGAGGCCGAATAGCGGCGCCGCTCCCCCGCCAGGGAGTCCTGCCATGCCGGCGACTCGCGCCGAGAAACGCAGTGGATAGGGCAACGCAGCAAGTTGTCCAATCAACTGCTCGTCGAGCCCCCCGACGGCGCTAATCTCCCACTGCGCTGCGCCTGAAAGGTTCTCCATCGAGGACCGGAACGACCCCGCCGAGGCCTCCCCCGCAAGGTCGATCGCGACCACCACAGCGACACCCACCGCGACGGCGAAGATTGTCGTCGACGAACGTATCGGCTCTGCAATCAGAGGGCGTAAGAGCATACGCCAGAATAAGATAAGGCGCAATCTCAAGCCTTCTGGGTCTCCTCAATACAGCCATCGCGCAGGGAGACGATCGTGTCGCCGAAGCGGGCGGCATCGAGCGAATGGGTCGCCATCAGGATGGCCGTTCCGAACTCGTCGGCGATGCGACGTAGTAGACTCATGACGATATCGGCGCTGGTCGAATCAAGGGCTCCGATTGGTTCGTCAGCCAGCAGTAGCTTGGGTGCATGGACGGTCGAGCGTGCGATGGCAACGCGCTGCATCTGACCGCCCGAGAGTTGGTGGGGATAGCGGTCCGCAAGTCCGTCCATCTCCACCAGTGCCAGACGCTCGAGGGCTCGCGATCGTGTGGAGTCTCCGCCCGCCAACTGCAGCGGCAGCTCAACGTTTTCCGCAGCGGTTAGTGTCGGCATCAACTGAAAAAACTGAAAGATGAAGCCGACCTTGGCGCGTCGCAGCTGGGTAAGACCGTCGTCGTCGAGGGTGGTCGTGTCTTGCCCGTCAACGGTAACAATGCCGCCGGTTGGGAAGTCCATCGCGCCGGCGAGGTTGAGCAGCGTTGTCTTTCCACAACCGCTGCGGCCAACCAGCGAGACCAGTTCGCCGGACTCCACGCTCATCGAGACGTCTCGAAGGGCATGAACGGTCTCTCCGCGCGAGGAGTAGTCTTTCGAAACATCCAGAAGGGTAAGGACGGGCATCCAGATTCGCCCTCTCAGCATACACCCCACGCCCTGGGGCAAGTGAGCCACAGTATTTGTGCTTGTAGAGCGTTTGGGACACTACATCTAGGGGGCTATTCGCCGAAGAGGTGTTTCACGGGAAACATCTGACTCTAAAGGAGATAGCAGTGGAAAGCAAGAGTCCGCCAGGTTCGCCCGCGAAACTATAGGCCCATGTAATTGCCCTGAACAGTTGATACAAAGACGGTTCTGCGCTTCGTGTGCTCGGCGAGATCAGACGAAAGGCTCTAGGCTAGAGATTGAGCCATGTCGCAAACCTGGAACAGTGAACTCTACGATAGCAAGCACGCGTTTGTGTGGGCTCGAGCGGCGGATTTACTAGATCTACTCGAGGTCAAGAACGGGGAGCGAATCCTGGATTTGGGTTGCGGCACCGGACACTTGACGGCGCGGATTCGTGAATTGGGCGGCCAAGTCGAGGGAATGGACGCGTCCGCGGCGATGCTCGACCGGGCGCGTGCGGCTTACCCCGCAATTTCGTTTTGGCAAGGGAACGTGAAGGCGTTCAGTGTGGAAGCGCCGTTTGACGCGCTGTTCTCCAATGCGGCGATGCACTGGGTGACCGATGCCGCAGGCGCGGCGCGGTCGATTGCGGCGGCTCTGAAGCCGGGAGGGCGTTTCGTGGCAGAGTTTGGCGGAAAGGGAAATGTTGATCGAATCACGTCTACTCTGTCGGCTGTACTGGCCGAGCGCGGACACGCCTTTGAGCATCCTTGGTATTTCCCCTCGATTGCCGAGTATTCGGCCCTGCTCGAAGAAAATGGGCTAGAGACACAGAAGGCGTGGCTGTTTGACCGCATGACAAAATTGGACGATGCCGAGACAGGGATTCGCGATTGGCTGGCGATGTTCGGCGAGCAAATGCTCTCAACCCTAAAAGGCGATGAGCGCGGCGACGTGCTCACAGAGTTTGAGCAGCGGGCTCGGCCGCACCTATTCCGCGACGGCAGGTGGTTTGCGGATTATCGCCGGATACGGGTGGCGGCCGTCAAGGCGGCCTAGTCGGGGCGCGTCACGCTCGTCCTGAAGCTCCACGCCGGGAAGCGCACTAATCCATCAGTAAGCGGACCGGCGGCCCCGCCCGCCGACAGCTTCGGCTGCCCGCCGGCGCGGCCTCTATGAGACCGCGCCGAGGAGCGCCTAGAGAGCAGGAGTCTCTCCGAGCCTTGCACTGCTGTTCTATTTGTTTTGTCCGGGAATGACCACTTGCACGAAGCAATCCGCCATAGATTCGTTGCCGCTGCCGTCCGTGGCTGCAACAGACCATGCGATCGTCGTGCCGACGCCGCCGGAATGCGAAATCGTGATCGTATCGCCGTCAATGCTGACTTTGCACGAATTACTCTTATCGATGACCTTCCCGTTCTTTTTCACGGCGAAGCACGAGAATGCGCTGATCGCGACACTGCCGACACTACAATTGTCGTCCGCAGTGGCCGTAAACGAAATCGGCGGGTCGGGAGGAACGATCGTGGGGGAGCTATTGCAGGAGATGACGGGATTGGTAACGTCCTGCACGGTGACTGTCGCAGTACACATGTCAGAGAGCCCCAGCGAGTCCGTTACGGTCAGCTCAACGCTCGTGTCGCCCAATCCATACGGCCCGGCGGGATCTTCGGAAATGGAAATCGGGTTGTCGCCGTCAGGATCATTCGAGCCGTTGTCGACCGAAGCGGCGGCTTGGCAAGAGGCATCGGCATCCTCGAGTACATCCATGCAGAGCGCAATCGGGGCTTGGTTGATCGCGGTATTGTCGGTGGCCTGGTTGTTGCCTCCGTCACTGTCATTCACCCCGGCCGGCGCTGTAATCGTCGCCAGGTTGCTGATGTTCCCGCTCGCGCCCGTGTCGATGTCGCAAACGGCCGAGTAGGTCGCTGCGGCTCCCGGCGGAAGCGTCACCGAGTCAGCGATATTGCCCGATCCGCCGGCCGTGCAACTCCCCCCTCCCGAGCCGGCGCACGTCCAGTTGCAGGTCAGAGAAGACGGGAACATGTCGTCGACGGATGCACCGGTCACAGTGTCCGCACTGCCGACGCTGTTCGCGGCAACGATCGTGTAAGTGATCTGCGTCCCCGGATTGACCTTCGTCTCGCCGTCGTTCTTGCTGATGGATAGGTCAGCCTCGATCACGGCGCCGGCCGGTCGAATCCCAACTGTCGCTGTGGCCCAGTTACCCGCGCCACCCGTGAAGGACGCGGTTCCGCTGTTGCCGGCGGCCGCCTGTAAAGCGTCTGAGGCTGCGGTCATAATCGTCGCCGCTATCGTCTGAGGGGTGTTGGACTGTAGGGCGAATCTCTGGGTCGCCGGTCCTCCTAGCAACGGGGTTTGGGTGTCGCCTCCGGCACCGGGATCAGCGTCGGCAACCGCCGCCCGCAGCACCAAGGTATTCGCTTCGGTGGTTGTGATTGCGGGAGCGACCGGCGGATCGGCATCGTTGTTTGACCCGCTGTCGGTGGCGACCGGGCCAATAGGCATTGTCTGGTGCGCTCCAGAGTATCTCAGCACAGCTCCGGCCGAGTGCCGAGTGGTCCCAAACGTGACCGTGACCGAAGTGTCGGTCCCGTCAGAGATCTTGTAGTAGACGCTCAGTTGGCACGGAATCCCGGTTGGGTCTCCGTCTGTTGGGCAGGTGGCCCCGTTGAAACCAGCGAGCCCTGGATCAACTGCAGTCCAGCCGCCCGGAAACGACGTGCTGGGATTCACGCTGACGCCTACCACCGCAACTAGAAGGTCGCCGTTCGCAACGCCCGCAGGTACGGAGATCGTTAGCGAACTCCCGACGTTGTTGTTCGACGCGACACCGAGAAAGTTGGGCTGAGCCTCAAGCGACGCCGCCGTTAGCGCGAGGGCTATACAGACACAGGCAACAACGATTGGGGAGGAAAGCGCCCGTGGCGCGGCGGACGGGGAGTGCGAATTTCGGCCCAAGCGATTTAGGCCTCTACGAGAAAAGTCCTCTCTTGCCATGTTTGGGTATACTCCTTGATTTAGAAACAGTCCATAGCCGGAGACCGGGACGCATGGCAGGGAAGGCGACGGTACGGACTTGGGCCACACTCACGGAAGATTCAATCTATCTATCCGCGATCGTGACGAGTGGTCATTATACATGTGAAGAGTACCGAGTGTCTCGTGGCCCGGACGCCAATGTGCCCCAGCGGACGCCGCTAGTCCTTTCGACGCCCCCTCCTGCCCCTAGGGGACGAGGATCTGGACGCTGCTGCGACGCCTAAGTTGTCGGGTCCTCGAAGCTGTCAAGGCCTCCTTCGGACTGCCAAACTCCGGGTCGCGGACGCCGACAGCCTTGACCGCCGCGCTCCGCTCAAGACCGCCGCAGTTCGGCCGCTCACCGGGGGGGGCCGACCGCGGGCGGCCGGGCAAGAGCTCGGAGGGCGATCCCGAGCCGGACATCGTCGTCCTCGTGACCGGTTCGCCGACTGCCGGATGGGAACCAGCCGGTCGAGCGCCGTCTGGTCGCGAGGATGCGGGGGAAGACCAGGCCTCGCGTGAGCTACGCGGCTGGACATATGTCCGATTTGGTCACGGCGCTCTACACAGGGCCGGCGCGAATGGTGCTGCAAACCATTGATTCATAACGTGATCGCATTCATCCAGCACCGCACTTTTTTCGCCGGGTAGGTGAAAAATAGTGAATTGACATCCCAGCGATACGAGACTAAACTTGGCTGGAGTACTGGTTGCCAGGGCGCAGAAAGTCTCGCAAAATCCCCGTGATTTTGGGGGTTGACATTCATCTTTCGCAGTGTAAACTTTAATACATTCGGCACATTGGCAGCCACGATCGATGCGGCGGTCGGCGGTTGATTCTCGCCGCTATGACCGGGGGGCTGGCCAGAACTCAGCGGCAAGCCCAGGCAGCAGCTCAAATCCGAGCCGATCGATTGACCGAGACAACTGGAGGTTACAGGACATTGAGGAGACCCTTTATGCAAGCAATCAAGTACATGCTCATGGCGGCCGTGGCGGTCGCCCTTCTGCTTCCGGCCAGCGCCATGGCGCAAGAAGGGCGGGAGGTGAAAGTGGAGATTGAACAGGGCGGGATCACGTTCTATGCGACCGTAGCAAACAACGGTCTGGACATCAGCATCGCCGGAGGCCGAGGCTGTGTGGACTTTATAGAGTCGTTCGATGGGAAGGCCCGGATCAGACCCGAAGATCTGGTGCCCAAGGGGACCAGGCCGCCAGACGGGATATACAACTACCGGGCCTCAGTTCAGCCCAAGGCTGCGTTCACGATCCTTGACCGCAACGTCGGCCGCGGCGATCGAGAGATCGAAGGCTACTTGAAGAAAGGGCACAAACTGGCCAAAACCTGGGACGAACTGCCAAACGGCGAGCCCATTGTTGCTGAGATCGTCGAAGGCGTATTCGGCGTGCTTGAGGGACGGATCGTCGATCCCAGGGTAGTCGAGGACCAGAAGCGGTCGGAGAAGTGAGCCGCATTCCGAACGTACATCCATTGGAAAATACCATGAAGAAATCTCAACGAACCCTCTCAGTAAAGGCACTGGCCTTCGCGGCGATCCTCGCCCTTGCCGCATCGCCCGCGGCGGCTGACTTTGTCATCAACGACGACTTGATCGTTGACGGCAGCGCTTGCATCGGTTTCGATTGTGTCAACGGTGAGTCTTTCGGCTTCGACACGATCCGCCTCAAGGAGAACAATTTGCGAATCAAGTTCGACGACACTAGCGTCGCAGCTTCGTTCCCAAGGAATGACTGGCAGCTGACGGCCAATGACTCGGCCAACGGCGGCGCCAGCAAGTTCTCGATCGACGACATCAGCGGCAATCGCACACCGTTCACGGTTGAGGCCAACGCTCGGAACAACTCGCTCTACGTCGATGACGGCGGCCGCATTGGAAGCCGCACATCGACTCCCTCGACGGAGATCCACACTGTCGACGGCGACACGCCCACTCTTCGGCTGCAGCAGGACGGCTCGTCCGGTTTCGCGCCGCAAACGTGGGACGTGGCGGGCAACGAGACGAACTTCTTCATTCGGGACGTCACGAACGGGTCCACTCTGCCCTTCCGGATCCGCCCCGGCGCGCCTACCAGCAGCATTTTTGTCGACGTAGACGGCACAGTCGGCATTGGCACGGCGTCCCCGGCCCTCGACAATGCCGGCGTCCACGTGAAAAGCACGAACGACACGACGGCCGCATCAGTGGGTATCGGCGTGGACGCTTCCGCTGCCGGAAACTGCGCAATGAACCTGCAATACGGGCCGGCCCAGGGCCACAACTTCATCACAGCTCGTCCTTGCTCCGGAAACGAACGGATGCGGATGTTTGTCGGTGCTACCGAGACGATGACTTTGCTCACGACGGGAGTCAACATCACCGGCGACCTCACGGTTTCGGGAGACTGCACGGAAGTTGACGGAGCCTGCGCCGATTTCGTTTTCAAACCTAGCTACGAGCTGGAGTCGATTGAAGAGCACGCCAAACTCATGTGGGAGAATAGCTACCTCCCGGAGGTTGGCCCGGCTTCGGCGACGGGATTCAGCGTCGGACGGAAGACGACGGGAATTCTGCACGAGCTCGAAAAGGCGCACATCTACATCGAGCAACTCAACGAAACGGTGGTTGCACGCGACGCCGTGATCAGCGAACTGCTTGAGCGGGTCGAACGCCTGGAACAGCAGTAAGTCTGCAACCGATCTCAGACCAACCGCACGGATTGATCACCAGCGGGGCTAGGCCATACGCCTAGCCCCGCTCTTTTTTCGCTCTGCTCTTCAGCGGCGTTTCCAGCCCTCGCGCCTCGCCGCCGCCAAGTCCTCGCTGTTTGGCCTGTCCTGTCACGATTGGCTCCGCCCCAGGGATCGCAATGCGTCGTAGACCGCCCGTAGCGGTTTTGTGATTCGCCAACTTTGGCTACCGTGGAACTCGGCAAGAGCCTTGGTGAGATCTTGGGCCTCGAGCGCACGATCTTCCAGGAGGCGACGCAGGCAAGCTATCTCTTCCTTCTGTTCGCCAATAACGTGCTGCGCTCCATCAACGGACTTGGCAAGTGCCTCGGCCTTAGACTGCGTCTGCGCCAGCTCTTGGCGCTTATCTTGCAGCACGGACCGCACCTCGTCGAACTCTTGAGCCGCCGCCTGAGCCGACTGACTCTCTTCTTGCACCCGTCTACGCAGCGACTGTAGTTCCCCGCCCGCTGTCGCCAGCTTTTGGGCTTTCTCCTCCAGGGCCCTGGAGTGTTCCGTCAACCGGGCAACTTCGCCCATCTGGGCCGATCTGGCGTTTTCGAGATTCGCCGCGTGCCTCTGGATGTCGTGAGCCCGGCGCGAAACCCGAAGTATGTCGTGTCTATAGAGACGAGAGACGGCAGAATGTGTCTCGAAGAGCTGTTTAACCTTGTTGTCGACCGAATTCTCCCAAATGAAGCCTTGTCGACCAATCTGGTCGATCATCCCGGCCAGCTCGATAATAGGACCCGGACATCCCGACTGGGCCAAGTCGTCCAACTTCGAGGCGCTGTGCCGAAGATCTTTCCGGACCGCTTTGTCGATTGCCGCCCGAGCCTTCTCATCGATGCCCTCCACAGGCAAAGAAAGAATTTCAGCGCTCGGGGCCAGCGCAGCTCCCCAATCCGCCAGAAGCCGATCATAAGTGACGAGAGCACGCGGAGCGTCGCTCGTGTCTCGCAGTAGCGCGAGATTGTAGTTGTACCAAATCCCAAGTCCCTCTTCGATCGAAAAGCCGTCCCGACGTTCGAGCGACTTGGCCACATCGAGGGGATTCCGGGCCACAAGCAGGCATCCGAAGGCAATACCGAGCTCAGCTAGGACATCTTTCCACAACGGAAACAGGATCACCGTCCTCGGGTCTTTCCAGGCCCACAATCTCTGGTGCATGAACTTCGTCTTGACCAGATCGACAAGCTCTTCGCGCAGCGGAGCCACTTCCGGCGATCGATGCCATCCATGCGGCAAATCAAAGGAAGTGTCCCAGGACGTGTTCAATCTTTGAAGCGTCCTCTCATGGATATCCCAAATGTCTGTCCGCTCCCAATAGCCCGCGGGGTTGTCGGGAAGGGTGGGCATTAGGTCGCTCTCTTCGCCCAGGTACGCGCCCAGCAACTGCACCACACGCGCTGTCACCGAGGTGCCGCTGCGGTGCATTCCCAGTACCGCGATCGCCTTTGAGTTCGGCTTCGTCATCCCACAGTTCCTTCAATTGACACTACAGCTCCTTCTTCTTCTTGGCTGGCTTGGCGTTGCCGGCCCGAGCAGCACAGTGCTATATGCTACCGGATCTCCGGTTGGACGATGGCTTGCCAGCCAGGCCAGCCTTGTCTCGAAGCTTCTAGAATAAATGTTTGCGTACTGCGGTGCGGCTAACGTGAAGCTGCGTGACGAGTCTGTCGAGCCTGAATGAAGACGCGCCCTCTTGGGGTCAATACCGACACAAGCGAACCGAATGCACCGTCGACGCAACAATTCGGGCCGGCGTTTCTTGCCCGAACGGCTCTTCGGCGCCAAGATAGTCGAGGGAGCGGGTGGTACGTTGCGAGGAATCCTTTTAGCTTTCGTCGCTTTCTCGGCATCAGTAGCGCCGATTACGGCAGAGTCTCTGTTGCCGGCCCTCACCTCCGAGCAAGCGGAAGAAGCGCGCGTTATCGTCACGGCGTTCAAGAAAGACCGCCGGGGCCCGTTCTACCGCATTCGTTGGTTCTGTAACGACGGCACGAATCATCCTCCCTCTCCATATCCCTGCGGCGATCGCGGCGGCGGCCGGCAACATGCCTCGCTCAAGGCAGAAATCGGCGAGCTTGCCAAGTGGTACGTCGATGTCGGCACGATTCTGGCGGGCAAGAGCTTCGACGATCTCTTCGACCCTGCGCGTGACCACCACCGCCTCAAAGAACTCGTGGCTGAGCACTATCTTGAACAGGTCGACGACGGTTGGATCTACCGCCGGGCGTACGGCTACCGCGGAGCGCGACAGGCTGAGGACGAAGAGCGCGCTGGGCAGGCCTTCCTGAAGAAAGCGCTGTCGCAACAAACTTGGGCCCGCCGGCGACGATTCTTGGCAACCCAGCTTGTCGAGGTGATGCCTCACGGTGCTAAGAGCGGTGCGGTGAGCCGAATCCGCTCGCTGTCTTTGCTCATCGCCGAAGATGACGCGCGCTTCCAACCACTGCGCGCGAAGATCCATTCCGCCCCCGATGCGCGAGATCTCGACGCCGTGCGGCGCTTTCTGAAGACCTACAATCCAATCGGAGAGGCCAGGGATCGAATCGAGGAGCTCGTCGCGCTGCTGGAAGCAGAACAAGGCGGCGGTGTTCTCGCGGAACGCTTACCTGCTTTTAGGAAGACTCTTGGCGACGGCGCGGCCGCTCGGCACGCGGACCGGCTGGCCGCTGCGCTGCGCGACAAAGACAATGAAGCGGTCTACGCGGCCGGTGCTTCGGTTGCCCGGGAGGTCGCTCGGGGCATCGACGAGTCGAGCGATGGCGCGGCCAACCTCCGTGCGATGGACTTTCTCAGCGCTCTCCGCGCCACCGCCTTCGGCTTTTCACCTGACCCGAACGGGAAGACGAGGAGACGACTGCTTGAAGAGCTCGGCCATGACTTCGCCTATGCCTACGCCGAGGGACTATTCTCGGAGCGACAGCTTCGCGTGATCGATGCCGAACGAAAGGCGCTGCTGTCGCAATCGGAGCGCGATGCCGAGAGCTACTTCTCCGACATCACCTATTTGGCGCGAGCAATCGAATGGGCACGCGCTACCGCCGCTAGAGAATTCGGTCCCGTCGCGAATCGCTTTGCGCGTTTCGAACCCAAGGCTGACGGACTCGTCGACCACATCTTGCGTGGGTCCCCGGCGCTTGGCATGGCCCGTCGAATGGATGCGCTCTACGCCGACGCGGGCCGCGAAGTGGGCGTAAGTCATCACATCTTCAGTGAAACCTCAGGGCTTGCGCTGGGCCTTAACCCCGGAACCGCCGAGGGAATCTTGCATTTTCTCGATGCGGGAGCGGAGTCATCCGGCGTCGACCCAAACGCAATTTATGTCATTCCCCAGACGGTTTCGGATCTTCATCCGATGGCTGGCGTGCTCACGCTCGATTCCGGCAACGCGCTTTCGCACACACAACTGCTTGCAGCGAGCCTGGGCATTCCCAATGCGGTTATTTCGTCGGATCTCTTGCCGCAGATTAGACAATACGAAAACAAACGCATCTTTTACTCAGTGGGGCCGCGCGGCGGAGTGACGCTGCGCCAGGCCGCCGCGCGATCTGAGGCCAAGATCGTCAGGAAGATGCGCTTGCCTATTGAAAATGTGGACCTGGCTCGAGATAGCCCGCGACGGCTCAAAGATCTCACGGTGGAAGACGCCGGCGTCATCGTCGGTCCAAAAGCCGCCAATTTAGGCAGGCTAACGCGAATGTTTCCCGGCCGCGTCGCGCCGGGACTGGCCATACCCTTTGGGGTTTTCGTCGCGCACGCCTCTCGTCGGCTCGGTGAGGACTCGACGCGTTTTGACGTCCAGATTCGTGATGCATTCGCAGAAGCTAGAAGGCTCGAATCTAATGGCGCTTCTCGAGCAGAGCTTGCGGCGTTCATTTACCCCAAGCTGGCGATTTTTCGCGAGCGTATCCGCACAATGGACCTAATTCCAGCATTCGAGCAGGGTCTACGGCGAAGGCTGCGCGAGACGTTTGGAGAGTCCGGAGCCTACGGCGTCTTCATCCGAAGCGATACCAACGCCGAAGACTTGCCGGAGTTCACCGGCGCCGGCCTCAACTTATCCGTAGCAAATCAGGTTGGCGAGGATGCCATCCTCCAGGCCATACGCAACGTCTGGGCCTCTCCTTACACCGACCGCGCCTATGAATGGCGTAGCCGGGCGTTCGAGAACCCCGAAGACGTCTATCCATCGGTGGTCGTGATGCGCACGGTGGCCGCTGATAAGTCCGGTGTGATTGCAACGGTGAATCTGTTGGGCGGAACCCCCGGCGAGATCACGGTAAATGTCAGCGAAGGCATTAGCGCGGTGGTCGACGGCGGCGTCGCCGAGTCGTTGCTGTTGGGTCCAGATGGAAGCGTTCGCTTGCTTGCGCAGGCGCGTCTGACCTATCGCAAGGTCGTCGACCCAGCTGGAGGGCTCAAGGTAATTCCGCCAACCGGCGCTGAGACCCTGCTCGATGCGGGAGAAATCGAACAGGTTCGAGAGATGGTGCGCGAAGTACTCGAGAAATACCCCAAGTCATTTGACCAAACGGGCGCCGCCTTGCCGTTTGACATTGAATTCGGTTTCGAGGGGGGCGATCTCCGCCTTTTTCAGATTCGACCGCTGGTGCGACGGGGCGCGTCAGATGTGAATCATCTGAACAAGAACGACCATACGGTTCGACTCGACGAGGTCCCTTCGTGAAGGCGATTACCGGGTTCGCGCTGTCTTTGGTGGTGGCGGCCCCGCTCGGATCTTATCCGCTCGACGGCTATTCCTCGACGGGCATTCGTCGATTGCTGGGATATCGCCTCGCATACGAGGGAAAGCTGCAAAGCGGGTTGCGCCTGCCTGAAGGGGCGCTTCTCAACGAAAACGACGTAAGGTTGCGTCTGCGCGGCGTCAACGATGATTTCGACGTCTCGGCATCGACGCCGAAGAACCCGGAGCTGCAAAGCGGTCTCGATCAGATCGCCGCCGAGCTCGATCCATCCTATTCAATAGCGCTGCTCGAGATCAGCGATCCGAAGAACCCGCGCTACGCGGCGATCCGTCCCGAGGTAAAGCGGATCCCGGGCAGTGTCGGCAAGCTGCTTGTCGCGACCGGTTTCTTCGACGCCTTGCGATTACGTTTCCCGGGTGAAGTTGCCGCGCGCCAAGAATTTGTCAAGAGCACGTTGATCACGGCGGATTCGTTCGTTCATCTCGACGGCAAGACCGTCCCTTTCTTCAACGAGGGCGACGATCAGGTGAAGCGCCGCCGCATCGAGATCGGTGATCGTTTTAGCCTCTACGAGTGGCTCGACCATATGCTCTCGCCAAGCTCGAACGCCTCCGGCTCAACAGTCTGGAAGCAGGCAATGCTGTTTCGCGAGTTCGGCGCTCGCTATCCCCTCGCGCCAGAAGCCGAAGAAGAGTTTCTGAAAACGACTCCCAAGATGGAGTTGCAGCGCAGGAGCCTGGAGGCCCTCGCGGCCCCATTGCGTGACGCAGGCATCAACACGGACAATCTGAGACTCGGCACGTACTTCACACGCAACGCTTCGGCGGTGATTCCTGGAACCTCCAGCTACGGCAATCCGCTTGAGCTGATGCGGTGGCTAGTGCGGCTCGAGCAAGGCAAGATCGTCGACGAGTGGTCGAGCCTCGAACTCAAGAAGCTGATCTACTTTAGCCGTCGTCGCTACCGCTACGCATCTTCTCCAGCCCTGAACAAGGCGGCCGTCTACTTCAAATCCGGCTCGCTGTATAACTGCCAAGAAGAGGCTGGCTATACCTGTCGTCAATACGAGGGCAACAAGCGAAACCTGATGCACTCGGTCGCGATCGTGGAGTCCGGCGAAAAAGCCTATCTGGTCACGATGATGTCCAACGTGCTAAAGAAGAACTCGGCCGTCGAGCACCAAACAATTGCGACGCGAATCGAACGCTTGATCCAGGGGCTGTAGCCAAATTCGTCAGCGTGCCTGATACGGGCCGTGTACAGCCGTGACGCGCATCGACTCGTCGGAATCTTCAATCACGATCGCGCGATAGGAGCCGCCGCCCGGCTCGACCCGAATCAGGATGTGTCCCTGGCTGACCAGCAGTCGGTCGAGCATCGGACCGATCACATCGCGATTCACCTTCATCATGTTCGTCGCTAGCACGTCGCGATCGTCGGGATAAAGCCGCTTCGACAACATCCGGTCAAGCACGTCGTGGCCCGGGTGGTCGGAGGACCATACCGGCAAGATCCAAAGCCGGGGACGCAGTGCGGAGACAAAGAACGCATTCGTCGAATCGCGATTGCCATGATGATTGGCAACGGCGACCTCGACTGGACCGACGGCCTTGGCGACCGGCGTTTCGACGTCTTGCCACGGCGGCGCTCCGGCCGGCGGGTTGCCTGGCATGTCGCCGCCGCTGTAGTAATCGAACCGTCCGTAGCTGATGCGGATCGCCTGACTGCACTGGTTTTCGGTGGGCCAGTCCTGGCGCGACAGGTCGCGGTATTGCGCGGGGAAGTGTTGGCGTGTCGCGTCTCCGACTCCCGTCCAAACCTCTCCATTGGCGGCGATGTTACGAACCTCAAACTCGGGATACTTCTCTGGATTTCGGAGCAAGACGATCTGGTCGCGGCGCCCCGGGCGGAGCTGCTCGGCACGCATCTTGCCGGCGGCGACGCGCGCCTTGACGAAGGCCATGTAGTTCCGGGCGGAGGGGTCGTCTATCGGAGCAGGATATTCGTACTTGGGCCAGCCGCGATCGATCATTCTGGCGATCGGCAGGTGCTCGTCGACCTCACTGAAGCCGGCGCGGCGGTAGGGACCGTGCTCTGATGCGGGCGAGGACTCTACCAGGGCACCCATATGATCGCTGTGCAAGTGGGTGAGATATCCGTAGTTGATCGCCGGCTCGGCATCGTGCCCTAGAACGCGGCGAGCGTAGCGTGCGATCACCTCGCCCGCCGACCGTGAGACATCCGGCTTAGGGTTGGTGTGGTTTGGGTCACCCACTCCCCAGCCGCCGTCGCCGGCGTCGATTAACAGCGAGGTGCCGTCGGGAAAGACAAGCAGCGCAGAGTTTCCGCGACCGGTGTTGATCTGGTGAATGTCGAGAAAACCGGGCTCCCAAGCGGGCAGCCTCTCGCCGACGGTTTGAGCGGGGGCAAGAACGACCGAAGCGAAAAGAAAGACGAAGGGGAGAAAGCAAGTCATCGAAGCTCCTTGGAGCGATCTAGACTCAACCCTAGCGACCTCATAGCGAGGACCGCAAGCCGCTGGCGCTCGGGCTCTCCAGCCGCCAATGGCTATGGGCGATCGCAAACCCGAGGAGAGGAATCTGAGTCATCGCCAGAAAGGACACTCGAACGAATCGTATTTCGAACGGTGAATCGCGTCGCTCGCCGACACACTCACCCTGGGTCCTTGCTCATTTGTCCGCGCGGTCGGCGCAACCGACCTCGCCCAACTTTACCGCATCTCGCAGCTCTCTCAGCGGGATCTCACCATTCTTGTCGAAGTCCGCACACTCCAGAAGGCTCCGAAGCGTCTTCCTGGTTTTCCTGGTCCCATTCGACTTTCGTGATTACTCCGTCTTCGTTGGCGTCGAGCTCGGAAAATAGGATCGCCACGTCGCCAGCTAGCTTGTTGGCTACGTCGGCAGGAACTACCTGGTAGACAGTCGTCGCTCCATCGAGGTTGGTGACCTGGCCCCGCGCCGGTGGGGCGGCGACGTCGGCATCACTTGCGAGCAGTTGGTCGTTCACTACAGGAAGAGTTCCCTCTTCCCACCGTTGCTCGACTGAAAGACGAGGCTGCTCGGCACTCTCGCCGGCGGGCCGCGCCCGGTCGCTCTTTCGAGGCCTGCCGAGGGAGATGCTGGCCTTCTTGCGCGGCAGCGGTGCGTTCGATGACGAAACAACCACCCTGGGCAGACGGATAAACCCTGAGGTTCCGCCGCCGTGCGCGATGACAAGGGCGACCGCGCCGAAGGCAACGACGGACGCCACCGATCCATTGAGCAGAGCACTGACGCGCGGCATGCCGGCCCGCGACACGTAGAAGACGGGTATACCATCAGCGCTCACCGGGAATCGGCCAGAAGGAGACGACCTCTTCCGATACTCTCGTCGCAACAGGTGTTGTCGGCCTACCGACACGAATGCGTCCGCCAGTAGGCCGCTTCTATTCGCAACTCCCGATTCTTGATCGAAAATCCCGAGCATCTCTTCGGCGTACCGACGACGAAAGTCCTTCGGGTGTAGGCGCAGGAGACAGACGTAGAGAAGGCGCGTCACGATGCTTTCTCGGGCTGGACCATCCCCAACCGAATCCGCCCCTCTCGAAGTACGCTCTCAAGCCGCTCGATTTCAGACGAAAGGACTCCACGTCCAAGCGAGCTCAACCGATAGCGGCGCCGCCTTCCATCCCTGCCTTCGCCGCCCTGCGGGAGCTCACGAATTAGGCCGAGTCCGGTCATCCGCTGGAGGTTGTCGTAGAGCGTCCCCGGCCCCAGCTTGAGACGCCCTTCGGACTGCCGGGATACCTCTTGCATGATCGCGTAGCCATGCATGTCTTCGGCGGCTAGGGCCAGCAGGACCTGCAGACTTGCTGCTGACAAGGGGAGGAACTGGCCAAGATCGTCCTTCTTCATACTCGTAATCCGTTATATCGGATTACGAGTATGAAGTCAATCGGAGCGAGGCAGTCAAGGGTCGACCCGACAAGTTTTCGTTGTTAAGCGGCTTGCGGACCACAGGGTCGGACCCGCTGCCTACTCAATAAACGTAACCTTGTTGATCTCGCGCAGCGTCGTGATTCCTTCTCGCACGCGCTCGACCGCCGACTCGCGCAGCGTCTTCATCCCTTCCTCGCGAGCAGCTCGACTGATCTCCGACGACGGCCGCTTCTCAAGGATGAGCTCTCTGATGCGGTCGGACATGTCGAGCAACTCGTGGATTGCCGTGCGGCCCCGAAAGCCCGTACCTCCGCACTCGATGCACCCTTCGGCCTCCGAAAACTCGAAATCGCGCCACTCGACCGGGTCTAGCCTGGACTCGGCGATCACCTCGTCGGTGTGGCGGACCTTCTTGACGCAGTGCGGGCAGATCAGGCGCACCAGCCGCTGGGCCAGTATACAGTTGAGCGCCGAAACGAAGTTGTAGGCCTCCACACCCATATTGAGAAACCGTCCAAGCACGTCGACCACGTTATTGGCATGAACAGTAGTGAAGACCAAGTGGCCGGTTAGAGCCGACTGGATAGCGATCTGGGCGGTTTCGGAGTCGCGGATCTCGCCGACCATGATCTTGTCGGGGTCGTGACGCAAGATCGACCGCAGACCGCGCGAGAAGGTCAGCCCCTTCTTGTCGTTGACCGGGATTTGCGTGATGCCGTGGAGCTGATACTCGACGGGGTCCTCGATCGTGATGATCTTGTCCTCGTCGGTTTTGATTTCGCTCAGCGCCGCGTAGAGCGTCGTCGTCTTGCCCGAACCGGTCGGGCCGGTAACGAGCACCATGCCGTACGGTTCATTGACGTAGCGTGAGAAGCGGCGTTGATCTTCGTCCGAGAACCCGACGACATCGAGCGAAAGCTGCTTGAACTTCTCGCTCATCGACTCTTTGTCTAGCACGCGCAGAACTGCGTCTTCGCCATGGACGGTCGGCATGATCGAGACGCGGAAGTCGATTTGGCGCCCCTTGTAGCGCACTCTAAAACGGCCGTCTTGCGGAATGCGCCGCTCGGCGATGTCGAGTTCGGACATCACCTTGATGCGCGACAGGATCGTCTCATGCCAGTCTTTTGAGATCGGCGGCATGGCGTAGTGCAAGACGCCGTCGATGCGGTACTTGATGGCGACTTCGGCGTTGCGCGTTTCAACGTGGATGTCGCTGGCTCGACGTTCTAGGGCGTTGAAGATCGTCGTGTCGACGAGCTTGATGACGGGCGAGAGATCAGCGCTCGATGTGAGCTTTTCAATCGAGAGGGTTTCGTCGCCGCCATCGTCGTCGCCGCTAACCTCGAGTACAAAGCCTTCGGTAGCCTCCTCGAGAACCCGCTGCGACTGGTCGGTCTTCTTGAGGAGGTCGCTGATCTGTTTCAGCGTGGAGACATGGATACGGATCTTCTTGCCGAGCAGCAGCGAGATCTCGTCCAGCTCGGTAAGCCGGCTCGGATCTGCAATGGCAATCTCGAGCCCAGCCTCGCCCTCGCCAAGAGGCACGAAGTTGTGCCGGAACATTAGATCGACCGGGATCGAGCGAAATAGCTCGGCGTCGATGTGCGCTTCGGCTAGATCGACGAACTCGTAGCGATAGCGCGCCGCTAACTCGCGGGCTTCTTGCTCGCCGTCGTGTTCGATCGGAAGGACTTCTTCGGCGCTCGCCATACCTCTACCTATTATCTTGACGGATGTCGGCCGCTAGGCGTGCATCTGTTTTTCGCCGGCGACCAACGACCGGGCTCGACACCTTCTTTCGCGGCGAAACTGGGCCGTGCGTCCGGCGTGAGGTTTGAGCTCTCTCCCTGCCCCGGCCCGGTGTCAACACAACCCGAAGCTTTCGTGCTCCGTTACTATGTTGGGAGGAGTCGGCACGGGATCGATGTTCGTACGGCTTATCGTGCTTGCGCTTGTCCCCGCCCTTCTACTGGCGGCCGAGATCAAACTGTTTCTGGTCGACGGGGACGCGCTGTTGGTGCGCGAATACGAAGTCGTCGAAGATCGCGTGCGCTACTTCAGCACCGAACGGAGCGCCTGGGAAGAGATCCCGGTAGAGTTCATCGACCTCGACAAGACTCGTCAGACCGAAGAGCGCAAACTGAAGCGCTTCGAGTCAATGCGAGCCGAGAGCCGCGTGGAACGACAAGCCGAGAGGCTCGCTCGCACCGAGCTCCACAATGTCCCCTACGAGGACGGCGTCTACTACTGGGAGGGCTCTTCAGCCTCGTCGGTGCGACAAGCTCCGATCGTAATCGACAATGCGACCAGCCGCACAGTGATGAAGATCTTTTCTCCCATCCCCATCGTCCCGGGCAAGACGGAACTTGCGATCGACGAGGCGCACGCTCCGTTTGCAACGACGGTGACCAAACCGATGTTCTTCGTGCGCGACCCGACAATTCTGAGCTTGCGCATGGTTCGCGTCGAGTCTCAACAGAAAAAGAACCGCCGCATCGTACAGACGATACTCAAAGCTCCGCAAACGAACGAGTTCATCGAGCAACAGGAAGAAATCGAGCTTTTCCGCCAGCAGCTCGGGCCCGGAGTCTACAAGATCTGGCCGGTCCAACCGCTCGAGGCCGGCGAATACGCGATCATCGACTTCACACCAGGAGAGCAAAACCTACGGGCGTGGGACTTTGGCGTGACGCCCAGCGAGACGGAAGCGGCTCCAGAGCCGGAATGAAGATCGCGTTGAGCTTGGCTGCGGCGGCGCTCTGCCTAGCCGGTGCGTTCGTCTTCCTCGGAGGCGATCAGCCGATTAGAGTCGCCTCCGCAACCGTCGAGCGTGGGGAGGCCCGCAGTGTACTTTCCACCAACGGCCGCGTCACGGCTGGGCGCGACATTGAACTTTTCGTCGAGACGACCGGGCGCACCTTGCGGCTCGGCGCCGCGGAAGGCGACACAGTCGAGGCGGGGGCTGTACTTGCGGAGATCGATGACGGCGCCGCACGGGCCGATTTAGCTCAGGCTCGGGCGCGGCTGGAAGTCGCACAGGCCGAGTTCGCCGCCGTTCGGAGAGGTCTCGCACCCGCGGAACGGGCTCGTGTCGAGAGCGAGCTTGCCGAGGCAAAGCGGTTCCTCTCTGCGGCGGAATCGAGTTTGGCGAGCCTGCGAAGACTCGCCGAAAGAAACGCCGTTCCTCGCGCTGAGGTAGACGCCGCCGAACAGCGGCTCAAGAGCGCCGCCAGCGCGGTAGAGCTTCATAAGAAACAACTGGCCCTCGGGTCACTGCGAGAGGAGGGCGAGCGAGCGGAAGCGCACGCCCGCGAAGCAAAATCCTCCGTTAGAGCGGCGGAGCGTCGACTCGGTTCGTCGACGGTACGCGCACCCTTTCGGGGCGTCGTCTATTCCCTGCCCGTACGAGAAGGCTCCTACGTTCGACCCGGCGATCTTGTTGCTCGAGTCGGTTCGACCGACGCGGCACGGGTGAGAATCTGGGTTGACGAGCCCGAACTCGGCCGGTTGACACTCCGCGACCAGGTCACGATTACCGCCGACGCCTATCCAGGGCGTAGCTGGAGCTGCAGCCTGGACCGGCTGCCGAGCGCGGTAATCGAGCTGGGGTCGCGACGCGTGGGTGAGGCGGGATGCAGCGTCGAGCAGGCCGACGAGCAGTTGCTGCCCAACTTGACCGTCAACGTGGAGATCTTGGTCGACCGCGCGGAGAGTGCTTTATTGGCGCCGCGAGAAGCGATCTGGAGAGACGGTGAGGAGGAGTTGGCGTGGACGCTCGACGAGCAAGGTCGGGCCAGGCGCGTTTCGGTCATAGTCGGCGTTCGCGGCGCGTCCAAGTTGCAGATTGTCTCGGGTCTCGACGCGGGCGCGACGGTACTACTGCCTGGCGCTGAGCCGTTGAGCGACGGTCTTCTCGTGGAAGTTGTTTCGCCATAGATCTGAGGGAGAACTATGACTGTCGAAAGTTGCTTATTCGGACGATGTCGTTCGCCGTTCAACCTAGTAGTTACAGCATCGCTTCTCGCGGGGCTGATACTTTCAGCGCCGAAAGGGCTAGCGCAGAATGTTCGCCCGATCACCTTGCGCGAGGCCGTTCAGATCGCGCTCAAGCAAAACCCAGACGCGGCATTGGCGCGAATCGAGGCGCTCAAGGCGAGCCACGAAGCGGTCGAGGCCCGTGCCGCGTTCTCGGCTAGCGTCTACGCCGGCTCGGGTCTCGGCTACACAGACGGCATCCCGCAGAGCATCGAGGGAGCGAATCCGTCGATCGTACAGGTCACGGGACGCCGGCCGCTCTATGACCGCAGTCTGCTGCGTCAGATACGAGCAGCCAACGAGGATGCCCAAGCAGCTTCGTTTCGGTCTCTTTCTAAGAAGGACGAGATCGCCTTTCAGGTCGCGACGACGTTCCTTGATTTTGAAAGCGAGCGCCGTCGCGTGGGTTTGATCACCGAGCAGGCGGACCGCCTAGGACGAGCTGAGAAGGCAGTGGCCGCCCGCGTCGAGGAAGGTCGTGAGATTGAATTGTCGTTGACTCGAGCTCGACTTGAGAAGGCACGCGCCGAGCGTCGACTGGCGGAGGCGAACTCGCGGGAACTCCTGCTCGAGACGACGCTCCGCGTGCAGATCGGGATTGCCGACGACATCGCTCTCGACCCACGCCGCGAGGAGCTTGGGTTAGCTGGACGAATGCCTGAATCCGCCGCTGCGGGGGCTCGCCAGGCACTTGCCAATAGCCCTGAGCTCAAGAGCCTGGCGGCCCAAATACGCGCCCGCGATCAGGGCGTGGAAGTCGCCCGAGGCGCACTCTACCCTAAGCTGGACGTGATCGCGCAGTATTCGATGCTCTCGCGGTTCAACAACTTCGAGAAGTTTTTCAACGACTTCCAGCGCCACAACTTTCAAGTCGGCATCTCGTTGCAGGCGCCGATCTACGCCGGCAAGTCCGTTTCCTCGCGAATCGAGCGCGCCCGCATCGAAGCGCGTGAGGCCGAGCTCCGTCATGCTTCGCGGCAGTCCAGCCTGGCGATTGAGTCGCATCGCCTATACCAGCGCGTCGAGGAGGCCGACGGCCTCTTTCGCTTGGCCAAGATGGAGCTCGACTACTCGCGCGAGTCCCTTGATGTTTTCTTGGCCGAGTATGAAGAAGGCCGGATTGCTCTCGACCAGCTCGAGCGCGCGCGAGCAGAAGAGAGCATCGCCTGGGAAGCTTACTACCGATCGCTCTACATCCTTGAGAAAGCACGACTAAACGTGCTGCGCGGCAGCGGCGAGTTGGCCGCCGCTCTCGACTGAATCCGCGGCGGCGCAGTTTGACACTCTGTCGGAGGCCCCGATACACTGACGGGTTCCACTATGATTCTCGCGAGACCCATCATCGCCTATCTCGCAAAAGAGCTTTCCCGCCGACTTGCGAAGGGCGCCTGCCAGATTAAGGACCAAGCAGTCCTGGGCGAGGCCTTTGAAACGATCATCGTCGACGAGCTCAGTCTTGAGGATGAGATCAACGTCGAGGTGCGCGAGCTGCTCAATCAATACGGCGATTACATGCGACAGAAACAGATCCCCTACCAGGAAATGTTTCGCAAGGTGAAGCGCAAGGTGCTCGAAGAACGCGGGGTCGTCTCAGCGCAAGCTCACGGACCCGGAGAGCGGACCATGAAGATTTCGCGCGACAAGCTGACCGAGCTCTCTCACAAGCTTGCCGCGCGGCTGCCGCGCACCCCCGGAGTGCGAGTTCTGAAGGGCTGGAACGAAGTGCGCCTCGAAATCCAACAGGACTTCACTGACATTTTGCGAATGGAAGAGACCGTCGACCGCCGAGCACGCGAGATGATTGAATCTCAGCAGCGCGAAATTCCCGAGGGCAGCGAGGAATGGAGCGTGCTCCATCGCCGCTACTACGAGCAGGAGATGCGCCGCCACGGCATCGAGCTCCACGCCCCCGAAACGCCGCAGCTCTAAGACCCTTTCAGCGATTGTAGATCGGCGTCACGCCGCGAAGGCGAAGCCAGACTTCGTCGCAGGCGGCCCGCGTGGCTTCGTCGAGGGATGGTCCGAATGCGGCCTTGACGTTACTCTCCAAGTGCTCGAACTTCGAAGCGCCCAGGATAACCGACCCTACCGACTGCTGCTGGGTCAACCAGCGCAGGGAGAGTTCGATGAGGCTCAATCCAGCTCGCTCCGCGATGCCTCGGAGGGCCTCGACCGCCTCAAAGGCTTCGGGGCGCCAGTAGCGTTTCTGGTATTGCTGGTTGGCGTCGAAACGCCCGCCCGGCTCAGGAGCCGCCGCCGATGAGTGCTTGCCGGTAAGCAACCCTCCGGCCAGCGGATTGTAGACGACCAGGCTGACTCCGAAGCGGCGAGCGAATGCGAGATACTCCTGCTCCAGGCCGCGCGCGAGCAGATTGTACATTTGCTGTGAAATCCGCGGTGGTTGAAGCGCTAGCTTTTCGGAACTCCATTGCATCTCACAGGCTTGCCAGCCGCTGTAGTTCGAAAACGCTCCGTACCGAATCTTTCCCTCTTGCCGAAACGTCTCCAAGGCCTCCAAAGATTCATCCAGCGGCACATCATAGTCCGGCTGGTGCAGGTAATAAACATCGAGATAGTCGGTTCCGAGCCTGCTTAGGGAGTCTTCGAGCGCCCGGCGCATCGAGGGCAGCGAGAGTCCCGCATAGTCAGGCATCTTGCCGCGGGCCTTGCTCGCCAGGATCACATTCTTCCGACGCTCGCCCAAACAACGCCCCAAGATCTCTTCAGAGCGCCCCTGGGTGTATACATTGGCAGTGTCGAAAAACGTGATTCCTTGATCGAAACAGAAGTCGACCATTCGACCGGCTTCAGCCTCTTCGGTTTGGCCTCCGAACGTCATAGCGCCCATACAGAGACGCGATACTCGGAGGCCGTCGGGCAGGAGTAAGCTGCTTTCCATAAATCTTGATTCCCCCAGGTAGGCATCCTCCGTCGCTCAAGCTGCTCCAGTGCGCTAACGATCTAGACGCAATGATGGACGTCGTGAAGATTGCTCTCCAGATTCTAGCAGCGGCTTGAAATCGCACCGAACACGCCATTGGAATTTCGCACGGCGACGACGCGCACAAGTCGTTTCGACGAGGGAGCTCCGACCAGGAGGTGTGTTCTAGGCTGGTTCGAATCTTAGTGCTGGGCAACCCATCCAACCGGGGGAGAAACGCATGCTATCGTGATGGAATGAGGTCGTTTGGGCATGCCCGGGCACTGGTCTGGGCGCTGGCTGTGCTGCTCGCTGGAGCCGCGTTCTTAGACGCCCAGCGGACCTATCGCGACATCGAGTTGCCGCCTCCCGCGTTGCTTCCCGAGCCAGTCGACGGCGACCAGCCGGCCGAACTCTATCTCGCGCGACTGGCCTACACTGACCTCTACGCCGGGGAGCTCCTCTCCGAGCGACCGTGGCAAATCGATTCTCCCGCCGCGGAACGCCATTTCTTGCAGGGGGTGCGGAGGCTCTCCAACATCGACGCCAGTCCGAAAGAGCTCTACCTTCGCGCGACCGATGACAACGTCTTCGACTACCCTGTCCTTTACGCCGTCGAAGCGAGCTATTGGGATCTCACCACGGACGAAGTGGAGCGCCTGCGCGAGTATCTCTTGCGAGGCGGGTTTTTAATCCTGGATGACTTTCATGGCCCACAGGAATGGGCGCGGTTTCTCGTCGGCATGCAACAGGTATTTCCGGATCGCCCAATTCGAGATATCCCGCCCGAAGACGAAATCTTCCACGTACTCTATGACCTGGAGCCCGGCGAGCAAATCCCCGGCGTGCAGATGCTCTACACCGGAAATCCCGCCGAGCAAGGCGGCGTCACGCCTCACTGGCGCGGCATTTACGACGACGACGGCCGCCTGATGGTGATGATTAATTTCAATATGGACCTCGGCGACGCCTGGGAGCACGCCGATTGGCCCGAGTATCCCGAGCGCTATACGGCTATGGCCTATCGTATGGCTTTGAATTACATCATCTACTCGATGACCCACTAATTCTGCCGGTTCCACCCAAGGGGCTGATAGAGCCGGAACATTAACTCTGCCTCGCTTGCTCACGGATTGTGATCAGCTCCTTCATCACGTGCGCCAATGACTTCTTTGAGCCGGTCGCGCCAAAGGCATCATGCACATCGTTGTAGAGCGCATACAACGCTGAGTAAGTCTTCGCAGCCGGCTTGGTTGGGCGGTACGTCAGCTCTTTCACGCCGGTAAGCAGTCGCTGTGCGGCGCGAACGTTTCGAAACGCCCGACCCGCAACAGCTCCGCATATGGCGGCCCCTAGGGCACAGGTCTGCGTCGTCCGGCTGATCTTGATGGGTCGGTTACATGCGTCGGCATAGATCTGCATCAGCAGCGGATTCTTCTCGGCGACTCCGCCGCAGGCGACGATTTCTTTGATGGGAACGGCGTACTCCTCCAAGCGATGGATGATCTTGAGCGCCCCGAAAGCCGTGGCCTCTACCAACGCCCGATAAACCTCCGGGGCAGTGGTGTGCAACGTCTGGCCGACCAGTAGCCCGGTCAGCGAGGGGTCCGCGAGCACGTTTCGATTGCCGTTGTTCCAATCGAGAGCCAACAGCCCGCTCTCGCCGGGAGCGAGTTTCGAGGCGGCTCGGGTCAACGCGGCATGGGCCCCGCCGTCGCGGGCGTATGCAGACGGAGCGAGATTCTTGACAAACCAATTAAAGATGTCTCCGACCGCGGACTGGCCGGCCTCGAGCCCATACATGCCGGGAAGAATCGATCCCTCCGCGATGCCGCACAGTCCGGGGATGTTCGGGCGCGAATCGAGTTTCGGCATCACCGTCATGTCGCAAGTGCTGGTGCCGATGATCTTCACCAAGGTTCCAGGTCTTACGCCGGCGCCGATGGCGCCCATGTGCGCGTCGATGGCGCCGACGGCCACGGGAATTCCTGCCGGCAGCCCCACCTTCGAGGCGATCTCTGCGGAAAGCTCGCCCGCCTTACGATCCGAAGTCTCTACACCGGACGCATGATGCCGGCGAACGTTGATCAGGCCGGGATCAAGCTTTGCTAAGAACGACTCACGGGGAAGTCCGCCCCAAGCCTCCCCGAACATTGCTTTGTGTCCGGCGGCGCAAGCACCTCTTGAGAGGTCGTCAGGATTCGTCCGACCGCTGATCCACGCTGGGATGAAATCGGCCAGCTCCACCCAAGAGTAGGCGGCGTCAAAGACTCTGGGAGCCGTCCGCTTGCAGTGTAGAATCTTCGACCAATACCATTCGCTGCTGTACGCGCCGCCGCAGACGTCGAGATACTTGTCGCGGCTCCGCGCCGCCAACCGGGTAATCTCAGCGGCCTCGGCGTGGGCGGTGTGATCCTTCCAGAGCCAGGCCTGAGCGGCGAGGTTCTTCTTGAATTCGGCGTGGAGGGCCAGGGGCCTTCCGGCGCGGTCTACAGGGATCGGCGTCGAGCCCGTCGCATCGACGCCGATTCCGGCTACGAGATTGGTCGAGAAACCGCGTTTGCGTTTCGCCGCGTTCACGGCGACCGAGACCGAGTGGAAGAAGCCCTCCATGTAGTCGGCAGGGTTCTGGCGCGCCAAGTTTGGGTCGCTCGCATCAAGCAAAACCCCTTCGGAACCGCTGGGATAGTCGAAAACGCCGACGGCGAATTCGCAGCCATCGTCGAGGTCGACAATCAGGCAGCGAACCGAGTTCGTGCCGTAGTCGACCCCAATCGCATACCCTCGCCGCTTCTGTTTTACCGCCAAAATTCCCTCCTCGGCTGGACAGCTCCTGATCCGCGCCGGAGTACGATCGTAAGCTACGGATCCCTCGGCGTACAAGTGCAGGCTGGCGTGCAAGCGGATCGGCTGGTTGGAACACCGACCCATCCTCGCCGAAGCGGCAATACGTCCTTCTTCGCCTACGACCTAGATGTATAATCGAGGCTCTTCTCGCAATTCTCGAGTTGGAGTGAGCTTTTCATGATACGTTTCGCGCGATTGGCGCTTACCTTTAGTCTTTGCACAATATCGGTTCAGTTTTTGGCGGCGCAAAAGCCGACCCCCCTCAAGAACTTTGACATCCGGGAATCGCTGACTGCCGGCACTCAGGCAAGCTCACTGACGGAGTCCTCGCGTCGAAGCGCATCGGAACAAGGCTCCGCAGTTCGCGAAAAGCTGCTGTCGACCCGCGGAACCGAAGGTGAAGACCTACGCTTCTCGCTCAATCGCTTCGGTCTGCCGAAGCTAGTATCCGCTCGGCGAGGCGCCTTGACGGAACCGTCCATCGGCGACCGCGCTCGGATTGCACGCGACTATCTGCTCGCAAACCCGATAGTGTTTCCGTTGCTGCCGCGCGAGATCGAGGAATTCGATACGGCGGCGCGACACGAGGCGCGAGGACTGGAAACTCTCCGGTTGAAGCAACGAATCGGCGCCATTCCCGTCTACGGCGGCGACATCACGATCGCCTTCGACAGCCTCGGCCGGATTGTCCAGATTGGCGCCGGAGACGTCGTCACCGGGGTCGATGGGGAGATGACGCCTCAGGTTTCCGCCGAGTCCGCGGTACTCTCCGCCGCTCGCAGCCTGGGCGCGAATGCCGACGCACAGACCGGCCCGGCGCCGTCGCCGTCGCGCGGTTGGTTCGGCCTGATCAATCCATTCGGGGGAGGCGACGTCGCCGTCCAACTCGTGGCGTTCCCGATGAGCCTCCGAACGGCTCGGCCGGCGTGGCGAATCTTGATCGGCTCTCCGCAGGGCGATCATGAGGTCTTGATCGCAGCCGACAGCGAAGAGCTGCTCATCCGCAACAGCTTGGTCGCCCACATGGGCCAGGCGCTGGTGTGGCCCCAGAGCCCAGTTCAGGGCGAACGAGAAACCAAGACATTCGGCGACGGATGGCTGCCCGACGGCGGCACGCTCAGCGTCGGCAACAACGTCGACGCCTTTCTCGACGTTTTCGACGACGGTGAGCCCGATGACGTCAACGAGGGCGGCCTATCTGGAGGCAGGGCCTCGGCGGCCGACCAGAACTTCACTTTCGCTTCCGGCGACGGGTTTGGCTCTCCCGCGGACTTCCGGGCGTCTTCTATTACGCATCTGTTCTATCACGTCAACTCCGCCCACGATTTCTTTTATGATTTGGGCTTCACTGAGGCGGCGGGCAACTTCCAGGACGACAACTTCGCCCTCGGCGGCATGGGCGGAGACGCGGTCGATGCCAAAGCCCAGGTGTTGGACTCGATCAATAACGCCAGCATGTTAACCCGGCCTGACGGGATTCGCCCGATCATGCGATCCGGGGTCTTCGTCACTCCCAACGATTTCCGTGACTCGGCGCTCGAGGGCGACGTCATCATTCACGAGTACGCTCACGGCGTATCGAACCGGCTGGTCGGCGGCGCCGACATGGTGGGCTGTCTGGGCGGACCCGTCGCCGGGGCCATGGGCGAGGGGTGGTCGGACTATTTCGCGTTGAGCTTCTTCGACGACACCATTTCGGGCGCATACCTCACCGGAAATCCGGAGAGGGGGGTGCGGCGCTTCCCCTACGACGGCTACCCGTTCACGTACGAGGATCTGGGCAACGAAGGCTTCCAGGTACACAACGACGGAGAAATCTGGGCGGCTACGCTGCTCGATATCCGCGCTGCGCTCGGCGCCGAGACCACCGACGCGCTCGTCCTCGATGGGCTGCGTCTGACGCCCTGCGGCCCAACCTTCATCGACGCGCGCGATGCCATATTGGGCGCCGACGACGCTACCAACGGCAGCGCAAACGCCCGCGTTCTGTGGGAGGCGTTCGCGAACCGCGGCCTGGGCGAGCAGGCTCGCGGCTTCGACGAATTCGGAAGCTTAATCTTCGATGCCAACTTTGATCTGCCGCCCGAGTTTCAGGACGGTAATCGTCCTCCGCTGCTCCAGAACGGCCTCCCCCTCCCTCCTCAACTGGGCGAGCAGGTCGTTTACACGATCTTTGCCGCAGACCCGGACGGGGATGCCTTAACCTACGAAATCCTAGAAGGCCCTCCAGGAGCGACAGTCGACGCCGAAGGGCCGGGTGCGCTGGACCGCCGAGTTTACAGCGTCTCGACTTTCCGTCGCGATTACCGACGGCAACGGCGGCCGCACGGTCCACGGCCTCTATCTGCATAGCGTGACGGTGATGGACGAGGATCGTCCGATACTCATCAGCGGTCCCGCTCGCGTCGAAGGCCTAGCAGGTTTCGCTGTGCCGGGGCAGACTCGCGTTCTCCAAGTCACGATGCGTGGCGGCGAAGGCGACCCGGATTTCGTGCTTTTGCCCCCGGTCCGCGGGCTGCTTGAGTCGAACGGGATCGGCACAACCGAAACGATCACTGCGGTGGCCCCCGAGCCCGGCATCTGGGCTGTGATCGTCAGTGCACCCAGGGGATATTCCAATGTTGCGTTTACGTTCGCAACACCCAATATCACCGAACTCACGCTCGACACATCACGGCCTTCTCTTTCCGGAGTCGAGACTTCTGAGACGTTCTATAGCGTCACGGTGCCGCCAGGTACGCCGAACCTAACAGTCACTACTAGCGGCGGTTCCGGCGATGTGGACATGTTCCTGGGACTCGAAAGCATTCCGACCTGTCAGCCTCTCTTGGAGGGCCCGTTCGCACCACCATGCGAATTCGACGAGTTCTCAATCGAAGACGGGAACGGTGAAGTCATCCATCTGGAGAACCCCCCGGCAGGCGAGTACTTCGTCACACTACTCGGATTCGGGCCCTACTCCGACACTACGTTGTCGATCTCCAGCCTGCCTCCCGGCCAGGCGCCCGTCACCGAGCTGCGCGCCGTGACCGACGGAGGGGCCTTCGCCGACACTGTGGCGCTGGGCGGCATCGCTACCGCTTTCGGCGTTGGCTTCGGCAATCAAGAGGCGTCAGCCGGCGCGCTGCCGCTGCCGACCGAGATGGCCGGCGTACGGGTGTTGGTCAACGGCGTCCCCGCCGGGCTCTTCTTCGTCTCGCCGATCCAGATCAACTTCCAGATCCCTTACGAAATCACAATCCAAGGGGGGACGGTCGAGGTCGTCGTTGAGCGAGACGGTGTTGCGACTCCGGCGCTGAGCGTCAAAGCAGCGGCGAATGCCCCGAGATTCTTTCGCTTCGACAGCTTGCCCGGTGTCCGCGATCCTGTCGCAATCAACAACACCGCCAGCCGCCTCGGCCTCGTAACTGCCGGCAATCCAGCCGGAGGCGGTGATATCCTCACGCTCTACCTGACTGGCGTCAGCGACCTAATTAACCGCCCGGCAAGCGGCCAAGGCGCTCCGGGCGGGCCACTCGCGTTGGTAACTGGGACGGTGGAGGCGACGATCGGCGGAGCAGCCGCGAATGTGGAATTCGCTGGGCTAGCTCCTGGCTTCGTCGGGCTCGTTCAGATCAACATTCGCTTGCCGGCGAACTTGCCGCCGGGAACCCGGCTGACTCTTCGAATTGCGGTCGACGGAGCGTCAACGCAGCCAGCAGAGATCAGCGTAGTGGTCCCCTAAGCGGCAGCGAATCAAGTAGCCAACGGAGCCGCGGGCGAGAGCCTGCGATTAAGGCCGGAATGACCGAGATGCCGTACGAATCCGAGACTGTTGCTCACTCAACCGCGGGCTTTCGCCCGCGGCTTTGTTGGCGACCGCGATAGGCGGGCAGCGCTAGGGCGGCACGCAGTCGGAACGCAGTGACTACCGGCTACACTTCGTCGTCGGGAATTGACTGGAGCGTAGCCCGCCAAATTCGCTTGCCTTGGAGGTCGAGCATGCCGCGTCTCAACACGTCGCGCAAGCTCGCCATCAACCGGCCGTTCTCGTAGCGGCCGTCGAACTCCACGGTCCCGATCTCTCGCCGAAGCGGCGCCACGCGATAGAGCGGCAGAATGCGCTTCCTGGTCCGTTCCGCCTTCGTCGTGCTTGAGAGCGACTCCGGGTGCTCAAGCAAGAAGTGATTCCAAGTCACCGTGCGCCGTACGTCACGCTCAATGGCGCGATCAATCAAGGTCGTGAACGTCGTCACGCCTGCTTCGAGAACGTTATAGCCCTGCGCCTTGTCGTCGACCTTGAGCGGATCACGGACCGTCAACGGATCAACCTCGAGAGAGATAATATGCGTCGCGCCCGCGTCGATCGCCAAGTGCAGCGGCGAGTTGTTCAGCACTCCGCCGTCGACGAAGCGATGGCTGACCTCGTGCGAGCCATCAGCCGAATAAAGCGAGATCGCCTGTGAGGGAAAGGCGCTCGGCACCGCCGTTGACGCAAGCACGGCCTGCAGCAGGTTCTCCGCCGGCGTCAGTAACGCGTCGGGGCTCTCGCGGTACTCGCGACAGATTTCGCTTTGCGCGTCGAGTTGCACCGCCATCCAGCCGTGCCTGCGAAGACGTCGGTAAGTGTCGGGCCGAACGAGGGTGAACATGCATTCCCGACCGCCGGTAATGTCCGTCGTCGCCACGACTAGTTGGGGGGCTGTCTCCGACTGCTTGTACCACTCGCTCACGATTTCGCGGCTGAGCACCCGGGCGCGGTCGTAAGTCTGCTCACGCGGCCAAAACCAAGGCCGACTCAAGTCTCCATTCGGCCCAGTGTTTGCCAGCAGACGTAGCAGTTGACTGCCCCGCAGCAAGCTCGTCCCCACGGCCCGCATGGCATAGAAAAAGGCGGCCGCCGCGCCCGCCAGCGAGACGACGCCCAGCATGCCGAGTTGAAACGCCGGCCTCCATCCCTCGCCCCACTCGCGAATGAAGGTCGGCAGCCAACCGTCCAGACCGAGAAAAAGGAAAACCGCGATCAGCAGAAATGGGTTAAAGATCAACACGCCCAGGCTGACCGCGACGGCCAAGCCCCAACGCTTGAGAGGCGTATCGATGCCTTTGGTCGCGATGTCGATCATCCAGGCCCGTCGACCGGCGATCCATCGCGAAGGTCGGGCATCCCGGCCGATAAACGACCAGATCGAGGCGATGAAGCTGCTGTACGGCTGGCGTAGCCCAGGGTCTTCGCGCAACTGCGGGTTGGCCATCCCGAGCGAATCGAGAACCACTCCATAGGCGTTGAGCGCGCCGGCCGAGGCGCCGACTATGAGATCGATTCGGATGCCGCGCGCTTTCATTCTTGCCAGCAGCGTCTCCAGCGCTCCGGCCGCGTAGGCGCCCGCCGCGCCGCCGCCGCTGATCGTTATCGCGATGCGACGCTGCTCAGGGTCAACCGGGCGCGATTCGATCTGCGCGGCGCCGAACAGCGTCGGATCGCGAACCGCAATTTCGCGCTCCAGATCGTCAATCAGCGTGTCGACGTCGATGTATGCCGGCTCGATCAAACGCCGTGCTTCCGCTCTTGATTTTTCCGCTTGCCCCACGAACCGCTCTTCGACCAGGATAACTCGTACGCCTGGATGCAAACGCCGGGCCCACTCCTACAAGATGAGAGAGTCGCGCAAATGAGGTCGCTAGCTCAAGAGTCCGTCTGCCCCGGATGCGGCCCGCACATGCCAAGCGGCGCAACCGCTAAGTACCACGGCTACTACAACGCCCCACCCGAGTGCTGGAGCGTCTACACCGAAGCAGTCGGCGAGGAATTCGGCGACGCAGTGCTTTTCGGCCAGGCGCATCAGCTCACCGTCGACGCCTACGCGGCGCAGCACTCGGCGGGCCCACATCCCGACAAATCGACCGCCGTTCATCTCGTCGGGCTGCACCTCGTAATCGAGCGGGGCATGCGTCCGCCCTACGTGCCGCCTATCTGCAGCGATTGGCCGCCCACGTTGAACGGTGGCCGCACTTCCCTGCCCCGCACGAACGCGGCGAGATCACTGTCTTCGACGTCGGCCTGGCAAGCTCGCCCCAGGAGCACGCCGAGACCGCGATGAAGTGGGCCGGCCAAGTATGGCAAGCTTGGTCGGAGCATCACGCCGCGATCCGGGCCGTCGCCGAGAGCCGACTCGACATCTCTTCAAAATAGACGCCCACTCTTGGACCCCGCCTGGAGATACATTCGATGACCAAAGCCAAGCCTCTCGCCCTCGCCTTTCTCACGGCTTCGCTTCTCAGTCCACTCACAAGCAGCTTGACGGCGCAAACACGGCGGCCGAACATCCTATTCGCCATCTCCGACGATCAGTCGTGGATGCACGCCGGCGCCTACGGCGATCGAGCCACCAAGACTCCGGCGTTCGATCGAGTGGCTCGTGAAGGCGCGCTGTTTCACTACGCGTTCACTGCCGCGCCGTCGTGCGCTCCTTCGCGCAGCGCCATCCTCACGGGCCGAAACATCTGGGAGCTGGAAGAGGGCGGCATTCTGCTCGGGATGCTGCGTTCGAAATTCACCATCTTTACCTTGTTGCTCGAGGACGCCGGCTACCAGCTGGCGGCGACCGGCAAGACTTGGGGTCCGGGCAACCTAGGCCCGGGCTGGACGCGGCCGATCTTCGGCAAGAACCTCACTGACCGCAAATTGTCCGACCAGGACCAACGCCCCGGCCTAAACCCCATCGACTACGCCGCGAACTTCGAAGACTTCATGGAACAGCGTGACGGCGACAAGCCGTTTTTCTTCTGGATGGGTACGAGCGAACCGCACCAGCGTTACGACGTCGGCGCATGGAGAAGGGCTGGCAAGAAGCTCGCCGACGCCCGACTCCCTTCGTGGCTGCCTGACAACGAGACGACACGCGGCGAGATCCTAGACTACGGGCTCGAGATCGAGCACTTCGACTCGCATCTAGCTCGGGCGCTGGCGCTACTGGAGCAGGCTGGCGAGCTCGACAACACGCTGGTGGTAGTGACTTCCGATCACGGCAACCCACTGCCGCGCTCGAAGTGCAATCTGTACGACGGCGGCACGCGCGTACCTCTGGCAGTGCGCTGGCCGTCCCGCGTGCCGGGCGGTCGAGAGATCGAAGACTTCGTTAGTCTCGCCGACCTGGCGCCCACGCTGCTCGAAGCCGCCGGACAGCCCATACCCAAGGTGATGAGCGGGCGCAGCTTCTGGAAGGTGCTCGAATCGCGCCAAGCAGGCCGGGTAGACCCGGAGCGCGACTTCGTAGTCACCGCCTTCGAGCGCCATACCTCGGCTCGCCGCAACGGCATCGGTTACCCGATGCGCGCCATTCGTACCCATCGTTGGGCCTACATCCGCAACTACGAACCCGATCGCTGGCCCGCCGGCGATCCCGACTACAACGCCCCGCCGCAAGGGCTCTTCGGCGACGTTGACCGCGGCGCAAGCAAGTCGTTGCTGATCGACGGCGCCCGCACTCCGGAGCTCTTGCCCTACTATCTAATGTCGTTCGGCCGCCGACCCGCCGAAGAGCTCTACGACATGGAGGCAGACCCCGAGCAACTCGTCAACCTCGCCGACAGCACGGAACACGCCGAGGTAAAGGAGATGCTGGCCGTTCGCCTCGCGGCTTACCTCGCGAAGACAGGAGATCCGCGGATCAGAGGCGAGACCCCGTGGGACGACTATCCATTTAGCTCGCCGGGACTCGAGAAGGGTTCCCTCCGACGGCGTTTGGGGATATCGGCGCCGCTGCCGCGCTGAAGATCAGCATTCACTTCCGCTTTCATCTCGATAGGGTACGACCGACACGCTAGGTTGCTGCTGAGGAGTTTTCGGTCGGGGTGTGGGAATGAGGGATTATCGATCAGCGGCCGCGTTTATCGCGTTTCTGACGGGCGCGACGCCTAGTGCTCTCTTACTGTTGACAGATCGCCGTTGCACCAAAATCAGTCTGGCTTCGTAACCGGCGGCCCGGTATCTACGCCGAAGGCCTACGACGGACACAACAAAATATATAAGATATGCTAGTCAATTCGAGCAACTTTTGAGGAACCGGCGTACTGCAGCGGCCTGCGTCATTATCGGGCTGTGGCTCTGTCTAGCGGTTCCCGCCCACGCGCAGCGAGACCTCGGCGCCGTTCTCGGCGTCGTCACCGATCCATCCGGCGGAGCGATCCCCGGAGCCTCGATTACCCTCACCGAAGATGCGACCGGCCTGGCCTACGAGGTTCAGACGGACGCTGCCGGCGACTACATCCGCCCCGCGCTGAAGCCGGGCGTGTACAGCGTCCGGGCCGGCTCCCCGGACTTTAAGACAACCGTTCATCGGAACGTTCGGCTTAGCACTGGGGATCGCGTCGAGGTCAACATCACCCTGGAGATCGGCGAGATCACCGAATCGATCGAGGTGACGGCGGCCCCTCCGTCCTTGCAGAGCGAGTCCACCATCATCGGTCAGACGCTCCAGTCCAGGGCGATAAGTGAACTGCCGCTCGGCGGGCGGAGGAGGTTCGCCTTCCTGGCCACGCTGTCTCCCGCGGTGGTTCCCAATGCACCCGGCACGCGAGACTCGCCCGGCGGCAGCTTCTCCGCCAACGGCGTTCGCTCCAGTGGCCAGAACAACTTTCTGCTCAACGGAGTCGACAACAACGTCAACGTCATCGACTTCATCAACGGAACGGCCTACGTGATTGGTCCGGCGGTTGAGGCCATCGGCGAGATGAAGGTCATGGCCAACGGCTACAACGCCGAGTACGGCCGCGGCGCCGGCGGAGTGGTCAACGTGACGCTGAAGTCGGGCTCCAACGATTTCCACGGCGTGGCGCACTGGACCCTGCAGAACGACAGGCTGAACGCCAACCGATGGGAACGGAACAAGAACGGCATCGAGCGCGGCGCCTTCAAGCAGAACCAGTTCGGCGCCAACCTCGGCGGGGCCATCATCAAGGACAAGCTGTTCTTCTTCGGCAACTACCAGGGCATCCGGATTCGCTCGTCGTCAGACGTCCAGAACTTCACGATTCCCTGGCCCGAGTTTACCCAGGGCGATTTCTCTCGCCTGCCGACCGGTCGGCAACTCGGCGCCGACGCAGCCGGCAACCCGGTCTTCGAAGGCGTCATCTACGACCCAACTACGACGGAAAGGGTCAACGGCATACGCGTGCGTCAGCCGTTTCCGGGCAATATGATCCCCCAGACCCGCTGGGATTCCGCCTCGACGAACGTGATGGGCATGTTTCCCGCGCCCAACCAGAACCTCAATGACCGCATCCCCAGCAACAACTACGTGGCGCCAGTGAGCCAGTCCGAGAATATCGACCAGGGCGACCTTCGCCTCGACTACCGTCTCAGCGATAAGGACATGCTGTTCGGCTCCATGAGCTGGCACGAGGAGCGCCGGAACCGGGCATCGCCCCTGCCGGCGTTGCTGGACGGGGCCGGTTTCGCGGGCGAAGTGCAAGAGAACCAACCTCGGAACGCGATGGCCAGTTGGACCCGCGTTTGGTCGCCAAATATCATTACGGAGACACGCCTGGCCTTCACTCGCCTGATAACCCGGCGTCTGCAAGCGAACTCGGACGTGGACGGCTACAACTCGGTCGGCATCGGCGGTCTGAATCCAACGAATTCCTCGAAGGGAATCGGCGGCCTGCCCCGGATGAACGTGGCGCGCTATAGCGGGGTAGGCGCCAGCCTTGCTTTGCCGACCGAGGAGTACTCCAACGTCTGGGACTTCATCTTCAACATGTCGATGACTAAGGGCGGCCATGCCTTGAAATGGGGCTTCGAGTACCGTCCGATCGATTTCCCGTTCAGCCAATCGATCTACCCAAACGGAAGCTGGTGGTTCGCGAACGAATACACCGGCACCCAGGGGTTCACCGGCCAGACTGGAGACGGCGCCGCAACTTTCCTGCTCGGCAGCCCCGGACTGGCCGGGCTCGCGACATCCAATACGATCTCCTCACAGAAAGAAACCTATTCCGTGTACTTCCAGGATGACTGGAAGGTATCCCCGAAGCTGACCATCAATATCGGCATCCGCTATGACCTGTTCTCGCCGATCTCCGAGAAGTTCGGGCGGCAGGCGAATTTCGCCTACTGGCGTGACACACCCACGCTCGTGATTCCGGATGGGCCGAACCAGGATGCTCCGCTGCCGCCGAACTTCTACCCTCAAGTAGATGAGGAGCGCGGCATCGCCTCCAAATACCTCATTCCTTGGGATCAGGACAATATCGCGCCGCGCATCGGTTTCGCCTACCAGTTGACGACGAAAACAGTCATTCGCGCCGGGTACGGCATCTTCTACGGAGGTGAGGAGAACGAAGGCGGCTCCCCGAGTCGTGGCCAGTCAGTCCCGTTTAACCAGGAGGTGTTTCTCTTCGGGTTCAACGCGCTCGATGCCAACCCCCACATCGCCACCTTGAGCGACGGCTTCCCGTTGAACACGTTCGAGCGGCCGGCCTCGATCAGCATGAAGACGACCGCTGAGAACCGGGAGACACCGCTAGTCCACAAGTGGAACGCGGCCGTCCAGCACGAACTGGGCTGGAACACGGTATGGGAGGTCTCCTACGTCGGCTCTCACGGCCAACACTTGTTGGCGTTCTGGGACCCGAACTACCCGGTCAATGACCCAAGAACCAACATCAGCGCCCGTCCGCGCCAAATCTACACCCAGATTGTCCCGCAACTGGGGGCCATCTCCGAGATGGCGAACTTCGGCCTGAGCAACTACCATGGTCTGGCGACGAAACTGGAGAAGCGGTTCTCGAATGGACTGGACTTCCTGGCGTCCTACACTTGGAGCCACGGGCTGTCTACGCTTGGTTCGCCACTGCGATCGGTGGGGACAGCGCCACGCTCACGGAATGCAGGTGACATCAGAGAGAGCTACGCCAACGCGCCGTTCGATATTCGCCACCGGTTTGTAACGAGTTTCCTCTACGAGCTTCCGTTCGGCCAGGGCCGCCGGTTCGGTTCCGGCTGGAACCGGGCCCTCGACGCCGTGCTGGGCGACTGGCAGGTGAACGGCATTCTCGCCCTGCAGACCGGCTTCGCCGCCTCGGCAACCGCCAACAGCATCAGCGGCTCCTTCGCCCGGATCCACCCGGACCTTGTCGCAGGCCGAGATCCGAATGACGCGCCGCCGGGAGGGCGCACTCCGGAGCAGTGGTGGGACGCCGACGCGGTGACGGACCCGACGATGGGAACCTGGGGCTCGCTCGACTACATGTTCCTGCGGCGGCCGGGCCTGTACAACCTCGACATCTCGCTGTTCAAAGCGCTTCCGATCACCGAGCGCGTCCGCCTCATCTATCGCGTCGAGTTCCTCAATGCGTTCAACACGCCGCACTTCGGTCTGCCGGGCACAACGCAGGGCCGAGCCGGTTTCGCCCGGATCAACGATACCGCCGGCGACCCTCGCCAGATTCAAATGTCGCTTCGGGTGGAATTCTGAAGAAGCTCGTTTGATCCCGCCCGTTCGCCCTGAAGTTGCCCTGGTGAAGCCGGCGCGCTAGCGAAAGCCGTCCAGCATGATGATGTGGCCGGTCAGATCACCGCTGGCGCCGAAAACGAGCTGCTTGCCGTCGGGCGATACCGCTAGGCCGGGGCTGCCGGTAATCAGCGTACCTTCCGGGAGTTCCCCGAAACGCTCACTCTTGCGCGTTGAGAAGTCGTAGAACCACAAGCCGGTCGGACCGTTGTCGGCTTCTTTTACAAAACAGATGCCGCCGTCAAAACCGGCCCAACTCGTGTATCCAACGTCGGCGATGACGCGCTCGCGGTCGCCTCCGCCGGCCGGGATCCGCCAGACATCCCCGTTCCCGGTGAATCTGTCGTGGAAGTAGAGTGATCCTTCGTCCGACTCGTAGAATACGAATCCGCCGTAGTCAGCCACCTGTATCGGTTCTCCGCCGCCAGGCGGCGTTTTCCAGATAGCTGCTTTGCCTTCTCGGTTCGCGACCGAATAGATCCAGGTACCGTCTCGCGACCATGCCGGCCGGTTGTGCATCGAGTCCGAGTCCGTCACCCGCTGCACTTCGCCGCCGTCGGCTCGAACCACATAGATGCCCCACATGAGGCCCGCCTGGACGCCGTCAAACGCGATGAACTGACCGTCTCGCGACCAGCGTGGGCTTCCCGGGGTCCCTCTTCCGTTCCACGATGTGATTCGCTTTGCGTCGGAACCGTCCGCCGCACTGGTCCATAGCTCTTTGTTTCCGGTTCGACCGGAAACGAAGACGATACGTTTGCCGTCGGGCGAGAAATCAACGCTGTCGTCCGCCCGCGTGGAGGCGATCAATCGACCCGGAACCGATTGGCCGGCGGGCTGAGCGAGCGGCCCGGGAACGCTCAAGATATTCGAGTCGTATTCTCGCCGGCCGTAGACAAGGCGATTCAAATGCACGGCGATGGAAGGACTCCGGCCGAGCTCGCCGCCGTTCTGCACGAGCGGCGGCTGGTCGCCTTCGATCGCGACACGCCAAAGTCTCGGGACGTGCTCAAAGCCTGACGAGAATACGATCTCGCGTCCGTCGGCCGTCCAGTCGAGACCATCGATGTAGCTCTCGTGCCGCGTCAAACGCCGTGGCACGCCCACGGGTTCTCCGCTTTCGGCCAAGTCCTGTAGCCAGACATCAGCGGCGTTAATTCTTTCGAATCCGGCGTAAGCGAGCGAGCGCCCGTCCGGCGCGTACGCCGGATCGTTCATGAAGCGTAGTTCTGGGTAAGGAAGCGGCGTCTGTTCTCCTGTCTCGATCTCCAACTGGTAGAGCAGAGGCGAATCTTGTTTTCGATACTGAGTTACGGCCAAGAACCTCCCGTCCGGGGACCAATCCAGGTACCTGAGCATGACCCTGACCTGAAGAACATTGTTTGGAATAACCAGTTCGCCGAGCTTTCGTTCCGGACCGCCGATCGAGGGGATCCGAAAAATCTCCGATCGATCCGCGGAAAAGCGAACGAACGCCAGATAGTTCCCGTCGGGAGACCACGTCGGGCTGAAATCACGGTTCGGGTCCTCGGTCAGCCTGATGGGCTCGTCGTCAGAGCCGATTGTTTGGGCGTAAAGGTCGGACCCCTCGCCGGAGAACCGGGCGAACGCAACGCGCCCGCCATCGGGTGAAACGGCCGCATGGTACTCGATGCCGGGACGAAACGACGTTACAGGGACGGGCGTGAACACTGCCGGCGGGAGTCCCCGTTCGGTCCCGACGCGCCCGACGAGAAAGGCAACGACCGCAACTGCCGAAAGCAAACCGAGTCCTCCGAAGAGCGCAAGTTGGGTGGCGCCGGAAGGCCGCTTTACCTCTTTCTGCCGCGCGCGCGGCGAGACTTCCGCGAGGAAGCGATACCCACGCCGCGGGATCGTCTCGATGAAGCGCGGGTGGCTGGCGGAGTCGCCCAGGACTTGGCGGATTTTGTTGATCGCCGTCGAGAGGCTGTGGTCGAAGTCGCCGAAGGCATCGTCGGGCCAGAGTCGCTCGCGCAGCTCTTCCCGCAACACGACCTCGCCGGGCTTTTCTACCAGGGCGGCGAGCACTTGGAAGGGCTGTTCCTGGAGCTTGACCTTGGAGCCGTTCTTGCGCAACTCGCCCGCGCGCAGGTCTAGCTGGAAGACGCCGAAGCGGACGGACTGGTTGTTCGACGAGTCAGCCATCGCGGACTAACGGAAATTCTCGACCAGCATCATGTCGCTTTGCGGTTGATCCGGCTTGCGGCGTTCGATGAAGGCGAGGAGGTCACCGTTTTTTGAGGTAACGAGCGAGGGAGTGCGGTAGCCGTAGGTGTCGTCACGCTCGAAGACGGCAACTTTCTCCGGAAGGGCTTTCGCGGCGAGGGCGTCGAGTTCCTCGATTTTGAAGTGGAAGGCGATGAGGTAGTTGGGGGCGCCTTCTTCCCAGCCGCCGTAGGTGGCGGCAAAGAGGGTGCCGTCGGGGAGGCGGTGCTGGGAGGGGTAAGCGCAGTCGTTGCCTTTGAAGTTGTCCTTCATGCGGACGCGGTACTGGCCCTCGGCTCCGGTCTGCAGATCCTCGTAGGTGCCGACCCATCCGACCCAGTCGCCGACGGTGGGTGAGCCGGCGCCGCGGTCGCGGAAGGATATAAAGAGGCGGCCGTCGGGGGTGTAGGTGTGCTGGTGGCGGTCGCCGATGAGGGAGTCGGGCATCTGGCGAGGCTCGCTCCAGGTTTCGCCCTCGTCGTCGCTGAATGAGATGAAGGAGTTGAAGACGCGGTTGTTCTCGCGCATGAGGAGCGCAATCTGCTTGCCGTCGGGCGAGCGCACGAAGCCTCCTTCGCAGAGGAAGGCTTCGGGGTAGGTGGCGGCGAGCTTGGGTTTGTCGAAAGTGATGCCGTCGGCGCTTGTGGTGGTGAAGACCTTGCCGGGCTCGTGGTAGGTGAATAAATAGCGGCCGTTCGCAAGTTTCGTCATGTCGGAGAAGAGGACGATGCTGAGGTCGATGGTTTCGCCGCCGGCGAGGATGGGTTTGAGTTTGCTCCAGGATTCGCCGCCGTCTTCGGAGACCGTGTAGCGGGCGGGGTAGATGTCGCGCCCGGAAGTGTACATGACGATACGCTGAACGCCGTCGGGGCCGTCGATCTTGTACATGATGGGGACCTCGAGGAACTGGGCATGATCGACGCCTTCGATGGTCAGCGTGCCGCCCCAGCCGTCCGGGAGGGGGAGATCCTCGGACCAGGTTCTGCCGGCATCCTCGGAGCGGCGCCACATGATGTTGCCGCGGCCGTGCTTGTCGAGGTAGGCCATGATCATGGTCTTGTTGTCGTCGAGGAGGACCGAGCTAGGATGGCCCATGTAGGTCACGTCGTGCTTGCTGATGACGCTCTGGAGATCGGTGCGATCGTTGAGGTCGATTTGGGGGATGGAGAATCCCCGGGAGGCGGCCTTGGCGAAGGGGGTTTTTGTTTCCTGGGCGGGGACGATCGAGGCCAAGGTGAGGCTGAGTAACAGAGTGATAATCGGTTTCATTGGTTATTGGCTTCTTTGCTGGTCGAGTCGGCGAGGACGGCTTTGCGGCCGTGCTGGATCTGTTTGAGTGTTCAAGGCTTCGGAGGAGAGCACGGGCCTATCGAGAATCCTCAATCATCATGACGGCGCCTCGAAAGCCCTCCATGCGCGCCAGGAGCAGAGCGCGACCATCGGGCCCCACCGGAAAGTGTCGACGAGCCCCTCAGCCGTCGCACACTAACGGAAATTCTTCACCAGCATGATATCGCTTTGTAGGGCGTCCGGCTGAGTGAACAGGATAGATCGGCCATCGGGAGAAACGCTCAGGCCATACCCCGGCGGCCGTTCGAATGAGAAGACGGGCTCGATCGCGCCCTTGGAAAAACGGAGAAACCGCAGCGAATAGCCGGCTTCCTCAGTCGACGCCGGAACGAAATAGATCCCGTCCTCGACGACCTCGCACAACCCCATGTACAGTGATTCCAGGACTTGGCTTTCCTCGCCCCCTTCGACCGGAATACTCCATAGTGAGCCGTTGCCGGTGTCGAGGCGGCGCTGAAAGTACACCACTGTTCCGTCGACTGACTCCCTGGCGACGGCCGACTGGGACCCAACGACCGGGACGGGACTCCCTCCCGCCGCCGGGATCTTGAAAAGCCGAAACTCACCGCTCTCCCGGTTCGAGGTGAAGTAGATCCATTCTCCGTCTCTCGACCAAGTTGGGATCGTGTCGTATGAAGGGTCGTTGGTCAAGTTCCGTGGCGCCCCGCCATCGGCGCCGACGGTGTAGATGTCGTACTGTCCCTCAGGATTGGACGAGAACACCATGCTGCTCCCGTCAGGAGCCCAGCGCGGAGGATCCGTCGTATTAGCTTCAAGCGAAGTCAACTGCACAGCGTTCGACCCGTCACTGTCGCTCTTCCAAACTTCAGGCATTCCAGAACGCTGCGAGATGAACGATATACTTTTGCCATCGGGAGAATACCGCGCTTCTTGGTCCACCCTTGAAGAGGCGATCAAGTTGACCGTCGAACCATCCGCGCTGCCCGTGGTGGTTAGGTTGACACGCCAGATATTTGAGCTCACTTGAGGCGAGGTGTATGCAAGGTGCCCTTGGACAGAGAGCGCCGGCTGGAACCCACGCTCCCCGATCGACAGCCGTTCCGGTGGGCCGGACCCGGTTACCGACACTCTCCAAAGACTTTGGCCGTCTACGGTAGGGCCGGACGAGAACACGATCTCACGGCCATTCGGGCAAAAAACAGGATCAGTCGCGATACTCTCGGCAAAACTACGCCGGCGCGGTTCGCCCATAGGGATCAGGTCTTCATCAAGGTCCAACAGATAGAGATCGCCGGCAACGCCGGCGGCATAGCGGACAAAGGTCAGCGTCCGGCCATCGGGAGAAAAGGCCGGACTCACATCGCCGATAGTGGATTGCTCCGGCGGAGACGTTAGCCTTCGCGTTTCGCCCGTACCAATCGAGAGTAGAAACAAGCTCAATGGCTGGCCTTCATCTGAATTGCACACGGCTAACCAACGCCCATCGGGCGACCAGTTCAGACAGGTCCCCAGAGTGAGCCATTGCGGCCCCCGAGTCTCAGCGAGTTTACGTTCTTGCCCGCCGAGTGCCGGGATGAGAAAGACCCCCATCTCCCCCTTCGCGGGAAGTTCGCGGAGAAACGCCAGATAGCGGCCATCGGGCGACCAGACCGGGCTGTGATCCAAAGCGAGATCGGTAGTGAGTCGCAGTGGCGGACCCGGCCCGATGAGTTTTACGTAGATGTCCCAGTTGAACGGGGTCTCTCCGTTCCACGCGAAGGCGATTCGATCGCCGTTGGGGGAAAAGGTAGGTCCGCCCTCCACTCCGGGGTCACTAGTGAATGGAATCGCCCTTAGGGGCTCGGAGGGAGCCGTGGACGGCGGGACCGCCGGGCGAAGCACCCAAACGAGCGCGGCTAGGGCAAGCGCCCCAATCGCGCCGGCGGCATACTTTGCCGGCCGGGCGCCGGATCGGCTCTGCCGGGCGGCGGCGGAAGGCACGCTTGCCTCGTCTTGTCGCGCGGCGGGTGAGACTTCCGCCAAGAAGCGATAGCCGCGCCGCGGAATTGTCTCGATGAAACGGGGGTGGCTGGCCGAATCCCCCAACACCTGGCGGATCTTGTTGACGGCGGTCGAGAGGCTGTGGTCAAAGTCGCCGAAGGCGTCGTCGGGCCAGAGGCGCTGGCGCAGCTCTTCCCGCAGGACAACCTCCCTGGGCTTCTCCACCAACGCAGCCAGCACCTGGAACGGCTGCTCCTGGAGCTTGATCTTCGAGCCGTTCTTGCGCAGCTCGCCCGCGCGCAAGTCCAGCTCGAAGACGCCGAAGCGGACAGTTTCGTTGTCTGAAGATGTGAGCATGGATTCTAGTGGAAGTTCTCCACAAGCATCAAATCGCTCTCTATGCGGTCGACTTGAGCGTAGGCGATCGAACCAGCCACCTTTGAAACGGCGAGCGCGGGACGTGGTTCCACGCCCTCGGGAAACAGTTCGATCGTCTCGACCGCTCCGCTTGCGGGATCGTATTTCCCGATCCGATAGCGCGGCTCGTCAGCACCGTCCAATGCGGAGATGAAATAGACGCCGTCCTCGTTCACGGCAATGTTCCGATGCACCACCGAGTCTACGATCTGCTCCTCATCGCCGCCCAGTACAGACATGCGGTATAGCGGGCTTGAAGAGCCCTTCAGATAGTAAAGATACCGGCCGTCAGGGGACTCGAAAGCCACAAACCCTCCGTTGGTCGTCACCTGGGCGGCTTCCTCAGCTCCCAGACGCTGTTTCCAGATCTCGGGGCGGCCCGTGCGGAGGGAGGCGAAATAGACCCACTCTCCGTCGTGAGACCAACTCGGGATAAAGCCTCCACCCGGGGCGGAAGTCAATTGCAGGGTGGTCCCGCCGTTCACACTGATCACGAAAATATTCACAGTCTCACCCCGGTTCGAGTCAAACGCGATCCTCTGTCCGTCCGGGGACCAGCGCGGCGTTCCCGAGTGCGCCTCTGGGTCGGTGTAGAGACGTTCCACGTTGGAGCCGTCGGCGTCGGCCAGGAAGATCCCTACCTCTCCGTGGATGCGATCCGAGGAGAAAGCAATACGAGCGCCGTCCGGGGAGAATTGCGGATTGTAATCCCTACCTGAGGAGGCGATGATGCGCTGCGGCGACGCCGAACCCGCCGGGCCGGCACGCAAAGGGCGGCTATAGATATTGACCACAAGCGTATCTTGGGCAAAGGCCAAGCGGCCGCCTAAACTGGCAATCGAGGTCGAACCACCGCCGGCCCTTGAGGGGAGTCCAAGCCGCTCACGCGAGGGGTCCGCTTTGGACACAGGCAGCCGCCAGAGCTCAGCCTGCGCAAAGGACCCGGCCGAATAGACGAGTGAGCGACCGTCGGCGGTCCAACTCAGACCAGACGTGAGGTCGTTGTCATACGTCAGACGCCGCGGTTCGCCTAAGGGATTCCGATCTTCCGCGAGATCGAGCAGATAGACGTCGGAACGGTACATTCCGTGAGCTCGCACGAAGGCTAGCGCTCGTCCGTCCGGAGAGATCGCCGGTCCACTGTCCCTGGAGGGCTCGGGGGGCGCGGTCAATCTTCGCCTCGATCCGTCGGACGAGAGGAAGAACAGGGCGGTTCGACTCCTCTCTGTCTCTGAGTTACGATCCACAACTACCAGGCTCTTGCCGTCCGGGGCCCAAGCCAGCAAGGGCCGCGGAGCACCCCCGCGGGGGTCATCGATCTTGCTCCACAGGTGCTCGGCTCCTCCCACCACCGGGGCCTGAACGATCTCGAGAGCGGCCTCACCGGCTTCAGAGACACTTCGCAGCCATGCGATCGACCGGCCGTCGGGCGACCATGCCGGGTCGAGTTCCTCTCGCGAGTCGAAGCTCAGCCGGCGGGGCTCATCCTGTCCCAGGGCCTTGATGTAGATGTCGAAATTGTGGCCGTCGGGGCCATCCCATGAGAACGCCGTTTGTTCTCCATCGGGCGAAAAGCTGGGGTGGACCTCCGAGCCTGGATAGGTCGTGAGTGGAACCGCACGAATCGGCTCCAGGCGGGCCGCGGGCGGCGGCGGACGCAGCGCCCACAAGAGCGCAACTAGGGCGAGCGTCCCGATCGCCGCCAGGGCGTACATTGCCCGACGAGCTTCTGGGCGATCCTGCCGAGCTGTGCCGGAGGTATATCTCTTCCCGTCCGAAGCGGCCGGCGAAACCTCCGCCAAGAAGCGATACCCACGCCGCGGGACTGTCTCGATGAAGCGAGGGTGGCTGGCCGAGTCCCCCAGCACCTGTCGGATCTTGTTGATCGCCGTCGAAAGGCTGTGGTCGAAGTCGCCGAACGCGTCGTCGGGCCAGAGGCGCTCGCGCAGTTCCTCCCGCAAGACGACCTCGCCGGGTTTCTCGACCAGGACGGCGAGGACTTGGAGGGGCTGCTCCTGGAGCTTCAGCTTGGAGCCGTTCTTGCGCAACTCTCCCGCTCTCAGGTCCAGCTCAAATACGCCGAAGCGGACGGTTTCCAGCCGGGAGACAGGGGACGCCATGCTCGCTGGGGGCGATTATAGCACCGCCCGAGCGCCGTACAAGCGGATGAAGTCACTCCATAAGTTACTTGGAATCAATTGGTTGACAGTTGAAGGATGCTTGCGCGACAGACGAGAGGCGTTTGACCCGCTGTGCATTGAGCAATAGCCCGACCTAGCCCAGGATCGACCTCACCAACCCGTTACGGAGGTGAGCGTCATGACCTGGATTTCACGAGTTCTCCTTTCTGTTCTGCTGACAGCAACATTTACCGGGGTGGGCGGCTACCTACGCGCCGCCAACAATCCCCCCGTGAACCCAAGCGGAGAGGCGCAGTACAGCCTCACCATCCGAATCTACGACTACGCCGGGGTCTCCGAGCGAATCCTCAGCCAGGCGCAAGCAGAGGCCGCCGAGATCTACCAGCGCATCGGCGTCAACACAACTTGGCTGCGCTGCACGTCCGATCCGGACGAAATGCGAAACCACCCCTGCAACAACGTCCGAGGAACGCAGGTGCTGGGGCTCCAGCTTCTGCCGAACTCGATGGAGCCGAAGGAGGGTTTGCCGAACGGCATCTTCGGTTTCGCGCTGCTGCCGCCCGACGGCCGACCCGGCAGCTACGCCAAGATCTACTCCGACAACGTGAGCAAACTGGCCGACGGCCGCGTCTATCGAGAATCAGCGGTGCTGGGCCACATGCTGGCCCACGAGATCGGCCATCTGCTGTTGGGGATCGGCAGCCATTCGCGCTCAGGCCTGATGAAAATCCCCTGGGGCCCGAAAGAGCTGACCTTGGCGGATCGCGGCGGGCTCAGTTTCAGCAAGAAGGAGATCCGACGCATCGCGAAGAATCTTGAGCTCAGGGCGGAGAAGGACGAGGCGTCCGACTGAAGCGTCATCGCCTCGCCCAACCCTTCTTAGGCAGCGCCCGTCGGCTCTTTCTCGCCGGCGGCCCCGACCCCCGTCCCTACCACGGACCAATCCACCCGCCGTGTCGCGTACATGATGATCGACAGCACGACGAACAAGCTCAGCGAGCCGACCAACAACGCGTAGTCCTGGAGTTGGATCAGCACGTAGAGGCAGCCGTACAGACCTGCAACCACCACGCCCAATACGCCTGCTCTCTGACTCGACGCCAGCACAACACGGGCGTAGGACGCGATCAGCACAACGACCGCCGTGGAGGCAATCGCGTACGCCGCCCCGAAGCCGAAGTGCTCGGCGATCGAGAGCTCGAGCAAGTAGAAGACGCACATGGCTAGACCGATCAGGCCGTATTGAACCCAATGTACTCGCGCCCCGATAAGAACCTCCAACAGCCATATTGTTGTGAAGGTGAGAACCAAGAACAGAAGCTGATACTTAAGGCTTCTCTCGGTCTGCCGATAAGCGTCAACCGGCGAGAACAGGTCGACGCCGAATTCCGACTGCCCGATGACGTTGGCGCGTGTTCCATTGTGCCAACGTTGAGGATAGTTCCGGCCCAAGTGCGGCACGCGCCAGACTGCCTCGAACCCGTCCTCCCGCACCTCACGCTCGGTGGGCAGCCAGGCGCCCTGAAAGCTGGGGTGCGGCCAATTCGAGCTGAGCCGCACCTCTGTCTGCCGTCCCGTAGGAGCAAACCGAATCAGACTGCTGCCGTTCAATTCAAGTTCGGTCGAGAACGGATAGGAAGCTTCACCGCCGTCGAGTGGGACCCCCGCATGAACGCCGCCTCCGCCCCCGCCTCGCATCCCGGCGCCGGGGGCAAAGTCAATTTCCGCCTCTCCCCAGCGCAGAGCCGAGGCGCTTTGCACCGCGCGCACGTCCCCGATCTCAAACACGGCTTCCGCCCGCCCCCACAAGATCTCCTTGAGATCGATGCCCCACTCCCCAAAACTCGGACGGTCGAACGAACCCTCAAAGCGCAGTCTGCTGTGATACACGGGCGTTTCAAAGATCCCTCGATAGCGAACCTCGGAGTCGAGGCTCCCGCTGACCTGCAGATCGCGAGGCAGAAACGTAGCGACCCCGGTTCGTTCCACCTTCGTAAGCTTCTTTTCGTCGTCGATATGATCGTCCCAGTAGAGGTACGGCACTAGCAGAAACGGGCCGACCGCTCGCTGCGCTCGGCCCCACTTCTCGGCGACTTCGTTGACCGCCTGTCTGCGAGTATCATCGCGCTCCCAGACGATCGACCCGATCATCTCAATCGGGATTTGCAGGATGAGGATCAGAGCACCCATCCCCAGAATCTGAAGCAGCAACCTCCAGTTCGCCTTACGGCGCTGAGGGTTTGTCGATTGTGTTGGTTCCATGCGAATGAAAAGCTCCTTGCTTAGGTTTCATCGGGCGTACGTCCATACTACATCAATGTACTTTGTATTGTAAAGTATCATTGCCGCAAAGAGCGATCGCATGCTCTCAGCCGTTTGATCAGAACCGGACTGTGACCGCGTTGGTCTGTGCGCCGTCGACGGCCAGTAGGACCGTTGCCTCTCCAATGCCGGCCAAGCTCATCGGGATAGGCCCGACGTTGACTTGATCGAGCCCAGCGAAGCCTTCTTGCGACCCGGCGTATGTCACCGGCAGAGCGATGCCCCCGATTGTCGCAGCGACCGTCGTCGCACCTCGAATCCCGGTGCCGAACAGTAGAAGGAAGACCTGATCGTCCCCTGCCCCGAGGTTGATGGACACGGCCTCTCCACTCGCAGGATCAAACGTTCGCTCCTCGGTTTGCGAACCGTCTCCCGCGACCCGAACGTAGCGCGCGGACGCCGCGCCCTGCCCGTCTTCACTCGTCGAGAACAGGCCTGGAGCCGCAGCCGCGATTTCAAGGGCGACCTCGACCGAAGTTCCCTGCGCGGTCCAGATCACCAGCGTTGCAGTCCCAAGAGCCGCATCGACGGGAACCAAGCAGTTCACTTGGCGAGCCGATACAAAGAGTAACTCAGAGACGTGCTCGACCCCGACGCTGTCAGTGATCGTCACGCTGGTACCGTTGAGCCCGGTCGGCAACGGCGTCACGCTCGCCCGCCCGGACCCGCTAGCTAGGTCGCGGCCGAAGAGAGAAACAATCTCGCCCGGCGCCGCCGCTCCCGAAGCAAAGCTTGCTGCGTTGACAATGGTGTCCGGCGCGATGTCGGTGAGGGGTCCATATAGCGAGGTCAGCCGGAAGGAACGATACGCAAGCGTATCCCACTCGAATACGTAGCCGGTCGGCGTACCGTCGGGTAGCGTCTCCAGAGTTTGACTGAAAGAGGGGGCGGCGTTCGGCCGACTCAAAGCGCCGCTCATTGCGCTGAGATTCCCGTTCGGCAGCTCTTCAATCGATCCGACAAACGGCGCGTAGACCCCGAGATCCGCGTTGAGCGCGAGCCGAGCGGTTCGGTTCGCCTCGTCGAGAACGAACGCCTGTCCTCGACTGTGCGCGTCGGCGATCGATGACTGCCGCACGTTGCCGTTGTCGTACAGCAGCAACCTGCCGTTCTGTATCTCGGCATCGTGAGGATGAGAAAACCACGGCCAGTCATCCTCGGACTCCACTAGGAAATCTCCGTCCTCGCCTAGACGCCAGACGATGTCTCCCGACCCGATCCCGTCGTTGTAGTCGATCTTGACGATCCAGTCTTGGTGACGCACCGACAGTAGAAGATTGCCGTCACTCGGGTCATAGGCCAACGAATTGCTGTGCGTCCAGTCGGTGCAATCGGGCCCATCTTCGGATGAGGCCGGACAGGCCTGATTCAACAACGCCGTTCGGTGCGGATCTAGATAGTCGAAACCGCTCCAAGTCCAAACGACCTTCCAGTCTTCGTCTAGGACGACGATGTCGTCGCCGAGCACCTCAACCTCGCCCGGGCCTTGAGTATCAACCAGTACCTTTCTGCGGTAGAGCAGAACCGCAGTGTGGCCGTTCGGCAGTCGAATCGCGTCATGGTGAAAAGGATCGACAAAACGGTTGATTCGGGTAAGGGGCTCTTTGCCGAGTGCGATCAGTTGTTCGTTCACCGCGAACAGACTAGTTTCTCGAAGGATGTTGCCGGCCACATCAATCTCGCGAAGCAAGAGATGACTATCAGGCGGCTCGCTAACATCAATAATCAATCCCGTCCCGCCCGGGACCCAGCGCGACATCCAAGAACCGCGGCCGTCGAGTAAGCCCGGCGTATTGTAGTACCAGACGACCTCCCCCGCCAAGTCGGTCACAACGGGCGTACCCTTCGGAGCCGAATACAGCAGGACCGACATTAGGAAGTCTCGATCGGCGTCCAGCGTGGACTCGGTCGGGTCGGAGACGACCTTGGCAGGCAGAACGACGTCGAGATCCCCAGTCATGAAGTCAACCGCCGGGGCTGGGTTCCGCCCTTCGCCGTTCTCGACTTGATGGCGAATCAGATAGCCCGTATTTGCTCGCATCCCCGCGACGTAGAACGTCACGCTCTTCCCTGCCCGGCAAGGCTTCCAGGGCGTGCTCCTCCAGCTCACACCGTCTTCGCCGAACTGCGCCCGGACTTTGCCTTCGCAGGCGGGAGCGCTATACAACGCGACGAGAGGGTGCTCTGTAGGCGCGACTGCCGCTTCGGTCTCAGACAACGGAGCAACGGTGAGGGCCAGCTCGACCGCCGACACTTCATCCTTGCCTGTCGCTTCAACGCGAATCACATAGTTTCCCTCCTCGGTCGGCGTCCAGCGCCAAGTGCCGCCCGGGAAAGAATGCCGCCGAGTTTGAAAAGGGCCGCCGTCAAAGCTCACGAGGAACCGGTGGAGAACTACGACATCTGGATCCGCTCCGGAGGCGATGGGCGTCCATACGATTGACGTCCCGACAGTTAGGCCAGAAGCCGCCGACCCGCTGAGGGCCACCGAGAGCTCAGCGCTTGCTAAAGAAGAGAAACCGAGGGCCGCTGCGACGCAGACCGCTGCTCGACAGAACCGCCACAGGCTTGAGGCAAAGTGTTGAGAATCCAAGACGTACTACTCCAGTCCAATTCCTAACGGGTGAGTCGCACTCGTCCTTCGAATCAAACGCGTTTCGATGAGACGACTGCGGTAATTTTTTTCCTGGCAAGGATACCACGCTCTTGGCTTCAGGCATCGAAGACGCATTCTCGTCCTGTGCAAGAGCCGCCTGGAGCCCAGTAGCCTTGTCCGGCGCCGAACCCAGCCGGCGCTACAATAGCTGTTTCGCCCGTCTATGGACGGACTCCCGTTTTCTATGGCAGACAACAACACATTCCGAGTAGGGCTAACGCCCGATTGGGGCGACCGCCTCGAAACCACATTGCGCCCCGGGCTGAAAGAAGTCTTTGATCCGGTTCCGAATCTCGAGTTCGAGGTCTTCGAGCGTCACGACGACATGACCGCTCGCCGCGACGTGATCGACAAGTACGACGCGATCGTCGCCGCCGGCTACTACTTTCCAAAGGAGAGCCTCAACGGCCTCAAACGGCTCAAATGCCTGGCACGATGGGGCGTGGGCTACGACCGCATCGACCCTGCCGCCTGCACCGCCAACGACGTCTTCATCGCCATCACTCCGACGATGATTCGGCGCACCGTCTCTGAGGCACAACTTGCCCTGATCTTCGCCGTCGCGAAAAACATCCGACGGCTCGACAAGAGTACTCGCGAGGGCCGCTGGGACAAAGGACTCAAGGTCCAGTCCGTATGCATCGTCAACCGCACGCTCGGGTCAATCGGGCTGGGCAACATCGGCGGGGAGCTTTTCCGAATGGCCCAGGGGATGCATTTCGGACGGCTGATCGCCCACGACCCCTACTGTTCGGAGGAGCGCGCTAAAGAGCTTGGCGTCGAACTGGTAGACTTCGACACGGTCATGAGCGAGAGCGATTTCGTCTGCATCAACACGCCGCTCACCGACTCCACGCGGGGCCTCGTCGATCGCCGAGCCCTGTCGTTGATGAAGCCGAGCGCTTATCTGATCAACACCTCGCGAGGTCCGGTCGTCGACGAGAAGGCGCTCACCGAGTTCCTCCAAGAGGAGCGCATCGCGGGTGCGGGCCTGGACGTCTTCGAGAAAGAGCCGCCCGAGCCCGACAACCCTCTCTTCGAGCTCGACAACTGCGTCGTCACGCCGCACAAGATCGCATTGACGGAAGAAGGCGTCAAGTACAACACGCTCGAGTGCCTCAACAACATCATGCAGATCTATCGCGGAGAGGCGCCGTTGCACTACGTCAACCGAGAGGTAGCAGACAAGCCATCGATGCAGGCAAAGCTGCTGGAGGGAAAGAAAGGATGAAGCCGAATCGAATTCGCGAAGTTCTCGCCGACGGCCGTACCTGCGTCGGACACATGCTGATGGAACTGCAAACGCGCGGAACTGTGCAGATCCTAGATGCGGCGGGCGCCGACTTCGCCCTAATCGACATGGAGCATTCCGGGTTCACATTGGGCGACGTCGGCAATCTGCTGGCGTGGCTTAAGGCGACCGCAGTTTCGCCGATCGTGCGCGTTCCGGCCAACGAGTATCACTTCATCGCGCGCGTTATGGACGCCGGGGCCCACGGGGTGATGATTCCCAATGTATGCTCCGCCGAAGAGGCCGGAGCGGCCCAGGACGCGATGCGCTACGCACCACTAGGCCAACGCGGGCTCGGCCTTGGCTCGGCGCACAACGACTACCGACCGCCGCACCCGGCACAGTACATGGCTGAAGCGAACCATCGCAACTACCTGATCTGCCAGATCGAAAGTCAGCGGGCGCTCGACAATCTCGATGAAATCGCGGCGACGCAGGGCGTCGACTGTCTTTGGGTCGGCCATTTCGACCTAACGCAGTCGATGGGCATCGTCGCCGAGTTTGACAACTCACGCTTCCTCGAGGCGCTTCGCAAGGTGGCCGATACCGCGACGAGTGCGGGGCTGGCGGCCGGAATCCAACCAGGATCGCTGGCGCAAGCCGAGAAGTGGGTGCCGCTCGGATACAATCTCATTTCCTACGGCGCCGATCACGGCGTCTACCGAAAAGCGCTGATGGAAGGCGTCGCCGCCGTTCGGGGGATCTCCTAAACGTGTCAAAGACGACCTTGCTTTCGCTGGTCATCGGCATCGCGGTGCTGGGCGCGCTCGTCTACTCCACGATGCAGCTTAGCCAGTTCACCTGCGAGGTCTGCATGAGCTTCAAGGGTGCGACGAACTGCGCGACCGCCTCGGGCGTCAGCCGAGAGGAGGCGCAGCGCACGGCGACCGACACCGCCTGCGCTCCGATCTCCGGCGGCATGACGGAAAGCATCCAATGCTCCAACACGCCTCCCGATCGCGTGACGTGGGTAGAGTAGCCTAACGTCGCCGTGCCGGTAGACCGCATCAGCGACGGCGCCTGGAGAATCCGGCTGCCTCTGCCGTGGAATCTGCGCTCGGTGAACGCCTTCCTGTTCCGCCTGGCCGACGGTTGGCTGTTGCTCGACTGCGGGCTCAACACCGACGCGACGTTTGAAGCCTTTGAAGCCGCATTTGAAGAGATCGGCGCGCAGTGGGGCGACGTTCGCCGCATCGTCGCGTCCCATATGCATCCCGATCACTTTGGCGGCGCAGCGCGCGCCCGGCGCCTCTCGAGCGCCCCGGTCGCTCTTCCCCCCATCGAAGCGAAGCTTGTCGCGCCGCCGCTAGAAAGCGTGGAGTTCTTCTCCCGGCCGGCGTCGCACCTTCTCCGCCACGGCGCTCCAGAGGCCGATGTCGAGCAGATAAGGCAGGCCGCTTCAGAAGTCGCCGCGGCGATGGACCGGTTCGTCCCCGACGAAGCAATCGACAACGGCGACGTGATTGAATTTGACGGCGGTAGACTGGAGGCCGTTCACACACCCGGCCATACGCCCGGTCTGCTGTGTTTCTATGACCCGGACAATAAGGTCCTTTACTCCACGGACATGATTCTGCAGCGCATCACACCCCACGTCGGTGTGCACTGGTTTTACGAAGACAATCCGCTGGGTGACTACCTCACTTCACTCTCGAAGCTCGAATCGCTGGATTGCGAGCTTGTCGTTCCATCCCACGGCCCGCCGTTCACAGGCTTACAGCGCCGCATCGCCGAGACCCGTTCGCACCAGCGTCGCCGCGCTGAGAAGATCCTCGCGGCCGTCGCCGAGGGCGAAGCGTCGGCGTACGAAATCGCTGGCCGGGTTTGGGGCACGGATGCGCCTCCCCAAGATAGGCGCTTCGCCGCAGCCGAAGCGCTCGCGCACCTCGAATACATGGCTCGTACTTTCCGCGTTGCCCGCCGTGATTCAGGCGGCGTCATTGTGTGGAGATCTATTTAGGAGATACCAATCATGCCCGAAATAAAAAGGCCCCGCGTGGTCGCCGACGGCCCGCTCGACGAAGCGGTGATGAATGGCTTCGGCGATCGTGTCGAACTGCTTGATTGGGAGGTCGCTCTCAAAGGCAGCGACGAGCCTATCGACGCAGTCTATACCTATGGCCACCCTGCGGTCGACGGAGCGTTGATGGACAGACTGCCCGGCCTGAGAATCATCAGCAACTACGGCGTCGGCGTCGACCACATCAACATCCCCGACGCAGTCGAGCGTGGGATTCCGGTCGGCAATACGCCGGACGTACTGATCGGCGCCACCGCCGACATGGGCATGGCTCTGCTGCTCGCCTCAGCACGCCGCATCGTTGAGGGCGATCGGTACGCCCGCTCGCCCGAGTTCACGCGCTACGATCCCGGCTACATGTTCGGCCGCGAAGCGCATTCGAGCACGTTGGGCATCATCGGTCTCGGCTCAATCGGAAGCACGGTCGCACGACGCGCGCTGGCGTTCGATATGAAGGTGCTGTACCACAACCGCCGTCGGCGAGAAGCCGTCGAGCAGAAGCTTGGCGTCGAGTACGCATCGTTCGACGACCTGCTGTCGCACTCGGACTACGTGATGCTTTGCTGCCCGCTCACCGAGGCGACGAGCAACCTGATCGACGCCGCGGCGCTCGCAAAGATGAAGCCCACGGCCACGCTAGTCAACATCGCCCGCGGCGGAGTGGTCGACACCGAGGCGCTGACGCAAGCTCTCATCGACAAAACGATTGCCGCCGCTTCGCTCGACGTAACGGAACCCGAGCCGCTGCCGCGCGATCATCCACTGCTCAAGCTCGACAACGTCGTCCTCGTACCGCACCTCGGCAGCGCGACCATAGAGACACGTCAAGGGATGGCCGACCAGTCTGTTGAAAACCTCTTCTTGGGCTTGGCGGGCAAGCCGCTGCTCAACGAGGTGAAAGCCTGATCGACTAGTCCGGATCGGCCATACTCACTACCGGGGCGATCAAGTTGTCGACCGGAGCGTAGTCATCGGTCAGCACGAGCCGGTTCGACCGTCGCCGCAGTTCATCAAAGTGGCGCGGTCTAATCAACGCTCCGCTGAAGCGCTCTTCCTCAAAGCCCGAAAAATCGAGCAAGCGCAACGACCCGACGACAACAAAGGTATCCCGCAGATCGTCGTCTGACGGGCCGCCGAGCGCCGTTGAGAACACATAGACATGCGGAAAGGTTTTCTCGATCGTGTTGATCATCGCCCCCAGAAATTTTCCCGATCTGTAGACATCGATCACATTCGCCAGAAAGACGCCGTCGTCGGCCATCAGCCGGCGCAGCTTCTCGTTGTACTCGAGCGTTGTGAGGTGGAAGGGCGGCGAGTAATGATCGAACGCGTCACCGTAGACCAGGTCGAACTTCTCGACCGGCTCGCCGCGGTCAGCGCGCCGGATGATGTCATCCACATGGTTGCGCGCATCCAGATTGTGGATCTTCAAGCTCGGGTGCGGCTCGAGACCAAACGCCTCGAAGGCCGCCCGCGTCACCGCCGGATCGATCTCCGCCACCTGCGCGTAGCCGGTAGGAAAGTGGCGCAAGAACCAAGCCGGGAAGACGAATCCGCCGCCGCCGAGAAACAGCGCTCGCGGCGCATGCGCCGGCGGCAACGAAGAGATCGCATTGTGAGTGACGCCCGCGTAAATCCGCTCGTAGTCGTACTGCAGGTCGTCGGGGTCGTCCATGGTGATGTAGGCGTGGATCAGGAAGTCGAGCGTCATCGACCGAAGTCCCGGGCGGTCAAGCTCTTCCTCGACTCGAATGAAAGAATAGTTCGACTCTTCCTGGAAGTGCACCAACTCGCCTGTCCGCTCGCGCAGGCCGAGCCGTTCGCCCGTCTGCTTCGCCCATGCCCACGGTCCCGTCGCGGCAAGCACGCATGCCGCCAACGCGCCGCCCCAGACGTACGGAAGCAGCGCCTGCGCGCCGAAGTAGAGCGACACAGCAAATAGCACTCCCGAGACCGTAAGGATCACCGAGACAGTGCCCATCTTCGCGATTAAATAGTAGCCGGTAAGGAACGTGCCGAAGATACTCCCGACCGCGCCCCAGGAGTAGATCGACCCGACGGTGCGTCCCGTCTTACGGCTGTCGGCGAGCGCCATCTTCGCCGCCACGGGGCTGATCATACCCATGAGCGCCGCCGGCAAGAAAAAGACGAAGAAGACGTGCAGCGCGATGCGCATCGCCCACTCGCGCTCGAGCAGGAAGCCCCACGCACCGATGCGAGAATTGAGCAGCGGGATCAGCAAGCAAGCAGCCGAGGCGACAAGGAACAGCGACGCCAGCGCCTCGCGAGGCTTATAACGGTCGGCGATCAGGCCGCCCGCGTAGTTGCCCCCGGCTATGCCGGCCAGCACGATGCCAATTACCGAAGTCCAGGTGTAGAGCGAGCTGCCGACGTGGCGTGCGATCAGACGTCCGGCGACCAACTCGACCACCATGATGCAGAGGCTCGATATGAAAACGATCAGGTTCGGTAGAAACCATTCCCAGCGGCCCGGCGGCTTTGCGGACTGTTGCGGCTCCATAGGCAGAGGACGTGACAGATTATCGTAGCAGCGCGGGGAGCTGGAGGGGACGGCCCCGTAAAGGCGACTTCTAACCTTGGGAGGCCTTGCGCTCCGCACCCGTACGGCCGGCGCGCTTTGGCTCTTTCTTGTCGGGCCTCTCAGCCAAGCTCTTCTGCAACGCTTCCATCAGATCGATGACCGGGGCAAGCCGAGGAGCCGCCGCTGCTTCAGCTTCCTTGCCCTCGCGTTTGGCGTCGATTAAGCGCTTCACGCTTTGTTGGTAGCCATCCTCGTACTTGGTTGGATCGAACGAAGCCGCCAAGCTCTCTATGAGCTGAGCGGCGAGCTGTTTCTCTTGCGGTTTTACGTCGATCTCAGCGTCTTGGCCGTACTCGGCCAGCTCACGAACCTCGGCCGGATAGTACATCGTGTGCAGCGTCAGTCCGTTTGACCGCGGACGGATCACTACTGTGTACTCGCGCTGATGCATCGAAATCTTAGCAATAGCTGCATAGCCGCTCTGTTCCATCGCCTTGGTGAGAAGCTGGTAGGCCTTGCGTCCCGCATCCTCGGGCAAAGCGTAGAAGGAGCTGTCGAAGTATAGCGGGTCGACCTCGTCGAGCTTGACGAACTCGAGAATCTCCATCGCGTCTGAAGATTGGGGCTGGACCGTTTTGAGATCCGCGTCCTCAACCACGACGTACTGATCCTTGGCGTACTCGTAGCCTTTGACCAATTCAGATCGTTGGACGGTTCGCTCGCACACCGGGCAGTGGAGCTGTTGCTTGATCCTCGAGTGACAGTCCTTGTGGATCTGTCTAAAGCTGATCTTCTCGGGCCGCGCGGCCGTAAAGAGCCGAATCGGAACTGAGATCAAACCGAAGCTAAGGAAGCCTTTCCAGACGGTAGAGGCCATGTAGAGAATCGTATCCGATGGCGCAACCTGTTGCAAGCATTAGAGATATAAAATGTTTCCGATGATAGGCGAAGCGCATCATGTGGTATTTATCCCAACCATGACCGCGCTCAGTTGGGGACCGTTTGCCCCTAGCTTGGCCTGCTATGATCGTTGCCGATGACTTGGATCGCAATTGGCTTAGCCGGCGCCCTCGGCGCGTTGGCACGCTACGGGCTCTCGGGCTGGGTCTATGACTGGGCTGGCGTGCGCATGCCTTGGGGCACGTTGGCCGTAAACATGGTTGGCTGTTTGGCGTTAGGGGCGTTGGCCGAGGCCACCCGTCTGAGCGGCGCACTTCCGCTGGAGGTGCGCGCGGCGCTCGCGGTCGGCTTTCTCGGCGCGTTTACTACGTTTTCAACGTTTGGAGTCGAGACGTTGCGGCAGATCGAGGCTGGGGATTGGATAGGCGCTTTCGGGAACATTGCGCTCAACGTGGTCGGCGGAATCGCTCTCGCGATGGTCGGCGTCTCCCTGGCGCGCTGGATAGTTTCGATGCGGGGGTTGGCGTGAGAGGAATCGAAGGTGAGCAGGTACTGATGCGAATCTTCATCGGCGAGAGCGACCGTTGGAAGGGCCGCCCGCTGGCGGACACGATCGTCGAGGAGCTCAAGCGCGAAGGCTTCGCCGGCGCAACCGTACTGCGCGGCGTGCAAGGCTTCGGCGCGCATTCGAAGCTGCATCGCGATTCGATCCTGCGACTCTCGCAAGACCTTCCGGTGGTCATTGAAGTCATCGATAGCCAAGAGCATATGGACGCAGCATTGCCGAAGCTCGACGAGATGCTCGACGGCGGCATCGTGACGTTTGAGAAGGTACGCGTAGTGCGCTATCGAGCCATGCGAGGGTAGTGGGCGGCGGTGTATCCGTCTTAAGCCGCAGGTTCGACCAGCGCCGCCATCGCGCCGCTCGAACGGGGCAAGCGAGGATCGGAGCCGTAGGCGTGGATCTGATCGCGCTTCTGTTCAGCTTCAGCCAGCGGCAGCGTAGCGAGACGGCTGTGCCCCTTCTTGTCGACTTCGGTGGTATGAGCGAACGCTTTCTCTTCGGAAAACGCGAAAAGATCCATCAACATCTCGACGACGTAGTCGTAGGAGTGATCGTCGTCGTTCAGCAGGATGACGTGAAAGAGCTTCGCGGCGTCGCCGTGAGTCTCGTCGGATTCGAAGACTTGCTCTTCGATTTCGGGCTGGGCAACTGTCGAACTCATAGCCGAACGGGCTTTTGACCTATCGTATCAGACAAATGTTGCGGCCAATGTTTCAGCTCTTGCCTAGGCACGACAGCTCGGCCCGCATGCGCTCGAAGTTTACTCGGTCGACGCGCACTCGTACCTGATCGCCCAGGTGGTACTCCGTTTTGCTGCGTGCTCCGATCAGCGCCCGAGCACGTTCCTGAAAGCGAAAAGTCTCTTCCAGAAACGAATCGACCGGAACGAAACCTTCGATGTAGAGATCCTTGAGCTCGACAAACATTCCGGCCTCGATCACGCTCGTGACCCTACCCTCGAACTCCTCGCCGAGACGCTGTTCAAGGAAGCGAGACTTCTTCCACTCAATCAGCTCGCGTTCGGCATCGACCGCACGACGCTCGCGAAACGAGGTCTCGTCCGAGAGTTGCGCCAGTTCCTCGACCGAGTAGGGCGGCTGCTCGCGATCGAGAATCGCTTTGAGCACGCGATGCACGATCAAGTCCGGGTAGCGCCGAATCGGCGACGTGAAATGCAGGTAGGCGTCGGTCGCCAGCGCGAAGTGGCCGCGGGGCTCCTCGTGGTAGCGCGCCTGCTGCATGGAGCGCAGCATGCGGAAGTGCAGCACCCGCTCCTCGGGTCGACCGCGTAGTTTCTCGGCGAGTTTCTGATAGTGTCGTGAAGTGATCGGCGAGCCGAGCGCGTGCTGCTGCGAATCCCTCGGGCCTCGCGACCCGCCACGGCCGCGTGAGCCTCGCTGCGGCGGCCGTTTACGCAGCTCGATGCCGAGCGAGTGTCCAAACAGACGCAGCGTTTGCTCCAACTCGGCGACGGCGCGAGGGCTAGGCGTCTCGTGGATACGATGAAGGTATCCCGCGCCGACGCTGTCGAGCCGTCGCGCGACAGCTTCGTTGGCGGCAAGCATGAGCTCTTCGATAACGCGGTTCGCCATGGTGCGCGGCGCCTTCGAGACGCCTGTCATCCGCCCCTCGTCGTCGAACTCAATGACCGGCTCCGGGAGGTCGAGATCCATCGCCCCGCGTTTCTCGCGGCGCTTGATCAAAACCGTCGCCAAGTCGCGCATCAGCTCGAAGCGCGGCACGAGATGCTTGTAGCGCTTGCGGGTTTCCTCGTCGCCTTCGAACACCGCCGCAACATCGGTGTAGGTCATCCGCGCTGAACTGTGGATCACGCCGCGGCAGAACTCGGCCTTCACGATTTCACCCGCCGGGTTCATCTCCGCCAGGACCGAAAGCGTCAAGCGGTCCACATCGGGGTTGAGTGAGCAAACGTCGGTCGAAAGCTTAGACGGCAGCATCGGCACCGCGCGGTCGGGAAAATAGACGCTCGTTCCGCGATTGCGCGCCTCGAAGTCGAGCGCCGAGCCCGGCTGAACGTAGTGGCTTACGTCGGCGATGTGTACATGCAAGACGAAGCCGCCCTCAGCCCGCCGATCAACCCAAACCGCGTCGTCGAAATCGCGGGCCGTCTCGCCGTCGATCGTCACCGCGTCAAGATCGCGAAAGTCTCGTCTGGCCTGTATCTCGGCCGCCGTGATCACTGAGTCGGTGTCATCGGCCTGCGCCAGCGCCTCCGCTGGAAAGCGATAAGGCAGGTGGTGCTTGCGAATCATGATCTCGACGTCGACACCGAAGTCTTTCGGGTAGCCGAGCAGTTCTACGACGCGGCCGACCGCAGTCTTTCCATACGGACCGGCAAACTCGTCGACGGCAACGGTGACGATCATGCCGTCGACCTTAGACGGAGAGTCGGCTTTTGGAGGCGTAACATTGCCGAGGCGTTCATCGCGGCGTTCGGGCGGCGGCAGCTCAGCACCGCGCGAGATCCGAATAGGGCCGGGCACGTGCTCATCGAGCGGCGTTACATGCGATCCGTGCGGCGAATACGAAAAGCGTCCAACCACGTGCTCGTGAACACGCTCGAGAACGGATTCAACTCGCCCTGACGCGCGTCCCTCGTGGTCAACTCGCAGCAAGCGGACCTTCACGCGGTCGCCGTGCATCGCGGAGCCAAGTGAACGCGGTCCGATGTAGAGATCTTGGCCGTCTAGCTTAGGGATGGGGCGATCGGGGGCGAAAAAGCCGAAGCCTCTTGCATGGACGCTCAGACGGCCGGCGAAGACGTTGCGGTCGGGCGCAAGCAGACGATAGCGGCCCCGTGGCTCGGCGACCAGCTTACCGTCCGCCGCCAGCCGTTCGAGCACGCCGTCTAGCTCACTCCGGCCGTTGCGGTTGAGCCGCAGTAAGCGCGCGAGTGTCTTGTAGCTGATTCGGCCTCGGGGCTGCCGTCGTATGAGGTCGAGCACCTCTTCGGGCTGCATCGCTCCACTATCCCGCATTTGCATGCCTGCAGTGCACACGGGACGTCCGCCGGCTTGCCGCGGCGTACTGAATCAGACCCCTGCGGCGGAGGTCAACAATCGACTCGATGGGTTCCAGCGATGCTGCATGAAGTCTTTGAAGCCGTCCGCGTCCAGAGGACGGCTAATGGCGTAACCCTGCGCTTCGTCGCAGTGTTTCTCCACGAAGAAGGCGAGTTGTTCCGCCTTCTCTACTCCCTCGACGACGACGCTCAGGTTCAAATTGTGGGCGAGGGCGATCAATCCAGCGGCAATGGCTGAGTTGCCAGGGTCGCGAGGAACGTTCTTCACAAACGACTGATCGATCTTGATCGTGCTGATCGGGAATCGCCGGAGGTGGATCAGCGAAGAATATCCTGTGCCAAAGTCGTCAAGCGCAATCCGAACGCCCCGCTCTTTGAGCTCGATGAGCGGCTGAATAGCAGGCGGAGAGCTCTCTGTAAGAGCGGTCTCAGTCAACTCCAACTGGAGGTACTCGGGATCGAGACGCGCGCTGGCGAGAGCTTCCATCACGGTTCGCGACAGGTTCTTGTCGCCTAGCTGTCGCGGAGAGATGTTCGCCGACAAGGTCAACAACGGAAGCCCAGCGTCCGCCCATTCTTTGATCTGGCGGCAGGCTTCACGGATCAGCCAATCGCTCATCGCATTGATCAGACCCGTCTCTTCGGCGAGGGGAATAAACTCGTTGGGGGGAATCAAACCGCGCTCCGGATGCTCCCAACGCATCAGCGCCTCGCACCCGACTACCCGCTTGTCGCTCAAAGAGACGATCGGCTGGTACATGACTCGTAACTCGTTGCGTTCCACCGAATGACGCATGTCGGTCTCGAGCTGGAGCACGTCCACTGTGCCGGGGTGTGTTTTTCGGTCGAATAGCTCGTAGCGCGCTCGCCCTCCGGCCTTGGCTCGATACATCGCCGTGTCAGCGTCCCGTAGCAGCTCCTCCGGCTCACGGGGAACTCCGGCGCTCATCGTGATGCCAATACTGACGGTGGCAAAAACTTCCCGCGTGCCGATGTGAACAGGCTCCTCAAGATCACGCTGGATGCGCTCGGCAATCCGCGTTGCGTCTTCGGGGAAACGCAGCCGGTTCACAAGCACAGCAAACTCGTCGCCGCCCAATCGACAGATCGCGTCGCCGGGACGGACGCAGGCTTTCAGCCTTTCCGATAGCGCGACGAGAAGCTGGTCTCCGATGAAGTGGCCAAGGCTGTCGTTGACAACCTTAAAACGGTCAACGTCGAGAAACAGCAGAGCAAAGACATTCTCGTTCGACTTCGAGGCGGCCTCCACGGCCCGGCGAACCTGAGTCATGAAGTAGACGCGATTGGGAAGGCCGGTCAGAGGGTCGTGCAATGCGTCGTGAATGAGTTGCTTCTCGGCGCGCTTGCGTTCGGTAATGTCGGTCTGAGAGCCCGCCAAGCGCATCGCCTTGCCGTTCTCGTCGCGTACCGCGATGCCCCGATTCAACACCCAACTGTAGCCTCCGTGGGTGTGGCGCATGCGGTGCTCGCTCTCAAAGTGAGCGGTGCGGCCCTCGAGGTGATCCTCGAGCTTCGCGTGCAAGCGGTGCAAGTCGTCGGGGTGAACCCGCCCGAACCACTCTTCAGGGTGGTCGCCAACCTCTTCGTCCGTCAGCCCCAACATCGCCTTCCAACGCATGGAGTAGTAGATGCGCCGCCGCTGCAGGTCCCAATCCCAAAGGCCGTCGTTTGCGCCGCGAGCAGCAAGGGCATAGCGCTGTTCGCTCTCCTGCAACGCGGCCGCTGCTTCCTTGCGGGCGGACACGTCGCGAACGATGGCGGCATAGAGCGTCCGACCGTCAAGCTCCATGCGGCTGATGCGGAGCTCAGATGGAAACCTTCGACCGTCGAAGGACTGCGCATCGCATTCGATTACCTCGGTTCGCTCATCTGCGAGTCGGTCGACGTGGGAAGGTTTGACGACCGGAAGCAACCCTTCAACGGGTGAACCGAGGACTTGGTCTAACGTGGCTCCGAACAGACGTTCAGCACCAGAGTTAAAGGTTTCGATCCCGCCTTGCCCATCGAAGGTGAGGATACCGTCCGGGGCGTTTTCGATCACGGCGCGCACCCGAGCGGCGCTTTCGCGATAACGGCTGCTCATCAGTTCGGCGATGCCTATCGCGCGGGCGCGGGTGCTAGAAAGCACTAGCGCGATGTCGAACAGCAGGACGCTGATCGCCAGTCCGCCGAGCAACACCTGCGCTGGATAGTTCTGAGCCAAGGGCGCTACAAACGCGGAAGCGGGCGCGAAGGAGAGTTGAAAGCGGCGACCGCCAAACTCCAAAGGCAGCGAGTAGGCTCCACCTTCGCCTTGGCCTCCAACGCCGGATTGCACGATAGCGTCGGAGTCGTAAACCAGTTCGCCGTTCCCTGAGTCGTCCGCTTCGTAGAGCTCGAAGTCCAAACGCCCGGATTCTGAGCCGCCAAGGTTGCGCATCAACTCGTCGACCCTCAGCTCGGCAACGGCCCAACCGTAGAAGCGACCCGCCGGGCGCGGGTATAGCGGCGCCAACATCAGCAGGTAGGTGTCCCCATCCCCCTCGACTGAGTCGGCCGGAGAACGAGAGACAATCCAGCTTCTCTCCGCCTTTGCGCGCCTGGCTGCTTGCAGGAACGGCTCGAAGCGCTCAAGTCGAGCGGCTTCATAGCGCGGCATCGCCTCCGGCGGCTCGGTTGCGCGGGCGTCGAACTCAGGTCGGGCCGGTGCTCCCTCCGACTCTTCAATCAGAGCGACCGAAGAGACGGCAGGCAGAGCGTCGCTGAGATTGAGCGAGCGAATGAAGGCGGCCCACTCTGGCTCGCGTTCTGCCCCGAGGGCCGCGTGAGCGCCGCGAGCAGCCAAGAGCGCCTGCGAGTACTGCCCGATGCGTTCGGCCATAGAGTCTCGCAGATGAGCCGCCTCCTGCTTGAAGCGCGAGCGTTCGTATCCGTCGAACTTCGATTGGGCGGTGAGCCAAGCCAGAGCCGTCGTCAGAAGCGAAACGGCCAAGATACCCCAGGCCGCGGAGTTCTTCCGTGGTTTCTCAACTCGCCGGCCCTCGGGCGCCTCCGGAGAGGTCTGCAACAGGACGAGGAAAAGCAGGGCTACGCCGAGCACCAAAGCAATAACGAGAACTGCGGCGCGCGCGCTCTCAACCGTGCGAAACGCCTCCTTCGCGTCGATCTCGGTCAGCAGTCCCAGGCCCAGCTCAGGGACGGCGTCCCAGGCGCCGACCGCGGCTCGACCTTCGCAGCCCTCGTAGCCGAGCACGTTGTAGCTCGTTCTCTCCTGCGAAGTCGCAGCGCCAACAGCGGCATGCTCGCCTGAGGCGGCGGCCAACAGTTGGGACGGTGTGACGCGACAAGGAATGGCAGGGTCCTTCCCCTCGGCCGTCGGCCCGGCTAGCCAAGTGTCGTGTGATGTGAATAGCCAGCTCCGGCCTCCGCCCTCAAGTATTTGCCGCAACGGTTTCTGGGCCTCAAAATAGGCGACAAGCACGCCGTTGACCGGCCCGCGTGAAACCTGCAATGGAGCAATGGCCGAGAGTACCCACTCCGAGTCCGTCCCCGAACGCATCCGAGCAATTGGCAGCACGGACGGAGTCCCCTTCCACGCGGCGCGCACTTCGTCCAGGGAGCTAAGATCCTGCGGTAACGTAGCGCCTGCCGGATAGACGACAGCGGCGCCTTGGGCGGGCAACAGAGCGTAGGCGGAAGGCAACCAGCCTTCGCCGAAGTCCTCCCCAATCGACGGCCGCAAATCTTCGAGCAGTTCGGCATGGAGTCGATTCAGAGAGTTCTCACTGCTCTCGGCCAGCTCTGCGGCTGCGGGCGAGGCCGCCACGCCGATGGTCTTGAGCATCGCTACCCGGACCTGCGTCCGAATCAGTTGCTTGGTGTTGTCAGCAGCAGCCCGCAGGGAGACGCGCAGCTCTTTCTGTCGTTGAGCGCGATTGCGTTCCAGCGCCCACCATTCCGGCAGCACCACGCAACTCAACGCCAGAGTCACGCAAACAATTTCGGCGAGACCTGGTTTCCGCAGGCTCGCAAGCCTTCCCGGCAACCTTTCGACGACCCGTCGGACGGTCCTCGTCAGGAGAGAATTTCCCTGGCTATCCAACGTATTACGACCAGATACTTCACAGCTTATCCCGGCGAGCTTCTTGAACCTCATCAGGGGAACGTCTTAGTTCTCTAAGGTGTTCCCATGTATGTCGTTTGGAACTCATGGAGGCCGCCTACAGCTCGGCGGCTAGCGATCCTCGGCTGGACCCACAGTGCTAGAATGCCGCGATGTCAATCCGATGCGTCCTAGTTCTCTGCCTTGCTCTACCTCTCAGAGCCGAGCCCACCGCCGAGTTCGTGTTTGACACCTCGCCTTTTCCAAGCTGTCACGCCTCAACAATCGTCGAGACAGAGAACGGCGAGCTACTCGCCGCCTGGTTCGGAGGATCGAGAGAAAGCGCAGACGACGTCGCTATCTGGATGGCCCGGCGCGACGCCGCGGGCTGGAGCGCCCTTACCGAGATGGCGCGCCACGAGAAGACTCCCACATGGAATCCGGTGCTCTTCCGCAGCGCCGACGGCGCCCTCCACCTGCACTACAAATTCGGCACGAATCCGCGCCAGTGGACAGGGGCGTATCGACGCTCCGAAGACGACGGCCGCACTTGGTCTGAGACGCGCGTCTTGCCCGCCGGGCTGCTTGGCCCGATAAAGAACAAACCCTTAGTACTAACCGACGGAACAATCGTGGCTGGCACGTCAGTCGAGAGCTACCACGCTTGGGCTGGATGGGCCGAGATCAGTCGCGATCATGGGCGGACGTGGCGGCGCCATGGTCCAATCGCGCATCCCGACCAACCATGGGGCTTGATACAACCTACAATCATTCCAATCCCCGGCGGGCTGAGGATGTTCCTGCGCTCTCGGGCGATCGGCCGAATCTGTTCTGCAGATTCCTACGATGGAGGAGAGAGCTGGAGCGAAGCCCGCGAAACCGACCTACCCAATCCGAACTCAGGTATCGACGCTGTGGGCCTGCGAGACGGGCGCGCGGTCCTGGTCTACAACCACACGGCCAAGGGACGTTCGCCGCTCAACGTCGCTGTCTCGGAAGACTCCGGGGCGACCTGGAAGAAGTTCCTCGACCTGGAGACCGAACCAGGCGAGTATTCCTACCCCGCCGTGATCCAGGCTTCCGACGGAGCAGTGCATGTAACCTACACCTGGAATCGCACGCGAATCAAGCATGTGCGCATCCCACTCGAAGACGTTCGCTGAAACAACGGCCGGCCGCTACACGGCGTCGAGAGCCTGCAGCAAATCTCCGATGATATCGTCGGCTGCTTCAATCCCAACCGACAAGCGGAGTAAGTTGTCTCCAATCCCGAGGCGGGCGCGGTGCTTCGGCGAGAGATTGCGGTGCGAGCTGATCGTCGGATAAGAAACCAAGGAGTGCACGTCCCCCAAACTGAGAGTGCGCAACACCATCTCCAGAGCGTTGATGTAGCGAAAGACCTCTTCCCTGCCCGCATCACGGATCTCGAAGCTGACCATGGCGCCGGCTCGGCCGTCCACGAATATACGCCGAACGGTTTCACGGTCAGGGTGGCTTATGAGGCCGGGATAGTGCACGTGCTCTACGCGTTTGTCGGCCCCCAGCGCTTCGGCGACGAGCCTTGCATTGTCACACTGCCGCCTCATCCGCAACGGCAGCGTCTTGACGCCGCGCATCGCAAGATAGCACTCGAAGGGTCCGAGGTTAGGCCCCAGCGTGCGAACCAACGCCGTCAGAAGCTCACGATGCTCTTCACGGGCCACCGTGACGCCTCCGAGCACGTCGGCGTGTCCGGCCAAGTACTTCGTCGCGCTATGGAAGACGATGTCGGCTCCTAGCTCGAGCGGACGCAACAGCGCGGGCGTAGTAAAGGTCGAGTCGACGATGAGCAATGCGCCATGAGCGTGTGCGATCTCCGCAATACGGTCCACTTGCGGCACTCGCAACAACGGATTCGAGACGGCCTCAATCAACACGCATCCGGGCTTCTCTTCGGCAACAAGAGCTTCGAAAGCTGCGAGGTTGCACGGGTCGACGAAGCGCGCCTCAACTCCCGCCGGCTCGAAGACGTGTTGCAAGAGCAGATACGTCTGTCCGAAAAGTACGTCGGCGGCGACCACCTTTCGGCGGCGGTCGGTCAGGGCGATCATCAGCGCCAACTCGAGCGCCGCCATGCCCGAGGCGGTTGAAACAGCGATGTCTCCGCCTTCGAGCGCTGCAACCTGCTCTTCGAAGGCTGCGGCGGTCGGGTTGCCGTAGCGGGTGTAGCCCTGTCCTTCGACTTCCCGCGCAAAGACGCGTTCGAGCTGCCCGAGCTTTTCGTAGTAGAAGGTGGTAGCACCGAAGATCGGCGTCGTGACGGGAATGTAATCACCCAGCTTCTTGCGGTCGCCCGCATGCACGGCTTGCGTTTCGATATGGCTCACGACGGCGCCTTTTCCGCTGCTGATGCGGAGAGCACGAGAGCTTGTTCGAGATCGGCGACGATGTCTTCCACATGCTCGATGCCGACGGATAGCCGCAACAGGCCGTCGCCGATTCCGAGCCGGTGACGACGCTTCGGAGCCAAATCGCGATGCGAGCTCGTCGCCGGGTGCAGAATCATCGTGTGAACGTCCCCCAGGCTGGTCGCGGGCAACGCTAGCTTCAACGTGTCCGCGAAGGCGAAGGCTCGCTCCTTGCCGCCTTCTAGATCGAAACTGATCAACGACCCAAACAACCCCTCAGGAAAAAGCCTCGCGGCAGTCGCGTGATCGGGATGCGCCGGGTCTCCAGGGAAGTGAACGCGCGTCACACCTTCGAGCTGAGATAGACGTGCGGCCACGCGCCGGGCGTTGGCGCATTGTTCTTCCATGCGGAGCACGAGCGTCTTCATGCCGCGCATGGTGATATACGCTTCGAACGGTCCCAGGTTTGGACCGATCGTGCGATTGAGCAGGGTAACCGCTTGACGAAAAGGCTCCGCTGCTAATAGCAAACCTCCGAGTGCGTCGCCGTGCCCGGCGAGGAACTTCGTCGCACTGTGGATGACGATGTCAGCCCCGAGATCGAGCGGCCTCATCAGCACTGGGGTCGTGAACGTGCTGTCTACGACTGTGACTACGTTGTTGCGGCGGTGGAGCTCGCAGAGCCTGTCAGTGGAAGGCACGCGCAGCATCGGGTTCGAGATCGTCTCGAACAATACGCAGGAGGGTTGGTGCTCGACGATCAAGGATTCCCAAGACTCGATATCGCAAGGGTCGCCAAAAAAAACTTCAACGCCTTGCGGCTCAAGCACGTTTAAGAGCAGCGATAGGGTCTGGCCATAGAGGTCGCGCGAGGCGAGTATCCTGCGGCGGCGGTCAACCATCGCAACAAGCAACGCGAGGCGCAGAGCCGCCATCCCAGAAGAAGTCGCGACGGCAAAGTCGGCCCCTTCGAGCGTCGCGGAGAGATCTTCGAGCGCCTCGCAGGTTGGGTTGCCGAAACGAGAGTAGGTTTGGCCGGGTTTGGCGTCGTCGAAAACCGAGTCGAGGTCTTCAATGCGCTCGTAGAAAAAGCTGCTGGCCGCATAGATCGGCGTCGTCACGGGAACGTAGTCGCCAAGCTTCTTGCGGTCGCCGGAATGGACGGCCAGCGTTTCAATACGACTCGTCTTGCGTCGCAAACCCGATTATAGCGTCGCCTCGACTAGCGACCTTGCAAGCGTCGGAAGTCAGCGATCGTCTCTTCAATACCGCGGGCGAGCGAGGTCGTCGGCAGCGACGGCAAGAAGGCGCGCAGTTCGGTGTCGTCGAGGTCGCAAACTACGGGGATAGGGCCGCCTGAGAGCTGAATACGCCCCTGAGCCTCGGGGATCTGTCGTTCGATCTCAGCGACGAATTCCGCCATTTCAACGATCTCGCCGCGCAGGTTAAACTGTCGGGCGCCGGGCCGATCGTCGAGCGCACACAGCACGAACGCGGCCGCGACGTCGCGAGCATACTGCAACGCGTTGCGGCCGCTATAGCGCAAGGTGAAGTCGTCGCCATGAACGGCCGCACGAACGGCCGACGTGGCGTCGGAGGTCAGGCCTTGATCGCGGCCAAGGCCGTAGACGGTCCACGGACGCAGGCCAATTGAGCTGACCCCGTCGTCCTGGAAATAGACGCGGGCGGCACCTTCGTTAGCTTGCTTAAAAACGCCGTAGTGCGTGGCCGGCGCCAGCGGTGCGTCGACGCCGATATGCGTCGCCCCTCCGTAGAGTTCTTCTGGACCAAAGACGGCGGCGGAGCTTGCGTAACAAACCTGTTTAACCGTGCCGAGCCGTCGCGCCGCCTCGAATACGGCAAGTGTCCCGAGCACGTTAGCGTGCGCACCCTCGGTTGGATCGGGCCGGCAGAAAGGCATCTGAAGCGCAGCAAGGTGAACGATTGACGTAATCTTGCGCTCCGCGACAAGATCGCAAACGGCGTTGACGTCGGCGACGTCGCCCGTCACGACATCGATTTCTTCGGGCCGCCCGGGAACGAGTTGGTCGAGTCGGCGCAGATCGCCGTCTCGGTCGAAAGCGATGAAGGGGACCTGGCGGGCAATAAGCTCGCGCATCACCCAAGCGCCAAGAAAACCGGACGCGCCGGTCACGAGAAGTCGATCTGCGGTACGCACTCTATCAAGCTAGCAGGAGTCCCCGAGTGAGCCTAAGGCCGGTGTCCCAAAAGCGATAGAGACCTGGGCAATCCACACAAGACCAAGACGGCGACCTACCGACTTTTAAGGGCCTATTTTTCGCCGCCGGAGCTCAAGGCCGTTTGCGGCCCAAGGCATCCTGAGATTCTCGCCTAAAGGCACGCCGCTTCCTGCCCGTTGGGCCCCGTCCGTCTTGGTCCACGTCGACAGAGAGACGCGAGTTGACACTCCATCAGGGCTATGAGATTCTGATTATTAACCCTGTTCCTCAGTAGCTCAATTGGTAGAGCATCCGGCTGTTAACCGGAGGGTTGTAGGTTCGAGTCCTACCTGAGGAGCCAACTCCTTCCACAACTTACGGTTCGCCCCCGTCGAGGGTTGCCTCAATTGGTTGCCTCAATTCGATGGCTTCGGCTTTTTCGCGGCCTCAGCCAACCCCTCGTGAAATCGCTCTAGGATTTCTCCAGCCTCCCTAGTTCGGCGGTCAGAAGTGCGCTTGTAGCGCTCCAGCATCTTGGAATCACGGTGCCCGATGATGGCTCGTGCCCTGGCTTCGGGCAGCCCCCACTCCACCATGTTCGTCTCAGCGACTCCCCGCAGGTCATGGAAGTGCAGATCCGGTCGACCGATTAACGCCCTCGCACGTTCCCATTCGGCGCGATAGGTGCTGACCGGTTTTCCGTTCCTGTGGCATACCCAAGGGCAATTCGGATTCGCCTGGTCTCGACGAAAACGGGCCTGTAGTAGCTCCCTGCGCAGATCGAGGTAGATGGGAGCATCGCCAACCTTCTTGCCCGGCTGATTCTCTGGGGCGTGGATCACTCCTCCTTCGATGTCTACTTGAGGCCACTCCAGCGACTTGATCGGTGCGGCGCGCCAGCCAATGTGATAGGCGATCACGAACATCAGTTTGACCGGTTCGCGAAGGATCGACGAAAGCTCGCGGTACTCGGCTGGCGAGAGGTCTTCGTTGCGCTCGTTGTTGACCGGCAGCATCTCGACGTAGCTCGGTTCGACGACCCACCTCCGCCGCTGACCCAAATTCAGCGCCCGTCGTATCGTTTCGAGATATCGATTGATGCTCGCTGGCCTGAGGCCAACTTCCTCACGGGCTTCGATGAAATAGTCGATGTGGGCGGGCCCAAAGTCCAGAGCGCGGATCGCTCCGAGTTCAGCTTCAAGCAGCTTTAGGCGTGAGTCTAGACTGTCTACCGTTCTGCGGCCCTTCCGTTCGTAGTCGGCCCGAACCAGCCGGAGAAGATCGGTGAAAGTCGCGTTTGTGAAGGTGACGTTTTGCCGATCGCGCTGCTTGAGTTTCTGGGCGACCCACACCGCTTGAAACTGTTGTGCCTCTTGCTTGTCGCGTGCGCCCGTGAAGATCCGCTCGCCCTTCCAGACGAAATAGTAGTCGCCGACGGAACTCCCGCGCTTCTTCATACGGCGGACACGTCCCTTGCCTGCTTCGATTCTCGCCACGGCGGTTCTTTCCTATTCTAGGCCTCTTGCCGTTGTCGAAGGCTGCGAATGAATCGGTCGAGGTCAGCCCTTCGAAACATGGGCCGGTCAAAGCCCTCAATCTGAACTGGGGGCACCAGTGCTTCGAGCCTGCGCAAGCTACTCTCGCTCAGGTCCAGGTACCGAGCCGCTGTCTTGCGGGTCATCAATTGCGGTGCAACACCCACGTACGGCGCGAGTCTCCGCACGAGTCCGCTCAGAGACTCCTCTGGCAGGGCGTCGATGAGCGCAGTCGCGATGTGCCTGAGTTCGCTCATGTAAAGCGTAGTTGAACGCGCGACAACTTCGGGGGAACCACCCCTAGATCAGGAGGTCCACAGCGATCAAATACTCAGCTAGGCTGACTGGACGCGCGGGGGTTCTAAATCGCCCCGGCGACGGGAGTTCACGGCGTCCAGGTGGAGGGTCGAGGACGGGCCTGTGCTTCAGATCCAATGGGCCTCGCCTAGGGATTACGAACTGCCTCGAACTCAATCTGTTCTACGCCTTGGGATTCAGATCAACAGAGACGGTACAGCTCAACGAGAGCTTCATCGACGACTGTAACGAACTCTTCCGGGTCGACAGGTCGACCATCGTCGTCCATTGTGGGGGCGTTCGCATATCGAGATCGGCCATGCTTCAGCACGGCTTCGGGATCCAAGACCCGGACGTGGATTGTGATTTCGTATCGGTCCGATGGCCGAGTTCTTGTCTCTTGACGCTTGGGACGGGTTCTACTCGCAGTTGTTTCCGTTGTTGGGGGCATACGAGATTGGAGGCGGCCTCGGCGCCGAATACTCAAAGGATGGAGATGGAGAAGGGCGTTAGGGGGAGGCCGGGCCAGTCTAAATCGCAAGACCAATGCAGATCGAAGCGCAGGTTCAGAGCGGCAGAGGTTGACATGCCAGAAGACGCCTGTTTCGGGAGCAGGAGGTCCGGGGTTCGAATCCCCGCGCCCCGACCATTGTTTTCAATAGCTTGGACTCTCTCCGAGCGGCTTCTCAACCCCAGCGTCCACACGGATGTCCACACGGATTCCTGATCGCGGACATCCAGGGCGGAAGGGGTCCTCCGCACGAACGGCTTCCAGTGAGCCCGGATCTTGGATCACCGATCGTTTTTTCTCGCTGGGGCCATCCGCTCCAGCCCCCCCCAGGGGCGTTTAATTGTCCCAGGGGTACCCCCCGGGGCCTCTTGAGCCAGGTCTGGCCAGAGGCGTTATTTCAAAAAATCGGCGCGTCGAGAGAGAACTAGTCTAGTTGGCCTTCAGGCTGCTCGACGCCGTTGGGCAGCCAGCTGGGGTGGAGCGGCGGAGCAAAACTAGACCAGTGGGGGTGGAGTCGGGGTTTAGCTTCGAGTTTTTGTGGGACGGCACACTACCGTCGCGCTGGCACCCTTCGGATAAGATGTGATTCGAGGGGCACCGCCTTCTTTGGTACGCCACAGAGGTCGCAGCCCGTGCGGGCGGTCAACATTCGCCACAGCAGTTTCTCCGTAGCCGAGGTGCCGTTCTGACATTGAGTCTCCCAATGATAACGTCTTCAGCGGGACCGGAATCACTGCATAGATCCTAGCCAAGGAAGGCAACGATGCAAACGACTACAAAACCCAACGGCGCGATCCAACGGGCTCGGCGATCCATCGCCCGGGCTAGCTCAACCTTGTCCGCCTGCGCCAAGAAGCTTGTAGCAAAGACCTGCACCAGCGCCGAGAAGACGAGCAGCGAGGACCCAAACGTGTACTTGTCCGTAACCGTCAGATAGGAGATGCGCGGCAATAGGCTTGACTGCGCGAACTGGTAGGCGATGAGCGTCAGCATCGACGTCGCCGACACTCCGATCTGCGGGCCGACCTGCGAGGGGTCGATCCAAAACACTCCCCAAGACATCGCAACGATCAGGGCAAGAGGCACCAGCAGCTTGAAGACATAGAATCCCGTATGTCGTGTGCCGCTGAATCCCGCGTGATAACGGGCAACCCGCTCCTCGGTCGCCTCGTAGATCCCGAAGTCGATCTCGCTCTCTGCTGCGGCCAGGTCCCAGCCGGGGAGCGACTGCGCCTGGCTGGATCCCTCCAACTCCGCGAGCGCCTCGAATTGCACTGCTTCCGTATTGAGCAGCGATTCTACCGTCACGGTCAGACTCTGCTCGTCGAACGGGAACCGTCGCAGGTCGAGTGGCGCTGAGAACTCGCCGTAGAGTCTTCGGTAGTGGATCAGCCGTCCATCGGGCAAAAACCCCGCAACGTCCAGCTTCGTTTGCAGACTTCTGCCGTTAACCAGCAGAACCAGCGGATGCCAAACAGCGTCGGTCAACCCTTGGCAGGTCGTAGTCTCGGTCAGAGCCGAGGTGTCGATCCGAGGGTCGCGCCAAGTCACCGCCAAGTAAATGTCCGCCGTAAAGGTCTGCGAGACGTCAACCACCCTCGTCACGTCATTGAAAAACACGCCGACCGACACTTTGGTCGGACCGCCTCCTTCACCGGGCCTTAACCCGAGTCCTGCGCCTGGTGCGGGACAAGGCGAACCCTTCCCGCCTTCGCCCCGGTCGGACGATTCTTGTGCAAAGCCGTAGGGTAAGGCAAACAGGCCTACCGCCAACAGGGCAAGGACCCGCCTCAGTGTTCGGCAGTCTCCAAACCATTTGAGGCGCGGCTCGTAACAAATCCCTCCAGACGAGCGGGCCCTATCAGTAGGCACATGTTCGGTGTTCGTCAGAGCCCACCAAGCACAAACCAAGGGGTTCAGCTGAGACAACATCCTCCTGCATGTCCGTGATCTCGGAGTCTCCGTCATCGATTGACTCACTTTGGCGTTTCCTACTGTATCGCAACTCAGTCTTCTTGATCGCCTAAGGCCAAGTACTGCAGATTTATGGCGACCGACGAGGACGCTTCAGCAGCTCATCTTACGCCCGCCATCCTGGCCGTATTGAGGATGACTCCGCCTCACGCGAGAAGAACAGCGGGCGATCTCTCAAGTTCTTGACGAATTCGCCAGCCACAGGAAGGGTCAGGCCCCGGCGCTTGAGGGCGCGGTTATTGTAGACCGGCGTGACGTGGAGCGTTGCGGGCCGAGGCTCCGCCTTGGGCGTATCAAGCCTGAAGCCTTCATAGAAAAGTTCGGCCGCGAACCGGGTCCTGACGATCCGGTCTTCTTCGAATCCGACGCCGATGAGCCGCGCGAACTCGATCTGGAGGGCTACGAGAAGGGTCTGGCGGAAGCAATGGCCGCAGCAGACATCGATCCGCGTCTGATCTACGCCTTTCTAGAGTCCGGCGTCTGCGGGAGGCTCTGTGTACGCCTACGCTCAGGGGGCGTAGGCTCGATCCGCTCGATCCGCGTCTTCCCCGGTCAGCTCATGTTCCGAGTCCAGGAACTCTCGCAGTCTTTGCGCCCATTCATCCAACGCTTCTTTCGCGTCCTGGAATCGCTCTACCCGCGAGAAGTTCTCCGAGCCTACTTCAGC
>Ga0315336_1000199_pt1 | contig 233018 bp, 222 predicted proteins | sample ASW5metaG_FD_204512 | JGI IMG/M metagenome (GOLD analysis project Ga0315336, IMG submission 204512) | Ammonia-oxidizing marine archaeal communities from Monterey Bay, California, United States - ASW #5 | ecosystem: Environmental > Aquatic > Marine > Intertidal zone | place: USA: California...
GAAACGCCCTGATCATCGAAACGTATGTCGCGGCCGGTGTCCTTGCCGATACTCCACTCTTTCATGTTTCCTTCGGGAATCAACTGGATCACGCTGCCCGCGGCGCTGCCCGACGTGATTTGCAGAAACGGCACGTCGCTTTCGACTTTTTCCTCAATTGATGCACCGCGCATCGCCGCCAGATCCTGCGGCGAAAAGAACTGCGTGCTGGACGCGTTCTTCTCGTTCGGGTCCGCCCAACTACCTGGTTTCACAGCCTTTGGGGGCTCCGGCTCAGGAGCAGGGGCCGGTGTCGGCGGCGGCGGTGGTTCGGGCGGCTGTTCTGGTTCGGGCGGCGCCGCCGGCTCAGGCGGTGAAGCCTCCGCGGCTTGTTCCGGCACAGCGGGTGGGGGCTCGGGCTCAGGTGTTGCGGGCGCAGCTTCCTCTGCGGGTGGATCCAGGGTTGGCATGGGCCGCAACACCGTTCGATTCGGATCTACAACTTCACGCAGCACTGTCGCGTCGCCTGCCGGAGCGGCGCTCTGCACTTCAAACTTGAACTTATTGACGTCGAAGGCGACCTCGTCGCCGTCGGCGAGCAGGGTTTTGCCGGCGATCTTATCGCCATTCACGAACGTACCGTTAGTCGACTCCAGGTCTTCGACATACACGCCATCATCCTCGACCGAAACGACCGCATGACGCCGCGACGGTTGGCCCTCACTCACAACAAGATCGCTTTCCGCACTGCGACCAACGGCAAGTTCTCCCACTAGCTCAATCTTATCGCCGGTACCCGACGCAAAGAAATATTGATCACCTTCCGCCATGCCTAGCCCCCCCTCGTCAGATAGACAAATAAAATGAATACCGCTACCGCCGCCATAATCCCCAGAGCAACCGGCGAACGAATGAACTGCCCAATCGCGGTGTCTTGCCAGCCGCCAGAGCCCGATCCGCGCCTGCCCGCTTCTTTGGCACTCGGGCCGTCATAGGCGACCGCCACGACGCTGACGTTATCGCGTCCTCCGTGGGCGAGCGCATTCTGAATGAGCTTTCCCGCCACTGGTTCCACGTCACCGTTTGCCTCTATCAGTATCTGCGAAATTTCAGCATCGGTCAGCTCATCGTTCAAGCCATCGCTACACAGCACCAACCAATCACCCGTCTGCAATGGCACGCTGTTCGTATCGGGACGTGGCTCACCTAATCCCAACACCTGGGTCACCATGTTGCGTTTCGGATGATCCCGGGCAGTCTCATCGGTCAAATGACCCTGATCAATGAGCATCTGTACGTAAGAATGGTCGTGGGTAACAACACTGAGCTCGCCTCCCCGCCACAGATAACATCGACTGTCTCCGACCCACACCAGGTGCGCATGGCACTCCTCGATCTGCATGCCCACAAGGGTCGAACCCATGCCTTGCTGAGCTTGCTGCGCTTCCGCCGATGCCGCAATGGCCGCATGCGCGTTCAGGGTGGAGGCAACATAGTCTTCACCGCCGCGCAAATGTGCTAAAAAGGTATCCTTCGCGATGCGGCTCGCCACCTCGCCTGCGGCGTGCCCCCCCATCCCGTCGGCGACCAGCCACACGTTCATGCCCTCGTCGCAGCCAACCGTATCCTCGTTGTCTTCGTACTGGGTTCCGGGGTCTGTCTGGATAGAAAAGCTAATCATATCCGGCCCATCCTCGACGATTTAGCAGGGCAAAATCAATCAAAAACGCGCCTTGGCGGCGCGGCTTGCCGCACGAAATTTACCGGGCGAATAGGTCTTGTCCGACTCTACAGCGTTGTACAGGCCATCGAGTACCTGCTGTTGAGCATCGGCATCGCCAATATTCAGACTCAGATTCTCGATGCCCAGAAATGCCTGTTCAGCTGCAGAGAAGTCGGCCAGGTCGCCATTGGCGCCATATTGCGCCAGCGTCTTACGAATCGCCCGAATGTTCGCACTACTGAAGTCGCGCTTCAGCCACGCATCACCGTGACTTTGCAGCCAACTCTGCAACTCACCGGCCCTGCTGCGAATTGCGCCATAACTGGTCTGCCCCGCCCGCAACAAAGCCACTATGGCATTCTGCAACGCCTTGCGCTCACCGTCATCGAGCACCGCCGCTACCGCCTTGAGCATGAGGAAGTGATGATCCTGCAACCGCAGTTGCCCCGGAGCCAAGCCTTGAGAGCGGCGCTGTGCGCCCCATCTCAAGTCATCCATGCTGTGGTGACAGCTGTGACAGTCCATCAGGGAAAACTCAGGCGTGATGCCGGTCACCTCCAACTGCTTGCCCTGCAGCAGGCCCAGGTAGTTGTCCGCTGCGGCAAGCTGGCCAGACAGCCATAAGTTGAAACCAACTATCGGCCGCTTGCGCGCGATGTAGTCGTCATCGGCATCGTAGTGCGCGGGCTGGTTTGCAGTAAACGCCTCCAGTTCGAAACTCAAGCGTGGATGGCCTGCACCCATTATGCGGTGGGTGGTGAACTGATCCTCATTCCCCATATGGCATTTCAAGCACATGTCAGCGCGCAGCGCCGGATCTTCCGTGGGATACATACCCTTGGCCAGGTTGTCGGCGTGGGTCGCCGTGTCTTCCGTATGGCTTTCAATCCATTGTTGCGAGCCCCCATGACATGCCTCGCAACCGACACCGTCAGAGATCTGGAATTTTTCGCCGCGCTTGTCGCCGGGAACGTTGTCCGCATGACAATCCAGGCAGATGTCTGCCGTGTGGGCGTTCGCCAATCCAAGGTTTCGAGCGATTCTTTTGGAATCGTCATTCAGCAGAGTTTTGTACGCCCGCGCGTGACGATCTTCATTGGACCAGATGCGGAACTCGTTGAGCCAGACATTTTCCTGATCCTGCTGGGAAAGCTTGCCGTGACACACGCTGGAGGCACAACTTGCGACGCCCAGATGCACATCAGCATCCACCGCAGGTGTGTGCCCATCGCCGAACCCGAGCTGCGCCGTGCCCAGCAGCACGACGCCGCAAAGCGCGCGCGCAAACCGGCGCATACTAGTCGAGCCCACCGGCTTGCGCAGCTGCCGAACCCGGCTGCTCGCCACCATCACTTGTGTCATTGCTACTCACCTCTTCCGCCTGGCCGGCCGCGGGCGCCTCATCGTCTTTCACGACCCAGGGTCTGCCGTTGTCATCGACATACAGTTGACGCATCTCTTCTACGTTCAGTGGTCTGGAGCCTTTGCGACCAAATACTGCAACCTGACCACCCGTTTCGTCCACGCCCCGATCGCGCTCCAAGCCGCGCGACAGACTGCGCGCCGGCTCGTCGGTCGGATAACTTGCGATCAGCGCAGGGTTTGGCTCTGGACTGAACCCGTAAAACTTAGGCTGCAGATCCGGCGAGGTGAGTTGCAGCACCTTCAAGCCTCCCGCGCCGTCCGCTACATAGGCGAACAACGACGCGTTGGTCGTCGCCACTACCACGTCGGACGCATCCTGAATTCCTTCGGTCACGCGCTGATAGACCTTCATCTCACCGGGCCGTTCCACATCCACGATCACCAGCCCTTCCGCACCCGCGGCTACATAGGCATACGTGCGCGCAACAGACACGCGTCTGGCGTCGCTCAAGGCAATCGTGTTGTTTTCCACCACAAACGCATCCTGGGGATTAGTGACGTCAATCACCTTCAAACCGTCAGCGTCGGTGACAAACAGGTAGCGGAATTGCAGCGCCGTGGAGCTTGCACCGCTCAATGGCACCGTGTTGATCAACACCGGATGCAACGGATCCTCGAGGCTTACGATCGCCACGCCCGCGTCAGTGGTGATATAGGCCATGTACCCACCAAGCGTTATGTGACTGGCGCCATTCAATGCGCCCCCTTCATTCCAGGTCGCCGCCCGTTCGAAATCATTGTTACGCGGTTCCCCGTCGGCCAGGGTGTCGATATCTACCAGGATCAGGCCTTCCTTGCGGTCTGTAATAGCCGCATAGCTGTATATATCCAGAAATGGCTGCTCCAGGTTTTCGTCCCGCATCAGCTCCAGATTGTTCTCGTACCGTTCGGGCGCCACTGGCTGTGTGGTCGCCAACGCCACGCAGGTCGCGTCATGGGTCTCGATGTGGGTGTCGTGTCCCAACGGCGAGAACGGGGCAGTGATGAATCTTTGCGAGAAGCCCTTGTTGGCGATGTTCGCTACATCATAAGCCTCGAAACCTCTGCGCCCCTGCGCCACGAAAAGATATTCGCCCCGCAGCTGCAGACACCCAACTTCGCCTGCGCCATGGTTATATGCGGTGCGCAGAACCTTGCCATTCTGCTGATGGGTATTGAAGTAATCCGGATAAGCGTACTGATGCAGATAGCTGCCAATTACTGCCTGTGGTTCCGGCCATTCGGTGACTTGCACCGCGCTGATCTCCCCTTCGCTACCGACCCAGGCGTTGTAGCCGACGAAGTTGACGAAATTCGTACCGAACATCAGCAATTGCGCCATGATCGCGTTGTTGTCCCCCTTTGCGGACAAGTGGCAGTCATCACAGGTCTTGGTTTCAGTTTTGCGCACCGTATGCGGGAAGTGCGGATTGAATGCTTGCGAACTGTGTCCGCTGGCGGCTACCGGCGGCTGCTGAATGTAGATCTTCTCGCGATTGGAGTTGGTAGAGCTCAAAATCAGTGCCGAACTGGACCGAACCGGTGCGATCTTGCCTCCTTTCGCGGGACCGCGACGGCCGATCAGGAACATCTGGTCGCGGGCCACCTGAGGATTGTAGGTCGCGTAATTTCTCGACTCTCCGCCTTCATAGTGATGGCGTTCAGTCTTCCAATTGGCTTCAATCGGCAGATGGCAACCGCCACAGCTGGTGGTCCACGAGGTATGACAGGTGTAGCACTCCATATCGTCGTAGGAATGCGCCAGGTCTTCGACAGCGACATCGGTCCCCCAGTTTTGACGCGTAGTGTCTTTGCTCATGAGCTTGGCTTTGGCAGCCTTGGCGTTGTAACTGTCGTGCGCAGGATTCACCGAGTCTTTCACCAATGACATATTCCACTCGAGATCCGGGTCGAGCATGGACCGCTGAAACAGCTCGTCACCTACCCATTCAAAACGTCGTCGACCATTCGGGGTGCGCATCGCTGCTAAGTCCAAACCACCTTCAAGGGCGGCGGGCCCCGACGTAAACAGATTCGGATATTGTTGCGAAGTGCCGTGACAGTCCTTGCAATCGATCTCGACAGCTAACGCAACCTCGCCATGTATATATCCGTTGCCGTGGCCATCGTTGGAAAAGTGGCAGTCTACACAATGCATCCCCACATCCACGTGAATCGATGACATGTGCACTGCCTTGTCGAACTTGTCGGGGTCATTGTCGCTAACAAGTCCGCCATCGGCGTCTAACAGATTTCCTTTGCGGTCACGCTTGTAAATGGCGCGGAAATTCCAGCCGTGGCCATGATAGTCGGCGAACGTGGTGTCCTTGGTCTGGTCATTGAGCTCCCACACTCCCTTCAAGAAATCGACATCCGCCCACTTGCCTCTTGGCGCAGCTCCCTCGGGATTGCGCTCTAGAACTTCGTGGGTCTCAGCAGCGTCCGGATATTGCTGCTGTTCCGGCCACATCAGCGGCGCATCGGACTCGTAGTCCCACATCGTGTAGCCCAGGAATGTATTCATGAACATGTTTGGCTGGTGCATATGGCAGATCATGCACTGGCTGGTCGGAATCGCACGAGTAAACTCGTGGGTGAGCGGGTGACCGCTCTCCTGTTTATCGATGGTCGGGTCCACCGTGATGCTCGTGCCGCTATGACCGTGTTGAGCATACGGGCCGGAGTGACGCGGATCACGGTCGTTGCTGTACACGACGTGACACGATGCGCACCCTGAATTGCGATAGTCGCCCGGTTGATCATTGGTGCCCATGAACCACGTAAACGGATCATTCAATCTCGTTTTGGTGATGTTGATAACCGGCACCGCAATCCTCGCGCCGGTAGCCGGACCACGGTTGGATTGCCTCTGATCCGGCTTGCCAGGCTCTTCGATACGCTGCATCAAGCCAAGCGCATTGGGTAAGCCAGTTTCAGGGAAGAGATTCGAGATATTGCGTCCGCCGCGCTCAAACACGCGGAAGATGTCCGCCGGATTGATCGTCTCCCAGGCCGGCAGCGGATAGATGACAGGTAGCACGCCTTTGTCATAGGCCGCTTCCTTCAGTTCGTCAGGCAGCTCCGGGCTCTTGATCGCAATCCCGTAACCTTCCCGGTCGTAGGATTCGCCCAGAATATAATTCTTGAACGGCAGAATTCCATTGTTGTACGACGCCCCGCCCCACAACATCGCTCCGGTGCTGTGCATGCTGCGTTTACTGGCTTCGATGATCTGTTGGTGACAAGCGCCGCAGGCTTCGTCCGCAACACGGTAGTCGGACGGATTCACGAAGCGGACAAACTCAGGCGATTCCTTATTGAGGAGCGTATAGGTGCGCTTGGGATTGGCCGAATGCGGATAGTGCCAGGCGCCCGGATACTGCGGCAGTACGTGGGCCTGCTCCCGGGCGTCTGCATAGGGCCCACCACCGCCATGGCCGCCTGGAGCGTGGCCCGGATCTGGATTGAACACATTGGCGTTGCCGCCATGACAATCGGTGCAGCCCAACTTCACAGCTGGATTGCGGTGCATGGTTTTCGTGTCGGATTCGGTGTGGCAGGACACACACCCTGCACTCTTGTCTTCCACTTCTGCAGCACTTTGGCTACGCGGTGCGGCCGGCGCGGTCACGTAGTTTCGATACACCGGCTTTTCCGCCTCCGATGCGTACGCCTGCAACCCCGACAGGGCGGTAACAACTGTGCACAGGCAAAGCCAAATCATTGGTCCAGCTGCGAATCTCTTTGTCATTATCGTCCCCATTAGTATTGAAACAGGAAGTTGAGTAGGAAGTAGTCGCTGTCTTCATCCGGAAACAGGTCCTTAAACCCCTGACCCGGGAAAAGCCGCGCATAAGACGCGCGGATAACGACATTCTGCGACATGAACGGCCGATAGGTCGCGACCACGGACACGTCGTGACCGATCTCTTCATCGATGTCGGCCTGATTGCGCGCGACCTCTAGAACTTCCGTGGTCGCAAAGCGCAGATAGTTCCAGTTGGCAGCCACCCGCAATGCCGGAGTTATGTCCAGATCCACGCCTGCGCCGATCAGGACGATACCCGGATTTGTGAAATTCGACTGTCCTTCTTCTTTGGAAGAGCGCATCGAATTCAGAATACCGTTGCGATTGGACAGAGTTACCCGGCCACCGCCAATCAACGGTACCGGTTGGCGAATCCAGTAACTGGTATCAGCGCCGGAGAATTGCGGGTTTTCGAAAATCGCGTCAAAACCCTGGCTCTTGTCATCGTATGGATCGTCATCGCCACTGCCGTACAGAAAGGAGATTCGTGGCCGTATCCAATCCAGATCGTAGGACACCTCCGCGGCAACGAAGCCGGCCTCGATATCGCTTTCTCCTTCTTGGAATACACTGCCGTCTTCCTCGCCGAATGCTGCATATGCAGACACCGTCAGGTTCACACGACCAAAATGTCCATCGCCGTTGTAGCCAATATAGTACGCATCGTAGTCCCGCAGGCGCTCCTGGCCCAACGACGCCGGCCGCTGAATGAATCCGTTTTCGTCGAAGTAAAACTCATCCTCACGATTGCGGTTATAGTACACGCTCGCCTGGGAAACGAACCCCTTGACCGGAAAATCCTGCCAGTAGACGTTCGCCACGAACACGTCATCGTCGCGAATACTCTTGCCGAGATCGTTCAAGCCGCTGTTGGTGTCCTTCTCAAGGCGTCGAAACCAACCCAGATTGTATTGGAATATATTGTTCTTGCGGTTACCGAAAAGGCGTATGCCCAACTGGTTGTCCTGAAACAGGAAACCACGAAAATCCGATGAAAAGGGCTGGATGCCTATGCGGAAGCTGTCGAAATCGTAGCGGTCGGACACGTTGCGCAGGTGCTTGTCAAAAAACGCTGCCTGGATTCCAACGTGGTCATCGCGACGGGTATCGTTACGTAACGGCTTAACATTGATGCCGCCAATTTCATCGATCTGCACATAGTTGTAATTGATGACCGGCGTGAACCGAAACTCATAATCCGGCGGGCGGAAGACGGTATCACCCTTGTACCAGACGAACTCCATTGCCAGGTTCTGGTTGATCAGCCACTGATCGTTGCTGCCAAATATATCGATCTGACCGGGATTTTCCGTAGTGGAATTACCCACGGGGGTAGGTATCTCGCGGTTTTCGTAGACCGTATCCGAAATGATCGAGGCATTGAAGAACCACTCGCCGACGACCGGCTTGTCGCCTTTCAGGACGTTACGGTTATACGGATCGTACCAGGGGTAGGTAAAGCCCAGGGCATCTACGATGCGCCATCGATCAGGCATCGGTACGCTGGCCGGATAGTCGGACGGATCAGGTCGCGGCAGCGTAGTCTCATCACCGCGCGACGCCATGCGCGCGCCTATGGAACCCGGGTGGGACGACTCTTCCACGCGCCGCTCTACCGTTCGCTGACGTTCGTATCCCGGCTCCCCTTCTGCCTCGCCCTCTACAGGCGCCTCGGCCGCTTCAGAGCCCGGGCATGGGACGCGGCTGTAGCCAGGCCGTCGTCGACGCACGATTCTGCCCGAATCATCCTGATAACAAGCTTCTTCTGCGTAGGTTGGCGGCGCCGCCAATGTCGCTGCGCCACCAAACGCGATAGCCATCAATGTCGACAACCCAGCTGCAGGGATCCATTTCAATGCTCGCATGGCGCCAGTGCCCCCATTGATTTTGTGCGCGAAGATCATTTGCCTGCACATACGTTTTGCTCGTCGCTGTCTAGGAACGGCGTTTGCGGACACTGTACGTATCGCAAGCGCTCGCCCTGTGGTTTGAGCCGGTCCGCGCGGATTTCCGGTGGCGCGTTGTTAACCGCACCACCGAGGGTTTCGCCCGCATTGTGCACACCGAGAAACGCGATCATGTCATCCTGGTCGACGCCATCGCCGGACACGCCAATACCCCCAATCAGCGTGTTGCCACGATAGATAGGCACGCTACCGGGAAAAATCTGTAACCCATTCGCCGCCTTCAACTCCGTCACCGTCGGTGGCAGCAAAGACGCGTCGGCGCCCAAGGCAACGCCCGCGCAGTTCTGGCCCACGTCCGGAGCCGCGCCGAGCAGGAACAAAACGTGCTGCAAAACAGCATTCACCGTTAAGTCGAGCTGTAAGCCCGTAGAAAAAATGCTCCATTCGCCTACTGGCTTGCTAAAAGGGCCATGCTGATTGCCCATGATGCCATCAGGGTAAAAGGGCCGCGACAGATTGCCCCCGGCGCGATCCGAGAATGCCACCTCACCCGTCACCAGGGCAGTGGAGCTACCGATAAAATCCTGGGCCGCTTGCACGTAGTCGCTCACCGAACTCAAACGCCCCGCGCCCAGATACAAGGCATCAGGCAGATTGCGTATAAAAGTATCCGTACCAGCGTTGGAGAATAACGTGGCCGTGCGGGCTTTCTGTAAGCTGACATCTGCGCCGAATATCGGTGCGTCACGGGTTCGCGCCATGCCTAGAATCACGCCGGTGGTGTCCACCACCGAGATCGTCACCCGCGCCTGAGATCCCAATGGTCTGCGGATCTGTGCCCGGGCCCGATTGGCCACACCGAGCGCCTCATCGATGATGGTGCGTACTTCATCCAGGGTTAACGCTGCGCCCCCAATCAGCGCGCCGTCGGTCCCTGCGATGGGCGGGAAGCGCAATGCATTGCTACCATCAACAAACACGAACGCGTCCCGACCCGCGTAGTTAACATCGTTGTCAGTGCGTATACCGGAGTCAGGTTCGCCAAACGCAGTACCTTGCGCGATCGTGCCGGAAAAGTATCCTGGCAGCGCGAATAGGACCCCGTCAGCAGCTGTGAGTGAGGTGTATGCGGGCGCATTTTCCGGGTCGCTGGAAAGATCTCCGAAGCCCACGTCCGCAAAGCGAAAAGTCTTACCGTCCACGGTGATCCGATCTGCCCGCCTGTCCAGTGGCGCTGCATAGCCGAACGTGCCGGCCATGGCCACCAGTTCGTCTACATCGCGGTCGATATCACTGATTACCGGATCAAGGCTATAGCGCCCGTCTGCAATTACGCCTAAACCTCCAACGGCAGTCCCGCCTTTGTACAGCGGCAAACCCCCGGCATCCGCGGCCAAACCCAGTGGCGATCGCTTAGGGCCGACGTCGGGCCCAATGCCATTGAAACGTTGTGAGAAATCCGAGCAGGGTAGCTGGCTGAATTGCACGCCGAACAGCGGTCCCGCCGGCTGGTCGTCTTCACCGGGATTGAAGTTTTCCTGCACGATCTGGTTAGCCGTGCGGGTGGTGAATGCGTTGCCCTCGGACGAAAGGAACGCTCCGGTCACTGCTTTGGCGACCGCTGCCGCGGCATCGACCCCATCGTTTGGAAGATTAATGCCTTCCAAACCGCCGTCGATGAGCGGCGCGTTGTTCGCATCAACCCGGGTGGCGATCAGAATCTGTTGCGGCGCCATTTGGAAAATAGCCAGCACATTGCCCACCCGATCGACCACGGCGATGGTGGCATTAACGCCTTGCGCCTGCGCCTCGGCAACCGCTTGAGCGATGACGGTTTGCACGTCTGCGACGGTCATGCGGGTGGCATCACCGGCGCAATTGCCGGTACATGGCCCCGGAGTCGTGTCGGTGCCCACACGGCTGCCACCACCACCTCCACCACCGCAACTGGCAAGGGCGAAGGCGCCCACCAGCAGCCATAACCATCGATGGAAACCGCGCCAATTCAGCTGGGTCATAAGTTGCGCTCCAAATAGTTGATGGGCTCCGCCATCATCGGGTGGTATTGATGGCAGTTAATGCAGTCCAGCGGCACGGTATCCGCAGAGTTCCGATCTGAATGGCACTGGTTGCAGTTCTGAATTCCGGGTATCAGCAGATCGGCGCTGGTATCAGACGTCACAGCGCCGTGACACGTCAGACAGGCCTCGTCGCCCTGGGCATCCTTCTGCGTCAGGTGCGAACGGTGATCGAAAATCGCTGTGGGTATAAAGTCGCGCGACAGACGTATCGGGTATACCTGATAGCGCGTGTAGATGTCGTCTGCGCCGGTCTGTTCGACCTCGTGGCAGGTAATACATCCACGTACCGCAAATTGGTTGGTGACTTCGGTTTCGGTGCGCTGCATGGCGCAAGCGAACGCGCTGCCCGAACACTCCGACGCGCTGCTGCGGTCCGGACGACGCCGGCGCGGACGCTCTTTGGCGCGGCGATTCGGATCAGCGAAGGCCCTGGCAAAGTGGCCTTCCATAACCTGTATAACTTCGATCGGTTCGCCATGAGGTAGTTGCCGTTGCGGTGCTGATTCGTCGAACGTCAACTCGTGGCAATCCTGGCAGTGGGCTTCCATGGTTATGGGTGCGAAGTGTTCGTCGTCCGCCGTCAGACTATGACAGTCGCTGCACGTCATACCGCGGCCTTCCTGTACGGTCTGTACACTGTCCGGATCCAGGTGCAGGTCATGCGGGAACTTTAGATTGGAAGTCTCTCGGGCACCGTCCAGAACCGCCTCACGCAATCCCCAGCTGAAGGTCAAACCCGTGCCGGCGGGTTTTGCATCCGGAGTCAACAGCGCGACCTCAAAGCCCGGATGGTTTTCGATGTCAAATCCCGTGACGGGCTTCATGTGGCCAGGCCCATTGGCAAGTGCCGACGGGTCAGCATGACAATCGAGACACAAGCCATCGGCTTCAACGATGAGAAAGGAGGGTTCATTGTGCTCGACGTGACAAACCGCACAACGCTCTGTGGGCATGTTGGCAGCCGCAAAGTGGCTCGCGGGAATGTGGTCCTCGAGCTCTGCGTGACACGCCAGACACGCGTCATCGCGAACTTTCTGGAAGGGAACCTGATGGCAGGCCCCACAATCATCGCCAATGGCAACATTGTGGGCCGCATGCAATGGACCACTGGTCCAGTATGAATCCGTGAAAAGGTTGGCGTCCGGATCCGGGGTATCGTCGTCCCCGTCCAGAATCAGCGCAAGCGGCACCAACATACCCAGCACCAGCACTGCCACGCTCAGGACCCATGCCGGCACCCGCTTCGACAACCACGTGTCCGTCAACCCGGTTTGAAAAGCGTGCTCGAATGACGCCGGGTCGACATCCGGGTCGGGAGTAAACTCGATGGCGGCGTCGAAGCCGGCCGGTGCGGTCGCGACGACCAGTACATGGCCGCCGATCTTAACTGTGTCTGAAACGCCCAGCGTCGCCGACTTGGTGCGCTCACCGTTTACTTCCACATGATCGCCGGTGGTCTTCAAACGCACCGCGCCGGCGGCAGCAGTCAGGGTGGCGTGCTCGGCGCGTATATCCGTACCGAGCAGCTGAAGCAGCTGATCGTTAGCGCAACCTATGGTGATCTTGTCAGCGGACAGCTCGCGATCGACAAAGGCGCCGACACCGGCGCTGGACTGAACTTCTCGGAGGAGTAGTTCCATGCGCCTACCAGTAAACGAACGTCGCGATGATGTGCACTACCAGGGCGACGATTAACGCCAATGTCAGCGGCACATGCACATACAGCCAGATGCGCAGCCAGCCCTCCAGCTGAATGTCCTTGCGGATGCGGCGCAATATGGTCTGACGTCTGCACAACAGGGATAACATTTCTTCTAACGCAATGACTTCCTGCGCTTTCTCGGCTTTGGGAATGCGCTCCGCCACCTGATCGATCACGTATTGCTGGTCTTTGTTGCTCACCGGCTTGCCGGCTTCAGAGGTAACAAGGGAGGCGTCTGACGCTAGCAGTTGCGCGATGACTCCACCCCCAATTCCGGTGCGTTCGATACTGCTGGAAATCGCCCGTTGCAAATCTGCGGAGCAATTGCCCACCAGGGTCATGCCGCGGGTATTCAAATCGTACAATTCGGCAAACAGCGACTGCCGTGAACCACCGATGCGATTGTCCGACAGGCTGTGCGGATAATTGATGTACACATGCAGGCCATAGAATCCACTGAAAATCACCAGGCACATCAGCACATACGCAACGGTGTGCACGTTCCATCCAAATTCTAAAGCACTGTGCAACGAAGCAATGATGAGCACCGCGGTACCCAGGTAGATGTGCGCCGAGGTCCAACCCTGCACGCTACCCATATTGGAAGCATAGCTGCGCTTGCGGATCCCCAACCACGCCAGCCATACGATCAGCAACGCGCCCACGGTGCCGAGGGTATAGCCCTGCCAGCTGCTGCCGCTGGGCGGATTGCTGGCGTTGTGCGAAGCGTAGAGTCCCACGCTGACCACCACCAGACCTAACGACCACCATAGATAGCGGCTGCCGCGATAGCGAAAGATGTTCTCGAACATCAGTCAACCAACCTGATGAAGTCTTCTGGCGACAGACGCCGCGCAGCACCTGTCGGACACGCCGCCACACACGCAGGCCCGCCGGGTTGATTGATGCATGCGTCGCATTTCACGGCGCGCTTGCCGCTCGCTTTGTCCTGTTCCGCAGGTTGATAGCCAAGTTGTTCTCCGGGGCCGCTGCCCCGGCCAAGAAACATCCATTGCAGCAGGCCCGGTTTCTTCGGCGCCGGATAGGCCATGCGAATCACATCATAAGGGCAGTTCGCTTCGCAGTTGCCGCAGCCGATGCAGCTGTCGTCGATGAAAACCTCGCCGTCCAGGCCGCGGTTGATCGCATTGGGTGGGCAATCCTTCATGCAATGTGGATGTTCGCAATGCCTGCAGGAAATCGGTACGTGGAGGTACGCGTAGCTCGCTCCCTCACTGCGATTCAAGCGCGATATGCCATTGTGGGTCTCGGCGCAGGCTTTCTCGCAGTTATCGCAGCCCACGCATAAACGCTCATCAATGATCAATGTATTGGTCGCCTCACCGAGACCTTCGTTCATCAGGAATTGCATGACCCCGGTCGATTCGGTCCGCACTTCCATCTGCGACAGCGCCAGCGCCTGTTCGCTAACTTTCTTCTGCAGATTGACCACGCCGGCGTCGTTCAGCTCAATCAACGCGAGGAATTGTTGCCGATGTATCTCAATCGTTTCCGTTGCGACGCTGGCGGTGGCGGTCTCGCGCCGGATCGGGTCCCCCATCAGCGACATCTGGCCGATAAGTTCGCCGGAGCGCAATTCCGCGATCAACACCGCGACATCGTCCGTGAGGCGACTCAAATTAGCCGAGCCTTTGCGAATCAAATGCATCGATGCACCATCTTCGCCCTGACCATAGATCACATCGCCGGCTTTGTACTCCTGGATCGGCGTGCTCTGGGCAATATCACGCAGCTGTTCGAAAGTCGCCTGAGGTGCAAAATGCCGCTGCAATTCCCGCACGATGAATATCCAGTCGATGCCAGCACGCACCTCTTCATTGGAGTTCATCAACTTGACCATGCTACGGCGGGGGCTCTCGACCAGAATGCACCCACTACCCGCTCTGGCACTCTCTTTGCGTGGCTGACCTGAAATCAGACTGCCCTCGCCAAAAAATTCACCCCGGCCGAGTGTTCGCAACACCTCTCCGGTGGCGTTCTCAACGATCACCTCACCCTCGACGATGGTGAAAAACGACGTTGCATAATCGCCTTGTTTGTAAAGGTACGCACCCTCTTGAATGATGTGCGACGTGCGCGGCTGCGGATCGAGATCGCTGAGCTGTGCCAGCAAAGCATCTAACTTGGCTTGTGCTTCGTCATGCATCGCGCCCTCGGCATATGACACCAGCACGTTGCTTTCAATAATGAGCTCGCGGAATCCCAGCGTGTTGAGCTCCCTGAACATCGGTATGCGCTGCTGGAACAATGCCAGCAGTTCATCGACGTCGCGCATGAACGGCATCATGTGGAACTGATATTCGAGCAACGGATGGTCAGCCGGCTTGATCATGTTGCCGCGAATGAACTCCACGACGTCGTATCCCTGGTTCATGGCCTGTTTGATCAGCGGGCAACCTGCCAACGCGCCAATGACGTAAGCGCCGGACACGTTGGACTCATAAGTCGCGCTGAGTTCGGGGATCGCATCGGGACGTTTGTTGGGAAAATCCACGCCTATGGCTTCCACGAAGGCACGCGGCGGAATACCGCCTAACCTGCCAATCACGCGATGGCATGGAACGATTTTCTCGCCCTCGGGTGTTTCGAAAATGATGGTGATAGGAAACTCGCCATCGTCATTCTCAAACACGCGCAGAACATTGGTTTCGTACAGGCAGGAAAACTTCAGGTTGGCATCATTAATGGCCGCCAGCACTGCGTTCAGATTTCCGTCCTTGGCACGGCTGAACTCGTCGCGTCGATTGACGATAATCACTTCGTTCTGTTTCGACAGACCAATGGCGTTTTCAATAGCGGCGTCACCAGCGCCTACCACCACCACTACCTCATCGCTGTAGGCGTCAGGGTCATCGAGTTGATATTGCACCTGGGGCAGGTTTTCCCCTTCAACACCGAGTTTGCGCGGGTTACCCGCAGTGCCCATGGCCAGAACGACATTGTTGGCGGTCAGGGTGCTGCCATCGGCGCAATCGATTGCAAACAAGCCTTCCAGCTTCTGCACCTTGCTGACATCCGCGCCATAGCGGATGTTGATCGTCTGGTCATCTAAAGACCCATGCCACGCATCCAGAATCGATTCGCGTGTGCCGGCTTCAAAGTCAAGGTCACTGCGCAGCGCCAGAAAGCCTGGCTCCGCCATGACGTGTTTACCTTTTTGGTACTGCTGGATGGTTTTGGCGTGGGCGGCGAAGCCCTCTAACAAGACATAGGACGGGGTGGCCACGCCATTCTCGCGGTCATGGCTTTGCGCTCTGCCAGCGGCGCTCAGTCCTGCGGGTCCGGCACCAACAATTGCGATGTCGAAATCGGCCCCGCCTTGTGCACCTTCCATGCTACTTATTTCCCCCTAAGGCACGGCATGACACCGGCCCGCTCCCTTAGGCCCTCTCTTCCTCAAGGAGCATTCTAGCCTAGCTTTCGTCACGAAACATACAAGCATACGCATAAAATTAGTATCTAGCGGCGATGGGGTGCCGGGGACATATTCTGGTCAGGGGGCTGCAGAATGGCATTCAATTCAAACTGCTCAGAATCCTTCATGTTTAAGGGCTGCGAACGCCATTGCCAATCGCCCGAATCTGCCTGGGGCGCCCCGGAAAGGCTCAAGCGAACCAACACCTCAGCGTTCTGGGCAGAACTCAGCAGGTGCGTCTCGCTCATGCTTACCAGATCATCAAGGCGCACCGCGAAAGGCACCGCCTGCGCGGCGCGCTTGACCACGGCATACGGCATACCGCCGCCAAGCGGACGTGCAATCACGAATATTAACGCCGTCGGGGGAACCTCCGCGCGGGTCGAGACATTCACCATGATCCCGGGCCCAGGCTCCACCATCTGTCCACGGACCTGAGATATCGCGGTTGCAAACACCGCTTGCTGACCTACATCGCCAGTGCTGGTCATTGCTCTATGCAGATACTGCACCGAACGGTCGTACGCACCACGTCTGTATGCGTCCAGGGCGAGCATTTCCAGTACCACGGGAAAGTTGGGGTGCATTTCCAGCAGCTTATCGGTCAGGCTGCGACTGACCTCATCGAGCATGCCTCTACTTTCAAGATAGCGTGCCTGCACCAGGTACAACATAACGTTGAGATCATCCCGGGCGAGGTCGTGGGCAGCGCCAAAGGCTCGCGACGCGTCACCGAATTCGGCAAGTTTCAAATGCGCATGGCCCAGCAGATACCAACTTCTGTCATCGCTGGGCACCTGGGCTACCCGAGCTGTCAGCCGTGAACGCCAGGACTGCAGTTCAGCGACCTCGTCGGCGCCCGTTGTCAATATAATCTCGGCCCCTTCGAGCTCGCTCAAATACGGGTCTGATACCAGCAGATAGAGCGATATGGCCAGCGCAGGCACTGAAACTGCAGTCACCCATAGCGCCAGCCCGGAAACCGGATTGGCGGTATCGGCGTCTGTTGCGGCATCGAGGATCGGCTGTTCGCTGAGTAGCACCGCCCCGAGATCGGCGTTTATCTCGCGCAGCAGATCCACATCGCCAATTTCCCGCGCCGCTTCGTCCAGGCGCGACCGATACACGGCCCGGTTCACCTCACCGTGACGAATCGGGCTGAAGCTTTTTCCACGCCTCGACACTACGGACCACAGCACGAACGCGATGCTCAACACGCACAAAGCCCCTCCAACAATCCAGATCATGCGTGCATTACTCGCCACCGGCTCCTCGCGCCGTGATTGTCGAAAACTTGGCGGCTCACTAGAGGGTTTTGCATGCCGCGACCATAGCAAACTTTCGTGCGGCGGCCAGCGCGATTTCTTGTGTTGCACGACGTGTCTGTGGGCGTAGACTCACTAACGAGAACTATTCGAAAAAACAGGGGAGCACCATGGCGGTATCTGACCACGTCAATCTTGACGAATTTATGAACGGCCTGAAGCGGCGTAATCCTGGTGAGACAGAATTTCACCAGGCGGTGTACGAAGTTGCCGCAAACGTATTCGACTACATTGACGACAAAGAAATCTATCACGAGATGCAGATATTGCGCCGCATGGCGGAACCGGATCGCATCATCACGTTCCGGGTCTGCTGGGAAGACGACAACGGCAACATCAGGGTCAATCGCGGCTATCGGGTGCAAAACAATAATTCCATCGGTCCGTACAAGGGCGGCTTGCGCTTCCACCCTTCAGTAAACCAGAGCATTCTCAAGTTTCTGGCGTTCGAACAGACCTTCAAGAACAGTCTTACCGGCCTGCCCATGGGCGGCGGCAAGGGCGGCTCGGATTTCAATCCCAAGGGAAAATCCAACAACGAAATCATGCGCTTCTGCCAATCGTTTATGACGGAGCTGCATCGTCACGTGGGCGAGGACACAGACGTGCCCGCCGGCGACATCGGCGTTGGCGCGCGCGAAATCGGATACCTGTTCGGCCAATGGAAGCGCCTGACCAACAAATTCACGGGCACGCTAACGGGTAAGGGCCGGGAGTACGGCGGCAGTCCGATTCGAACTGAAGCGACCGGCTACGGCACGGTATACATGCTGCAGGATATGCTGCAACAAGCCGGCCATGATCTGGAAGGAAAGACCTGCCTGGTCTCCGGCTCGGGCAACGTTGCCACATACGCCATCGAGAAAGTCAATCAGCTGGGCGGCAAGGCCGTTACCGCCTCTGACTCGAGCGGCTTCGTATACGATGCCCACGGCATTGACGAGGAGCGCCTGGCCTTCCTCATGGACCTCAAGACCGTCAGGCGCGGTCGCATAGAAGAGTACGCAAAGGAGTATGGCGCAGAGTTTCACGCTGGTGAACGACCTTGGCAGGTACAAGCCGATGTCGCCCTTCCCTGCGCCACTCAGAATGAAGTCAGCCATGCCGAGGCGCAAACGTTGATCGCCAACGGCTGCATGGCGGTGTCAGAAGGCGCCAACATGCCTACGGATCAGGATGGCATACACGAATTTGTTAATGCCAAGGTGCTGTTCGCCCCGAGTAAGGCAGCCAACGCCGGCGGCGTGGCCATATCGGGCCTGGAAATGAGTCAGAACAGCGCGCGGATCACCTGGAAAGAGGAAGAATTACAGGACCTGCTACGCAATATAATGGCCGATATCCACACCAGTTGCGTGGAATACGGAAAAACCGAAGACGGTTATATCGATTACGTCAAAGGCGCCAACATTGCCGGTTTCATAAAAGTTGCCGACGCCATGATCGCCTACGGGGTCGTATAGCATGACCTACCGCAACCCATTGAGGACTGACACATGAGCAAAATCACAGAAGACCCTCGTATCGACCCTCGTATCAAAGCTGCAATGGCTGCTTTCCCAACCCTTACCACAGACGATGCAGCAAATCGCCAACAGCTCCTGGACGAAGCGAATTCCGCAGAAGCGATAGAGGCTCAGGAAGGTATGAAGGCTATGTTCGACATGATGGACAACGAACAGGTTGCGCCTTCAACAGGACTTGCCATCACCGACCACGAGTTCGTCAGTGCGCCGGATGGCAACACCATCAACGTGCGCTTCATCCGCCCCGACAACGATGACACGCTACCTTGCGTGTACTACATTCACGGCGGAGGCATGCAGTCGATGTCCTGCTACGACGGAATGTACAGGGCCTGGGGAAAAATCATTGCCCAGCAGGGCGTGGCCGTGGCAATGGTGGACTTTCGTAACTGTCTCACCGCCTCCTCCGCACCGGAAGTAGAACCCTTTCCCGCCGGCTTGAATGATTGCGTGTCCGGCGTTAAGTGGGTGGTCGAGCAAGCCCAGGCGCTGAACATCGATCCCGATCACATCGTCATCGCTGGGGAAAGCGGTGGCGGTAATCTGACCCTGGCCACGGGTCTGAAGTTGAAGCAGGACGGCGACCAGCACCTGATTCGTGGCTTGTACGCTCTATGCCCCTATATCGCCGGCGAATGGCCTCAGGAACAATACCCGTCGTCAACCGAAAATAACGGCATCCTGTTGGACCTGCACAACAACCGTGGCGCCATGGCATACGGTATCGATGAACTGCACGCCCGCAATCCGCTGGCTTGGCCTGGTTTTGCCGCTGAAGAAGACGTTTCCGGCCTCGTGCCGACCATCATTAGTGTGAACGAGTGCGATCCGCTGCGAGATGAAGGCATCGAGTTTTATCGCATGCTGCTACGCGCTGGTGTTGCCGCACGGTGCCGCCAGGTAATGGGGACCGTGCACGGCACCGAGATTTTCGCTGTTGCGTGCCCTGATGTTTCTCGCGAAACCGCCGGCAGCATTGCGCAATTCGCCCGAGAAGTGTGATCGACCGCTTACCTCCAGAGCGGGGACAATAGCCAGCGCTCACTGTAAGTCGCTGCCGCCGGTACGTGGACAAACCTGTTAGGTAGATCATCAGGCAGGTTGAACCCGTCCGGAAGATTGGATACGGGTTCCAGACAAAAAAACTCGGCGCCTGCAGGCGCCCACAGCACCAGATGGTTCGGCATCCCGCTGCGGCGCCGCGAGAGCCGCAAGCTGGTGTGCTGTTCTGGCCAATCGATGCGTGCGTCGCCGGACCACTCACAAAAAACATGGTCGAAAGCCCGCGCCTCCAAACCAAGTCCAGCAGAAACGTCGAGCAGTTGAGGCACCGGCTCGCGCCCAATCGGTAGCAGGTCGGCATCCAATCGCAGCCATCGCGCAACCGGCGCGCGCAACCGGGTAGCCGCGGTGCGGGGAAAGTACGGATGGATGCCCAATCCAGCGGGCATAACCTGCGGCGACAAGTTGCGTACCGCGAGCTCAATCTGTAACCCACGCTCATGTAGCGAGAACGTCTGTCGCGCTACATATTGCCAGGGCCAGGCGTCCGCGGGGTGAGCATACTCCAAAACCAACCGCGCGCGTTCCTGTTGCAACACCCGCCATGATGCCGTGGCGCCATGCCCGTGAATAGCATGCCCACCCGTGGGGTCGTTGCGCGCCAGCCTCACATCGTTGGAATCGAACGTAAAACAGCCATCGCGAATGCGGCTACCGAAAGGCACCATGGGAAAGCAGGCGGGCCGCGCCTCATCAGCATTGGCCAGCCAACGATATTGCTCGCCACCAAATTCGCTGTGGAACGAGCGAATCGATCCTCCCTCATGGGGCGCGATGACTACCACTGAGCTCGCACCACCTCGCCCTACCAGGCCTATTTCTATCAGTTCCGGATTCATCTGAAGATCACTCCCCTCATGCTATCCTTGCGCGCTTGCAACCGGCTAACTAGGTACGAATGCATGGACTGTCCGAAATGTACCGGCACCCTTCATCAGGCAGACTACGGCGAAAACATCAGCGTACACCGCTGCGACGTCTGTGCGGGTTTGTGGTGTAAGCCCGACATGCTCGAAAACATGAAATCGATGTGGATGTCCGAGGCGGTGCTGGACACCGGAAGCCCACGCGTCGGCAGTACCCTGAACGCCGTGGCTGACATCGACTGCCCGGAAGGGCACGGTAAAATGCAGAAATGTTCGGACAGCAACCAACACCACATCTGGTTCGAACAATGTACGACCTGCGGCGGAGTTTTTCTCGACGCTGGCGAGTTTACCGACCTGAAATACGACACTTTGATGGACCGTGTGCGCGGTATGTTGAAGGGGCCCCGGCCGAGCGACTAGCAAACGTGGCGAAGCAATCTCATGTGCTCGGCGCGTCATATGGGGTCAGTGGTCAGGCATTGCTATCGGTTCGGACTGTGGGGTCTGGCGCTTTCTTGCCATGGGTAAGGACCAGTAGAGAGGGCAACAACACGAGGTTAGCCAGCAACGCCAGTGCCATGGCCACCGCCGTCCACACCCCGAACATGACGGTGGGCACAAAGTTCGAGAAATACAGAACCGAAAATCCAACCATTACGGTTACCGACGTGAAGTACAACGCCCGCCCTATACTGGCATGGCTAAAGCTGACGGCCACCCGGGCATCACCCCACCGTTCATATTCCAGTCTGAATCGATGCAGATAGTGAATCGTATCGTCCACCCCAATGCCGATACAGATAGCTGCGATGGTGGTGGTCATCATATCCAGGGGAACGCCGGTGTAACCCATACCGGCAATGACCGTTGCCGCCGCCAGCGTGTTTGGGATCATCCCGAGCAATGCATGTGGCAGAGAGCGGAGCAACAGCATAAACATTACGAATACCGCAAGCAGCACATACACCAACGTATCGATCTGGGAATCCAGCAGTTGCTTAAGCATGCTGTTGAACAGCACCATCATGCCCGTGACCTCCACCTCCCCTGGCGCAAAGGCGACTTCGCTGGCGCCGAAGGCAACGATCTGCTGACGGAACGCTTCTCGGTCGAAAAACGGACCACTCTCAACGATGCGCCCGGATATACGCAGCTTGCCCGTGCTCGGTGATGCATAGGGTCTGATAATCTCCTCATGCAGGTTCTCGGGAATGGCCCCGAGCACCGCGACTATCTCCAGGCTGGACAGTTTGCCGCCATCTTCTGTGAATTCACGGGCAAAATCCTCCAACGCAGTCAGCGACAACACCTTGCCCACCTGAGGTTGCGCCGCCACGAACCGGTGCACTTGCTCGAGCCGGTCGAGCATCCCGCGCGAGTACCAATATCGCTCTGGATACGGATCTGCTTCTTGTTCGTCAAAGAAGAAGTCATCGTCTTCGTCAAACGACTCTTCCTCATAGGGCGGAAACGACAGCACTACGTCGAACGGGATGGTGCCGCCGAGCTGCTCATCGATATACCGCATACCCTGATAGATTTCAGTTTCCTGATCGAAGTACTCCGCGAAGCGATTGTCCAACGACACTTGGGCGATACCGAAATAGGCGCCTACTGCGGTCACAGTCCCCAGCACGACGATCAGGCCCGGGCGCCAGCGTGTGAGCTCACCCAAGCTGCGGATGAAGTGATTGGTGTTGCCCACGGTTGAACTCACGGTGTCTCTGCGCAGCAACAACAGCGCCGCAGGAAAAAACGTGAAGGTCACCAGGAATGAAATGAGGATGCCTATACACATCATCCAGCCAAAATCTTCCACCGGCACGATACCACTCGCGGTAAGCGAGCCGAATGCCGCCATGGTTGTCAGCGCGGTAAAGAAACAGGGCGCGAATTTTTCGCGCATGGTGTCAAAAACCAACGACTTGCGCCCCAGATCCGCGCGGGTATGTTGCAACTCGCGATAGTGGACGATCAGATGGATGGTGAGGGAGACCGTTGTAATTCCCAGCAGCGAGACGAAGTTGGATGAGATGACGGTGGCCTGCCAATCGAGAAAGCCGAGCACGCCCACGGTAAAGGCAACGCTGATCGCGGCGGTGAAAAGCGGTAGCACGACCCACCGGGTGCTGCGAAAAAACAACGCCAGGGCTCCGATCATCAAACCGATGACCGAGCCGCCGAATACTGAGAGGTCCCGCTTAACGTAGGCAATCATATCCGCCGCGATCATAGGCACGCCACCCAGATGCAAAATGCCCGCGGCGCTGAATTTGTCCTGCAGCACGCGTACGTTGGCGATCAACTCCTCGCGCTCCGCAAGATAAGCTTCGCGCTCCTGCCGATAGGCAGTGTTGACCTGCGACCATTGCTTACCGCTGGTTTCGCCCCGCCCGCGCAATGCCTCTCTCGCTTCGGTCACCGCCTGCAAGGCCTCGTTGCTAGCCAGATCGATTTTTATGGCCGTGGCGGTACCGTCACCAGTAATCAACAGCTCTTTGAAAAAGGGACTGGAGATGAGCTCGGTCTGAGCCATTGCCAGATCTACATCCACCGAACGCAACGTCGGAAGACCATCCGCCAGTTCAGACAAACTCACGGGCGGGCTCTTCAACAAGGGCGCGTCGAGCACGCTGAACACTCCGTTCACGCCCGGAACGACCGCGAGCTCGGTAACGATTCGCTCGAGCGTTTCCAGGGCAGGCCGGCTGATCGGCTGGTGATCATCAGGACGGAAGGTGAGAAATAGAAAGTCGTCACCGCCAAACAGCTCCGTGACCCGCTCATACATCGCAAGGTCCGGATCGCCTTCGACAACAAGAGTTTCTGAGGAAGCATCAAAGCGAAAGTGCGACATGTAGTACCCTGCCACCCCCAGCAGGCACAGCGTTACAAACACGACGGTGCGCGGCCATTCCAGGTACCCAAGCAACGTACTCGCTAAGCGGGCGCGGGTCCGTTCAGTCAAGCCCATCATGTAGCAATGACCACCCTGATGGCCTGGGGCTCCATGGATGCTCGCTCGATGTGCGCAAGTGCATGCTGCTGCTGGTCTTCGAGAAAGTCGATCTCGTCGTCGCGGATCGCCGGGTTCACGCTCTGCAGCGCACGCAACCGCTCGATTTCATTGCCAACGACGTCGCGCACACGTCGCTGCGCCGCTGCCTGCAGGCCAGCGATTTCGGCACCAGCTATCTCTTCGGTTTGGGCCAGCAATGGTTCCAGGGTAGGACGAATCTCTCTTAGAATCGCCGGACGCGCAGACTTGCGAATTTTTGCACAGAGTTTATTGAGCTGATCGTATTTGACCACGTCGGTCAGGTTTCTTTGGTTCGAATCGAGTAGGACACGCACTGGCGTGAAAGGCAAGAAGCGGCCGATCTGGTACTTTTTTGGAGCACTGCAAGTAACCGCATAGAAACACTCCACCAACAACGTCCCGGGTGGCAGCGCCTTTATCGAAATTGTACTGATGTTGGTATTGCCCAATTCAGATCCTAGTACGGTTTCCATCACATTGGACACCAGCGGCGCCTCCCACGAGACAAACTCCATATCCTCCCGGACCAGGGCCCTGTCACGGTCGAACGTTACCGTCAGCCCGTCATCACCAACCATCGAAAATCCGTGATCGAGCATCTGCTCGCTGGGTTTGAGGATCACACTGTGTTCAGAGTGCTCTTCGATTTCAACGCCGAAAGCATCACACGCCAGAGCCACATAGTCCTGAATACCCGCATCCTGTTCTTCACTTCTGATCGCATCAACCACCTGCGCGGCAACATCCGCCTTGCAGGAATTGAGCTCGAGAAGCTGGTCTCGACCATCGTGTAGCTCCTGGCGAAGCTGAGCTACGAAGGCCGCGGTTTCGATTACGAGCTGGTCGACGGCGCTGGAATCGGGACTCGCTGCCGCGCTGATCATAGGTTCCAGGACGTCCTCAAACCGTTGCAAAGCGGTCGCTCCGGCGGAGAAGCTGCGACAAAACGCATCTAAGCCTTCGTGATACCAGCGATATAGGACTTCCTGGCCAGTGCCAGTTAGATAAGGAACATGGATCTGCACGTCCTCGGTTTGACCGATGCGGTCCAGCCGGCCGATTCTCTGTTCCAGCAGGTCCGGATGTGCAGGCAAATCGAACAACACCAGATGGTGGGAAAATTGGAAGTTGCGGCCTTCGCTGCCGATCTCCGAACATATCAGCGTCTGCGCGCCAGCTTCATCGTCCGCGAAATACGCCGCTGCGCGATCTCGCTCTATGATGGACAGGTCCTCATAAAATGCAGCACTTCGCACCCCCACGTTCAAATGGAGGTGCTTTTCCAGATCAATGGCAGTCTGCGCGTGAGCACAGATCAGCAGAATCTTGTCCGCGCGGTGCGCTCGATAAAATTCCTCGAGCCACGCCACACGTGGATCGAGACCGAGCCAATCCAGCCCCGCCCGGGCGAGACCTAGTTCCGGGTGTAGACCATTGCGATCCGCGTGGTCGTGGGTCGCAGTCAAGGGGTACGGATGCACAACGCGCTGCGGAAACCCGGAGATTGCCGCCCGTGTGTTGCGGAACAATACCCGCCCGGTGCCGTGTCGGTCGAGCAACTGCGCCACCAATTGTTGCGGCGGCAACGAAGCATCATGGTCTATGTCAATGAACGCGTTAACCAATGCCTGGTTCTCGTCGGTCAATTCACGCCCTTCGCTGATGCTACGCACAACATCGTTGAGCTGAACATAGCTGCGCTGTTCGTCGACAAAGCTCTGCAGGTCCTTGAACCGCGAAGGATCCAACAGGCGCAGACGTGCGAAATGGCCTTCCATGCCTAATTGTTCCGGCGTGGCAGTCAGCAACAGCAAACCCGCACTACTGAGCGCAAGATCCTGTACCGCTGCATATTCTGCGCTGAATGCCTGAGGCGTCCATTTGAGGTGATGTGCTTCGTCGACGATCACCAGGTCCCACCCTGCAGCCACCGCATGTGCGACCACTGACTCATCGCCAGCCAGCATGCTCGATCCGCACAATACCAACTGCTCTGTTTCAAAAGGGTTGGCTTCCTCGCTTGCAAGCACGGCGTCGTACCGCTCCTGATCGAATAGTGCGAATCGAAGACCGAATTTACGCAACATCTCTACCAGCCACTGGTGCAACAAGGCATCGGGCACAACGATCAATGCGCGGGTGGCTAACCCGGTCTGCAGTTGGTGATGCAGAATCATGCCCGCCTCAATCGTCTTGCCCAGCCCGACTTCGTCTGCCAGAAGCACGCGCGGAGCGAACCTGGAGGCCACCTCGTGTGCGATGTAAATCTGGTGGGGTAACAGACTGGTGCGCACTCCAAGCAACCCACGGGCCGCTGACTGCTGTAGTCGATACCGTTGTTGCAAGCTGGCGATACGTAACGCGTAATTCCGTGCATTACCAAACTGGCCACTCAGCAGGCGTTGTTTTGGTGTGCTCAGATGAATCAGCCCGGATATTTGTGTCTCCGGCAGCAGGCGCTGACCGCCATCGACATCATTCACTACGTAGCATCGCAGACCATCGAGATCTTCCACCTCAACCACGGTCACCGGTACTTCATCAGCATCCAGGAAATTCTCACCGGGTTGATACAGTACTCTGGCGAGCGGCGAGTTGGTTCTGGCATACACCCGGTCTTCCTCGGCTACCGGAAAGCGCACGGTGACGTGTCGTCCCTCCATGGCAACAACGATGCCCAATCCCAGTTCGGTTTCCGTTTGCGATATCCAGCGCTGACCGAGAACAAATTCCATGAAACTCCGCTATGTGCGTAATGAAAAAAAGCGGTGGATTCTAGCAGACCCTCGTCGCATATCGGTGCAAAAAGGTGCGGCTCTTTATGCCTGTCATGGCATATAGGGTGTGGAAGTAGGACCAAGCTGCAGCTCGACGATGGGCTGAGCCATCTGCATGAACTCGCAAAGCATTGGCCGGGTCTCGCGTGGGTCCATGATGTCTTCGATGTTGAATGCCTCTGCTGTACGAAACGGAGACGCTAACCCATCCAGGCGCGCTTCAATTTCCGCCCTGGTTGCCTCTGGATCGTCAGATTCTTCAATCTGACGCCGGTAGGCTGCCGACACGCCGCCCGATATGTGCATTGAACCCCAATGTCCTGAAGGCCACGCGACCCGCTTGAACATGCCGCTGGGACGCTCGTGACATTGCCCGGCAACGCCATACAACTGGCGCACTATGACGGAGATCCATGGCATCTGCGTACGCAGGGTCGCAGTGACCATCTTCGCACCCGCACGAACAATGCCCTGGGCCTGCTGATCGGGACCAGCCATAAATCCCGGCTCGTCGGCGAAGTACACCATGGGTAGATGAAACGTATCGCACAGTTGCAGAAACCTGATGACCTTGGTACCTGCCGCCACATCCATCGACCCACCGAAACGCTTGGGATTATTGATCATCACACCACAGGGGTAGCCGTTGAGACGGGCCAGCCCAACGATGCGAGAACGTCCGTAATGCGGGGTGATCTCAAAAAACGAGTCACGATCTAGAATCGCGTCCAGCAACTTGTGTGGGTCGTAGATCTGACGCTTGTTGCGGGGTATCGCCGACAGAAGGGATTCCTCCATGCGATTCGGATCATCATCGGTCGCAATTCTCGGTGGCATCTGCCATACGTTGGACGGCAGATAGCTCAAAAACTGGCGGATCATGGAAAACGCCTGCTCCTCGTTCTCCGCAAGATTATCGATAGCGCCACTACCGTATACCTGGGTCCGCTCGTCGCCCAGTTCCTCCTTACTGATATCAATTCCCAAGGCCGCTTTCACCACTGGTGGGCCTCCAGGAAACACCTGGCTTATGCCCTTCACCATCAGGCTGAAATGCGAAAGACAGGCATCCACCGCAGGCAGTCCCGCTACTGAGCCAAGCGCTGCGGAAACCACCGGAACCTCACACAGCAGACCCTCTATTCCCGGCGTTACCGGATTGGTTGGAATATACGTTCGACCAATCTGCTCAAACGTCTTAACACTGCCACCACTAGCATCCAACAATCTAATATAGGGGAGCTTCCAATCCCGAGCCATATTCTGTGCGTGTCCGGCTTTGTTTCCAATCGCTGCGTCAGAGGCGCCGCCGCGAACGGTAAAGTCTCCGCCGTTTAATACCACCTTGCGGCCGTCCAGCGTACAGTGGCCAATCAGCGTATTGGACGGCTGCACGCCAACCAGCTCTTCGTCTTCGTAGGTCGCCGTGCCGGCCAGACGTCCAATCTCGTTGAACGAATCTGCATCGCACAACAGTTCCAGACGCTCCCGAACGGTCAGCTTGCCGCGCCCGTGCTGTACATCTATGCCCTGCTGCCCGCCCATTGCTCTGGCCATGGCCATGCGCCTATTGATCTCATCAATTTCCTGTTGCCAACTCATTGCAACTCCTAATCTGGAGGTTCATCCAAAAGCACCCCGGTTGCACGCAACGCGTGGATGCGATCGACATCGTAACCCAGCCATTGGCTGAGCACTTCGTCGTTGTGTTCGCCGAGAGCTGGACAAGGAGACCACTGTCCAGGATCGAGTCCTGCCATGTGTATCGGATTACCCGGCATAGGCGTAGCAAATCGCTCATAAGCGACGAAGAAATTCCGTTCGCGCACCTGAGCGTCGGCGAGCATGTCGGGCGCAGCATTTACCGCGCCCGCAGGCACGCCCGCGTTCTGCAGATGATCAGCGACGTTCTGTTTCGCCCGAGGCGCGGTCCAGGCAGCGATACGCGCGTCGATTTCATCCTCGTTCTGCCGACGCAGGGGCAAGGTCATGTCGCGCTCCAGGGTCTCGACGACGGCACACAACGCCTCCCATTGGTCGTCGTTCTCGCAAGCTAACGCCACCCACTGATCATCGCCCGCGCATGGGTATACGCCATGCGGCGCCATGTGCGGGTGGCGATTACCCGTGCTCATTGGATTGCCTCCCATCTGCCGCTCAATGAGCCACGGTCCGCTGAACGCTACGCCACCCTCATGCAGCGACAACTCGACATACGCGCCGCCACCTTCTGACTCGCGCTGGCGCAATGCCGTCACGACAGCCGCTGCGCCGTGGGTTGCGCCTATCGGGTCCATCAATGCCATGGCGGAATTGCGTGGCTCACCCGGGCCATAGCCGAGCATGCAGCTCAATCCCGACATCGGTTCCACGGTGGGACCAAACGCGACTCTATCCCGGTAAGGCCCGGTCGAGCCGAATCCCGGCATTGTCACGTAGATGAGTTGCGGGTTAGCGAGCTTGAGAACGTCATAGCCAAGCCCCATACGCGACATCGCATCTGCACTGAAGTTTTCGATCAACACATCTGCAATACCGACCAAAGCAAGAAGCGTCTCGCGTCCATGGGTTTGTTTGAGGTCGAGGCACAAGCTACGCCGATTGCGGTGCAATTTATTGAATATCGCGTTGACATTCCAGGGTTCCGTGCCGGGCTCGCCCCCCAGCCAACCTCCAATAGGCGCCATCGGATAAACGCGCGGGCCGCGTCCATAGGGAGCTTCGACCTTTACCACCTGCGCGCCAAGATCCGCCAGGAAGCGTACCGACAACGGACCCGCCCATACGTGGGTCAGATCCAGTATTTTTATTCCGTGTAGCGGACCGTCGACTGCGCCACTCACCAGATGCCTCCCGACCGGGTCGCGCGCGCCTGCACGGTCCGCGAGCGCCGTGATTCGCGATTTATCTGGAACGGCAGACCGGGACTGCGCCAGGTCACCCCTTCACTGTCTTGAACCTGCTCGAAAAAGTCCCGCGCCGCCAGGTGCGGATCAGCGAGTACATCATCAAAACTCTGCACCACGCCCAGCGGGATACGGCACTCTTCAGCCCGTGCAACCAATTCCTGTTTGCTCAGGTCCGCCAAAGCCGCCGCGGTGATCGCATGCAACGCGTCGCGATGTTGCATGCGCAAGTCGTTGTCGGCAAAACGTGGGTCCATTAACAACTCGGGGCGGTTTATAAATACCGTGAACGGGTCCCAGAAGTTAGGCACGACATTGATATAAACCCAGCCGTCGCTACACGCGAACAAATTGCTCGGCACCACAAACCAGAAGTCACTACCGTGTCGCGAGCGCACTTCGGACACGCAATGCCAACGCACCGTAGTGAATTGCGACAAGGCCATGAGTGACTCCAACATGGCCAGATCGATGGTATTGTTCTGCCCATCGAGTTGGCATGCGTTCAGCGCCATGTACCCGAGGGTCGCAGTCTGAAACTCGACATAGTGGCCCGGCAAGCTGAGCGGCGCGCGCCCCGGGTCTCCCATCAGCTGTGTGTAGCCCCCCATGGCGAGAATGACGTTTGCACTCGCCTGCCAGTTGCGTTTGGGCCCAGTGCGTCCAAAAGGGGTAATCGCCAGCTTCAGCGGCGTAGACCAACCGTCGAAACCTAAGGCGTCGATCGCATCAGCATTCGAAGCCTCGCAAACCACCACATCCGCTGCCGCGGCCAACTCCTGCAACAGCGGCGCTGACATCTGCCCGACCGAGCGTTTGCCTGCGTGCAGGTAGACATCCATCGCTGTATCGGAAACCCACGCTGGATCACGCATGCCTGCCTCAACCCGCACCACGTCGGCGCCAGCCCGGACGAATATACGTCCGCAGTAGCCCGCGGCGACGCCACCGATTTCCAGTACTCGTTCCATGCAATCCTCCCTTGCCGTACTGTACCAACACGCGCCGGATCAAAAAAAGACCCGCCGGGACGATAACGTCGGTCCGCTCGAACCGGTTGATCTAAAATCGTAGACTAGCGACGACTGACAAGGGAACGGCTATGAGTAGAAAGAAGATCGGTATTCAGCTGCCAAAACAGGCGCGCAACCAGACTGTGGAGGAACGCTATTCGCTGGAATTGGAGGCACTGGCGCCACTGGCGGACATCGTCGACATTCGCGCCGACACGCCCGAGGAATTTGCCCAGGGCGTCGCCGACGTCGACGCCATCATCACCTCCTGGGGCTTGCGCATCGACAAGCAGGTCATCGACGCGCTGGAAAAGTGCGCAGTCATCGGCGTCGGCAGCGTCGGTGTCGACATGGTGGACATCGAGGCCGCCACGGACGCCGGTATTGTGGTCACAAACGTTCCCGATGTGTTCATCGAAGAGGTTGCGGACCACGCCATGAGTCTGCTGCTGGATTTGGCCAGGCGCACGCCGACCATGGTTCGTATGGCCCGCGATGGAGACTGGTACGAGGCGCGCCCGCTGCTTTCCAAGATTCCCCGCTTGTTCGGACAAACTCTGGGCCTGTTTGCCTTTGGTAACGTCGCCCACTGCATGGCGCGCCGCGCCCAGGCTTTCGGCATGCGCGTGATTGCGTGTGACCCCTACGTCAGTGAGTTGGAGATCACCGGCGCCGGCGTGGAGCCCGTGAGCTTCTCCGAATTGCTTGAGCGCAGCGACTACATTTCCGTTCATTCGCCCCACAACGAGGAGACCGAGCACGCTTTCAGCGCCCCGGCTTTCGCACAGATGAAACCCAGCTCGGTGATCATCAATACCGCCCGTGGGCCGATCATAGATGAACCCGCCCTGATAGCGGCATTACAATCTGGAGAGATCGCGGGTGCGGGGCTGGACGTGCTCGAGCAGGAACCGCCCGAGCCTGACAATCCACTGCTGACTATGGAAAACGTGGTGATTACGCCCCACGTGGCATCTGCCACTACCCGTATGCGTCCGGAAACCCGGCGTCGTGTGGGGAGGGAAGTCGCGCTGGTTATGCGCGGTAAGTGGCCAATGAGTTGCGTCAACCCAACGGTGTTGCCAAAAGTCGCCTTACAGCGTTGGCAGCCCTACCCGATGAGCCGGGGCCCTAATCGCTAAGGCGATTCGCACGGCGGAACGCGCCGCAGGAGGTCCACGTTAAAGAATGTAGCCGTCGCCTGATGCCCGAACGGTTATGTCGCCAATGGATACGCCCCATGGCTGGTTGATCGCGTAAACGATTTGCTCAGCCAAATATTCCGGCTGCAGCGCAAAGTACTCGATGTGTTCCGCATCCGCATATTCTGCAGGCAACTCACCCGCGGCAAACGCTTCCATGAGCTGCCCGTAAGCTGCCATGTGTGGGCCCAGAATTCCGACAACGGCGTCGCTGTTGACAATGCCCTGGCTCAAGCCGGTGGCTGGAACACCGGTGGGCTTGATGATTGTGACTTTGATTCGACCCTGCGATTCCATACGCAACGACTCGCTGAGGAAGTTCACCGCAGCCTTGCTCGCCCCATACACGCCCGCACCGACTACGGGGAAGTTTCCATAGATCGACGAGAGATTGACGATGTGCCCGCGGCCTTGTTCTAACATCTGGTCGTGAACAGCCAGAATCCCGTGCAACACACCTTTGATATTGATGTCGATGCAGCGGCTCCAGGCCGGCGCTGCCTGCTCATGGTCGGCATAGAACGCCAGGGGCATCACACCGGCATTGTTAATCATCACATCGATGCAGCCGAACGCATCCAACGCTGCTTGCGCCAGCGCCTGCATGGCCGCGAGGTCGGTAACATCTGCAATGTGGGCCTTAGCACTTGCGCCGGCCGCGTCGATCACCGAGAGCGTTTCCGCCAGCCCGTCTGCATCTACATCAGCGCAGACTACGCGCGCGCCCAGAGCTGCAGTTTTTTGCGCCACCAGGCGACCAAACCCACTGGCCGCTCCGGTAATGACAATGACTTTTCCGTCGACGTGATTGCCGCTCAATGCTCCGCCTCAGCCGTTTGATCGCCGGATTTGCGGAACGCCAAGGGGATTTTCAGATCGCTCACCAGGCCAACTGCTTGCATCCCACGCAGCAACCAGTAGGTAGCATCGACTTGCCACCACTGCAGGCCGTGTCGCGCGGAGCTTGGGAATTTATGATGGTTGTTGTGCCATCCTTCGCCGAATCCAAGCACCCCGATGAACACGTTGTTGGTACTGGCGTCGCCCGCGTCGTAGGGCTGTGCGCCCCAGCGGTGGCAGACAGAGTTGACCATGAAGGTCACGTGCCAGGTGAAAACCGTGCTGATGAAAAAGCCCCACACCACCATCTGCATTCCCGAGGTGTTGTAGTCCGCTCCTAACCACGCGCCGAGCAAATACATCACAACCGGTTGCGAAAATATCAACCACACGTAGTGGCGTTGTAGAAACTTGATCTCAGGAAACTTGTGTAAGTCTCTGGAATTAGTACCTTTTTCGTTAAACGCAGCATCGGTCATCATCCATCCCATATGCGCCTGCCACATCCCGTGCGTAACCGGCGAATGGATATCCTCTTCGGTTTCGGTTGCCGCATGATGATGCCGGTGGTGGGCCACCCACCAAAGGGGGCCACCCTGCACGGCCAGGGATCCGGCCAACGCAAACAGAAACTGTACGACCCGATTCGTCTTAAACGAGCGGTGCGCCAACAGACGGTGAAAACCACTGGTTACACCCATGCCGCGAACGACATACATGCCCGCCGCTATCGCTACTGCTGTGGTGCTCGCACCGGTAAAGAAAGCTCCAAGACAGGCAAGATGAAACAAGCTCATGCCGATGATTACGGTCCATACCTGCGGTCGCGCACGCGGTATCTCCTGGGTTAGCTCAGACATATGTAGGACGGACCCTCCTGGGCAGATCTGTTCGCAGCGCGGATGTTACCCACAAACCGCATCCTTGGCCACGCGGGAAGTACGTAGAAGCCTGTTGAATAAGTCTCAAAAGCTCAGAGGCTCTGGCGCGCGTGCTGGCAAGGCGGGGCTCGCCGGCAATGTAGGCCACCTTGCCAAGAGGTCCAACGCAGTCAGCGCACGCGCCAGAACCTCCCGAAGGGCGTGTCATACGGGGTCTGTGGACGCAGCCCTGAGCGCTGAAGGCTCCGTTGCCCTCCTTGCCAAGGTGACCTACATTGCCTGCGGAGTGCGTATTGCCACAGACCCCGTATGACACGCTGAGCACATGAGACTTATTCAACAGGCTTCTGACCGCTAAACCTTTTGCGCCAGTCCGTGCACCATGAAGGCCGCGATCTTAGGGCCTTGCTCGTAGCCGCTTTCTTGATGGGTGACAACGAATCCACCGTCGGTGAGGAGTTCGTCGGCTCGCCGCGTAAGGTGACATCCGCCGCCAATGATTTTCCAGATCGGTTCTACCCGACGCTGCCATTTAGCCACACCTGCATCGTCGGATCGGCCGTGTTCGACAAAAATCAATTTTCCGCCGGGTTTGAGCACCCGACGCATCTCGTCCACCGCACGGTACGGGTTGGGAATGCTACACAATGTCCATGTGCATACCACGCTGTCGAAGTGATTGTCGTCCAGATCGAGCGCTTCACCCGAAACACCCAGCACCTCGACGGGCACGTCGACACGTTCCGCTCGCTCACGCGCCTTTTCTGTGAGTTCGGCAGCCGGGTCGACACCGGTAACCGAACTCACGCCGTCGCCGTAGTGCGCAAGGTTCAAACCACTGCCGATTCCTATCTCCAGAACATTACCACGTGCCTGGCTGACATATCTGCTGCGCAACGCGGTCATCGGCGGCTGACTGCAGGCGGCGTCGATCAGTTTCGGCAATACGTACTTTTCATATAGGTTGGGCAATTTTAAAGACTCCTCGTCAAGTACATTTAGATCGCCCGGCTATCTAGCGCACATCCTGGTAAGCCGAGGCTATAAGGCGGGCAGATTCTATCGGCGCCAGAGCTTCAGTATCGACGACAACGATGGGATCTGGCAACGTAGGGAAATCGAAGCCACCCTGGGCTTTGGAACTCAGATACACGTCGCCATCCAGAAGTTTCCCGAACTGCGCTCTACTCGGCTCGTTTATGCGTTCCAACACCGCTGCGTCCGAGCAGATCAACTCGACAAATAAAATTCTACCGCCATTGGCTTGCACGCGTTCCTGCAATCGGGAAATCAGGCTGACGTCGACGGTGACTTCCGGATTGAAAGTAAAAATGAAAGACCGCGATGCGGTTGCAGCGACGCTGAACGCCGCTAGCCACATCTCTTCGCGTAACTGAATAAAGGGTTCGGTACCGAAATCAAACAATGCCTGAACCGCGTCCACCACGAGATGATTGTGGAACAACGGCATATCGATCAAGGTAGCGAGCAACATGCCAATCGTATGTTTGCCCGATGCCGCCGGCCCGTGGATGAACAGCACATCCACGCGCTACGCCGCTCCCAACCGCTCTCGTATGGCCACTTCACCTTCTCCTGAATGTCGCGAGTGCAGGCGCATAGTACATCTCCACGGTTACGCAGGCATGGTAGCCTTGCCCTCGTTATTCCTGACACCCGAGGAGGCCACGTGCTGAACATTAAAATCAGCGACGACGTCGCTGTGATCCACCTGGACGACGGCAAGGCCAACGCGGTAGGACATGATTTCATAAACGGCCTGAACGAAGGGCTGGACCGCGCAACTGCCGACGCTAAAGCTGTGCTGATCGCGGGCCGCACCGGCGTTTTCTCAGCAGGCTTCGATCTCAAAGAATTCGACAAAGGACCGGCGGCAACCACCGCTTTGGTGAACGCCGGCGCCAATTTGCTGCTGCGTGTATTTTCGCATCCGCAGCCAGTCGTGGCTGCATGCGCAGGCCACGCAGTGGCGGCGGGCGCATTGTTGCTGCTGGCTTGTGATACCCGCATAGGTGCGCAAGGAGATTTTAGAATCGGGCTGAATGAAACCGCCATTGGCATGTCCCTGCCGGTTTTCGGGTTGCAACTTGGCGCCGCGCGCCTGTCCAAAAGATACCAGACCAACGCAGTGATACAGGCCCAGTTATTCGCGCCAAGGGACGCAAGGGCCGCCGGCTATCTGGACGAAGTGGTGGACCAATCAGATTTGATGAACGCAGCGCTTGAGGGTGCATCGCAACTCGCCAAGCTCCCGGCCCACGCGTATGCAGCAAACAAATTGGGAATGCGGGCCACCTACATCGATGCGATTCGGGCCAGCCTGTCTGCGTGATCGGTGATCACGAATTCGAATTAAGGGTGGTGCTTGATGTCTTCCGGGACGCTGAAGAACGCGCCACGCTTGAGTTCGTCGGTTGATCTGAAATGCTCACAGCCGTCTGCCTTGAGCAGGCAGCTATAACAGGAAAGTATAGGGATCATTAGAAAGGCTGAAAGCAACATGCCTAGCCCTTCCAGCGCCGCCCCGGTCTGGTGCCAGCCTTCTTGGAACTCCGGCGCCATGGAGAAGAAGCCCGCAAAATAAAAGAACATGACCGCAGTCGTGCCCACTGCCATGAGTCGCGCCACGTTGATGCCCATGCCGCCAGGAATCAGAGTAACCAGGGCGAAGAATGCCCCGGCAGCGTACATGATGGAAAAATAGAGGTGACTGGGAATAAAGGCATGTAGAACGGTAAAGGTCAGCAATACGCAAGCTATTATCGCATTCACCATTCGCATGTTTCGATTACTCCTTCCCAACCGGGCCACATCTGATCTTGATCGATTACACCGGGTTCACCAGTGGTATAACGATATTCACGTACGCCGACGCCATTGTTTTGGATGGCAAATTAGTAGTCAACCACTATGTTACACAAAGTGACAAATTCAACCAAAAAACCAACAAAATTGTGCAGTAAGGTAAAGATTCTATTCCCATTAGTGATAAAAGGGCTCGGAAACCAGCCAAAATGGACTAGCCCACTTTGGCAGATTGGCCGCCGTCTACCGGAAGCAGGATGCCGGTGATGAAACCCGCCTCCTCCGACGCCAGAAATAACGACGCATTTGCGATGTCCCAGCCCGTGCCCATCGTTTGCCTTAACGGAACAGCCGCGTCGCGCCTGGCAATCACGTCATCGCGGTCGAGGCCGGCTGCAACATTGCCCTCAATCGCCATGGGGGTATTCATCAAGCCCGGCATGATCACGTTGGCGCGTATGCCATATTTGGCGTTGTTCATCGCAACCGACTGGGTGTAGGCATTCAACGCCGCCTTGGATGCTTTGTAGGCCGTCAAGCTGGTGGCTGACGCAACGGCTGCTACCGATGAGATATTGGTAATGACGCCACAGCCGCGTTCGCGCATTCCGGGCAGCACTGCCTTGCACATGAACAGCACGGATTTAGCGTTGGTATCGAAGATCCGGTCCCAGGCTTCCTCGGTAACGCGTCCTGGGGTTGCGTCGCCCGCGCCGATGCCGACGTTATTCTGCAGGATGTCAATTGGGCCCATTTCCGCAATCACGCGTGCCATCGTGGCCTGACACTGAGCCTCGTCCGTCACGTCCAACGCATAGGCATTCGCATCGCCGCCGTCCGCAGTTATCATATCGACGGTGTCCTGAGCAGAATCGAGACGGATATCCACCACGGCTACCCGGGCGCCTTCCTGGGCAAAGCGCAGCGCGGTGGCGCGACCGTTGCCGATGGTCGTGCCCGGCGTCTGACCACCGCCGGAGACCACCGCGACTTTGCCCTCTAGACGTCCCACCCGGGTAATCCTTCGTCGAGTTGTACACCGAAGCTGTTGAGCGCCATGGACACCAGGTTGTACTGACCGATGGTAAATACAAGGTCCATCATCTGCTGTGTATTGTAGTGCTTTAACAATCCCGCCCACGTCTCGTCGCTGACGTGAGCGTCGGCGTGTAATTCGTCGGTAGCCTGCAACAACAGCGTGTCCAGCTCGTTGAGTCCGGGCGTGTCCGGACCTGTCTTGCAGGACCGTATTTCATCATCCGTCATGCCCGCCTGGCGCGCTATCACTACATGCTGCCCCCACTCGTATCCTGCCTGGCAAAGGTAGCCGATGCGCAGTATCACCAGTTCCCGGTCGCGCACGCTCAAGGTGGACTTGCCGAGAATATGATTCGCAAACACCATCCAACGTTTGGCGAGGTCTGGATGATTACTGATCGTTTTGAATATGTTGAAAACCCGGCCCTGGCTGACAAACGGCTGCATGATTTCCTGCGCCGCTGGCGACCACTGTTCGGCTTCCAACGGTTCGATTCGAGGCTTGTCTACCCGCATGTCTCTCCCCTTCGGTGATTGCTAGAGCAAAGTAATATACTCCAATTCGTTAGTACACAGCCTGGAGCGCTGAGAATGTCCATAAACGTCGAACAAAGCGGTCGTGTCCGCATCGTCACCATCAACCGCCCCAAAGCACGCAACGCTGTCAACGGTCCGACTGCGGCGCTGCTCGCAGATGCATTCAGAGACTTCGATGCAGACAGCGAAAGTGATGTCGCCATTCTCACCGGTGCGGCCGGCACTTTCTGCGCCGGCGCCGACCTAAAGGCGGTCGCCACCGGCGACGGAAATCGGATCAGCAAGGAAGGCGACGGCCCCATGGGACCGTCGCGCATGTTGTTGTCCAAGCCCGTGATCGCGGCGGTAGAAGGTCATGCCGTGGCGGGCGGATTAGAACTGGCGGCATGGTGCGATCTGCGCGTGGCAGCCGAGGACGCCGTGTTCGGTGTCTATTGCAGACGCTGGGGCGTGCCCCTGGTCGATGGCGGAACAATCCGCTTAACGAGATTGTTGGGGACGAGCCACGCCATGGATCTCATTCTAACGGGACGTGGTGTTTCAGGCGCGGAAGCACATGCGATGGGCCTGGCCAACCGCATCGCACCAAAGGGAGAGGCATTGGCGCATGCGCTCGAACTGGCTGAGCAGCTGTGTCAGTTTCCGCAGACCTGCATGCGCAATGACCGGCTGTCAGCTTACCAGCAATGGGACAAAGATCTGGACGCGGCTCTCATGCACGAATTGGATCTGGGCATGGCTGTGATACGCTCGGGCGAGACCCAGGCTGGTGCAGCCCGGTTCGCTGCAGGCAAGGGCCGCCACGGCGATTTTTCCGATCTATAATCACCTACAACAATAAGCAAACGACAACAACGAACCTCAAGGGAGCTACTTCATGGCATTTTCAGAGCAACAACAATTCGGCGTAACGATGTTTCCCACCGACTACTCGATGCAGCCTGTCGCGCTGGCGCGAGCGGTGGAGGAACGCGGCTTGGATAGCCTGTTTTTCCCGGAACACACTCACATACCCACGTCCCGCGCGACGCCGTTCCCCGGGGGAGGAGATCTTCCTAAGATGTATTGGCACACGCATGACCCATTCGTTGCTCTCGGCGCAGCAGCAGCGGTAACCGAGCGCATAAAATTGGGCACCGGTATCTGCCTGGTCATCGAACGGGACCCGATCACCCTGGCCAAAGAGTGTGCTTCACTGGATACGATATCCGATGGCCGCTTCGTTCTCGGGATAGGCGCTGGCTGGAATCGCGAAGAAATGGAAAATCATGGCGCAAACTACCCGAAAAGGTGGGCAGTGGTGCGTGAAAAGGTGCTGGCTATGAAGGCCATTTGGACACAAGATGAGCCCGAGTTTCATGGCGACTGGGTCGATTTCGATCCGATCTGGTCATATCCAAAGCCGGTTCAAGCCGGCGGCCCCCCAGTGTGGATCGGTGCCAACTCGAATTGGGTATTCGACCGTGTCGCAGAGTACGCTGAGGGCTGGATGCCTATCGGTGGCCTGGGGACCGGCAACATGGAGCGCATGCAGGAAGCGCTGACAGCGAAAAACCGCAAGATCGAAGACCTCGACCTCGCGTTGTTCGGCGCGCCTATGAAAACCGAACAGTTGCGCGGACGCATTGAGCAGGGATTCGATCACCTGATCTTCAACCTACCCTCTGAACCGGAAGACAATCTGTTGCCACTACTGGATAAGTGCGCCGCCCTGGCCGAGGAGATAAAGGCGGGTTAGCTAATCTCGCGCACGTCGTAGCCCTGGTCCTCCAGGACCTGGGCTACGTTGCCCTTCTGTTCTTCACCACGCATCTGTAACACGAGCTCAACCAGGGTCGCACGTACGGACGATCCGCCAAATGCGCGTTGATGCTGGATGTCCATGATGTTGCTGTCCAATTCGCCCAGCAGCGTAGTCAAATTGGCCAGCGCACCAGGCGTGTCAGGAATCTCGACCTGCAGGCGCACGAGGCGGTGCGATCGCACAAGCCCGCGCTGCAGCACCGAAGACAGTATCATCATATCGATGTTGCCACCGGAGAGCAGAATAGCGACCTTCTTCCCGGCGAAGCGCTCCGGCTCCCGCCGTACCAGCGCGAGGCCGGCGGCGCCTGCACCCTCAGCCACGGTCTTTTCGATTTCCAGCAGGTCGAATATGGCCTGCTCAACCTCCTGTTCGTTAACCAAAGACAGGTCGTCGACGCTTTGTTGCATGAGTTCGCTGGTAAGCGCACCAGGCGTGGCCACGGCGATGCCTTCAGCCACTGTGGTGTGCTCGCGCGGGCTGGTTGACTCAAGGGCATGGAAGGCCGAATGCGCACCGCTGAAGCGCTCCATCTGTACGCCAATCACTTGGGTCTGTGGGTGCAGGGCTTTGACCACGCAGGCCACCCCACTTATCAGCCCGCCACCGCCTACCGGCACCACAATCACGTCCAGGTCGGGCACCTGTTGCAGCACTTCCAGCGCGACAGTTCCCTGCCCGGCAATCACGTCGGGCGCATCGAAAGGGTGCACCAGGCTCAGGCGCCGTTCGGTGGCAAGACGCTGGGTAAACTGCAGTGTCTCGTCGAACTGGCTGCCGTGCAAAACAACCTCAGCGCCCAACAGTCGCGTCGCCTCAACCTTTGCATTCGGCGTGGTACGCGGCATCACGATGGTTGTGGGAATTCCCAACCGCCCGCCATGGTATGCCAGCGCCTGGGCGTGATTGCCGGCCGACATGGCTACCACGCCGTTGCCGACGCGCTCACCGAGCTGCAACAGAGCGTTCAAAGCGCCACGCTCTTTGAACGATGCAGTAAACTGCTGGTTTTCGAACTTGATGAACAGCTCACATCCCAGTTGCGCCGACAACGTCCGGGATTGCTCGCACGCAGTGCGCACCAGCTGACCGGCTAGTCGGCCCTGCGCCGCTTGGATGTCTCGTAATGTGATGGCCATATCGACCTCATGCTGCCGCCTGGCCGGGGTGCGCGAGTATACTCCGGCAATCTGGATTCAGCACGGCAGCACCCAGGCGGAGACCTTGAAGCACCTATTGATTGTCTATCACAGCAAGACCGGGCACACCGAAGCCATGGCCCAGGCGGTCCGCCGCGGCGCAGAACACGATGTCGTCGGCGATGTGCAGGTGCGTTTCCTGCGCGCCTCCCAGGCCGGACCCGAGGATCTTCTGTGGGCCCATGGCTTGCTCATCGGCACGCCGGAAAACTTCGGTTACCTGTCAGGGGCTGTCAAAGATTTTCTCGATCGCACCTTTTACGAGGTGGAGGGCAAACTCAATCCACTGCCCTACGCGATGTTCGTGTCCGCCGGCAATGACGGTACGGGCGCCACCCGCGCTTTAGAGCGCATCGCGAACGGCTATCCGTTCGTGCGTGTGCAGGAGGCGCTGATCTGCCGCGGTGAAGTAGATGACGCAACCCTGGCTGCTTGCGAGGAATTGGGGATGACCCTCGCAGCCGGTGTCGAAATGGGCATGTTCTAACGTCCCATCGACGCCCCTGCGACTTAGCGTAATAATCCCTCTACAATGAATTGACTCCCACAACGCTGCTGGACCCATTTGACTGAAATTACGGCAAAAATTCTGCACCAGATCGACGAGATAGCGGCGCACGAGTGGGACGCCTGCATGGGGACTCGACCGTACAACCCCTTTTTATCTCACAAGTTTCTCCACGCCCTGGAAAAAAGTGACAGCGTCAGCGCCCAGACCGGCTGGCAGCCGTTTCACGTATCCGTGGAAGAGGACGGCAAATCGATAGGCGTGGTGCCGGTGTATCTCAAGAACCACTCTCAGGGTGAGTACGTTTTCGACTACGGCTGGGCGGACGCGTGGCATCGCGCGGGAGGTGAATACTACCCGAAGATGCAAATAAGTGTGCCGTTTACGCCAGCCACCGGCGCCCGTCTACTCACCCGCAGCGACGACCCGGAACACGAAAAGGTGTTGCTCGGCGCATGCATGCAGATTGCCGAACAGGTGAAGGTCTCATCAATCCACATTACCTTCATGCAACAGCAACAATGGGAAAGTGCTGCAAGTCTGGGTTTTCTCAAACGTATGGATCAGCAATACCACTGGCACAATGGCGGCTATGCGAGCTTCGATGAGTTTCTCGCAGACCTTGCTTCGAAGAAGCGCAAAAACATCAGGCGTGAGCGGCGCGACGCTCTGGCGGAAGGTATTGAAATAGAGTGGCTTACCGGCGATGAGCTCACGGAATCTCACTGGGACGCATTTTACCACTTCTATGTGGACACCGGATCTCGCAAATGGGGGCAGCCGTACTTGAACCGGCAGTTCTTCAGCGAGATCAATGCGACCATGCCGGAAGATGTCTTACTGATCATGGCCAAACGCAATGGCCGCTACATAGCCGGCGCGCTCAATTTCATCGGCGCCGATACCCTTTTCGGCCGAAATTGGGGTTGTATTGAGGACCACCGTTTTCTACATTTTGAAATCTGCTACTACCAGGCGATCGACTTCGCCATTGCCAGGGGTTTGAAAAAAGTCGAGGCTGGCGCCCAGGGCGGCCACAAAGTAGCACGCGGCTACCTGCCCGAGGCAACCTATAGCGCGCATTGGATCGCGGATCCGAATTTTCGCGATGCGGTAGCGCGATTTGTCGATGACGAACGTCGCTATGTGGAACAGGACATCGCCCACGTTGAGGCGCACACACCCTTCAAAGCCAGCACCGATCTAGCGCAACTGCGCAATGTTCCGGTCACCCAGAAAGTAGATTTCGTCGGCTAATCTACAAATAATATTCTTTAAATTCAGTTAGATATGAGTTTAATCTAGAAATGTTATCTGGTCCGAGACGTAGCACCTGTTTATCGAAGGCTGGCAGATTTTCGAGCAACGGGTCAGCGTAGATGTACACCACATTGGGGCGTATCAGCTCGATCTGATCAGGCAACGGCGGTAGATTCTCAATACGCTGTATCGCGGCCATGGCGAAATCACGGGGGGATTCACGCTCGCCGAGTTGTGCCAACGCATGCACCAGCAACGGCTCCACCAGCCGAAGAAAATCAGCGGCCTGGGACGGCGGAATCTGTTCCAGCATGTCCAGGTAACCGTCGTAACGTCGGTAGCCTTGGGGATCCACCAGAAAACCTTCGCCTAGCTTGATGACTGGGTACGGCTCAGGCGGCACGGCGAATGCTATCTGACGCTGTGGTACAGCACCGATGGCGGCGTTCTGGAGTATCACAGCCACGCGCGCAATCAGGTCATCACGTTGCATCCAGCTTAGCGGCAGCTCCCACTGGGCTGTGTGCTCGCGCACGAACTGATCGCTGGCGGCCAACGCAGGCAACTCTATTTCGGGTTCAGCTATCTGCACGGGCTGCGGTATCTCAATTACCGGCACCTCTTCCTGGCCGGACGGTTCTTGCGCCGGGGCGGCTGGCACAGGCGGCACAGGCTCGGGCTCTTGTGTGACAGGGGGAAGCGACGCCTCGGGCCAGAAGCTTATTGCCAAAATCACGATCACCGCCACGACCAATCCGCCGACTATGAAACTTATACGCATCGCTTGATCCTTGTCCCGTAAGAGTTAGTCACGTACCCCTATAAGGTCACTTTGAACTATGATGGTGGGTTACGATAGGTATGGTAATGACAAGCATGTCACAAGCACAACTCACACCAATCAAACCAATCCTGGACCACGACATCGAGCTTGGCAGCCAGGTAGAAATTCGCGCGTGGGTGCGCTCCCTGCGCGTATCCAAGGGCGGATTTTCTTTCATCCATCTGCACGACGGATCTTGTTTCGACACCATTCAGGCAGTGGCCGATGGCGACTTACCGAACTACGACACGGAAATCATCGAGCTGGCAACCGGCTGTTCGGTGATAGTGCGTGGCGAGTTGGTGGCTTCCCAAGGCAAGGGCCAGGACCGGGAAATACAGGCTCGCGACGTCAGCGTGGTTGGGTGGGTGGATGATCCTGAGTCATATCCGATCAGTAAGAAAAGGCACACTTTCGAATATTTGCGTACGGTTGCGCACCTGCGCCCTCGAACCAACACCTTCGGCGCCATCGCCAGGATCCGGCACGCAATCGCGCAAGCCGTTCACCGCTACTTCGATGAGCACGGCTTCTTCTGGGTGAACACGCCTATCATTACTGCCAGCGATTGCGAAGGCGCTGGTGAGCTGTTTCGTGTATCCACGCTGGACCAAGTTAACAATCCCACCAACGGCTATGCGGCTGACTTTTTCGGCACCGAGACGTTTCTGACCGTTTCTGGACAACTGAATGTGGAAAGTTACGCATGTGCCCTGAGCAAGGTGTATACCTTTGGCCCAACGTTTCGAGCAGAAAACTCCAATACCAGCAGGCACCTCGCAGAATTCTGGATGATCGAACCAGAAGTCGCGTTTGCCGATCTTGCCGACAACGCAACGCTGGCGGAGACGTTCCTGAAATACGTGATTAAACAAGTCACCCAACGATGCGCCGATGACATGGCTTTTTTTGCAGAACACATCGACAACGAGGTACTCAATCGTCTGCAACAGGTGATCGACAAGCCCTTCGAAGCAATGACGTATACCGACGCCGTAAAGGTCCTACAGGACGCGAAGCAGGAATTCGAATACCCGGTGCAATGGGGATTGGACCTGCAATCAGAACACGAGCGTTTCATCACTGAGCAGGTGGTCGGCGGACCCGTCGTCGTAACTGACTATCCAACCGAGATAAAAGCTTTCTATATGCGCTTGAATGACGACGAGAAAACCGTTGCTGCCATGGATGTACTGGTTCCAGGCGTGGGCGAGATCATCGGCGGGAGCCAGCGGGAAGAACGCCTCGACGTCCTCGAGAGACGCATCGACGAGCACCTCAAACAGGAGCTGTGGTGGTATCGCGACCTGCGTCGCTACGGCACGGTACCGCATGCAGGCTTTGGACTGGGATTCGAGCGCCTGGTGTTGTACCTCACCGGAATGGAAAACATACGCGACGTCATTCCGTTCCCGCGTGTTCCCAACAACGCGAGCTTCTGAGCCCAGGATGAATTGATGCTGGCTTCGCTGTGGCGGTTACGCCATTTCATCCATCCTTATCGGATGCGCTTAATCGTCGGGATCATCGCGTTTGGCGTAGCGCGTTTTTTCGAAGCCATAGTGCCCTTTCTCACCGCTATTTCGATTAATCGCATGACCGCCGGAGACTTCGATCTGACCTGGCCGGTGGTGGGAATCGTGTGCGCAGTGTTCATGCGTTACACGGTAGTAACGTTGGCACGTTTCGCCGTGCGCAAAGTGGGGCTCAATGTCGCCTTCGATCTGCGCCAGCAACTGTATAGCTGCCTGCAGGACCAGGGGGGTGATTTTTTCTCCAAGCACACCATCGGTGACATGATGACTCGCGCGGTGGCGGATATCGCTTTGGTTCAGCGCCTTATTTCCATGGGCACGATCCTGCTGGTAATCCTGGTCTACGCGACAGTGTTCGGCTTCGCCTTCATGCTCTATTTCTCACCCTTCCTCACCTTGTTGCTGCTACCGCCCATGCCATTCGTGTTCTGGTACGCGCAGTACTCGTCACACAAAATGGGTATCGCCTCGAAAGACGTGCAGGACCGATTGTCGGACCTCGGCTCTCACGTACAGGAAAACTTAAGTGGCATCCGCACCATTCAGGCCATGGTGCAGGAAGACAACGAGATCGAACGATTCGGCGCCACCAACCAGGCCTACGCCAACGCGTTCTACGAACAGGGTTATATCAACTCTGCCATGGCCGCGTGGATGCCAAGCCTCGCGGCGGTATGTTCGCTGACCATTTTGAGTTACGGCGGCTTTCTGGTGCTGAACGGTTCCATGCCTTTAGGTCACTTCGTGGCTTTCTTCATGTTCGTCAACATGGTGGTACAACCTTTCCGCGTAGCCGGCTTCATCGTCAACCTGTTCCAGCGCGCGGCGGTGGCCAGCGACCGCCTTTTTGAAGTAATGGATCTGGCGCCTGAGATCACGGATGCACCCAGTGGCGCTGCCCCAAGGCAAATCCGCGGGGACATCCGCGTTAGCCACCTGAGCTACAGTTACCCGGGCAGCGATCGAGTGGTGCTCAACGACATCAGCCTGGACATTGCCCAGGGTGAAACCATCGCCATCATGGGTCGTGTCGGTGAAGGCAAAACCACCTTGCTGAAGCAGCTGGTGCGCCTGGTCGACCCGGCGCCGGGCGCTATTTTCATCGATGGACACGACGTACGCGACTATCCGCTGCCACAAATTCGCGCACAAGTCGCAATGGTGCCCCAGGATCCATTTCTATTTGGCGAGCCGCTCAAAGACAACCTCACTTACGATGACCCAAATCGCGCGCTGGAGGAGATCTGGCAAGCCGTAACGTCCGCAGATCTCAAAACCACCATCGAGGAATTTCCCGAGCGTCTCGAAACGTTGGTCGGCGAGCGCGGCGTGACCCTGTCCGGCGGTCAGAAACAGCGCGCGACCCTGGCGCGCGGCTTGATTCGACACGCCCCGATATTAATCCTCGACGACTGCTTTTCCGCGGTAGACACGGAAACCGAGGAACACATTCTGTCGGAGCTCAAACGCCTGCGTCAGCGGCAGACCACAATGTTGGTATCCCATCGGGTGAGCACCGCAAGGCACGCAGACCGCATCATCATTTTAGAGGACGGCCGGATCATGGAGAGCGGCACCCACGAATCGTTGTTACAGGCCGAAGGCTATTATGCGGAGCTTGAGCGCGTGCAACGCGAAGGTGCGGAAGAAGAAGATTTCGCCCGGGCCAGGGTGAATAGCTGATGGCGGAAACCACCGGCAAGCGCGACTACTCGATGTTCGAGGCGGATCTGAGTGGCTCGGTGCTGAATATGCATTTGCTGGGGCGCCTGCTGAAATGGCTGAAGCCCTACAAGTTCTCGCTGTTCATCAGCAGCATCCTCGTGCTGATCTCATCGACCTTGCAGATCATGATGCCCATCATCGTTTCCCTGGTGGCCATTGATCACATCATTCGCGGTGAATCAGACGCCGATACGCCGGATTTCGGGCTGATAGAACTCAATACCTACCTCGCCGACAGCTTCGGCCTACCGCCGTTGATCGTTGCATGCGTGCTGTACGGCGCCACGCAGATAGCCTGGGCTTTTACCGGTCATGCCCATCGCATGACTCTGATTGGGGCGGTCATCAATGGCTTGCGCGACTTGCGCCTGGACCTCTTCCGGCACCTCGAAACCCGCCCTTCATCGTTTTACGACCGCGTTGCGGTAGGACGCGTGATGACCCGGGTCACCAACGACGTCGAAGCGTTGTATGAATTGCTGCGCGGTCTGGGCACGCTGGTGGGGGAATTCGTACCGTTCTTTGTTGCGCTCACGGTCATGCTGGCCATCGATGCCCAGCTTACGTTCATACTCTTGTTGGCCCTGCCCGTACTCGCCATCGTGACCTACTACTTTCGTCGCACTACCCGTCACCTGTTTCGTCAGGTTCGACAAACTCTCTCCGCGCTCAACCAGAACATGCAGGAAAACCTGGCGGGCCTGCAAGTCGTACAACTTTCCGACCGTCAGGACTTCAACCTGAAACGCTACACGGGTATCAACGAATCGAATCGCGGCTACGAACTTCGCTCCGCCCGGGTTGAAACTCTATACGGTGCGTTCAACGACAGCCTGGCGCATGCAGCCATCGGCGTCATCATCTGGTACGGCGCCAGTGAGGTGGCAGAACTCACCATGACCCTGGGCGAAGTCGTTCTCTTCACACAATTCATCGGCATGTTGTTCCACCCGGTCGTCGTTTTAGGTGAGCAGACCAACATCCTGTTTCGCGCCATGGCCAGCGGTGAGCGCATTTTTCAGGCGATAGATTGGGACGAAGCCATTCACGAACCAGCGCAGCCCATCGCGCTCCCAGAACGCCTCAACGGCGAAGTGCGTTTCAATCACGTCAACTTTGCCTATGACGAAAGCATGCCGGTACTCAACGACGTGTCGTTCACCATCGCCCCAGGCGAGAAGCTTGCGATTGTCGGTCCCACCGGGTCAGGCAAGAGCACGCTCATACGCCTCTTGGGGCGCTTTTATGATTTCGCGGATGGTCAGATCTTTCTCGACGGCGTGGATCTCAATCACATCCATAGTCACGACCTGCGCCGCCGGGTGGGCGTGGTGCTGCAGGATTTTCATATCTTTTCCGGAAGCATCTTCGACAACATCGCGCTCGGCAATCCGAAGATCACGAGGGAACGCGCCATAGAGGCGGCCACAACCGTCAATGCGCACGAATTCATTGCCTCCCTAACGTCAGGCTACGACACTTTGCTCACGGAACGGGGTCAGAACCTGTCCCAAGGACAGCGCCAACTGCTGGCGTTCGCGCGCGTGCTAGCGGCAGACCCGGAGATTCTTGTTCTGGATGAAGCCACGGCAAATATTGACACGGAGACAGAACTGCTGATTCAAGACGCCCTGCGTCATCTGACAGCGGGCCGCACCTCCATATTGATTGCCCACCGCCTGCAAACCATCCAGGAGGCAGACCGCGTGCTGGTGCTTCATCATGGCCGCGTGCAGGAACTAGGCAGCCATACGGATCTACTGGCAGCGGAAGGTTTGTACTACACCTTGCACAACCTGCAGTTCCAGGACGACCCCGACACGTCCGAGCTGGAGTGATAAACTCTGACACAATGCAGGATTCCACCAAAAGCGGCTCAAAATTCACCAATGCGCATGGCGTGGTGGCGATCAAGGATGGGGTCAAACCCAATGCCAATGCCGACGTGTCCTCACAGCGCAAGCCAGCCTGGCTGCGCGTACGGGTCGGCGGTGGCGCACGCTTCAAGAATGTGCAGGGAATTGTGCATGAGCACAAGCTGGCCACCGTGTGCGAGGAATCCCACTGCCCCAATATCGGGGAATGCTGGAACCACGGCACCGCAACCATCATGCTCATGGGAGCCGTGTGTACGCGGGCCTGTAAGTTCTGCTCGGTAGACACCGGCAACCCCAAAGGCTGGCTCGATCTGGACGAGCCCGCCAACGCCGCCCGCTCCGTGCAGCTGATGAATCTGGATTACGTGGTGCTCACTTCGGTAGATCGGGACGATCTGGCTGACGGCGGCGCGCAACACTACGCCAATTGCGTCACAGCAATAAAGAAACTCAACCCCACCACCGCGGTGGAGGCGCTAACGCCAGACTTCAGCGGCGCAACCACTGCGGTAGACGTGGTAGTCAATTCCGGCCTGCAGGTATTCGCTCAGAATCTTGAAACTGTTGAACGCCTGACCTACGAGGTACGCGACCCACGCGCGGGATACCAGCAGACTCTGGAAGTATTACGCTACGCGAAACAGGCCAGTCCCGACGTGCTGACCAAATCCAGCCTGATGGTTGGGATTGGCGAGACCGACGCAGAAATTCGCCAGGCAATGCAGGATTTGCGCGAGCACAACGTCGACCTGCTCACCCTGGGTCAGTACCTGCGCCCCACGGCCAACCACCTCCCGGTGGCGCGCTGGGTGACTCCGGACCAGTTCGGCCTGTACCGTGCATGGGGCCTGGATATGGGCTTCACAGAAGTCGCTTCCGGCCCGCTGGTACGCTCCAGTTATCGTGCGGACCGAGTGTTCGCGCGGAACAACCTGGGGCTTGAGGGCATTCCCGTAAAACAACTCTAATAGCGACCAAGACCCTTCCATGAATGAACATACCGAATCGGCCGACGACAGAATTGCCTGCTTCGCAGAGGCGCCGGTCAACCCAACCCGCATTCGCCTGATTGCCAACGCAGACAAAGAAGCCTGGAACACCTCGCTATCCGAAGATCAGCGCGCATGGGTTGTCAGGCAAGGCTTCGCCGCCGAGGGCGGACAGTTCGCGTGGCTGCAGGACGAGACTGGACCGTTCGTGGTGGCAGGATGGAGTGGCACGGCTGATCTCACCACGCTAGGCGCTCTGCCCATGCAACTTCCCGAGGGCGACTATGCGCTGGACGGTGCAGCAACAGACCTGCAGCTCATCGGCTGGGGGCTCGGTGCGTACCAATTCACCCGCTACAAACAAGGCAAACGCGCACCGGCGCGGCTGGCCCTGCCGCCGGACAATGATAGCGACCTGGTAATAAACACCGTGCTTGCGGTCGCGCTGGCACGAGATCTGATTAACACGGCCGCCCAGGATATGGCGCCTTCTCACCTGGAAGCCGAAGTCCGGGCCCTGGCGGAAACGTTCGACGCAGATTGCAACGTCACCGTGGGCGACGAGTTACTCGACGTCAATTGCGGCGCAATCCACGCCGTTGGCCGTGCCGCTGCCGATGCACCGCGTTTGATCGACCTGACCTGGGGAAACGCGTCTCATCCGAAGGTCACCCTGGTCGGCAAAGGTGTGACGTTCGATAGCGGTGGCCTGGACATCAAACCCGCATCCGGCATGCGCCAGATGAAGAAAGACATGGGCGGTGCGGCCACCGTTATCGGATTGGCCTATCTGATCATGGCGCAAAACTTGCCGCTGCGGCTCCGTCTGCTGGTGCCCGCGGCGGAGAATGCGATTTCAGGCAACGCGTTTCGCCCGGGCGATGTATTGCACACCCACAAGGGCGTGACGGTTGAAATTGACAACACGGATGCAGAGGGGCGTCTGCTGCTCTGCGATGCGCTGTCCATCGCCAGCGACGATGAACCCGAAGTTATTTTTGACTACGCAACGCTGACCGGATCTGCCCGCTCGGCTGTCGGCACTGAGCTCGCCGCGATGTTCTGCAACGAGGACGAGCTGGCCAGCAAGGTAGCGGCGGCTGGCGCGAAAACCGACGACCTTGTGTGGCGCCTGCCCCTGCACGAGGGCTACAACCATTTGCTCGAGTCAAAAGTAGCGGATGTAGTCAACTCGGCGGCATCTCCCTACGCGGGGGCGATCACCGCGGCTCTGTTCCTGCAGCGCTTTGTCAGTGCAACGAAATGGATGCACTTTGACATCATGGCCTTCAATACCCGCGCGCGTCCTGCTCGACCTGAAGGCGGAGAAGCCATGGCCCTGCGTGCCGTGTTCGCCTACCTGGAAGAAACCTATGGCGCTGCTTAAGGATCTGGAAGCCGCCGCAAAAGGCACCCGCGTCGAACTGTCCGACGTCCTCGATGCACTTGCCTACAATGATCAGGGGCTGGTGGCAGTCATCGCCCAGGACCAGGTGAGCCGCGAAGTGCTGATGCTTGCATGGATGGACCGAACCGCGATTGAACGCACACTCAACGAGGGCTACGCATGTTATTTCTCACGCAGTCGGCAGGCCTACTGGCGCAAAGGCGAGACATCTGGCCATTTTCAACAGGTCGTTGACCTGCGTTTTGACTGCGATGGCGATGCGCTTCTGCTCACGGTGAAACAAACGGGTCCGGCTTGCCACACGAATCGTCCACATTGCTTTTATCTACGAGCGGAAGGCGCGCAAGTCGTCATCGACAGCGCGCCACGCGAGGATTGAGCGCGCACAAAGGATACGCATGACCGCCATCGCCATAGAATTGCCCACGGATATCCGTGCCGCCAGGGACGGAATCGTCGCTTTCGCCAACCAGGAAATTCTGCCGCGCCACGAGGCGAATCAGGACTTGTTCGAAAACCCACGGCGCCTGTACCGAGAAGACGGCCGCTTTTCGGATGAGCTCAACGCCCTGATCAGCGAGGTGCGCACGGCGTCCGCTGCGGCCGGGTTCTACCATATGTGCGTGCCCGAAGATCTTGGTGGAGGCGGCCTGCAGCACCTGGCCTACTACGTTGCCTGGGAAGCACTGTTCCATCACTGCGGCCCAAAGAACTGGCTGATGCTGTACGCGTTGGCACACTGGGCATTCGGACCAAGCCGGTTGCTGGAACAGGTAACCGCCGAGGCGCAGCAACGCGTGCTGCCAGGCTTGATGGACGGTTCCAAATCAATGTGTTTCGGCCTATCAGAGCCAAATGCCGGCTCCGACGCCAGCATGATCAAAACCCGTGCTCGCAAAGACGGCGACGGATGGCGCATCTCGGGGCGCAAGATCTGGACGAGCAATGCGCCGGTGGCAGATTATTGCGTGGTGTTCGCTGTAACGGATGCCCGAAAAGCGGCCAACAAACAGGGTGGTATCAGCGCATTCCTCGTGCCCACAGACACACCAGGCTTTACGGTGCAGCGCATCATCAAACTGTTTGGCCACATCGGTGGCGACGAGGCCGAACTTGCGCTGGAAGACATATACGTCGAGCCGTGGCAGATTGTCGGATCTCTGGACAACGGGTTTGCTTCCGCCCTGTACGGCGTTTCCCTGGGGCGCATCTACAACTCCGCACGCGCCGTGGGCTATGGCCGCTGGGCCGTCGAACTGGCTTTGGAATACGCCGCTACGCGAGAAGCATTTGGCGCAAGGATTGCAGATTACCAGGGCGTGACATTTCCGCTGGCTGAATCTGCTACGGAACTTCATGCCGCCCATCTGATGGGCCTGAATGCTGGCATGTTGCTGGACGGCGGCGCACCCGCCATCAAAGAACTCAGCATGACCAAGGCGTATTCAGTACAGGTCGGGTACCGGGCCGTGGACCGAGCCATGCAAACTCACGGGGCCATGGGTTTCACCAATGAAATCGGCTTGACCGAGGCATGGCACGCACTGCGCATAGTCAACGTCGCGGATGGCACCAACGAGATCCTCAATCGCACCATCGCGCAACGGCTGCTCAAGGGAGACTTAGCTCTATGAGCGCGCAGAACCCGGTATACTCCGCGCCCGAAAACTTAGACCCACGGTAGCATCATGCCCGAGCTTAAGCTTCACAATACGTTCAGCGGTAAAAAGGAGGCCTTCGCGCCTGAAGATCCGCAACGCGTGACGCTGTATGTTTGTGGGCCCACGGTCTACAACTACGTGCACATCGGCAACGGCCGTCCAGCTGTGGTTTTCGATGTACTCACCCGGCTGTTGAGAACGATGTATCCCCAGGTGTTGTATGCGCGCAACGTCACTGACATTGATGACAAGATCAACGCCATGGCGTTGGAGAACGGTGAGCCGATTCAGGCACTGGCGGACCGATTTACTGACGCCTACAACCAGGACATGATTTCCCTGGGCGTGATCGACCCCGACATTGCACCACGAGCAACGCATCATATAGATGAGATCGTCGAGATGATCGGCGAGCTGGTGGACAGCGGCCACGCGTACGAAAACGATGGCCACGTGCTATTCAACGTCCCGTCGGACCCGGACTACGGCAGCCTGTCCAAGCGCTCGTTAGAGGACATGATCGACGGCGCCCGGGTGGAGGTTGCACCCTATAAGAAAGACCCCAAGGATTTCGTGTTGTGGAAACCCTCCTCGGCGGAGCAACCCGGGTGGGAAAGTCCGTGGGGTGTAGGGCGGCCTGGCTGGCACATCGAATGCTCGGCAATGATTCGCAAGCATCTCGGTACGACCATCGACATTCACGGTGGCGGATCCGACTTGACCTTTCCACACCACGAAAACGAAGCTGCACAGAGCCGCTGCGCCAACAAATCATCAGATTATGTGCGCTACTGGCTGCACAACAACATGCTGACCCTTGGATCGGAAAAGATGTCCAAGTCACTGGGGAATGTGCGCACGGTGCATGAACTGGTCAAGCAGTATTCCGGCGAAGTGCTGCGCTATGCGTTGCTTTCCGGTCAGTATCGCTCACAGCTTGCGTGGTCCGAAGACCTGGTCCATCAGGCCCAGGCAAGTCTCGACAGCCTGTATCAGGCACTTCGCGACAACCCCGGCGATCACGACTCCATCAACGAGTATTCCAAGGCGAGTATCGAAGCTTTCCCCCCTACCGTGACCGCCGCGCTGCTCGACGATCTTAATACCCCGGGAGCGCTTGCGGCCATGCATGAGTTGGCAGCCGACCTGCAGAAAGCTGACAAACCGGGAGAAGTCGCCACGGCCCGCGCAGCCCTGTTAGCTGGAGGCTGGTTGCTCGGGATACTCGTGGGCGACGCGGAAGCACACTTTACCGCCGGCGGTAGCGATACCCTGTCCAATTCGGCCATCGACAATCTGATCGAAGAGCGAAACGCGGCCCGAGCCGGAAAGGACTTTGCGCGGGCCGACGAGATTCGCGATCAGCTTGCCGACGCAGGCATAGAGTTGGAGGATCTGCGCGAGGGCACGCGCTGGCGCCGGCGCTGATGTACCCATTGGCGGTTATCGGCAACGACGCAACCGCCCGCGCTACCATCCTCGCGTGCAGGAAATTCGGCTTTGACGACATCACCTGGGCGGACGGCCCGGCTACCTTCGCCGCCTTGCCAGCGTATACCCTCGGCGCTAATCTGACGCGTATCGTGCATGCCCTCGGGGAGGCTGCCACTCTGCACGCGCATGCATACATCCCCGATCGCGAGCAGGTACGCATAGCGGCTTCAGGATTCTTACTGTCCGAGCTTCCATTGGGCGACTTTGCAACGCAACGCTATGGCGCACCCCATGTAAATATCGACGGCGACGCATGGGCATCCATCCTGCCGATTGATGCTCGACCAGAGACGAATACCGATACCGAGGAATTGATCACACGCCTGGAACACCGCCCAGGCGTAGTGATTGTCTGCGACGATAGTCCAGCAGAACCTGCAGCGCCGACTCACCGCTTGTGGCACGCCCGCTTGCCGTTCGAAGCATCCCAGGCCAAAGCCAACGTTACCTGGCTCGCCCGAGCGCACACCGCTTGGCAGTTCAGCACCGCCAGCCACCAACACGTCTACTTCGCTACACCGCTTGAGGACACACTGCGCGAAACGGACTGGCATCCTCAGCTCCACGATGCGCTACGTGACGTCAGGACATGCGCTACCTTTCGAGCCGACGCAACCGATGTGCGGCAACACTGGCAAGCGGGCAACGTCGTTTATGCCGGCAGCGCATGCTACCCGCCCTCCCCATTTCTACGCGAAGCAGCCGCCCTTGGCCTGGAAGACGCATGGGTATTGAGTCGTATGCTGGAAAACTACGAGGAGGACCTGCACGACGGACTGCTGGAGTACGAGCGCTACCGGCGCCCGCGCGCAGCCCGCACGCTCGCTGCCGCCAGCCGCGCAGCGCAACGCGCGGCGCTACCATCCGGCGTGGCGCGTTGGATGCGCAATCTGAACATCGCATTCAGCGCTCGCTTCGTACCTGAAATTGCCATGCAGCGCATAGACTGGTTGTATAACTACGATTGCATCAAAGGTTTCAGATAGTGTCAGACGCCCAAGCCATTCGCGAGCACGTCGAGTACCGCTGGCAAACCAGCATCCTGCCCGCACTGCGCGACTACATTCGCATTCCAAACAAGTCTCCCGCCTTCGATGCCGACTGGGCAGAGAACGGCCACATGATGAAAGCCGCTGAACTATTGCACGCCTGGGCCGCGGACACGCTGATTGAAGGCTTCAGCCAGGAAATTGTTACGTTGCCCGGGCGCACACCCTTGCTGTTGTGCGAGATCGCTGCGACCGACACCGCACCCGGCCCCGACTCACCGTGTGTGCTGCTTTATGGCCACTACGACAAGCAGCCTGAATTTGATGGATGGGAAGACGGACTTGGGCCTTGGACCCCGGTGGAGCGCGACGGCAGACTTTACGGGCGCGGCGGCGCCGACGACGGCTATGCGTTGTTTTCCAGTCTAACGGCAATTGAAGCTGCCCAACGACAAGGCATTCCACACCCAAGATGCGTGGTGATGATTGAAGGCTGTGAAGAGAGCGGCAGCTTCGACCTGCCGCACTATGTCGAGCATCTGCTGGCGCGCATAGGCAACACGCAATTAGTCATCTGCCTGGACGCCGAGTGTGGTAACTATGAACAGCTATGGGTCACCACCTCCCTGCGCGGGACGTTCTCCGGCGTGCTTGCCGTTGACATATTGCGCGAAGGTCAGCACAGCGGCGGCGCTGGAGGTATTGTGCCCTCTTCGTTTCGCATTCTGCGTCGCGTGCTGGAGCGCATCGAAGATTCCAGTACCGGCGCGCTCCACGAATGCTTGAGCGTACCTGTCCCCGATGAGATTCGCAGCGCAAGCCTGGAAGTCGCACGGGTACTCGGCGCAGACATCGTCGACAAATTCCCCTGGGTAGAGGGCGCCCAAGCAGAAGCAGGCGACCTTGCAGATCTCGTCGTTGCCAATACCTGGCGCCCGAGCCTGGCCACCGTTGGCCTCGGCGGAACCCCGGCCATTGCCGATGCGGGCAACACGTTGCGCCCCGGTACCCAGGCGAAACTGGTGTTTCGAACGCCGCCATCACTGGACGCCGCTGACGCTTCCGCCATGATCAAAGCTGTGCTTGAGAGCGATCCACCATTCGGCGCTAGCGTCACCTTCGACGCGCACACGCCACAAAGCGGGTGGCACGCACAACCCCAGGCGTCGTGGCTGGCGCAAGCGCTGCAGGATGCCTCGGCAAGCCATTTTGGTAAGCCTGCCATGCATATGGGTTGCGGCGGCACGATTCCGTTCATGAAAATGTTAGGGGACGCTTATCCACATGCGCAGTTCTTCGTCACGGGCGTTTTAGGGCCGAGGTCGAACGCACACGGCCCCAATGAGTTTCTGCACATTGAAACGGCCAAACGATTGACGGCGTGTGTTGTGGACGTACTTGCAGCCGCGGCGCAAACGCCTGCTTCAGGCAAGTGAGGATTTAGTGTAGCAGGCGGCTGTTGGAGCCGAAGCTCTTCTTCAGGAAATCCATCTGATCGCCCAGGATGCGCCCGGAATTTATCAATGCCAGGTATTCGGCAAAGTTCGGCACATAGGGCAGCGCCAGCAGCTCCATGCTGCATTCTTCAAGCATGCGGCTACCCTTGAAGTGATTGCACCGTTTGCAAGCCGCAACAACATTGTCCCACGTATCGTTCCCGCCACGGGAAACCGGAGCTACATGATCGCGCGTCAAGTCCCCGTCGGGCAGGTGCTTGCCGCAGTACAGGCAGGTATTACGGTCTCTTCCGAACAGCGCCCTGTTTGTGAGCGGCGGTATCGTGTGGTCTTTGGCCACCACGCGACCGTCACATGCAATGATGGCGTGTATGTCTATCGTGCTGGTGGTGCTATCGATACGCGAATGACCACCGCGAATGCGCATGACCGGATCACCCACTGTCCATACGACGATTTCCCGAGCATAAAGACACACTGCGTCCTGCCAGGACACCCAATCGACAGGTTGGCCGGCAATATTGAGACGCAATATCCTGGGGATGCGCTCGAAATTTGTTAGTGTGGCGATCACCTCGAACCCTACACATCGCACCGGCCGCAATAGCATGGGCGCTTTGTTGTGACGAATTGATTAACGCGTGCAGAAACTATGCTAATTTGCGGTCTCAAGCAAGGTCCCGATCAGCATTTTGGGTACAGTAAACAGGCCATGAAAACGCTAATGCTGCTGACAGCTTTGCTGCTGGGCGGCTGCGGATCGAACAAGGTATCGCCCACAACAGGCGAGGCACGCTCGGAACCCGGGCTAGAGCCCTGGTTCTGTCAAGTCGGAGCAACCGACGATGACTGGAGCTGTATGCGCAGCGCAGCCCGGGGTCGAGAGCGCAATCCCACACGGATCCCCCAAGCGCGCACACTCCGGCTAGAGCGCGACTCGCTGGCCGACGCCTCCGCTGGTGCATTGCCCGCGTCCGTTGCGGCACCCCAGCCAGCCAGTCAACCCGCTCCCGTCACCCCACCCCAACCGGTACTCGACAGCGGCGCGAACGCCAAACCCCTCCACGACCAGCTGTCATACCAGCCCGACCGGCCTGTGGCGATTCTCGACTTACCCCGAGATTTCTACGCCGTGCAACTTGTGGCTGTATCGAGCAGAGAAACGCTGGAAAACTATGCACAAGAGCACAAGCTTGCGGATATGTCCGCGGCGCGCATCTGGGATGGCCGACAGATTTTTTACGTCCTGTTGCTCGGAATCTACGAAACCGAAGCCAAGGCCAAGGGCGCGCTGAACTCCTTAACCGGCGCCCTTGCGCAGCTCGACCCCTGGATCCGCTCGGTAGGGTCGCTGCAAACGGCGATGCTGAAAGCCGATGAACAACTCGGCACCATGGATATCTAATTCCGCCCCCGCCGCTGGCGCAAGCCATCCACAGAGAACACCGCAAGCCCCATCCAGATCAGCGCGAAACTCAGCCAACGCACGCTTGCAATCGGTTCGGCGTAAACAAAAACGGCCAGCAGCAATGACAGCGAGGGCGCCAGGTACTGAAAGAAGCTCAGCAACGTCAGCGGCATGCGCACTGCTGCCGCAGCGAACCAGACCAACGGCGTGACGGTAACCAGCCCGCCAAGGCCGAGCATCAGCACCTGGGAGGATTCGCGCGCTGGCAGAATGTCTGCCGATCCACCGTACGCGAGGTAGGCGATGGCCAGGGGCACCACCATCAACGTCTCTACGCCAAGTCCAACGGAAGATGGGATCTGCAGCTGTTTGCGCAACAGCCCATAGAACCCGAAACTGAATGCCAGAGTAAGCCCCAGCCATGGTAGTTGTCCCAGTGCGATCAATTCGCTGGCCACCCCGACGGCTGCAGCACCCGCCGCCAACCATTGGAGCGGGCGCAGGCGCTCACCCAGAAACAAGGCTCCCAATACAATCGACACCAGCGGGTTAATGAAGTAACCAAGCGAAGTTTCAGTGATGCGTGCCTGGTGAATCGCGTAGATAAACGTCAGCCAGTTCACGCTCAACAAGACTGAGGACACCCCCAGTAGCCCTAGTTGCCTCGGGGTCAGCAAACGCACGGCGGACCATTGCCTCGCTAGTGTTATCAAGCAGGCGAGCAATGGCACCGACCACACCACGCGGTGCGCAAGTATCTCGAGCGGCGCCGCAAAGTTGACCCACACGAAATAGATTGGGGCAAAGCCCCAGAAAGTGTATGCAGCCAGCGCGTAGGCGGCACCCTGGCGCAACCTCGGGTCCCCGGTTGCCTCGGTTGAGGCCTGGTTCATGAGCTTCTAAAAATTGTCTTTGCGCTTACGTGTCTCGGCAAACACTGCCACGGGATCGGCACCTATCATGCTAATAGTCGCCTGCAGATCTTCACTTGCTGGACGTAAAAAAGGATTGGTCGCGCGCTCACGGCCAATGGTGGTGGGAACCGTTGGCATGCCTTTCGCTCTCAGATCATCGATCTCGGCTGAACGCGCCTGCAGGTCCGGGTTGTTCGGCTCCACGCTCAGCGCAAACGCCGCATTGGCCTGGGTATATTCATGCGCGCAGTAAACCAACGTGTCATCCGGCAACGCCATGAGCTTCTGCAAGCTATTCCACATCTGCTGCGCGGTACCTTCGAACAGTCTACCGCAGCCGAGGGCAAACAAGGTATCGCCAACAAACACGATGCCCTCGTTGGGGAAGTGGTAAGCAATATGTCCAGTGGTGTGCCCTGGTACTTCAAACACCTGGGCCTGGGTAGCTCCGAAGGAAAATTGCTGCGCATCTTCCACCCGCACGTCAATACCGGGAATGCGTTCGGCATCATTGGCGGCCCCTACCACAGTACATCCCCATTGGCGCTTGAGCGCTTCGTTGCCGCCCGCGTGATCGAAGTGATGATGGGTATTTAGAATATGCGTCAGTTTCCACCCCTTGTCCGCTAGCACCGCATTTATTGGCGCAACCTCCGGCGTATCAATAGTTGCGGTCAGTCCGCTGCTGGGCTCATGGATCAGGTAACCGTAATTGTCATTCAGGCACGGAATTTGATGAACCTGCAATGCCATGACATGCTCCTTTGTTCGAATCGTTATTCTTTATCATCGAGCATTATACCTACCGGCCAGATCATGAACCCAGTATTGCAGGAAATCCTCCACATCCTCAATGTCGAGACGATCGAGAGGAATCTATATCGAGGCCAAAACCACAACACCGAACACGTATTTGGCGGTCAGGTGCTGGCCCAGGCGCTGGCGTCCGCATACCGTACCATTGAAGCACCACATCAATTGCATTCCATGCACGCGTACTTCCTGCGCGCCGGAGATTGGGAAATACCAATTCTTTACGAGGTGGACCGCATCCGCGATGGGCGCTCGTTCAGTACCCGGCGGGTAGCCGCGATTCAACACGGCCAGGCGATTTTCAGCCTGTCATGCTCTTGGCACAAACAAGAAGACAGCCTTGCCCACTCGCAGCCGATGCCCGATGTGCCACCTCCAGAGTCGCTGCGAGGAGACTTGGAAGCATATCGCGCCATGGCCGAGGAACGGCCTGAACTCGCTCGATTCAGCTTCAGGTTCGAAGCCATCGATTCGCGCCAGGTAGAGCGCATACTGATGACTGACTCCAAGGAGCATCCGCCGTTGAAACACACCTGGTTGAAGGCTCGCGACGCGTTGCCCGATGATCCCGAGGTACACATTGCGTTGCTGGCCTATATGTCAGACCTGGACTTCATGTCTACCTCGATGCTCCCCCATGGGCGCAACGCGATACGTGAATCCGTACGCGGTGCGAGCTTAGATCACAGCATGTGGTTTCATCGGCCCTTCCGCGCGGATGAGTGGCTGTTGTTTGCGAAAGAATCACCCAACGCGAGCGGGGCTCGGGGGTTCGTACGGGGACACTTTTTCAATCGCCAGGGCGAATTGATCGCCACGGCGGCGCAGGAGTGTTTGATTCGGCCGATTGGAGAAGTTCGCGAGCGCGTGCTGGACGACCTACGCTAACGTTCCACCCACTTGCCAAGATCCGGAATTTCCTGGGCAAACAGCGCGTCGAGCAAGCTCGCCGGATCGGTGTGGGCGAGCAGCATCTCCCGGTGCTCCCGCTTGAGGAACTGCTCCGCCACGATATGATCTAAGAAGCTCGCGAGGCTCTCATAGTATCCAGCCACATTGAGCAACCCGATGGGTTTGCGATGAATTCCCAACTGCGACCACGTCCACACCTCAAAGCATTCTTCCAGGCTCCCGATGCCTCCGGGCAACACCACGAACGCGTCGGACAAGTCCGCCATCTGCGCCTTGCGTTCATGCATCGACGCAACGATACGCAATTCGGTCAATCCATCGTGCGCGACCTCCCACTGTTCCAGCCATTCCGGCAATATGCCGATCACCTTGCCGCCGGCTGCCAGGGCTCCGTTAGCGGTTTCATTCATCAACCCTACCGAGGCGCCGCCGTAGATCATGCCCAGCCCGCGTTGCGCAATCTCCTGGCCGAGACTAAAGGCGGCATCGGCGTACGCGGCCAAGCGCCCGGAACTCGATCCCGCAAATACACAAACGTTCAATGCATGCCGCCCGGCATGCCACCATCAATGGCCACGGTCTGGCCAGACATCGAGGTGGATGTGACAAAGGTGAAGACTTGCTCGGCGATGTCTTCCAGCTGACCTACGCGACCAAGCACAGCCTGGCGGCGCGCTCCTTGCGCAACCTCGTCCGGAAGTCTGTTCGCCATGCGTGTGCCTTCTACCAGTCCTGGCGCGACGCAATTCACCGCCACATGCGGAGACATCGCCACGGCCAGACATCGGGTCAGATGGATAAGGCCCGCTTTGCTGGCGGAATACGCAATGCTGCTACTGCCAGGGCTGATCCCGCCAACCGAAGAGATGTTCACAACGTGCCCACCGCCGTCTGCCCGCAGGAGCGACGCCGCTGCGCGCGCTAACAGGAACGGCCCGCGCAAGTTTGTCTCCAACACGCGGTCCCACAGGTCAGGGGTCAAGGCATCCAAATCGGGAAACGGTATGCCGATGTTCCAGGCGGCGTTGTTGACCAATATGTCCAGCCGTCCATGCTCACCGGCAAGCTGCGCGATGCAGGCTTCGATGGCGGCCGGATCTCGTTGGTCCAACTGCATTTTGGCAGCGCTCCCGCCTGCGGCGGCAATCGCAGACACGGCCGCGTCGGCGGCATCCTCAGCTCCAATATAGCTCACAATCACAAACGCGCCCGCGGCGCCGAGCCGGTGCGCGATGGCGCCGCCTATGTCACCTGACCCGCCGGTGACCAACGCGACCTTACTTGTCAACGGCATTGTGTATCCCTCCTGATTGAATTCGACTCAAAATAACTGGTCTACGCCCCTTTCTACGATCGCTGCACCGACCCATGCCAACGGTGGAACGACCAGATAGAACACCGTGCGCGAGAAAGCCCGAGTGTCGATAGGCCATTCCGGCAGTTCACTAATTCGATCGCGGTGCGCCAGCAATGCTTCTAGAGCGGCAACATCATTGCCGTCAGCGGCTCCAATGCGGCCCTGTAATTCCCGCAGTTTCTGCGCTTTGCAGCGTCGAATGTTTCGATGCGCACCAAGCTGAGGCAAGATCAAAAAGGCTAACGCCGCGGGGATGCCGAATGCAAAGCCGACACGATAAAACTCCCAATGGAAATCGCTGCTGAAGGACTGTAGTGGCATCATCGCCAACGCGCCCATCACCAGAAACACGTCGAGACTGGCCACCCGGCCCAGGGGCTTGAGCCTATTCAGGTCAAGCAAGTCCAGCCGGGCCGCTTCTCCCATACGCAGAAACAGCCGCGCGTAGCAGAAGCGCCAGGCGAATGTCGCGCCAACGCTGGCCCACACCAGAGCGTTGCCTACCCGCAGGGTCCACTCGATGATCTGCAGACTACGGGTCTCACCAATGGACCCCATATCCACGACACCGTACGTCAGGCCGAGCAAACCACCCAGCAGCATCCAGCGTAGCCGCACGAATTGCTCACGTGGATACGCATCAGGATTCGCCAGCGCCTGACCCAGATGGGTGTACGCAAACTCGCTGCGAGATCGGCAGAAACTGCTGGCGCCGAGAAAATATCCGGGTATCAACGCGTACAGAAGTATGGAGTCGGCATAGCGCTCGGGGGTGAAGACATACCCGGGCGGTATGCCACCCACCGCCGCATAGATAGAGCGATATGCCCCGTACAGGACGGCGAAAACAACCACACCGAGAGCAACACGAAGCATGACTACCCTCGGCGAATCAGAGTGATCACCGGCTTGTCCGCACCCAAGCCAGTGAACGCGTGTTACAACGCTTGCAGAATTGCTTCAGCCGCGCTCACGTCGAGCTGGCCAGCATCTTCCACGGCAAGTTTGCTCACCGTGCCGTCGTCCACGACCATCGCATATCGCTGGGACCGCGAACCCAGGCCGAAACCACTGCCATCCATTTCCAGGCCCACGGCTTTGGTGAAATCGCCGTTGCCGTCGCCAACCATCAGCAGCGCCTCTGCATTGGCATTGTCTCCCCATGCGCCCATAACGAATGCGTCGTTCACAGACAGGCAAATAATGCTGTCCACACCCTTAGCCTTGATTGCATCCGCGTTAACTACATAGCCAGGTAGATGTGCCTGGGAACAAGTTGGCGTAAATGCACCGGGAACCGCAAACAGGACCACTTTCTTGCCGCCGAACAGGTCTGCCGTTGTCATCGGTTGTGGACGCCCGTCCTGCATCATGTGCAATGTCGCCTCAGGTAGTGTGTCGCCCTCTTGAATAGCCATGTCGTGCTCCCTTAGATATTGATTCTGATTATTTGGACCCCGCGATTGTGTCGACTGGACGCGCGCCGGTCAACGCTCGCCGGCTCTGAGATAAGCGGCTAAAGACGCTACTTTGTGGAACATATCTGAACCAGTACCTACACTAAGCCATCTATCACACTGAAATACCGACATTTTCCTCTGGCCCTGATGGATTCAAAGTCCTAATATCGTGCGACAGGGCACAGATTCCGCAACTTTTTGCGAGAACATTCGGCACCGGTGATGAGAAACAACGCAGGGCAGCAATGCCCGGCGTAGGATTGGAATTGAGTCGCAGGAAAAATCATCTAAACATGCAACCGCATACCCGAGACATGGCCAGATTTACGGCAGTCGCCGCGCTAACACTGTGCGTGGTGGTGGGATGCTATGCGGGCAACAACGCTGAGGTCGAAACGCCCGCGCCACAACCCCCAGAAACCCTGACCCATTTCTCCAGTCTGTCCGCACCAATGGTGATAAAACTCGAACGCTCCGCTGACTGGGACAAACCGCTCAACTTCCGCGCACCAACGATTGCGCCTGAGCTCGAGATTAGCGCGCCGGTACTCGAGCCGGTCGCATCTCTCAAGCTCGCAGACGGGCCCACCGAAGAAGACGTGCCTGACCCAGAGCTTGATGTACCACTTGACGAACCTGCAACCAAGGCGAGCCCCAAGGCCAAGGCGACCGTACAGGAATTCGTCAATGCCGCAGTGGCGCCTGGCGAAGTTGTACAGACCACCTGGACGGCTGGCGAAGCGTTACACGGCGCACAGATTCCTACGCCCATACTCATCGCGCGTGGCGCCAATCCTGGGCCGCGACTGTGCGTCACTGCCGCGGTCCACGGCGATGAACTCAATGGCATAGAAGCCGTCCGGCGCTTTATGTACAGCATCAATCCGGCCAAGCTGACCGGCACGATAATCGGCGTACCGATAGTCAATCTACAAGGGTTCCAGCGGCACTCGCGTTACCTTTCCGACCGTCGCGATCTGAATAGATTTTTTCCCGGCAACCCCCGGGGCAGTTCCGCTGCGCGCATGGCGTTCGGTTTTTTCAACGATGTGATCGCCACCTGCGATGGTCTGGTTGACCTGCACACGGGCTCTTTCCACCGCACGAATTTACCGCAGCTGCGCGCAGACCTTAATAATCCCGACGTTCTGGCTCTTACCAAGGGTTTTGGCGCCACCGTCGTCCTGCACAGTACCGGCGGCCAAGGCACCCTGCGGCGTGCAGCCGTGACTGCCGGCATTCCTGCGGTTACGTTGGAAGCGGGCGAACCGTTACGCCTGCAGGAAGACGCTGTCAATCACACGGTTAAAGCGCTTTTTACCCTGCTCGACACGATGAGCATGTACAACAAACGGTCATTGTGGGGAAACCCCGAACCGACCTACTACAGTTCCAGCTGGGTACGCGCAGATCAAGGGGGAATCCTTCTTTCCAGCGTCAAACTCGGCAAGAAAGTCAAAGGCGGCGACGAACTGGGCACCGTCACCGATCCGATCTCCAACGAGCAGGTCGCAATCAAAGCCCCTTACGCGGGCCGTGTCATCGGCATGGCGCTCAATCAGTTCGTCATGCCAGGCTTTGCTACCTTCCATCTGGCGACGGAAGGCGCTCTGGATAATCTTGGCGACGAGGAACACTACTATGCCGAAGGCATGGATGTGGCAGTCAGCGAATCAATGAGTGCCGACGAGTCCGAATAAGCGCGTTCAGCGCCAGGCAAACTCCGGTTGTTCGTAGTGGGCAACCCGGGTGTGGCGCCCCGCCAGACAAACTTCTCGAAACTGATATATCAGCGCCGCAGTGGGTGCGGCGATGTAGTCATCCCCTATGGGCATACGCAATATCGGATGCTCGCTGGTGTGAGTTTCCACCAACTTGGGCGCGTCCGCACGGAAAAACTCCCGCAACGGTATGCGGTGAATGCTTGCCACCTCATCCGGATTTCCGACGGCCGTGAGCTGTGGACCTCCCCAAACAATCACTGGCGTCATGGCAAAACCGGAACGAGTGACGAAGTCATCCAGTACACCCAGCACGTGCGTCTCCTGCAGATCGACACTAACTTCCTCATGCATTTCGCGCAGCGCGGTCTGCACTAGCGTTTCACCCGGATCGACCCGACCCCCAGGAAACGCCCACTGTCCAGGATGGTTGCGCAGTTTGGCAGAGCGTCGCGTCAACAAGAGCGCTGCATCTGTCGACCAGCCCTCCTCATCATCGATACCGGGCAACTGCGTGCCGGGGCCTACGTCCGTCACTGTGATCGCCACTGCGGCGCGGCGCAGGTCCGGGTCATCCGCAGTGTGAATCGGGAAATCGCTCAAGTTATTCCTGATGGTGTTGCGTAACGTGTCATCACACAGCATAGGGCTTGTTCCGTAGTCGGTTCGCGACGGGCAGCATGCGAGCCACGACTGTAGCCGGTATAGTCGGCGCATGGAAGCCGGCGCCCACAACGAGAAGCAGGCGCTCATCTACGGCCTGGGTGCCGTAACGTTATGGTCTACGGTGGCCACCGGATTCAAGCTGGGGTTGGCCGTGCTCGCAGTCGAGCAGCTGCTGTTGATCGGCAGCGTTATTTCCTGGCTCGTGTTCCTCAGTTATGCCGTGCTCACTAACAGCTGGCGTCTGCGTCACGGCGACTACTGGCTGGCCCTGGGACTTGGCGTCATAAACCCATTCGCGTACTACATGATTCTGTTTGCGGCTTATGAGCGCCTGCCCGCACACATCGCGCAACCACTGAACTACACCTGGGCTATCGCACTGGCGATTCTTGCGGTACCCATTCTCAAGCAACCGTTAACCCTGAAAACCCTGGCCGGTATTTTCATATCTTACGGCGGCGTGGTGCTGCTGCTCACCACCGCGGCAGACGGCACCCAGGGCGGCTGGAACGTTGCAGGGGTCGTGCTGGCCCTGGTCAGCACCTTGCTGTGGGCATCCTACTGGCTGGTAAACACGCGCAGTCGTAGCGATCCAGCGGCGCTGATGTTGTGGAGTTTCACCGCCGGCATACCCCTCATCGCGCTGGCGTGCTGGGTCGGACCGGGCTGGCCTGCCCTGAACGGGTCATCGCTGGCCTACGGAGCGTGGGTTGGCCTGATCGAAATGGGCATCACGTTTATTTTATGGCAACGCGCGTTGCGTTTGACGGGTAACGCTGCTCGCATCGGAGCCTTGATATTTCTAGCGCCGTTTTTGTCGCTGGCTATGATCTATTTTGTGCTGCAGGAGCAGATCACTGGCGGTGCAATCCTTGGCCTTGCCGTCATCATCTTGGGAATGTTCGTCGCACGGCCGCCACACTCCCCCTAGCCCATGTCTATTGGCCACTAAAATCCGGCTTGCGCTTGTTGAGAAACGCGTCGAGCCCCTCCTGACCATCAGCGGTTGCGATGAGCCCGGCTATGGCTCGCGCCTCCAACTCCATCTGCGTTTCCAGGCTGTTGTCAAAGCTGCCGTTCAGCAAGCTTTTTACTTGCCCGAACGCCTGGGTCGGCCCGTTGGCAAGTTTTCGCGCAAGCGCCATCGCCTCGTCCAGCACCTGATCATCCGCGACCACTTTGTTCACCACGCCCCACTCCAGGGCTTCATCCGCCTTCAGCACGCGGTTCGTCAGCATCAACTCCCGTGTCCGACGATCGCCTATCTTGCGCGGCATGAAGTAGGTAGAACTTCCGTCCGGAGACAAGCCCGCATTGGTGTACGCCATCGTGTACACCGCGCTTTGGGCGGATACGGCCAGATCACAGAGCATGACCATCGAAAAACCCGCACCGGCAGCTGTCCCATTGATGGCGCCGATCACTGGCGCGGGGTTACGCGACAAACGTGAGATGCCCAGATGCAGGTCTCCCGTCATCTGCAGCAGCAACGTGCGTGCACCATCCCCCGCCGCTGCAAACGCTCCCAGATCGCCACCCGCACAGAACATCTTGCCCGCGCCGGTCAGAACAACCGCTCGAACTGTTGCGTCCGCTTCTATCCGCAATGACACATCGTTAAATTCCCTGGCGCACAGCGGTGACATGGCATTGGCCGCCTCGGGTCGGTTGAAGGTAATGGTAGCTACGCCGTCGGCGACATCGTAGCGCAAAGTTTCGTAACTCAAAGTGTATCTCCAGCAAAGCCCCAATCAAGAAGAGCCATCGTACTGCTTAACTTAATGGTTCGAAACCAGTAAGCTCCCGCGCCGTCACAATCATTGGAAAGCGGTGTGGATATCGATCTGAGCTCGGACGACCTGAAATTTCGCGAGGATGCGCGGGAATTTCTAAGCTCAAATGCCTACAAAAACGGCGAAGACTACAACGCGTGGCGCCTCAACTGGTTCGCGTTGGCGCGGGACAAAGGTGGCTGGGACGTGCCCAAGTGGCCGTCCGAGTTTGGCGGGCCGGGTTGGACACCGACTCAGCATTATATCTGGGAACAGGAAACGGCGGTCGCCACGGTTCCTTGGGATCTGCCATTTGGTTTGACCATGCTCGCCCCCGTATTGATGAACTACGGCAACAAGGAGCAACAGGATCGATTTCTGCCCGACATACGCGATCGTAAAGTGAATTGGTGCCAGGGATACTCAGAGCCCGGCGCGGGGTCGGACCTGGCAAACCTGAAAACCAAGGCGGAACTTTCTGCCGATGGCAAACATTACCTGGTCAACGGCACCAAAATCTGGACCACCCTCGCGCACATCGCAGACTGGATCTTCTGCCTGACGCGGACGCACGACAGCGGCAAAAAACAGGAAGGCATTACGTTTCTGCTGTTTCCGATGAAACAGGACGGAATCGAAGTGAAGCCGATCATTACGCTGGGCGGCGCACACAGCGTCAACATGGTGCACTTTACCGACGTAAAGGTGCCCGTGGAGAACCGCGTGGGCGAAGAACATAAGGGGTGGACTTACGCCAAAGGACTGCTACAGCACGAACGCACCGGGCTGGCCGGTATCTCGCGATCTCTGGTGGCGCTGCAAACGCTCAAGGAACAAGCCTCTACCGTCAAGCGGGGCAACGGCTCCCTGATGGGCGACCCGGCTTTTCGAGGCAAGGTCGCGGAGCTGGAAGTGGATCTCATGGCCGTTGAATTTACCGAGCTCCGTTCTCTGGCGGCTGCGGCTGGCGGAGCGGATCCAGGCCCGGAATCATCCATTCTCAAACTAAAAGGAACTGAGATCCAGCAGCGCATCCAGAAATTAACCGTCGAAGCCGGGGGCATTTATTCCGCCGCCTGGGGGGGCAAACCTGCAGGTCCTGGCTTCGCCCGAAATGGTATGTCGGGCTACCTCTCCAGCCGCGCCTACACCATCTACGGCGGTGCCAGCGAGGTACAGAAAGATGTGATCGCGAAGAACGTGCTCGGCCTTAAGAGGACATAGCGAATGAATTTCGATTTGACGGAAGAGCAGCAGCTCATCCAGGACAGCGTGCAGCGTTTCGTCCTGGACAATTATGCGCTCGAAGCCCGGCAAGTCATCGTCGCCGGCAAGGACCCCTACAGCCCCGAACATTGGGCCAGCATGGCGGAACTCGGTTGGCTGGGACTTACCATTGCAGAATCCCAGGGCGGCTTCGGCGGCGATCAGACCGATACCATGGTCGTCATGGAGCAGTTCGGCAAAGGTCTAGTACTGGAGCCATTTTTCGCCAGTGTAGTGTTAGGTGCGAAAGCCGTGGCTGCCGGCGGCTCCGAGGCGTTGCAGCAGGAAATGCTCGCCGGTGTCATTGACGGTAGCCGGCAACTCGCATGTGCTTACGCTGAAGAGCAGGCAGGTTTCGATCTGCATGATGTGACCATGCGCGCGAAAGCGGACGGCGAAGATTTCGTTCTCAACGGCCAGAAATCTATGGTGCAGAATGCTGGCACCGCGCAGCAGTTGGTCGTCAGTACACGAACTTCCGGTGCTCAGGCCGAGCGCGAGGGCATCACGCTGTTCCTGGTCGACGCGAACGCGGAAGGGGTCAAGATTTCAAGTTTTCCTACAGTGGACGGCTTGCAGGCTGCGGAGATTTCCCTCACTGACGTTTGCGTACCTGCACAGCGGATGCTGGGCGCACTGGATCAGGGCTACGAGATTCTGCAGCAAGTCGCCATCGACGGCATTCTCGCATTGAGCGCCGAAGCCGTGGGCGCTATGGAGATGCTGTACAGGGACACGGTTGCCTATACCCAGGAACGCGAGCAGTTCGATCACCCACTGTCCGACTTCCAGGTCCTGCAACATCGGATGGTAGATATGTTCATGGAATACGAGCAATGCAAATCGCTGCTGTACCGCGCCACGTTAGAAGTGGTACAGAGCGGCACCCAGGCAATGCGCACGGTGCACGCGCTAAAACACCTGGTCGGGAAAGTTGGCATCATGATCGCGGAGAACGCGGTCCAACTACACGGGGGCATGGGCATGACTGAAGAGTTGCGCATCGGCCACTACTTTAAGCGCATGTTGGTCATAGATGCGCAATTCGGTAACTCAGACTACCATCTGCAACAGTTTGCAGCGGGGGATGCATGAGCTATTCAGTTGAAGGAGCGGTGGCCCTGGTCACCGGCGGCGCCCGGGGAATTGGCGCCGGCATCGTTGGGTGTCTGGCGAGCGCTGGCGCCAAGGTCATGATCGCGGACATCGGTGTGCAAGCCGACACCAGCTCGCAGTGGCGCTATGCCTTGGCCGACGACGAGGATTTAGATCGCAGCCTTGCTCAAGGCGAGTTCATCAGCGCCACCCATGTTGACGTTACCGACGCATCAAGTTGTGCTACGGCAGTGGCGGCGTGCGTGGCGGAATATGGAGGTCTGGACATCCTCGTTAACAATGCTGGTGTCGTAGACAGCGGCCCGATAGAAACTTTCGATGCCGATGCCTGGGATCGCATATTCGCGGTAAACACCAAGGGCATTTTTCTCATGACCCAGGCCGCGCTGCCGCATCTGCGCGAAGCCGAAAACGCCAGCATCGTGAACACCGCGTCCATCGCTGGTAAAAAGGGCTACCCAAACATGTCCGCATATTGCGGTTCCAAATTCGCGGCCATAGGCGTCACCCAGTCGCTGTCTGCAGAATTGGCCGCCGACAAAATTCGCGTGAACGCCATCTGCCCAGGCATGGTCGGCACCGCTATGTGGCTCGACCACCTCTTACCCAGCAACGCCACATCCACCGAGCAACGCAACGAAGAATTCGAAGCGCAGATGCGCGCTACTATCCCCATGGGGCGACCACAGACTGCCCAAGACATGGGCGACGCAGTGCTCTATCTGGTGACCGCGGAGAACGTAAGCGGTATTGCGCTGTCGGTCTCCGGCGGCTTCGAGATGAATTAGCCCATGCGCTTTCTACGCGATCCACTGGTCGCTTTTCTAATCGCCGGAACGTGCATCTTCTTCGTCGCCGATTGGCTCGGGGAAGAGGACATTCCTTATACCGTCCAGGTCTCAGCCCAGGATCTTGCACGATTGACAGATCAGTGGTCCATGCAGATGAGCCGCCCGCCAACAGATGCAGAGCTCAGCGGCCTCCTCGATCAGTTCATACGAGAGGAAATTTACTACCGCGAAGCACAGCGTCTGGGCCTTGATCGCGACGACACGATCGTGCGCAGGCGCATGGTACAGAAACTGACCTTTCTCACCGAAGACATCGCCACCGCAGCGCCCCTGGAAGATGATGCGCTGCGCGACTACTACGCCGCGAACATCGACGACTACCGCCTGCCCAGCCGCCTGAGTTTCCGGCACAAGTATTTTTCCAGTGACCGCCGCGACAACGCGCAACGCGATGCGAATACCGCAATGGCGGTCGAAGAGGAACTGGGTGACCCGTTCATGCTGCAACGGGCCTACGCAATGCGCTCGCAACGAGAGCTACGCGACCTGTTTGGTGCCGAGTTTGCCGCCGCAGCTATCGCCCTGGAACCGTCTGAAGCCTGGCAAGGGCCCATCCAATCCGCCTATGGGTGGCACATCCTCTGGGTGACCGATAGCGCTGCCGCCAGTGTCGAACCGTTTGCAGACGTTCGCGCAAAAGTAGTAACGGACGCCCAGCAAGCCGCGCGATCGGCTGCCAACGAAGCTTACTTTGCCGGTCTCAAAGCGCGTTACCAGATACAGCTACCAAGCGATGCATAGCGCGCGTAGGGCGTGGTTCACTGTCCTGGTGCTATTGATCATTGCACCCACGATCCAGGCTCACGAGGTTCGCCCAGCTTTCCTGCAGATTGTTGAACGCCTGGAGGACGACGGCCGGCAGTATTTCGACGTGTTGTGGAAACAGCCCGCAGTCCAGAACGGACGCCTCGCGATAGAACCTGTGTTTCCCGACGGTTGCGTGATGACCGACAGCGCGCCTCCGGAAATATCCCCCAATGCGCTGATCCAACGTTGGGTCACTGACTGCCCCCTGGACCAGGGCGCCATCCACATCAATGGTCTGTCCGTCACCCTCACCGACGTCATGGTGCGCGTCGACCGAGCCGACGGCGCAAGCGACAACTATCTGTTGCGTCCTGAAAATCCCACGCTGATCCTGGCTGACCAATCAGCGCCAGCACTGAGCTATCTGATGATCGGCGTAGAGCACCTGCTGTTCGGGGTCGATCACGTGCTGTTCATCGTCGGCCTGGTATTGTTCATTCGCGCGCCGATGATGCTGCTGAAAACGGTGACTGCCTTCACGCTCGCGCACAGCGTCACTCTCGCATTGTCGGTGCTGGGGTGGGTAAAGTTAGAACAGGGACCGGTAGAAGCAGTCATCGCCTTGTCGATTTTGTTTCTCGCCAGGGAACTCGTGCAGGACGAGTCGCAACGTTCCGCCATGACTCTGGGCCGCCCATGGGCCATGGCTTTCGTTTTCGGCTTGTTGCATGGCCTTGGATTCGCTGGCGCACTAAGTGACATCGGGCTTCCTCGAGACGCACTCTGGGTATCGCTACTGTTGTTCAATGTAGGTATAGAGATCGGCCAACTCATGGTGATAGCCGTCCTGGCGGCCATCGGCTGGGGCCTTGCACGGGTGGCCAGCTTGCCAACGCTTACGCGCATAGGCGCTTACGGCATGGGATGCGCCGCTGCTTTCTGGACGATTGATCGCACGGTCTTATTGCTTTAGCTCTTGGGTTTGTCAGTGGCTCCGCCGAAAACGAATCTGCGCATCATCAGAAAGTTATGGGCTGAGGCTAGCGCAGATGCCACCACCAGCGACCATAGCGGCCCCAGGCAGCCCCCAAGCACGAGCAGGCTGTAAACCACGAAATTGATGCCGGCGCCCGCCGTCTGCACAACTCCATAGCGTAGCTTCGATGACTCTTTGAGCGGGACTGCAAACGTATACCTTGCGTTCAGCACGAAGGTGATGGCAATGGTGACGAGAAATGAGAACCCTCGCGCCGGTATTGGTGGTACCTCGAGGGGGTACACAAGCGCCCATAACAGGGTCGCGTCCACGGCGAAGCCCACGGCTCCGACCTGCAGAAAGCGCGCCAGATGGATCAGAATCACCTAAGCCGCCCGCACCCTGGCCAACTCGGTCACGATTTCTTCATGTCGCGCCTTATTGAGATTGTACTTGCTGTAGCAGTACACCGAGACCACCGCAAAGCCCGCAACGATAGGCCCATAAATCAACCCGAGCCACATCAACGTATCCGGTGGAACATCAGCGGCACCGCGAATGTGCGAACCCACCGGCCAGGCGATCAACGTGAGTGCAAAACCACCCGCGGCTGAGCCTATGCCAGTGGTGACCTTGTTTGAGAAAGAGACCGCGGCAAAGAACACGCCTTCGGAACGCATGCCGGTATTCAATTCATGCTCATCGACTATGTCTGCCACCATCGAGCTGAAAGTAACAAGCGCCTGAACCACACCAAGGCCTTGCACGAATTTGATCGCGATCAGCGTCCACACCAGCTCAGTGGTTCCGTTTTCCGGGAACCAACCCAGCAGGCGTAGAACAACGGGCACAACCTGACATCCTGCCCACCAGGATGTGCCGAAAATAACCGATGGTTTCTTGTCGAAACGCTCATTCAGAGATCGTGCAAACAAAGTTCCGATCAGCGCGCCGATCGGAGTCGCCATAAAAAACAGCAGGTTGCCGGTACTTTGCAGCTCCCAGAAATAGGTGTTCATGTGCAGATTGAGGGCGTTATCGACGCCGACCATCATGAAGACGATCAGCACACCTGCGAAAAGCCAACGGAAACCCACGTTCGTCAGCGCCTGGCGGAGATCGACGAAGGTCTGCCGCAACGTCGATGCGATGCCAACATATGGCCGCGCCGCCGCGGGCTGTACCAGGTAGGGAATGCGGCTGCGGGTGCCCAGCGCCGATGCCATGACGATCGCGCCCATGACCAGCGCCATAGTCACGCCAAACGGAATGTACGCACTCACGTTGAACTGCCCTCCCTGGGGGAACTCGGGGCTATCAGCAAAAAATATCGAAAACCCTACGAAATAGGTCAGCATGTGTCCGACGTAGCTGAAGAAATACCGGTATGCGACGATGGTCGTGCGTTCGTGGAAATCTGCAGACAGTTCTGCCCCCAGAGATATATGCGGCACGTAAAACAAGGTTATCGACGCGCGGGTGGCTACCGCAAACACGGTCAGCCACACGAACAGCCCGAATTCAGGCATGGCAGGCGGACTGAACAATCCGATGAAGCTGAGGGCCAACGGTAGTGCAGACGCGAACAGGAACGGATGCCGACGGCCGTAACGCCCGCGCCAGTTGTCCGATAGAGAACCGATGAGAGGATCGGTGACGGCGTCCACCACCAACGCAATGAACACCGCCATGCCTGTGTAGCTGGTTGAAAGGCCAAGGACCTGGGCGTAGTAGAAGAATACAAAGACATTGAAGGCGCCATTCTTGATGCCTTCAGATGCCTGGCCAACGCCGTAACTGACCTTGTTAGCCAGCGATAATGGGGGGGCTTCAGTCATGGGCGGTGAGTGTATAACGTTTCCCGATGCGGTTAACATGCCCGCCACGCAACCTATGACATGCGACTATGAACGACCCTGCACACGTACTTGGCGCCCCAACCATATGTCCGCCGCACAAAATCGTCGAGGATTGGATCGACTACAATGGTCACCTGAACATGGCGTTCTACAATGTCATCTTCGACAAAGGCGTCGACCATATTTTCGACTATCTGGGAATTGGTGAGGAGTACGCGCGTAAAGGAATAGGGTCATGCTTCATCCTGGAAGCCCACGTGCATTACATTCAGGAACTGTCGCTGGATGACGAAGTCGAGGTGCACTTTCAGCTACTCAATTTCGATCGCAAGCGCATACATTTCTTTGAGCAGATGTATCACCGACGCGACGGATACCTCGCCGCAACTTCAGAGCAGATCGGTCTGCACGTCGACATGGCGAGCAGGCGCTCGGCACCATTTCCAGACGCGGTTATGGATAAGCTAACCGGCCTGCAACGTGCACACAGCGATCTGGAAATTCCAGCTCAAGTAGGCCACGTCATCGGCATACCGGCTAAACCCACCTAACTCAGTAGTTTGGCGCGTTCCTCGCGATGAAAACCAGCGAACGCCTTGACGTTACGCGCATCGCCCGGCCGAAACACAAAGCTGCCGGCACCGTTGTGAATGCCCCCGTCGACGCGAAAGTCCGCGCCGGTTACATACGCCGCCATGTCCGACAACAGGAACACAGTCATGGCCGAGATTTCCGCCGCGGTACCGTGGCGACCTAATGGTATGCGCCGGGTAACGTCGACCAGGGCTTGCCAATCCTCCTCAGGGTAGCGGTCCAATCCGGTAGTAGCGATGAATCCGGGAATCACACAATTTACCCGCACACCATCGCGCCCCCATTCGGTGGCCGCCGTTGCCGTGAGGTTCGACAGTCCGGCGCGCGCGGCGCCGTTGTGCCCCATGCCTGGCATGCCGTCCTGCCAATCTGCGCCTATGTTTATAATGCTACCGCCACGCTCACGCATGCACTGATTGTAAACCTCACGCGCAAGCAGAAAGTAGCTCGTCAGATTGTTATGCAACACCGCGTTCCACGCGTTCAGGCTCATGTCTTTCAACTGCGCAGGGAATTGACCGCCGGCGGCATTGACCAGACCATGCAGCGGTCCATGCTCTGCCAACACCGATGCCACGAGGTCTACGACCGCCGGCTCCTCACGCAGTTCGCAGGCGTAACAGGCCAGCACCACGCCGCCATCTTGGCGGATCTCGCTTTGCGTGCGTTGCAGCTTCGCCATGGTACGCCCGCACAACACAACGCGCGCGCCGAGGTGCGCCAGTTCGTGAGCGATACACCTGCCCAGCCCTCCTCCGCCGCCAGCGATGAGCACTGTCTGGCCCGCGAATACGCCATCTCGAAACCCGGATTGATATGTCATAGCACCCCCAATTCGACGCCTCATCATACACAGCCGGATGATCAACGGTGATAGCATGCTCGGGCCACAGACGAACCCACAGGAGCAACATGAGCACGTCCAAGACACGCCCGGACACAGTGCGTTTACAGCGCGTCAGTAAGGCCTTCTGGGAGTCGGCCGCATTGATGAGTGCGGTGGAGTTAGGTGTATTCACCGCCATATCGCAAGGCAACAATACAATCACCAGCCTCGCGCAGGCGTTGGCCATCGAACCGGTAAACGCCGAACGATTGCTGACGGCTCTCACGGCCATGGATCTGCTGCAACGGACCAACGACGAATTCAGCAACGCCGCGGATGTGCAGCGTTTCCTGGTAGAGGGTGAACCGGGTTACGCCGGGCCGTGGATGCTGTTTGGCAAACCGCGTTGGGACGGTTGGGGCAAGTTAACCGAACACTTGCGGATCGGCGCGAATGAGCAGCGTGTGCTCGGTATGTACGATGACACCTTTACCGTCGAACGGGCGCGCGAGTATCACGCTGCCACCTATTCCATCGGCATGGGCGCGGCCCGCCGTTTCCATCGGCACGTGGACCTTGCCGGGCGCAACAAGATCATGGACCTCGGTGGCGGCTCAGGCTGTTATTGCATCGTTGCTGCACAACAAGATGAGAACATCACCGGAGAAGTGTTGGATTTGCCGGCCGTGGTGGTAGTCACGCGCGAGTACCTGCAAGACAACGAAGTACATGATCGCGTCACCGCCAGTGCGTGTGATTTCACTCGTGACCCCCTACCGACGGACGCCGATGTCGCCATCATGGCGTCGAATCTGCCACAGTACAGCCGGGCGATTATCACCGACGTCGTAACACGGGTTTACGACGCGCTATTGCCGGGCGGAGAGTTTCATCTGATCGGTGAGATGATCAACGCCGATGGCGTTGGCCCCTTGGCGCCAGCATTGTGGGGTTTGTCCGAAGCAGTCAGCCGCTCTACCGGGCTGGCGCATTCCACCGCAGATTGCATCGGATATTTTCAGGCGGCCGGATTTCAGGACATCCAGACGGCAGATTTCATACCGGAAACCCTGACCCGGGTGACCGGTACTAAGCCCCAGTAGTCGGGTTTGGGCTAGTAGCCTTCCAGCTCACCGTAGCGGTTACGGTGAAAGTTGACGTCGCCAAACGTCTGCTCCGTTACTGCAGCGCGCTTGATAAAGAAACCGATGTCGAATTCGTCTGTCATCCCGATGCCACCATGCATCTGTATGCCTTCGCGAGACACCAGATTGAAGGTTTCGCCTACCTTCGCCTTGGTTAAACTGGCGAGCTTGGCAATCTCTTGCGCATCCCGGCCCTCATCCAGCGCGGTTAGCGCCTCCAGCACGCACGACTTAGACAGTTCGATTTCACAGAACATGTTGGCTGCACGGTGTTTGAGCGCCTGAAAGGACCCGATGGCAACGCCAAACTGTTTACGCTCCTTGAGGTACTCAATGGTACGCTCGAAGCACTCCTGCAAACTCCCCAGCATTTCGGCTGACAACCCAATGCGTGCAATGTCCAAAGCCGCATCCAACACGTCCGCGCCATTATCGAGTGCGCCTACTATCGCACCACTGTCTACACTCACGCCTGCCAGTTCGATATTCGCCGCGTTGCGCGAGTCCGCCATCATCGTGCGGGTGACATTAACCCCATCCGACTCACGATCCAGCAGGAACAAAGTAATACCGTCCCGCGCCGTCGTGTCACCACTGGTACGAGCGGCAACTATGAGCTTGTCCGCGATGTGGCCATCCAGTACGAATGTCTTCTTACCGGTCAGCTTGTAGCCATCGCCATCAGGCGACGCAGCCGTGGCAACGGCGTAAGGTGCATGGCGGTGCCCTTCTTCCAGCGCGAGCGCCAGCAGCATCTCCCCCGCCGCTACCTTAGACAGGATTTCGGCTTTCTGAGCATCACTACCGCCGATGTTTATCGCCGTGCCGCCTACCCAGGCGGACGCGAACAGTGGGCTGGCTGCCAGGGTACGGCCAGTTTCTTCAGTAACGACGCCTAAACCCTTATAACCGAATGCAAGACCACCGTGTTCTTCCGCCCACGGTATGGCTGCCCATCCCAACTCGACCATTGCGTTCCATGTTTCGGGATCAAAGCCTTCGGCGCTGTCGTTGTCGCGCAGAGACCGCAGCTGATTAATGGGCGCATTGCTGGTGCAAAAATCCTTCGCACTGTCTTTGAGCATGTTCTGCTCTTCGTTGAGAATCATCGGCATAGGTGTTCCCCCAATTATTATTTCGACGCATCTACCGCGGATATCACGCGGTTCAACAAAGCGGGTAATCAAAGCAGAGTAGAACGAATATGTCGAGCGCTCGACCCGAGGAAAACCCCGTAGTCTGAGGTCGGCGACGCCCCGCACAAAATTACCTTCCGTTTACAACTGATACATCGCCAGCGCAGCGAAACGTGCGCTGGGTCTCTAAGCTTGATGCGCCTACTAACTACTGCGAAACCGATGTGAGACAAGCTCCGTTACTAGTTTTCTTGCTTTGCATCCTCATCAGCACACGCGTAAGTGCTGCGGATGACGGTGTCGCGTATGCCCATGGGGCAAGTAGCGCACCTCTGAGCGCGTCAGTGCAAGCTGTCGCATCAGAGACCACCACCGAAGGACCTGCGGTAGAGCCAGGTAGTACTGCCGCAGGTTCCTTCGACTTCAGCTATTTCCTGGTGTTGTGTTTAGGGCTGGGTGGACTATTCTGGGTCCGCCGTCAAAGCCAGACCCTGTAAAGATCGCACCGTCAGACCCGAGCATCCGCGACCTGCAAAGGCGCCTGCGGCGAACGCTGCCCATGGCGCAGCTTGCCGTTACCCGCTTGCCGGGCCTATCGCAAATTGAATTGGCATTGATCACTGCTGATTTTCCCACTGGTCCGCTGCCGCCGGACGTCATGCATGCTGTGATTGCAGAACCCGCATACTGGGCATTCTGCTGGGGCAGTGGACTGGCGCTTGCCAGGTACCTGTTGCAGCACCCGCACACAGTGCAGGGCAAACACGTGGTGGACCTTGGTTGCGGCTCTGGCATCGCTGCTATCGCGGCTGCAGTGGCGGGAGCTGCGAATGTGCTTGCCTGCGACACCGATGCTGACGCGCGCAGCGCAGCCCACGTAAACGCGAAAATCAACGGCATCGATATCGCAATCAGCGACAGTCTCCCGCAGCAATGCGACATCGTGCTGCTGGCGGATGTGCTTTACGACAGGCAAAACTTACCCCTGTTGAACCTCGTGCAATCGTGTGCCGCAGAGGTGCTGGTGGCCGACTCAAGGATTACGCAGTTGCCTGATCCGAGCTATGCACAGATAGCAGTGATCGAGGCGCTCACATACCCCAATCTGGGTGAGTTCGACGAGTTTTCGAGCGCGCACCTCTTCCACTGGCAAAGGCAGGCTCGTTAGTCGAAACCTTGCTCACGCCGATACACTGCCAGCGATAGATCGCTGGATCGAGAGTTTGCGATCGCCCGTGCGGTTTTCACTTCACTGTGTCGCAACCATCCCATGGCAGCGCTGACCGAGGGAAAATCCAACACCGCTATTCTTTGCCAGTGCTCATCGTTGCTCATAATGGTGACTCGTGTATCCCAAACCAGTCGACCATCGCCGCGCGACAGGATATCGAGAACTGGATCCAGGGGATCGGTTCCAGCATTGCGTTGCGCATTTCGCACTAACCAGACCACCAGCGCTGGGCGCCAGTCGGGGTGCGGTACCGCATAGCTCCCCACCTGCAGAGTGGCAAACTCCGGCGCAAGGTCGACCATCACGTGGTAAGGCGATGACGTCAACACCCGCACCAGATCCGCGGCTCGGGGCATGTGCAAACGCGTGAGGTAAGGCCAGTCATCACGGCGCTTGCCAGTAATCAGGTGCTCGAGACGATAGTCGTCCACCAGCGCGCCCCCTTCGCTCGCCATGAGCCCAACCATGGGCCGTTGGTAGCGTGCCGCAAATACTTCCGCCGGTGGTCCGCGAACGAAGTCGAATAACGTAAAGGGCTGGTCCCGTTGCGCGTCGACCACCGCGAGATTTACCAGATTCGGTCCCACCCACCAGGTCACGATTCCCGCCAACACGGCCAGTGAGCCCATCAAGGCCAAAAAAATGGAGAGACTTCTACCCACTCAAGTATTTCGCAACCAATTCACAACGGCGCCGCATGATACGCCTTTCCCGGGACAAATCGACCATGACCCGGTAGGCTTCAGGGCATCGATCATTCGATAGTGGAAGACAAACAAGGGAGATCAACATGTCATCACTCGAGTACGAACACATTCTTTACGCCGTAGAGGACCCGGTCGCGGTTATAACACTAAATCGACCAGAGGCACTCAATGCGTTCACCAGTCGTATGCTGGCGGAGATCCGCCACGCCCTCGCACAAGCCGAAACCGATGAACAGGTAGTCGGCATTATCATCACCGGGGCCGGTCGCGGGTTCTGCCCGGGCATGGACATGAACGCACTGGATAATCTGTCTTCTGGTGAGGGAGCAGGAGACGACCTGTCTGCGCTGAAGGCCAATCCCGGGGACCCCGCTCTGGGCGATAATTTCAAAGTGACCTATACCTACATGCAAGCCATTCGCAAACCGGTCATAGCCGCCATCAACGGGGCATGCGCCGGCTTGGGTATGGCCGTAGCCCTGCTCGCCGATTTGCGTTTCGTCGAGCGCCAGGCCAAATTCAGCACGGCCTTTTCGCAACGTGGATTGATCGCGGAGCACAGCATCAGCTGGACACTGCCGCGCCTTATCGGTTCAGGGAACGCGCTTGACCTGTTGTGGAGCGCGCGCAAATTCGACGGCGAGGAGGCTCATCGACTCGGCATCGCAGAACGCCTGGTGGAAACCGGCGATTCGCTGCAGGCGGCAACGGACTACATCAAGAATCTAGCCGCAAACTGCTCGCCCACTTCATTGCAGATCATGAAAGCTCAGGTACATCGGCACATGAACATGCCGCTCGGGGAATCCATGCTCGAAACCAACGAATGGATGGCGGCCAGTTTGACCCGCGATGATTTTCGCGAAGGCGTGCGCTCTTTCATTGAGAAACGACCACCCGAGTTCAAGCGCGTCAGCAACTAGTCGAACCAACATGGAGCCAAATCATGTCTGAATTAATAACCACCGATCTATCCACTTTCGATGGCGCCACAGTGGTCGAGGGTTTAAACAAGTTCCTGCGCCTGCGAACAACGCCCATCGGTATGAAGCTGTTCGAAAGCAAAGCGGACATGGAGGCGATACCGAGAATTCGCAGGCCCAAGGATGTACATACCACAGATCAGATCGTCGGGCAGGCATCCCGCAACGGTTGGACGGTGGGTATCACCGTCGACGATCTGGTAGGCGCTCAGTGTTCCACGGTTATCGGTCTGCACCCGGCCAGCGAAGACTGGCTAAGCGGCGACCGCATGACCGGCGTCTGGTATGAAACTGAACAGGACGCCTCGGCGCACCAGGCGGCGATGGACGTGGTGCCGTTCGGACGCTACGAAGCGATGGCGGTAAGCCCCCTGGCAAGCGGGCGCCTCAACCCGCCGGATATCTGTCTTATCTACGCCACGCCCGCACAAATGATTCTATTTATCAACGGTTTACAGTGGACTGGTTACAAAAAACTAGAATGGGGATGTGTCGGCGAATCAGCCTGTGCCGATTCCTGGGGGCGCGCGCTGGCGAGCGGGGAGCCGTCACTTTCCATCCCTTGCTTCGCCGAACGTCGCTACGGCGGCGTGATGGAAGACGAATTGTTAATGGCCATACCACCACACTTTCTGCCCAAGACTATTCAGGGGCTCGAAGCACTATCGCGCAACGGATTGCGCTATCCGATACCACAATACGGCGTAAACAATGATGTGCGCGCCGGCATGGGCGTCAGCTACAGCCCCTAACACCGAGGAGGAATCCATGGACCTGTACGAAGCCATGTCGACGCTGCGTGCGGTACGGCGTCTGCGCCCGGACCCGATCCCCGAAGCCGTGTTGGAACGTATTCTCACCGCTTCGACCTGGGCGCCCACCGGCGGCAACCATCAGTCCTGGCGCGTGATCGCGGTGCAGAATGCCAACGCCAAGCAACAGCTCGAAGATCTGTATCGCCCACGATGGGAAGCTTACATCCCTGCGTACCGGGAACTCATGCTAGAGATGCCAACGGCCCAGGCAGAAAGCTCGCGCAAGGCACTCGATGCCGGCACCTACCTCGCCAACCACATGCATGAAGCACCGGTCATCTGCGTATTCTGCTTTAACCTCGAAGGCATCACCGTCACCGATGCCGGCCTGGACCGGCAAAGCGTAGTGGGCGGAGGTTCAATTTATCCGGCAGTCCAGAATCTGCTGCTGGCGGCCCGCAACGAGGGTTTGGGCTGCGTGCTGACCACCTTGCTGTGCATGGACGAACCCATCGTGAAAGACATTCTCGGCCTGCCAGACGACTGGCATACCGCCGCGTTCGTACCTTTGGGCTATCCCGTGTTGGGAGGGCACGGCCCGATCGGTCGCAAGCCATTGGAAAAAATGGTGTATCGCGATCTGTTCGGCACAGCTTTCTAGCTCTTGAGCTGCGCATGCACCTGGAGAAAACATATGAGCTGCCCTTTCCCGTCGCGCGGGTTTATAACGCGTGGGTTTCTTCTAACACGGTCATAGCGCCGGCAACCCGTATGGATGTCAATCCGGTAGTTGGTGGGCACTACCGGCTCATCATGGAAACGCCGGAAATGAGCTCGAGAAATGAGGGTGAATTTCTAACCGTTGAGCCGAATTCACACATCACCTATACCTGGGAATGGAACGGCGATGGGGAAGTATCGACTATCGACGTTGTGTTCTCCGCTACCCGCGAGGGAACACGTATCGAGCTCACCCACAGCGGATTCGCCAGTCCGCAAAGCCTGGCCAATCACGATGGGGGCTGGGACAGTTACATTGAGGGTTTCCTACAACATTTGAACGGTTGACCAATCAATGGCACGCCAAGCGTCCTTGTGACACAACGCCATGACCCTAGAGGACTTTCAAAGGTACGGACTTCGCCGCACGATCAGCGCAAGCTTGTGGCGCGCCATGCAACAATATCTTGGGATGCATGTATGGGTAGTTCAAACCCGTCCCCTGGTCCAACATTTCGAGTTACCCGCGGACCACGCAGCGCGCTTCGAGTTCAAGCCTCTTACGCTGGAAGACGCGCTGATCGCCTGTGAGGATGAAACCCTGGGCATAGCCACAGAATTCGTGCACGACGCATTCGCCAGAGGCGACATCTGCCAGGGTGCCTTCGAAAAGGGCCGGCTGGTGGCGTACTGCTGGCGTACCACGGTTAGAGCACCCGTCACCGAGCGACTATGGCTTCGCATTCACGCCGCGGACACACGCTACGGCTACAAGTCATTCGTACTCCCCGCTTACCGAGGCATCAGGCTCAGCCAATCCAATGCCCGCGTTTATGACCATTACTTTATCAGCAAAGGTATTCATACCGACGTTGGCTATGTGGATCTGCACAATCTCGCGTCATTGAAAAACACTTACCGGGATCCGGATCGGAAAAATGTCGGCTACGCAGGGTACTTGGAGCTGGGTGGCCGCTATCACACGTGGCGCACGCCGGGCGTACGACCGTACCTGTCATTTGACTACACTGACACCGCGGGGGTCGGGACATCGCATTAGCTGCGTGATCCGATCTCAGTCAGCAACATGGCATGGTCATCCACCAGGCGCTCCACGCCGACGGATTGGAATTCGCTGCGGTCTCCGTACCCATACAGCACACCGATAAAGTCCAGTCCGTTGTTTTGTGCGCCTATGGCGTCGTGCTTACGATCACCAATCATGATTGCGCCGGGAGCAGCGCTGCCGCTGTCACCCAGAGCATAGGCGAGCAGTTCGGTCTTGTCAGTTCTGGTTCCGTCTAACTCCGAGCCATAGACATCGACGAAGAACCGGGCCAGTTCGAATCTTTCCAGGATCTGCTGCACGAATACCAGCGGTTTGCTCGATGCGACATACAGCTTGGGGCCCCTCCTACCCAGCGCTGCCAAAGTGTGATGAATCTCCGGGTATGGATCGTTTTCGAATAACCCAATGTCCGCAAAGCGCTCCCGGTACAAGGCCACGGCAGTTGCCGCTCGCTGCTGGCCAACCAGTTGCTCAAATGTGCTCAACAAAGGCGGGCCAATACACCAGGTCAGCGCCTCGGTATCCGGCACCGGTTCATCCAGCCGCTCCAAGGCGTACTGGATGCAGCGCGTAATCCCGATCTTCGGGTCCGTCAGGGTGCCGTCTAGATCGAAGAATATCGAAGACACGGGGAAGGTCGCCGGCGCTCAGCTCACCGCGGCGTGATCATGCAACGATGGGTCAAGTCCAGCGCCCATCATGTCGATGAAGTTATCCCGATAAAATTTGCGCCGCGCCTGATCACTGATGTCCGGCATGTTGTCGTTGAACCGCTTGATGGGATTGCGCCCACCCTCAACGTGCGGAAAATCAGACGAGAACAACAACATGTCCTCGCTGGAGTTTTCCAATATCCAACCCGTGGATTCGTGAGAATAGGGCGTCACGCGAAACTGACGCTTAGCAATCTCGCTGGGCTTGGCCGACAGCTTCTGCAGACGATCCTCACCCTTACGGAACGCACCCCAGGCCGAATCCATGAACTGCAACCAGCTGGGGAGCCAGCCCGCGCCAAGTTCGATTGCCCCGAACTTGAGATTCGGATAGCGGTCCGGCACACCATCGAAAATCAACGCAGCCATGGACTGCCACACGGCCAGGGGTATCGTCATGAAACTCAAGCCCGTGAAGTTCTCGTCGCCGCCGTGGAAGTCTTTGATTTTCGGCAGCCCATTGTTGAAATAGCCGTCCGCCATTTTCTCTTCACCGCCCACATGAAAAACGATGGGAATTCCAGCCTCCTGCGCAGTCGCCCACAGCGCCTCAAAACCGATGTGGCTGGGGCTGTGATCCGTGGGGCATTTCGAAGGGATCATCAATGCCTTGCAACCCAGTTCGATGGCTTCGCGCGCTATGTCCGCGGCCGCATCGACGTCAATCAGAGGCACATACCCCGTGGCCAGCAAACGCGGGTCAACTGAGCAGAACTCCGCGTTCATACGATTGTGAGCGCGTGCCGCCGCCAGGGACAACGATACATTTCCGCTCGCCTCGAGCCCGAAGTTACCCAGCGCGCTCGTGGTAAACACCAACTGACTGGCGAAACCCAGTAAATCGACGGTGCGCGGACGATCTTCGTTGCGGAACGCCCCCAACGCCAGGTGATTCTTGCGCAACATCAAGTTGGCTTCATCGCCGGATCGAAACTGCGGATCATCGTGGCGTGCCGCCATGGCCACCAGTTCCTTGGAGATATGCAATCTGGCGGCTGCGAAGTTTGCAAACTCGGTGCGATGCTGGGGCTCGATAAACTCAAGTATCGTTTCCGGCATTTCCATTACATGGGCGTCGGCGTCGTGTATCGTCACGTTTTCGACATAGGCCATTGGTCGTTCCCCGCTGCTAACCTAATTTATAGATGCGCTTTACGTTGTCGCCAAGCACTTTAGCCCTTGCCTCATCGCTGAGCTGGCTAGCGTATGCTGACAGGTCATCCACCCAGGTATGCGGATGATCCGGGTGAGGATAATCCGTCGCCCACATAAAGCAATCTGCGCCTACATGATCAACGATATGCGGCGCGGCCGTCTCGTCCGGGTCACCGGAGATGAAGCACTGTCGCCGAAACATTTCCGTGGCCGACGCACGATCAAGGTTCATCGATGCTGAGAATGCGTCGAGTCGGTCCAGCATCGCGCCTATCCACCCGGAACCTGCCTCAAGTACACCGAGGCGCAGTTGTGGAAAGCGCTCCAGGGTACCCAGCGAAAAGAACGAAATGAGTGCTTGTTGCACGATCGCACGCAGCCAGATCATCTCGCCCCACGCCCGACCTTGGGACGGCCAGTCAAATATTCCTTCGGCGGCTCCATGCGGAGTAAACGTCGGGTGTATCGCCAACGGCACGTCAACGTCGACACATTTCTGGAACAGCACGTCATGGCAAGCATCGCCATGGATCTTTTTCAAATGATTGAACGGATTGATCCAGGCGCCCTTGCATCCATCTTTTACCGCCCGTTCCAATTCCTGGGCAGAACCTTCCACATCCAGCAACGTGAGTTGCGCAATCGGCACCAGCTTGCCGGCGCTATCGCGACAGAAATCCGCAATCCACCGATTATAGGCCCGGCAATACGCCAGGCTGAGCTCCGGGTCCTGCAGTTCGACCTCCCACAACAAGCCAATGGTTGGATATAGCAGCGTCGCCTGCAGATTTTCCTGCTCTAAAAGCGCGATCCGCTCGGCGGGATCCGCCGAGCCAAACGGCATGTTGTCCGCATAGCGGCGCTCCGGACTGGGGCGCATGTCGTCGGCGCCCATGGCGCCCAACAATCCAAGCGAACCGCGGCGAGAACGCACCGAGGGTTTACGGTCGATCTCCAGATACTCGTAGCCTTCATCATCAACGCCAATGCGCAGAGCCCGCTCTTTGAACTCTGCTTCGAGATAATCTTCCCACAAGTCCGGCGGCTCCAGAATGTGGCCGTCTGCATCTATGGTGCCTGCATGAGGAAACCGCTTAATTTCATACGCCATTACTTACTCCTGGCTGCGCGCTGTCTTAAAATCGGGCTCGCGTTTTTCTAAGAACGCGGCTATGGCTTCTTTATGCTCGGCGGAACGAAAGGCCTGGGCGAGCGCTTCTCCTTCGCGCTTCTGTACCGATGTGATATCCGTTTCATTGGCGTTGGCGGTAATCAGACTCTTTATGTGGCGCACAGCTGTCTGCGGGTTCTCTCCCATAGAAGTCGCGACTTCACATGCCACATCTAGCAACGTCTCGTCTGCAACGACTTTGTCTACCAGGCCGATGTCCGCCGCTTCCTGCCCGCTTACAGTCTTACCCGTCAACATCAGTTCGCTGGCCTGGCCGAAACCAACCCGGGCAAAAAGAAATTGTGAACTGGCAAGCTCGGGTACCAAACCCATCTTCACGAAGCGCACGGACAACTTGGCTGTGTCGGACGCGATCAGGTAGTCCATAGGTAGTACTTGGGTAACACCAATGCCGATGGCCGGCCCATTGATGGCGGCAACCACAGGCTTGGATTGACGGATCAGCTCCACCCAGTTTTCTGCACCACCACCCTCGGTAACATCTTCGCCTTCGGACTGCGCATTGAACACTGCTTCGATGTCGGCGCCGGCACAGAAACCGCGCCCAGCGCCCGTCAGGACGATGGAGGTCACGTCATCGTCGGCATTGGCCGCTTCCACCGCAGCACGCAATTCGCCACCCATCTTGTAGGTCCAGGCGTTCAACCGCTCTGGACGGTTCATCGTGATGACCAGCACACCCTTCCTGTGTTCTGTAAGAATAGTCTCATAACTCATTGTTTTTTCTCCTCATTACCAACTCGATCAAATCTAGGCAAACGCTTTTCCATAAATGCCACCGCGCCCTCGCTGGAATCTGACGCCATCACGAAATCATTCTGAACACGTTCTGCGTCGCGCAGAGAATCGGCGTAGCCCTTGCCGAGATGGTCATACACCAGGCGCTTGCTGGCAGCAATGGCCTTCGGTGCAGACACTTTGCTTAAGCGCCGAATGTAATCAGTTGCCTGTTCCAGCAAACGATCGTCCGCACAAACCCGATCAACCAGGCCAATGTCTCGAGCCTGACCCGCATCGATCTTGTCACTCATCCACAACAGGTCCAAAGCCCTGCTGACGCCCACCATGCGCGGCAGTAGCCAACTGGACCCGTGCTCGGCAATCAGTCCGCGCTTTAGGAACACGGTGGTGAAAGCGGCACTTTCAGCAGCGAATCGAAGATCACTCATCAGCGCCAGAATCAATCCCCCGCCCGCAGCAACCCCGTTGACGGCTGCAATTACCGGCTTCGGCACCTCGAGTAGATAACTGAAGATCCCCGGCAGCGAATCCTCCGCGGTTTCCGCAGGGGGCGCATCCGCGCTGGTGGTCGCCGCCAATACCGCCATGTCGAGCCCTGCGCTGAAGGCCCGGCCGGCACCCGTAAGGATGACGCCGACTACCGATGGGTCTGCTGTGGCCCGTTCTACGGCGTCGCGAATCTCAGCAAGGGTTTGATAGTTGAACGCATTGAGCTGGTCAGGACGGTTTAGCGTAATCACAGCCACAGGGTCGGCGACGCTGTAGATAATATCCTGGTAGCTGCTCATACGAGGTTGATCCGCAGGCCGCATAGATAAATCTCAGTGTCGCTGCGTTTCGCGCCCGCGCGCTCTGCCGCGCCTAAGATCGCATCGCCATCCGCAACGGATATGTCAATTCCGCCCAGACCTTCTGGACGACCGTCACTGCAAGGTACGAATCTCAACGTAGCGTTGTCCAACGTTATGGTCAGATCGTCGCTGACCGGGAGCTCCGCGATTTCGCCCCAGCGCGCGGCAACCAACCCAGGATCGTCGCACTGCAACTCCGCCGCCACGATACCGGTAACGCGCTCGGTGTGTCTGGCGCGCTGCCAGTTGTCGCCAGCGGGTTCCCATGGCCCGTCGACATCATGCGCGCCTGCACCGACCTGTTCGTCGATCTCAAAGAAAGAACCGCCAGTATCCTTAGGATGCATCTGCATGTTGCGAAATTCGTCGGTTTCAAATTGATTGACAACACGAACACCGAGGGATTCCACGCGAGCGCGGCGCGGAGCGTGATCATCGCACTGGGTGATGACCATGTAACCACCGTCACCCTCGCGCCGCTCCAGGTAGCGCCCGCCGGCGGTGTTTTCCTGTACCGGCGCGACCACTTCCAGCAATTGATTGCCTATCGGGAATAACGCATTCTCGAGGCCAAAGTGACCTACACCAGGATCTCGGTAACAGACCTCAACTCCCAGAACGTCTATCAGGTCTTGCTCAACTGGCGCCAGTTCCTGCGCGACCAGTGCAATTTGTCTTAGTCTCAACCACATAGTTCCCCCTTCTCACTAGATTCTGGATACTTACGCTCAACCACTCGCAGTGGGTATTTCGTCAAATGGCATGCCTTTGTCGGCACGCAGGTCCTCCGGCAATCCCAATACGCGCTCACCAATGATATTGCGCAATATCTGGTCCGTGCCGCCTTCGATGCGTACGGCGGGCGAACGCAACAGCATGGCCTGAAAACGGGCGGCGCCCTCCGCCACTTCAGGGTCTACCAGCACCCCGCCCGGGCCCTGCAACTCCAGGGCGAACTTAGCGATGTCCTGCATCATGTTACCCGCGACGAGTTTGCCCATTGAGTTTTCCGGACCTGGCAGATCACCCTTGCTGAGCGCGCTGATCATGCGCGAGGCATTGTTGCGCAGACCGGCCGCCTTCACGTACCAGTCCGCCAGTTTGGATTTGACTGCCGGGTCCTGCACTGCCGGGCGCCCGTTGATTTGTGCGTTTTGCACCAGTTGATGAATTTCCGGAAACCCCGTGGCGATACCGCCGCCGATGGCCATACGCTCGTTCATCAGCGTGGTGATGGATACCCGCCACCCTTCACCGACCTCGCCCAGACGCTGGTTATCTGGAATCCGCACATCATCGAAATACACCTCGTTGAACGCACTGTCGCCGTTTGCCTGCTTGATCGGAACGATGTTCACTCCGGGTGATTTCATGTCAAGAAAGAACATGGTCAGGCCCTTGTGCTTGGCTACACTTGGATCCGTGCGCGTGATCAGAATGCCATAGTCCGAATGCTGCGCTCCCGAGGTCCAGATCTTCTGGCCGTTGATGACCCATTCGTCACCATCTTTTTCCGCCTTGGTGCGCAAACCCGCCAGATCTGAACCGCCATGAGGCTCCGAAAACAACTGACACCACACCTCTTCGCCACTGGCGAGCTTAGGCAGAAAGCGCTGCTTGTGCGCCTCGCTGGCGTAGGCCATCACCGTGGGCGCGCACATTCCCTGCCCGATAATGAAGGTGCCAGACAAGCGTGCAAACACGCCTTCTTCCTGGGACCAGATGACGTTCTCGATAGGGCTGGCGCCGCGTCCACCGTACTCTAGGGGCCATTGCAGGCAAGCCCAGCCGTTCTCGGCTTTGCTACGCTGCCACTTCTTAGCCTCTTGCAGCGTGTCGTACTCGCCGGTATTGGTATTGCCGAAACCACTTTTTTGCAGGTGCTCGGTCAGATAATGCGGCGCATGACCGGCGATGAACGCCCGTACTTCCTCGCGGAATGCGGCTTCTTGTGGCGAATCGCTAAAATCCATGCTGTACCCCTTGTTTCAATATCACGCTGTTTCCTGCAACGGCAATGCATCCACGAGGCGTGCTTCCCATTCGCTCAGCCCCCCCAACTGCAACGCCAGAAAGTTCGACCGTCGATAATATAGGTGACAATCAAATTCCCATGTAAAACCCATGCCCCCGTGCACCTGAACATTGTCCTTGGCACACAATTGGAACGCCTGGGTAGCGCCTACACGCGCTGTGGCAGCTGCCAGCGGCAGGTCTGCTGCATTGTTGTGCAAGGCCCAGGCAGCGTAGTAACAATTGGACTCCGCCAGTTTCATCACCACGAACATGTCGGCCAGCATGTGCTTGATGGCCTGAAAGGAGCCTATGGCACGCCCGAAGGCAAAGCGTTGTTGGGCGTAGTCCACCGCCATATCCAACGCAGCCTGAGCGCCGCCAAGCTGCTCAAATGCATATAAGACGGCGGCGCGATCGTACAACGCCTGCAATGCCACCCAGCCATCGCTGTGTAACAAATCCGCTGGCGCATTCTTAAACTCGACGGTTGCGACATCGCGCGTTACATCAACCGAGTCCACTGCAGCGGTGCTCACGCCTCCACCAGGCTCTACCAGATACAGGCCCAGGCCGTCATCGTGTCTGGCCAGCACCAGATAGAGGTCGGCGATGCTGCCATCCGACACCGCTATCTTTTTACCGCTCAGACGCCCCTCTTGCACCGATGCTTGTACCTGGTCCGGGGACAGCTGGGCCAGCGTCTCAACTGTCGCCAGGGCGCCCTTGACGCTCCCGGCGCAGATCTTCGGCAACCACTTTTCTTTTTGTTGATCGGTACCGTATTTAGCCAGCGCCTCAGCCAGCAGATAGACCGTGGAGCCAAACGGTACCGGCGCCAGATGGGCGCCGACCTGATGAGCCACCAGGCACAGTTCCAGATATCCAGCGCCCGCGCCGCCGAGAGCTTCAGGTATCGCCGTGCCAATCAGGCCCATGTCACCCAAACCCTGCCAGACGTCAGGTGCAAACCGCGGTGAATTCTCCAAGACCTCGCGAACCTGCGTACTGCCACACTTTTCGTTCAGGAAGCGCTGTACCTGATCAGCCAGTAGCTTCTGATCGTCGGAAAAGTCGAAATTCATATGTCCCCCTGTCCCAGAAGCCGAATTCTACTATGTGCGGCTGCCATATAGAAAATGTGACACGCCGCATCGCCTGTGGTTGTATCAACGCCTCTTTGCAAGCAGACCTGGAGCACACGTGACGACATCGGCCAACTTTCCCAATATCAGCAACCGGCGTGTCGCCACCAATGGTATAGAGCTGAATATCGCCGAGCAGGGTGAAGGCCCGCTGGTGCTCATGTGCCACGGGTTTCCTGAATCCTGGTACTCATGGCGCCACCAGTTCCAGGCGCTGGCGGAAGCCGGTTATCACGCCGTCGCTCCAGACATGCGCGGCTACGGTGTTTCCGACAAGCCCGCGGACATCGCTGCCTACAACCAGGTGGAGGTCGTGAACGACATCATGGGATTGATACCCGCCCTGGGCTATGAAACTGCAATCGTATTTGGCCACGACTGGGGGGCGCCCACGGCATGGAGTTGCGCATTGCATCATCCCCAGGTCATAACCGCCGTGGGTACCTTATCGGTTCCGTTTGCCCCACGTCCGGATAACGCACCCCTCGACATGCTCAAGGCCATGTTCAAAGATCAGTTTTTCTACCAGCTCTACTTTCAGGAGCCGGGCGTAGCAGAGGCGGAACTGGAAGCGAATGTTCGCCAGGCGCTACGGAAGTTTTATCACATGGCAAGCGCGCAGATGGACCTGACCACGCTGTCGCCTAAACCAGCCGATGCCGATCTGCTCTCGGATCTACCAGACCCTGAGCAACTTGGCGCCTGGATCAACGACGAAGATCTGCAGTTCTACGTGGATGAATTCACCAGTAGCGGTTTCCGCGGCCCGCTAAACTACTATCGGAACATGAATCTGACCTGGCAGCTCACCGAAGGCGCGCCCACCACCATCGAGCAACCCGCACTGTTCGTGGCCGGCGACAAAGACGGCGTCATCATGATGGCGGCACAGGCGCTGCAGAACATGCCTGACCATGTCACCGATCTGCGCGTGAACGAACTCATTCCGGACGTCGGTCATTGGACGCAACAGGAAGCGCCCGAGCAGGTCAATCAATACCTACTCGAGTTTCTGAAGGGCCTGTAGTGCACTAGCGCGGGGCGAATCGCTGCCCGCCGTCTACACGGATGGTTGAGCCGTTCATCATGGCGCATTCATAAATGGCTATGGCCATGGTGGCGTACTCGTGGGGTTTCCCCATACGCCGTGGGAAGGCGGCGTCTTTGGTCAACTGCAACGCGCCCTCGTCGGGTATGCCTGCAGTCAAACCTGTATCGAAAAGGCTCGGTGCTATGGTCATGCATCGAATACCGATAGTACCCAGGTCGCGCGCCATGGTCAGGGTCATACCCGCAATTCCGGCCTTCGCCGCGGTATAGGCGACCTGCCCGATCTGTCCTTCAAACGCCGCGATCGAAGCCGTATTAATCATTACACCGCGCTCGCCTTCACTGTTGGGCTCGTTGTTAGCCATGTGTTCCGCAGCGATCGTATTGATGTTGAACGACGCAATTAGATTCAGATCCACGATGCGACGGAAGTCGTCCAGCGAGTGCTTGGCGCCATCTTTTTTTAGCGTACGCTGCGCAACCCCTCCGCCTGCGGTATTGACCATAAAATGCAACCCACCGAGACCGCCTACCGCTTCGCCCATCACTGTCGCCATGGCGTCGAAGTCCATGACGTTACAAGGGTAAAACCTACCCCCGAGTTCCTCGGCGACGGCAGCACCATCGGACTTCTCCAGATCGAGAATGGCAACGGAGCCACCCTGTTCCACAAACTTGGTCGCGGTTGCCCTGCACATGCCCGATGCCCCGCCGACGAATAGACCCTTACTGCCTGCAATTTCCATGAAATTTCCTCTTGTTAGATTATTGAGTTAGTTGAATCAGCCCTGCTTCACCCGCCCATCTGCGTGGCGAACGTGGCGAGATCAAAGTAGTCACGCCAGGCCTTGATTTTCCCGTCTACGATTTCCATCGTGCCCATCACCGGCAGCGATACTTTGGCACCGCTGGCCATGACAAAGTTATCCACACGTTCGGTCAGCACCACATTGCCATTCTCTGCAATGTTCAGCACTTCCCAATGCACACTTTCCGGCGCCATCCCCCGGATGAAACCGGCAGCCGCGTCGCGGCCTTCGATCACCTCCATGGGAATATTGTGATAAACCACGTCTTCCGCCAGCACGCCTATAACAGCATCCCAATCCATGTCATTCCAGGCCTGAATGAAGCCCATTACCAGTTCCGTATTCGTCATATCGTCCTCCTTTATACAGGTTCGATTATCGGTACCCAGCTGCCCAAGAAATTGCCCCCATCCACCACCAGGTCCGCGCCGTTGATATAGCGCGCTGCGGGAGAACAGAGAAAAAGACACACAGCCGCGGTTTCGTCCGCCTCGCCCAGGCGCTTAGCCGGTACCTGGGCTGTAGCCAAACTCTCATAGTCGTCTTTGTCGGAAGCGGCGAACTCTTCTTCGCGTACGCCTGCAGTACTGATGGTGCCGGGCGCAACGCTGTTAATGGTCACGTTGTGCCTCGCCCAATGAAACGCCAGGCTCTTGGCCAGGTTGACTACGCCTGCCCGCGCCGCGCCCGAATGAGCAAAGTCCGGCGCGCCGCGATTGTAGGAATATATGTGCACGACGTTGACAATCGCGCCGAAGTTGTTGGCCACCATATGCCGACCAACGCGATTGGTCATATTCCAGGTACCATTCAAATTGAGATCGATCACAGACCGCCAGCCGTTGTCGCTGATATCAAGCGGATTGGATGGAAACTGGCCGCCGGCATTGTTGATGAGAAAATCAATCTTGCCCATTTCTTCGATGGCGCCATTAACCAGCGCATCCACCGCGTCTAGATCGCGGATGTTGGTCGGTATCGCCAGGCACTTGCGTCCGAGCGCGTGAATCTCCTGCGCCGTCGGGCCAAGATTTTCTGGATTGCGACCCGCGATAATACAATCGGCCCCCAACCGCGCGAAGGCCAAGGCAACTTCACGACCAATGCCTCGGCCACCACCTGTGACCAGCACCGTTCGCCCCTCAAACAGATTGTTTGCAAACACGTCCAGCGGCGACACGTCCTCGCTCATCCTCCCCCCAACATTTAGAGTTTCAGCACCTTACGCGCGTTGTCGCGCAAAAATTTCGGCCATACCGAATCTTTGAAGCCCACGCTCGGCATGTCCGTCATGATGCGCTCCAAGCTGAGGCCCATGGGAAAGTACCCAGCGTAGATGACCTTATCAGCGCCACGCGTATTGGCATAGTCGACGATCGCCTGCGGGTAGTACTTTGGCGCAAAGGCAGAGGTCGAGTAGTAAAGATTCGGCCACTTCAGCATGAGCTTAACCGCCAGATCCTCCCATGGTTCGCACCCGTGACGCGTGACGAATACCAAATCTGGAAAATCATACATGACCTGATCGATGCGGCTCACCTCCTGGGGCCACATTGGGAAACGCGGCCCGGGTACACCAGCACAGGAGAATATCGGCACATCGAGTTCCACGCACTTCGCGTATATCGGGTACATCTTGGCCTCGTCGATGCCAACCTGCGGATTGTAGCCAGCATTGAAGGCGCCAAATGAACGCACGCCAAACTCCTCATGCTGCCGAACCATGTCTCGTATCCCTTCCATACCCTTGTTTGGATCCACTGACCCCTGACCCACAAAACGATCGGGGTGATCAGTCAACGCTTTGCGCGAAACATCCCCACCCACACCGATCACACCAATCTCGACCCCGTGCGTGTCCATTTCATGCAGGGTGACGGAGATCGGGTCTTTACTGCCGTACATTTCCTTGGGTACCTGTTTGAACATGTACTCTACGGGAAAATCGAAATCCTCAGAGCCGTCTTTGAGCTGCGCGCGTATGAAATCGTACATGGCGAAATCATCCGCGGGAAAGCCGATCATGCAGTCGACGATACCAATGTCTGCAGGCATCCCCATGACTATGCTCCCTGCAACGCAGTTTGAAACAGGTAACACATGGAGTCGCGCGGAATGTCGTCGATAGCCAATGCAGTGTTGATCTGCTCCGGAGTAGGACCGAACTGCTCGGCCAGTGGACGCAAGGCGTCGAGGTCGAAGTTGTACACCTGCGCCGCGTTTTCGCCAAGCACGAGGCGACGCACGTCTTCGGGTATGTCAGGGAAGGTGAGCCGCAACGACTCCAGATTGTAGGGAAACGTGCCTTCGTAGTGGGGGTAGTCATTGCCCCACATTACCCTGTCGGCGCCTATCTGATCGATACCGGCCAGATCCGCCAGGCTCGGAAAGCTCGCGCCATACCAGATGTTGCGTGCGGCGTATTCGCTCGGTGTGTCCTTCAATACCCACTCCATGCCTTCGTAGTTCATTTCACCTATCGCGCCATGCTTGAATCCCATATGGATCCTGTCCATCTGCTTGAGCAGCGCAGGAGCCCACGCGCACCCCGACTCGGTGAGCACATATTTGAGCTTCGGAAACTTTTCGAACACGCCGCTCATGATCAGGTGGCGGAAGCCAGCCTGGCAGTAATAGGTAACTTCTGTAATCCAGATCGCTTCCGCGACCGGACCCTCGCCATATTGCGGTGAACCCTGGCCCGAATGCTGGTTGACGACCAGGTCGTGGTCCACAATTGCCGCAAATACTTTGTCCCAGGCCGGGTCGTACAGCGGCTTTAGCCAGTCACAATCCGGCGGAATGAGCGGCAACAGGACACCACCACGCAAACCCGCCTCGGCGATGAACTCGATGTCCTTAATCGCCTCATCCAGGTCGTTGGGTAGTATCAACCCGATACCCGCACGGCGCTGACGATCCTCCGCACAGAAATCTTTCAACCATCTGTTGTGGGCACGGATTCCGGCCAGGCAGTTCTCGAAGTCAGCCGGCGCGGGTGGATGCGCCGTGACGATACTCTTGCGATAAAACGGCGGTACCGTGTTGGGGAAGACGACCTCGCCGACCACACCCTGGCTGTTTTGATCCGCGGTGCGAATGTCATAGTCCCAATTGCGCATTTTCTTCGAGCCATAATGCTCCTGGGACGGATTTTTGTATCCGCCGCGCCACTCATCGAAAGTCTCTCGATACTGCGGATCGAGGTATTCACGATATTGCGCATGGCTTCCTCCGGCATGTGTATCCGCGGTGATCAGGATGTAGGGATCATTACTCATTATTTTCCCCGGTGAAGGTTGAACGACCAAGCTTACAAAACCCCACGCCGGTTAGTAAGCGGGGAAAGTTGAACGCAAAGTCCGTATCGAGCACGACATGTCACCGGGCATTGCGCCCGGCGACACCCTTTGCCTGCCTAAGGTTAGCCCTCCTGCGGGTCGATGACGCGTTGTGCACCCCACATACTCTGATCGCAATCCAACACCGAGTCGAAGTGCCGACCCAGGCGCTGGCCTGCCTCACTGGTGACCAGGTTGGCAATGAAACCTGACCATGCGCTGGCGCTCTCATTCAGGTTGAACACATAAACGTCCCTGATGTTAGGCCCGCCGGTAATCGGCCTCATGCCGTAGACTGAAATGGGCGCTTCGTCCCCCATGCCTTTCAGTACACCCGCGATGTGATCACCGAGATCTCGAAGATCGGATTCATCCGCTCCCGGCTGGAACGAGCACGCCGAAGATGAGACCAACGTCGGTGCACCGCCGCCATCGGCTTCAGCACCTTCTCGTACGAACAAATCGCGAATCGTCATCATGCCTGCCTGACACGAACCGACGGTATTAAAACGTTCCAACGCGAGATCCAGTTCTTCCTTGCCGAAGCCCGCATCAGCATTGGCTCCGAACGCAGCCAGACTTTCGTGGGCAGTGAACCAGACGAAATCCAGGGGAATGCCTCCCTTGTACAGGTTCCATACATAGGAAGGCTGGGTCGGTACGCCGGCTTTCTCGGATTGCTTAACAAAGTAATCCCGGGCGGCCATCAGGTCGTCATTATCTTTGCCGTCGTTGTAGTTGCAGCCGAACACTTCGACGATGCCAGGTGGCGGCGGTGGTTCCGCCGCGTTTACTCCGACGCTCATTATCGCAATGAGCGGTAGAGCAAACAGCACAGCCTTTGCGCCTCTTGGTATTATTGTGTACACAACAAACTCCTTTACGGTTACGCGATTATTCGCCCCCGGAGTGTCCTATTTATAACCCCTGTCTGACAACCTCAGTCACAACCTTCAAGGACGAGCAATGAGTTCTTTATCCGACCAACACGCTTTCATTACCGGCGGCGGCAGCGGCATCGGGCTGGCATGCGCCAGCGCTTTCATCCGTGATGGCGCCACGGTGACCCTGGTGGGCAGAACCGAATCGCGCCTGCGCGACGCGGTTTCCCTCCTCGGTGACAATGCCGGTTATCTAATTGCCGATGTCGCAGACGAAGCTGCCATGAGCGATGCCATCACGGTAGCCAACCAACGTGCACCCCTGACCATAGCGGTTGCCAATGCCGGGACTGGCTCCGGTGGAGCATTCCTGGACATGCAGACCAGCGAATGGGACCGGGTGATCGAAACGAATCTATCGGGTACGTTCTACACGCTAAAGCATGCGGGTAAGGCAATCGCCGCCAACGGCGGCGGAGCCATGTGCGCCATTTCGTCTATCGCCGGCCTGCGGACGCACAAGTTGATGTCGGCTTATTGCACGAGCAAAGCCGCGATCGATATGCTGGTGCGCAATACCGCAGATGAGTTGGGTGCCGCCAACATCCGGGTGAATAGTGTGTGCCCAGGCCTGGTGGAAACCGATCTCTCCGCGGGCCTGCACCAAACTCCGGCTATGCGCGACGACTACCTCGCTTGCATGCCGGTTTCGCGCACCGGCGTGCCAGATGATATCGGCGCTGCCGTTCGTTTCTTATGCGGACCTGATGCCGCGTGGATAACCGGCGTCAACCTTCCGGTCGATGGCGGCCATCACCTGAGACGGGGACCTAATCTCGAGGTCATGATGGGCTGAACGCCAATTCTCGTACCTAGCGAATCACACCATACACACGTTCCGGGCGTAGCCGCAGAATGACTCGCTGCTGCGACTCCAACCATGCGGGAAGATCTTCAGGCTCTGCATAACCGGTATCGGCAATGTTAGCAAATACCTTCTGCGTGTCCTGCAGCAGATTTTCGCGGGTCACGGTCGCGATGGCTTCGATGGCGACGAAATTGAACGGCTCGGCGTTGCTCACCACGCACAGGTTCACGCGCCCGTCTGCCTCGGCCCGGGCACGCTTGAATGTCCCGCCCGGCGTGCTGATCACCAATTCATCGCCATCCCGCGCATAGGCCACAACCGAGCTGTTCGGCTGCCCGTCATCGCGTAGCGTTGTTAATACGGCCCAACGGTGCTGGGTGATGAAATCATCCCATTGCGGATTTGAACCAATCATCATTTCTCCTGTGACTATGAGCGTATCGGATCAGCGCCGTCCCATGCCACCGCCGCCGCCGCAATATCGGCGAAACGCTCGACAACTGACGCGTCGTGACTCACTACTTCCAGCATGCACCCGAGCAGCGGGCGCGTATCAAAGTACGCGAATCCCACCTCCCCCACGCGTCCCCGATTTGCCGTCGGATAACCCAGAGCATCGAAGTACGCACTGTCTGCATCGATGTCGTGAGTCCATACACACATGTGGTGAAATCCCACCCGTCCCGCAGGCACGCTGTCGCGATACGCGCAGGTCTCCACCAGCGGCTGTATCAGTTCTATCTGTACTTGACCGGCCTGCGCCAGGGCGACGATCATGTCCAGCTTAGCAGGCTCGCCCCGATACGTGGTGTCGCTGAACGCGTCACGATATTCGGTGATAAAAAAAGGCCCCACGCCCAACTCATTCACCCACTGCATACAGGCGCTTTCTACATCCGGCACCACCCAGGCATTCTGAAAAATGGTTCTATCCGTCGGTTTCTGCATCCCTTCCCCTTACACCTCAGCAAACTGCTGGTAGCATACCGTGTAGTCGATCCCACTTCTAAGGGACCCAGGCCTCACTAACGTTGCTACCGGGTCACAGTCCCGCGATCCGCACCCAAATAGGGACCCAGTTCACACAGGACATGCCTCAAGGTTCGTATTATGCACGTCTCGGGAACTACGTTTACGGCATCATGGATTTACAGCCGAAATACAAAGGTTTGCAGAAAACCGCGCCTACCGACCTGACGGTTGGCATGTACGTGGCGCAACTAGACCGCGAGTGGGAGGAAACAAACTTTCCCCTGCAGGGTTTCTACATCCGCAATCAGAAAATGATCGAGCGCGTAGAGAGCGAATGCGCATACGTCTATGTCGATCCTCGCCGCTATGACAGCAAGCTGGGCGAAGTAAAGCTGCGAACCGTGGTCGACAACGGCAACATTCGCAGCCATGCCAAGGAAAAGCTCTCAGCACGCGAGCGCCTTGCTCCGAAAAAACCGACGCATTATGAAGACAGCATCAGCATCAACGACGAGATGCCGGCGGCCACTACATCGTTGGAGGAAGCAGAACAGATCCTGTCCACGTGCGTGGTGAAACTGCAATCGAATGGCGGGTTCGACATTAAGGCCATCGAAAACGCAATTACTCCGCTGGTACGTAGCGTGATGCGCAATCAAACGGCGTTGGCGGCATTGACGCGTATGAGACGTATGGACGACTACCTTTTCTCCCACGCCATATCCTGCTCGGTGTGGGGCGCAGTGCTGGCTCGCGAGTTGGGGCTGCCACCCGACGACGTCAACCAGGTGGCGTTTACCTGCTCGCTGTTGGACATCGGCAAAACCACATTGCCTATCGATCTGCTGAATTCACCAGACAAGCCCGACGACGCCCAATGGGCATTGCTCAAAGATCACGTCAAACGCGGCGTGGATCTGTTGACCGAAAACGGGCTGACCGACACCCGCGTCATCAGCGCGATTGAAACCCACCACGAACGCCACGACGGCAGCGGCTATCCTGCCGGTCTGGCAGGCAACAAGATTCCCGCGTTTGGTCGTATCGCAGGCATCGTCGACAGCTACGACGCCATGATTTCCGAACGCCCCTATGCGAAGGCGCGATCCTCATACCAGGCAATCCAGGAAATACAAACAAATGCGGGGGTCCTGTATCAGTCCGAGCTGGTGGACTACTTCATCAAGGCGATCGGCGTTTTCCCAGTGGGATCCATTGTCGAGCTCAATACCGGAGAGGTCGGCGTCGTGGTATCGCAAACCATGGACAGCCGCCTGAAACCGAAGGTCATGTTGATCCTCGAACCCGACAAGCAACCGCGCCCGCATCTGGTCATCATTGACCTTTCCAACCAGCAGGCCGCCAGTCATGAACCACTACAGTGGTGGATTACCAAGGAGCTAGCGGCCAGCGCCTACGGCATCGATCCACAAAAATACTTCCTGGATTAACCGTGCAATCCGTTTTTGGGGACAGCTCCAACAAATTTGCCGACTCGAAGGATCTGTTGTCCGCCGCGGCCGAGAGGTGCAACAGCAAGTTTGCCATCGGCATCGTTGCCATGACCAATGGCGATGCGATCCGACAGCGGGTCGGAGAGCATAACGAAGGCCTGCTGGCTGAAGCTTTCCGCCAACGCGTGTCTGCGATCTTAAGGCCCCAGGACGATCTGGTAGCAATTTCCGAAGACCAGGTCTGCGTGATCCTCGACGATCTGATGGACAGCAATCATCTGTATCTTGCCGGTTTGAAACTGAACCGCATATTTGAAGTGCCGGTGGAACTAGGCGAGTTGTCGGTCATCATGTCCGTCAGGTCCGGTCTGGTGTACGCCGGGCGCCGAACCCGATTCGGCAAGTCCACCGAAGAACTCTTCGGTCTAGCGGAAGAGGCCTGCTCTGGTGCCGTGATCACCAACAAGCCATTCGAGATGATCAATGCCACCGACGACCAACCCGTTGACCACGACTGGCAGCTGAATCAGCGCGTGCAGGCTGCGATGGAAAATCATCACATCGGTTTCGACTACCAGCCCAAGGTGCGTCTTGATAGCGGCGACCTCGCCGGCGGCGAAGCGCTGATTCGATGGCGCGACAGCGGCGGCATCATCCCGCCTGACGAATATCTTGCCGCCCTGAACGAAGACGTGCTGTGGCAGTTGACCGTATATGGCTATCGCCGCGTCCTGCGTGAGATTCTGGAGCACGATATACAGGTGCCAGTTTCGTTTAATCTCGACCCTGGCTCGATTTCACATCCGGACTTTCTGGATTTTGCGCGTCGCGAAACGAATCTGTGGGGCGTGCCGGCAGAACAGATCATTTTTGAGATCGCCGAAAGCAAGGAACTGCTGGAGCTGACCTCATCATTGAGCTCGCTTGAATCCATCCGCAATGCCGGATTTCGATTATCACTGGACGAGTTCGGCACCATCGATGCACACATAGACCGTATACGCGATCTGCCGCTCGACGAAATCAAGCTCGACCGCAGCGTGAGCGGCAACGTCATCAACGACAGGAACGCCCGCAGTATCGCCGAGTGCGCCGCGACTTTTGCCAGGGAAATGAACATCACATGCGTGGCCGTAGGCATCGAAGATGGTTCCGCCATCGAGATGCTCAAGTCATTTGGCTACAACACGGGACAGGGATTTTATCTCGGCGCACCGATGTCAATGGAAGACTTCGCCACCCTCTGATGCATTCCCTGGGTGGCTCAAAGCAAACCCGGAAATATCGCCTTACGCCGGGTCGGGTAGTCCGCGAAAGTGTTTCGATACCAGCGATGATGAGCCAACGCGCGCGGCACCAGATTGGCTACGGTCCACACCGCGAACGCAACAGAAGGCAGGTTCCAGCATAAAATAGCGAACCCGCACCACTGCACGATCTCACCGAAAAAATTCGGACACGACACCCATTCGAACAGACCTCCGCGCGGGATGCTGTACCCGGTCTGGTGGGGTTTGCGCAACCCGAGCAATACGTTGTCGGCACGCATGTTCAGATACCAGCCCAAGCTGAAGATCAGCAGACCGACGATAGTACGAGGATCGATCCACGCGGGGCTGCCTCCCTGCAGCTGACCCTGGGCGATGTACACACCATTGGCCATTCCATTCACGCCATTGAAGAACATCGCAAATAGCATGATGACCGCAGGCATGCGTTTCGCGCCGGTACGGATGCGCAGAGGATAGACCAGAGCCCTGTATACATAGTGCAGGGTCCAGATCCCGGCTGCGAAGAGCGGTAGCGGCCCAGGTGGATTGCCTGCCATCAGCCAAAAAACGAGCGGGATCCACAGCGCCAGCAATGCAACCATCTCCATGGTCATCCAGGCAGCTTTGTTGGGTAGCGTCGGCCCCCATCGAGCGGAGGTATGGCGACCGTAGGGCGCGGTAACGAACAGCTGCAAAGGAATCAGCAACAAGGCGAGCGCTATCCACACATACAACGCTTCACTGATGTCAGGGGCCATCACCTCTCAGATCCGGCGCCACGGCACCACATAGGGTTGGGTCTGATGCGTTCCGGAAAGCGCTTCAATGCGGTAGACAGCTTGCAGATTGTGTTCGGTCAGCACCACCGGCGGCGGCCCCTGGGCCACAGCCTTGCCCGCATGCAGCAACAGCAAACGATCACAATATCGCGCCGCCAATGCGAGATCGTGCAGCACCAATACCACAGCGCGCCCCTGGCGGGCTTCTTCGGCAAACAGATCCATGAACTCCAATTGGAAGTATGGATCCAGGCCAGCGACGGGCTCATCGGCCAGTACAACATCGGCTTGTACCGCTAATAGCCGGGCTACCAGTGCCCGCATGCGTTCTCCACCGGACAACCTGTCCATGGTGCGGTGTTGCAGTTGTTCCGTTTCGGTTCTGCGCAGCGCGCTGCGAACCGCCTCCACATCGTCAGCCGTCAAGCTGCGCAGGCTACGGCGATGAGGCAATCTACCCAACTCGACGACGCTCAATACGCTCAGCGGCCAATGCACATCCGCGTCCTGGGGAAGAAACGCCACCTGCCGGGCGTACGACCGGCGATTCAACTGCCGGGTGTCGACACCACCAATCGTGACGCGCCCCAGGTAGTCCCCCGTCACCCCCGCGAGCACTTTCAACAATGTGGACTTGCCGGCGCCGTTGGGGCCAATCAATCCGAGTACTTCTCCGGGCACCACCTCGATGTCGACACCGTCCAACAACTTTGCACCAGGCACGACCACACTCACTTTGCTGCCAGACAGCTTTGGCGCCGGCGCCATCAGGTAATCTCAGTGCGCAGGCGATGCACCAGGAACAGAAAAAATGGTGCTCCGACCAGGGCAGTCAGCACACCCAGTTTCAATTCCACCTCGGTGGGTATCAAGCGCAGGCTCACATCTGCCGCCAGCACCAGCAGCGCGCCTCCCAGGGCACTCAAGAACAGCAACCTGCCCGGCTGGTGGCCAACCAGAGGCCGCAACAGGTGCGGCACTACCAGGCCGACAAAACCCACCACCCCGCTCACCGCCACCCCGCTGCCCACCGCCAGTGCCGTGCCACCGATCACCAGCATACGCAATTGACCCAGACTCACACCGAGACTGGTGGCGGTGTCCTCACCAAGAGCGAGGGCATCTAAGCCGGGACCTGAGCGCACTAACATCACCCAACCTAATGCCATCAGCGGCAAACAGAGCCACACATGATGCATACCCCGGTCTTCAAGGGATCCCATCTGCCAGAAAATAATTTCCAGGAACGCGAATGGGCTTGCGGACAGATTCAGCACCAGCGAGGTAAGCGCGCCGGCGAACGCATTGATAGCAATGCCGGCGAGGATAATCGTCAGAATACTGGAGCGCCTGCCCGCCAGAGCGTACAACAATGCCACGGCCAGCAAAGCACCTACCACGCCCCCCAACGGAAGTGCTAACGGAAATGCGGCCGAGAGCCCGGTGTAGAAAGTCAGGACCGCGCCTAATGCAGCACAACCCGAGACGCCGACGATGCCCGGCTCCGCCAGCGGATTGCGCAGCAGACCTTGCATCGCAGCGCCGGCCATGCCGAGGCTTGCCCCGACCAGCAAACCGAGGATGGCGCGCGGCGCGCGCAATTCCGTAAGCACCAGCGTCGCAACCGTAACCTCATCGGAAATGAGCGCCTGGATAGCATTCAGAACCTGCAACGGCGCGCGGCCCACCCAGATGGAGCTCACTAACAGCGCCAACACGCATGCTCCCAACACCCAGGCCAGACCGACGGAATTCGCGCGAGGCTTTATCTGCCCACTCACGCACGCGCCCCGACCTGCAGCGCAGCGTCTCGCAAAAGCTCGATCGCGCGAACTACGTTGGGCGTTCCACAAGACCAGGCCTGGGCCGGAACAGTCACGGTAACCGTACGTGCAAAGGCCTTTGCCAATACTGGATGCTGCATAAGTTCCTGGGCCAGAGATGGCATCTTTTCTTCATAGTTATTCATCACCAGCACGTCCGGTTGATCAAGAATCAACACCTCCATGGACAGGCGCGCGTAGCTCGGCATAGATTTCGACACCGCCAGATTTTCCAGACCGGCGCGAACCAGCACATCATGCACCAGACTACCTTGCGTGGCAGTCAGACCATTGGGTTGGTATAGCGCTGCGGTCGGCGCCTTGTACATGGCCGGCAGGACTGGCAGCGCTTCGAGCTGCGCCTGCATGCGCGCGACCATGTCGCGCCCGCGCAGCGGACGATGCAGCGCCTGTGCCACCTCTATGATCTGTGCTTGCACCTCCTCGAGATTCGACGGCATGGATAGCCGCAGCATCGGTATCTGCAAGCGCTCGAGTAACGCCACGGTGGTCGGCGTGGTAAAGGTACCTGCCAGGACCAGGTCCGGTTGCAAGGAGATAATCTCTTCGGCATGTCCCCGGTTTGATGGAATCGGCGCCGCCAGTTCCGCCATCCAGGATAGCGTCGGGTCTTTCACCAGCCAGGTGACCGAACTTATCTGCTCACGGTCAGCGAGCATGAGCAGCAGCTCGTCACTACAAAGGTTCAGCGATACCACGCGCTGCGGCCCCGCAGGTGCGCTCCACGCGTGGATCGACACGAACAGCAAGGCAGCTACACACGCACGGATGCGCACAGAGCTTGATAGTCTCAGAGTCTGGATCCTCTTGGATAAACGGCTAAGTGTTTGACACTATTACCAACTGCGGGTGCGAGATCAATGCAACTCTTCCCGCGCACAGGCATTCGCGATTTAATACACGGCGTTAGCCAACAGGTGGACCGTACATGACAGAAGCTTCAGACATACCCTTTACGATGCCCTTTGCCGAGCTTCTGGGCCTGCAGATCACCTCGGCCAGCCCCGAAAAAGTCGCTGCCACAATGTTGGTACGCGAGGAGTTGTGTACTACCGGCGCGCGCCTGCATGGTGGCGCCATTATGGCTCTAGCTGACAATCTCGGCGCCATCGGCGCGTTCCTGAACATCCCAGAGGGCTCCCACGGCACGACGACGATAGAATCGAAAACCAATTTCCTCGGCGCTGCCAAGGTGGGCCAGACGGTCCGCGCCGAAACCACGGCAGTGCATGTTGGCCGCCGCACGTCCGTATGGCAAACAAAACTGACCACGGACGAGAACAAGCCGGTGGCCGTGGTGACACAAACTCAACTCGTACTATGAAGACCATCACCGCACCAACCATGGTGATGGCCCTGCTCGCCAGCGTGGCGTTAACCACGCCGCGTATGGGCTTGGCTGACGACAATCCCTACCCGCAGTACAAACCGTCTTCGCGCAGCCCCGCAGCTCTCGACATACGCAGCAATGCCTATGGCGCCAGCGCGGATGCGCCACAAGCGTTAAGTATCGGTGACCGAGCACCGGACTTTTCGGCGCCGAGATCCGGCGGCGGGCTGGTATCCCTGCGAACCGCGCGCAAACAGGGATCCGTGGTGCTGATCTTCTACCGTGGCCACTGGTGACCTGCGTGCAACGTGCAGCTCGGAGAGTTGCAGAGTCAGTTCGAACGGTTTGAAACACGCAATGCGACAATTCTGGCGATTTCAGTCGATCCGCCCGATGACTCGCTCGCCATGATCCAACGCCTCGGCTTGAAATTCGATCTTGCCAGCGATCCGAATCAGCGCGTGGTCCAGATGTTCCGCGTGCAGAATCCCGACACCCGCGAGCTGGCCCTGCATGCGGTTTACATCATCGATAGCGCTGGCGAGGTGTTCTACCGCAAAGTGGGTAAACGCAGACCCGTTTCCGCAGAACTGATCGATGCTATCGATGCACACCAGGGGCGCTATCCACAAACTGATGTCGTTGAGTGGTCCAGATCCCAGCTCAATGTCGCCTATCCAACCAACAACTTCCAGGCACTGATCGAAGTCAGCGCCGTCACCGCTCTGCCGGCGTCGGTCGACCGTATTGCCTATGACGAGGTCATGAGCTTGCTGCGCGAGCGTCGCTCCGACGACGCGGTGTTCGCCTTTCGGCGCCTCATCAGCGTCAGCCCCGCGGCTGATCGGCAGGCGTTATTTGCCACTGCCGCGTGGCTGACCCGCAGCCAGTTTTTCTCGGATAAGCCTGAGGCTTTGGAACTCGGCGCTCAGCTGCAGTCGCGCGTGGCTCGCGTGCAGGAGCTGCGCCAGCAACACGAAGACACCACCGACGACAATTCCAAAGATGAACTATTACACCAGTTAGCTCGAGCCCGGGCAGGCCTTGCGGCAACTCGAGCCGACGTCGAGCGCAACGCGCAGCGCTGGAATCTGCGGTACGCCAAAACTACCCTGCGATCCTATCGGGAGCTTGCCCGCGCCGGACGCCCGGTAGACTCGTAACAAGTACTGTTCACGTGACGTATACCTTAGACGAGCAGTTCGAACGCCTGGCACGACAGCTGCGACAAACGATCAGCCTGTTGGACGCAACCCACGACTGCTACTGGGCAAACTTTCTGCAGCGTGGGCTCAAGCAGGTCGACCTACGCCGGCTGTCAGGCGCAACGTTCGTGCTGGGTTGCTATGGCGGCGAGAATACGTTCAGCGACGTGACCATCGCCCATCAGTTCGAGCACAGCGACCCCCTGCAATTTTCCAATGCTAACGCCCGCCTGCACGCGTTGCGCAACGACATGTTCGAAACCGCCAACGCTATTGCCAGCCGTAAACACTGGTAACGGGTGCCCATTTGAATCTCGAAACCGCGTATGACACCGCACGCCAGTTGATGGATCGGCACGGTTTGCAGGCATGGAATCTGCGCTTTGATCACGCTCGCAATCGTTGTGGCGCTTGCCACTTCAATCGGCGCGAGCTATCCATTTCTAAACACTTCGTGGGTCTGAACAATTTGGATGAGGTGCGGCAAACAGTTTTGCACGAGATCGCCCACGCTCTGGCCGGACCACATACAGGCCACAATCAGCAATGGCGGAGCATTGCCGCTCGCATCGGCGCCCCCACCACGGCGACCAATACCACCGCTGCCATGCCGCCACCCGCCTGGCTGCTGCAATGCGGCACATGCCTGCAGGTAGTCGCGAGCCGCCACCGTCGTAGTTTGAATCTGCACAATGTACGCTGCGGGCACTGTGGTGCGAGCGACCACACACAAGGTCAACTGCAATGGATCAAAAGGGAGAACGTATGAGCGTCACTGTCAGAATCGCCGCGCGCACCGACAAGGAGAATTGCCTGGCATTGCTGCAGACACTCGGCTCCATCACCGGCGGCACCAGCAGCAACAATGCAGGCAACGTATTTGATGCACTGCTCGACGCAGCCCGCGGACTGGTGCTCGTCGCTGAAGACGACGGAGACATTTTAGGCATGGCTTCAATGTCGTTCAATCTGGCCATGCGTTACGGTGGTGAATATTGCCAGCTGGAGGAACTTATCGTGGATCCCTCGGCCCGCGGCAAGAACGTTGGCGCGGCGCTGGTCGAAGCAACTCTGCGCCACGCCCGCGACCGTGGTTGCGCCGAGTACGGCCTTTACTTGCTGGAATCCACCGAACACAACCGCCCTTTCTATGAAAAATTTGGTTTGCTCGCGATAGGCATCGAGATGCGCCAGGTCCTTACCTGAACTGCTCGCGCACACGCACCGCCAACGAAGAACTCGTGAGGCCGGCTTTTCGCGCCAGCGTGACCGCGGCATCCGCGTTCATTCTGTGCGCCTCAACAAGATGCGTCGCCCACCACGCCGCCACCCGATTGCCACTCGCGCAATGTACCAGTATCCGTTCACCATCGTGTTGCGCAATCAGATCGTTGATGCGCCCTATCGAATCGCTATCAAGTCCTGATGCATTCACAAGCAGGGGTTCGTTGTAGTATTTCAAGCCCGCCCCTTGTGCCGCCCCAGCCACGTCCCAGCCAACTTCCCTGGGTCCTCGAATATTAATGACCACACTAACGCCTTGCGCCGCGGCCTGGGCAAATCCCGCCGCATCAGGCTGGCCGCTGAAAAAGAATTCATCCACAGATATGACTTGCCTGGCGCTGCCCCACGGACCCAACGCGGAAATCGAGTCATCTCGCACCACCAGCGTGTGCGCAGGCTGTTCTAGATCATCGTGGGGCAATGGCCCGGCCAACGCAGATATCGGATCGATGAATCCCGCGCCTAAGGCGATCAAACAAAACCTTCGAAACAATCTAATCTCCGCCTAGAACTCCATGGGCAACTGCAGATGATTGGCATAGATCCAATCACGCTGATCAATCAGAAACCCATCACACCCGCCGACAACTTCGCTACCCATATCATAGGACTTGCGCAGACCGCCGGGCATCGGACATTCCTGCTCCGGAAGAGTCTTGAACAGCAGCGAAAAACAGGCCCAATAGACATCCAGTGCCGATAGTGCATCGCCGATCAGATAGTGCGAGCCACGCTCGTGTTGCTCGCCAGCGTGGGCTGTGAAACGCTGCAATATCTGTTGTGCCTTATCCTGTGCCGCCTCTCGAGCCTGCTCAGAATATCCGTAGGCTGCATACATCGGATTGCTTTCGGCAGCAGCGGCAGCGCGCTCCGGCCCGCCCATACCAAGCATGATCAACCGCATATTCCACACCAGTCCGTTTTCACCAATGAGTTCATTGGTCAAGCCAATCATGAACATGCGATGTTGAAGATCATCAGGCATCAGCGACGGGCCCTTGCCGAGTCGTTCCGCCAGGTTCAGTATGTCCAACCAACCGGCCCGGGGTGCTTCATCGTTATAAACCGCAACCGGCGCGTTTCGATGCCCGGTCCATGTCTTTAGATCCGCGTTTTCCCCTGCGCCTGCCTGGGCTACGGGCGTGTACGGCACACTGCGCAAGTCGAAGACTGCCCGGGCCGACATCGAGTACGGCGCCGGCATGTGGCTGGTTAAGGCCAGCCTCAACCCAGGCAGTTCTCGGGCCTCACTTGGCTGCAAGTAATCCATCGCTTCGCTCTCCGCAGGTGGACCTTAGGGCCGCACTTCGTAATACAGGTTGCTCGGATCATCAAAGTCATGGGCGATGAAGCGGCTGAAGCCCGCCTCGGTCACCATTGTTTGCGCGACTTCAGGATTGAAACCCAGCGTGCCTAATCCTGCCCCATCCGGCTCCGACAAAGCGGACGACATACATGCCGAAACGGAAAATCCGTAAAACATTGCGAGCAAGGGATTACGCATGTTTTCTTTGAAAGTTGGCGCGCTGCGAATGTCTTTGATCAACCAGGTGCCGTCATCCTGCATGGCACCGCGGATCGCTTCTATCACACCCCCTGGCCGAGTCATGTCGTGTATGCAATCGAATGTGATAACGAAGTCAAATGTAGGCTCGGATGGAACTTCCTCGCCACTCGCGACGTGCAACGTCACGTTGTCCAGCCCTAGCTGCGCGACTTTGTCTTTGCACCGGGCTATCGCGTGGTTGCTCGGATCATAGCCATGAAACTGCGAATTCGGAAAAGCTCGCGCCATTTCAATCAACGCCACCCCGCCTCCGCAGCCAATGTCCGCCGCCACCACCCCCTGCTCTAGTTTCGCAACCACGCCGTCTAGTGCCGGCAGGATGTTGGGTACCAGTTCCTGGCGCGTCCAGGGACCGAGCATACGCTCGGTGCGGTGCGCCGCGTTGGGGCCGAGGTCTTCGTAGGACAGGCCAATGCCCGTTTTGAACGCTTCAACAAGCTTGTCCACCGTCTCAGGTGGCGTCTGACCGGAGAATGCCCCTGCCGCGAATGACAGGCTCCCAGTTTCATCCGCCAGCACAGCGGCCCCCACCGGCGTAAGTTCGAAGCGATCACCATCGTGATAGTTGAGCAGGCGCGCCGCCGCCTGTCCCCGCAACCACTCAAGTAGCCAGCGCTCCTGCAGGCCTGTGCGGTCTGCGAGCTCTGCCGCGGTAAGCGGCCCGGCGCCGTCCAACGCCACATACAAGCCCAGACGGTCACCGATATGAATCATCAGCGAGACCATCTCGCCCTGCTTGAAGCTCCACACAGAAAATGAATAGCGCTTAAGTTCGTCTGGATCAACCACTGCTTCACTCATCAAATCGTCTCCTTGGAATTTTAGCCATTGTCAGTCCGATGGCACCGCCCACACAAAATTGTCCACGTTTGGCATCTTGATGCCAGGCAGAGTGTTGGCGTCAACAACCGTCGTTTCACCGACGATGCCATTAACGAACAACACATACGCGGTCACCGCAAATAGATCATCATCGTTGAGGTTGCCTGGCGCAGTGTACGGCATGGCGCGCCGAACGTAATCGAACAGAGTGGTGGCGTACGGCCAGTAGCTGCCTACGGTTTTCACCGGCGAATTGCTGGTGAGCGAGCCGTGACCACCGGCGAGTCGGTCGTTCAAACCACCTACTCCCTGCTCGCCGTGGCAACTTAAGCAATGCATTTGATATACCGTAGCACCTCGACGCGCGTCACCGGAACCCGGTGGCAGACCACTACCGTCAGGCATGATGGTGAAATCGACTGCTTGTAGCTCTACCGCGCTCACCTGTTGGCCGAGCCCTGGAGATTGCGCCAGGCACAGAGGTGAGAAAAAAGCGCATAAGGCGACCAGCAACCCGACCTGGTTGGCAGACGGCCCGTTAGACATAGACATTGCTTACTCCGCCGTCGCCGTCAACACGCCACGCCTGTATCGGATTCATGTGATAGAAAGCTCCTGGCGCACGATTGCTCATCAGAACCTCTCGCGTCGGCTGCACTGCGCCGGTGTCATCAACCGCGCGGCTCATGATCACCGCTGGCGCCCCGTCCCAGCGCCACGCAGCGCGAAACCGGGTCGCGCATTTCGGCAATACATGGTCATCCAGCATCGCCTGGGCCCAACTCGCACCGCCATCGACGGAAACGTCAACCGAGCGGATGCGGCCGGCGCCGCTCCAGGCCAGACCAGCCACCTGATACTCACCCTTTGCAGGCAGATCCAGGCCGGGCGAAGGTTGCGTTATCACAGATTTTACGTCCATCGGAAATGTGAACAATTTCGCCGATCCATCCATTTGCGAGTCAGAATATTTTGAGGTTTCATCCTTCGCCATAGAAGGTCCATCCGTTACCTTTACGGAGCGCAGCCATTTGACACAGGCATTGCCTTCCCATCCCGGCAGGAACAAGCGCATGGGATAACCGTTGGACGGCCGCAGGCGCTCGCCGTTCTGATACAACGCCACGATCGCATCATCCATGATTTTGCTTAATGGGACGCTGCGGCTCATGACCGCGGAGTCCGCGCCGTCTGCTACCAGCCACTTGCCTTTAGGCAGAATCCCAGCTTCGTCAAGTAAAATCGACAGGGGCACGCCACCCCACTCGCTGACGGATATCAACCCATGCAGGGCGGCGCAATCTGCTTGAGCCGCCTGGGGTGCGATCAGCCCGAAGCTGTTGCCCGAGCATTCCAGAAACTGTATGCGCGAGACCATCGGATAGCGCGCCAAGGTGTCCACATCAAACGCCAGCGGACGTTTAACCAGGCCGTGCACGTACAAAGTATGGCGGTCGGGATCGATGTCCGGGATGCCGCTATGGTGACGCTCGAAATGCAACCGGCTGGGTGTGATCAAGCCGTCCAGATGTTGAAGGGGCGTGCGCGACGAGCCACTGCCGTCGGTTCCACGCTGGGACCCGATGTGCGACCGTTGCACATGTTCTTCGAATCTCGACGGAGATCCAGCAATCGACATACCCGCGCCCGGCGTTCGCATCCACTCAGGACGCTGGGGGGCGGCATGACCATGCGCAGCAAATAGAGCCGCACCACTGGCTAACCCTGTTTTTAGAAAATAGCGACGCCCATACAGCCCGTTTCCGGCATCACTCGGTCCCTGCAACACAATCCCGTCCCCGCCTCACAAAGCTAGACCTTGGCAGAAAAAGCGCCGGCGTTAAACCCTTGTGTCCATCGCAGAAGCTGGCATGCTCAGCATCGAAATTTGTCGGTTTAGCCTGGGAGTACCCGATGACCGCGCCGTTGGATGGAATAAAAGTTGTAGAAGTAGCGAGCTGGCTGGCCGCACCGAGTTGCGCCGCCCTCATGGCCGATATGGGCGCAGACGTCATCAAAGTGGAGCCGATAAACGGTGACACCTATCGACGCATGTACACCGCCCTGGGCGGCGAGGATTTCATCCATCCCTGCTATCAGTTCGACAATCGCGGCAAGCGCGGGGTGTGCGTGGATCTGGAAGATTCAGACGGTATCGAAATGGTGCACACGCTGGCTGGACAGGCGGACGTGTTTATCACGAATCTGACGCAACCGCGGCTGCAACGCTACCGCCTGACTGACAAAGATGTGCACGCAATTCGGCCCGATGCGATATTTGCCGTGCTGTCCGGCTTTGGTACGCACGGACCCGACAGCGAGCGTCAGGCGTTCGATCAAACGGCGTTCTGGGCCCGCTCTGGCGCCATGTCGGTGTTTGGCGACCGCGACGATGGGCCGTTGATCTCGCGTGGCGGCTATGGAGACCGAACCACGGCACTAAACCTGCTCGCTTCCATCCTTGCTGCCTTGCGCTTGAAAGATCAAACCGGCGAAGGCCAATACGTAGAGGTCACGCTGCAGCGAACAGGAATCTGGGCGCTGGCAAGCGATGTAACTACTGCCCTTTTCGATCGCGCACAACCGGACAAGACCAGCCGCAAAGAACCACCCAACCCTATCTGGAACTGTTATCGAACTGCAGATGATCGCTGGTTCGCGATGGTTATGCCGATGGCGCTCCCTTACTGGCCGAAATTTTGCGCCATGGTCGAACGCCCGGAATGGGCCAGCGATGAGCGCTTCCAGACGGTGTTGGGTTTAATGGAACACGGCGCCGAACTTGCCCCGGAAATAGAACAGATGTTTGCCAGTGAGAGCCTCGAACATTGGCGTACAAGACTCGACGCGGCCGGGCTGATCTGGGAGCCCGTGGCGGAACTGCCTGAGGTAGTGGAAGACCCGGCTTTGCGCGAGCGCGGCGCCTTTTCAATCGTCGTGCACGAACAGGCCGGAGCCATGGAAATTGTCTCGGCGCCGTTCTACATACGAGACGCAGACGTCCAGGTTCGCGGGCCCGCACCGGATGCCGGACAACACACCAGAGAGGTCTTCAGCGAAGCAGGCGTACCGGCCGCGACCATTGAAGCCTTGATTGAAAAAGGCGCCATGCGCTGACACTTGCTTCAGCGGTGCGCCGCGATGTCACAATTGGCAATTTGTGATCGCCACTGTTGGCATTATAGTAAGCAAGCCGCTACCTACATCGGAACCTGCTATGAGCGAAGCAAATCAAGCCATCGATCTCACCACCGCCGATCCGTGGTCCGTGCCGCTGGACCAGATCGACGTGAGCGATCCGATGTTGTTCAAGACCAATACCCACTGGGACTATTTTCGCAGGCTGCGCCAGCAGGACCCGGTGCACTATGCCGAGAGTCCGCTATTCGGTCCTTATTGGTCCGTCACCAAATTCAACGACATCATGCACGTGGACAAATCCCACGATATCTTTTCATCGGAAAGCGGCATCACCCTCGTCGACCAGCCCACCGATTTCACCACCCCCAACTTTATCTCCATGGATCCACCCAAGCATGACGTGCAACGTAAAGCCGTCGTTGGGGTGGTAGCACCTTCCAATCTGGCTAAGTTGGAATCTCTAATTCGCCACCGTGTACAGAACATTCTCGATAGCCTTCCGGTGGGCGAAGAGTTCAATTGGGTGGATCTTTTGAGCATTGAACTCACCACACAGATGCTGGCGACGTTATTCGATTTTCCATTCGAAGACCGCCGCAAACTGACTTACTGGTCAGACATGGCGACCAGCAGCGAAACCGGCGGTGGGCCGACACCCGAGAGCGCTCGCCGCGCGGCATTGCTTGAATGCCTGGAAGTCATGACAGGACTGTGGAATGACCGGGTTGGCAACGACCCGAACGAAGCCGTGGACCTCATCACCATGATGGCCAACAATCCAGACACTCAGAACATGGATCCAATGGAGTTTCTGGGCAACCTGGTCCTGCTCATTGTGGGCGGCAACGACACTACGCGTAACTCGCTGACAGGCGGCGTGTTGTTCTTGAACGAAAACCCCGAAGAGTACGAAAAGTTAAAAGCCAATCCAAAGCTGGTCACTTCCCTGGTGCCAGAGATTATTCGCTATCAGACGCCGCTGGCATACATGCGCCGCACCGCCAACGAAGATACTGAGATTGGCGGCAAAACCATAAAAGCAGGTGACAAAGTGGCCATGTGGTACGTGTCAGGCAACCGCGACGAAGAAGTTATCGATCGCCCTGACGATTTCATCATCGACCGTAAGAATCCACGCCACCATCTCTCATTCGGTTTCGGCGTGCATCGCTGCATGGGTAACCGCCTGGCGGAAATGCAACTGCGGGTCGTGTGGGAAGAGATCCTGAACCGTTTCGAACGCGTCGAGGTAGTTGGCGACCCGGTGCGCGTTCAGCACAGCTTCGTGAAAGGCTATGAATCCCTGCCGGTAGTCATTCACTCGGCGTAACGTCGTATGAGTTGCTTGCCCAACGCCATCATGTGCACCTGGTCGGGCCCATCTGCCTGACGGCACCATCGCGCGTAGTTATACGCTTCAGCCATCGGATAGTCGGCAGTTAAGCCGCCAGCGCCATGGATCTGCATACAGCGGTCAATGACACCCTGCGCCATCAACGGCACGGTAATTTTTGACGCTGCAATCAGGTCCCGCGCATCCTTGGCACCAACGTCATCGATTCGCCGAGCGGTTTTTAACGTGAGTAATCGTGCCTGTTCAATTTCACTGTAGGACACTGCTATGTCCTCGAGCACCGATTGGTGCTCCGCGAGCTTCCTGCCAAAAGTCTCGCGACTTACCGCCCTGCGGCAGGCGTACTCCAGCGCCCTTTGCGCACAGCCGATCAGGCGCATGCAATGATGTATACGTCCCGGGCCCAGCCTGCCCTGCGCAATTTCGAAACCACGACCTTCACCAAGCAGTATGTTCTGCTTAGGAACGCGCACATTTTCGAAGTGAACCTCGGCGTGCCCCAGCGGGGCATCGTCGTAGCCGAGCGTAGTGAGGGGCCTTACGATCTTCACCCCTGGCGTTTCTTTGGGGACGAGCACCTGGCTCTGCTGAAGATGCCGGTTGGGATTGTCCGGATCGGATTTACCCATGACGATGAGAATCGTGGTGCGTTCATACGGCGCGTTAGTGATGAACCATTTCTTGCCGTTGATCACGTAGTCTTCGCCGTCAGGCTCTATGCGCGTTTGCACATTAGTCGCGTCACTGGAAGCCACGTCCGGTTCCGTCATGGCATAGGATGAGCGTATCTCGCCCGCAAGCAGCGGTTCCAACCACAGCGTTTTCTGTTCATCAGTGGCGTACTTGAGAAACACCTCCATATTACCGGTGTCGGGCGCGTTACAGTTGAACGCCTCCGGAGACCAGATGACCCGCCCCATGATCTCTGCCAACGGTGCGTAGTCGGCGTTGCTTAAGCCGCCATGATCTGCCGGCATCCACAGGTTCCACAGCCCTTCCGCCTTCGCCTTGGCCTTGAGCTCCTCCATCAATGGCACGGTCGTGAAACGGTCCGCCAGGCCATTGAGTTGCTGATGATAACGCTCCTCGTTGGGATAAATCTGGGTATCCATAAAGCGGCTCAAACGGTCCTGCAGTACCGCCGGGTCGTCAGCTGCAATTGTCATATGCGTCCTTGTTATTGCTTGCTCGCATTATGGTCCCTCAAGGGTAGACTGGGGGCAACATCAGATGTTGGTGAGAACTCGGTTTGACTGCTTACGACGCGATCATCGTCGGCGCCGGAGTCGTGGGGTGCAGCATCGCCCATGGCCTGTCGCGGGCCGGCTTCAAAACTGTCAACATCGACCGCCTGCCGGCGCCGGGCTACGGTTCCACCAGCCATTCGTCTGCCATCATTCGGCCTTTCTATTCCCACGTGACGGCCTGCGCGATTGCCCACCAGGCACGCGTACGCTGGCTCGAATGGGCGGATTTCCTCAATCTGCCATTGGGTTCCGGGCTGGCGGAATACCGCGAAACCGGCGGCATAGTGCTGGTAAGAGAAGGCGAGGAAGATCTATACCAGAACAACCTGGCGGCTCTGGATGACGTGGATGTCGCGTATCAGATTCTCAGCGGCGAAGAGCTCGAGGCGCGTCTGCCACACATCTGCCTGGACAGCTTCGGTCCGCCACGGCCAATGCAGGATGCGGACTTCGGCCTCCCGACGGGCGGTCGTATCGGCAGTGGCATCTACATTCCCGCCTGCGGGCATGTGTCCGATCCGCAACTGGCGACACACAATCTGTTTAGCGCAGCCTCTGCTCAGGGAGCTGGCTTTCGCTTCAATACCGAACTGAGCGCACTTTTGCGCACCGCCGATCGCGTCACGGGAGTGGCGCTGGCCGACGGTGAAGAAATTCATGCGCCGGTGGTGGTCAACGCCGCAGGGCCCTTCTCCGCCGGCATAAATGAACTCGCCGGTATCACACGCGAGCTGAAGATAACCACCCGGGCGCAACGCCACGAAGTGGCCTACCTCCGCGCTCCGCAGTCACACAGCCAGGTTGACAACGGCTTTGTGGTAGATCTGGACGCCGGCGTCTATCAGCGACGCGACGGCGCGGATCTCATGATCGGGACCACCGACCCTGAATGCGACCCGGTAGACAGCGTAGACCCCCACGCATACAACGACAGCTTCACCGAGCAGTGGACCCTGCAGGTTCACCGCGCCGCGCAGCGATTTCCCCAACTTGAAATCGAAAGCAAAGCCAGAGGCACGGTGGGTCTATATGACGTCTCGGACGACTGGATCCCGATTTACGACAAAACGGACCTGACAGGCTACTACCTGGCCATCGGCACCAGTGGCAACCAATTCAAAAATGCGCCAGTCATCGGCGATATCATGGTGGCGATCATCACCGCTGAGGGCAGCGGCATTGATCACGATCTACATCCGCAAAGTCTGGTTTTACCCGATCTGGCTAGAAGCGTAGATCTGTCGTTCTACTCACGACGCCGCGAGGTTCAGGCGACCCATTCGGTGATGGCCTAGTGGCCCAGAATGACGTGTCCCGTTTAACTAGCGCGCTGTGTAACCTCCATCCACCGGCATCACCACACCGTTGACGAAGCTGGCCTCGTCGCTGGCCAGAAACGATGCCACCGTAGCGATTTCCTGCGGCTGGCCCAATCGCCCCAACGGATGCAGCGAGCGTAGGTAGGCTTCGGCGTCAGGGTCGGCACGGAATTCGGCTGTCATTGGCGTTTCGATGTAACCGGGTGCGATCGCATTCACGCGCACACCATGCCCGCCGAAATTGATCGCGAATTGCTTGGTCAAACCGGACACGCCGTGCTTGGCGGCGATATACGCGCCGCCGCCTTCCTCGAATTCATCCAGATCAAGGGGCTGCGAGCTGACACTCAAGCCCACCAGGCCGGCAATAGATGCGGTATTGATGATGGATCCACCGCCATTTCTCGCTAGGTACATCGCCCCATGGCGCAGACCGTGGTACACGCCGGTGAGATTTATAGCGATGGTGGCATCCCAATCATACCCACCGCCCACACCCGCATTGTTAAACAATACGTGCATGCCTCCCATGCGTTGTGCGGTGCTCTCGATCGCGGCGCGAACCTCCTCCCCGTTGGCTACGTCCAGGCCGAGGGAATCGGCCTCCCCGCCGGCTTCGCTTATAAGCGCCACGGTGCCTTCGGCAGCTTGCGAATCAATGTCCGCGCACATTACCGACGCACCGTGGGCTGCCATGTCTATCGCGCTGGCGCGTCCTATGCCACTGCCCGCACCGGTGATCAATGCCACCTTCCCGGATAATTTGGTCAAAATGTCCCCTCTAGCTCTCTTGAATTAAGCGTTTTAGCTTAACAAGGATTGGCAGTAAGCTCGTAGTAATTTGCGAACACGTAACGAAAGTAGCGGGATTACTCATGAGCAGACTGACACGCAAGACCCTGGAACAACTCAGCGACGAAGAACGGGCCGTGTATGACGAAATCGTCACCAACCGGCCGGTTAAACCACAAGACGGTCATATCGGTGGCCCATTCGACATCTGGCTACGCAGCCCGGAGATGGGCAAGCGACTGGTGGGCCTGGGTGGCTTCTTTCGCTTTCGCAGCAGCGTTGATCGACGCTACATCGAACTGGCCATACTCGTCACAGGTGCGTTCTGGAAGGCCCAATTCGAGTGGTTCGCGCATGAGCCCATGGCACGGGAAGCTGGTGTGCCGGAAGAGGTGATCCAGGCGATAAAGCTCGGCGATGAGCCGGCGCTGAGCGACGCTGGTGACATGGCAGCATACGCCCTAGCCAGCGAACTCCACCGTTCGCGCACTCTTAGTCAAGCCACCTTCGACACCGCGCGCGAGCAGTTCGGCGAGACTGGGGTTGCCGAATTAATTGCTCTGTGTGGTTTCTACGGCTTGGTGTCAATGACCCTGAACGGCTTCGATGTCGAACTACCCGGCGGTGCCCAGGAGCCGTTCGCCCGGTGACCCGGCGCGGCGGCTAGGGCTTCTCGTCGTACAACCATTGTAATGCCAGGTTGCTCAGTAACTCTACGCCAACAGGCAGCGCCGCATCATTCACGTAGAAGTACGGGGAGTGATTCGGCGCTCCAACGACGTCCGGCTCTTTGGCGACGCCCAAGCCCACGAACAGACCTGGTATTTCATTGGCATAGTATGAAAAGTCCTCTGCACCCATGAGCGGCTTGGCGAGTACTGCCTTGCCGCCGGCCGCTACACGGTCAAGAACAGGGACCATCTGCGCCGTGAGTGCGGAATCATTGAATGTAACCGGGTAGCCCAATCCGAATTTCACTTCGGCCTCGGCGCCCACGCTTTGCGCCACCAGGCGCACTATCTTGGTAACTCGCGCGTGTATGTCCTTCCGCATATCAGGGTCGAAGCTACGGATGGTGCCGCTCATCTCGACGATTTCCGGGATGATGTTGCCTCGGTTGCCGCCATTGATGGAGCCGATCGTGACTACCGCTGGCGCGTTGGAGATGTCTACCTGCCGGCTTACGACCTGTTGCAAAGCATTGATGATCTGCGCGGCGGCAGCAATGGGATCCACCCCACCCCACGGCATGGATCCATGCGTCTGTACGCCCTTCACCGTGATGTCGATGCTATCAGCCGCGGCCAGCATTCCTTCTGGTTTATAAACTACGGCGCCAGCCGCCATGGGAAAAACGTGCAATCCAAAGATCGCGCCCGGCGCATAGTCACCACGCAGAACACCTTGTTCAATCATGAGCTGCGCTCCGCCTTGTTCTCCAGGCGGCGGGCCTTCCTCAGCCGGTTGGAAAATGAATTTGACGGTACCAGGAATCTGCTCACGCATGCCTGCAAGCACTTCGGCAACCCCCATGAGGATCGCCATGTGCGCATCGTGACCACATGCGTGCATCACGCCGGTCTGCGTTCCGCGCCATTGCGTAGTGACTTTAGACGCAAACGCCAGGCCGGTCTTTTCAGTGACGGGTAACGCATCCATATCCGCCCGCAACGCCACAACCTCGCCATCGAGACCACCCTTGAGAATGCCAACGACACCGGTATGGGCCACTTCGGTCTGCACTTCATCGAAACCGAGCGAGCGCAGATGATCGGCTATTCTGGCTGCCGTCTTGAATTCCCGGTTGCCAAGCTCCGGATTAGCGTGGAAGTGATGGCGCCACTGCGTCACCTTGTCGTTGATCGAAGCTGTGCTGTCCGATACGCGCTCAACCCATTCGTCCGCGTGCACCCAAGTGCATCCCCACGCCAACAGCACGCCCAATGTCAGGTAATGTCGTTTGTCCATCTACACCATCCACCTTCGTTCCCAACGTGCCACACAGCATGCCATAGCTCCCGCGCTTTGCCATCATAAGCATGCGGTGCCATTATGATTGCTTGGCCGTTTTACTCATTGTCATTGTTTTTGTTGTCTCACAACTACAGGCACCGTTCACGTCGGGCGGCTACATGTGGGACATTGGCAACGGGCTTGGGTTGCTGAGTTTCGCTGGCTTGTTTTACCTGTTCATAGAAGTTGGCCAGGGCGCCCGTCAGCGCGTCCATCAGTTAATCAGCTACGGCGTGGCTGGCTGCGCATTGCTGCATGTTTTGTGGCTGTGGATACCGGATGCGACGCTGTGGCACTACATGCTATGGGACGCGCCCTACTACATGCTGGCAGGGTGGCTCTCCCTGCTCGCGCTAGCCGGCACGATCCTCATAGCACTGCCCGGCGCCCGCCGCTTCTGGTATGCGGGTTTCGTTTCGTTCCGACGATGGCACTATTGGTTGTCACTGTCGGTGGTGGTCACCGCCTGGTGGCATATGACCGGCAGTGGGTTCTACATTTCAGCCACGGAAGCCGCGCTTTACGCTCTACTGTTCGCCGCCTTGTGGCAACGACAGCGTTTAAGCAAGGCGAGTTGATGAAGCCGGCTTGGATAGGCGTCGGGATGATGGTCGTGCTCGGCCTTGTCATTGCCTACGCGGAAGTCATCGTCAACGCGCCGGATAATCCACGAACTGTCGATCACCCGGCCGGGAAAATATTGGCGGTAAACTTTGCCCACGAAGATCATATCGACCAGAATTGCGTGGTGTGTCACCACAATTTCGTTGACGATACCGGGTTGGGGATGTGTTTTGACTGCCACATCACCGACCCGGAAGTGCGAGATCTGATGGAGGAGCAGTTCCACGACTTGTGTCGCGGATGTCACGAGCAGAAGCAGCACGAGCAGGATGAACATGGACCGACCCGTAGCTGCGTGGCATGTCACGTAACAGATGATCGACCTTAATGCTTTCTTTTACTCCTACATATTGTTTAATAACAATCAGTTAGGGCAATATCGCGATATACCGCTGTAATCATATAATTAACCCTACGCAGGGTCTAAGTGACTAACGGAGCACCTCGACATGCAATCATTTCAATACGCTGACAGCCCGTTCCCGATCCGTGCTGATATCTGCGATGAGCATCGCGCCTTCTGGCTTCGGCTTGCGCAACCGGGGTCGTGGTGGAGTGGCGCTACGCGCGTAGCCATAGCCCAGGAATCCCGCAATGCCCTGGAATGTGAGTATTGTCGTGCCCGCAAACAGGCGCTGTCTCCCTATACCCATGAGGGTGAGCATAGCCATGGCGGAGATTTGCCGCATCTCGCAGTCGACGCGGTGCACAGGATAATCACCGATCAGAGTCGCATCACGCGCAAGTACGTGGACGACAACGCGGCTGCCGGGTTGAGTAAAGAGCAGTACGTCGAGCTGGTCGGCATCGTGGTCGCGACCTTCAGCATTGATGAATTTCACCGTGCACTGGGCCTGGCCCTGGAACCACTACCGCAACCAATGGCGGGAGACATTTCTCGCTACCGGCCCGCGATGCTCAGCGAAGACATTGGCTTCGTACCCACGGTTCCACCCGAGGGTAACGTTGGCAACGAAGCAGATCTTTGGCCAGGAGGGCGCAGCCCCAATGTGGTGCGCGCGCTGACGCTCGTGCCGGATGCACTGCGCGACTGGAGGGCGCTGGGCGGAGCGCAATATCTCTCGTTTCAGAGCATGCAGAATTTCGTCAAGGACGAACATCGGGCTATCAACCGCATGCAAACCGAGCTGATCGCCGGCCGCGTCTCGTCTATCAACGAGTGTTTCTACTGAACCAACGCACATGCCACGATGCTCCGTGTGAGCGCAATAACCACAGAGACCGAAATAGATCTGCAAGGCGTGAATGGCAACGAGCAGGCCGCCGCCGTCGGGATAGAATTCGGCGGAGAGCTAATGCGTTTTGCCGAGAGCGTTGCGCGGCGCGACAACCACGCACTGCCTGTCAGCCGCCAAGCGTTACTTGATGCCGCAGGGCCGGCTGTGCTGGTGGACGCTGCCGGTGTCGCCGCCAACTTTCAGCGCATGGTGCGCATCGCCGACTCTATCGGCATACCTGTGGACGACATGACCACAGATATCGGCCAACAGGTACGCCAGGATCTCGATCTGCAGCGGTTCGCCAGCGCCCAGAACTCACTGCAGCCTTCTTAGCCGGGCTGCTGGGCGGGTTCCGGCTCAGGCATTGTCATCGCTTGCAAACGCAGCGTAGGCGGCCGCGGTGCCTTGTGCCATCTTATCGCCATCGAACGGGATGGACATTTCCGAGGTGAACTCCATTACGACCCGCTCCGGTGTATCCAGAAAGCGTACGAACATCTCTGGATCCAGCCCCTTGGTGAATTCATTGCCATCATCCTGAGCGCCGGCCATACCCTGGGCCAGCAATCGGTACATCCACAGCTTGGTCTCGGCATCATCATGAATCACCGTGTGTCCCTTGTACGTCACCGTTTTGCCGCCGCCCATGTGAGTGCCCTTGCTGGTAATTACCACGGATGAGCGTCCGTCCCGAGCAATAGCTTTGACGCGTACGCGCTCACGTGTGGCGGTCATCCAGATTTTGCCATCCACAGGTACGTATGCCGTGATGACACCGATGGGGTGGCCAGCTTTATTCGCCCAGCAGAACACACACTCACCTGCGCTATTTACCAGCTCCCGCTCCCGCTCAGGATCCAGGCGGTATTGGCGGACATCATCATAGTTCGTGGTTTGGTCTGACATGCGTGACTCCCAGTCTGGCTGCATTTACTGTGGACGTGCATAGTGAGGACATGCGCGCCGGAGTGCAATTTTTATGCGTTTCTCTTCGACCTTGCGGCCACGTTCGCGCTACGCAAGAATCAGTGTTTTGAGATAAGGACGGTCATGGAGTTATCAGGAAGGGTCGCGGTGATCACAGGCGGCAGCGGCGGCATAGGTCGCGCCATGGGGACAGCATTTCTTGCACAGGGAGCGCGTGCGGTCGTATTGGCTGATCTGGATGCAGAAGTGGTGGCGCAGGCCGCTGACGAACTCGGCTGCGAAGGCCGTGCGTGTGACGTCACCCAGGAAAGTGACATCATCTCTCTAGTGAATGACACGATCGAAAGCCACGGCTGCATCGATCTGTTCTGCTCAAACGCGGGAGCCGGTGGCACCGGGGTACTAACCGACGCTGCCAACGAAGTCTGGCAGAAACAATGGGAACTTCACGTCATGGCGCACGTGTATGCGGCGCGCGCGGTCCTTCCTTCGATGTTGGAACGCGGCGAAGGCTACCTCCTCAACACAGCGTCTGCAGCAGGTCTGCTTGCTGCCCTGGGCTCCGGTCCATATACCGTCACCAAGGCGGCGGCAGTTAAACTTGCCGAGTTCATTTCGATTACCCACGGCGATGAAGGCATACGCGCGTCTGTGTTGTGCCCTCAAGGCGTCAACACAGCCATGGCGCCAAGCTCTCTCGGCGACGGCCAGACCGACGGCATCATCGAGCCCGAGCAGCTCGCCGCCACCGTGGTCGAGGCGCTGCGCGAGGAACGCTTCCACGTACTGCCTCACCCGGAGGTCGAAGATTACGTGCGCCGCAAAGGTGACGATATCGACCGCTGGTTGAATGGCATGCGCCGCCTGCGCCGGCAGACCCAGGAACCGCAGAACTAGCATGCAGCGCAAAATTCCTGGCGCGCAAGCGCCCCTGGACATCGTGTGGGACGATATAGGCGTGGCACATGTGTACGCCGCGAGCGTCGCGGATGCCTATCGCGGCATGGGTTACGCAGCCGGTAGCGAGCGGCTGTGGCAGATTCACTTAAGCACCGCGTTCGCCAATGGTGATGCGGCCGCCCTGTTGGGCGTGCGTTTCGTCAAGCAGGACGCCATACAACGGGCATGCAATGTACACGGTGGCGAAACCGCGCTGCCCGCAAGCGAGGGTGACTGGATCGCAGATGCCTACCTCGACGGTTTAAACGCGGTGGTTGACGGTTTGACTGAAGTGCCACCCGAATTCAAGCACGCCGGCGCTCAACCGCGGCGCTTTACCCGCGCCGACATCGCAGCGCGCTATCGATTTACGTCATGGTTCCAACACAAGAGTTGGACCGAAAAAATTGTTCTGGGGCGCCTTATGGCAACCCACGGCGTCGACTACTTCCGCAATCACGTGCTGCACCTTTCAGCACACGACGAAGCGTTGATCGAGCAACTGAGTGAACCATTACGCGCCATGGAGGTGGCAGCGCTGGAACTTGCCTACCCGGAAGCGCGTGTGCCTAGCTCAATTTCGGGCAGCAACAACTGGGCGGTAACGGGCGCCCACACGCGTTCAGGCAAACCAATGCTCGCCACCGACCCGCATCAACCCCACAGCATTCCCAACACCTTTTTCTACGTGCATCTGCATGCACCAGATTGGGACGCGTTCGGCGCTGCGTTCCCCGGCGTACCCTATTTCATGATGGGCTATACCCGGGATCTGGCGTGGGGGTTGACGACAGGATTCATAGACAGCTTCGACGTGTACGTGGAACGCACCCGCGATGGCGCCTATGAATCTCCAACGGGTTGGCAGCCGCTGCAGAGCCGAACCGAGACCATCGCGGTCAAAGGTGGCTCGAGCCAGGACGTCGCCGTATCCAGCACTGGGCATGGTCCGCTCCTGGAAGCGCTCACGGATGAACTGGGTATAACGTCGGCCCGACAACGCGACCATCAAACCGCTCTGCATTGGTCATTGACCGACGTCCCGACCTCAGCCGGCGCGCTGGCCCGGCTTCCGCTGGCGAAGAACGCACAGGAGTTTGGCGACCTGTTATTCGAAAACGATGTGTGTCCGCTGGTCAATAACATCATCTGCATAGACAAGGCGGATCATCTGCGGCGCTTCATAGCCACCACGCTACCAGTTCGCTCGGGGGTGACAGGGTCGGTACCACTGGCCGGTTGGGATGCGCAGTACGAGTTTCCGCGTTCTACCGCTACCAGCCTCACGGTTGAGATAGACCCAACCGGTGGTTCTGCACTCACGGCCAATAACGACACCATGGGCGAACGCGGTGATTTCTATATTCACAATTTTCCCGCCAACAGCGCCCGGGCAGACCGCATCAGCGAGTTGCTCGCGGCCGGCAACAAATTCAGTGTTGCGGACTTTCAGGCGATGCAGCTTGACCTGACGGATCTGCGCGCCGCCGAATTGCTGCCTGATCTGCTGGAAATTCTGTCAAACAGCGATGATGCAGACATCAAAAATACCGCTGCGCTGCTCAATCGCTGGGATCGCCGTGCAACTGCGGACGCCGCAGCGCCGTGCGTGTATTACCCATTTCTCGATCGTTTCTGGCCGCGGCGATTCATGCATCAGGTTTTGGGAGACGACCTGATTAACGTGCTACCAATTGGCGCGCCGGGATTAAATCGATTCGACATCAGCCACTTCATGGCATCGGACAGTCCCTGGCGTGAGCATCATCAAGCCCTCGCAGACGCGATCACCGCCACCATGAAATCCGTGTACAACGATGTCGTGCAATCCCTGGGAGCCGATCCAGCACAATGGCGCTGGGGCGATCTACATCAGGTAAATTTCTGGCACACTCTAGCCAAATACCCCACCTGGTCGCACATGAGTGCCGGTCCGGATCCAATTGGCGGCAGTGGAACCACGCTGGGAATGGCCGTGCATATGGGCCCTGGGCCGGGCCCTACGAAATCCGACGAAATCCCGTGTCGCGTTTACCACGGCCCGGCGTTTCGCCTGGTGGTGGATCTGGCCGATCCCGACCACGCCGCTTTCGTCATTGCCGGTGGCAACGGCGGTGATCCGTCGAGTGCCTTTATCGCCAACCAGTATCCCCGCTGGCTGGCAGGGGAATATTTTACGCTGCGGCTGCAGCGTGACGAGCTGAACGCCAAAACGGTATGGAAGATTCAACCCTAGAACGATTTTCACATCGTTTATGACACCTGGCGTTCGCGCCCTTCCCAATAAGGCTTACGCAATTCCGCTTTTAGAATCTTGCCGGATGGATTGCGCGGAATGGTGTCCATCCAATCTACCGATTTGGGACATTTGTATCCGGCAAGCTGGGAACGGCAATATTCGATCACCTGTTGTTCCGTGAGCCCGGGATCGGAGCGTGTGACGATGGCTTTGACAGTCTCTCCCCAGCGCTCGTCCGGCACTCCAATCACGGCGGCATCTGCTATTGCCTCATGACGCATGAGCGCATTCTCGATTTCCGCGGGATAGATATTTTCGCCCCCGGAAATGATCATGTCCTTGACCCGATCGTGGATGAACAGATATCCATCCTGCATATATCCAGCATCTCCCGTGCGAAACCAGTCACCAACAAATGCATCAACCGTAGCTTGAGGATTTTTCCAGTAGCACTTAAGGTTCTGCGGGCCTTTGATCCAGATCTCTCCCACATCACCATCTACGAGCGACTCAAGGGTCTCACTGTCGACGATGCGCACGTCGTGATTGACAATCGGGGCACCGCAGCTGCGCAGCAAGTGCGCGCGTGGCCCGCCAGGATCATGATCCTCGGGTGGCAGAATGCACACTGCGCCAGTGGTTTCGGTGAGGCCGTAGGCTTGGCAGAAACTACAGCCAAAGGTCTCCATAGCCGCGACCAGCACTGCTTCGGTTATAGGCGAGGCCCCGTACACGATGAAGCGCAATGACGAGAAGTCCACCTCCTCCACACCAGGATGACTCAACAAAAATTGCAGCACCGCGGGCACAAAAAGACTGTGTGTGACTCTCTGTTCAGGTATGGCCTGCAGGATTGCCGGTAGCTCCACGTCGCGCAGCAGCACGGTGCTTGCACCCCAGAACGTACCCAGTACGCCCCACGCGCTGCCCGAGATATGAAACAACGGCATGCACACCAGATTAACGCTGTCGCCATCCATCCCTATCGCGTCGAACGATTCTCCCAGGCAGTGCATGAAATTCGCGTGAGTGAGTTCAACACCTTTGGGCAAGCCGGTCGTGCCAGAAGTGTACAATTGATAACAGGTATCATCTGCGGCGACAGGAACCATTGGGTCAGTCGCATCGTGGGTTGCCAGCCATTGGTCCCAAGTCAGGTAGTTCGTCTCGCCCGGGTGACCTAGCACGACGACCCGGGTGATGTGCTGTAAATCCATCTTCTCGAGCACCGACAGAAATTCGTCCCCGATCACCAACACCTTGGCTTCGCTGTTATTGAGGACATATTCCATTTCCGGCGGCGCCAGGCGCCAGTTCACAGCGACAGACACTGCATTGAGCTTGGCACCGCCATATAGCGCGAGAAAATATTCTGGCGCGTTCTTGTCCAGATACGCCACCAGATCATGCTGCGCTACCCCGTCCGCAGCCAGGGCCTGGGCCACGCGGCTTGCGTCTTGATCCAACTCGGCGAATGTCCAGCTGCGGCCGTCGTTAACGAACAGCATGGCCTGTTCCTGTGGGCGTTGGGCCGCTTGTACTCTGGTTAGGTCTGCCAGGGTTTTTATCTGCATGGTGACGTCTCCTCCTCGTCGACGCAGCGGTAAAACTCGATATTCCGCCTGTGCCCCATTAATATCTCAATCGATCGACAATTCAACCCAAGGAGCGCACGCGTGCCAGAAGCTAGCACCCCTACGCCTGAAGAAATCCAAGCTCTGGTTGGTCATCGCTTCCCCGGCGGCAACTACACCATCGCACATTGGGAGAATTTCCTGCTCACGGAATGCACCGGCGCAGATCCGTTGCCAGGCGATCTTGCTCACCCGGTAGCGCTCTTTCATATGCCCATACTCGGTGCTGGCACCAGCATCGGCGAGATGTTTGCACTGGGTCAGGCTGAATCTGACTCTTCCATTGGCATTGAGAGCTACGAGTGGGAATTTTTTCAACCCATGCGAGAAGAACACGAATATCGGGTCGAAGGCGAGATCACCCAGGCCGACCGGCGCATCGAGGGAGAGCGCATATTCGACAGAATCGCATTTCAGTTCGACTTAATGGATGAAGCTGGCGTTGCCACAGCGCGTACCACAATTACCTGGCACTACCGCAGGAGCACCCAAGCGTGAACGTAGACGTAGGACAGGACATTCCCGAGTGGGACATGCCCAGCGTGAGCGCCGCGCGCATGCGCACCATGGCAGCGATCCTGCGTGATCCTAATCCAGTGCATTGGGATAAGCGTGTCGTTTCTGAAATCGGATTCGGCGAGCACACCATTAATCAAGGCCCCCTGGGCTTGAGCTACATGGTCAACATGCTGCATGCATGGACCGGCCCGGGCAGCATCAGACGCATCTTCATGCGCTTTCCCTTAGTGGTGCTGGACGGTGACCACATCATCGCGCGCGGACAGGTGACTGCCGTGCGGGAAGAAGACGGCGTGCGCTATGCAGATTGCGACATCTGGTTGTATAGAGAAGGTTCTGCCAATCCGCTCGAAGGGTCAGCAACGGTACAACTACCGCAGAACTAGTGTCCTGTCCCGGACACTAGCTCATCGCATCTCCGCCCGGCAGCGGACGTTCGCGCTGACGCAAGATCCATTGCGCGTTTTCGTTCAGCGCGGCCTCGCCCAGATCACGCAGGATGACCTGTTGAGCAGCGGGCTCGCGGGTACCCTGCAGCAGACGATGGGCACTGCGAAACACCTCGCGCATGTGCGCATATTGAGCAACCAATTCGCGTTCCGCCAGGCGATGGGCATAGTTCTGGCGCACCGCGGCCACGACCGGCAACAGACCCATCAGCGCCACGAGCCAGTTTGACAACAACGAATCCAATACCGGCCCACCAACGGCAAGTGTTGCCGCAGCCGCCACGCCCAACATCAGGCAGGCACTGGTGATGCGTTGGGTCGCATGGTGGTGCATCACCTTTTCGTCGGCTTTGACCTGGTAGTAACCAAGTTGGCCGCTGACCTCGTCCCCTACCCATCCCTCAATGGCAGCAGTTAACTCAAGCTCGCCTGGCATGAATACGGAATCTGCCTGTATTCCAGTGAAACGCATCACATTGCGTATCCAGCCGAGCTGAAGATCCCGCCCCTGAAAAAAACTATCATGACTGTAGCGACTGGGATTCGACATCTCTACGCCGGCCAGGGTCCAGTAATACTGCACGCGCAAACCCTCGGCCAGTACCCGATAGTCCAGATGGCGTCGTTGCCAATCGAATCTCTGTGCCAGCAGATAACTCGCTATGGCCACGCCAACGAATACCAGGTAACCCCATATCATGCCGGGCTGGTCAGCAAAGTCCGCGTACATGATGAACGACATGCCGGCCAACAAAGCCGCTCCCAGGGTCGCCCGCAATGCCCACAACATGCGCTTCTGATAAAGCGACGCCAGGGCGTCACCACGCCCATACAACCATTGTATGGCGGAAGTGGCTTGTTCTGCCGCCGACGTAGTTTGTACCGGCTCCAAGGTATACAACGCGGCACTGTCGCCGATCAGATCGAGGTCTCGGTTGAATTGTGACATGTGCTCAAACACCTGCCCGTAGCGTTGCGGTAAAGCCGCGTTGCGCGGCTCAACGTCATCGCGCGTCAGCCAGCACGCGGTGCCTGCAGCAAGACCCTCCGCAGGTGCGCCCGCACTTACACGTGAACACACCACGTGGTAGATCAGATCGCTTTCATCATCGGCGACATCCAACTGTGAACGTACCTGCCCGTCTTCTGCCAGCGCGGTTACATCGCGTCGGTGAAAATCGATAACGTGGCCGGTACCACCTATGGCCTGGTTAAACTTTCCATCCCATAGTGCCAATAGGATATGGCTGTGAGCCGCAAGGAACGCGCCGAGGCGCTCGTACTGCAGATTTCTGGAAGCTCCTTGTGCAGCAACCACGTCCGTGGTTTCGCTGTCGAGTAGAGGCAACTCCAAGGTACGGTTTGCAGCACACAGGGATTCGAAGCGTTCGAGTTGCTCGCCCTCAAAGTCCTGCTCGTACATCTGCCGAGGCATGGGCAGCACGTTGGTGACATCGCATCCCATGTCGATGGCGATTTCCGCGACCAGGGTGTCAGCGCCACTGGCAAGAGACGTCAGAAGCAACACGGGAAGATCTGGATACCTACGCTGCAGATCAGAAAAAAAGGCCCTTACCTGGACCTCGATCTCACCTAATTCATCGGCGACCAGATCGCGATGGCCGGTAACGCCAACGATGAGTGGAACCCGCTCGACGCTGTCGTTAGCAATCATCATGACGCCGACAGAATTACACGGCTGCCCGATCAGCGCCTTTGATCAACTCAAACAGCACGTCAAGATAGGGTCTGCGCTCCGGGGACAGGTAAGCGAAATTCACGCCAAGGTCCATCAGTTCCCAGAATTGCGGGCGGTCGTCGCTCAGCAGACCCCGGCGCAACCGGTCCAATCGTTCCATGCGCTCCCCGCGCAAATCGTCGGCAATGCGGCGTGCGCGTTCGTCGTCGCCGCGCATCAGGAACAGCGTGGCGAGTTTCATCTGGCAGCGACGCACGCCCAACAGGCTTGCCGTCTGCTCCTCCTGACTTTCTTCGCGTATTTCCATATCGAGCTGCAACAGGCAATCGAGCAGATCGTCAAGCGCCGGGCTGTCTTCCTGCACGGCTATTTCAACCAGGCTCATGACGTAGAACGCAGCGCTTTCGAGCAGGAAAGATGCACCCATATTGTGCGCAATCTGTCCGTACTCTCGTAAATAGCCTGCAATTTCGATGGCTTTAGCAGGCTGGCCGACAGCCAACAACTTCTCACCGACAAGGCGAAACTGGTTCATGAGGTAGTAGGCGGTGCGTATGTCGCGCACGTTGATGGTCGCGCGCAGGTAACTGTTGAAGGCGTATATGCAAAGTTCCAGCAGGTCCTCATTTTCGGTACCAATACCGGTGGCGATTCGCTGGGTATTGATGCCGATCAGATTTGCGACGTCCCGTTCACGCATTGCCGCCTGTCCCATTAACGACAGGTAGCGTCGGAAAATCTTACGCTCCACCCAGATTCCCCGGGACTCAACGTCGTCCAGAGATTCCGGTGCCAACGCGATGAAGTCCGGATCTTCAGCTACCCCCTGGGTGATTTCGAACCAGCCCTCGGGCAGGTCTGCCCGTATATGGGCATAGTCATTGATGAATCCGGCCAGCGCGTCTACTGCCGAGATCGCAATGCCGCGGTCGCCCTGTTGAATGGCGCTTCTCGCTACGTCCTGCAGTTCGTCGATGGCGGCTTCGACGCTTTTCTGGCTGCTGGCGACATTATCTGACCGGGCCTTCAGCACCGTACTGTAGGCGTCACGGCAGATTCGCTCGATAACGCTGATCGGCGATGAGAAATCAAATACAAAATAGATGTAGGGCAACAACAACAGCAGGGATAGCGTGACCATCGCGAGGGTTATGCCAAAACCTGCCAGCGGTAATATCGCGGAAGGGTCTACGTCGTCTAGGACGACAGCCACCCACACACACTGCACTGCTGTAACAAGAAATATCCCCAACACCAGAACGTTGGCGGGTTCGCGCAAGAACAAACGAGTGATCTGATGGCTGTACCGATTTGCCGCCAATTCCACCACGATCGCGATCACCGTGATCGCAATAGCCAGCACCGCGGCAACCACTTCCGCTGCATTAGCCAGAATATCCAGCGCCGCAGAAGGATCCAGGGTCGCAAGCCAGCTCAGCGGGCTGACGATCGCGGCAAGCGAAGAATCGCCCAGCAGCGACTGCACGACGAGCAGGCCAACACAGGCAACAGAAAGCCCAACGAACAGTACTCCCGGCACGAGAAACGGCCGGTGACGTGGTCTGCGCAGTTGTTTTTCCGTTGTCTTTGTCTTCACGGACCAGTTGCCCTTTTCCTGTCCCGTAAGCGTAACATGTTCGTATGCGTCTTCGATCAACAACCATGCGCAACCGTTTCTCGTATTAGAAAACGTGTCAGCTGAACCGCTCCAAAGTACCGGGCCCTACAACCATGGCTGGAACATTCTCGCGGTTGGCTTACTTTTTCAAGCAGCGACATTCGGCATAACTTTTTATTGTTTCACCCTGTGGGTGCAGCCATGGATGGATACCTTCGATGCTACCCGCAGCGAAGTCATGACCATCTTTGTGGTGACGCAAATCATGTTGGGTGCAAGCTCGCCATTCGCCGGTCGCGCCATGGATGCGCTGCAGATCCGTACGCTGGTGACCGTAGGCACGCTGTGCTTTGCAGCCGCGTTGTGGCTGATCGCACAGGCCTCAGCGCTGTGGCAGATTGGGGTTCTGTACGGCACATTGTTCATGAGCGGTAGCCTACTGGCCGGACCGCTTGCCGCTCAGACCCTAGCCGCACGATGGTTCACCGAAAATCGAGCCACCGCCATCGGGCTGGTTTCGGTAGGCACTTCACTAGGCGGCATCAGCATGCCGATCCTTGTCGGATGGTTGCTGACACAATCCGACTGGCGCGCCGCGCATGAAGTATTGGCGGTTGGAGTGGCGGTGCTGGTAACACCTGTGGTGTGGCTGGTGGTACGCAACTCACCCGTGGATACCACCTTCGAGCCAACGCACGGCGCCATAGATGCCCAGGGCGCCGAACCCACTGGTACATGGACCACGCTCAGCCTCATCACCAACAGAAACTTTCTGTTGATCGTGTTGGTTACCACTCCGCTGGTTACTGCAGCTGGCGCCATACAACAGAATCTTGCTCCCTATGCATCTGAGCTTTCCGTCGCACCGCAACAGATCGCACTGCTGATCTCTATCATGGCTGCGGTTATGGTGGCGGGTAAGGTTTGCTACGGTCTGCTCGCTGACCGCTTCGACCACCGCATATTATTTGCCAGCGCTATAGGCCTCGTCTGGGCCACGCTGGTCCTGCTCGGCCAACAGCCCGACTACCTCATGTTGACACTAATCGTCGCGCTGCTGGGTTTCGGGATGGGCGGCTTTTTGCCGCTGCTGGGGGCCATGGTGGCCAGTCGCTTCGGTGCCGACGCTTTTGGGCGGGCCATGGGCCTGATCGGACCGTTCACGACCGTGGCAGCGGTAGGCCCGTTGATCGCCGCCTATATCCGCGACAGCAGCGGCAGCTACGACGTTGCCTGGCTGTTGATGATGGTCATTCTAGTGCCCTCCGTCATCGCTATCGCGTTGCTCAAGCGAAGCTGACGGTTTCGGCGATTCGTAACGCCCTGCAAGTCACTGTTATGCTGCGGTGTGGCGACGCATAACAAATCCCCTATGGGCACCCCATCTCTCACGCGCCGGACGCTGATGTTGTTCGGAATGCCGGAATACGCCGTTTACCTTGCAAGTATCCCGGTCGTCCTCTACCTCCCCTTCGTGTACTCGAAGGACTTTGGCCTGAGCCTGACTGACGTCGGCCTCATCCTGATGGTAGGCCGAATTTCCGACGTGATTACCGACCCACTGATCGGATACCTGAGCGACCGCACACGCAGCCGCTTCGGCAAGCGCAAGCCCTGGATAGCAGTGGGAACCATGCTGATGATGGGTTCGGCCTACATGCTGTTCAATCCCGTCGCCGAAGCGGTAACGAATTGGTATCTGTTTGGCTACGCCGTCTTGCTGTGGCTTGGCTGGACCATGGTTAACATCCCCTACTATGCCTGGGGAGCGGAGTTGTCGGATGACTACAACGAACGCACGCGCATCACCGGATGGCGTCAGGCGTTTGGATTTCTGGGCAATGTGAGCGTGCTCTTCATCCCTGTCGCCGCGGGCCATATCACGGGGTATGGCAGCCTGCCAAGCGAGGGCTTGACCATCATCGGCGGCATGGCCTTGGTCGGGCTGCCGCTGTTCGTCGGCATCACCTTATGGCGCGTGCCGGAACCGGACCGCTATGGCACCGCCCACGCGCCGGTACTCAAACACTTGAAATACGTCGCCAAGAACGGCTCATTCTGGTTGCTGTTCTTCGCATTCATGCTCATGTCTCTAGGCACTGGCTGGGGCTCGGCAACATTCATGTTGTTCGCGACGTATGTGGTGGGCGCGGAATCCCAAACCCAGGCAATTCTGCTCGGCTACTATGGCGCGAACATCATCGCGCTACCCCTGTGGGTCGCGCTCGCCAGCCGTATCGGCAAGAAAGAAACCTGGATCATTGGCGGGGTTATGTTCGTTATCGTCACACCGTGCTTTCTTCTGCTGGCATCCGGAGACTTGGCCTGGTTCTTCCTGATTCTCGCCCTGTACGGGATCGCTGGCGGTAATTTCAATGCGATATCAATGTCGATGAAGGCAGACGTGATCGAAATAGCGGCACGCCGCAGCGGCGAGAACGTGTCTGGCGCCTACATCGCGATCTGGTCTCTAGGCCAGAAGCTCGTAATCGCGGTGGCCCTGGGTACCGCGCTGCCGCTGTTGGGGGCCTTAGGATTCGAACCGAATGTGTCGCACACGGAACAACAACTTCGCACGCTTGCCTACGTGTATGTTTTCCCGCCCTGGCTTTTCTACGCGGCCGCGGTGGCAATCCTGTGGCGCTATCCCATCAGCCAGGCGCGTCTGGATCGAATCCGCATGGCTTTGCAACGCCGTGAGCAGCGCATCGGGCAGAACTAGGACGGAAACACCAGCCAGTCCCCGAGCTCTGCGGAAAGCTCCTTTACGCGCTCGCGCACACCCGTCTTATGGCGGAACCACTCTGCGTTGACGCGAACAAACTCCTGAGAAGCCCGCGGCACGTCGCAGTCACGGAATATTGCATTCACGACGCATGCCGCTTCGCACGCGCCACAATCGGTGCAGCGCGTGGGGTCGATATAGGACATCTCGTCTACAGGTTCGCTGAAGATGCAGTGTTCGGGGCACACCTCCATGCAGGCTTCACCCTCAACCCCTATGCAAAGCTCCGTTACTACATAAGTCATGTGATTTTGCTACCGTCAGGTGTTACTTCGGACGTCGCCCCTCAATATAATCGTCAATAACTTCGTGATAGCGACGCACGCGTTCTTCCTGCTTAGACAGATAGACACCTTTGAAGCCACGCGAACGGAAGCCTTTCTGCTGCTGTACAAATACCGCTATGTCTTCGTTGATGGTTTTGCCCATTTCGTGGTCAGGGTATTGCGCTACGCTATGCACCACTTCGGCATCTCTCTCCACCGGACCCATCATGGTATTAACCGGCAGCTGGTCTCCCTCGGGTACGCTGGCGTACCACCAGTTGTCGAATATGCACTGCTGCGGATCGGTTGGATGCGGCCGGGCGCGCAGAAAGTGAAATCCATCCGCCCAGACAGACACGGCAAAGTTCGGAAACAGTGTGTAGTGGAAGGCATCGGTGAACTGCTCGTCCGGAATTTTGGCGTAGTGGGCATAACCGCGGCCAGGGCCTAGCTTCCGCTTGGCCTGCTGCAGAGCCACTCGTGTATCTTCCGCGCGGCCGACAAAGTCCGCGGGATCCAGATCCCAGTGCCGGAGCTCCGAGGCCAATGGCTCCTGAATGTTGCCATCAGCGTCCACCGCCCCGCTGCCATAACCGCCCTGCATGATCATGCGATTGTGGCCTTCGTCAGACAGATCGAAGCGCGTTTCTTTGTAGTACGTATTGATGTTGCCGCGGATTTTGGTCCGGTCGGTGTTAGGGGTGGCCGCCATGTGCACGGTGGGCACGTGATACGACTCGTTGAAGTTATCCAGCACCACCTTCCAGTTACAGGGCAATTGCACAGTGGGTGCAGCGTAACGTCGCCAGGACTCGAGATCCCGTTTTTCCCAATCGTCCCATATCGGACCAAGGTACTCGCGAAGACTTACACAGTTGGTGTCCATGTTGACCCACACAAAGCCGGCAAACGTTTCGCAGGCCATTTCCTGCAAACGGACTCTGCCGCAGGGGTTGCCTTCTGGAAAATCGTCGCGGTCCGGGGCGAAGTTGAGCTCTCCGTCAGGCATGAACGCCCAGCTGTGGTATTTGCAGACAAATCGCTTAACGCTGCCTTTTTCTTCACTGACAAGCGGGTTGCCGCGATGCTGACAGACGTTATAAAACGCCTTTACCGAAGCGTCATTCTGCCGAACCATGAGAACGGATTCAGGTCCCACCTCTTCCATCTGCCAGTCACCGGGCTGCGGCAGCTCGGATTCACGACCAAGAAGCAACCACACCTTGGTCCACATCTGCTCCCATTCCTGTTCGAAAAATTCTTTCGACGTATAGCGATACCCTGGAATCAGATGCCCACGGATGTGCTGCGTAGGCCAACTCTCTACCTCTGAGACCGTCGCTTGTTCCGCCATGTTTCCTCCACAAATCTAATACTCGATCTGGCCGACATCATACCCAAAGATTGAGCGCTAGTTGATCACCTCATCGACGATGAGCTTCACGAACGCTTCGTCGTCGCGACCAAGAATGTCCTGCACCACCTGTTGATTGTGTTCGCCGACCCCGGGCGCTCGAGTCAGCTTCAGGTCACTACCCACCCAACGCGCCGCTTCACGATCGATGGGTATATCAACATCAGGTGCGCTGGGCTGGCGCACGACCTGGTAGTGACTCGGAAGCTGTGGGTCGAGCTCGAGCATATCTCTCAAATTCTCCACCGCCGCAGCCGCAATCCCCGCATTCTGAAGTTGCTCAGCAGCTTCCCACTTATCCAGCGAGCCACTCCACTGCGCCACGATGGCGTCCAGTTCATCCTCGTGTTGCTTGCGCGCGCCCAGCGATGCGAAACGGGGGTCACGCGCCAGCTCGCTGCGCCCAATCGCGTCGCAAAACGTAGCCCATTCCCGGTCATCGCTTACTGCCAGAGCCACCCAGCCATCCATATCCGGATCACTATCGCGCGACGCTGGATACACGCCGTGAGGACAAAAGTTAGGATTTCGGTTTGCATTCCTGGGCGGCTGTACACCCGTAGCTTTGAACTGCATCCACTCGCGACCCAGCAACGAAAGAACGCCTGAGAGTTGCGTTAAATGGAGCTGCTGCCCTTCGCCAGTAACAGCTCGATGGCGAACCGCCGCCATGATGGTCGCCACCAGCAAATGCGGGGAAGTAAAATCCGGGTACGCTATGCCTATGCCTCGTGGCCGCTCCCCTGCAAATCCAGTGAGCATATTGAAGCCCGACGCAGCCATTAAAATGTTTCCCATACTCGGGCGCTGCGCCCAGGGACCAACACGATGCGCACCGGGAAGATTCAACAGAATGATGTCCGACTTGAGCTCGCGCAATACCTCATAGCCCAGCCCCATGCGCTCAAGCGCATCGGGCCTGAAGTTGTTCACCACGATGTCGGCCGTGGCAATGAGTTCCTTCACCAGCTCCAGGCCTTCAGGCTTGGTCAAATCCACGGTGATCGACTTTTTGCCAGCATTGACCGAGTTGTGCAACCCACCGAGGTCCGCATCCGGCTTACCATCGGGCCCCGTCTGGCTGCGTATGGAATCAGGTTTGGCGGTGGACTCTATACGAATAACCTCCGCGCCGAAGCTCGCCAGCACTCGCGTACCAATAGGCGCAGCAAGCACCCACCCGAAATCTACCACCCGCAATCCGGCAAGCGCTCGACTGGGATCTACCTCAGGCCCCTGCTCGGACTCAACTGCCTGTGCCCCCGCGACGTCCTGGAGTAAATCCTGATGCTCGCCCAGCAGCGGCGCGCGCTGAAAAATTACGCCGTCGGCCATGGCATCAACCGGCGAACGCACGTAGCCAAGGTTTGCGCCCAACGCCCCATGCTCAACCTCTAGAAACTGGTCGTTGACCCGGTATTGTTCGTTCTGCTCGAGATCCGGGAAATCCAGTACGGGGAGGCAGATGATGTCGGCGCCCAGCGCGCCCTCAACGAACTCGTCTCGAGTCAACGACTGTGTCAGTTTTAATGTCGTCTCGGAAACGGGGTTGCCTTCGCGCGGCGAATCGAGCCTGGCATAGTGCCAGTCGTCCATCGTCATGCCGTGTTCAATACCCACCGCATCCGCCCACTCGAGAAATCCATCAAATCGATCCGGCCGCACCAACAGGCTCACATATTTGCCATCGCGGCATGCCACCGCCGCCGACAATCCGGGCCGCTGCGGTATGCGCTGATGCCAGGTCCACAGGCTCGGACAAGCCGTCTGCATGACCGCCAGAGCGGTTGCTTCCTGAAGGGAAAGATCAATGTGAATCCCAGCACCTCGTGAGCTTTGTTCACCGTGATCACGCTGATGCAAAGCCATGGTTATGGCGGACGCAGCACTCAGGCCTGCCATGGTGTAGGAGGGATTTGCGCCCCCCTGTATCGGCACCCCGCGACGGGATCCCGAAACAAAGATGAGCCCACCTGCCGCTCCCGCCACCAGATCGTTGGCACGCCGGTCGCGCCACGGGGTGGTCAGGCCGAACGGCGTCACCGAGCACTGGATCAATCCCGGGTTGTATGCGCGCAGCGATTCATGCCCCAGGCCCGCAGCCTCCAGCCAACCGGGAGGCTTTGTTTCCAACAACACGTCGGCGCTCGCGACCAGATCGCGAAAACGCGCGCGCCCATCGTCCTGCTCCAGATTCAGAACCACCGAACGTTTGTTGGTGTTCAGATATAAATGCCCGAAACCTCGTTCAACACCCGCTTCATCGTTTAGAAAGGGCGCTTCGTGACGCAGGCTAGACCCTGCCGGCGGCTCCACCATGATGACTTCAGCACCTAAATCTGCCAGCACCCTCCCGCCCAGCGCGGCCGAGCCGTCCGCTACCTCGACGATGCGCACACCCGCAAGCGCGCGACTCATGCCAGCGGCACCGTGACGCGGCCAATCATTGCGACCGCGCCATTTTCGAGTTGCGCATCCACCTCAAATACCACCTGCTTTTCATCTGCTTGTACAACCTGGGCACGCGGAATGATGGTGACGTCTGCGTGGACTGGCGCTTTCCAGCGTATGTCGAAATTCGCACCATGCAGCAGCGCGAAGCGGCCAACGCGTTGCATGATGGGCTCCAATGCAAACGCAAGCACATGCGAGCCTCCCGCTATGGGCCTGGCTAGGCCGGCTTTGCGTGCGAGTTCAGGATCGGAGTGGATCGGATTATCTGGGTTTTTGGTATCGCGAGCCTCCATCAGGTCGAGGCCTACGCAGACGAGATAGCCGCCGAGCACCTCACCGACGCTGAGCTCGACAAGTTCGTCACGGCAAGGATTGTTCGTCGCGGCGGTCCAATCTGGCGCAGGTGGCGCTATATCGTCGGGCGATATGCCTTCCACAGCGTCAGCCAGACCCTGCTCGGCCTTGTACTGCAGAAGCCCCGTAGTGAGATTGGTCGCAGCGAGCTGATTGGCGGCATTGTGGGTTTGGCTGCTGGTCGTGCCGTAACGCCGCTCCTTGTGTACTTGGCGTCCCATGGATTCGCCTTGTACCGAAAAAGCCTCGTCGCGCCGCAACGGGCAATGAATAGTGTAACGCTCCCGCACCCACACGCCTCCCGCAACACCGCCACCCCCCCCGGGCATGCGTTGGTCGTCCTGGGACTCCCGGGGCTGGCTGGACAACAGAAACAACGTGAGCCCGGTCATCATATCTGGGGGTATGAAACCATCCGCAGCCAGGGCGCGAGTTTGCGCACCCCAATCACCCATACCTTCGGCAGCGCCGTCAAGTTTGTCCTCGCGCATCGGGCCTTGCGCGGCATGCAGCGTCTTGGGCCAGCTCATTCGAGCTCCAGTCCTTGTAAGTCATCTTGCGCGCGCCATTGCGCCATCAGATCGTTGAAAGCATTGGCGCCCAACCCGTAGGCTTCCGTATTGAGACCACCGCCTTGCGGATCAACGTCACCTTCGTTGTTGTAATAGCCTGGAGTGCAGGCTTCGTAATAGCGCGCATTGTTCAGCGCAAGCCGGCGAATCTCAGCGACCCAATCCATTTCTGCTTGTGCCGAAGGCTGCGCCGAGCGCACACCGCGGGCTATCAACTCGTTAATGATGTAGGCAATGTGCTGCGCCTGATCATCCAGCACCGACGTCAGATTGAACGACAGTCCATTCTGATAGAGTCCCATCAAAAAACAGTTGGGAAACCCGTGGCTGGTAAATCCGTGCAGCGTCTTCATGCCGTCAGCCCAGTGCTCGACCAGCGACACGCCGTTTTCACCTACCGGGACAAACCCCGTATGCGGACTCCAATCCATACCAAAATCGAACCCGGTGGCAAAGATGATGCAATCAACCTCGTACTCAACCCCGTTGGCCACCAGACCATTGGCGGTAATCTGTTCAACGCCATGACAATCAGCGGTGTCCACCAAGGTGACATTCGGCCGATTGAATGTGGGCAGATAATCATCGTTGAAAGTCGGGCGCTTACAGAATTGTCGATACCATGGCTTGAGCATGTCCGCGGTTTGCGGGTCTCCGATAAGCTCTTCTACGCGTCCACGAATACCGTTCATTTTGGTGAAGTCCGCCAGCTCGGTGAGCTCGGCGACCTCTGCTTTGCTCAGCTCCTGCTGCCGTTCCGCCGGAATCCAGGACCGTAGCGTGCGGAATATCTCGGTCCAACCGTCGTTCACGTAGTCCTCTTCCACTGGCAATCCGGTTACGTTGGCGTTGAAGTTTTCGCGGCGTTCTCGCTGCCACCCCGGGGCCAGTGTGTCAGCCCATTGTTGGTCGGTGGGTGCGTTCCCGCGCTGGTCAACCGACGAAGGCGTTCGTTGAAACACGTACAGCTGTTTGGCTGATGCGCCTAGATGAGGAACACATTGTATGGCGGTAGCGCCGGTTCCGATCACAGCTACACGCTTATCTGCCAATCCGTCCAACCCGCCCTGATTGTCCCCTCCCGTATATGCGTAATCCCAACGCGCGGTGTGAAACATGTGGCCCTGAAAATCTTCAATGCCCGTGATGCCCGGTAGTTTTGGTTGGCTCAAAAAACCGGTACCCAGGATCACGAAGCGCGCGCGGATGTCGTCGCCGCGGTTTGTGCTCACCATCCACCGAGCCGTGTCCGCGTCCCACTCGAGCCCGCTGACCTTGGTTTGGAACAGCGCGCGCTCGTACAGCGCAAATGATTGCGCCACGCGTTGCGAATGTTCGTAGATCTCTGGAGCAAAGGAATACTTTTCCTTCGGCATGTAGCCGAGCTCTTCCAGCAATGGTAGGTAACAGTACGATTCTATGTCGCACTGGGCGCCAGGATAGCGATTCCAATACCAGGTTCCGCCAAAGTCGCCGCCGGCCTCGACGATCAGGAAATCATCGAGTCCCAACTCCCGGCATCGCGCGCCTGCTAACATGCCGCTGAACCCGCCACCCACAATGACAACGTCAATTTCGTCGTTGCGCGGATCACGCTCAAAGCCGGGCTCGACGTACGGGTCTTCAACAAAATAACCCAGCTCATCGGTTGCCTGAACATATTGGCCGTTCCCCTCAGGACGAATGCGCCGATCGCGTTCGGTTAGGTATTTCTCGCGTAACGCGTCGGGGTCGAATCCAAGATTGGAATATTCCTTGCGCAATTTCGTGCTCATATTTGCTTTCCTGTTTACTCAGCCCGAGTGAATTTGAGATTCAGCTCCAGTGTTCCGAGCATGATACCCGGCTGGTGCTCGAAGGTATTGCCAGGAGCGTACTCCAGGCACTTGATACGCTCGAGCAGTCGGCTCCAGGCAATGGTCTGCTCAATTCTCGAGATGCCTGCACCAGGACAAACACGAGGCCCCGCCGAGAACGCCACATGACGAGTCACGGCTTTGCGGTTCAAGCGCAATTCATAGGGGCATTCCCATTCCTGCGGATCCACGTTACCCGCCCCGAAACGCAGATGCAGCAACGAACCGGCAGGAACCAGTACGCCCCGAAACTCCTCATCCTGGGTCGTGACCCGGGTAGATAAACCCTGAGTAGGGGAACGCAGCCGCATGCTCTCTTCGGTAAACTGACGTATCAAGCTGCGGTCCGCCTTGAGAGCCTCGAAGAACTCCGGATTCTCACACAGCAACTGCGCTTCTTCCTCGAGGGCGTACTGGGTGGTTTCCAAACCACCGATGATCATGGCGTAAACAACGCCATTAACCTCCGTATCGGTCAGTTTGCGGCCCAATGCCTGGTACTCCACCTGGCACAGCCAACTGATCATGTCATCCTGAGGATCGCGACGCTTCTCCTGCACTTTGTCGTGCACGTAGTCTTTGAACCCGTCCAGCTTGTGAAACTGCGCGCGCATCTCATCGTCGCTCAACAGATTACGATGCGTTTTGCCGTGCACAAACGCCTCGACCTGCGCCGTGCCCCACTCAGCGAGCTGCGGAATGTCCTGCAATGGAAAGCCCAACACCGTGGCCATCACCTTTTGTGGCAATGGCCGCGCGAACTCAGAAATAAACTCCACCTCACCACGGTCGATCCAAGCGTCGATCAACTCGTCGACAAACCGGGTGATCATCGCTTCGTGCCTGCGCGCCCCGGGTCCTACCCAAGGGTCCGTCAACTCCTGGCGGTGGGCTCTATACAACTCGTCGGTGGGTCGCAACGTCGCCATGGAGGCCATCATGGCGTTGGTCATCGGCACTTCCTCAGGTGGCACGCCTGCCGCGAGCACCGCTTCGATACCTAACGTCAGCGTCGGTTTGAAACGCACGGGATCTCGAACGACGCGGCTGATGTCTTCGTACCTGGTCAACACGAAGCCATCCGTGCCTGGAGTCGTACCCTCTCCCGGTAACACCTGCACCGGCGCGTGTTCATGCAGAATCGGATAAGACTCATACCAGTGTTCCTGCGCGCCTGGTGCAAACAGATCAACGTCTTCCAGATTGACCGGGCAACGTTGGGGGCTGAGTTCGTGATTCGGGGTTTTATCGCTCACAGGTGCTCCTATTCATACGCCGTCTAAGCATCCAGGCCCGCCCCAACGGCAAGCACCGCTTCGCGGTGTGTATCCAGCTCCCGCAACACATCAGGTAGCGGCGCCGGCGTCAACCGCAACTGCAAGCGTTCGACCTCGAGCTGGGCAAAAGCATCGTAGTTCTGCTGATCGAGCAACGCGCCACTCACCGATATCGAGGGCGGCGGTCGGCCCGCATCTGTGGCCATGCTCCTGAGCCGTGGCACCAATTCCACAAACTCCGCCATCGACGTGACGCGCCCGCGCATTTCGTCGGCGATCTCGGGTACCACCACCGGCATCCAACCGTCGCCATAGGCGACGACACGTCGCAAAACGCCAGGACCAGACCCTGCTACCAGCACTGGCGGATGCGGCTTCTGCACCGGCTTTGGCCACTGCCAGACCGCGTCGAAATCGTGTGCCTCGCCGTGAAATTCGGCCTGCTCCTGGGTCCACAATGCCTGCATGGCGCGCACCCGCTCGCGCATGAGTCGAAATCGGGTGGAAGGGTCGGTGCCGTGATTGCGCATTTCGCCTTCGTTCCATCCGGCGCCGATGCCGAACAGCATGCGCCCATTTGACAGGTGATCCACGCTGGCCACGGCCTTGGCGCAGTTGATCGGGTCGCGCTGAATGACGAGTGATATCGCGGTGCCCAACCGGATACGCTGGGTTACCGTCGCGGCGGCCGCTAGGGCAACGAAAGGATCCAGCATCGCCGCATACATCCTCGGCTCAAAACCGGGGAACGGCGGCGCTTCGTGCACGGGAATGTGCGAGTGCTCCGACACCCAGAACGACTCGAAGCCGCGTTCCTCCACAGCCCGGGCAACCTCCGCCGGACCCGCACTTTGATCCGTTGTGAACATGCTCACGCCAAATTTCATCGCGTCTCCCTACTTTCTATACACGCTTTCTATACACCTTTTCCACACACCATAGATCCGCTCCATCCACGCGCCCCACAGTTTCATTCGCCGATCGCCTTGCAGTCAATGCTGCATCGCAACGATACTTACCGAACGCTGCGCGGGAAGGGGAACGGTGGAGCACACAAGCACGGTTATCGATCTAGTGACGGCGGTGGTGACGCTGCTTTTGGTCGCGGCTGGTGTGCTGGCCCTGAGCAAGCGCTTCAAGCTGCCGTTCACCGTCGTTCTTGTGGTGGTGGGGATTGGCCTCTCGGAATTCGCTGACTGGATCCCGTGGTTGCTACCAACCCTGGTTGACTTCCACATATCCCCGGACGTCATTCTATTCGTGTTTCTGCCCACATTGATTTTCGAGTCGTCTCTGCACCTCGACGCAAGAGAGTTGCGCCGCAATCTGCTGCCTGTCCTCACCATGGCCGTGCCGGGGCTGTTGATTTCCACCGCCATCATCGGTTCGCTGGTGTCGTTCTTTACGCCGATAGATTTTGCCGCCGCGTTGGTGCTGGGGGCAATATTGAGCGCCACAGATCCGGTTGCTGTGATCTCCCTGTTCAAGCAACTCGGAGCACCGCGGCGTTTGACGATACTGGTGGAGGGCGAAAGCCTGTTCAACGACGCTACCGCTATCGTTGCGTCGCAGATCCTGTTGGCTATAGCCGTGGCAGGCTTTGTCTCCACCCAGACCGTCGTGAGCGGTGTGGGCGACTTCACATTCGTGTTTTTCGGCGGCGCCATTGTGGGCTGGGCGATGGCAGTGGGCACGGGTTACATCCTCGGCCGAGTGGAGGGCGACCCTCTAATCGAAATTTCCCTCACCACAATTCTCGCGTACTTTTCGTTTTTAATCGCGGAGCACGTTCTGCATGTGAGCGGCGTGATGGCCACCGTCGCGGCTGCGCTCACCATTGGCGGCTGGGGCCGCTCCAAGATTTCCCATTCCGTGAGCACGTATCTGGAAAACTTCTGGGAATATCTTGCCTTCGTCGCCAATGCCCTCATCTTCCTGCTGGTGGGTCTACAGATCGATCTCGCAGCCGTCGCAGATTCCTGGTTCATGCTGCTCTGGGTGATCGTGTCAATGTTGCTGGCACGCGCTGCGGTGGTGTTCGGTCTCGTGCCACTGGTCGAACGATTGCCCGGATCCGACCACATCAGTCGCAAATACCAGGCGGTCATGTACTGGGGCGGGCTGCGCGGCGCTATAGCGCTGGCCATTGCACTCAGTCTCGGTGATTTCGCCTGGGCAGATACCTTCGTCGTGCTGGTCACCGGAGCTGTGCTGTTCACGCTGATTGTGCCCGGACTCACCATTGAGCAACTCATTCGCAGGCTTGGATTAAACTACCCGCCGCTGGCAGACCGCCTGGCGGAAGCGGAAGCCCGCCTGGGCGCACGTCGCAGTGCGCTGGCGAATCTGCCGGAACTACAGAAAGACGCGATATTTTCTTCGCGTACCGCGACGAGGCTGCGCACCAACTATCAGTTGAGCGTCGACGAAGCAGAAGAGAGCTTTGACGACCAGCGCCAGCAAGAGCTCGACGACGTGCAGGAGTTTAATTTGTTGCTGTTGAAATGTTTTTCCATCCAGAAAGCTTTCTACCATGAAAAGCTCGGCGGCGGGCATCTGTCCGAGCAAACCTACCGCAACCTGGTGTATGCACTGAATGTCGAAGGTGACAGTCTGCGCTATCAGGGGCAGCTGCCGCGAATTCCGCCGCGTTCTAAATTCGGTCGCTGGTGGCGCAACTCGTGGATGCGCCTCGTGCAACGTCTGGGGTTCCTCGAAGCGTACGCTGAATCCATACGCAGCCACGCCATGGCACAGGACTACGAGTACGCCTGGGCTGGCTATCACGGATGCATGCGAGTCCTTGCCAGTATCGACGGCCTGGCCCAGCACAGCCACACGCGCAAAGAAGTGGTCGCGGAGCTGCGCGACTTGTTCAATCGCTGGGCACAAGGCGCGCGCAAGAAGCTCGATACCGTGGCAGACGAATTTCCCGAATTCTACAACGCCAGCCAGCACCGTCTGGCTGAGCGCATGATGCTGCACAGCCAACGAGACTTTATCGCCGCGCAGCGGCGCAGCGGCGAGATTCCCAACACGGTCGCGACGGCGCTGCTCGGAGAGCTGGATGGCAACTTACGTACGTTGCGCGGTTACGATACGTCCCACCTCAAGCTCGACCCCAGCGAACTTCTGCGCAAAGTACCCATGTTCAACGAGCTGCCGGAAGAAGAAGTGCCGAGAGTGCTGTCATTTCTTCGCCAGCGAACCGTTCCCGCGCGCCAGGATTTGATTAAGCAAGGTGCCCGCGGCGACACCTTATACCTCATCGCTCGCGGCAAGGTGCGAATCCTGCAATCAGAAAACGGCCAGGAAGTGGAGATCGCGATTCTTGGCACCGGGGATTTTATCGGTGAGGACGGATTCCTCAACAATACACCCTGCCCGGCAACCTTCAGAGCACTAACGCCTTGCGCAATCTATGAACTCAAGCGCAGAGATCTGGATACGATGCAGCTCACCTGCCCCAGTCTGATTGAGATTCTGCAGCGTGCCGTGCGCGAAACTAGCCAGAGCCGGTAAGCAGGTCGACCTGCCCAAGGTAAAGCGCGGTGATACCAATGGTGTCGGTAATTCCGTGGGCCACGATCAGCGGCCACAAGTTGCGACCGCAGCGGTCGTAGACAAGGCCAAAAATGAGCGCCAGCACGAAGATATTGGCCACCCCCATCACGCCCTGGTAGAAATGACCCATCGCAAATACGGCTGCTTGTAATGTCACTCCTACGTGACGGCCGGCCAGCTGAGTAAACCGGTGTTGTATAAAGCCACGCGCAAGCAACTCCTCGCCAAAAGCTGCCGATCCCCAGCTGATCGGGATCAGGAAGATGAGATAATTGACGAGATTTCCCTCCACGGCGCTCTGTAATACCGTCATGTCCAGGGGCTCTGCGCCGAGCTCCTGCAGCACCGGCGTCACCACAAATGTCGTCGCGACAAACACCGCGACCAGGGTGAATGCGGTATAGCCCAGCAGCGCACGTAAGCGCATTGATTGCGCAAACCCCAGGTCCCGCCAGCTCGTCCCCTGCCGCCGCAGAAACCACGTGGCCCCGGCGAGACCAAACACCGTGCCGACGATCGGACTTGCGGCGATCCATCCGGTCATCGCTCCCAACACCAGTCCGGTCAGTGTGAGTAGCATGACCGTTGCGACCTCGCGCCAGATTCGTGCTGCGTTCATATCTCGATCTCGGAGGCGTGTGGAAAATATCAGCCGCCGGTGTTTACATTTGCGCGTAAGATCGGCACCAACATCTCAGGGCTTGCAACCATGGTTCAATTTAACTACGACGCTAGCGATATTAGTATCCGCGATGATCTAGCCGAATCCTATCGCCAGGTATGGGCCACGGTAGGCAGACCCGGCAACTGGTGGTCCGCGCACGACCGCGTGGCCATCGCCCAAGAATCCCGCAACGCCCGCACCTGTGCGCTCTGCACAGGCCGAAAATCAGCCTTATCACCCTACGGGGACGACGGTCACCACGATTCCACGACTAATCTCCCAGGCGCGGCCATCGACGCAGTGCATCGCGTGACCACGGATCCTGCACGTATCAAGCGAGACTGGATACGCGACCTGTCGGCGTCTGGCGTATCTGATGCACATTACGTCGAACTCCTTGGGGTGGTGGTAGCAGTCATATCCATCGATGCGTTCAATCGCGCCATGGGTCTAGCTCTGGAGCCGCTGCCTGAAGCCGCTGACGGCGCACCAGATCAATATCGTCCACCTGGTGCAAAAGATCAGGGCGCTTTCGTCGACATGGTGGCTCCAGCGGACCTCACCGTAACCGAGGCCGACCTGTACGGTGGGAACCCGCAGACCGGGAACGTGCTCGCTGCCATGAGCCTGGTGCCGGATTCCGTGCGCATGCTGACCACGCTAAGCGGCACGCAATATTTGACCATGCACGAGGTACCGAACCCGACCACCAACGGCGGGCGTGCATTGACGCGCTCGCAGATTGAGTTGACCGCAGGTCGCGTTTCCTCTCTAAGCGATTGTTTTTACTGAACTTCATCTCACTCACTACTGCTCCGGGCGAGCAGTGAGTTGGCCGGCGACAACGCCAACCTGACCAGCGTTGTCGAAGGGAGTACCGAGCACAGCGGTATCGCCGGCGGTGACGAACTCACGGCCTACGCAGAAGCTGCGTTGGGAGACGATACCGATTCCATCGCCGCTGCGCGCGACCAGGTACGCGCGGCTTTGGGTGACGACGCCACCGTAGACGCCGCAGCCGTCATCGCGAATTTCCAGCGTATGGTGCGCATCGCAGATGGCACTGGCATACCGCTGGACCAGCCCGTATTGATCATGAGCCAGGCGATACGTGACGAACTGCACATCAATGATTTCCACGGCGCCGGCAACAGCGCGCCTCTGCCCTGGCACAAAAAGGTTCTGGGACGCGCCGCCGCGCCATTTATGCCAAAGATGCTGAAGCGCATGGCACAAAGCCGTAAGATCGAGACATGAGCGTGACAGAGCTAGATGACTTTCGACAAGAGACTCGTGCATGGCTGAGCAAGAACTGCCCGCCAGGAGCGCGCGGTCCCGGCGAGGTGCATACCGGCAGCACCAAGGTCACCATCACCAATCCTGACGTTCAGCTATGGATGGAACGTATGGCCGAGCGCGGTTGGACGGTGCCCATGTGGCCCGAAGCGTACGGCGGCGGCGGGCTCGATATAGCGCAAACTCGCGTGTTGTACGAAGAGATGGCGGCTCTCGACGCCCGACCGCCTCTGCTCAACATGGGTACCAGAATGCTTGGACCCACCCTGCTCGAGTACGGCACAGAGGACCAGAAGCGCCGCCACCTGACGACCATCGCGCAAGGCGGCGCGGCTTGGTGCCAGGGCTATAGCGAACCTGGGGCAGGTTCTGACCTGGCGAGCCTGCGCGCACGCGCTGACGATCATGGCGACCACTTTCTGATCAACGGGCAAAAGATCTGGACCTCCGGCGCGCAGAACGCAGACTGGATGTTCGCGCTGGTACGCAGCGACCCAGACGCGCCGAAACATCAGGGCATCAGCTTCGTGTTGCTGGCCATGGATCAACCAGGTGTTACGGTTCGACCGATTGAATTGATCTCCGGTAGTTCGCCATTTTGCGAGACGTTCTTAGACAACGCCGTTGCGCGCAAAGAAGATCTGGTAGGCGAGTTGAATGACGGTTGGACGGTTGGCAAGCGCCTGCTGCAACATGAGCGCTCCGGCCAGGGTGGGTTAAGTCCCGTATCAGCTCGGCCACGGCCGGTTGGCGTCACCGTGGACACCGAGCCCTGCGAAGCTGCAATGCAGTACATAGGTACGCAAAATGGTCGTATCGCCGATCCCGAGGTACGTAGTGAAGTTGTGACTTGGCAAATGAATAGCGCTGCTTACACCCTTACACAACGTCGCGCCGGACAGGAGAACGACAGCGGCGGCACACCAGCCGAGGCGACCTCCATCTTTAAGATGTACGGGGCTACGTTGGCTCAGGATCGTCAGGAGCTGCTGATCCAACTCATGGGTACCCAGGGCATTGGCTGGCAAGGCGACACTTTCACCGAAACCGAACTCGGCGCAACCCGGTCATGGCTGGCGAGCAAGGCTGTTACGATCTATGGCGGTACCAATGAAGTACAGGCAAACATCATCGCCAAGCGCGTCCTCGGGCTACCGGATTAACTTTTCAACCGGACTAAGTTGCTACTCACCCCAACAGCCCGACTAGCACGAAACCTTTCTCGCCAGCTCGCGGAAGAAATGACGGCAAGCAAGCACACAGCCTGGCTGGCCCCTGCTGTGTTCAGCTTTCCGGCGTGGTTGAGTCATGCGCGCGACGAGTTCGTTTTGCACACCCAAGCTGACCGCGTTCCTATCAACGCCACCCAGTCTCTACTGCTGTGGCAAACCATCATCGACCGGGACGTATTTGTCGGCGAACCACAGGTGGCGCAACTGGCGCAACGCGCGTGGCGTCAGATACACGAATACTGCATCGACCTGCCGCATCGATGGCCCGCGCTGATGCTGTCGGAAGACAGCCGGCACTTCAAAGATTGGGCCCAACGCTATCAATCGAAATGCGATGAACAAGGGGTCATCGACGAGTGGGCGTTCGCCGCACGTCTGCCTGCGCTGATCGCCGCCGGCATGCTGGAACTTCCCGAGCAGATCGAGCTGGTGGGTTTCGATCTGCCGCTGACGCCGCTACAGGAACAGATCGTTGCGGCCTTGCAAACCGCCTGTTCCACATTCGCGCGCCATCCCACCCCGACCATCACGCCGCCTCCCCTGCTGCTGCAACAATTCACTGAAGCGGATCAGGAATTACACGCGGCCGCGACCTGGGCGAGGGAGCACCTGGCGCACAATGCCGGCCATCGTATCGCCGTGGTGGTGCCGGATCTGTCGGTCCGCCTACAGCGCGTCGAGCGCCAGTTTCGTCGCGTGTTCGATGCACCAGGCTTCGCGCTGGGATCTGCGAGTCCGGAACCATGGCACATCTCCATGGGCAAACCGCTGGCGGATTGGCCGTTAGCCAATGACGCCCTGGCGGTTCTCGCGCTGTCCCACAACCGTATGACGCAACCCCAGGCGTCTCGATTGTTGCGCTCGCCTTTCTTCGCAAACTGGCCCACCGAGCATAACAACCGCGAACAAGTCCTGATCAAACTTGCGCAACGCGCGCCCTATGACCTGACCATCACCGAGCTGGAGTGGGCACTACGGCAATCCGATGCAGCGGATTCTGCCGATACTCTTGCCGCTTGGCGAGCTAATCGAAGTACCGGCGCAAGTCTTGACTGGCCTTCGCAATGGGCCAGCAGATTTCAACAGGAACTAACGCACATTGGGTTCGGCCGCGGGCGCTCGTTGAACAGTGTCGAGTATCAGGTCATGCAGCGCTGGCACGACATGCTGGAGGACCTCAGCGGCCTGGATACGGTCTGCGCCGAACCGATGGCGCGCAGTCCTGCACTCGACCTGCTGCGCGAGCGCGCACGCAGCACTGTGTTTCGAGAACAGAACCCTGGCGTGCCAGTGGAAGTGCTGGGAGTCGAGGAAGCCTTGGGATCAGCGTTCGACGCGATGTGGATCACTACGCTGGACAGTGACACCTGGCCCGCACCGCCGCGGCGTGATGCGCTGATTCCCGCGCCGTTGCAGGCTCAGATACCACAGAGCAGCGCCGAAGGCTGTCTGCAGCGAGCGCATATGGAACTCGTCCACCTGCGCACAGCGGCGCCCATCGTGCACGCAAGTTTCGCCCTTGGGAGCGAAGAGATCGCGCTGCAGGCGAGCGGTCTCCTGGCAGACTGCCGCATCGAACCGGCCGCCATGACAGCGCCGCCGAATCCGGCGGACATGCAATCTCCAGAGAATGATGACCTGGCGCCCGCATTTCCCGGCGGACACGCGCGCGGCGGTACCGGCGTACTGCAGGACCAATCTGGCTGCCCATTCAAAGCCTTTGCGCAACGACGCCTCAACGCAGCCAATGTCGCCCCGCCGCGGCCGGGTCTGGATCCCCGCCAACGCGGCACCCTCATCCATCGCGCCTTGGAATTTTTCTGGGCCGATCTCGACGGTCAGGCAGATCTGATTGCCCTGGTCCATGCCGATTTGGCACGCCGGGTGCACCAGGCTGTGCAACATGCCCTGCAGACGTTGACCAGGGACTATCGCCTCGCTCTGTCGGCTGCAGGACAGCAGCTGGAAGAGCAAAGACTGGAGCGCTTGCTGCATAGCTGGCTCGACGTAGAGCTTGGACGCAGCGAGTTCAGCGTGGTAGGCCGGGAACAGGACATTACGTTGCGCTTCGACAACCTCGAATTGGGTGGGAAGGTCGACCGCATTGATGCCCTGGCCGGTAGCGGCACGCTTCTGATCGACTACAAATCCGGCCGCACCAGCAAAAGCGGCTGGCGCCCTGACCCACGTATCGCCGACCCGCAATTGCCAGCGTACGCAGTGTCGATGCAGCCAACGCCATCGGCAATCGCATTCGCTCGTCTACGACCTGGAGAATTGCGCTTCGACGGTCTGGCAAACGGCGATCTTCTCACAGAAGGCATCACCGACCTCGCAACCACCGGCAACGCTTTTAGAGATCTGGAATCCTGGGAAGATCTGCTAGAACACTGGCGCGGTGATCTCAAGGCATTGGCCGGCGAGTTTACCAACGGCAACGCCACGGTAGATCCGCTCAACGCGGCGCAGTGCAGGAATTGCCACCTGCACGGCCTGTGCCGTATCTACGAACGCGCCCCGTACCAGTCATTAACGGATCAGGACGAAGATGAGTGACCTGGATGCACGCCGCCAAGCGGTTGATCCGGGACATTCAGTCATCGTGCAGGCACCGGCGGGGTCGGGTAAGACCACTTTGTTGGTGGAACGCTACCTCGGACTGTTGGCTGCGGTTGATGCACCGGAGGAAATCCTCGCCATTACGTTTACGCGCAAGGCGGCGGCAGAAATGCGCCAGCGGGTTCTACACTACCTCGACCCGGACTTCGATTCCGACGAAGCGCACGAACAGGGCCCACTACGCAAAGCGCGCGCCGTCCGGGCAAGAGTCGCAGCGTGGGGTTTGCGTGAAAATCCCCAGCGGATGCTCATTCGCACCATCGACAGCTTTAACCACTTTCTCGCGCGCACGATGCCGGTTGCCAGTGCGCTGGGCCCAGTTCCAGCGCCCGCGGATAACGTTCAAGCGCTGTATCGGCAGGCAGCTCGCAACGTTCTCAAGCTGGTCGATCAGGACACTCCCTTTGCCGAGGATTTGCAGTGCCTGCTCGGCTGGCGCGACCATCGTAGTCAGGACATCGAGAATCTGCTCACCGATCTCATGGGCAAACGCGAACAATGGTTGCGTGCCCTGCACCTCAATGGTGAATTGCAACGCGCTCATCTCGAGTCGGTATTGCATGCCGTAGTTACCGAACAACTCGCACAGGCAGCAAGTTCACTACGTGACACGCTGGCACGCACAGGAATAGATGCCAATGAAGTGCTGACGCTGGCCAGGTTCGCCGCGACCACGTTGCAGGGCACCAATCGGCAGTCCGACATTCGTAGCCTCATCGACGCCCACCGGCTGCCAGACGCGGCGGCCGACGCCATCCCTCTCTGGCGGGGCCTTGGCGCCCTGTTTCTCACCACTGGGAACGAATATCGCAAGAGCGTCACCGTGTCCCAGGGCTTTCCGCCAAACGCCGACGAAAAGACCCGCTTCAAGAACTTGCTGGGCAATCTCAACGACGACCTCAGCTTCCGATTCCACCTCGCCAAAGCGCGTAGTCTGCCTCCGCCGCGCTATGACGATGCGGAATGGGCGGTGCTCGACGCTCTGGTGCGCGTACTGGTGCGCAGCGCTGCGGAACTGAATCTGTTGTTCGCGCGCGTGAGCCAGATCGACTACATGGGCCTGGCGGACGCGGCGCTGCAAGGTCTGGGCGACGAGGACACCGGCTACTCCGATCTCGGTCTGTATCTTGACCGGCAGATACGCCACTTATTGGTAGACGAGTTTCAAGACACGAACTGGGGCCAACTGCACCTATTGGAAAAACTCACCGCAGGCTGGGAACAGGGCGATGGCCGTAGTCTGTTCATGGTCGGCGACCCAATGCAATCCATCTACCGATTTCGCGAAGCAGATGTTGGTCTGTTCATGCGCAGCCGCGATCAGGGCGTGGGGGCCGTACGGGTAGAGTCCGTCCGACTCACCACCAACTTCCGCTCACGGGTGGAAGTCGTTGACTGGGTAAATCAGCGCCTTGGTCCGATATTTCCGGCGCGCGAAGACATTAGCGGCGGTGCCGTGGCCTACGCCAGGTCGGAAGCCGGACGAGATACCGGCGGCCAGATCGATACGTTGGCTTTCGCAGAGGATGCAGCCGAAGGGAAGGCGATAGCGGAGCTTGTCCAGCGTGTGCTTCAAGAGCATGCCGACGATGCGAATTTCAAGGCCGCCATTATTGTCCGCGCGCGCAGCCATTTGGCCGATATTCTTCCGGCCCTGGACGCACGTCGAATCCCCTATCGCGCGGTTAAACTCGACCCATTAAACAGCAAACCTGTCGTGCAGGATCTGCTCGCAATCACCCGCGCGATAATGCTGCCTGGGGACGTAACCGCGCTGCTGGCCGTGCTGCGTTCGCCCGTGTGCGGTTTGAGCCTGGAAGCCCTCACCCGGCTGGGCGGCGACGGGCGCTCGATATTTGACCAGCAAGCCCTGCGTCGCCTCGACACGGATTCAAAACAGCGCGCACAGCGAGTGTTCGAAGTGTTGGAGAACGCCCGCGCGCATTGGCAGCGACGCCCGGTTCGTGACCTCGTCGAGGGCGCCTGGACGAGCCTGGGCGGCCCTCAATGTTGCAAGAAGCCGACGACAGATATGCGTGACGCATCTGTTTACCTGGATGCGCTGGAACAAGCCGAAGCCAGCGGGCTGCTGGATGATTGGAACGACTTCGCTGAGTTACTCGATGCGCAGCACACCGAAGGCGACCCACCCAGCGATGATGTGAAGCTGGACATTCTGACCATGCATGGCGCCAAGGGATTGGAATGGGACCTGGTGATTCTTCCCGGCCTCAACAAACGACCACCCGCGGGAGAAAGCACGCTGCTGCATTGGCTGCCATTTACCGCGGCGACAGGTCAGGAGCAGGTGCTCATGGCGCCGTTGCGGGCTGCAGAAGAGCTCAAAAATACGCCCCTCATCGAACTGATTCGCAACGAGCAGAAGTTGAGGTCATCCTACGAAAACCAGCGTCTGCTGTATGTTGCTACCACCAGGGCCAAGGACCATCTCGTGATGTCCGCGAGCCTCGATGCCAGCAAAGAGGAAGTGAAACCCATTACCGGCAGCCTGCTGGCTGATCTGTGGGAGACAACCGCTGACGACTTTCTCGCTTCTATAGCAGCGACCGGACCGAGCGCCACCACAGATGCGCCCGGGCAGGAACGTGACCAATCTCTGCGTCGCATTGCTAAAGACTGGCGACCGATGCTTGAACCGCGGCTGGATTGGCAACCAGCGCTGCCTCCGAAGGAGCCAGACTGGGAACTGGAGTTCAATTGGGCCGGCGTGCAGGCCCGGCGTACCGGCACCGTCATGCACCGCTTGTTGGAACGCGTTGGTCAGTTGGGCATTGAAAACCTCACCGACGACCTGCGCGCTACCTTGATAGCCAGAATTCCTTTTCTGTTGCGGTCTATGGGCACCCGGCGCCAGGCTCTGGACGGTGCTACAGGCATTGTGCGCCAAGCGTTTGAGCAAACCCTGGAGAGCGCCACTGGCCGCTGGGTTCTGAGCAACGCGCATGCTCATGCCGCATGCGAGCTGGCCATATCAGGGACGCTCAATGGTCAGCTGGTGAATGCCATCGTTGATCGTACGTTCGTTGATGACCAGGGCACTCGTTGGGTCATTGATTACAAATCCGGATATCACGCTGGGGCAGATCTGCAAGGTTTTCTCGCCCAGGAGAGCGAACGCTACGAAGCGCAACTGGCGCGCTATCAAAGCCTGTTCGAGCAACTCGAAACCCGAACCGTCAAGACCGCGTTGTATCTACCCCGGCACTGCGTACTGCAGGAGGTCGGTAACAACCCGGTGCGCTAGATAATTCAAGACGTGCTACATTCTCAGCCGGCGCGAACGAAGTCAGCGGAGATCCTGTGAACACGAATAACAAACCCGTCGCGGTAGTGGTCGGCGCTACATCCAAATGGCAATCCGACGGCCGAAATACCAAGCTGGCCCTCGGGCACGAGGTCGATGACAGCACTTTACCAGTGAACGCACGCTGGGGAGTGGGCGGCGCAATCGCCCAGAAGTTCGCTGAGGAAGGCTTTTTCGTCGTGCTTACCACGCGTACCGCCGCCAATGCACAACCTCTGGCGCGAGCCATTACCGGGCAAGGAGGCGAAAGCCTGATCGTGGAACTCGACCTGGTCGACGAAAACTCGATTGCAGCGGCGTTCGACGAAGTGAGGCAGAAACTCGGCGACCCTGAGGTCGTGGTGTACAACGCGGGTTATCTGGAAGGTAGAGACCTGCCCGCTGATCAGGAACTTCTGGAACATATCCCCGTAGAGATGTTCGACACGGCGCAACACATTGCCAGCCGAGGGCCTTTCCTGGTGGCCAAGCAGGTACTGCCGGCCATGCGTGAGCGCGGCGCGGGGTCATTTCTGATCACCAACAACGCGGCTTCACTGCGCGGCCGTAAGCGTTATACCGGCCAATCGCTGTACTATCCGCGCGTGATGATGCGTACCCTCGCCCAGGTGCTCACGGAGGAGTACTCCGAGCATGGTGTGCACGTCGCGAATGTTGTCGTCGACGGACTCATCGACTCCCCCGGCACCCGGGCATTGCCCATGGCGCAACAGAAACCGCAAATTATCATGAATCCCGCCAACATCGCGGATGCATTCTACTATCTACACTCCCAGGACCGCTCGTGTTGGACCCACGAGCTGCAATTAACCCCCTACCCCACCAAGCCGAGTTTTTAGTGGGCCACTAGCAACGTAAACTCGTTCTCACATTTGTACTCGTGGCGATACATATCGCCACATCAATCGTCTACTTATCTGACGACGTTTTTTCTAGTCTGTACTCCAACGATATAGGAGTACTGGCCGTGAAACGGTTTATTTTTATTGTCCTTGCTTGGACTATAAGCACACCATCATTTGCGATGTTCATGTTGAATTACCCCATTCTGCAGGACGATTACCTGTTGCAGTATGTGGATCTGAATTTCGAGGCAATGGCCGCGAGTGCAGGTTCAACTACGGCTACCTCCGATGCCACCAGTACGCCAGTACCCGTAGCTACGACATCGACGCTGGCGACTACCACCACGCAAAAAACCCAAGTACCGTTCGTGCAGCCCTACAGCGATCTCGATCCCGTGTGCGACAACATGATCATCTGCATCAACATCGATGCCATCAACGCGGGTGGCGCAGTCACAGGCACCGAAACACCGACCACCGGCGAGACGGACATCACCAAGACACAAACGCCGCCGCCGACGACGACTATCGTACCGACCACGACGTATACACCGCCGCCGACGACGACTATCGTACCGACCACGACGTATACACCGCCCACCACCTCCGTTCCGGAACCGGGTACTGCGGGTCTGCTGTTCCTCGGAGGTGTTGTAATCCTGCTGTCGCGACGTAGACTCTGGGCGCAACCTCAGACGTCATAGCGAGCACTCAATGCCATATCGGTCGTTGGCGCTAATTGCCGTATTAGCACTGGCCGGTTGTTCAGGAAACCTTCCGTTCTCGAGCGGCGCACTTACCGGCACGACAACCCCGGTGCCGCAGGATTGGAGCGAGGTCGCCTCAGCAGATATCGTTCAACTCGAAACCAATGCCGAGGATCCCTATTCGGTTAACCTATGGGTCATCGGCTTCGGTTCAAAGCTGTATGTGCACGCCGGCGCCAATCGCGCGACCTGGGTCGAACACATCGAAGACAATCACAACGTGCGCCTGCAGGTCCAAGACGCGGTATTCGAATTGCGGGCGATACGGGTAGTCGATGTTGAGGAGTTTCAACTCTTCAGCGACATTTACGAAACCAAGTATGGCAACCGCCCGCGCAATGAAGATGTAGCTGAAGCTTACCTTTTCCGGCTCGAAGCGCGCAGCTAGCGTTACCAGCACCACCGATTCCGCCGCCAAATTACCAACCTTACACCAAGAGATCCGCATGTCAGATTCATCAATATATACGCCACCCAAAGTATGGTCATGGGACAAAGAAAGCGGCGGCCGCTTCGCCAGCATCAATAGACCCGTCGCCGGCGCCACGCACGAGAAACCGCTACCGGCAGGGGAACATGCCTTGCAACTACACTCGCTGGCCACGCCCAATGGCGTGAAAGTGACCGTTCTGCTGGAAGAGTTGCTGGAATTGGGTGTCGATGCAGAGTATGACGCATACCTCATCAACATCGGCGATGGTGAGCAGTTTGGCAGCGGCTTTGTGGCCATCAATCCAAACTCAAAGATACCTGCCCTACTCGATCGCAGCACAACGCCACCTACTCGAATTTTCGAGTCCGGCGCAATCCTCGTTTACCTCGCTGAAAAGTATAACGCCTTCCTGCCCAGCGACGCGTCCCTACGTGCAGAGTGTATGTCGTGGCTGTTCTGGCAAATGGGTTCCGCCCCCTACCTTGGCGGTGGTTTCGGCCATTTCTACGCCTACGCTCCCGACAAGATCGAGTACTGCATCAATCGTTACGCGATGGAAGTGAAGCGACAGCTGGACGTTCTCGAACAGCACCTGGCAAGCAATACCTATCTCTGCGGAGACGAATACACCATCGCAGACATGGCCAACTACGCCTGGTACGGCGCCGTCCTGCTACACAATATATACGACGCGGCCGAATTTCTGGATGTTGCGTCGTACACCAATGCCACGCGCTGGGCGCAAACCATAGAAGAGCGACCGGCAGTGCAGCGTGGGCGACGCGTCAACAAAGCCTGGGGCCCGGAAGACGAGCAGGTACGCGAGCGGCACAGCGCCAATGATTTCGGCTAGCCGTTCGCCGTAGCGAGTCGGCCCCCAGGCAGCTTTACCCGGCTGCTTTCATGAACCGTGCATTCATGTGCAGGTATGCATTAGCGTTCGGATGCGCAGCCCAGATCTCCTGCCACTCGGGGTGCTTGGGGAACTCTGCAAACTCCTCATCCCGCGCCGCCTTACTTGGCCAGCGAATGATCCAACACACATTGGGCTGTCCATTCGGTGAAACCACCGGTGCAGATCCCGCGACTTCGCTTTCAATGCCGTCATCCATCCAGAATTCAATAACATCCAGATTGGCCTTCAACCACGGCGCAGCCAGCTCGTTAGCCCACTTCTTGTACGCGTCGAACCATTCCGATTCGATCGTATAGTCTCTGATTTCAACGATTGCTTCAGACATCGTGTTGTTCCCCCAAATTACCCGCCTTCGAACCAGCGCTTCGGGACGTCGAAGTCCTTGATGCACTTTAGAATGTTACGACATGTCAGCTGACCAACAACCTTGTTTTCCCTGTTTACCACCGGGCGACGGCGATGTTTGTGGTCCAACATTGATTGGGCAACGCTGATGACATCCGCATGGCTGTTCACCGACTCCACACCAGCTGACATGTGATCCTTCACGAGGATCGTGCCAATTTCCTCACCGTAGTAGGATCCTGACAGTATGGCCCGCAGGCAATCGAGCTCAGATAGCATGCCGACCGGGTGGTTACGGTCATCGACCACAGTCACTCCGGAAATCTTGTAGCGCAGTATCTGGTGAATCGCTTCGAACAGCTCGGTATCCGGCTTCACCAGGACTGGACGTTTTACCATGTAGTCGTTCACGTCAACTGAATTTTTCATGACCTTAGCTCCTTAAACCGTGGGTCTTGGGTTCGGCATCCCTGCCATGGGATTTCGGATGTCACGACCCGAAATCTCCAATGAGAGTTTGTACAACTTTGATCAGCGGGGTGGGATAGATTCCCATCACCAGCACACCTACCGCCAGCGCTATGATAGTGGGTATATCAGCCATGCCCCGGGTTGGGTGCGGGTACTCGTCTGGCGTGTCATTGACCGTCATGTCATAAATTACTTTCACATAGTAGTAAACACTGATTGCTGATCCGATGACAAGCGCCCACAACAACATCCACATCTCGCCCTGAACGCCCGCCGCCACCAGGTAGAACTTGGCAACGAATCCCGCTGTGAGCGGCATACCCATCAACGCGAACAGAGCGATCGCGAGGCAAGTCGCAGCATATGGCCGCCGCCAGAATAGCCCGAGGTATTGCTTATTGGTCTGCGCATCGTCACCGGCCTGTGCGCTCGACAAGCTGGCGATGACACCAAACGCAGTGAGGGTCATCAACGTATACGCAGCTAAGTAGATCATCGCGGCGGCTACCGCAAAGCCGGGCTCAGGCAGACGCCCAAGGCCAAGCAATGCAATCAGCAGATATCCCATGTGGGCGATGGAGGAGTATGCGAGCAGACGTTTCAGGTTGGACTGGCGCAATGCCAGGAGATTTCCCACCACCATGGAAAGCACTGCAAACACGCTCAGCGAGATCACCACGACCGGATTGGTCAGCGCACTGCCATCTGCGGCGAGGCGCAGCAGAAGTGCAAACACTGCAGTTTTGGATACCGTCGCGATGAATCCTGTCACTGGCGCCGGCGATCCCTGATACACATCCGGCGTCCACATATGAAAAGGCACCAGCGACAGCTTGAACGCCATGCCGCCAAAAAGCATTGCCTGGCCTATTTGTAAATGTATCTGAAAGCGCGCGTTTTCAATCTTGCCGACATCCTCAAAAAACAACGAGCCGCTGGCGTTGTAGATCAGGGCCATGCCGAACAACAGCGTTGTGGACGCAACTGCGGACAGCACCAGATACTTGATTGCCGCTTCCAAGGGCGGGTGTTTCTCCTCGGGGTAAGCAACCATCGCGTACAACGATATCGACATCACCTCCAAGCCAAGCACAAACGTGGCAAAGTGGTTGGACGCAGCCATTACCATCGCGCCCAGCGTCGCGGTAGTCACCAGAATGTAGAATTCCTCGAGCTCGCCACGCCGCCCGGACAGGTATCGATACGCCAGCAGGCAAACCACGATGGCAACAATCAGGAACAGAATATTGAAGAAACCCGCATAGCCGTCCAGATGCAGTAGATGCAATACGGTGCGGGGTTGCGCGCCGAGGGTCATCACGCTGGCGATCAAGGTCGCGAGCAGGCCGGTAACCGTAACCGCCGTCGCGACCAGATGATTGCGCGCGAAGCCAACGGCTAACAGCAGTACCAGCAGAGCGATGGTCAACACCAGATACGGCGCCAGGGAGTACACGTCAGCACCACTCATGGCCGGGCACCCAGAAACGTTTCAACAAACGGCGCGGCCATATCGAATACCGGCTGCGGATATATTCCCAGCGCAACCAGGGCGATCATCATCAACCCCATCACGGTGAGTTCACGTGCGCCAAAATCCGCCAGGGGCTCAGCGTCTTCCGCCGGACTGCCTTGGAACGAGCGTTGCATCAACGACAACGAGTAGACCGCAGCCACCACGATGCCCAGGGCGGCCACCACGGTGGTGCCCACGTCCGCCTGGAACGCGCCCATCAGCACCATGAACTCACCTACAAAGTTTCCTAAACCAGGCATACCGAGAGAGGCTACGACGAAAAACATAGTAACCGCGCCCATGCGTGGCGCGCGCTTCCAGAGCCCACCCATTTGCGTCATATCCCGGGTATGCAGGCGCTCCTGTAGTGCACCGGCCATCATGAACAATGCCGCAGTGGAGAAGCCGTGCGCAATCATCTGCATGATCGCGCCCTGGGCAGCCAACTGATTAGCAGCAAATACGCCCAGCAGAACGAAACCCATGTGACTGATACTGCTGTAGGCGACAAGGCGCTTGAAGTCGGTCTGGCTATACGCCAGGTAGCCGCCGTACACAACGCTCAAAGCCCCCAGGGCCATGGCTGGCCAGCGGAACGCCTCGGCCGCGTCCGGAAACAGCGGCACCACGAAGCGGATCAAGCCGTAGGCGCCGGTCTTGAGCAGGATGCCGGCGAGAATAACGCTACCCGCCGTAGGCGCCTGTGTGTGCGCGTCTGGCAACCACGTATGCAATGGAACGCCAGGCAGCTTGACCACGAACGCGACGAAGAAACCCAGCATCAACCACCACGCAACATCAGGGTCGATTTTCGCGACCAACAAAGTGTGGTAGTCAAAGCTAATGACGCCGCTGCCGCGATAATTGACGTAGACCAGGGCAACAATGGCCAGCAGCATCAACAATCCGCTGATCTGCGTAAACAGGAAGAACTTCATGGCGGCATAAGCCCGTTGCTCGTGGCCCCATACCGCTATCAGGAAGTACATGGGAATCAACATGACTTCCCAGAACACAAAAAACAGGAACAGATCCAGGGCGGTGAAAACACCAACTACCCCGGCCAGAGTCCACAGCAAATTGAACTGGAAGAACCCATGCCGAAACTTGATCTCCGACCACGAGGCCACTACAGCAACCAACCCTAGAAACAGCGTTAGCGCTACCAGCATCAAACTCAGGCCATCCATTTCCAGCTGCACGCTAATGCCGAACTGAGGAACCCAGGCCTGATGATAAATCGCGTAAAGACCCTGCTCAGTCCCTCCCTGCCAGGTCCCGAGCAGCCACAGACCGGCGCTCACCAATACCGCCAGGCTTATCCAGCGAGGAGCGTTTACGTTCCAGCGCGAGGCGAGTGCAGCGACGCCTCCACCCGCAAGCAGGAACAATATCAGGGTCAACAGGCTCACAGGAGAATCACCGCTAGGGCGAAAACGAACACAAGACCAATGCCCATGTTCGCGGCATACCAGCGCAACTGGCCGGTCTGGCTGCTTGCGGTCAGATCATGCATACGACGTGCGATTTGCACTACAGCGTTATACAAAACATCGACAGGTTCGTTCTTCAACCGCGCCGCGGCAACCTCAAACGGTCTGACCAGCACCACGTCGTACAACCTGTCGAAACCCCAACCGCTCAGGAGATAGCGCCCCAAACCAGAGCGGTCGAGGTTTTTCTCACTTCCAATTTCACCGCGGCCGTACATCACATAACCTAGCGCAACACCTACTATAGGTACGGCTGCCGTGACCCACACCAGCCAACCACCATGTGCTTCACCGACACCACCATCCGGCAGCACGCCGGCGACCGCGCCGAGGCCGAACCACCCACCACCCAGGGCCAGCACTGCCAGAACCAGGAGCGGCACGTTCATGTTCCAACCCGAATGATCGTGCGGCTCGGTCCTGATCTCGCCGAAGAACACGATGCAGATCATGCGGGTGCTGTATATCGACGTCACCAGCGCGGCGGCGGACGCTATGGCCCAGAACCACGGGCCCTGCACACCATAGTCGAAGCTGGTCAAAAGAATGACATCCTTACTATAGAACCCTGACGTCAATGGCAGCGCGGCCAGGGCCGCCGCACCGACTAACATGCAAACAAACGGAATTCGCAGTCGTTTCGCCAGCCCGCCCATACGAAAAATATCCTGTTCGTGATGCAGGGCAAGAATCACGGAACCTGCCGCAAGAAAAAGCAACGCCTTGAAGAAGGCATGGGTCATCAGGTGAAAGATCGCCGCCGACCACGCGCCCACGCCCAACGCGAAAAACATGTAGCCGATCTGACTCATCGTGGAATACGCCAGGATGCGCTTCAAATCACGCTGACTCATTGCACTGAATGCCGCTATGAATAACGTGGCGAGACCTACGACTGCCACGGTCAGCTGTGCTGTCTGGGAAAGCAAAAACAGATCATGCGTTCGCGCAATCAGGTACACGCCTGCGGTCACCATCGTTGCCGCGTGGATGAGCGCACTGACGGGAGTCGGGCCAGCCATGGCATCTGGCAGCCAGGTCTGCAGTGGCAATTGTGCCGACTTTCCTACTGCCCCACCCACCAGCAACATTGCAATGAGCGTCGCCACAAAAGACCCATCTGGCCAGGCCGCAACTGCAGCATCCATGGCCGGCTGGATTTCGATGGTACCCAGTTCCCGGAACATCAGAAACAGGCCGAATGCCATGGCAGTGTCACCTACCCGGGTAACAACAAAAGCCTTGCGCGCTGCATACCCATTTGCAGGATCGGTATGGAAATAGCCGATCAACAGATAGCTGCACAAGCCGACGCCTTCCCACCCCAGGTACAGAACCAGCAGGTTGTCTCCCAGCACCAGCATCAGCATGGCGAATACAAACAAGTTCATATAGGCAAAGAAACGACTGTAGTCTTCTTCCTCCCACATGTAGCCGGTAGCGTAGAGATGAATAAGAAAGCCAACACCGGTAATGACGCCGACCATCACCATGGCCAGCCCATCGAAATACAAGCGTATCGCCGGATCAAAGCCCGCGACGTCGATCCAGCGCCACAACACCTGCACGTACACGTCCTGACCGGATTCAATGAATGCCAGGGATACCACCAGCGTCGCAAGCGCTGCCAGACCCACTGATCCGGCACCAACCAATGCTACCGTCAGCTTGTTCAGTCGCCCCTCGGTCAGAAACAGTATCAGGAACCCAAGCAGCGGCAGCGCTGGCACCCAGGCTAACCACGACATGGCGGCGCTGCCGCTCACCCGCTGAGCTCCCCGAGCGCATCGATATCGAGATTCCGAAAGCGTCGTTCCATCTGCAGGATCAAACCCAGCGCGAGTGCAGCTTCCGCCGCCGCCAACGACAACACGAGCATGTACATGATCTGACCGTCAGCCTCGGCCCAGCGCGCACCGGCGGTAACAAAGGCAAGGCCGCAGGCATTCAGCATGATTTCAAGGGACATCAGCATGAAGATCACATTGCGTCGCACCAACACGCCGGTGAAACCAATGACGAATAGCGTCGCTGCCAGTATCAGCAAGTGGTCCAACGGTATGGCGACGCCAGTCATGCGCCCACCTCCTCACGCCGGGCGCGCAGGTACCGCCGTCCCAGATGATATGCACCCACCAACGCAGCCAGTAACAATATCGACGCGAGTTCAACCGCGATCAGGTAGGGACCATACAGCGTGATCCCGACTTCCTTTGGTGACACCGGCGTACCAGAGGTTTGTATGTCAGTACCCAGCAACAGATAGCCCATCTCGAGCAGCAGAATGAAGGTCAATATGCTCGGACCGATATAATCTCGCGGTCGCAACCACTGTCGTTCCTGGGTCACGGAGCTCTGTCCGAGATTGAGCATCATCACGACGAAGAGGAACAGGACCATGATGGCGCCCGCATAGATAACCACTTCCAGCGCTGCCGCAAAAGGCGCCCCCAATAGATAAAAAATCACCGCGATGGACAGCAGCGAAACTATCAGATACACCAGAGCGTGGGATGCATTGGTGCGCGTGATGACGGTCACGGTGCTGACCAGGGATACCGTGGCGGCGACGTAAAACAGCACAAGTTCCATCAATCCCTCCTATGGCAACAAGCTATGCACGTTTACAGGTGGGGTTTCGCGCTCCGCTTCGCCTTTGGCCTTACCGGCGATCGCCTTGCCCGCTACCTGCCAGAAGCTGTAGTCTGGATACTTACCCGGACCGTTTATCAACAGGTGCTCTTTTTCATACACCATGTTCTTGCGCTCGTATTCGCACAGCTCGAAATCCGGTGTGAGTTGGATCGCGTACGTCGGACAAGCCTCCTCACACATGCCACACATGATGCAGCGCGAGAAGTTGATGCGGAAAAATTCCGGGTACCAGCGTCCATCCTCCAGCTCTGTTTTCTGCAGGGCGATACAATCAACGGGACACGCAACGGCACACAGGTTGCAGGCCACGCAGCGCTCCTCACCGTCGGGGTCACGAGTCAACACGATACGGCCACGATAGCGCGGTGCCAGATACGGCATTTCCTCGGGATACTGCACCGTCTCATGGCGCGTGAAGGTGTGTTTCAAGACGGTCCAGAGTGTCTGTAGTTGGCTATACATGGTGCGTTATCCTCGCCACAGAATGATGCCACCGGTCAACAATATGTTGACCAGCGTCAGCGGCAACAAGATCTTCCAACCCAGCGACATGAGCTGGTCGTAGCGCGGGCGCGGAATCGCTGCCCGCAACAGAACGAAGAAGCAGATCAGCAGAAAGGTTTTCAGTGAGAACCAGACCAGCGGGTGCAAGAAGTCAGGCCCAAGCCAGCCGCCGAAAAACAGTGTGACTACGATCGCGGAAGTCAGAATTACCGACAGGTATTCACCCACCATGATCAACGCGAACTTCATTCCGCCGTATTCCGTATGAAACCCAGCAGTAAGCTCATGTTCGGCTTCCGGCAGGTCGAACGGCAAACGATGCGCCTCTGCCACGCCGGCGATCAGAAACACCACCAGCCCCAGAAATTGGGGCACGCAGTACCACACGTCCTGCTGTGCCATGACCACCGCGCTCAGATTGAACGACCCGGTCTGCATAACTACACCCATGAGCGACAAGCCCATGAATACCTCATAAGTCACCATCTGGGCGGCACTGCGCAATCCACCCAGCAAAGCGTATTTGTTGTTGCTGGCAAGCCCGCTGAGCAACACGCCGTATACAGCCAGCGACGTCATCGCCAGAAAGAACAATATCCCGACGTTCAGATCAATGATGTAGAGGTCCGGCGCAAACGGCACCACCGCAAAACCCATCAGCATGCCGGCGACTATGGCCAGGGGCGCCAATACGAATATGACGCGATCAGCGAACGGCGGTATCCAGTCGTCCTTGAAGAAGAGCTTCAGCATATCTGCGAAAATCTGCAGAATCCCGAATGGTCCGAGCCGATTCGGACCCAGACGATCCTGCCAGAAGCCCAGCAAGCGGCGCTCCCACCAGACCAGAATCACCGCCGCAACCATCGCACCCAGCAATACCGGTAGGATCATGATGAATTCAAGCGCCATGTATCAGCCCCGCGCGATGATTGTTGGACGTTTCACGAAATCAGGGTCGCGCTGCAACGCGACCCTCTCCCGGGTAATAAACCGTGGTGCGTCCGGCAATCCCACCGGTACCGCGGCGTAGCCGCGTCTCATGCCACCATCGGTGCGAACTTCCAGGGTCTGTTCCTGGCAGCGCACGCCACCTCCTTCCTCTACACCCAGATCAGTTGCGTCGTCAGGGTTAAGCACGATGTAGGGAAACGGCATACGCGACTCGATCGCCGGTGAGTATGCAGACAGCTCTTCACTGCCAAACACGGTTGGCATGGAAATGAGCTCAAAACCCTCAGCGTGCGTCGGTTGTACAGGTTGAACCATCAACCCTGGCTCGTTCTGCACGCCAATGGCATCGAGTCGCACGCCCGGGTCGCCGCCGCGCAGAGCACCGCCAACCTCGTGCTGGAATTTGAATAACGATTGATTGGAATTCCACCCCGGCGACCAGACGTAAGGGATCAGCGAGCCCGCTTGATCGCGATTCGATCCTTCCATCGAGTAGCTGAACGGCGTGTCCTCATCAACCGTAGTCTTCGGCTCGTGCATGGTCTTGTCTGCATGCATCGCCGTACGGCCACTGTAGCGATGTGACTCGCGCGGGACCTTCTGGCCGGCGACGCTACGAAAGTCTGCACCCGGCGCGACTGCGGCCACTCCACGATATTGCGTAGATGAATCCAGATCCGCGAGCACTTCGTCTACGTGCTGCCAATCTAGGTCGGTTCGACCCAGGCCCGCTGCTATCTGTGTAATCCAACGCCAACCTGGCAGCACATCGTCCGCCGGTTCGAACACCTGGTAGTAGCGCTGCGCGCGGCCTTCGTAATTCACCATAGTGCCGGTGGATTCCGCGACCGTCGCAGTAGGAAAAACCAGGTGGGCCTGCTCGCCAGTCGCGTTGTCGAGGCTGTCCAACACCACAACATTTGCCGCGGTTTGCAGCGCCTGGTCGACCAGGCTCGCAGGGGCGCGCCGGTATAGATCATTGGCCAACACGATTAGTGTTTCCGCCTCGCCTGCAATCACGCCTTCAAGAGTGGCCTGCATCCCTTTGCCTGCTGCAAATCTATGCACACCGAAACTGTTTGCTTCAGCCCCCACGGTCAGCAGGCCAGGAGTTCGGTTCGGCGCGGCAAGGGCCTCCAAGATAGCGCCGGCGGCTTGCAGCAATCCCGGCTCTCCTGCGCTCACGCCCACCACGATCAGCGGCCGCTGGGCCCGCGCCAACGCCGCCGCGGTCCCCTCGATAAACACCTGTTCTGGATCCGAATGGACAGTCGTGGGTATTGCGGTGCCGGAAGCCGACACGCGCTGGGCAATCTGCACAGCAGTTTGTGCCAGTTGCGCGGGCGGCGCTTGCCAGGCGTAAGTGGCAATGTCCTGCAATCGCGTAGGCAGTACCGAGGCTATGCTTATGGGGTTCGCCGCGTGCTGGGCGTGGCCGCGCACGCCGGCGTCTTGCCACAGCGGAATGTTTGCCTCCACCGCCATTTCTTTGGACTCGTTACGCGCGGCCTGGCGTATCGCCAGGGCGAGCCGTGGCGCGGTGTCGAGCAGATCCTCACCCAGCACTAACACCGCATCGGCTCCCTCAACCTCGGCCAGGGTCGGTTGCGGATGCTGCGCCACGGCCGCGGCAGTGTGCATAAGCGTAGCCTCGCTATCACTCATCCCAGCACAGAAGTTTTCCGCCCCTACCAGTTTCCTCAACGCGAAATTGTCCTCGAGACTCGCCCGCGGCGAGCCAATGCCGACAACGCGACCGCTTCCCAGCAACTCGGCAGCCCGGGTTGTGGCATCTACCGGCAGAATCTGGCGGAACACGCCCGGGGCGCTACGCTCGCCGGTAAGCCGGATGCGTGCGTCACTGTTCGTATAGGCCATGCCGAAGCGCCCGCGGTCACAGATGAAATAGCGGTTCAGATCGGCGTGGTATCGATTGTGTATGCGCTTCAATGCGCCATAGCGCTCGCTTGCGAAAATATTGCAGCCTAGCGAGCAACCACTGCAGATCGAAGGCGCCGACTGCAGGTCCCACTTCCGCGAATACATCGCGCTGAAAGGCTTGTCAGTGAAAACGCCCGTGGGGCAGACCTCAACCAGGTTGCCGCTGAACTCGCTTTCCAGCACCCCTGGCTCCGCGCGCCCGAAATACATGCGGCTACGCGAACCAAACGCGTCCAGGTCGGTGCCGCCTGCATAATCACGATAAAACCGTACGCAGCGGTAACAGGTGATGCATCGGTTCATTTCGTGATTTACAAAGGGACCGAGGTACTGGTTCTCAAAGGTTCGTTTGGCGCCGGTGTAACGGCGTGCGGTGTGGCCGGTCATGACGGTCATATCCTGCAGGTGGCATTCTCCACCCTCCTCGCAGACTGGACAGTCGTGCGGATGATTTTCCATGAGCCACTCGATCACAGAGGCGCGAAACTCCTCAGCGTGGGCCGCCTTGATGTCAATACGGGCACCGTCGCTAACCGGAGTCATGCACGCCATGGTCAATCGGCCGCGCTCATCATCGGCGTCCTGATACGCAATAACCGCGCATTGCCGGCAGGCGCCTACTGAATCCATGGCAGGATGCCAGCAGAAATAGGGCAGATCCAATCCGTGCGACAGGCAGGCTTGTAGCAGGTTGTCGCCATCCCTCACTTCATATTCCTGGCCGTCAACAGTGATCTGCGTCATGGGTCGTTACCTTGTTGCGGTGCAGTGTGATACGCGCACCCACCCTGCTCGATATGCGCTTCGAAATCTTCTCGAAAATACTTGAGCGCACTCGCCAGCGGCTCGATGGCGCCGGTTGCGTGCAGACAGAACGTGTTGCCCGGCGCGCCGATAAATGCGGCGTTCTGTTCGAGCATCGCCAGATCACCCGCTTGCGCCCGGCCCGCTTCAATATCCGCCAGCAGTTGTTCTACCCAGGGCAGACCCTCTCGACATGGGGTACAGAACCCACAGGATTCCTGTGCAAAGAAGTGTTGCAGATTGCGGGACATGGCAACCGGACAGACGCTATCGTCCATCAGGATCATGGTGCCCGTGCCCATGCGACTGCCGGCGGCCTGGATGGTGCCGTAATCCATCGCCAGGTCGAGGTGTTCGGTAGTGAGGAAGTCAGTAGACGCTCCGCCCGGTAGGATGCCACGCAATGCATAGCCTTCCTGCATGCCGCCGGCATGGGTCTCGATGATCTCGCGGATCGTCGTACCCATTGGTAGTTCCCACAGGCCAGGGGTTTTAACCCTTCCGGATACACCATAGATTTTCGTGCCCGCGTCCTCGCCCACGCCAAGATCTCTGAACCATTCTGCACCGTGACGCACGATCGCGGGCACGTTGCACAGGGTTTCGACATTGTTGACGATGGTTGGCCGGCCCCAGGCACCACTGGCTGGCGGGAAAGGAGGTTTCATGCGCGGCTGGGCGCGCTTACCTTCCAGCGCGTTAAGCAAGGCGGTTTCCTCGCCGCAAATATAGCGGCCACCGGAGCGGTGTATCGACAGGTTAAGCGAGTAATCGGTACCGAATACTTTTTCACCAAGCAGTCCCGCTGCTTCGGCCTCGGCAATGGCTTTTTCCAGCTGTCGATAAGGCTCGTGGTACTCGCCGCGCAGGAAGATGTATGCGTAGTCGGCGCCGATGGCATATGCGCCTATGAGAATGCCTTCGACCAGGAGATGCGGATCCAGCTCCATCAGATAACGATCTTTGAATGTGCCCGGCTCCATCTCGTCGGCATTGCACACCAGATAAGTATGGCCCGGAGTGGCACGCTCAGGGGGCGGAACGAATCCCCACTTAACTCCGGTAGGAAAACCCGCCCCGCCACGGCCACGCAAATTGGCGTCTTTGATAAGCTCACGCACGTCTTCAGGCGTCATACCGGTCAACGCGCGCCGCGCGCCCTCGTAACCACCTGCCGCGGTGTATGCCGGTAGCGTCACCAGTCCTTGCTGCTCGTCGATACGCTCAGTTAGCGGTCTGGCCGTGCTCATGACCGAAATCTCGCAAATACAGATGGAAGATCATCCAACTCGCTACCGCCAAACAAAACATCGTCGACCATCAATACCGGCGCGCGATCACACGCACCCAGGCAAACAATGGGCAGCAGCGTAAAATTCCCATCCTGCGTGGTAGCACCCATCTCGATGCCAAGCTCACGGATCACGCGCGAGCGTAAACCCTCGCCGCCCATAACAAAACAACTCACGCTGTCGCACACCATCACGATATGCCGCCCTACCGGTTGGCGATAAATCAGGTTGTAGAACGTGGCGATGCTGTCCAGCGCGGCATCAGACATGCCCAGGAGACCGGCCGCGGCATGTAGACTCTCGTCGGACACCCAACCACGCGCTTGCTGGATGATGCGCAGCGCCTCGATGGCGGCAGACTCACGGTCAGGCAAATGACTGATCTCGGTCTCGATGGCATCGACTTCCGCCTGGGACAGGGCGCCTATAATCTGCTGTGACTCACTCATGGCCGCCTCACCGGTCTACATCTGCCATGACAAAATCAATGCTGGCAATGATTGCGATCAGATCCGCGATCATAAATCCCCGGCTGATGAGCGGTATCATCTGCAAATGCGGAAATGACGGGGTGCGTATACGCGTGCGGTAAGACATGCCGCCACCATCGGACACCAGGAAATAGCCATTCACGCCCTTGGTGGCCTCTATCTTCATTGAGCACTCGCCTGCCGGGATCACCGGGCCCCAGCTGACGTTCAAGAAGTGTTGAATCAGCGTTTCAATATCGTGCATCGTTCGTTCTTTGGCCGGGGGCGTGGCCTGAGGATGCTGCGCTTTGTAAGGTCCCGCGGGCATGTTGTCCAGACACTGACGGATAATTCGCAGGCTCTGGCGAATCTCTTCCACCCGGACCACCGCCCGGTCGTAGGTATCGCCGTTTTGCGCGATGGGCACCTCAAAGTCGAACTGGTCATACCCCCCATAGGGCTGTTGCTTGCGCATATCCCAGTCGAGACCCGTAGCTCGCAAGCCCGGCCCGGTAATCCCCCAATCCAAAGCCTCTGCGGTATCGTACGCGCCGATGCCAATAGCGCGACGTTTGAGTATGCCGTTGTCCATCGCCATCTTCTGATAATGGTCCAACCGCTTCGGCATGTAATCGATGAAATCGCGAACCATGCGATCCCAACCTTCCGGGAGGTCCTGTGCCACGCCACCGATCCTGAACCAGGCGGGGTGCATGCGACCGCCGGTTATCGCTTCGATGATGGTCAACAGCCGCTCGCGGTCAGCGAACATGTAGAACACCGGCGACAGCTGACCAACGTCCTGTGCGAAGGTGCCATAGAAAACCAGGTGGCTGGAAATGCGGAAAAACTCAGCAAGCATGATGCGGATGACTTTGGCTCGCTCCGGCACCTCGATACCTGCCATCTTCTCCACCGCCATCACATACGGCAGGTTGTTCATCACCCCGCCGAGATAGTCGATGCGGTCCGTATACGGAATGTAGGTATGCCAGGATTGTCGCTCGCCCATCTTCTCCGCACCGCGATGGTGATAGCCGATGTCCGGCACAGCCTCGACGATGACCTCTCCGTCCAGCTGCAGCGCGATGCGGAAGACACCGTGCACACTTGGATGATTGGGCCCGAGATTCAAGAACATGAAGTCGGTATGTTTCGCCTCCATACTCATACCCCACTGCTCTGGGGAAAAGCGCAGACTCTCCTGTTGAGCAGTCTGAAATTCCTCGGACATCGCGAACGGGTCAAGCTCAGTGGCCCGCGCAGGATGTTCCTTGCGCAATGGATGCCCTTCCCACAACGGAGGCGTAATGATGCGCAGCAGATTCGGATGCCCATCGAACTCGATGCCAAACATGTCGAACACTTCGCGTTCATACCAGTTTGCGGCGGGCCAAACCGCGCAGGCCGATGGCACGCTCAAGCTGTCTATCCCCAACGCGACCTTGATTCTGATGTCGCAATTGCGACTGCACGACAACAGGTGATAAAAAACCGTGAAATCCGCGGATGGCTGACCATCTCGGTGCTCACGGGCACGTTCGTCGATGGCGGATATGTCGAATAGCATTTCATACGCACAGGCGGGGTCGGACTTTAGGTGTCGCAGAACGTTCAGCAATTTCTGGCGTGGTACCCATAGCGTGGGCATACCGTCTATTGTCCGCTGTTCGCTAATATCAGGACCAAATTTGGCCTTGAGGTGGCCAATCACCCCGGGCGACTTCTCAGGTGCTTCTACAGCAACATCGGACATGCGAAACCTCAGGGCAAGTGGGACTTCCTTTTACTACCTAACCGATCCTTTGAAGTAGGCGCGTCCCCGACCGTCGCCGGTGTCGCAAGATTATCCGCCTGCATACGCGCAGGGGTCAGTAAATCACGTTGGCTCAGTTGTGGTTGTACAGGCGCCTGATCCACCGTTCGTCCCAGCGGACGCGGCCGATCCGCGACAGTGTCCTGCAATAGCGTCAAGCCTTGCATCAGTGCCTCTGGGCGCGGTGGACAACCTGGCACATAGACGTCCACAGGAAGAAACTTATCTACGCCCTGCACCACTGAGTAAACGTCGTACATACCGCCGGAGTTGGCGCAGGACCCCATGGAGATGACCCATTTGGGCTCCAGCAATTGCTCATACAGATGCTGCAGAACAGGCGCCATCTTGCGGAACACCGTGCCGGAAACCACGATCAGATCGGCCTGACGTGGCGTGGCTCGAATCACTTCGGAGCCGAACCTGGCAATGTCGTGACGCGACGTAAACGCCGTGGCCATTTCAACGTAACAACACGACAAACCAAAATTAAACGGCCAGATCGAATGCGCGCGACCCCACGCCACCAGGTCTTCCAGCTTGGCCAACAGCACGCCCTTGGCTTGCTGCTCATGGTACAAATCGTCAGCGGCGCTCATATCGTCGCCAGGAGACACTTTGATTAATTCCCAACGCATCAGGGTTGCTCTGCCCGCGCATAATCGGCGCGATCACCACGCCGCAGCACTCCCCAATCCAACGCACCGGTGCGCCACTCGTAGATCAGCGCAACCAGCAATATGACTATGAAAACCGCGGCGCCTAAATAGCCGCGCCAGCCAAGTTCGTAGAACGCAACCGCCCACGCGAAAATAAATATCGTCTCCAGATCAAAGATCACGAAGAACATGGCGATAAGATAAAACTCAATGGTTAGACGGGTCTGGTCAGCGCTGCCAACGGGCACGACGCCTGACTCAAACGGAAGATCAGTAGCTTCGGTATGCGGAGTTCTGGCGCCGACGGCGCGGGCAATAAGAAGCGTTACGGTTAATAACGCCACTACCGAAAGGGCGTAAATCAAGAACGGCCAGAGATTCTGGCTGACTTCAATGGCGGCCGGGACTGCACCGTCGTTTACTCCAATTGCCATACGCGACCCCCCTAAAGGTCCCATCGGTATGCGAGCTGTGAGAACGACTTAGTGACTTCTCGTCGAGTACCTTAACGCCATTGTCTGGACAAATACAAGCTTTACCAACCTGGACGTGGTTGCATGCTCAGGCACACACCTCATATGACACGTGCAGTGCAGGAACTTGTTTTGCTAGTAGCTTTTTTCCTGTTCCAACACCTTCTCCGCGATGAAGGATTTCACAAGTTCCTGACTGATAGGCGCAATGGCGGGAATCATCATCTCGCGCAAGTAGCGCTCCACGTGAAATTCCTTTGCGTAACCCATGCCGCCATGAGTGAGTACGGCACGCTGACAAGCCGACAGACCAGCCTCAGCAGCGAGATACTTGGCCGCATTCGCCTCGCGGCCGCAGGGCTTGCCCTGATCGTACAACGTGGCTGCTTTGAGCATCATGTTATAAGCCGCTTCCAGCTCCATCCAATTCACCGCCAAGGGGTGTTGAATGGCCTGGTTTTTACCGATCGATCGATCAAATACGACTCGTTCTCGCGCATAGTTGGACGCTCGCTCCAGCGCTGCCTGACCAAGCCCGACGGCTTCCGCCGAAATCAGAATGCGCTCCGGGTTCAAGCCGTGCAGCAGGCACTTCCACCCCTCGCCCTCTTCACCTATACGGTCCTCGACTGGGACGATCAGGTCGTCGATAAACAACGCATTTGTATCGATCGCCTTGCGCCCCATCTTGTCAATCTCCCGCACCTCGATGCGCTCACGATCAAGATCGGTGTAAAACAGTGTCAAGCCTTTGGCCGGAGGAACGCCACTGTCCAGAGAAGACGTTCTGACTATAAGCAGGATCTTGTTGGCGGTTTGCGCCGTGGTCGTCCACATTTTGCGACCGTTTATGACGTAGTGATCGCCGTTGCGGACCGCCATCGTCTGCAGCTTGGTTGTGTTCAACCCGGCATCCGGCTCGGTCACGCCAAAACAGGCCCGATCCTCGCCTTTAATCAACGGCGGCAACAGGCGCGACTTCTGTTCTTCGGTGCCGAACACCACAATCGGTTGTGGGCCAAACAGATTCAGGTGGATGGCTGAAGCGCCTGAAAAGCCCGCCCCGGAGCGGGCGATAGTGTGCGTGAGGATAGATGCCTCGGTGATACCCAAGCCGGCACCGCCATACTCTTCAGGCATCGCGATACCCAACCAGCCACCACCGGTAATAGCGGCAACGAAATCTTCCGGGAAACGACCATCCGTATCCCGCTCCAGCCAATATTCAGCTGGGAACCCCTCGCAAATTTTCTGTATCGCAGCGCGGATCGCGAGCTGCTCGTCGTTAAAGTCGAAGTCCATTGCCTACCCTGCCACACGCCTTGACGCAATCAGGCATTGTAGTGCGCTTTCGAGCGATCCTCACCCGTTTAGCGAAGAAATCTCCCGCCGACCGTCACGGCGCCACAACTTTACGATACAAGTGCCAGGTCGCGTGTCCGAGTATGGGCAACACCGCAGCCAACCCGACCAGGAACACGGCAGCGCCTGCGGCCAGCAAAACTACGACCGTTAATCCCCAAATCGCCATAGGCAGAGGATTATTGGTGACGGCCCGCACTGATACTGCGATAGCAGTGGCCGAGCTTGCAGGCTTGTCCAGCAGAAGCGGGAACGCAACAACTGAAATCGCCAACACCGTGAACGCAAACAGAAAGCCTACGCCAGTGCCATACATCGCAAGGGCCGCCCCACGACGGGTGGAGATCACCTGGGACCACAAGTCAGCCATCGAGGCTGGCGGATCGATACCAAACAAGCCGAGGTACATGAACTGCGCCATAAACACCCATGCGGAATACAACAACATCATGACCACTGACAACGCCACGATCGGGGCGAACGCGGATGAGTGAACAAAATCGAACGCTGAACTCCATGTGAGATCGAGGTCTTGCTCACGGCGCCGGCTCATCTCAAACAACGCCATGCAGGCTACTGGGCCCAACAGCGTAAAACCGGCGACTACCGGGAACGCGAGGTACAACAGATCCTCACCCAGCACGAGTAACGAAAACAACAGAGCAAACAGTGGATAGATCAGGACTAGAAAGGCGCCGAAACTGGGTTTGGCGTTGAAATCGTCATAGCCTTCTTTCAACGCCCGCCAGAGGTCACTCGTGCCAATCTTGCGGATTTCAACGTCGCTGGCAGCAACTTGAATTTCCCGGAACAACACTTCCTGTGCCATGGTAAAACCCTCCAATTGGAAGAGGTCAAAGGACCACGGAATGGCAGCCAATTCCGGCAACTCCGAACGAGGCTGCCGTGTACAACTTTGATTGCTAGATCATACGCCTCTTTCGCACGCGCGCCACCCGCTAAATTTTGTCGTCATGTTCCAGTCTTTTGAAGACCCCCAGCGCTATCCACAGCATGACAGCAACACCAATGATCAGCACCAACCACAACAGGTAGGTCTCGATTCGGTCGCGCGTCCAGAAAAGCGACTCGACGTCGTTCGCGGCAACCGTGCCCGTCCCTACCGTCTCTATGTCTACCCAGGTTTTGCTGCTGCGCTTGATCACGGCGTCCACGCCGCTACTGCCCTGCAGACCCGCAACGCTGGATCCTACCGCAAGCCGATACGGCGCTTGACCCTGGGCGATGAAGGCAACGTAAAGGGGACGCCAACGTATCTCCACCTCACGGGAATCGCCGCTGGCGGCCGATCCCTTGAAGGTTAACTTCCAGAACCGGTCGGACCATCCCGGGAGTACACTCCAATCGCGCACGACGATCCCATCATCAAAGCTCAGGTGATACTGCTCAATGCCGCCACGTACAACCCAGGCCGCGTCGGGATTCGACCTCGAAGACATGTCCGCCTGGAGATAATAATCACCATCCGCGCGCACCATGCGCATACTCGACGCTGGCACACCGCCAATATCGAGCAAGCATGCGTCGCCGGTACCCCGCGACCCACTTTCCGCATGGCACTCCAATTTGGCTTGCCGCCAGGGCTGCGCCAACCGATGATCTTTACTGAATTTTCCCGACACTGAAGTAAGCGCCGGCGCGCCCATGCCGCCAGGCCAGGTCACCCGCAGATAATCACCTTCAAACGCACTGAAGGCCACCTGCTTCTTCGTCAGGGTTGCACCCTCATGTTCGAGTTCAGAGATGACAGCGCCACGCTTCAGGACCTTCCAGTTCTCAAGATCAGCACTGCCTTCAATGCGTACGGGGTGCACTTCGTTCGGGTCACCTGCCGACCACTCAAACTGCAGCCCGACCAGATCACCCGACGCCTTGTTAGCCTCCCGATCCGCGTAAACGATATAGTTATGCGGGGGTTCAAGCTGGTCTTCATCAACCCCGAAGCTCACCGCAACGTCCTCGCCGTCAGCGGAAACACGGAAGCTGTACTGATTTGCACCGCCCACCACCCGGCGTTGAACCGGAAAAAAAGCAAATTCAACAAATTGCGTCTGGGTCTTTGTTTCCGCTGGCAGGTTGACTAATTTCGAAGGCATCCAGAGACCTGATGAATCGAACACCTGTACGTCGCGCCGATCCCTGCGCGCAATATTTGTCAGCAGATCGCGTGGTAGTTCTACTTTGCGCAACGCATCGGACCCATCGCCGATTACGGCGGCATGCGCGTAAGCGTCCGGGTCCGATCCCGCGAGCTGGGCCGCAGCAACGCCCACAGTGCAGAGGCAGCATAAAAACACGCACCACCTAATCACGTTCATCATCACTCCTGAACAGCCTTTTTAGGCGGCAGCGGTGAAAAGTATCCGATGAGAATCAACACGATCCCCACACCCAGGAAAGAAACGATACGGGCAAGCGTATCAGTGTTGGCCAGGTCCTCCATGAAAAGCTTGGCCACAACCACTACCAACAACGCGCCGCCAGACAGCCACACCGAACGGAGTCCGCGGCGACTGGCAAGAATGACGACACCCATACCTAATGCCACCCACAGCAGGGTCATCGACGTCTGCGCAAGCGAAGATTGCATCATTGCGCCTAAATCATATGGAATGCCCACCCAATGATGCAGCGCCCGGAACAGCGTTACGTTGAGCCAGGTAAAACCGGCAAGGGCAAGGCATACCCACGCAACGTTGCGCGCCACGGTCGCACTCAACCGCTCAATAACTGCTTCCAGATCTAGCCACACAGTGGCAAGACACAACACGCCGACAATCGCTACCGCATCAAACGGATTGAGAACAGGTAACCACGGCAATGGAGGCGCCTCACCGGAGCTCGTGAAGCCAATGATGATCATGCAACCCAGAAACAGACTTACAATGCTCGCGACAACGCCCCGATAAGATCGCAGCCAGGTCGTGACCGGCCATGAATTGATACGGTGCAAGCACTGCAGTGCAACAATGTTCATCGCGCCGATCGCTGAGAATTGCCAGCCAACATGAAGGTTGAGGCGCTCACTGACAAGCCAATACACTTCCCACTGCAACACACCCAGCACCAGCAAAGTGGCAACCACATGTCCCTCACTCAACAGACCCGGCATGACCCGATCCTCTCCACGCCGCAGCACCCAATAGTAAGCGAGCGCCCCGACCGGCCAGAGCAGCCAACCCAGATGCTCATGCAATGGACCGCCGGCAAACAACAAGTGTTGTCCCAGCGCCGCGACATAGGCGAGCACGCCCAGCAGCGCGACAGCCTGCATACGCGCCCAATTCCAGCGCGAAGCCACGAGAGTAATGACGACAGATGATAAAGCGCCGAACGCCACCAGCCAGCTGGCCACTTCAGCATCCGGAACGAAGGTGAGAATCTCGCGACACCCGATGCCAGACCACCAGATTACAAACCACACGATAAAGGCAGACTGCAGTTTCGATTCGCCCGGCCCCGACGCGCGCCGATAGAGCCCGGCGGAGAAAAAGGCCGCCAGGGCTAGCATCACGCCTGCCAGATAACTGGAATTAAAAAACATCGTGGCCGAACCAGACGGAAGATGGTCCAGCCAGAAACCTGCGGCGCCAAGCTGCAGCACGATCCCCGCCAATCTGGCCAACGCTCGATTTTGACGCATCCCGATCCAGATCAGACCGGCGCCCTCCAATGCCCACGCACCAGCCGTATCCGACGCTCCTAACGCAAATGGAATCACCAGGGTGGCAAACACCACCCCCAACGCGACAAAAACCTCGACAAGCAAGCGCTCATCCTCGGCATTGCGGCGCCACAGCAACGCCGCTACAGCGACATAGAAGGTGCCGAATCCAAACGCAGACCACGCTGCCCCGTACGCGAACGATTGCGTCAACTTCAGTTGTAGCGCGAACGCGATAACTGACGTGCCGAACAGCAGCGAGCCATCTACATAGCCACGCAATTCGACCGGTTGGCGACGTGCATACAGAATAGGAATACATGCATAGATTACAAAGAAGACCAGCAGGAACGGCTGTACCGAGGGGTACTTGTCGACGCTATAGTCCTGATATCCCCACAGCGCCGCCACCCCGAAGGTAAAGTAGAAGCCGAGCAAATTCAGCGGGCGCCAGGACTTGAACCAGGCGATGCCCAACAACGCCAGGTTCAGCACTACGTAATAGCTGAACAAACCAACGTAATTGCCACTCCCCGAGGACGCCAGGATCGGTGCTAAGAAGCCACCGGCAAAACCCGCGTAGGCCAATGGCGCGGCATTCTGAACAACCGCTAACAGAGCCGCCAGAGCGCTGACCGCAAACAACAGCGCAAAGGCCAGGGTTCCCGGAATCAGCTCATACACGGAGAACGAGCCAAAAATGTCCAGGTACAGAACGCCAATCGCAGCACCCTGTAGCATCAGTGCATAGTCACGTTTGCGCTTGAGTAAACGCTGACCAACAACCAATCCGACGATCGCGGCAACAGCGATGGCGATCATGCGCATCTCGATGGTGATGATGCCTAGCCCGGCAGCGTAGTTAATCAGGAACCCAACGCCGAGAAACAACAGAACGATACCGACGCGCATGAATATGTTGCCACCCGTGGTCCAGGACACTATCGCGGCAATGGCGCCGTTGATTAGCTCCTGTAGGCGGCCGCCACTGGCACGAGATTGATCATCCGGCGCTTCACCTTGCCAACCTCGACCCATTGCGGCGCTCGAGGGCGGTTCGTCTACGTGGGATACCGAATCGTCAGGCTCAGGCGTGGCGCTCGGAGCGCTCTCGATTTTCTGTGCTGCTGCCGTGGGGGAACGCATTGGCCCAATGCGCCGCAGTTCGGCAAGTTCATCCATTAGCGCGGCTAGTTTGCGCTGGTTAGAGACGCACACCACGAGGGTGAATCCGACAATGGCATAGAGCAATGGCGATCCCTGCACAACGCCGATAAGGGCCGCTACTACGGCGATTACGATGGCAATTGCATAGGGTTTGACCATGAGGATCCCTTCTCACACTAAGGCGTACTAACCGGCATCTTGAGGCTAGCACACACGCGCTCCAGTGGCTGTGACGCCAGTCACTGGCCAGTTTGCATTCATGCAAACTTGGCGCAATATCGCGCTTCTATCTTTTTAGGATCCGCCCATGGAATTCGGCATCAAGACCCCACCGCAGCATTGCACTTGGCAGGAAATGTTGGACATCTGGCAAGCCGCAGACGACATCGAAACATTTACCACATGTTGGAATTTTGATCATTTCTACCCGCTGGTGGGAGATGAGCGCGGGCCATGTATGGAAGCGTGGGTGACGTTGTCGGCACTCGCCGCGAACACCAAGCGCGTGCGCGTCGGCTGTATGGTGCAGGGGACACCGTATCGTCACCCTGCCCTCACGGCCAACATGGCTGCTTCTCTGGACATTATCTCCAATGGCCGATTGAACCTGGGATTGGGCGCCGGCTGGCACGAGGGCGAATGTGCTGCCTATGGCATCGATCTACTGCCATTGAAACAGCGCATGGATCGATTCGAAGAGGCCGTGGAAGTCGTCCGCGCGCTGCTGCGCAATGAACAAACGTCATTTGCGGGAGCACACTTTCAGCTCACCGATGCCCGCTGCGAGCCCAAAGGGCCGCAACGGGGTGGTCCGCCAATTGTCATCGGCGGTGGTGGCGAAAAACGCACGCTACGCATTGCCGCCCAGCACGCCGATCATTGGAACCTGCCGTTTGCCACGCCTGATCAGTTCCGCGCGAAGTACGAGATCCTGCAACAGCACTGCGCCGCTGTAGGGCGCGACGTTAGCGAAATTGAGTGCTCGGTGCAGATAGCCCTACCGGCTGATGAGGAGCCCCAGCAGAGCGCCGCAAACGCCGCAGCGTTAGGCGAAGCCGGAGTGCAAACCGTGCTGTTTAGCCTGCGCAATCCCTACCGCGCCGCCATAATCGAGCCATTGGCCCGGGCCCTGGAAGCGACGGCGTAGCTAGCAGCGTGTAGCTATCGCGTGAGCGAAGCGACATCCCACTGGTACGCTCCAGCACGCATAGGCACGCAATCCGGCGGCACATCCAACGTCACCTCAACGCTAAGATCGCTTAACGCGTCGAGAAACCGCGGTAGCTGGTCCATGGCGCCGGTGGGTAGGTCGTGCAGAACCACCACGGTGTGCTCACGCTGGCTGAGATCAGCCAAAGCAGTTTCAACCCATCCATCAGGATTCTCCCAATCTCTGGGCACGCTGTTCCACAGCAACACCGAGTATTCGAGCTGAGTAAGTTCGTTCAAGGCTGCGGCGCTAAAGAGATGCGGCCCCAACGCACCGCCTCGACCAAACGGCCGAAACCAGGGCGTTCCCCATTCCTGCAACGCTGAGCACATCAATTCGTGCATGCCGCCGACTTCCCGCTCGGCGCATTCCACACTTGGGTCATCGCCCAGGGCCACGCGATGGGTCATGGAGTGGTTGGCGATTCGATGGCCCTCGAGGATCGCTTGGTGAGCAATATCGCGCGCGCCGGACGCTTGTAGCTGGGTGCCGACCAGAAAAAACCAGGCTGCCATCCCGCGCTGCTGGAGTTCACCGAGCACAAACGGAGTGACCCGTGCGGATGGACCGTTGTCAAAGCTCAGCGTAACTCGTTTGTGGCTCATAATCACAGAAGTCGAGAATTGGCGTCTACTGTGCACTGGTGCCAGGCAACACCGCAAGACGAATCGCTGCAAAGGTAGGCTTACAAGCAATGGTATATGCTTGCGCGTATACCCATATTCGCGAAACCACGATGCCTAAATGGATCACCTATCTTCTTATCGCGCTCATTACCGCGCTCCTCATCGTCGCGCTTGCAGGGCCCATCGGCCCGCTCCCCGGGGTGCGCCTCGGCGGCAATGCTACGCCAGCACCTGCAAGCTGGGCGGGCGTTTCTCTGCCTGACGAAGTTCAAATCAAAGCCTCCAACGGGCTGATCCCCAGAGTTGTAAACATATGGATTGTCGAGCTAAACGATTCACTTTATGTGTTTGGAGTTAGGGACAGCGGCTGGGTGAACGCAGCCATAGCAAATCCCCACGTCAATCTGCGGGTCAACAATGAGACCTTCACGCTACAAGCCGAGCCACTGGACAATCCGAGCAGCGAAATATACGAACAATATGTCGCGCGCTATGCTGCCAACTACCCCGACATCATGGAAGGTATGTCGCAGCAGGACATGGCGGAATCCGGAATCGTATTTCGCCTGCAGGCAAAGCAAGCGAATGACTGACCAAACTAGCGAGCCTTCAGCAGACGCATTCATCGTGCGTCGCCCGCCGGTGTTTCCAGATCCTGCTGATGAGCGCCGACACCGCATTGAGCGCCTGGCAGGCGCATGCCGTGTTTTTGGCAGCCGGGGTTTCTCAGAAGGATTGCTCGGTCATATGACTGTGCGTGATCCGCAAAATCCGGACCAATTCTGGGCAAATCCCATAGGTGTCTCATTTAATCAGATGCGCGCATCCGACATTGTCCTGGTTGACCACAGCGGCAGCCTTATCAGCGGATCAAAGCCGGTCAATCCCGTGGGCGTGCTGCTACACGCAGCGATTCACCGCGCCCATCCAGAAATCGTCGCGGTCTGCCATGCCCATTCGGTATACGGATCGGCGTGGTCTGCATTCGGACGCCCAATTGCCCCGATCACCCAGGACACCGCAATTTTCTACGACGATCAGGCCGTTATAACTGACCCGCGAGTGGCATTAGATGCACCTTCAGCAGATCAATTCGCGGCCGCATTCGCCGGCAAGCGCACGGGCATTCAGAGCGGCCATGGCCTGTTTACGACGGGTGCGACCCTGGACGAGGCGGCCTGGAGATTTATCACCATGGACCGCGCCTGCCAGGTGCAGCTATTGGCTGAAGCGGCCGGCAACCCCCAGCAGTGGCCTGCCGAAATGGCGCTGGGCCTCAAGAGCGGTCTTGGCAGCCCGGAGTTCTGTTGGCTTTCGTACCAGACACTTTGGGACGACCTGATCGCACAGACATCCGACTTTCTGGACTGAATCCCTGGCCCGCTACAAGCTCCCCAGATCACATCCGCGGCGATGCAGGATCGGTTTCATTTCACGATACGCCGCCGGCGTGAGAGACAGCGGTATGCGCGGATACAGGTGATGGATGATGTGATATTGCATGCCCATCGAAACAAGATTCCCTAAACGGCTTTTAAACGCGCGCGTGTCCCGATACCGGCCCTGCTCGGTTCCAGGATGATGCGGCGCCCAGGAGAGGTAGTAGCTGATATAGGTTGTACCAATGTGCTTCGGCAACCACCACAGCAGCATCGCCTCGATGGCATAGCCTGTCCATGCCATGGAAAACAGGATAACCAGAAAAACCGCATTGTAGATCGCTGCATCGAGCATGAACGCATTCTGGCCGGTGCGCTCCAGAGATTTTTGATAGTCGTCATCGCGATCCGTCCCAGTGAGTCGGCCGCGCACGGTATTCGTCAGGAACTGCCAGCCGGATCTGGCGTGCACGCCGTAGTCCGGATCCAATTCCGGATCATTGCTGTGTGCATGGTGCTCCATATGCGTTGCACGCAGCACGCGATATGGGAAGACCAGGGGCAGCGTGGAAATGTGCCCAACAAGTTCATTAAGCCAACGTAACGGTTTGCCTTTGCCGGCAATGATGTTGTGTTGCGCCTCATGCGAGGGCAGATACGAAAGCGCGACTGTTAACGTTGCAATAGGGAACGCCAACCACAGCGGCACGAAATCGAGCAGTACCAGAGGAAACAGAGCAAAGAATACCAGGCAGTTGCCAATCCCCCATGCGACCGCTCCCCAGGGCACGATGCGCATATATTTGTTGGCAACACGACGTTCCAGTACATCAAGCTGAGCATCGCTCAACTCATCGATGTCGAGCGTATCCATTACTTGATCCATAGCCAGCTCCCGCGCACCTGCGCCATGATCCCCAGGGAAATCGCAATGCCTGCCCCGACACTCATGGCGAACCATCCCGGCTGAGATAATCCCGCGGCGATCAATATCTGGGTAAACAGCGGCCACAGAAAGCCCACGGCAAACGCCATGGGCGAGAAAAGAAGTTTCAGTATGTGTTGCACGTGGAGCACCTCTTGATTAATGTAGGCATTGTCTACTTTGCAATTAAACGCTACGATGTAGTCATTGTCAACATAAGTTAGCAAGGAAAATAAGCATCGACTCAAAACCATACCATCGCGGCAATCTACCCGCCGATATTCTGCAACGGGCTGCCGAGATCGTAGCCGAAGATGGGCTGCAGGCATTGAGCCTTCGAGGCATTGCCAGAGACCTGGGCGTTTCGCATGCAGCCCCTAACCGGCACTTTAAGAACAAAGCCGCCCTGCTGGCCGCGTTGTCCACGGATGGCTGGACTAAAGTTAAAGACGCTACCCTCAATGCTGCAGACGCCACCAACAATACAGATCCACACGTCCGATTACATGCCATGGGGCAGGGATTTATGCGCTGGGCATTCGCCAATCGCGCGCTTTATCGAACGCTCCTCCACCCGGATGTCACGCGGTTCGCCGATGACTCTCTGTCCTGTGCAATGCACGAATTCACGGATGCGGTAAGAGAAGCAGTGCAAGCCAGCCAGGCGCAAGGACGGCACCCTGATGTGCCGTTGGAAATTCTATCGCTATACACCAACGCGGTCCCGTTCGGCGCAGCGATGCTGATGATCAACCCGCTATTGAGCTCGGACCATCCAGATCTTGCCGGCTACGATGAAGAGGACTTGATCAAACAGGTCATCAATCTGGTAGTTCCGCTGTAGTTCAAACGCAGTTCGCGTCACTCTTCCTCTGGCCAGACGTCATTCAACGCACGCAGAGCTGCCATAGCGTTGGGCCAACCGGCGTAGTGCGCAGCGTGGGCAATGACACCCGCCAATTTGACGCGCTCAACACCGACGTTTTTCGCGCCAGCGAAGTGCACGCGCATTTCGTCCGGGCGATTAAGCGCAATCAATATCGTGCATGTGGCCAGGGATCGCTCAGGCAATGTCAGGTCGTCCTGCTGCCATACGTCCCCAAACAGGTGCTCTATGGTATAGCGCTGTAGAGGCATGGGTTGCGGCGTGCCCTCGCCACTCGGCGGTCCGAATAACTGCTGTATGGTTGCTAACCCCTTTGCGCGTTTTTCCTCATCCGACATTATCGACCCCCTCCCGTTGCAAAGCTTGGATTGTGCGCGGGGAAGCGCTGTATCGCCACCACCTGTTGATATTCAACGTCACGCCGCACCTGTCGGCGACGCATTCCTTGCCGCGAAACTCGCAAGCAATCGCTGCACGATGACGCCCACACCGAGAATGGTCAGCAGGAAGCTGACAAAACCACCAATCGCGGGAATGTTGATCGCAACGATGATGGCGGCCATGCCGGCCAGCAGAATCCTGGGCATGCTGTCTGCGTACTTGGTCGTACCCAGCAGCACCCGGCCAACGAACAGACCTACAACGATTTTGGCCATGTAGATCGCCACCATCCAGCCGACAAGCGCGAGAAACGAAAACGGCAGCCCCACCAGCGTGATGGCCACCAACACAGCGAGCGTCGGGACAGTCAGCACTGCCGCAAGGCCAATTCCGGCGGTCTTCAAGCCGTCGACACCACCGCTGACGGATACATTGCGAAAGCTCGGGAAGAGCCATATCAATGCCAGGCCGAGCAACACAGCGCTTGCCAGCCGCGCGAGCTGCCACAGATAGAAGTCTGTGGAGGCATAACGGCTTTTCTGTTCGAACCCCTCGGGCAGGCCAAGAAACTCAACTTCGCCGTCTACCAGGGCACTTGCAGCACGATCGAACATCTCTTCATTCTGCATGTGCAGGCGAGCATTTCCGCTGATATGTGCACCATCGAGCAGCCGCACACGATTGACAAACGCTTCCAGATCCCGGCCCACGGCACCGCTCAGCTCAACAATTTCAGCAAACGTGTACAAATCCTTTGCAACAGATCCTTCAACCGTGGCGTTCTGGCCTGCCAGCGTAACGTTGCCGGCCACCCGAGCCTGATCGTCCACCGTCAGCTTGTCTCCGGCGCCCCAGAAATCGCCGCCTACTTCGACCCGCGTAAGTTCCACCGTGGATCCCGCACTCAGTACGAGTCCACCAACATTACCCTCCACGGTGACGGACTCGCCGAACGCCAGCAGATTGCCTTTGACGGTTCCATTGATATCGATACGGCGGCCCACCGCCACCAGATCTCCAGTCACGGTACCCTTGATCACCACGGTATCGCCTGCGACCAGCAACGTGTCATCGATGGTTTCGGCTTCGGAGACCGTTACGACGGCGTCGTCGCGCCTGATTTCCAAAGCGTGGGCCGGCACCGGCGCAACCGCAGTCGCACCCATGAACACGAGCACGCCCAGGCTCGCCGCGGCACGACTCTTGCGATACATCAACAACAGGCTAACGGCGGTTAGCGTAGACAGGCTCACAGCTATCAAGCCAAAGTAAGCATCGAACATGGCGGTTCCTTCTCGTAAGTAATACAGGGCAGTGGCACTGACTAACTCGTAAGTGCCTGGTAGGTATACGGATGTGACCCAGCTGGCGGCGTTCACCACAACTTCACCGAACAAGGTCTTCCACAAGAACTGCACCAACCAGATGGCCAACCCGGTAAGCAGGTTCGCCATGGCGAATTCGCGCAATCCCGCGGGCCGGGAAAACTTCGGTACCTCGAGGGCAGACGTCTCATGCAACGGATCGGCGTTCAGGGCAACGCTAAGCAAGCCCGTCTCACGCTTTGCAGCATCGAGTTTGCCCAGACAGACTTCGCAAATTGCAAGATGCGCGGCAACCGTACTCGCCTCATCGCTAGCCAGGGCGTTGTCCGCATGCATTGAGAGCTGCAGGTCGGTGAGATGCGTCATGAGCTGGCCTCGCCGGTCTCGGCAGCCAGCGTAGTTCTGAGCTGTTGTTTCGCTCGCAGAAGAAGTACCCCAACGTGATTGCGACTGATGTCCAGATGTTCGGCAATCTGGTCGTAACTGGCCTCGTGAAAGTAGGCGAGCACCAGCGGCACCCGATACTTATCCGCCAGCTTCCCTAATGCGCCATTCAACGCATTAGCTTCAGCGCCATCGATCAACGTGTTTACAATCGGCGTGTCCGATGAGGTTAAAGCGTCAAATTCCGTACTTTCTTCGCCAAACAGCTGCTCATTGCGATTCCTCTGACGCAACACGTCAATACAGTGATTGTTCGCAATTGACGCTATCCACTGCCAGAACGGCTGCTCCGAATCGAATTTTCCAAAACTCTTGTACGCCCGCATAAACGCTTCCTGGGTGGCGTCCTCCGCCAATTCACTGGAATTCAGCAGCCGCCGGCACAACCCGAACACTCGAACGTAGTAATCCCGATAGAGAATCTCGAAGGCTGTATGTCGCGCCACTAAATAATTCCGATCACTTGAACTGTTATACGATGCGGATCGGAGTTTATTACAACGACAGGGAGATATATTTTCAGCGGCGCATTGCGCGCGGCCAGCACGCTATAGCCCGCGTGGGACTCCTGGCGTCTTAACGGCTTGCAGTTCCTGCATGCGCGCCTGGGTCTGCTCCGGCGAACCGGCGCGGAACCCAAATGCCATGCTGGATGCGTACTCCCGATGGTCTCTAACGAACTGAGGTAGCCCATCGAAGGTCGAGATCTGCGTCAATTCCAGCAGTTCTTCATCCGTGATGACCTCTTTCATCCTCTGCCATTCGCCATTCAAGGACAGCGCATGGAGCTTCTCACCCAGATACTTGAGATTGTGCAACTCGAGCACATCGTGATATGTGCGCGTTGAGCCATAGAACGACAAGGTCTGGCGCAGACCATCGAGGCCCTCGGCGATTTCCTCATCATCTTCACCGAAAACGGTAAACCCGCTCGACGCAATTTCGATGTCATCCCAGGTTCGCCCGGAGCGGTCCAAGCCAATCTTGACGTTCGGCAACAGCACTTCACGCATGTACCGGTCGGTCATGATACCGCCGTGCGGTAACACGCCGTCCGCGACCTCTCCGGCCACTCGCGCCATCGCGTCTCCCACCACCGCGAGGTAGATCTTAGGTCGCGGAAATTCGATGGGCCCGGGATTGAAATTAGGCGTCATCAAGGTGAACTTGTAGTGCTTGCCGAGGAATTCAGCTGGCTTGCCCTCCTGCCAACAGTCCCAGATCGCTTTCATCATCTGGATGTATTCTTTCATACGAGGCGCGGCAGGCGCCCATGTGCCACCAAATCGGCGCTCGTTATGCCCTTTGACCTGACTGCCCAGGCCAATATTGAAACGCCCTTGGGAGAGCACCTGCAGATCCCATGCTTCCATCGCCAGCACCATGGGACTGCGCGGAAAGGCAATCGTGACACTGGTCTGTAATTCAATACGGCTGGTGGCTGTTGCCGCGACGGTCATTGTCAGTATCGAGTCGTGTGACAATTCGCCACAGGCAAGATAGTCGTAGCCGTTGGCTTCAGCCTTCTGCGCAGTGGGCGCAACGCCGTTCAACCAACCACCAACCAGGGTACCAAGTTTCATCCAGCGACTCCTATGATTGGCGTTTACGCCAGGATCGGCTTCACCCGCCTTCGATGCGTGGCATCAAAAAGACCTCAGCGCCTTGCGGGATACTCTGATTCCAATCATCACGAAAAACCACACCGTCAATCGCGACAGCTATACCGCGATCCAGGTATTCCGACATATCCGGATAACGTTCTACCACCTTGGTGAGCAGTTCGCGGATAGTTGCCGCCTCAATTTCTATCGAAGCGGCCCCACCCGCGCCTGAACGCAGAGCGCCATTCAGGCTAACCTGCACTAACCTGGTCTTCCAATGTCGCCGCCTGATCCAACGCTTCCAGTACGCGGATTGGTGACATTGGGACGTGATTCATCCGCACGCCGGTGGCATCAGCGATGGCGTTACCTATCGCACCCAGCGGCGGCACGATGGAGGTTTCGCCAACGCCACGAATGCCGTAAGGGTGGTTTGGATTCGGAATTTCGAGAATCTTGGTATCGATGAACGGTAAATCGGAACATACCGGTATGCGATAATCCAAAAAGCCCGGATTCTGCAATCGTCCATCGTCGCCATAGACGTACTCTTCATTCAACGCCCAGCCAATGCCTTGCGCCGCAGCGCCTTGAAACTGACCTTCCACATAATCTGGATGTATGGCCTTGCCGGCGTCCTGGACAACGGTATAGCGCAATATCTTGGTCAGACCCGTTTCCGGATCAACTTCCACGTCACAGATGTGGCACGCGAAGCCCATGCCCGCGCCATCCGCTACCACCTCGTTGTGGCCGGCAATGGGCCCCCCTGTATTCGGTGATTTCGCGGCAATTTCTTTCAGCGACAATTTGGGCAAATTGCCGTGCTGCTTACCTACCGCTTTTGCCTGCCCGTTCTCCCACACAATGGCATCGACAGGCACGTCCAGCATCTTGGCAGCACGTCCTTTCAACACTTCAATGGCATCTCGGGCGGCAAAAATGGCCGCCATGCCGGAGGAAAATGTACCGCGGCTGCCTTCCGTCGTATCGTTATGGCCCAGAGACGCGGTATCGGCCACGTGAACCTTGACCTCGTCGTAGGAGATTCCCAGCTCTTCGGCAGCGATCATACCCAGTGAAGATCGTGCACCGCCGACATCCACGGTACCCACAGCGAGGCTGACCGTGCCATCCGTGCCAACGTTGAGATCAACGCAGGTTTGTCCACCAATGTTGAACCAGAATCCGCATGCGATGCCGCGTCCTTGATTCTTCTTGAGCTTGGCGCGCATCTGCGGGTGCTTTTTAACAGCCTTCAGCGCGGCTTCGATTCCAATCGGACCATACAACGGCCCATACGGCGCCTGAGCACCCTCTTTGGCCACGTTCTTGAGGCGGAAATCCACCGCATCCATGCCGATTTCCTGCGCGACAATATCCATGGTGCTCTCTACCGCATAAGCGGCCATGGGTGCCGATGGCGCCCTGTAAGCAGCCACCTTGGGACGATTCACGATAACGTCCCAACCAACGGAGCGCTGGTTCTTGATGTCGTAGCAGGCGAACCCTGTCATGCAGGCGAGCATCGCCCAGATACCGGGAAATGCGCCGCCCTGATAACGCAACTCCAGGGTAGCCGCAGTGATGACACCTTTCTTGGTAGCGCCAATTTTGATGTCGATCGAGGTCGAAGCCGTCGGGCCCGAAGCGCGAAACACTTCATCGCGAGTCATCACCAGCTTGACGGGACGGTTTGCCTTGCGGGAAAGAGCCAGCGCCACCGGCTCCGTCCACACATGGGTCTTACCGCCGAAGCCACCGCCGATCTCGGAAGACGTGACTTTGAGTTTGGCGATATCCAAGCCTAACAAGGTCGCGCACACCGTTCGGTAGGTAAACGGACCTTGTGTTGTTACCCACAACTCCGCGGTGCCGTCAGGATTGACTGACGCAAGGCAAGCGTGCGGTTCGATATATCCCTGGTGGGTCTGCTCAGTCTTATAGGACCGCTCGATGATCACGTCCGCTTCAGCGAAGCCGGTTTCGACATCGCCGTGACCCATCTGCGTTCGGTTGGCAATGTTAGACGGCTTCGCAGGTTTCGGGTCGACGCCTCCAGTGATTATCCAGTCATGGATCACCGGCGCATTGGGCTTCATCGCCTTATCCACATCGGTGACGTGGGGCAGCTTCTTGTAGCTGACCTTGATCAGCTTCAAAGCCTGGCGTGCTGTCTGCGCATCGACTGCGGCGACCGCAGCCACTGCGTGGCCATCGTACAAAGCCCGTCCGCGCGCCATACAATTCTCTAAGATGTCGGCCATGCCACGATCACCGCCCGTGAGGTCAGGCAGATCTTCCGCGGTGATGATGGCTTTAACACCAGGCAGCTTTTCCGCCTTGCTGGCATCAATCTTCTTGATCGTGGCATGCGCATGCGGAGAACGCAGCACCAGCCCCACCAATTGTCCGGGAGCACTGGCGTCTGCGCCGTAGCGCGCCTTGCCCGTCACCTTGTCTACACCATCGGGTCTAATGAATCGATTTCCGACAACTTCGAACTTCTGCCCGGTATAACTATTATCGTGAGCCATATTGAATTCCTATCTGTGCCGCTAGATTAGCGTTTCTTTGATCTGGAAGAGGATTTGCGCATGTCTTTCGCCGCAGCTTGTACCGCGCGCACAATCTTGTCGTAACCGGTACAACGACAGAGATTGCCCGCCAGAGCATAGCGGATCTCTGTCTCGCTCGGCTTGGGATTGTTGTCGAGCAAAGCCTTCGCTGCGACCAGGAATCCTGGTGTACATATGCCGCACTGCAACGCAGCGTGCTCAATAAACTTCTCCTGTAGAGGATGCAACTGACCGTCTTCGACAAGACCTTCGACGGTGCCAATTTCGCGCCCGCCGGCTTCAACCCCCAGGACCAGGCAGGCGCACACCAACTGGCCATCCAAGGTGATGCTACACGCGCCGCAATCGCCCGTGCCGCACCCTTCCTTCACGCCGGTGACCCCTACGCGATCACGCAGCGAATCCAACAGCACTTCGTCCGTTGGACATGCAAACTCCACCACGTCGCCGTTTACTTTCGTCGATACCATTACTGCTTCGCTCATGCGGCACCTCCTGCCCGTTGATACGCTATTTTGGCTGCGCGTCGAGCCAAGACTCCGGCAACGCGAATGCGGTAATCCGCAGTGCCCCGTTTATCATCTATAGGTTTACAAGCTTTAGAGCACGCTGCCGCGAGCTTGTCGAGCGCAACGTCATCCAACTTGGAACCCACCAGGACACGCGCCGCCCCCGGCACCAATATCGCCGTCGGCGCCACGGCACCCAAACACACGCGTGCCTTCTTAACTACGCCGCGCTGTATCGTCATGCTGATGCCAACGCCAACCACGGCAATGTCCATTTCGGTGCGCGGCGTAAACCGTAGATACGCGTCGCCAGTCCGTTTGGCGGGTTTAGGCAGAGTGATGGCTTCTATCACTTCACCTTTCTTGAGCGAAGTGGTGCCAGGACCCGTGACAATCTTTTCCACCGGTACGGTGCGGCGCTTGCCTTTGCCGACCACCACAGCCTTTGCGCCCGCGGCAATCATCGCAGGCACGCTGTCCGCGGCAGGCGACGCGTTACAAAGATTGCCCACCATGGTGCAACGACCCTGGATCTGATCGGAACCGATGAGATTGGTGCCCTCAACCACACCTGGCCAGGCTTTGCATAATGCCTTGTGTGCACTCATCTGCGCTCCGGACACGGCGGCGCCGATGCGAAATCCATTCGCCGTGGTCTTGATTTCCGACATCTCCGGAATGCGCTTGATGTCGACCACTAGTGCCGGGTCAGACAAACCAGTTTTCATACGCACCAGCAGGTCGGTTCCGCCGGCCAACACCATTGCCTCGCCTTTCGCCTTAGCCAGCAGCGCGACAGCTTCTTTAGTCGTCGCTGGGGATTCATATCTCATCGTGAATATCCTGTTGTTTTTTCTTCATAAGCGAACTTATGCGCAACATCCTATCTTTGCAGACGGGTCGCAGCAATCGCCTCGTCGCGAAACCATCACCAATCTCTCTTTTCGCTGTCGTTTCGCGCGGTTAGGTGCCAGTCCACTTGGGTGCGCGTTTTTCCGCAAACGCCAGCGGTCCTTCCTTTGCATCATTTGACGTGAACACTTTCTTAGACAGCGGCTCCTGTATTTTCCACAGGGTGTCTTCGTCATGACCCTGTCCCGCAGCGCGCACCAGTGTTTTAGAGGCTGCTACAGCTAAAGGAGCATTTTCCGCAATGCGTTCCGCCCATCCGATGGCAGCATCCAGGGCGCCCCCCTTCTCTGTAAGCTCGCTCAACATGCCGGACTCCATTGCCACTTCCGCGCTGATCGGTTCACCGGTGAGCGCCATCTCCATGGCGCGGGCGTAACCCACGCGCGCCGGCAGGCGAAACACACCTCCAGCCCCTGCAAACAACCCTACCTTGACCTCGCGAATGCCTATTTTCGCGCCCTTCGCAGCCACCAGCAGGTCGCAGGTCAACGCAATTTCGCACCCACCGGCGAGGGCGAAGCCTTCTACGGCAGCAATCAACGGCTTAGAACAGCCTTCGCGAATGAACGTGATCAACGGACCAATGTCTTCGCCCCGCGCAAATGCTTTCAGATCCATCCCTGAGCAGAATCCGCGGCCCATACCGGTGATGACACCAGCGGTGAGCGAATCGTCTGCATCGAGTTCTCGCACCGCATTCAACAACCCGTGCGAGAGCGCACCGTTAATCGCGTTCATGGCTTCCGGCCGATTTAGCGTGATCACCATGACCCGGTCTCGTCGTTCAACAAGCACGGCCTGTTCTGCAGTATCCTCACTCATGTTTCATGTTCCTCAGTGTTTTTTTAGACAGTTGTAGTTTTCGAGATTCGACCTGCTAATCATACAACGCAATCAATGCAGTTTTCGCCGCTTCCCAATGCGATTATAATTATTGGCTACCCAGAATGGTTACCCAAATTCCGATGCAGGACATAATCGAGCTTACCCTTGGCGATATCGACTTCGACCCCGACGCGCTTAAAGCGAAATATCTCGCCGAGCGAGACAAGCGACTGCGCGACGATGCCAACGAACAGTATATTGAAGTAGCCGGTGATTTCTCGAATTACGTTGACGATCCTTACGCCGCAACTGTCGCACGTGAACCCCTCAACGATACCGTCGAGATTGTGATAATCGGTGGGGGGTTTGGTGGATTGCTGCTGGGTGGGCGCCTCCGGGAGCTGGGTTTTGAAGACATCCGCGTCATCGAAAAAGGCGGCGACTTTGGTGGCACCTGGTATTGGAACCGCTACCCAGGAGCCATGTGCGATGTCGAAGCTTATTGCTATCTGCCCATGCTCGAAGAGCTCGGTTACATACCCAAAAACAAATATTCGTTCGCGCCAGAAATTATGGCGCATACGCAAAACATCGCAAAACACTACAACCTGTATGACAACGCGTGTCTGTCCACGGAAGTCACCGACCTCAATTGGGATGAAGATGATCAACATTGGATCGTCAGCACCAATCGCGGAGACCGCATGCGCGCACGCTATGTTGCTATGGCAAACGGCCCGCTTAACCGCCCGAAGTTACCCGGAATCCCGGGCATAGATACTTTTAAGGGACATACCTTCCACACCAGCCGTTGGGACTATGACTACACCGGCGGAGATTCAAGTGGCGGACTGGAAAATCTGCAGGACAAGCGCGTCGGCATCATTGGCACCGGGGCCACCGCCGTCCAGTGTATCCCGCACCTGGGCGAATGGGCCGGCGAACTCAAAGTGTTCCAGCGAACGCCTTCATCCGTCGACGTACGCAACAACCGGTCCACCGATCCGGAATGGGCCGAGCGTCTCGAATCGGGTTGGCAATATCGACGCATGGACAATTTCAACATCCTCGTCAGTGGCGGCGATCAGGATGAAGACCTGGTGGCTGACGGCTGGACCGACATCATGCGTAACCTCACCGGCATCGCGGCCAAGGAGGCATCGCGTAAAATCGGACGGCGCCTGACCGGCAAAGAAAAAGGCCGGCTCATGCAGATGGCTGACTACCAAAAAATGAACGGCGTGCGCAGTCGCGTGGACAGTATCGTCGAAGACAAAGAGACCGCAGAAGCGCTCAAGCCCTGGTACCGTCAGTTCTGCAAAAGACCCTGCTTTCACGATGAATATCTACCGACTTTTAACCGCGAAAACGTTCATCTGATCGACACTCAGGGCCGCGGCGTAGAAGCCATCACCGAGAATTCAGTGGTGGTTGATGGCACGGAACATGAGCTTGATTGCCTCATATTCGCCACCGGTTTTGAGGTTGGCACCAGTTATACGCGACGGGCGGGCTACGACATCACCGGCCTTGGCGGCAATAAGCTCAGCGACAAGTGGGCAGACGGACTGAAGACCCTGCATGGGTTCACCACGCATGGTTTCCCCAACTGCTTCTTTCTCGGGTTCACCCAGGCTGCCGTTACGGTAAACGTACCGCATGCGTTGAATGAACAGGCCAAGCATATTGCACACATCCTTGCCGAAGCACGACGGCGCAATACACCCGTCGTCGAAGCCACCGCAGCAGGTGAACAGGCCTGGCTGCAGGAAGTTAAGCGCACCGCAAATTTCGGCGAGCGTTTCCGCTCCGAATGCACCCCGGGCTACTACAACAACGAAGGCAAGCTTGCCAATCCCAATGGCTTCTTTACTAGTGGCTATGGTGGCGGACCGATAAAGTTTTTCCGCATCCTCGAGGATTGGCGCAACAGCGGCAAGTTCGACGGAGTCGCGTTTCGCGGCTAGCCAGTAAAAACGCCCTGTGCCACCATTGAATCGGAAATATTAGGAGTACGCCATGAACCAGCCGGAAGTAGTCACACAGCATAGCGCCGAGCGCTCAGAGGCTTCATCAGCTTACGTGCCGCCCCTGCAACTTACAGACGGGCAAGCCTCGCCTATCGCAGACAACGGCGGCTTGTCCTATATGTCGTTCGATCGTGACGGCGACGCTGGCACTGCCGCGGCTACGGAGGCTGCCCTCGCCCAAATCGCGACAGGTGAAGGGCAAGCGGTTATCGATATGCTCGACAACGCGCCGCCCGGGCCCATCGAGACTAAGTGGGGGCTCGGCTTTCGCCGCTATGCCGAGTGCGTTGAGTACATCAGGGACAACAATATCCAGGCACCCGAAGGGGGCGTTGCGCTGCCACTGCGTTACTCGGTGCACGAACAACCGTCCTACTCCATCGTCTCATCCAACGCCCTGTGGCAAGACCCCTCGCGCGAAGCCGACGCGAAGGCGCTGCGCAAGGACGAACACGATAACGCACGCCGCTGCCTCTATTTTCCGCAGGTGTTACGCGACGCCAGGCGCATACCGGAGTACTACCCCGGGCTCTCGCCGACCAGCCCGGAATGCATGGACAAGCTTGGCGTGTCGTTGGCGCATTGTGAGTCAAAGTGCGCGAACTTTTATGACGCAGCTGAGGTGGAGCGGGTCTTCTACCCGGAAATGGAGAAACTCCTGTTAGAGTTTTTCCCCGGCGCTACCGACGCGCTGGTGTACAACCACGACGTATTCGACAAGGACTACGAAGGCGACCGCACCGAAGACCAGGACAACAAAAATCCAGGCGTGAATGCAAACTACGCCAACATCGTACACAACGATCTGAACGACAACAGCGGGCGGGTGCGCTGCCGGGAGCTGCTTATTTCGAATCTGCGCAATTTTGGTCGAGAGCAGCACTATACCGCTGAGCAGGCGGACGCGAAGATGTCAAAGCGGTTCATGTCAATCAATCTTGCGAAGCCGATGCACACGGTACAACAGAACCCCTTCGTACTGTGCGCGTGGCCCTCTTTCGCTGACCAGCCCTACATCACAAACTATCGCGTGTATGACGACCGCGTCGGCGAGACCACGCGTTTCACCCATCGTGCCGAACATGATTGGTATTGGTTTCCCCAACAGCAACCTACCGAAGTATCTATGCTCAAATGCTACGACTCGGTAACCGACGGTTCAATTTCGCGTTGGTCTTTCCATTCGGCTTGCGTAGACCCCACCGCCCCTGACGATGCGCCCTGCCGCAAGAACGTAGTGGTCCGCTCCTATGTCTTCTTCTAGTAAAGGTCTCCAGTAGTCACACACCACCCCAGATCGACTCTGCCGTCTGCACCACGAGCTCGAGCTTACGGCGCTGATCATCGGCAGTAATGGAATTACCCTCTTCAGTCGACGCAAAACCGCACTGAGGTGCAATACCCAGCTGATCCAGGTCCGCGAACAGGGACGCCTCTTCGAATTTTCGCTTGAGCGCATCCAGCGACTCCAGCTCGCCGGTTTTGGTAGTGATGAATCCAGGTAGAACCCGCTTATTGCCGGACGGAAGCAAGCGCAATGGCTGCAGCCCTCCCGCTCGTTCCGTGTCGTATTCCATAAAATAGATATCAACTGCGGTCTTGTTAAATACCGCATCCGCTGCGGGATCGTAGCCACCTTCCGCCGCATAACTAGAGCGGAAGTTACCGCGGCACAGGTGCATGGCGATGGTCATGTCCTCGGGCCGGTTTTTGACCGCCTCATTTGTCATCCACGCATAGCGGTCGATCAACCAGTCGGGATCGAGCCCTTCGGCTTGTTTCGCCGCGCGATGCTGCGGGTCGCACAGGTACGCGAAAAAAATGTCATCCATCTGCAGATAACGGCAACCAGCATCGTAGAACGCCTGCACAGCTTGCTTGTACGCCTTCGCGATGTCTGCGAAAAGCACCTCCACATCCGCGTATTGGGTCGGACGGATGTCCGCGGCAGCGGTACGAAAATGGCAACATCCCGGACCCGGTATCGATATCTTGGGTGTCACATCGGTATTGTCGGCGACAAACTTGAAGTGTTGCAGGTGCGGATGGTCAGCCGGGAAACCCAGCTCATCAGTGATTACAGGAAAAATGGGGCGCAACTTGACCCCGGCAAACTGCACGCCCTCTGCGCGCTCTTCCAGTTCGAAGCCGTTCAGCTGCGCCATGAAATCATAGTGCCAGAACGACCGCCTTTGTTCGCCATCGGTGACCGCTTTGAACCCCACGGCTTCCTGCATGGCAATGAGTTCACGAATCGATGCGTCCTCGACCTCTGCAAGTTCGTCTGCGCTGATCACTTTGCGTTGATAGAAATCCTCGCGCGCCTGCTTGAGCGATTCAGGGCGGAGCAAACTGCCAACATGGTCGGCACGGTACGGGGGAGCTGAACGCTTCATTTCCTGCAACCTCCTGGGGTTAGCGAACAGTCTAGACCGGGTCTATATCGCGCGCTACAAATCACGCGAATCGCCTGACCTTTTACACTACTATCGACGTTTGCATGCATCCCAAGCCACTCTTAACAAGGTTTTCTACCTGCGATGATTCGATCGCCGCGTGACATTCTTGACCAGCAACCCATGGGCGCGTTTCAGATTACCGCGGTCACCATCTGCGTTTTGCTGAATGCTCTGGATGGCTTTGACGTACTGTCCATCAGCTTTGCTGCGCCAGGCATCGCCAGCGAATGGGGAATCAGCCGCGCCACGCTCGGGGTGGTGCTCTCCATGGAACTGTTCGGTATGGGATTGGGATCAATGGCAATCGGGCCCTACGCAGACCGGTATGGACGCCGCCCGACGATATTGCTGTGTTTGATCGTTATGGCCACAGGCATGTCGTTGGCGGCAACTGCCTCGGGCGTGGTCACGTTGTCGGCCTACCGCTTCGCAACCGGGATCGGCATCGGCGGCATGCTGGCGGCGATCAACGCCATGACGGCTGAATATTCCAATGCCCGTTTTCGCAATCTCTCGGTTATCGCCATGGCCACCGGGTACCCCGTGGGCGTGATTGTCGGAGGATCCATCGCCGCCAGCCTCCTGGGCAGCCACGATTGGCGCTCGGTATTCTACTTCGGCGCAGGCGCAACGTTGCTGTTCATGCCGATCGTCTGGTTCCTGCTGCCGGAATCCATCGAGTATCTTTGTGAGCGGCGTCCTGCCAATGCTCTGCAACGCATCAATGCGACCCTCACACGAATGGGACACAACACGATAACGGCACTCCCTGAACCCAGCGCCGTCCCGCGCTCCGGGATTCGCCAGCTCCTGTCTGGACGCTTGTTACACATCACAGCCTTGCTGACCATTGCCTACTTTTCCCACATCATGGTGTTCTACTTCATCTTGAAGTGGATTCCAAAACTCGTGGCGGACATTGGATTTCACGCGTCGGAAGCTGGGGGCGTGCTGGTCTGGGCCAATGTCGGCGGAGCGATCGGCTCTATTCTGCTGGGTCTGTTGACCCAGAAATTCTCAGTTCGCGCTTTGTTGATCGGCGCCCTGTTGGGCGCAGCCGTAACCGTCACGATATTCGGCAAGAGTTACACAAGCCTCACCCAGCTCGCAGTGGTAGGCGCGTTGGCAGGCATGTTTACCAACTCCGCGATAGTCGCTATGTACGCCATGTTCGCCGAGCTCTTCCCCACCGAGCTGCGCGCTAGCGGTACCGGGTTCATCATAGGTCTGGGCCGAGGCGGCGCCGCGTTGGGGCCAATCGTCGCTGGTTTGATGTTCGAAGCCGATCTGGAGCTCTCGAGCGTTGCTCTGGTAATGGCCTGCGGCTCGATTATCGCGGCACTGGCAATCGGCCTGCTGCCGAAGAATCCATGATCCGCAAAGTCGACATCGCCATCATCGGGGCAGGACCAGCCGGTATGTTTCTCGCCCATCTTCTGCACCAGCATGGTAGGTCCGTAACGGTGTTGGAGGCGCGCGATCGCGACTATGTGGAAGGTCGTGTTCGCGCCGGTGTCCTTGAACAAAGTACCATCGATGTCATGGCCCGCCTCGAGCTCGCAGATCGTGCCCGCGCCGAAGGTCTGCGCCATCTGGGCGTCAATCTGGTGATGGATGGCGAGTCGTTTCGCATCGATCTCGGCGAGCATACCGCGGGCGCGGGTATCACTGTGTACGGCCAGCAGGAAGTCATGCACGATCTATTTGAGGCATCGATAACCCGTGGCATAAATGTTGTATTCGAAGCAGAAAACGTCTCCCTCCCCAACTTTTCCAACAGCGACAGATCTTCCAGTGCGGTTTGCGTGCGCTGGCAAAACGGCGGTAAAGACGAGGAGCTCGAGTGCGACTTCGTCATCGGTTGCGACGGCTCACATGGTGTGTCACAAGAATACATACCCTCAACAGAGAGTCGAACCTATGTGGAAACATTTCCGTTCGCCTGGCTTGGTATCCTGGCTGAAGTGCCACCTGCCAGTGAGGAGCTCATCTATGGCAGCCACGCGCACGGTTTCACCCTTGCCAGTATGCGCTCACCCACACGTAGCCGCTACTACGTGCAGTGCGCAATAGGCGATTCCGTCGATGCCTGGCCGGACGAGCGCGTGTGGAATGAAGTGGAATTGCGGCTCGGCCCGAGCATGAGCAGACACGTCACACGCGGCGCCTCGTTCGATAAGAGCATCACGCCGCTGCGCAGTCTCGTCATGGACCCAATGAGTTATGGGCGTCTGTTCCTTGCCGGAGACGCGGCGCACATCGTGCCACCGACGGGAGCCAAGGGGTTAAACCTTGCGGTATCCGACGTCACTGTGCTGGCACAGGCTTTGGGAGAGTACTTCGACACCGGCTCCGAGCGCGCGCTGAAGGCATATTCCTCCGTCGCGCTCGCACGCGTGTGGAAGGCTCAGCGTTTCTGCTGGTGGTTCACCATGCTCACGCATCGCAACGCCCAAGACAGCGGCTACCGTCAGCAGTTGCAGCGGGCAGAATTCGACTATTTGCGCTCGTCCACTCATCAGCAGCAGGTGTTCGCGGAAAACTACGTCGGGTTACCATTGGCCGGGAGCATTCAGTGATGACAGACAAACTACCCCACGCACAACCCCTCGTAGACGGCGACGCCTCAATCGAACCGCCTGCGTTGCATGCGCCCTATAAATCGACGTTGCTACGGTCTCCTAACGAGGCGCTTGTACCAATTCCGCCAACACCCCTGGAATGCACGGGCCCCACTGAACTTCCTCAGCATCTGAAACAGAGTCGGATCGAGGACCTGACAACTCAGCACCCGGACGCACCTATCGGGCAGCGCATCGTAGTGTCCGGTCGCGTGTTGGACGAACGACATCGGCCCATCTCGGGCGCGCTGGTCGAGATCTGGCAAGCGAATGCCGCAGGTCGTTATGCGCATACTCAAGATCAGTGGGACGCCCCTCTCGACCCCAATTTCACCGGCACCGGGAGTGCGGTGAGCGATGAACAGGGCCAGTATCGATTCGTGACGATCCGTCCAGGCGCCTATCCATGGGGAAATCATCACAATGCCTGGCGCCCCGCGCACATCCACTTCTCGGTGTTCGGCTGCGCCATTGGCGCGCGTCTGGTAACACAGCTCTACTTCCCGGACGATCCACTGCTTGAACTCGACCCGATCGCCAACGCCATCCCCATGCCTTACCGGCAACGCTTAGTGGCTAGGTGGGACGCGGCTACAACCGAGCCCGCCTGGGCGCTGGGGTATCTTTTCGATATCGTGTTACGTGGGCACGACGCAACACCAGCAGAGAACGCATGAAGGAGCCAATGTCGATGATGGACAATCAAACCCCCGACATTTTTGGCCAGACGCCGTGGCAGACTGTCGGTCCATTCTTTCACTATAGCTTGCCCTGGAAAGGTGGTGCTGATCTTGTGGGCCAGTCTGACCAGGATACGCAGCTCGAACGGCTGGTTGCCGGTCACGATCATCTGGCGACTCATGTTACAGGTGAGCGGCTCACTGGGACGATCATAGAGGTGTTTGGACGGGTGTTGGACGGCGCGGGTGATCCGGTACCAGATGCGCTGCTCGAGATCTGGCACGCGGACAGTTTAGGAAACTACAGCAAATCGTTTGCAGTTTTCGGACGGTGCGCCACGGACACTGAAGGACGCTATCGCTTCACCACGATCCACCCCGGGGCCGTGCGCGACGCGACCGGTACTTTGCACGCTCCGCAAATCTCTTTAGGTGTATTCGCCCGCGGGATCATCAAACGGCTGGTGACGCGCGTTTACTTCGAAGGCGCGCCAGAAAACGAAAAAGATCCGGTGCTGTCGGTAGTGCCAGCAGCGCGGCGCGAGACCTTGTGTGCCAGCAAGGAAACGGATGGCTGGCATTTTGATGTCGTCCTGCAAGGCGACAACGAAACCGTGTTCTTCCAATGCTAACAGGACTCCTCGGGCCGACATCCAGGAACCCGGCGATGTTGGCGGTGTTTGAAGATGCAGCACTGATCGACACGGCGTTGCAGTTTGAAAGGGCGCTGGCCAATGCGTGCGCCGCCCAGGGTCTCATCAGTGGCTCCGACCGCGATGCCATAGCTCAGGCATGCGAGTCGCTTAGCCTGGACACATCGAAAATTGTCGCTGATACCCATCACGCCGGGACCCTGGCGATAGTCCTCGTTGAGAAGCTGCGTGAAGCCGTTGCACGAACATCGGGCGGGGCGGCGTCACTGGTGCATCTTGGCAGCACCAGTCAGGACGTCACAGACACTGTGAGCGTCGTACACTATCGACGAGCTTGCGATTTGCTCGCACACGCTGGCAGGCAGGCATGCGATGCCCTCGCGCTCCTTGCCGAGCAGCACGCAGGCACTAAGATGCTGGGGCGAACGCTGCTGCGTGGCGCCCGACCGATTACGTTTGGTTTGAAGGTAAGCCAGTGGCTGACCGGTCTATTTGAGGCTCTCGCGCGACTGCAAGCCGACGCCAGCAACTTGCCGCTACAACTGGGCGGTGGGGTTGGCACCCTGGCAGGCCTGGACGGCAAGGGTCACGCAGTCGCGGCTCACATGGCGAACACACTGGACTTGCCCGTGGCCGATTTTCCATGGCACACGCGGCGCAACTGCACCGTGGCACTTGGAACGAGCCTGGCGATCGTGGCTGGAGCCCTCGCCAAGATCGCCATGGACGTCGCGCTTTTGGGCCAGGACGAAATCGCAGAAGTTTTCGAGCCAAGTCAACCGGGTCGAGGCGGGTCTTCAGCCATGCCGAGCAAACGAAATCCCACCAGTTCTCAGCAGGCTTTATTGGCAACTGGGCGTATACCGGCGTTGGCGCACACGTTGCTCACTGACATGTCCCAGGAGTATGAGCGTGGGATCGCTGGATGGCAGGCAGAGGCAGGCCTGCTTGGAGAAATGTTTGTATGGACATTTGATGCGATGCTGCATGTGACTACGCTCATAGATGGCGCGGAAGTGGATGCCGTCACCATGCAGCGCAATCTCTTCGCAGCAGAGGTTGGCGAAGATGACGGCGAGGCGCAGGATCTGGTAGCGCATGCCCTACGCAACTATCGACAGGAAGATAGATGACAGACGAAGACAAAGACCAGGCTAAGCAAACTCTGTATAACGCGGGCCTGGAGAAGAGACGTGAGGTGCTCGGCGATGACTGGGTTGACTCGTCATTAAGCGCGCGCACCCCATTTAACGCGGAATTTCAGGAAATGATCACGCGCTCAGCCTGGCTCGAGATCTGGTCTCGAGAGGGTCTTGATCAACGCACGCGACGGCTCCTGACCATAGCCATAACTGCCTCCCTCGGGCGCTGGGCTGAATTTCGCCTGCACGTTAAGAGTGGTATCGAACGCGACGGTTTCAGCGAACAGGAACTCAAAGAAACTCTGATGCAGCTCGCAGTGTATGCGGGCGTTCCGGCGGCCAATACGGCGTTTGCGGAAGCGCAACAGGTAGTCACGGAAGTCGCGAACTCTGGCGACGACTCGAACGCCTGACCATGTAGCCGGTCTGGCGTGCTAAAATGCCTACGCTAGATAATAGGGAGAGACAAATATGGGTTACGTACTGCAAGCCACCGACTTCGCCTCAGCGCACAGCGTTCGCTCCGCCAAACTGAAAGAACTTGGTTTTGCGCCAGTGTGCATGGCGCCCGGCGAACAGAATGACGGACACAGTCATACACTCGTAGAAGAAATGCTGATCGTACAAAGTGGCGAAGGTCAGATTCAGATCAACGACGAAACCTTCGACTTGTGCGCGGGTTCTGTGGCCATGGTACCCGCAGGCCAGTTCCACGCGCTGTGCAATACGGGCAAGCAGAATCTCGAAGGCATGATCGTGTTTAATTCAAACGTTAAGCGCGAAAAAGTTGTTCTAAAGAATCGCCAGGAACACTTTGGCGAGCCCTCGGCGGACGATCTGCAGGCCCAGGTCGCAGCGCTAACAAAAACAACGAAAAAGTTGAAAAAACAACTTAAGAAGAAGCGCTGAAACGCGTGACAGTGCATAAATCGGTTCAGGCCAGAAATTGAAACTCTATACCGGCGATCTCAGCCCATACTCGGCCAAAGTCCGGATGCAGATCTACGCGATGGGTGTCGAAGATATCGACTTTGATCTGCCCGCATCGTTCTTCATGGGTAAGCTGTCCGAGTTCTCGCCGATCGGGCGCATACCCGTGCTGGAGACATCCGAAGGCATCATTCCGGAGTCAGAGGTCATCGCCGAGTACCTCGACGAATCCTATCCTGAGCGCGCTTTACTTCCCGCAACACCTTTTGACCGCGCTCAGGTACGCCTTCTTTCGCGCATAGCCGATACCTATTTGATGAACAACATCTTTATGGCTCTGCCTCATATCAATCGTGACACGAGGGTCGACGCCGTCAGGGACTTGTTGATGGGCCAGGTGAAGCGCGGCATGGGCGCTTTGGAGAAACATATCGGCAGCGGAGAATTTGCCATCGGCGCGCAGCTCTCCCGCGCGGACTGCACGCTGGTACCCGCACTTTTTCTGTGTGAAAGCACTGTCCCCAGGTTCGACGTCGAGAACCCGATTCTGGCGACCGAGAAAGTGGCGGCGTATTGGGCACGCATTCAATCGAATCCATTCGCCGCTAGAGTGCTCAAGGAAATGGCGGATGGCCTGAAAGCCAGACTCGATGGCACTGAAATGAAGCAGATACAAGCCGCCATAGCCCAGGAGAAAGCGAAGCACGCTTAGGTCGCGAGCTACGCAATGAACACTCCCAGCAGTGAGGATTTCTCCAGCCTCAAATTAGCCCCGGCCCAACTCGCCAACCTCGACACGCTGGGCTATAAGCACATGACCCCAATACAAGCGCTCAGCCTGCCGGTCATATTGAGTGGCCGGGACGTCATCGCCCAGGCAAAAACCGGAAGCGGCAAAACCGCGGCGTTCGGTGTGGGTTTATTGGCGGGTATCGATCCGCGGCTGTTCAAAGTTCAGGCCCTGGTCTTGTGCCCGACCCGAGAGTTGGCCGATCAGGTCGGCAAGGAATTGCGTCGCTTAGCCCAGGCTATTCCCAACATCAAACTCGTCTCACTATGTGGCGGCAAACCGTTCGGTCCACAGAAGGGGTCCTTGCGCCACGGGGCTCACATCGCCGTGGGCACGCCCGGGCGGGTGCTAGACCATCTCGGCAAGAACACCCTACGCTTGAACAACTTGAAGACCCTGGTGCTGGACGAAGCCGACCGTATGTTAGACATGGGTTTTGCCGACGCGATGCGAGAAGTCGTCCAACGGGCGCCCGCCAAACGCCAGACTCTGTTGTTCTCCGCAACCTACCCCGAATCGATCCGGCAGATGAGCAACGAATTTCAGAACAAGCCGGAGAGCGTAACCGTCGAGTCACAACACAAACCCGGCGTGATCAGCCAGCTTTTTTACGAAGTACAGAACCACGAGCGAAACCGCACTTTGCTGGCTTTATTCGAACACTATCAACCTGAGTCCACACTGGTGTTCTGTCACACGAAAAAGCAATGCGATGAGGTGGCCGCGTTTTTGATCGACAACGACATAGCAGCCTGTGCCCTGCACGGCGACCTCGATCAACGCGAGCGAGATCGCGTGCTGCTCCAGTTTGCCAATCACAGCTGCCCAGTGCTGGTCGCCACCGATGTCGCGGCACGTGGTTTGGACATCAAATCACTCGCAGTCGTTATCAACTACGAACTGCCCCGGGACCCGGAAATCTACGTCCACCGTATCGGGCGCACCGGACGCGCTGGAGAACAGGGATTGGCATTGAGCATCTTCACTCAGGCAGAGCAAGCCCGCGTGAACTTGATAGAGGCGTTTACCAAAGAACCCGCAGTGTGTGACGTATACGCATCGCTGGATCGCCAGCCAGGGCTGAAAATCTATGGTGCGATGACCACCCTTGAGATAAATGCCGGGCGCAAGAACAAACTTCGCGCAGGAGACCTGCTTGGTGCCCTGACCGGCGACGCCGGTCTACAGGCGTCTGCAATCGGCAAGATCGACATATTTGATACGGCCAGTTTTGTGGCCATCAAAACCAGCGAGGCAGAAAAGGCGCTGGCATATCTGGACCGCGGAAAAGTAAAAGGCAAGAGCGTGCGCGCGCGCAAGATAGCAACTCGCTAAGCTTAGGAAGATACGAACTCGTCATCTGGTTTCAAACTGCAGGTGCAGCGATTCAAGGGCCCTGAATATGAAGTTGTACTGGTGTTTGAAGTCGTTTTTGTCCGGCGCCAGGCGAATGTTCTGCAGACGGCGCAACAAGTGGTCCATGGCAATCTGACTTTCCAGGCGCGCAAGGTTTGCACCAACACAGTAGTGGGGGCCCGCCCCAAAAGCGATGTGGTTACGCTCGTCATTGCGTTGAATCTGAAACTTTTCTGGGTCGGCAAATACCGACTCGTCCCGATTGCCGCAACCATACATCACCATCAGGCGGGCGCCCTCGGGCAGCGATACCCCACCAAGTTCTGTATCACGGGTAACAAAGCGACCGAGCGCCTGGATGGGCGAATCGAAACGAAGGCCTTCCTCGAGAAGCTCCGGCATCAAGCTCGGATCCTCGCTGACCTTGGCCATCTCTGACGGATTTTCCACCAGATTCAACATCGTAGACGACAGCAGGTAGTTAACCGTTTCCTGACCCGCTACCAACAATTGTTGCAGGATGCTGACTATCTCCGGCGTGTCCAGCGGTCTATATTCTTTCTCGCCGGTGTCGGTTTCATCAGCAATCATGTGCGCATTGACCAGATCGCCCACCAGGTTTTCAAGTGGTTCAATCCTTGCCGCTTCCACCTGATCGGCCAGGTAATTTTGCAGATCAACGGATGCCTGGGCACTCACCACGGCCTGTTCTGCGCTTACGCGGCCCGCCAGTATCTTGGTCGATTCTATCGACCACCTTTTGTAGTTATGTAACTCCGATGCGGGCACCCCGAGCGCAAGAGACACTACGGTCAGGGGCACCATCATGCTGAACTCACTGACGAACTCAACTTCACCACGCTCGATGAACGAATCAATCAGATCGCTGACCACCTGGTGGATCACGGGCTCCAGACGCGCCACCCGTTTGGGCGCAAGCGACCTGTTCACAAGTGCTCGAAAGCGAGTGTGCTCGGGAGGGTCGGCTGACAACATCGTGTCGCGTGGTGCAACCCCGTGACGCAATATGTCGACGATCTCAGGAGGAGGTGCGGATGGCGGCGCCAGACCTTCTTCACCTTGGAAATTCAGAAATGCCGCGCCGTTGCGGGACGAGAAGGTTTCGGCATCCACTAGAACCTTTCTAATAAGGTCATAAGTGGTGACGAAATACACGCCGTCCGATGCTTTATACACTGGTGCCTGTTCCCGCATCGCCTGGTAAAACTCATACGGGCAATCGATAGTTTCCTCAGCAAACGGATCAAAAGCTTCCAGCCGGTTCATAGTCAAAGGCTCTGTCGGTGTTTTCAAGATGAACGGTTGACCATGTTAACCTGCTGCAAACAAGATTGTGAGCCGCGTATGGGTTGTTTAGACGGAAAAGTAGCCATCGTAACGGGCGCCGCCCAGGGGATTGGCGCGGTCTACGCGCAAGCGCTCGCAAGCGAGGGGGCTCAGGTGGTTGTCAGCGATATTGATGACACGGCGGTTACCGTCTCTGCGATCCAGGCGGATGACGGAACTGCAATGGGCTGTTCTACGGACGTCACCGATGAAGCGCAGGTTATAGCGCTCGTGCGCGAGACCGTAGCGGCTTTTGGAGGTGTTGATATTCTTGTGAATAACGCAGCCATATTCGCAAGCCTTGCGCTGAAACCATTCGAAGCGATATCTGAAGCCGAATGGGACGCCGTTATGAACGTGAATGTGAAAGGACTGTTCGTTTGCAGCAAAGCTGTGGTGCCCGAGATGCGCAACAGAGGCGGAGGCAAGATCATCAACATCTCATCCGGCACCGTGGTCAATGGCGCCGCGATGCTGCTCCACTACGTAACTTCAAAGTCCGCAGTGCTTGGCTTCACACGTTCGTTAGCGCGCGAACTTGGGGGTGACAACATAGCGGTAAACGCGCTCTCTCCCGGGCTCACGAGCAGTGAGGGCGTGCAAGACAATCCAGCCTATGCTCAGCAGATGATGGACGCCGTGGCCGCGCAACGATGTTTTACTCGCGAGCAGCAGCCTCAAGATCTGATTGGAGGGCTGGTGTTCTTAGCTTCCCCGGCCAGCGATTTCATGACAGGCCAGAATCTGTTGATCGATGGCGGCCACTACATGTACTGAGCTGGTAAGCGGCTCGTGCGCTGCGATTAGTCGCTAACGAGCCTTGAATTCCGGAGGTCTTTTTTCCGCAAATGCCCGCGGGCCTTCGCGTGCATCTTGCGTGCGCAGTATCGAAAGACCTAAAGCATCTTCCATGGCAAGCCCCTGTTCCAGCGGCAAGTCCTGGGCACGCAACATGCTTTCTTTCGCGGCCCACACCGCCAGGGGGCCACGCGACAGAATGATATCCGCAATTCGTCGAGCCTCTTCCATCAGATCATCGTCGTCGACGACGTGGGTGACGAGCCCGATCTGTTGCGCCTGCTCCGCGCTGATCTGCTCGCCGGTCAAGATCATATAGTTAGCCCACGCTTTGGGTATGGCGCGGGGTAAGCGCACGGTGCCGCCGCCGGTCGGCATGAGCGACCAACGCACTTCCGTCAACCCGAACTTGGCGGAGGCACCTGCAACCAGAATGTCGCATACCAGTGCGATCTCCAGACCACCCGCTACTGCAAACCCATTTACGGCCGCTATCACTGGTTTATACAGAGGAAACCGCTTGCAGATTGAGGCGAATCCGAACCCATGTGAACCGGGACGCCACTGCGGCTGGCCGCCGGCGCCTTTCGACATCGCGACAAGATCATTGCCAGTGCAGAATGCACGCCCGCTACCCGTAAGAATGGCTACCCATTGATCGTGATCGTTCTCAAACTCCTCGAATGCGGCGCCAATGGCCGCTCCGGTTTCCGCATCAATCGCGTTCAGTTTTTCCGGACGATTGATCTTGATAATGGTCAAGTGCCCATCGCGCTCTACTATCAGGTCATCGCTCATGATTGCTCCTTGATAAGGTTGATTGCACGGCGTCAGCCAGCACGATCGAGACGGAAACCCACAGCCAACCGGGCCATGGCGCCATAGTGGCTGCAGATTAGTCCTATTAAGATCAAACCAGATTCGCCAAACGTTTCAAGCGCGGCGCTCATCACTGGATCTGTGATGAGATGTCCGGCGTCATACTGCAGGGCGAACTGAAAGGCGACTTTCTGCTCTGCAGTAAACGCAGGATCGGTCCAATCTTCTTCGAGAATCGCTGCAATGATACTGGCGTTAACTCCCGCGGATTCAGCGTTGGGTCGACGTGCCGACACCTCTCCACGACTGCGGCGCAGCGCCGTAATCGCAACGATTTCATACACCGCCTGGTCGAGAATTGACTGGCAGGCCAATTCCGACTCCAGTTGAAACAACGCATCCGCAACCGCCGGCTGCTCACTCAGCAACCCCTTACGGCCCTCACTCACTATGACCCCTGGATGTATCACCAGCCCCGCTGACGCTAGTTAGACATCGCAGATTGCATCTGCGACTTAACCGCTTCCGCCATTTCATTGCCGCGAGCCAGGGCCTCGTCTTTGTCAGGCGTATCCAGGCCCAGGCTTTCATTCACCTGCTGCATCTCCAGGTGAAACGCATCGCGCAACTGGCCGTTGGTCAACATTTTCAAACCCCACTCACGCCAGGATGTGCTGTTGCGCGACTGGTCTGAACCAAATGAACCTATGAATTGCGGGTACCAGTACTCGTTCAATCTCTTCTGAGCTTCTTTGCGCGCATCCTCACCATAACGTTCTATAGAATCGCGCACATGAAGGTAGCCCATATTGCTGTGCCCGCGCTCGTCCTTACATACGAGTAACGACACCCGCGCCAGCGGCGCATAGGATGACTGCACCCATTGAAACCCCTGGTATACACCAAATCTATCTGCCAACATGTTGAATAAGCCGCGGTCGACCCATGTGCTTTCCATCTTGGTCTGCTCATACGCGCGAAACGTCTCACGCTCCCTTTCGTAGATCTGCACGGGGATCTGTTCGTCGTACTCTGAGTACAACTTGTAAAACTGGAATGTGTGTTTGTATTCCTCGGCCGAGAAGTTTTCCATACGCAAACGCGATTCGGCATCGGGAGCAGCTTCCATTGAAAACTTGTCTATCGCCGAGAACATGCTCTTGTGACCTTTGGCGGCATCGCCAAAGTACGGCATCATGCATTCGCCATGCTTGAAGAACAGTTTGGCTAACCAGAACTGATAGTCTTCGGGCATGTCACTATCGGCTTCGAACTGGTAAGGCTCGGCGCGTACATCAATGCCGTCGTCTCGTGTCATCACTTCGGACACACCGGAAACTTCATAGGACCCTGCGTCTTCCGGCAGACCGCCAGCGTCTTGCAGGAAGTGGTCAGGAATTCCGGCCATAAACTGCTGCTTCGCTTTGGGCAAGGGCCCATACGGTTCGGAAAAGTGTCGCTCCATGGACCATATGAAATCCCACTTCTGCCCGCCCCGTTTCGTAAGATACGGTTCTATGGCGTCCGCGAGTTCATATAAGTCGTCATGTGCGTTCCACAGATCTGAAGGCACATCGGCCACTGCGGCGATGAGAGCAGGAACAACATCCGGAGCCGGATACCAGACGATCGGAAGAACGCGTTTATCGATAGGGAACATGGCTGCCTCTTACGTTATCGTGTGAGTCGATCAGACGCGATCCGCGGCATATCTGTGCCGAGATCGCTGAGTATTTTTGCTGTAGGGCTACCTGCGGGTGCAAGGCCCCTTAGGATATTTGTGACCACCGACATGATCAGTAGGTCTTCACGCTTACGTCCAACCGGCGCGCCCATAAGTACCACATTGGCAACACCGTGCACCGCGCTCCATATGGTCACACTGGTTAACAAAGGGTCGCCTGGGCGCAGCTTGCCTTGCTCGATAGCCTCCTCAGCGATCTTTGCCACCGATCGGAAGGCGCGGTCAGCGAACGTATTGGATTCTCCATACTCGGGATCACCCACCCCCGGCGGAAACAAAAACATTACGCGAAACAACTCCGGATTATTGCGGGCATAGTCGACATATACATAAGAAATCTTACACAAGCGCGCGATAGGTTCTTCACCGCCAACACCTTCGTATTGCCGGATCAGGCGTTCAAACTCGGAGGCGGCAACCGCGCGCAGCAGGTCCAGCTTGTCATCTACGTAAGCGTACAACGCCGCCGCTGTCACATTGAGGTGCGCCCCCAGGTTGCGCAGTGAAAGCGCTTCGTGCCCTTCGTTGATGATGATTTCCCGCGACACCGCGACGATGACGTCGCGACTGAGCGGCAGACGCTTGACCTTGCTCTGCCTGGCCTTGCCGTTACGGTTTTTGGTCGCTGACATCGATCTAGCCGTTATCCGAGCCAACGTAGCGCGAGAGAAACGTGTGAGCAAGATTTGCCGCCAGTCGACCCAGGCGTTTATCAGCATCAAACATGTGGGGCACGTTGTCGAAGAGCGCAAGCTCCACCGGGACTTCCAGTGCACGAAGCTGTTCCGCGAATTCAATGCTTTGTTCCCGGGGCACCAACTCGTCCTGGTTACTATGCATCAGAAGGGTCGGCGGATAGCTGGCACTCAGCTGATCGGCCGGGCTTGCGCCAACAAAGTCGTCGCCCTTCGCGTCACTCCCAAGCAGTTGTAGCACGCTGTCTTTCAGCATGTCGCTGTCGGCCCGGAGTCGAGTCGGGCCGTAAAACGAAATCACAGCTGCAATAGGCGGCCGGTCGGCGCTTTCGTCATGCGAAGCTGCCGCCATCATGGCCAGATGCGCACCCGAAGAAGCTCCGCAAACAGCAATACGTTGTGGATCGATGCCGAGCTCCTCGGCATTATCATGCATCCACTGAAGCGCTACGTTCACGTCATCGAGCTGAGCCGGCCATTGCGCTTCGGTCGCCAGGCGATACTCACACGCGACGCAGACAGTGCCTTCACGACCCAGCAAAAACCCGTATCCCCGCAGTTGAGATTTGTCTCCCATGACCCACGCACCGCCATGAATCAGCAGCACAGCGGTCGCTTTCTCTGTGGCCTCGGGTGGCACGAAAACATCGCAATGCAGCGGCCGACCATCGATCTCTCCAACAACCACATCTTCTTTCAGCGTTACTTTGCCACTCACTATGTCCTTCCTCAGCCGTCGACTGTCACTCACTAGCGACACCTAGTTAACACCGTTTACTATTGACAGTCAATGAAGCCCCGCATTATTGGATTCAAACACCTTATGGGTTAACGTTGTTTACTACATTCGAGCCGAGTTGAGGAGTCCGATGGTTTATCCGTTGAACGAGTATGCTGCGTCAGACCCCAGCCGTTTGATGGCCACGGATGGACAAAACGCGCACACCACAGCAGACGTCAACCGCCGTACCAACCAGCTCATTCACGCGTTTCGTTCATACGGGCTCGACCCAGGCTCACGCTTGGCGATTGTTGCAAACAACAGTTCGGACTACTTGTGCATCGCGTTAGCTGCAGGTCTTTCGGGCATATCGCTCGTGCCCATAAACTGGCACCTGAAAGCACAGGAAGCGGCCTATCTACTGGAAGCGTCCGGCGCTAATGGGATCGTCATTGATCCGGATCACCGCAGTCTCGGAGAAGCCGCTGCAAGCGAAGCCGGCATCGACTTATGCATTTCGTTGGCCACCCTGGTTGAATCTCTTGCTCAACGCCCCGACACCGAGCCCCAGGATCCAGGCCCGTTCAGCAGCGTGATCTACTACACTTCCGGTACCACTGGGCGGCCCAAAGGCACCAGGCTCGCACAGACCCCGACGGCGGTACCCTTGGAGGAAGCCATTGCTACCATGCGCAAGGCCGCAGGTTCTTCCGCACAGCAGCAAGCCACCGTGTTCCTGACGCCAGGTCCTCTGTACCACGCAGCCCCACTCAATACGTCCATCTCTGCGGTCCTGTTGGGTGGAACCATACACATCATGCCGCGTTTCGACCCCGAAGAGATGCTGAAACTGATCGATAAATACAAAGTACAGCGAACCACTATGGTACCGATCATGTTCAACCGCTTGTTGAACTTGCCCGACCAGGTGCGCGAGAAATATGACGTCTCTTCCCTCGAAACGGTCACCCATCTCGCAGCCCACATCCCGGTGCATGTCAAACATGAAATGATTAAGTGGTGGGGGCCAAAACTGGTGGATGCCTATGGAAGTTCCGAGGTTGGCGTAGTGAGTTTGATATCGTCTGAAGAATGGCTGCAGCGCCCCGGCTCCGTTGGCAAACCTATTCCCTCGCTGAGCCTGCAGATCATCGACGAGCAAGACCGTGAAGCCCCCATCGGCGAAACCGGCATGATCTACATTACCAGCCACACGGAACTGGACATCAGCTATCTAGACGACGCAGAAAAAACCGCATCTGTGCACCGAGGCGAAAAACAATTCACGCTGGGAGACATGGGCTACCTGGACGAAGAGGGTTATCTGTTTCTAGTGGACCGGCGCGTTGACATGATCAATTCGGCGGGCGTTAACGTCTACCCGGCCGAAATCGAGTCCACCGTGATGCTGCACCCAAGCGTAGACGACGTTGGAGTGTTCGGCATTCCTAACCAGGAATGGGGGCAGGAAGTGAAAGCAGCGATCAAGCTTCGCGAAGGCTTCGCCGCAAGTGATGGGCTCGCCCAGGAAATCACCACTTTCCTCGAAGGCATGCTCGCCAGCTATAAAGTGCCGAAGAGTATAGATTTCATGGAAGAGCTACCGCGCTACACCAACGGTAAACTGCACCGACGCGAACTGAGGGACCCGTACTGGCCGCAAAGCTAACATGATGACAGCAAAGATCCACACTACCGCGGTCGGCTCATGGCCACCGCCATTCGGCCAACGGCCAGCCCTGCGGCCGTTCTGGCGTGGAGAAGTCACCGAGGACGACCCGCACGTCGCTGCAGCCTTGACCGCTGCCGCCCGCATAGCCATGGACGAGATGCTCGCATGCGGGCTCGATCAGATTACCGGCGGCGAGGTATTCGCTCCTGACTTCGTTCACACCATTCCTCCGCGTTTGGATGGCGTTGAAGCCGAGGTCAAGCGTGACATCGCCAGAGGCCAGGCAGGCGTCGCGCGCTATCGCATCAGCGGGACGGTGACCGCGCCACATGGCACCGGTCACGCGCTCGGTTACCGCCGTGAGCTCGCCATTGAGCCACGCCTGAGCAAAGCTGCCGTACCCTCCGCATTCACCATTGGCCTGTCGTTTCCCGAAGACATCAGCCTCGAGCAGCACATGAACGACTTCATCGCAATCGTGACTGCCGAGATTCGCGATTTGGCCGCGGCCGGCGCTACCGAAATTCAGATCGATGCGCCATCGGAGGCTGTCTCCTGTGCACATCAGACGCGGCCGGTGACGCAACTAGCAGACTGGCTGTGCCTGCCGTTCGAACAGGCCGGCGTTTCACCTCGCGTGGTGCGAACCGTACACTTCTGCCTGGGTGATATCGCACGCAAACCATCCACTCAGGTTCAGAACCTTCGCTCGCTCGTCCCGCTGTTGCAGGCCTGCGAGGGACGCATCGATCGCGCCCACCTGGAGTGCTCCTACGCTGGACAGTGGGCCGACAGAGGCATGTTGGGTGATGTCCCGGACTCCATCGACATTATCGCCGGTATCGCTGACGTAAAATCGCCACCGGCATCTGCAGATCACTATGCTGCACAGATCGAAGACCTGTTGCGCGTAGTACCCGAGGGTAGGCTTCTGGTTTCATCATCGTGCGGTTGCGGACGCGTGCCGCACGACGAAGCCATTACGATGATGCGCAATCTGGTAAAAGCTACCGGCTAAAGGAATTCACGCGCTCGGAAAGGGATCGCGCCCCCCCACACTTCCACCCTCTGCAACTTCAGCGAGGTATGCGTCAACGGTACGTGGCATGCGGCCCAGGACCCGGCTAACGGTATCGCTGACCGCGTCACCCCAGCCCCGGCGAAACGCTTCGTTGAATTGCAGGAGGATATCGACATGCCAGTCCGGCTGGCCGCTTTGCGACAACGTGCTGCGCACCTCCTCGAGCGACTGTGGGGTGTACGCGACGCGTCGTCCAAACGCACGGCTCGCGGCCGCGGCTACATCCTCATAAGTAACGCTGCGCGCGCCTGTTAACGTGACTGCCTGGCCTTCAATGTCGGTGCCGCCAACCAGGACTGCCCCTGCAACTTCGGCGATGTCGCGAGCATCGACCATGGCGATGGCAGCGTCGCCGACCGCCCCAAGCAACTTTCCAGTCTCGCGCATTGCGCGCACCTGAAAGCCCAGATTCTGCATGAAAAACAACGGCCGCAGATAAGTCGCGGTCATTCCCAGGTCATTGATGCCGAGCTCGATCTCTGCATGCCAGCGGCCGCTGTCGACAAATGAGTCCAGCCGCGTACCGAGGCCGGAGACTTTTACGATGTGCGGCACGGACGATGTCCGACTTGCGCGCTCTGCCAGCGCCAGCTCGCGCTTGCGCATCTCAGGGTGTACCGGCGACACAAGAAATACCGCATCTACTCCCTCGAGCGCCGCATCGAGCGATGCCAGGTCGTCGTAGTCGCCCGCCACCACTTCCATTCCCACAGGAGGCTGCCAGTCTGCAGATTCTATACGACCGGGACGCGCAAGGACCCTCGGCTCCAAGCTGTATTGATCACGCAAGCGCGAAGCCACCAGACTTCCAAGACGGCCAGTGAAGCCTGTGACAAGTATTTTTCTAGGCATCGTCTCTCTCCCGCTATGGTCTACATTATGCGCCGCAGCTAGGCCTAAACCACCCGAGAATGCGACTCGAGCACTAATTCTTCCAAGCAGTTAACAGTCAGTGACCACCAAAAGTTGATCTAATCAGCGGATCCGACAACGCTGATCAGATAGTGCAACGTCTCATATTCATCTCCTGCCTTTTCGCCCTCGCCTACTGGCTGCTAGTAGATCGCGACGCCAGTGTCGCTATCGATGCCGCCGGTGGATACGCCTACCCAAGCTATACCATCGAGACCGCAAAGCCATACCAAATGCAGGCACGGGTTCTGGGCAGGAAGGATTATTCGTCCGGCCGCGAAGCCGAGCTCTCGCCCGTGGATCTCGCCCTCGGCTGGGGGCCGATGATGGATCCGCAGAATCTAAGCGAGATCGAAATATCCCAAAGTGGCAGGTTCTATTTCTGGCAAGTAAAGAAATTTCCGATCCCGCGTCGGGCAATTGAACACAACAGCGCGAACGTACACATCGTGCCAGCCAATAAGCGAGTCGCGCGGAATCTTGATCAAGTCGAGCGGGGTGACGTGCTTGCGCTGAGTGGTCAGCTGATCAACGTCAGCGCAGACGACGGTTGGCGCTGGCGAACATCGCTGACGTTTACCGATACCGGGCGAGGCGCCTGCGAGTTGCTCTGGCTTGAAGACCTGACGGTGCTATAGCAGCGCAACGCCGGATAGATAGTCGTGAAAGAACGCGACCACTGCAGTGAGCACGGCGCCGATCACCACCAGCACGGCGTCCTTTGAGGCTGCTACCGCTTCAGGTTTCACCCACTCGCCCTCACGCCGGTTGATGGCGAGCATGGCGATCACGGCCCAGACACTCAAACCCCCAAACAGAACCACTGAACGGCTGTCACCGTTCGCCAGGAGGTGGGCGACACCCCAGACGATCACGCCGGCAAGCATGGGATGGCGCAGGTAGCGTTTTAGATTTGTCGGCGCGTTGGCGGCGCCCATAAGTACGAAGGCGATCAGCACCAGCACAAACGTAATCGTCGGCATGCCACCCAGCAATGGCGCATACCAATAGTCAGGCGTGATCGATCGCCAACCGAACACCATCAGCAGTATCGCAATCACGAGATCGAGCGCGAATAGGCCTTTGTAGGGCCCCTCACCCAAGCGCTGCATGAGACTCGCCCGAGCGCCCGGCATCACAGAAGGGAACAGGTGCACGGCGATCCACAGAAGCACGCCCAGAATTAGCATCGTCATCTATCACTCTCCCCGAGACTCAGATCGTCAGAGTATAGCGCGGGATGCGTGACAGTGTGGCCGGCCCTCGTCAATGCCCTTCAGCGCGTTTGATCCTCACGATAAACTCGCTACCGGGCGATTGATTGACCACATCTATCTGTCCCTGCATATTGCCAACCAGCTCTGCGACCAGGGCTAACCCAATGCCGGTGCCCACAGTTTCACGGGTCAATTCGTCCTCTCCACGGTAAAACAGTTCGAAGATTTTCTTCAGTTTTTCCTGAGGAACGCCCGGGCCAAAGTCGCGCACGAAAAAATCGACGCTTTCGCGATGCTTGCGCGCGCCGAGAATGACCCGCTTTGGTTCACTGTCCTTTGCAAATTTGAGTGCATTATCCAGCAGGTTGACCATCACCTGCTGAAATCCGTCCTGATCGACCAGTATGCTGGCGTCTTTCACATCAGGCTCAATCGCACACTCCAACTCGAACCCGCTACTTTCGAATGCGCCTTCGGTGACACTGCGTACGCTTTCCACCAGCGACGACACGGTTCGCGATTCCAGGGTAATCGAGCCCGATGTTCCGCGGCTGATCCGCGCGAGCTGCAGAACGTTGTTGATCAACCGGCTTAAACGCTCACTCTCATGAAAGATAAAGTCGTAGTAGCTACGCCTTTTCTTTTCATCAGCCCAGCCCGCGCGCAAGATCTCTGAGTACATTCTGATCGACGTTAACGGCGTCTTCAGCTCGTGTGTAACCGCGGAGACAAAATCCTGTTGCTGCTGGGCGAGATCGATAGATTTCGCGGTCAGACGATTGAGCAGCAGGTAACCTGCTACCAGCAGCACAAGCAATAGCACGCCCGTGTACGTCAGAACCGATGTTCCCGCACTGGATGGGAGCGCCTGGGTACTGATCAATAGGTCAAATTCGTGGGCAGGCGAAGGCAAGCCCCGCCGCAGTACGAGCTCGTTGCCCATCACGTCATCAGTCGATATCGCACCCGCAGCGCGGTTCACCGCTGGCATCAACATCACTATTTCGGAGCCCAATGCGATGGCCAGGTCATTGGATTGGCTGACCCGATCAGATTGAAACTGTCGGGCTACGATCGAGCGCAAAAACTCTTCCAGCTTCACGACAAAGCCCTGGATACGCCGCTCACCTTGCAGCCACACGTCTCGATGAAAGGCGATATGTTGATCATCCAACACGCTCAGCCGCAATTGGTTGATCGTATCGTTCAACACATTCAGCCTCTGCTCATCGTTCAACGTGATCGCTTCGCCTTCAACAACACTCGGAGCAGCGGCTCGCCGTCCGACATCGTCATCCTGCTCGAGCCGCTCTTTCGATCCGGCTGCCGGCGCATCGGCTCGACTTGCCTTCAACTTCAGCTCACCCACCTGGCCAACACTCGATACGTAGTCACTACTTTCGGAGCTCGGCTGAGGGCGACTCAAATCGGAAAATATTTTCTGGTTCGCGACAACCGTACGCTCTAGTACCTGTTTGGCTTGCGGTTCCACATCGCCTTTAGCATCTGCCGGCGCCGCCGGCTCCGCTTTAACCAACACTTCCCTCAAGTCCCGTTGCACGCGCTTGCGTGCACTGAGTTCCCCGGCGCTGAAACCAACCGCGTCCAACTGAACCGCCTCGCTTGGCAGCAAGGGCGTAGAGAACTGACCCGATGCGTCAACCTGGAAATACCCAAGCGTTCCGGGCATAGCATTATCCACCGTCAGCGAGGCAAGCGGGGAAAGCTGACTATAGGGTTTGTCGTCGTCTATCAGGAAGTCGTACTCGGCGGGCAACCGATCTGCTTCGCGCGCGACGTGATCGGCTAACGTCTGCCCCACACGAGTGACAAACGCTTCTGCGAGGTTGCGCTGGTCATAGAAGGCCTCGTAGCGCAATTGACCGAAAGAGAAGTAGATGAGGTACGCAGCAGCCAGCGTCAACAATCCGAATACCGCGGCAAGCCCGAGACGCATTCTCCGTCGCTGCAGGTTGAATGCGTTCATTGCGTTGTGGTCAGGCGATAGCCGGCGCCGCGCACGGTCTGCAACAACTTCGGCTGGCTCGAGTCATCTTCAATCTTCTTGCGTATTTTCGCGATATGGATGTCGACCGTACGGGTTTCAATCAGCTCCGCATGCACATAGCCCCAGACCTTGGCGAGAAGCTCCTCGCGGGGCACCGGACGATCTTGATTGGACGCCAGATACAGGAGCACGTCCATTTCCTTTTTTGTAAATTTCACCGCGCCTTTGCTAACGCTGGACGCCGACAAGCTCGCGACGTCCACCTCCCAGCCGGTCAATCGAACGCTGACCAGGTCTGCAGGCTCGTGGGCCTCGGTACGGCGCAATACTGCTCCAACCCGTAGTACGAGCTGCTCCACAGAAAACGGCTTGGTCACATAGTCATCGGCGCCGAGGCGTAATCCTGCCACAATATCTTCGTCGCTGATTCTGGCCGTCAGCATGATGATGGGTTGAGCTGGATACCTGGCGCGGACGGCTTCGCAGACTTCAAATCCATTGCGCTTGGGCAGCATGACATCCAGGAGGATCAGGTCATATTCGCCTGTCAGCCCTTCCACCACAGCCTGTTCGCCATCCTCCACCACGGTGACGTCATAGCCATGGTAGACAAAGACATCCGTTAGACCCGCGTGAATCGCGGGTTCATCTTCAACGATGAGAATGTGCTGCTTCTTGGTCATAGCGTCCCGCATTTTAGTCCAAGCAACCCGCCTCGACGTAAAGTTTTGGTAAACAAACCCGGTAACAATTTACCAAACTGTGCCTACTGCGATCTGCTGTGCACCCCGATCATTGCATCACCTTGACCTACGGAGATCCATAGTGGCACTCATCACACGCGTCAGCAGACTGTTCGCAGCTGACATAAACGCAATCATCGACCAGATCGAAGAGCCGGAATTGCTACTGAAACAAAGCCTGAGAGAAATGCAGGAAACGTTGGCAGCTTCTGAACAGCGCCTGAGCGCTCTCAAGCACCAGCTCACGCAATTGGACGAACAGCTGGCGCAGACAAAGCACAGACATGTGCAGATCGAAGAGGAGCTGGACGTCTGTCTCGCAGCGGATAACGATGAGCTGGCCCGCGCTGTCATCCGACGCCAGCTACAGATTACGAACACCATCGAGTCTCTTGTGAACCAGCAAAGCGATGTAGCAACGCATATAGCCGCCCAGCAACAACTGGCTGCCGAGCAGAAGAAAGATCTCTCGTCTACCCAACAGAAAGCCAACCTGCTCACGCCAACTCCACCGGGCACGGCGCCACCATCTGACCTGATCAGCCAGGACCAGGTCGAAGTTGCTCTACTGAAAGAGAAACAGCGGAGGAAGAACCGATGAAAACTTACAGTTTTACCCGTAGCGCATTGCTGGGTCTGGTGATATCGGTTCTAAGCGTGGGTGGTTTTGTTGTGTTGTCGCATTGGCTTGGACAGTACGTTGCGCTGAAGCTTGTCACTGTGTTCGCGGCAGGTTCGTACGGCGCCTATCTAATGCAGGTCAGCCAGGTCCGCACCGGCCGACTGGTCGTGCCCATCGCCTGGTTCGTTCTGAGCACCGCGCTGTTGTGGTTGAGCGACCCAATCACCGTGATGTTTGGGCAAACCGCCTGTATCTGGCTGGTTCGCACCCTCTACGTTCAAACCAGCGCGCTGGCCAGCGTCGCGGACGCCGTTCTCGGTGCCTGTTCGATCGGCGCTGCGATCTGGGCCTTGCAGAGCAGCAACCTGCTGCTTGCATTCTGGAGCTTTTTCCTCGTGCAAAGCCTGTCGGTATGGATACCCAGGCAACGCCCTAGGAAAAGCGTTCATTCAGATCAAGCGTTTCAAGCCGCAGCAAAGAATGCAGAAGCTGCCTTGCGACGCATCACCACTCCCTAAATGAACTCGTTAATCACCCCTAGAGGAACCCGTCATGAAAACGAAAATATTCGCTCTCGCGCTGATCTCCATCACGGCCACATTGGTCGCAACCCTACCCCACTACGCAAACTCCCGGTTGAGCCACCTTATCGAAAGAGCTGACCCGGTAATAAACGACATTCCGCTACAGCAACAAAAAAAGATCGAAGCTGTCTTTGTTCTCGACACCACTGGCAGTATGAGTGGACTCATAGACACCGCGAAGGAAAAGATCTGGTCCATCGCGTCTACCATGGCATCGGCGCAGAATGCGCCGGAGATCGAGATAGGCCTCGTCGCCTATCGCGATCGGGGCGACGCCTATGTCACCAAAATCACCGACCTGTCCAGTGACCTGGATTCGGTTTACGCCACCCTCATGGAATATCGAGCCGACGGCGGCGGTGATACACCGGAAAGCGTAAACGCAGCCCTGCGCGGGGCCGTCGATGAAATTTCCTGGAGCCAGAACGGCGACACCTACCAGGTTATATTTTTAGTGGGAGATGCGCCTCCACAAACGAACTACGCGGAAGAGCAGTTCCCCTCCATCGTCAAGCGTGCGGCCGCAAGAGAAATCGTCGTGAACACCATTCGGTGCGGCACCAATGCCGCGACGGCCGCACATTGGCAACAGATTGCAAGCCTTGCGCAAGGTCGATATTTCTCCGTGGACCAGGCAGCAGAGGCGATAGCCATTGCCACGCCATTCGATAACGAGATTGCCGCGCTCTCAAAGCAACTTGACGACACAAGAATCGCTTTCGGCAACGAACAAAAACTGGCCAAAGCAGCAGCGAAGTCGGTGGCCACAGAGAAAGTTCATGCAGATGCCTCAATCGAGGTACGCGCCAGGCGCGCTGCGTTCAACGCTAAAGAAGGCGGCCGCAAGAATGCCTACGGTGAAGACGATTTAGTGGATGCAGTCGCCGCGGGCAGAGTATCTGTAGAGGAATTAGCCCCAGCGGTCCTCCCCGCACCGCTGCGTGGTCTAAGCATTGCCGAGCGCAGTGAATTCGTGCAAGCCAAAAAGGACAAACGCGAACAGCTCGACTCCAAAATGCAGGAACTCGTACAGAAGCGTTCGGACTACATCAGCGCCCAGGCGCCAAGCGCGTCAGAAGCTGAGTCCAGCCTAGAGTATCAGCTCTTCGATACGGTCAAAGATCAGGCCGCTAAAGTAGGCCTGAGCTACGACAACGATAGGCCGGAGCTGTAGATCCTTGTACGCATAGTCAGTAAGCATAATGGGGCCAGCATAGCGTAGACTCTTTACCCGCCGCATGGGACAAAACTGAGGGGATGAAGTCGTGTCAAAACTCTTAATCGATCAGGAAAAGTGTGTGAACTCGGGGCAATGTGCGTACATGCAACCAGAACTCTTCGAGCTGAATGAGGCCGGCGAACCCCACGTGTTAGACCTGAACCTCGCCGGTGAACTTATCGCCAAAGCCAACGACGCCATCGAAATGTGTCCATCGCAAGCGATCAGCTTGGTCAAAGTCTAATCAAACAGAATTGGAACAGGAAAGCTCACTATGAATGTACTAGAGGCGATGGAAACGTGTACCGCTATGCGCTATTTCAGCGACGATCCAGTACCCAGGGATGTTCTGGAAAAACTGATTTACGCGGCCACCCGCGCCTCCAACCCAGGTAACAGTCAGGGCTGGGAATTTCTGGTGATGGACGATCCCGACATCAAAGAACCGGTGGGCGAGAGAGTACTCGAGGGCATGGCGCCGTTTTTCGCGGCTCGCCCCGAGGGTAAAGACGGCGTGGAAGAACGGATGTTGCTGGGCGCCGAACACCTGGCAAAGAACTTCGCAAACGTGCCGGCCTGGATTGTTGGGATGGCTCGTAATGTGTATCCCCCGCATGATCCCCAGGAGAGCTTTATGCACTCCACGATCTACCCGGCCGCACAGAATTTGATCGTGGCCGCGCGGTCGTTGGGGGTCGGCACGTGTTTCACCACATTTCCTGGCAATGCAGAACCCGAAATCAGGTCGCTGTGCAACATACCGGATGAACTGCACCTGTTCGTATACATTGCTGTGGGTTATCCAGCGCGTGACTTCATGCCTGTCAGGCGTAAACCCGTGTCGGAAGTGCTGACCTGGAACCGATTTTAGAGTACACGCTGCGAGGACGCGTATGAGCAAAAAGATCAGTGTCTGTCTGTCTTTCGACTTTGACGCTATTTCAATCTGGGTCGGCCCCAAGAAAACCCGCTCGCCAAACCTGATTTCACGCGGCGAATTCGGGGCGCGAGTGGGTGCCGAACGCATGCTGCGCTTACTGAGTGACGAAAATATTCCAACTACATGGTTTATCCCCGGTCACACTATCGACACGTTTCCCGAGATCTGTCGCGAAATCGCGGACGGCGGTCATGAAGTGGGCTATCACGGCTATTGCCACGAGGCTCCGAGCTCGAAACGCCCGTTGGAGGAAGAAAGGAAAATTCTGCTGCGTTCCATCGAGTGCATCGAACGCATCAGTGGCAAAGCGCCGGTGGGTCATCGTCTTCCCGGCGGCAATCTTGGCGAACGCTGGACCAGACTGCTGATCGAACACGGAATCCGCTACGACAGTTCAATGGCTCCCAACGACTTCGCGCCTACCTATCACCGCTTAGGAGATGTGCCGAATACTGAAGAGCCCTACGAGTTTGGAGCGGAAGTCGATCTGGTGATCCTGCCATTCGACTGGAATATGGATGACGCGCCTTACTTCAGCTACGAGCCCGGCTCGGGCCGACCAGGCTTGCGCTCTCCTGCTGAAGTGCTGGAGATCTGGAAAGACGAGTTTGACTATCTCTACCAACGTATCGGTGAAGGGGTGTATGTGCTCACCATGCACCCGCAGACCACGGGCAAGGGTAGCCGCATGCTGATGCTGGAGCGATTGATCGCGCACATGAAAAGGCACGAGAATATCGAGTTCAGCACGCTAGCAACCGTGGCCGAAGAGTTTCGCGCCAATCAGCCAATTGGTGGGTGACTGGCCGGATCGTCCAGTAACTAGTTGGCGGCCTTCTTTTTCGCCATAGAGTCAATGAAACCGATCAGCGTGAGCACTTCCTCAGCGTCCATGCGTCCCACCGGTGAGTTGCTGTACGTCGACGCAATGACACGGTCGCCGCGCAGAATAAACTCAGAGGGTTGTATATGGTCCCTGCGATCGTCCCACCAGGCCCCAATTGCCTCTCCGTCGGCACGAGTCATACCGTAGGCGACGGGAAAGTTCAGTGCGTCAGCCACTTCCAACGTTTTCTCTTCATCGTCAACCGTCCCGGCAACAATGTTCACATCAAGTGCTTTGAATTGATCAAGGCGTTCTTCATAGCCGGCTAACAGTCGGCGGCAAAAAGGTCACCAGTGACCTCGATAAAACAGCACAACGCTATAAGTGGAAAGGTCAGACGGAAGTGAAAGCACTTCGCCACCCGCTATGTTTAACGAGAGATTCGGGAAGACCGCACCAGAAGATAATTTGTCAGCCACTTTCATGCCCCTGCGTAGAGATTAGATCAGTATAAACAAACCACGCACGATCCTCAGCGCATTCTAGCCTTTGGCCGGCGGTTCTATACCGAACTCGGCCAACACCTCTGCATTGTGGGCACCCAATGTCGGTGGCGCTTGATACAGCGTGGTGGTTGTCTCACTGAATTTGATCGGGTTGGCGGCCAGGACAATGTTCGGATTGTCGCCGCCGGGATCACAGGTTTCCAACATCTGGCGGGCAGCGACGTGGGGATCTTCGAAGATGTCCGCCATGTTCTGCACGGGACCCACCGGGATGTTGCCATCTAACTTTTGCATGACCTCCGCACGGGTCAGCTGCGTCGTCCACGCGCAGATCTGCTGCTCGACCCAATCGACATGCTTGAGCCGTAGCTCATTGGTCGCGCAACGCTCGTCGGTAAGTAGGTCCGCGCGTTCCATCGCAGCACAAAGCAGGTCCCAGTGGCGAGGCTGAGCCACCGCAATGGCGATACGCCCGTCTCTGGTGGGGAAGAGATCGAACGGGTAAAGCGTCATGGCGCGTTGCAGCCCCGGCGGGTTTGGCTTGCCGGTGAATCCATATTGCGCCACTGCACTTTTCTGGAACGCCATCATTGCGTCGTACATTGAAACGTCGAGGAACTGTCCCTGGCCCGAATGCTCGGCGTGGCGGATCGCCGCAACAACGCCAAGCGCCATTAACGTGCCGGGAAAGACATCCGCTATCGCAGGGGTCACAAGCCCATCGTTAGCGTATACCAAACCGCCGAAACTTTGCGCCGCTGCGTCGAGGGAAGGCCAATTGGCATATGGGCTCTCGCCCGTGCGCGGGTCACCGAACCCGCGCACACAGGCGTAAACGATCTTCGGGTTTCGCTCTGCAAGGGTCTCATACCCCAGCCCGAGACGGTCCATGACACCCGCCCTCATGTTCTCGACAACAGCGTCAGCTTGATCGCAGAGCTGCAGGAAGATGTCTTTGTCGGTTTCGTCTTTCAGATCAAGGCATACGCTGCGTTTATTGCGGTTGACCGAAGCGAATGGAGCCCCGAAGTCAGTTCCCGCATCCCGATCCTCGTGCGGTGAGGCATGATCCGGGAGAAACGGAGGGATATTGCGGTAACCATCTCCCTGTGGCGGTTCGATTTTGATCACGCGCGCGCCGAGGTCGGCAAGGAGTCCCGCGCCGAAGGGTCCAGCAAGTGCTCTCGTGCAGTCGATGACGGTCACATCTTCAAGGGGACCGCGGCGCTCTGTGTTGGTCATATTGGCACGTCCAATGGTCTGGCGAGCTATCCCTGCAGTTGAATCGCAGCTCGCGGACACCTGCTGGCGGCCCGCTCAACTTTTTCCACTAACTCAGCCGGTACGACCTCCACGAGAACATACGAACGATCGTCGTCGCGCACTTCGAATATCTCCGGCACTGCATCCATGCACTTGGCATGCCCCTCGCACAACGTGTGGTCGATGATGATCTTCATGCGGCTTGCTTGCCGCGCATCATCATACGTTTGATGCCGCCAACGTGCAGGCTGCCGGAGACATATTCGGGTTCGCTGGCTAACTCGAGCTGCGGCAGCACATCCAGCAGTGCGTGAAACATCGCGCGCATCTCCCAGCGTGCCAGATGGGCACCAAGACAGAAGTGTTCACCGAACCCTCCAAAGGCAAAGTGATCGTTGGGATCGCGTGCAATATCAAACTTGTACGGATCTTCGAACACATCCTCATCGCGGTTTGCGGACGGGTACCACAGTACAACCGATTCGCCTTTGCGGATGGTCTGGCCCCGAATCTCTACGTCTTGCATGGCCGTGCGTTGAAACTGTATCACCACCGACGTCCAGCGCAGGATCTCTTCTACTGCCGATGGCACCAATTCAGGCTCTGCGATCAGCCGCTCGAGCTGTTCGGGATGATCGAGCAGGGCTTTAACCCCGCCGGTTGTGGAATTGCGGGTAGTCTCGTTTCCGGCAGCGACCAGAACCGTAAAATAGGCCGAGATTTCTCGCGGTGTGAGCTTTTCCCCATCGACATCTGCCTGGATGAGCGTGCTCAGCAGATCAGCGCCTAACCCGTCCGCAAGGCGTTGCTCCACCATCGCCTCGTTGTAGCGCCGCCACTCGCCGCTGGTACGGCGTAACGCCTGCTCCCGATTCTCTCCAGGCTGACGGAATTCTGCGTCGCCCGCTCCAACCAGGGTTTCGGTCCAGCTGAAGATCTGGCTCCAATCCTCTTCAGGAATGCCCGCCATTTCGCAGATCGCAGCCACCGGCAGCTTAGCGGACAGTTCATGCACCACATCGACCACGCCGGCCTTACCCTGCTGTGCCAGCCGCTCGACAATAACTTTCGCGAAATGGCTTACATAGTTGTCGGCCAGGTCGGCAAAGTGTTGCTCTAGGCCCCGCATCTTGCGTGGAGTGAAATGTCGGCTGACTGCGCTGCGATGCTGTCGATGTTCGGGAGGGTCCATGAAAATGAAATCAGGCGGGTCTTCTTTCGAGCCACCGTAGCGGTTGGCATTGCGCGCTCGCGCGCGTTCGCTGATGCGCAACGTGTCGGTGTCAGCCAAACGCAGCATCTGCGTGTTGGAAAATATTTCCGGATGCCGAGACACAAAACCGACATCTTCGTGCTTGGTTATCGCCCAGAACGGCTCGAATTGAGGACGCTCGTACCAGAACACCGGCGCCTGCTCGCGCAGCAGATCCCATGCCGCCCATGGGTAACCGTATTGCACATAGCGGTCGGTGTCGGTGATGTCCAGATTGTCGAGGGTGAGAGGTTCGTTTTGAATCTGCATGCACTCTCCCTGGCATTGCGCTGCGTTCGAAGCTTAATCTACCATGCTTTACACTGGGGTGAGTAGAAGGAGTTTAGGTTGCCAACCATCGTACGCCCGGACGGCGCGGAAATTCACTATGACGTCGTTGGCACAGGGCCCGTGATTCTGGCGCTGGCGCCAGGTGGCGTGAGCAGCGAGCCCGGGCAATGGGCCGGCAGCCCGCTCCCGTCTCTGGAGTCCCTGCAAAATCAGTTCACCGTCATCAGCATGGATCAACGTTACGCCGGCCGCAGTCGCGCGCCCCTCGCACCGTTCTCCTATGATGATGCGTTAGCGGACCAACTGGCAGTGATGGATGCTGCCGGCGTAGACCGTGCGCATGTGCTGGGCGCGGATTTTGGCGCCGCCTGGGCATTGCGTCTGGCATACGATGCGCCCGCACGGATTGGTGCCGTGTGTCTACTCGAGCCGGTTGGCTTAGCCGACGACAGCGCCCACGGCACTTATTACGCTCAATTTAACGACACCATACGCACCGCCCGCGCGGACGGCCTCGCAGGTGTGATCTCGGCCGCCGAAGGCAATGGGTGTTTCGCAACAAATTCCGCGGCTGGCCCGTGGGCGCAGCGCCTGCATGACGAGCCCGCTTTCCGCGATACGCTGCTCACCCTGGGACGGGAGCTTTACATCATTCTGGTGGTCGATTTTCGTGACGGGTTCTGCCCTCCCGGAAGGCGATTCTTTGCCGTCAATGATGTCGCATTGGAGCGACTCAGCGCCCCGGTGCTCGTTATTCCAGGCGCAGATGCCTGGCACTCACCGGCAGTCGCGGATGCGATCGCCGAGGCGGTGCCGGGCGCCGAATGCTACCGTACGACGGGGGATCCAACCGCATTGAACGAACGCATCGCCAGGTTTTTCACGGTGAATTGACCCAGATTGGCGAGGACCACCCACGTTGCTGCAGTGAGGCAGCCACGTCATCTGGTCGGTCTACTCCGGCCTTGTTCGCGAGTACTGTGGTCCAACGGCACGTGGGGTTTTCAAACACCCGTATATAGTAAAAAGCAGATTGCTCGGCTACATAGTCCGGGTCACTGAACGTCGTCTGTAGTTCCGCTGCACCGCTGCCTTGTGAAGTCGTGCAGGTTTCAGCGTCCACCGTTGACGTGGTGTTGGAGCATTGGCCATCACTTCCTGGCCTGCGGTCACCCGCGCAGACCACATCCCAGACTTTCTGTCGTTCACGGCCCTCCTCGATCCAACCTTTAACAACCTGCACTCTATCCAGCGTGGGTCCGGCAGGGTCCTGGCTCGCCCAGACCCAGAACGAGGGTGCTGCCAAATCTGTAAGGTCTGAACCCATGGGTACGCCACGCTCGTAAGCGATGCCCACCGGGTCAGGTTGGCTGCCCAAATCGCTCGGATACTCGCCCGCGAAAAAGCGAATCTTCATGCGTGAACCGCTGGTGCCAAAGGTCTCTCGCCGCTGCAACGCATCGAATATGTCCGCACGGGTATTGGCTTTTGCCCATACGCCGGCCAAGCCGCCGGCAGAGATCTTGCGTATCGGGCCGATCACGACGTGCTCACGTTCCATGACTGTATTGGCAGCGAACGATAGATCTGCCGCGGGCGCGAACTGGGCGGGGATTTCTCGAGCAGTGTTGCCGGGATCAGACAGGTGGGTGTCGGTTGAACCGATAACACCCACCTTATAGGGATTAGTACCTTGCTCCGCCCCCATGGCGAGGCCGGTCACCAGGGCGTTGCGTAGAAACGACTGTTCCGCCGCGCACCCCGTGCTCTCACCTTCGGCACAGGGTGCAAACAACGGCTCGAAATCACAGTCTTCATCAGCAAAGCCAATGCCCAACTGACACTCGGAATTGCCTTTCTGCTGGGTGATTTCGAAAAGGCGGTCGAGCCGCGCACGCCGCTCTAGATCGTCGGCAGAATATGCCGACCCATCTTCATCCGTACGGGAAAACGCAAGGCCCCAGGAAAAGTTAGTGTTGTGCGGAATGGTCAGTACCGCGCAAGGTTCGACACAGGCTTCATCGAGCTGTGCAAAGAAATCAGCTTGATTGACCACGTCAATTGAGGAGATGGCGCGCGGAATCACGTCGGCGCCCCGAAAAACGACATTGCGGTGCAGCATGCCGAAATCTTCCAACAGGGAAGAAAACTCGTAACCGATGAGTGCCGAAAAGGTTCCCGGATCATCAAAAGCATTAGCGGCGTCCTGCACCCGCGACCAGGTGGCACGCTCGTTCGCCTGGCAGCGCGCCACGTCCTGGCAAAGCACCGCATTGCGTGGCGCCGGGCGAGTACCGGCTGTCTCAAATGCCTGTTCCAACATCGCTTGCTGATCAATATCCCCAGTGCGAATCTGGCGACACAACTCAGTGTCGAATTCGGGTTCTCCCGGGATGGTGCAGGCGAGATGCGTCGCGAACCCCTCAGCATGATCCGTGAGGGCGACAAAATCCAGCGGGGTCTTTAGTTGCGCGACAACACCATTTTGCAGCTCAACGGCCTCACCGCGCGCAAATCGATAAGCAGTGTTGGGCCCCAGGCGATTGCCGCCAGCGTAGGCATCCGCTGACCAACTGGTGTGCACGTGCAGGTCACCGAACAGGGCCGTACCCAACGGGTAGCGTTCGGCTTGTTTACCGCTCGACTGCACCTCGGGTGTGATGGAGGCATGCGTGGTCGGCACCTGGTCCGGGTCGGAGCAGGCAGCCAGGATCACGGCCACCAACAAGAGCAATATGTTTAGATGGTTCATAGTCCTATGCTAATACAAGTTGGCCCCAAGAGCGTGGGCCAAGGCAGTTTCGCTATAGGAAGACCACACGACTGGTCATCTAGTTAAGGGGGCACCGATGGACAATTTCCTGGAGTCGAATGGCGTAGCCATTCGGTATTTAGACCACGGCGAGGGCGCGGCAATCGTCCTGGTCCACGGCTTCACCGGCGATGCAGACAGTTGGATGCCGCTACAGGAAGAGTTGGCGAAACAATATCGTGTCGTTGCCCTGGATTGTCGTGGACATGGTCGCAGCGACAAACCCGACGAATATGGATTGGCCATGGTGGATGATCTCGTGGCACTCCTGGATCATCTTGGCATCGCCCAGGCGATCTTTGTGGGTTATTCGATGGGCGCCGAGATCAGTCTGCGGATGACCATCGAGCACCCAACCCGGGTACGCGCGTTGGTTGCGGGAGGCTCTGCCTGGTCGGGTGAGCGCGACGCGTCTAACTATTTACGCATAGGCAAGGCGCTACAAAATTCGGGCAGTTTTGCACCGGTGCTTGCCGATGCCTGGCCGGAAGGGCAAACCCCTTCAGCGGAAGAAATTGAAGCCGTGGATTCACTTCTAGCCGCTAATGACACAACTGCACTGGCTAAGATTGCTAATGCCATGCCAGAGATCATCAATCTAACGAAGGCAGAAGTTGCGGGGATTTCGGCGCCTACCCTCGCCGTGACTGGCGCACTGGATCCTGAACGCAGCAATCACGAGCGCATGCAGGGTGTAGTTCAAGATCTATCGCTCGTGGTCATAGACGGTGCAGATCACATGGCAGCATTCGGGCATTTCGAATTTCATGATGCGATCAGCGACTTCTTGTGCACGATTACCGCGTAGTTCGATCCGCAAGCCGGCGCACCTGAATACTGCGCGTTAGATTGGTATGCTATTTCGTCCAACAAATTGCCGGGAGATGGACATGGAGCGTGACAGCTATTTGGACGGCATCCGCAGTGCATGGATCGGAGAGCAGTTTGGCGAAGTTTTCTTCTGCGCTATGGCGGAGCGTACCGACGACGAATCCATGCGTGCCACATGGCGAAGCCTCGCAAAGTTGGAGAACGTCACCGGCAAGAGGATGGCGGCAGTGTTGGAGGCTTACGGTGAGCCGGCTGTGGCCCACGAGAGGATCGAAGTGGGTGACGAGGTCCTGAGTCAGTACACCAATGCTTCACACGTCGACGCGATGATGCGCATGAAAGACGTCGTGGAAAAAGCCATCATCCGCTTCGATCAACTGCTCGCGGTTGCCCCAGAAGCCGACGTGCCGGCCGTGCAATTTCTGGTGCATCACGAACAGGCACTGCTGAGCTTTGTTGACCGGGAGATCGCCGGCGATCACGCGCGCGCATTGGAGGACGTTGAGAAACTGCTCGAACAATCCAGTTGACGCGTCCGGTCCACTGGCTGGCTGCTGTAGTGTTACAACTGTTGCCTATGTGTCCGGCTTGGTGCCCATTAGGTCGCTCAGCTTCCCAAGTTGAACGACCCGTTCGTCACTGCCTCCGAGATGCTCCACTATGACACCCGTCACTTCCGTGACATCGAGTGTGCCGGCAGACGCCATCTCTTCCAGGTCGGCCCAGTCTTTAGTTCGATTGTAAAAGGCCTTGAAGATCGCAAGATCTGTGCAGGCCAGAAAAGGAATCGAATGGTCCAGAAACTGCTCCCACCGTATTCGAGAAGACGCGCGCTCATGCAAGGCCAGCGTGTTAAGAAACACATCGATCGGCGTGGTACCCCACCACAGGCGCACCTGACCCTCACGGGCCAGTCGTTGAAGCTCACCAGATGGAATCGAGATGG